>Ga0302250_1000008_pt1 | contig 511608 bp, 479 predicted proteins | sample AAG_RA_Asp_MG_FD_193536 | JGI IMG/M metagenome (GOLD analysis project Ga0302250, IMG submission 193536) | Enriched activated sludge microbial communities from anaerobic digester in WTTP, New Holstein, Wisconsin, United States - AAG_RA_Asp | ecosystem: Engineered > Bioreactor > Anaerobic >... | reverse complement strand
AATCAATAACCGAAGGTTCTGTTGCTGAGTATTTACGAACAAATATCCAATCCGTGCTTATTTTTGCTCCTGATGCATATGACACAATTCTCAATGCGCTACTTGTTGGATAGTAGTTAGTTGATATTGTAACAGGATTCGCATCGTTGAGGCTCCACTTGATTGATGACGAGTCCATCCTCCCTTCGAGAATATACCATCCCGCACCACCCAATCCTGTAACCGATTCAGTTGTTACACTCCCACCGTTTCGTGAGAGATACTTTCCAGAATAACTTGAAACAACATGCGAAAAATAGAGTGCATTCTGGTAAGGCGTAGTGGGACCATGTCGCGCATATAAGCCTTCAAGAAGTGTCGTTGATTTTGGATGGAACGGATACATTTTTGCTCTTATTGATATATTTACACCCAAATCAGTATTTTTTGATTCAACTCCATATGATGCGCTTGTCGATGCTGCACATGTCAGGACTCCGCCAGATACAGTCACACCACTCCCTAACATATTGGTCCATTTACTTGTATCCAGTGAAGACCCCGAGAAATCGTCATAGAGAATAAATGTCGCTTCTCCATCACTCACTGCCTCCGCACCAGGATTCCCATAATACACATACACCTGCGTCCCTGTCACCGGAATTTCCGGAACTTTCACCCACACCACCGCAGAACCTGCATCCGATGCCTCAATCCAGTACGGCATCGGTGCATTCCCTATCGTCGTGAACCTCAAATCCGAATAGTCCTCCTTCACAGTCGTGCCAACATAGACATCCTCTCCGCTGTCTATCCCCTCGCCCTGGTGAACCACGAACCGCATCTGGTAGTCGGTCAGCACACCATCCGGCGAACCCGCGATCGTCACCAGCTTCCGGTATGTCCATCCTTCCAGAAACACCGGAGCTTCTACAACCGTGATGTAATCCGTCTTGGTGACGCTGTCCGACCCATACGCATTCCACACCGTTAGATTCACGTCGTACGTCCCAACTCCCTCATATGTGTGCACCGGGTTCCGCTCGCTCGACGTGTTCCCGTCCCCAAAATCCCACTGCCAGAATGTGGGTTGGAATAAAGAGAGATCGGTGAGTTGAACCGTCAGTGGTTTCGAACCTTCATTTACATTACTGCAATATGCTGCGACCGGTGCAATTTCGGCCTGTTCCTGTTGTGTCCAATCAATAACCGAAGGTTCTGTTGCTGAGTATTTACGAACAAATATCCAATCCGTGCTTATTTTTGCTCCTGATGCATATGACACAATTCTCAATGCGCTACTTGTTGGATAGTAGTTAGTTGATATTGTAACAGGATTCGCATCGTTGAGGCTCCACTTGATTGATGACGAGTCCATCCTCCCTTCGAGAATATACCATCCCGCACCACCCAATCCTGTAACCGATTCAGTTGTTACACTCCCACCGTTTCGTGAGAGATACTTTCCAGAATAACTTGAAACAACATGCGAAAAATAGAGTGCATTCTGGTAAGGCGTAGTGGGACCATGTCGCGCATATAAGCCTTCAAGAAGTGTCGTTGATTTTGGATGGAACGGATACATTTTTGCTCTTATTGATATATTTACACCCAAATCAGTATTTTTTGATTCAACTCCATATGATGCGCTTGTCGATGCTGCACATGTCAGGACTCCGCCAGATACAGTCACACCACTCCCTAACATATTGGTCCATTTACTTGTATCCAGTGAAGACCCCGAGAAATCGTCATAGAGAATAAATGTCGCTTCTCCATCACTCACTGCCTCCGCACCAGGATTCCCATAATACACATACACCTGCGTCCCTGTCACCGGAATTTCCGGAACTTTCACCCACACCACCGCAGAACCTGCATCCGATGCCTCAATCCAGTACGGCATCGGTGCATTCCCTATCGTCGTGAACCTCAAATCCGAATAGTCCTCCTTCACAGTCGTGCCAACATAGACATCCTCTCCGCTGTCTATCCCCTCGCCCTGGTGAACCACGAACCGCATCTGGTAGTCGGTCAGCACACCATCCGGCGAACCCGCGATCGTCACCAGCTTCCGGTATGTCCATCCTTCCAGAAACACCGGAGCTTCTACAACCGTGATGTAATCCGTCTTGGTGACGCTGTCCGACCCATACGCATTCCACACCGTTAGATTCACGTCGTACGTCCCAACTCCCTCATATGTGTGCACCGGGTTCCGCTCGCTCGACGTGTTCCCGTCCCCAAATTTCCATTGCCAGGATGTGGGTACATTCGTCGATGTATCATTGAATTGTATGCGAGCTGGCACTATCGCTGTAACAGGTGTCGCTGTGAAATTCGCAACAGGGGGCTTCCATGTAGTTGTATACCCCTTAATGCACACATTCGAATTTGAGCGCCAGTCGGTAAGATCCACCCATGTCCCAGATGCCCCGGAAGGACTGATGTAACTCTCCCCTGCTTTAGACGTCGCCTGGCTTGAATATCCCCCGGTAGGATACTCAAAAGGAACTGGATAAGCATACCCAGGGGTGGTTATCTTCACGACAATGGAAAAAGTATCGCCTGAGTTTAACGAAACTGGATTGGAAAGTGGGATAGTGTGATATCCCGGCACATCGATTATACCAGTTTTGGAGGACACTGCTCCTGTGTTACTGAGTGGACCATCAGTTGGATTTCTATGGATATAGACTTCATATGCCGTATTCGGGGATGCAGTGTAGAATCCGACTGCTTCGAGTTGCTCGTCTCTGGCTGAAGTGAATTTATTCGCACCCCATGCTGTATTCGTCCCATATCCCACTGATGATACCCATCCGAGCGGGTCATACTGGTAGATATAATCATAATTTTCCGCAGGCTCCGATAGAAACACCGCATTCAAACTCTTACCAAGGCTTGTATCATAATAGGATATCCAGAAGTATCCTTCATTCCCCCACCCCGGTCCCCAGCTGTTTTTCGCAAGGAATGCACCATCCCCTGCTGGGGACGTGAGGAAATTAGATTTACTATAGCTATCATCCCAGCCAACGATGGTTACACCATGGTTTTCTCCTGAATACGTCGAAAAATACGCTTTCGTGTTTGAATTATATGAACCGGATGCCCAGTAGAATGTAGTACTTACGCCGCCATGGGTCATGATAGCATTCTTTATATTATCGTTATCCAGGGCAGTCCCACGGCTGGGGAGAAATATCACATTCTGCACATGCTTTACAGGAAGTAATCCTGTAGGAGAATAGCTTGTTGGGGAATCACTGTAAGGATCTGCTGCCTCTGTGAGAGGGCCGCTCCAACGAACCAGATATGCAGTGGACATGTAATACTGCCCACCTGAACATGGACCATAATCAAACTCATGTAAATTTTTCAGGTTGTCTTCGGAAAAGTCCCATGCTTCTTCAGGCATCAGAACTGATTCCGCCGATCCATATGTCGCAAATGCCCAGCATGAGCCACAGCTGCCCTGGGACTTGACCGATGTCACGCAGCCGAGAGTTTTGAGGCTATATGATGGCGGAAGGGAGAGAATCATATTGTCGGAAATGTGTAGAACCTGTCCCTCCAGCCATGTCATATCAAGAGGGGGGGGGATATACCCAAGCCCAAAACCTTCATCGGTAGTCACCGACGTATTTGCCGTATGAGACTGGATATATGCCACAAATTCCGGATTCAACGGAGCAAGCTGCGGTTCCCCCTCCGGCATCACGGGTGTAAGCGTCGGTGTCACCGTGATCGTGGGAGAGGGCGTCGGTGGAATGTTCGTCTGCCCGGTCGCAAGAACAATCGCCGACTCCGCATTGACCCGCCCAGAAGACGAGATCCTCCCTTCCAGGGAACTCAATCTGTCAGCACTTGCAATGAGGATATCCGCGAGTTGCGCGCCATCCAGATCTCCATTCACAGACAGTACGAGCCCAGCCACCCCTGCTACATATGGTGCAGCCATGGATGTCCCGGATCGCATATCATATCCGGATCCAGGGACTGTGCTGTAGATCCCGACTCCGGGAGCAGCGATATCCACTGATACAGCGCCATAATTCGCAAATGGTGCCAGACTATCCTGCTCGTCTGTCGCAGTAACAGAGATGATGTTCTTCGACGGGTATGATGCCGGATAGAGCGGATACAGGTCATTATCCTGGGCACTGTTACCCGCAGCGCAGACCACGAGGCCTGGATATCCTGCTATGGCATCCTTCAGCGCCTGGCTTTCTCCATAACTGCCCCAGGAGATGGAGATGACCTGCGCTCCCGCTTGTTGTGCATACAGAACTGCCTCAATCGCATCGCTCTCGTAACCATATCCCGAAGCCCCGATTACCTTCAGGGGAAGGAGCCGCGTGTTCCACATCACTCCGGAAATCCCGAGGCCATTGTTGCCGACTGCGCCTGCGATGCCGGCAACGTGCGTCCCGTGTCCATTGTCGTCCACCGGAGAGGAATCATTGTTGACAAAGTCCCAGCCGTTCACATCATTAATATACCCGTTCCCATCATCGTCGAGTCCGTTGCCGGGAATCTCCCGGGAATTGGACCATATGTTTGACGTTAAATCAGGGTGGGATATGTCTACCCCGGTATCAGGAATGGCAATTAAAACTCCTGAACTCCCGGTGGAAATGTTCCATGCAGAAACTGCCCGGATATCAGCACCAGGATTGCCGGCATTAAGGAGGCCCCACTGGAAGGAGAAGCCCGGATCATCGGGGATACTCATGAGTTCAATACGATGATTTGGTTCTGCAGAGAGAACATCGGGATTCTCCGAATACAGAGCGATCGCTTCATCGACTGAAAGCCCAGGAGGCACCTTCACGACCTGAGTTCCAGGGAGCCCCTTTTTGTCGAAGTCATTCTTTACTCTGAAGTCCTCCTTCACCTTGGAGTCCTTCTTTGCCTTTGTGCTGGCATCCTTGTGAGCCTTCTCGGCCGCTCCGGCGCTCATCTCCTTGCCGGGCTCAACCCTGAACCTGATGATGATTTCGTCCTCGGAGGATTGGGCTTTTTCCTTATCCTTCTTTTCTTTTCCATTTGTCAGGTTACCGTTGCTTGACCCTTCCCCTTCAACCGCTTCTCCTGTAACAATCCCGCCCGGGCCCCCCTGGTCCTCGGTTGAGGACTCGGACATATCCACAGGGTAGGGATTCCCTACGTCTTCGTCATCCTCCCTCCCGGTATCGTAGCCCTGAAAAACAGTAGAATTGAGAATAACCGGATCGATCTGAAGAGAATTATTTGACTCGTTTTCCAAAAATACAAGAGAAGTATTATTCTGTGCCAGTGTCCCGGAAATTCCGGTCGTAAGAAGGACACAGAGTATAATGAACGCGGCCTTACCCTCCATAGCTACACCATCCTCGCCTGATGCCTTGTTATCTCTCTCAGTTCTGCATATCCCGTGAAACGCTGTGCAGCTGTCCAAAAATTGAAGGGGGGATATGAATTTCTGGATGAAAAATGTACAGGCGCGTCGATAAGATAGGCAATTACCTGGCCACAGAACCGGGGGAAGGCAGTACCTGGAAGGGATGGATGGGTGTCACTCTGGCCAGTCATGAGATAATATACAAGGAAAAACTAAAAAATGATTTCTCTTGCGGCAGGATGAATAAAAAACCACATGGTTCTCTTCAAGACACACGCATACAAAATGGAGATCGCAAATGTGAGTTTCATAATAGAGGTTGCGAATTACCGGGAATCCTCATATATTCCTGCAAAAGATTCACTGGTGCCGTATATTCCTGGAATGGCAAATCGTAAGTACAACCAGGAGGTTCCCCGCATTCACTTACGTCCGACATCAAGAATAACCATACGAATAGAGACACACTCTTGCATAAAATACCCCGGGGTGCTCCAGGACAAATTGATATAAAGGCCCCCTTGAAGACACCAGTATAACTCGTTTCGGACGATAAAAAAATGGATTCATGCAGTATGGTGTCAATCGGTGCTATTTCTCCGGATGTTTGACTCTATTCTTCGTTTGAAGGGAAGTGAGAAACCCGAGTACTTCATCATTGAACTCTTCCCGCTGGAGGCAGAATTCGAGGTTTGCTTTCAGCCACCCGAGCTTGTCCCCGATGTCGTATCGCGTGCATCGTGTCACCAGGCCCATCTTTGTGGGGAGTTGCTGGATGGCATCAGTCAGCTGGATCTCCCCGCCATACCCAGGTCGAGTCCCGTGCAGGAGATCGAATATATCCGGGGTAAGGACATAGCGGCCGATGGAGGCAAGGTTGGAGGGTGCGTCGGCAGGTTTCGGTTTCTCCACGATTGCATCTATCCTGTAGAGCCCGCTCCTGACTTCTGTCCCGTCGATGATCCCGTAGTCCTGTATTTTCTCTTTTCGCACCTCCTCGATTGCGATAATCGAACTATTCCATTCAGCAAACGCCTTCACCATCTGCGCCGTGCACGGTTTCTCTCCGGGATAGGGCACGGTGATGGTATCCCCGAGCAGCACGGCAAACGGCTCTCCGTTGCAGTGCCTCTCGGCGCAGAGAATAGCATGGCCAAGACCTTTCGGCTCCTTCTGCCTGATATAGTGGATTTCAGCGAGCTGAGAAAGTTCTTCAGTCTCGGAGTGAAGCTCCAGGTTTCCCGACTCCTTGAGCCGGTGCTCCAGCTCAAACGAACGGTCGAAATGGTCCTCGATCGCACGCTTTCCCCGCCCCGTTATAATCAGGATATCGTCGATGCCTGATGCCACTGCCTCCTCCACCACGTACTGGATAACAGGTTTGTCGACCACAGGGAGCATCTCTTTTGGCTGGGCCTTGGTCATCGGGAGGAAGCGCGTACCGAGCCCCGCCGCGGGGATCACCACTTTCGAGACATGTTGATGTTTCATGGAGAAGACCTCTCTATAAATTCCCTTACCGCATTACACAAAGAACGTGGCATTAATTCCTTTTTCCTAATCACTGAATCAGAAAATAAGCAGCAAAAAGTATGATCAACTTTCAAATTTCTTTTCTCCCCACCATCACATTGCACCACTGCACCTCTGAACCCTCACCAGCATATACCCTCCTTCCCTCTGCAGGAGAGGATTCTCCTTCCCTCAATGATGACCCGGGATTTCATCCGATCGAACTCAAGGTCGAGCTGTGAGAACTCTGGCCACTCAGTCATTACAAGGCAGGCATCAGCACTGGTAAGCGCCTCCTCTGCAGATCCATAGTAGTTGATGCCAGGAAAAATCCTGGACATCGCCTCATTCGCAATGGGATCAAATGCCCGCACCAGCGCACCCCTGTCCACCAGCGATTGAATGACCGGGATAGCCCTCGAGTCCCGCACATCATCGGTATCGTCCTTGAACGCAAGGCCAAGCACTGCAACCTGTTTCCCGCAGAGGTCCCCGATACAGGACTCAAGCATCGTAACCATGCGGAGAGCCTGGCTGTCGTTCACCTCCATTACCGATTTGAGGATTCGCGGATTTTCTCCCATTGACTCTGCCAGGCTGATCAGGGCAGAAACATCCTTCGGGAAGCAACTTCCCCCAAAGCCTGCCCCCGCATTCAGGAAATGCGCCGAGATACGGGTATCGAGACCGACACCCTTCATCACTTCATACACGTCGATCCCGAGTTTCTTGCATATGTTCCCGACCTCGTTTGAGAACGAGATCTTTGCGGCAAGAAATGCATTTGAGACATACTTGATCATCTCGGCAGCCTCAAGTCCTGTGGTCACCATGGGGGCATCGATACCGTCGTAAAGAGACGCTACCTTCCTGCACGCAATATCCTTACTGCATCCTATAACGATGCGATCTGGATGGAAGAAGTCCTCGACTGCCCTTCCCTCCCGCAAGAATTCGGGATTCATGGCAAAGGTAATCGAGCCGTCCTGCCTTCCCGATCCTTCCATTACCGCAGGCGCCACCACAGCCCCTGTGGTTCCGGGTGGCACGGTGCTCTTGACCACCACGGTGTGCGGATCTCTCACTTCTTTCAAAGCAGATCCGATAGAATGAGCAGCACTGCGGATAAAGCGGAGGTCTGCACTGCCATCTGGTGCTGGCGGAGTGCCGACACAGATGAATGTGCAGTCTGATCCGACGATTTCCTTGTATTCACACGATACCGCAAGGGTTCGGTGAATATGTTTTTTCAAAAGGGCCTCCAGGCCAGGTTCATAGAAAGGCGCAATGCCTCTGTCGATTGCATCTGCCTTTTCCCTGTCGATCTCTACCAGGTGAACATTATGCCCGAGTTCTGCAAAGCAGGCACTTGTAACAAGCCCAACATAACCCCCGCCGATGATGCTGATCCTCATAGTATAGGCTCTTTCCTCAAACAAACATTATGCAGGTTCTCACAATGAACCTTTTGCCGCGTGTTCTTCCGATATCCGCAAAAATTCTTCGGCCATCCCAAGCCACTTTCCAGTCACAGAATTCCAGTCCCATGCGCCTTCAAGAGAAGGAACAACGGTAGATAAAGGAGACTGGAGTGTTTCCTGTATTGCAACCGCAAAATCCTGTGCAGTAAGCGGCACTGCCCTGACCCCCCCCATCTCCGCAAGGTCGCGTATCGCATTTCCTGGATGATCGGCCGTTACGACCGGGATCCCGCATGCAAGCGCCTCAAGCGCAACCATCCCGAATCCCTCCCTCGTTGAAGGGAGCACGCATGCCCTGGACGCTTTTAGGAGAGCGAGAATATCGTCCTGGTCCTTGACAAAACCGGTGAACCTGATATTCTTATCCAGCCCTGACAGGGAAACCTGCGCGTTCAACCTCTCTTCTTCCGGCCCCCTTCCCACAATAGTGCAGCAAATCTCGGGGATAGATGCCTTCAACAGCGCGACTGCACCAATCAACACATCGACGTGCTTGTCTGGAATCAGCCTGGCGATACAGATGATGTCCGATTGTTCAGAAGAGGGAGGGACCTTCCGGATCCTCTCGAAGTCCACCCCGTTCGGAACAACGGCAACCGGCTCCTCAACTCCAAGATCGAGCAGCATCGCCTTCGTGGTGGGGGAGACCGCAATATGACACCGGGTGAGATTTTTCACGAGCCTCTCAATGAAAATTCCGACCGATCCCGCCCTCCCCATGTAATAGAACCAGTACCTGCCCCATACCTCGTGCCAGGTGACAAGGAAGAGAGACTTCCGGAGTGCTGCGACCACTCCGGCAGGAAAACAGGGAAAATACGGGAAGTTCTGGCAGTCGATCACATCGAATCTCCCTTTGCGCAGGAGGGGGAGGAACAGGAACAATGAGAGCCAGAGCGCAGGAAAGATAGTCCTTCTCCCGCTCTCACCTGTATGGAACGGCATCGGGCGACATACTCCATGCAGGTGCACTCCTTCCTGAAGGATGTCCGGCGGCCCCTCCCACATCTTCAACCCAAATACGTGCACCTCGTGGCCCCTCGCCGAAAGCCTTCGTGAGATCTCCCAGACCCGTTTCTCTACCCCGCCAATCCTGAATGGGTAGACCATGTCATACACGAAGGCAATTTTCATGCAGGATTCTTGGTATCCCCGTTCTCTTCACGAAGCAGCATCATGCTGGTAAAAATGGCCATGAAGATGATCTGGAGGCCTATTGTGCCCAGGCAGAGGGCTGCGACCGCGTTCACAATCTCGGCGATTTGGCCAAATCCTGACTGAATCCAGGCAATTATCACACTCAATCCCGATAAAAAACCCAACGAGAGGATGAGTCCTCCGACCAGCAGGAACCTCTCCAGGCTATGGTAATTCATTATCGATACGATAATTCCTGCCTTCTCCTCGTACCGGTGTGTCACAGAATATATCTTTATCAGGACACCAATGACCACGATCTGGACTCCGCCACACAGTAAAAATGCCCCAAGAATAAACGAGTGAAGATGCGACGTCGTGACCTGGCCCCACAATGCGAAAAGAATCATCAATAAAAATCCGACGAACGCGAAGATCGCACCGGGTATGGCAATGAATGGAAGGGGATTCAAAAGGAGCACGAACCGGACGTGTCGCCAGCCATCGGCAAAACTGTGCAGCTTGGACGGGGCCTGCCTTGGATAATAGGTGATCGGAACCTCTTCTATCACCAGGTTTTTCTGCCTTGCTCTGACCATCATCTCGGATGCAAACTCCATCCCGGGACTCCGGAGATCAAGCCGTTCCAGTGCCTCCCTCCTGATTGCACGGAAACCGCTGTGCACATCGGAGAAATCCGCATGAAAGAGTACGTTCACCATCCAGGTGAGGATTGGATTGCCGATATACTGGTGCAGCGGTGTCATTGCCCCTGGACGAATCTTGCCATTGAATCGCGACCCTATCACCATGTCAGCACCGTGCTTCAGTGGTTCGACCAATTTTGGGATCTGGGAAAAATCGTAGGTGTCATCGCCATCGCCGATTACGACATATTTTCCCCGGGCGTGGGGAAAAGCCGCAAGATAGGCTGCGCCATACCCTTTCTGTTCGGGGCGAACGACCATTGCACCAAGGGAGGCTGCAATCTCCGGGGTACGGTCGGTCGAGGAATCGGAAACAATGATCTCCCCTTCGAGGTCATGCTCGCGGAACACCGCCAATATTTTGGAGATGCAACGATGTATGGAGATTTCTTCATTCAACGTCGGAATGATGACGGTAATCTCGATATCTTTCTCCATACCTAACTCTCCAAAAAGACCTGCCAATCATAGTATTTACACAATTCACCTTATACTATTCGAATATTGGTATCATTAGCCCAAGAAAAAAAGCAAGATACATCATCCAGAGCATCCCTCATTATTTTGAAGATTCGCTTTCATTGGTTCCCCGTTTTTCGCAAGAGAGTGTTTATGGCATCAATCGAAAGGACCACACGTGGGAGAAAACAACGCCTGTCATGAAGGATCTTTGGAAGGAGAAACACGATATACAAATAGGCCCGAATGGATGAACTGGGATTTTTGTTGATCCGGAATGTCAGAATCTGGCCGGAAATAAGTGTTCGGGCATTCTGTGCGAGTAAAATCGAAGGGATATTTTTTAACAATAGCATCACCCTGTTCTTTGTTACATGATATACATATGCCCCTGAAGGCATTGCTGATCCATGGCTCTTATGAAGTACCCTTGCCGAGGGAACGAAAATACAGGTAAATCCCAGGAGGTTTCCCCTGAGGCCGAGATCGACGTCCTCAAGGTATGACCAAAATTTTTCATCGAACAATCCCGTTCTCTCGAGAAATTCACGTCTGTATAATACTGCTCCCGCACACGCAGAGAATACAGGCTCGTTCTCTGTCCATTGACTGGCTGGCTCTCCGTTGCCCCTCTTGAACGCGAGTCCATACCAATCGAGGTAATCGCCGGCATCATCTGTGAGGGATGGATTATCCATCCTTATCATGAGTGAAGCAAGGGACCCTACCTCTATCGGAGCAGCCCTTATCTCATTGAGAAGACTGATAAGCCATTCTTTCTCGGGGAGGGTATCGTTGTTGAGAAGGACAATATATTTTCCTGAAGCTTTTTTTATCCCCTCATTCACTGCTTTGGAAAAACCGCAATTCTTCCTGAATGTAATGATCCGTACAGCAGGATACCTACTCTGGATATAAGGAACCGAACCATCACTTGATCCATTATCAACGACTATTATCTCAAAGTCCTGCACGGTCTGGTCCTTCAGGGCAGCCAGGCATCCTGGAAGCCAATTCATGCCATTCCAGTTTGGAATGATGATCGATGCACTATACGGAAAAGAGGTCATTTCGGTCCCCAAACACACCCCTCACTCCGTCCATAATCGCCATCCGGTATGCTGCAGATTCGTTATCGAGGCCCAAAATCACTCCCCGGACGTACTTGTGCATGCCCCAAAGTATCCAGAATGGCTCAAGGATCCATCGGATATTTGAATGGTGCTTCCTGACGAATAAAAATCGGTTTCTAAAAGAATAATACGCATACAGTGAGCTTCGGAGGGGATTGTCTTCGACTACCACGTGATTAGCCCTGACATCCGGGCAGACTGCGCACCGATACCCCGCTTTCAGCACCCTTTTGCAGAAGTCAGCGATTTCGCCACTGAAAAAGAATTGTTCGTCAAGAAACCCGATGCGTTTGATAACGTCCTTCGTGGTCAGAAAAACCATGCCGGGAACATAATCGACATACATGATTCCCTTCATGGATGTCTCCTGAGACAAGGTATTCCTTGTATTGGGATGCAACCCCATATCCCTGCCACCAAGGAATAACAGGTCTCCTTCGCAGATACCTGGGCCCAAACAACCAATATCATCGTATCTCCTGAATTGGTCCAGAAGTATTTCCATATTATTTTCGGATATGTATGCATCAGAATTAAGAAGGACGAGATACTCACAACCATCTTCGATTGCCTTTCTTATTCCCAGATTGTTGCCCCCGGCGTATCCCCGGTTCTTCGGTGACTTTATCAAAGATATCGGCACATCCCGGCTATCCTCAAAATACAAGCCAGTTCCACTTGATCCGTTATCAACGACATAAATATGGGGCCTCAGCTTGTGCCATTCCTGCAATGCCCTGACACAGCGAGTAGTGAGCTCCTCGGCGTTCCAATTGAGAAGAATGATCCCGAACTTCTCCCGATTATGATCCAGCATTCTTAATCCGGCCCTCATGAGATATGTATATCAAAATCTCAATATTCAACAGCATTTTTCTCTCTCCCTTCATTCATTGTCCGGGCAGGTAAAAAATTTCTTCCGAAATCAGGGGATCATTGGAATAGTGCTGCAATCACGATGTTTGCCAGCAGAATACCCGCACAAAACCCGCATACGGTAATTAAAAGTCCTCTCCTTCCTCTCTTTGCCCCCTTCATAAATATCTCGTAATTGAGGTAGATCACGATACCCAGCACAAGGATGCCAAATATCCCTATCATCCCCTGGAGTTCAAGAGGGAGCAAGGCTCTCGATGCCGGTTCTGCATGGCTCCAGATGCCTTCGATCACTTCGGCAAGACCCGGAATGCCAAGACGAAACCCAGCACCGGCAAGAACTGCCATGCCTAACAGGCGGAGGTGCGAACGCCTGAAACCTGTCATTGGAGAATATTTTATTCCCCGAACGCATAAGATACCCGGAACAACGATGATCCCCCCAAATGCCAACCGGGTGGAAAAGACAACATCCTTCTCCCTCCGCACCATTGTACTGATCAGATGACCCTGGTCCGCTTAGGCGTTGTAGCTGTGCTCCTCCTGACCCTGGCGATCACAGCCATAGTCTACCCGGCCCTTCCCGATCAGGTCCCATCGCACTGGAACGCCGCCGGCGAGGTGGACGGGTACCTCCCGAGACTCTGGGGTGCTGCGATAGTTCCCTTGATCATGATCCCTCTCACGGCACTCTTCTTCCTGATACCGCGGATTGACCCCTTGCGTGAGAATTACAGGAAGTTCCAGCCCTACTACGAAGGATTCATTCTCGTCTTTGCCCTGTTTTTTGCGATCATCCAGGTGCAGATACTCCTCTGGGGCATTGGGATCGAGATAAGTCCCAATATCGTCATCCCTCCCCTTTTCGGGGCGCTCTTCATTTATATAGGGTTCCTGCTCGACCATGCAGAGCCGAACTGGTTCGTAGGGATCCGTACTCCCTGGACCATGAGCAGTGAAAAGGTCTGGAAAAAGACGCACGCTATGGGTGGCAGGCTCTTCAAGATCGCCGGCATCGTATCCATTGTGGGAGTCTTCTTCGGGTCCTTTGCGCTGTGGTTCTGCCTTGTTCCGGTTTTGCTTGTGGCAGGGTACACCGTGGTTTACTCGTATATTCAATTCCAGAGGGAACGGATAAGCACAGGATGATGCGGAGATTCGATGTGGTCCTGGGGATGGGTTTTCGAAAAGACAGTGCCGGCAACCACGAGAAATCATGGATGACTCCACGCATCACGCATCCAGTCCGACAACGGTGAATGCCACATGATCATCCCGCTCATCCTCTTTTCGGCTGGTCTCGTCCTGCTCCTCAAGGGAGCCGACCTCACTGTGGAAGGTGCAGAGGGGATCGCTTCCCGATTGGGGATCTCGGCAACGTTTATCGGTCTGACAGTCGTGGCATTCGGAACCTCTCTCCCAGAGCTGGTGGTCACCTCCGAAGCCTTCCGGGCAGGAAATTTCGGGATCGGAACCGGGAACATCATCGGGAGCAACATCTCGAACATCGCACTCATACTCGGCCTCTATGCCGTACTTGCACCTCCCGCCTTCCGCGTGCATCTCTCGCGGCAACGATTCATGCTCCACACCGCCCTCATGCTTAGCGCCACGGTGGCTTTTGCTCTCCTGTGCTGGAGAAGCGTCCTCGACCTCCTCTCGGGTATCGTTATGCTGGCACTCTTTGCAGCCCTCGTGGTCATTTTATGGAGATCAGGCCATGTGATGGAGAGAGCTGCCGAGAAAGACTCTCCTTATTCCCTCCTCTTTACCATCGGCGGTCTTGCGGCAGTGATCATCGGCGCCCACCTGCTGCTGACCGGTGCAGTGGAGATCGCCGCCCTCTTTGCCATCCCCCCGGTAGTCATCGGGCTCTCTATGGTTGCGGTGGGGACTTCACTGCCTGAACTGGCCACCACCGTGGTTGCGGCATACCGCAACAGGCCGGGTATCGCGATCGGGAATATCATTGGAAGCAATATCTTCAACCTCCTCTTCGTGATGGGGATAAACGCCCTCTTCATCCCTATCCCTCCCCCGGAGATGGTGACGATTGGCCCATTGCTCCTCTTTTCCATGGCAATCCTCCCTCTGTTTTCAGGGAAAATGACCGTGACAAGAGCCTGGGGTGCCCTGCTTGTAGGGGGATATCTTGTATATATTCTCTCTCTCTACTGGGTGTTCTGACGCCCGGAGGATATCCCTCCTTTGTATCCCCACACCGAAAAGATACCTTTACTTTCCCTCAAAAAACATCCAATTTAGTAATCCTAATAGAATTTCGCTGCGATAACTGAACACTCCGGGAACGAAGCCAATGGCGGAGGAATTACCCAGTTGGGTTCCTGTAATGACATGTCACGGAGACACCATCTGGGCGATCTCGCAAATATATCACTGATTCGGGTGTTTCAACATACAACCGACACACCAGTGATTGTTTTCTTGAGATATCTCCTGCCAAACAGGATGAAAATAACAGGAACGGATATATTCAAGGCCGTTGTAGGTGATAGATGCCAGGGTGACTGCCAATGGTTGATCTCTCTCCAATTACCTATGTTCAGGTAAGGGCCACTGAGTATGTATCCACCCTTCCGGACGAAGTATTGAGGGGAAATGTCTTTGCCATTGTAATATTCCTCTTCCTTCTTTATATCGCAATCTACATCATTCAAAAATTCACCACACTCCTCGTTTTCGTCTTAAAAAAGGTATTTCTCCTTATAATCGTTGTTCTGGCTTTCTATGAGTTTGCCCGGATATTTGTCCTTAAAATTGCGATTGAGGGATTGACTGCTGACACCATTATCTTCGGGATAGCCGGGACGGTTGTAGGCATTGTTGCCATCATTATTGCATTATACGTCGCATTTCGTTCGGTCATCAAACTGCAGAAAACGCCAAGTGCTGAGAAAGAGCTTCCTTCCCCAGCCGAACAGGAAGAATCCTTGCCTCTTCCCGTTGCGGGAGAGAATTTTGAACCTAATGATATAGAATCAGCAAGAATACAAGGAGAGTCTCCGGATTTATCGGAAGTGGTGAGAGACAATCTCTCAATCGAGGCATTGAAGAGTGACAAGCGGATTGGAGCAGTAATCGCCTATATTATTATCGCAGAATTTGGGGTCTTCTCCTCAAAGACCATCGCTGCCCCGACCATCCAGGCAGGATTGATGTTCTTTATGGCGTTCTTCCTGGCAAGCGTGGTGTTTATCCGCCTGACCTACCATGATTACTGGAGGGGACTTCGGCACCTCGCTGCAGCGCTCTGTATCGGAGGGGTCCTTTCAGTCATCCTTGGTTTTTTTTGGGGAGGAATTCCACTTGATCAGCTGCTTTCCCTCTCATACTTTACCACAGATGCACTGGTCGCTCTCATTACCGGACTCGCGCTTAGCCTGTTTATGGGCAGCATGAGGTAATACCTTTCCCTGATTGTTCATATGAAAGAGCATCTTTCTTTAACCTGGACAATGGTATGAAACGCGTATATTTGGTGTTCTTCGGAAAGTGCGAATAACCTGCAGATTGTTTCCAATCCAAATAAATGGAGCAAACAACCCTGCCCTGCTTTCATTTTCTTCCATCTGGAAATTTACGGGTTCCACTTGCAGAAAGGAGACGATGGTTTTTTATCAACCACTATCCTCATTCTCTAGTCGCCATGCAGAGGGGAGAAAGAGAAGTGTGGATCTTACCTACTTCTTCATCACGAGTGTATGCTTTTCCGTGTCGACTGCGTAATTCCTTGGATCATCCAGAAGGTCTAGCGCGTTGATCTTCATGTCAATAAGCTCCCTATAGGTGAAGCTCTCGAATTTCTCTTTCCCGCTCTCACCATAGTAGCAGGCGACACCATTCTCCATTTTCCTGGTAGTGACAATATCATGCATAGTCTCAATTCCTTCAGCCGCCTTTAAGAAACTTTGTGTTATGGTAAACCCCTTTTCCGATGCTCCTGCTATCGCGAAAGTGCGAATGATACGGTCATTCAAGTGCCTGGCTTCCATACGAAATGACCGTTTGAATTGCTTTCAGCCTTGCATAGTACTTGTCGTCTGACTCGATCACGGTCCATGGTGCGATACTGGTGCTGGTGCGGGCAAGCATCTCGTCGACCGCATTCTCGTATTCTTTCCATTTCTCCCGGTTGCGCCAGTCCTCCTCGGTCATCTTCCATTCCTTGAGAACGTCGTTCTGCCTGGCGATGAACCGCCTGTACTGCTCTTCCCTGCTCACCTCGAGCCAGAACTTAATCAACCCTCCCCCACCTTCCACGTACGCCTCCTCCATCTCGTTGATCTCGTGGTAGGCACGTTTCCACTCACTCTCTGTGCAGAACCCCTCTATCCTCTCCACCAGTACCCTTCCGTACCAACTCCGGTCAAAGATGGTGATATGACCTGCTGCGGGGAACCTCCGGTAGAACCTCCAGAGGTAATGGTGCTCGAGCTCGGTCTGGTCCGGGCGGGCGATGGGAACCACATCATAGCCGCGGGGATTCATCGCGCGCACCAGCCGCATGATGTTTCCCCCCTTCCCCGCGGCGTCCCACCCTTCATAGACGATGATAAGGGGAATCCTGCGCTTGAAGAGCAGGTACTGGATATCATGGACCTGTTCCTGGCACTCCTGGAGGATCATTTCATATTCTGCTCTGGTATACTGCCTTGGTGCTTCTGCGCTCCGTTTTATTTTGTTCCTGGGGGGTTTTGCCAGCGCAGGTCCACATTTTTCCTGCCGTTTCTTCTCCAGGATCTTTTGTTTTTCTTCAAGGGTTCTGATCACTGTTGAATATACCTTAAACCGCGTGTAATTGCCATCCGTTGCACCTATCACAGTCCATGGTGAGTGGCGGGTATCGGTGCCAGAAAGGTAGTCCTCGATAATCGGGAGATAGTCATCATAGTGCGCATGAAAGTCCCAGTCGCCCTGGGTGATCATCCAAGAGGTGAGTGCATCCTTCTCCCTCTCGTTCAGCCGCTTTCTCTGCTCTTCCTTGCTGATATGGAGGAAGAACTTGATGATGACAACACCATCGTCGGTAAGCTGCCGCTCAAAGGTGTTGATATCAAAGATGGCGCGTTTTATTCGGGATTTCCAGTCAATACCCGATACCTGCTCGGCAAGCGACCGGGAATACCAGCTCCGGGCGAAAATGGCCATCCTTCCCCTTGCAGGAGTTCTCGTCCAGAACCTCCACAGGAGGGGGCGTGCACGCTCTTCATCTTTTGGTGACCCGATGGAATGGAGCACGAATCCACGGGGATCGAGGTACTGGATCAGCTCACTGATCACCGTGGTGATGCCCGACGCATTCCAGCCCTCGACAACGATCACGATGGGAATCCTGAGATCCCAGTGTGCCCTCTGGAGGACACCGAGTCTCTGGTACAGGGGGGCGATCTTCTTTGCGTAGGTGTGATCATCGATCTGCTTCCCAAGGTCGATCTTCTCAAGCATGCCGTCTCCCGCTGAATGAATGGGACTGTCGCATTAGGAAGCATTAACATTGGGATTTACATCCGGGAGAGGAGGACCGGGGATCACTCGCCGCACTGCTGCACGGCATTAAAACTTCCAGGTGATTCAGGCTGCCTTCCAGGGCTTTTCCACGAATTATCCATCATTTCCGCGACCAGGCATCGCAGGCAGCCAGTTTCGCTGCGGTATCCCACATGCGCTCCTGTACAGACCGGCTCCGTGAGAGGTCAGATGGCAGCGTCGGTTGAACGCTCTCTTCGAAGTACTCTCCTGTGATCCCCTCGACATCAGGTGATATCGCAAGGTACACCGGGAGTTTCGCCCCTTCAGAGGGTGCTTTCCCGCGTATCCCCGGGAATCCTGCACGAAGCATCTTGGTGGCAACAATTCCGGGATGGAGGCAGTTTACCGAAATACCGCTGCCTGCGATTCTCCGGGCTATTCCGAATGTGAGGGTCACGTGTGCGAGCGCTGAGAGGGCATATGCCTCGAAGGCGTCGTATCGCTTCTCTCCCTGGAGGTTCTCCCAGTCGACCTGCCTGATCTCCCGGTGTGCGATGGATGCGACGTTCACCACCCGCGGGAGATGGCCTTTCCGGAGCAGGGGAAGAAGTTCATGCGTGAGGAGGAACGGAGCGAGAGAGTTCACGGCAAACGTGGTCTCGATGCCGTCCGGAGTCAGGCTCCTCTGTTTCTCGTAGGTCCCGGCGTTGTTCACCAGAACGTCCAGGCAGGTATACCGCGACGAGACCTCGGCTGCCATTCTCCTCACCTGCTCAAGTGAAGTAAAATCCGCGGTGACGAGGTCGAGGTTCCGGTTCCAGACCTGACTTTTCAGTTCCCTGATCACCTGCCTCCCCTTCCCGGGGTCCCTCCCGTGGACGATCACTTCGGCATCGCGTGCCGCCAGCTCACGGGCAGCAGCCTTCCCTATCCCATCCGAGGAACCGGTTACGAGGATGACCTGGCCTGCCATGGGGTGGTGTTTCGCGAAGGATGGCGATGAACGTTGTGCCTTTACCGTGGAGGCTTCTTCACGCATGCAAAATCCACATATCCCCGTGGAGGATCGGTCGAGAGCAGCCTGACTGTGACCTTGTTGCCCACCCGGAGCCCGCGTTCCCCTTCCACCACTCTTCCCTCCGCGGGGGGATCGAGAAGACGCACGTACGTCCCTTTTTCTGCGGCACCTGTCACAATCGCATCGAATGTCTCGCCAATACGTCTCTCGAGGAGTAACGCAGCTGCAACCTTCCTCATGAACCGCTCTGCCTTCTGGGAGGCCTTCTCGCGGTCCGAGAGCCACTCTGCGAGCCGGCCAAGTTCGTGGCCCGAGTAGGGCACGGCCTCGCCGTCAAGCACCGCTTTCAGGAGGCGCTGGTTTATGAGATCCACGTAGCGGCGGTTCGGGGCGGTGGAGTGCGTGTAATCCACCACTGCCAGCGCAAAGTGTCCGATCGGTGTATCGCCGGGAACAAAGGGGACATATTCACCCGGCCCCATCAGCTTCACGATCGTCAGGGAGAGGTCGGGGAACCGCACGGGATCTGCCGCCCTCTGCCTGTCGAGGAACTTTGCGAGCGCTTTTGAGTCCGGCTGTTTTGGCAATTTGTACCGGTATGCTGCAGCAGTCTCCATGATCCCGTCCCAGTGTTTTGGGACTCTGACCACCCGCTGGATCATGGGGACCTTCGCACCCCCGAGGACGTGCACCATCGTGCCGTTTGCAGCCACCATGAACTCCTCGATTATCTGGCGGGCGGCATTCTGCTCCTGGATCACGAGGGAATGCACCGTTTCGCCTTTCATGACCGGCTCAGCCTCCAGGGTCTCCAGGTCAAGGGCACCCTTTTGCATGCGGCGGCTCCTCAACCGGCGGGTCACCTCCGCCTGAAGCCGGATCTGCTCTTCGAGGCCCGGGACACTGCTGACAGAGACAGGAACAGGGGCGGCACCCTCGAGCCAGTCGCCGACCTCCTCATACACGAGCTTTGCCTTGTTGTTGACCAGCGCGCGGTAGATTCCACCGTTCCGGACGCTCCCGCCCGTAAGGACCGTATACTCCACTACCATCGCGCACCGGTCCTCTCCGGGAAGAAGAGACGAGATCCCCTTCGAGAGCCGGTCGGGAAGCATCGGGAACGTCTCAACTCCCAGGTATACGGACGTGCCGTTGTGGGCAGCGTGCCGATCGGTATGCGAGCCCTTTGTGACAAAGTGGTCCACGTCCGCGATGGCGACCCGGACCAGGATCTCTCCCCTACTGCCAGCTTCGCAGTACTCCAGCTGGTCGAGGTCTTCCGAATCGTAATTGTCTATAGAAGACCAGAGGAGGGATCTCATGTCCCTGATATCGTGCCGCCCAGGTGCGGAGAGGTCAGGTAACATGGCATTGACCTCTTTTATCACTGTTTTGGGGAATTCCGGTTCGAATCCATACTTTTCCATCGCCTCGCGGGCGATGGCCTTCAGGTCAATGCGGCGCCGGTCTTTCATGCAGGATTGAGAGTGGTTTGTTTCAATGCTTAAATAGTGTGGGAAAGAGTCTCATTTGCAGGTGCTGGATTAATTCCTGGTGCCAGCTTTACATCAACCTGGCGAATATCTCGTTTCGCATATTAAAGTAGAGCGTTCCCACAAACACCCCAAATATGTTTACTTGTGTATTTAAATGGAATTCACTGTGGCGAGTGAAGAATCCGGGTATGTTTACTTGAATCGTGAGAGAGATTATTGATGAAGTCTCTCCCAACCGAGTAAAAAACCTTCAGGCCACCTAGGAAAGATACCTCTCTTTTTTTAATGAAACATTCTCCCCCCTCTACCACAAAGGCTGAGGTATATTCCGAGGGGACCGCAAAGTCATGAACCTGCCATAATATCCCATTGTGTGAAATACTGCATTTATTAATGAGATCAATACTGTTGTCTAAACCCCCGATTCCTTCTCCAGTGGCTTTTAGGAGTGCTTCCTTTCTCGTCCATATTTTCAGGAAGAATTCAGCCCTCTTGAGGCCATGAACACGGCTGATCGCAGCAGCTTCTGCATATGAAAAAAAACGTTTGGCAAGTTCCAAATCTGGGATATCATCACGAATCTTTTCAACGTCGATCCCAACTTTACGGCCGCGTGATACGATTATCGCAACTGCGTCTCCGGAATGGGAGATATTGAACTGCACACCATCAAGGGATTCACCTCTAATGTGGGGTTTACCTTTCGTTGAATACTCAAAAATAATATCACCTGGGTTATGATCCAGATATAAAGAGAGTACTTCACGGAGTAAACACCGTGCGTGTATGTATTGGAGGGAGGCATTTGTTGAATGATACCTTCTTGCCCTTTCCCGCTCATCGGGACTAAGAATCGTTACCGGATACTCACACCGATAGTTTCTCAAATCGACAAAATACAAGTGTATCTCTCCGGGTTGAAGATCACTTCCATTTCTATTCATGGCTTTTTACATGTAATATCGCTTGTTCAATCTCCTTCCTTATGATGGGAGTGATTCGGAGTATGTTTTCTTCTTCGAGAACGATCGAAAGATGGTCCCCTTTGATAAAATGGACATCAATGGATCCCGTCGAAATATTGCCCCAGGCCAAATCGTGCCGGTACCTGCCTTCCCTCCTTGAAGATCTGATCATGTTTGTTGATATGAACAGCACTATCTTTCCGGTGTATTCCCCTGGAGAGTACGCCTCGATGGCGTCAAAAATGGTTCTGGCAACGGTCCCCTGCGGCTCAGGATAGCGCATTACCCAATCCGGATACAGAGCTGGTGCAGTCGTATTTCCTTTGATGAATCCTGGGGTGTCTGAATTGACAGTTGCAGGCCCCACGCGTCCTGGTGCATTTTCCATGGACTGTGATTTGATCATCCCGGACAACTGCACCGGGAAGGCAATAATCTTTTTACCAATAAAGCCCGGGAGATTTTTCAGATATTGTTGTTTTTTTCTACGGCTTTCAGTGACAAATATATTCAAATGTTTCAGTGCACCGCCCACGTTATCTGAGATGAACATGAATAATAACCAGAATGAACTCTTCATCTCTTGTTTTGGTGCCGAATAATCTATTATTCCAAAAAATCCTGGTTTCTCTCCATCAGCCTCAAGTCTGCAGGCCATTTCGTATGCTATTACAGCACCCGCACAATATGCAAGCAAATGGTAAGGTCCCCTGGGTTGGATCTTTCGAATTGCCTCGATATACCGGGATGCCATCGTTTCAACACTATCAAGCGGTTGCTCCTTCCCATCAAGCCCCGATGACTGGATACCATAGACCGGCTGGTTATTGCCAATCTTTCGTGAGAAAAGACCAAACTCGTGCAGCACTCCCGAGACACCATGGATACAAAACAGGGGCGGCCTGTCGCCTTCTTTCTGTAGAGGAACGAGATTTCGGTAATGACGCTCGTCATCCAGATTTTTAATCACCGCAGACATCTGCCTGATTGTAGGTGCGGTGAAGATTACGCTGATGGGGATTTGGATGGAAAACCTCTCCTCAATAGTCGAAATAAGCCTGATTGCAAGCAGCGAATGTCCACCTATACTGAAAAAATCATCGTCCAATCCTATATCGGCAAGGCCCATCACTTTCCTCCAGATGGAAGCTATAAGAGCAGTCCTATCGTCATAAGACGCGTTTGGTGGAGAGGGGGCATTGTTGGTGGGGGGCAGTGGGAGGGCGCTGAAGTTGATCTTACCTCTCGAGGTCAGGGGAATTGCATCTATCCAGATGAAGACAGATGGTATCATGTGGGAAGGTAGCATGTCTGCGACATATTTTCGCAGTTCTTCGACTGTCACCTCCGGCATCCCATCGATCTTCACCAGGTAGCAGGCTAATGATGTCATTCCTCCAGGACCCTGGTAAGGGGTTACGACTGCCTGCTTGACCGAGGGGTGGGATTCGATAGCAGATGTGACCTCGCCCATCTCGACCCTGAACCCCCTGATTTTTACCTGGCTGTCGATTCGACCGATAAACCGAACCTCACCCTCAGGGAGAAACTTCCCAAGGTCGCCAGTCTTATAAAGAATCTGACCGGGAACGTAAGGATCGGGTAAAAATTTTGATGCAGTAAGCCCGGGGCTGTCGAGGTATCCCAAAGCAACACCATCCCCGGAAACATATATTTCTCCTGTAATACCCACAGGAACCGGATGCATCGCATTGTCGAGAATATAGAGATCGGAATTTGCTATCGGACGGCCAATAGGTATACTGTCGCTGGAGCAATCATCCGGCCTCGTGAAATGGCAGGTGCTGAATGTAGTGTTTTCGGTAGGCCCGTATCCATTCAACAACCGCGCCGTATTGCAGTGTTCCAGGAACGCCCTCGCATGAGCGGGGTTCATGACATCTCCCCCTACTAACAAGTAGCGGAGGCCGCAGAGCGCTGAAGGGTCCTCAGAGACGATCGCATGGAAAAGGGGCGTCGTCATGAACAGCACATCGATATGACTGTCTTTTATTTCCATTTTTAATCCTGATGGAGACAATGCCACGTCTTTGTCGATAACTGCCAGGGTAGCACCGTTTAAGAGCGCTCCCCATATTTCAAATGTCGAAGCGTCGAATGCAGGATCTGACAGGTGACCAACGGTATCGTTGGAATATATTTGAATATAGTCCGTATTCAGGACTAGCCGGGAGATTCCGCGGTGAGGTACGCACACCCCTTTAGGCGTACCTGTAGATCCAGACGTGAACATCACGTATGCGAGGTCATCTGGTCCTGGATCTCCCTCATGACAGAGAGGTCGCTTCTCCAGTAATCCATTGTCGACTGTGAACACAGGCTTTAAGAATTTTTCAGTTCTGGAAAGCAGTCCCGGATCGGTAATCGCAGCACGTGGGTGTACACTTTTAATCATCTGGATAATCCTGCTTTCAGGCTCTCCCGGGCTGATGGGCAAATAACCACCACCTGCTTTCAGAGTCGCAAGCATGGCAATGACCATACTCGCAGAACGCTCCATGAAGAGCACGACGATGTCGCCTTTCCTCACGTTCATTTCTCTTAGTCGGCCTGCAAGACGGTTGGAGCGTTCATCGACCTCTCGATAGGTCATTCTTTCATTTGAATGCCTGATTGCGATTGCCTCCGGATACTCTCTTGCCCTTGCCTCGAAGATACTCGCGATATTTTCCCTGGGAAAATTGCTCTTTTTACCTTTTCCCATCTGCAACATATCGTATTTCTCTTCCTCCGTGAGAAGTTGCAGGTATGATATCTTTTTGTCAGGGTCTTTTACGATATCTTTCAGCAATGTCTGCCAGTGTCCAGCCATCCGGACGATAGAGTCATGATCAAATAACGCAACAGGGTATTCAAATCTGCATGAAAGCCCGTCCGGTGTGTCGGTAATTTCGAGAGTCAAATCTGTCTTGACTAACACTTCTTCCAGTTCAAACCGCTCTATCTGGCATCCGCCAATTCTTCTGGGCGGGGCAGGGAAGTTCCTGAGTTGGAATAGTGTCTGAAAAACCGGGGGGACATTTAGCGATCTCCTGACATGCAACTTTTCCACAAGTTTCTCGAAAGGCAGGTCCTGGTTTTCGTATGCTTCCAGTGTCCTTGACCTGACATGCCTGAGTAGCTCCCTGAACGACAGGTTTGGAACTATAGCCGCTCTTATTGCCAGTGTATTCACACACAGGCCAATCATCCCTTCGACGTCGAACTGGTTCCTCCCTGCGATAGGACAGCCCACGATGATATCTCCCTGCCCTGAATATCGGTGTAATAACACAATAAACGCCGAAAACAACGTCATAAAGAGTGTTGCTTTCTCCTTTCGTCCCACTTTTTGAAGCGCATCTCTCAGATCAGAGGGTAAGACAAGGGTCAAGGCTTTCCCATCATATGTCTGGAGCGCCGGGCGGGGATTATCAAATGGGAGTTCGAGTATAGGAAGATCACCGTTGAGCCTGTCCATCCAGTATTCCAGTTGCTCGGCATACTCTCCTGAATCATAGGCAGCACGCTGCCGAATCGAATACTGGTCGTACTGGAGCCCGACGGGAGGCAGTGCTGTTTTGGCATCCAGTCCACTGGCGAGCGCGTCATATATGGATGTCACCTCTTTTATCAGGATGCCCATTGACCACCCGTCCATGATTGTGTGATGCGTTACAAAGGCAAGCAGGAGATCATCAATTCCGAGCCGAATCAGCCGCAGGCGGATCAATGGTTCATTGGCCAGATCGTAAGGCTGCCTGGCTAATTCTTTTAATATACGAGCCGCTTCATCGAGTGCACTACCCTCATTCTTGTCCGAAATATCAATGGTGGGTAGTTCAGGAATCAGTGATGAGGAGCGTTGATAAACCAGGCCATCAACGACAAACAAATTCGTCCTGAGTACAATATGACGTCGGATGACTTCTGCGATACTCTGCTGTAATAGAGCCGGATCAACCTCACCGCTGATGCGATAGCAAATCAGTTGATTATAGAGGGCGCTTTCAGGGTCAAGAGCCTCAATAAACCAGAGCCTCTCTTGTGCAAAGGAGGCCCTCGTTCCAAATCTGTCACTATCCGCCGGAATTACTGGAATCGTCATCGCTTATACTTTAACTTGCGATCGATCAGTTCTCCAAGCCTGGCAATGGTATCATAGTCCATGACACTTGCGATGCTTATCTTCAACTCAAATGCCTGGGCAATACGGGAAACCGCCATGGTCGCGAGGAGTGAGTCTCCGCCAAGGTCAAAAAAGCTGTCGTTCCTGCCGACTTGATCCTTTTTTAACACCTCAGTCCAGATATCCGCCAGTATTTTTTCAGTTTTTGATATCGGAGGCGCATAATCTGGTCCGGTTTGATCACCTGTCGCGACTGTCCGATCTTTCAGCCTTTCATACATGCCAATTCTCTGGATCTTTCCGGTAGGCCCTTTGGGAATCTCATCGACAATCCAGAAACAAGCCGGGACTTTAAAGTATGCCAGATTGCCGGACACATGCTTTTTCAAGTCATTTACGTTTATTTCTTGTGTTTCTTTTAATACCACTGCCGCTCCGACCTTTTCTCCGAGCACTGGATCAGGTATGGAAAACGCGATAGCTTCTGCCACCGCTGTGTTCGACAGGAGGGCTTCTTCAACCTCGCGTGGTGATATCTTTTCACCCCCCCAATTTATCATTTCTTTAATCCGCCCGTCGATGAAAAAATAGCCATCCTCATCCATGTGCCCCAGGTCACCTGTGAGAAACCAGCCGTTCAAAAACGCTTTTTCATTCGCCTCGGGATTGTTCTCGTATCCCCTGAACAGGCGAGAACCCTTGAGCGCAATCTCGCCTGTCATGTGTGGAGGCAATATTTCTCCCTGGCTACCGAGAACTGCCATTTCCAGCCCTGTCGGCATCCCCACAGAGCCGGTTTTACGGATACGGGGAGGTAATGGATTTGTAGAGATTTGGTGTGGCGCTTCAGTCATTCCATACGCCTCGACTACCGGAACACCAAACACATCCTCAAGTCCTTCCTTCAAAGTTGGCGGCAACGATGCTGAAGAGGATCTGATAAACCTCAGACTTGACATTCGTGCTTGATCTTTATGCAAAACTGCCTGCTCGAGCACATACTGGTGGATAGTGGGGACTGATGTATACCACGTCGGACGATGTTCACCTATCCACTTCATAATACACTCTGCATTGAACCCGGGTGTGCAAACCACACTGCCGCCTGACACAAGTGACGTGATTACCGCGCCTATGAGCCCGTGAATATGGAACAGTGGCATCACGTTAAGACATTTATCGATTTCTTTCAGACCCAGAGGCTCAGCCATGTATACTGACGAGGCGACGATGCTCGATTGGGTCACCGGCACAAGCTTGGGACGGGATGTTGTTCCGGAGGTGTGTAGTATAAGCCCAATATCTTCAGGTTCAGCAAATCCGGTCTCATGCGTCCGTTCTTGATTTTCACCGCAAAGGCTGAACATACCTGCAGTATCGCCAGCTGGATTGAGTATAATGACCTGAATTCCTAGCGAATATGCTACTCCACGCACATACGGCTCCAAATCGGGGTGGACAATAATCGCTGAAGCATTCATGTCGGAAAGATAAAAACCAAGTTCTTTCTCCCTGTATAGAGGATTCAATGGAGCACAGCTGAATCCAGAAACAACAGACAGGAAAGCAGTCGCCATTTCAGGCCCATTCGGGAGCATTAATGCAAGACGATCCCCCCTCCCGTACCCCATTTCATTCAAATCTGTAACAGTATATTTCACCAGGTGACTCAGTTCGCCATAGGTCATGGGATTTCTCTCAATTCCTTCAATGGCAACTTTTTCTGAATTACACCCTTTAAAAACCCCATCGAAGACCGATGGAAATAATTTTTCCAGGTTTATCCCTCCAGTGTTGTCAATCTCTACATTGTTAAATGTGAAGTATTTCTCTCGCATCCTTTGGTGAAGCAATATCCCTGCCAAGCTCATTTGCAATCGCGGCTATTCTGCTCACTAATTGTTCATTTTTAGCGAGAATACGCTTTCGATAATCGTAATAAATGGAATCTTCAAGGCCAACCCGGACATGCCCCCCCATGAGTATTGCAGCGCTGTTTATATTCAATTGGTATTTACCAATACCTGCTGCCGACCATGTTGAGCCTTCTGGCAATGAGTCAACAAGATACGAAAGGTCTCGAATCCCTGCTGGGAATCCTCCGGGGGTTCCCAACAGCAGATTGAAATGGAGGGGCTGGGATAAATATCCCTTCTCCTGCAGGTGCTTTGCCATACCGATAAATCCTGGTTCAAAAATTTCAAGTTCGGGCTTCACACCATTTCTTTCCATTGCCTTTGCGAGAAACCTGATATCATCAATGGTGTTGATACTCGATTTATTAGGAAAGTTCACAGAGCCGAGCATTAAAGACGCCATCTCAGGTTCAAGCTCAAGCACCTCTGTCCGGTGACTCAGGTCCCTGTCACATCTTCCGCTCGTCGTGGCGCAGATGATGATTCCAGGGCACCTTTTCCTGATTCCGTCGAATATTTGATAAAAAAATTCTTTCTTATAAGTCGGGTTTCCTTGTTCATCCCTTGCATGTATGTGGACGAAAGAGACTCCTTTTTTATACGCTTTGACAGTATCCTCGACAATCTCTTCAGGAGTTATTGGCACATGGGGTGTGTCGGACTTGTTCGGCACCATCCCCGTCGGAGCAAGCTGGATGATAAGCTTATCAAAAAAGGCTTCGGTTGTGTCCATCTATTATCCTTATTTAGATTATTCTTACTGAGTCAGTAATAAATAATCGTAATTGAACAGAAAAATATCATCCACTGAGCACTCTTTCATACAGAATTGGTTATATCGGGTTATCGAAAATTTTTCTGTTGTCAAATCGCCACATCAATAGACTAGATAGGAAAATACTCAAATATCGATGATGTCCTCTTTCATCAACCAAATCATTGAACGGGGACCAGAACAAAATAAATCGCGTTTATAGGTTGGTAAAACTGGTCGATTTCAGATACCGATCATTTTTTTTGCATCACTCTTCACCCTAATAATTAATTGAACATTTTCGGAAATTTTTATCGACAGATTCAATTGCCCTTTTTCTTCGTAAAAATGCGCTATTGGATAGTGAGTCTGTTTTGGAAAACCTGCCGTTTTTTTATAAAAAATCCGGATGAGTCAAATCCCACCCATACAAAGAGGCAGGGTGGATTCTGCATAAGCTCAACAGTAAAAAAATCAAAAGACCGGATCGCTCACTCGTCCCATGAAGAGGATATTCCCGGTTTCCCTCTCCTGGATGAAAAAGATGAAGGGATGATCGGCCCTGAATACAGGCACATCATCCACCATGGCGACACCTTTACCCATGATCACCGCAGTCGCCGCTGCCGCCTCAGTCCCCTCCTCATTCACCTCTACGAATGCCTGGTGGATGACATCCGTAATGAAGAGATCCCTGCTCCCGTCCATCCCGGAGAAGTCGGCTGCACTGGTAAAGGCCCTCGGCATCCCCATCTCCGAAAGAGTCCGGGGCAGGAAGTATTTCGTCTCCATCACAAACTTCGGGAAGTATACCCGCACAATCCTAAATGCAAGTGACTGCCGGATCTCCTGCAGGGTTCCAGCGTCAAGCGATTTCGCGATCCCTGCAGTATCATTCTCTCTGGGAAGGACGACCAGCATTGAGAGTTCTGTCCCGCTGCCCGACTCGTAGGGCATCTCAAGGACCTGGAACTTGTCGGTCTCTGCATACCCGAATACGGCAGCATCGTCGGTCCGCTGCATCATCGGAACGCGGACCGCATCTCCGTTCCCTGACAGGAAATCCGCATCCCTCGTCAGTACCGGGTCGAACTGTTTCTCCCACGTCCCCTTGAAGTAGATGGCATTCGTGATCACCAGGGCAGTACTGGAATCGATCGCGCCGGGTGGGATCAGGTCCTTGATTCGATCCTCGGTCTTCTCTTCCACCCACTGGTTGATGGCGACCCTGGAATCGTCTGGTGCATTGATAAAGTCGAGGTTAGTCGTTTTTGCACCATAGGTCCGATCTGCAATTCCGAGGTAATCAGGGAGGAAGGGATGCGTCTTCTCTGCCCAGAGTGCGTTTGCCGTCCGGAGCGTGCAGTCGTCCGCCTGGTCATTGATACGGGCGATGAGATCGGTATATCCGGACCGGAGAATGGTCCTGTTTTCGGGGAAATGGAACACAGACTGGATCTCGTCAGCCGTCTGTCCCCTCGCTCCCTCGTATGTAATCGCAAGGGCGGTTGAGAGTGAGAGAGGTGAGAAGAATATATTGCCGTCTCCGTATTCCGGATTACCAGCCATTGATTTGTAGAGATCGAATGCAAACCGGTTGTTTGCATTGACCACCGCATCAAGGGGCGGGGACGACTGATTAATCGAGGATTGCGGGGCAGGAGTCTCCCCGGCCACGGGAGGACCCGGGTGTTCCGGTGAGGTACATCCCGCAACGAGGAGCGAAATGACAAGGAGTACTCCCAGCATTGGGATGGCGGTTCTGTGCATGTCGATGTGTTTGGAGATACAATCTGTTAAGCCTGGCGTTATGTGCGAAAATTTTCTTCGTCATAATTTCCATCCCCAAAAAATTGGCGGGGATCAGCCAGAGGGATCGCTCACCTTCCCCATGAACAGGATGTTCCCCGTCTCGTTCTCCTGGATGAGAAAGATGAAGGGATGATCGGCCCGGAACAACGGCGCTGTCTCTTCCAACGGCATTGCAGAAAGCCTCATCACGACTGCCGTGGCGGCGGCAGCCTCCGTCCCCTCCTCGTTCACCTCGACAAATGCCTGGTGGATGACATCGTCGATGTACAGGTTCTTCGTGCCATCCATCCCGGAGAAGTCGGCCGCCCGGGTGAACGCGGTCGGCATTCCCATTGCAGAGAGCACACCGGGCAGTGAGTACTTGGTCTCCATCACAAACTTCGGGAAATATACGATGACTCTCCGGGTCTTAAGCAAATCATGCAGTAAAGAGAGCGTGCTGGTATTCAAGGATTCTTCAACCATGGAGAGATCATCAGTCTTCGGGAGAAGCACCAGCATCGAGAGATCTTTCCCGTCGCCGGATTCGTATGGCATCGAGAGCGCCTGGAGAATGTCGGTCTCTGCATAGCCATAGATTGCATCTTCGTCGGTTCGCTCCATCATCCGGACTCGCACAGTCTTTCCGGTTCCAGTCCGGAAATCTGCGTCCGTGGTCTTATTCTGATCAAACTGCTTCATCCATGTCCCCTTGAAATAAATGGCATTGGTGATCACAAGCCGGGTTAAAGGATCGATTGTACCGGGCTGCAGCAGATCTTTGATCCTGTCTTCTGTCAGGTCTTCAACCCACGTATTAATGGTCACCCTGGACTCCTCCGGCTTATTGATGAAATCGAGATTGGTGGTCTTTGCTCCATAGTGCTGCTCAGCAGCACTGATATACCCGGCAAGGAACGGATATGTCTGTTCAGCCCAGAGAGCGTTCGCCGTTCGGAGCATGTATGCATTCGCCTTGCTGTTTATGCCCGAAATAATCCCGGCGAACCCGGATCTCATGACAGTCTGGTTCTCCGGGAAATGAAATACCGAGCGTATCTCTTCCGCTGTCGTCCCCCTGGCTCCCTCGTACGTGATGGCAAGCGCTGACGATATGGAGAATGGTGAGAAGAAGATGTTGCCGTCACCGGCTTTTGGATCATCTGCGATCCTTCCATACAGGTCAAGGGCAAACCGGTTGTTCGCATCGACGACACTTGTTGCTGAACCAGGAAGTGCGGGATTTGGGGGGGAGGGGGATGTCGTCACTGTTACGTTGGGAGTGGGAGTCACCTCTATGGACGGCCCGGGTTCTCCCGGCCCCGTGCATCCGGCGAGAATCACTGCAAGGAGCGCGACAGCTGCCAGCGCAGGAATGGCTGCAAGCGATGGATTCATGCACGTGTCTTTTTATTCAGATAGGTTAAATCTGGCGTTGAGTGCGGGAAATTTCGGAGTTATCAATGCAGAAGATGCCTGCACGTCCAAACGTTCTTGTCACCTGCTGCAAAACATCCTGAGTGAAATATTCCGTATTTGAGAACATGGAACGATATACGTGGAACCCCGCTGATTATGCGGAGCATTCCCATGCCCAGTACCTGTGGGCAGGGGAGGTCATCGCAAAACTCGATCTGAAAGGAACAGAATCAGTCCTTGATATCGGGTGCGGGGACGGGAAAGTCACCGCCCTGCTGGCCTCCCACCTCCCTTCGGGTAAGGTGATTGGGATTGACAGTTCCGCCGGCATGGTGAGCTGCGCCAGGGAGTCTTTCCCTGGATCAGATTACCCCAACATTTCATTTCTCTGCATGGATGCGATGGATATCCGGTTTTCGGAATGCTTCGACCTCGTTTTTTCAAATGCCACCCTCCACTGGGTGCAGGACCATGCGACGATGCTCCAGGGAGTGTATCGGTGCCTGAAGAACCGTGGCAGGATCTTCTTCCAGATGGGTGGCAGGGGAAATGCAAGGGAGATCCTCGATTTGGCCGGTTCACTGATCCATTCCGGCAGGTGGCGGAGATATTTCTCGGATTTCAGAAGCCCCTATACATTCCTCTCTGCAGAAGAATACCAGGTATTGCTGAGGGATGCCGGCTTTCTCCCTATCCGCGTTGAACTTATCCCAAAAGACATGACACAGGTGGGATGCGACGGCCTTTGCGGCTGGATACGAACGACGTGGCTCCCCTACACGGAACGAATCCCCGAACAACAAAAAAATCGTTTCATTTCCGATCTTGCAGAATCGTATCTTGAAAAATATCCTCCTGGTTCAGAAGGCCTGATTCACGTCGGGATGGTCCGCCTGGAAGTGGAAGCCCAAAAACCCGGATAATAATGCAGATACCCCCCCGGCCCCGACAGTCCACTCCCCCAAAAAGTGAAACGGAAACATTCAACAACTGATGTCCGGCCCGATATCCAATGATCGTGCCAGTTTTATATACCTCCCGGGGTTCTCCTCAAATTTCTTCCTGCAGAAATCCGAGCAGAAGAAATATTCCTGCCCTCTGTAGGATGTCCGGTATTCAGATTCGTCCTCATCGACAACCATGTAGCAGACAGGATCTGTAGCCATGTATCATGCACACCCCCTGTAATTCGTGCATTTTACATCAGGAGACATAAAAATACTTCCATGCCACCCATTTCCTGCTCGTCATATCTCCCAGGGAATAATGGACACCAGGTCCCGGTTTGCTCGAACACCCGGAGCTTTCCTGCAGTATCCCCCGGCCCGCAAATGCGCATCCACAACGTGGACGGAAAAGTATGTAGTGTGAATACGCAACACTTTTGAGGAATATTCGCATGGAATTTGAACAGAACGTAATCGACGCATTCCCCGGAATATGTGTTGCCGAGGGTGACATCAGATCTGTGGTGGTCACCCGCGGCAGTCTGGAGCTCGACTGCCTGAAACAGGAGATCGCCCGGGAGATCACCTCCCGCTATACCCTGGAGAATGTAAAGGACGACCCACTCTTTCGGGCATATCGTGATTTCTTCTGGAGTGTCGGGGTCGATCCCACGAAGACAAGGCCCGCCTCTGAGGCCCTTGTGCGAAGGATCCTCTCCGGAGGAAGACTCCCCAGGATCAACACGGCGGTGGATGCCTACAACCTCGCATCGGCAAAAAGCAGCGTTCCCATAGGGGCGTTCGACGCAGACACGTTTGACAAAAACCTCACGATGAGGTTTGCAGCCAATGGCGAACGGTTCATCGGCATCGGGATGGAAAAGCCTCTCATGCTTCGTCCAAACCAGGTCGTCCTCGCAGATTCAGAACAGATCATTGCGGTATATCCCTACCGTGACTCCGATGCAACGAAAGTCACGACCGACACAAGAGACATCCATATCGTGGCCTGCGGGGTGCCGAAGGTGGAGAGGGGAAGAGTGATCGAGGGTTACAATTTGTGTGCCGGATACCTAGAGCGATATGCGGGCGGGGTTGCTTCAGAGGCAGAGATTTCACCCAAAGTGGAATGACCATTCACTGCCTGTATGAAGGATCCTGACTTCATTGTATCATGCGATATCTCCTGAAAAAAGAGTATCAGCTTTTTTCAACCGAGTACCTCGCCCAGATGAGGCCATTTCCTACCACTTCCGTCCAAATGTGAACAAGGGGGACGCAAAGATTGGGAAATCCTGCCTTTATTGGGTCGAACATGGTCGGATCAGCCCTGCCCCCGGCTAGGAAGGGATGGACGAGCACGCTCACCTCGTCGACAACACCAGCCGCGAGGAGCACGCTGTTGAGGGTCCCCCCGCTGTCGACCTGGATGGTCTCAACCCCGTACTGCCTGTTCAGCATCTCGAGGGCCTCCCGCATATCGATCCGGTCGTTGCCGGCAACAATCGCCGCGACCTTCTGTTTTTCGAGGTAGGAGAGGTATTCCCCAGGGGTCGCGGATGAACAGAACGCGAGAAGATCCCGCATGTACGGCCACCTCCTGATCGCGTCCCAGCAGCGGATCCGCCCACGGCTGTCGGCGATCACGAGCAGCGGGCGTGTGTCCTTTGCACCCTCCGGTGGCCTGAACATCTCCTCGTGCCCGGGGGGAACTTCAAGCGCAGGATTCTCCCGGACAGCCGTGAGGACTGTCTCGCTTCCGAACAGGATTGCATCCGGGTTCCAGGTCGCCGCCAGGGCATAATACAGTTCGAGATCGGCGGGAAATCTCGTGATCCGGCCATCGAGGCTGGTTGCAATATGAATGATGACGCGAGGCATCATGGAGATCACTCTTGTATCATAATTCGGATTGATTTTATTAAAGGAACGGCAGCGCAGGGTGAAAATGAGAGGAGATGGAGTTTTTTAATCAATACTCAGCCGTTTTCCCCTCCTGTTCTGGAGGTTTGAGGCTCCCATAGGCGCATTTCCATGAACGGGCTGATTCAATAAATGCCCGGTATCCGAATTTTCTGATGAATTCGAGGGATTGCCGGTATTTACCGTATTTGTATCCCTTTTTATTGAAAAAATCCTGAATTGTCCGACATTCATTATAGTCGGGACAATCCGCACAGGTATCCAGTTTCTTTTCCATGAGGCAGCAACGCTTCATTGCACAGCGTGCTGCATGGATATCCCTTGTGCCATCGTGATAGCCCAGTTTGCAGCCCCTGCACGCACCATCCTTCAACGCGCGGCAGGTACCGCAATACGCACCGCAACAGCCGATCAGGACAATCTGTGAAGTGGGATTGTTCTCGTGGGCATCTGTTTTCATCATCTTTTGGAAGAGGGAATTTGGAATCCCGGTTGGTTCCCCGGTCCCATGCTGGTTGGAAAGGTCATACATCCGCCGGGTTCACCATGCGTCCCATGAAGAGGATATTCCCTGTATCGTTGTCCTGGATCAGGAACAGGAAGGGGTGATCCGCACGGAAGACCGGAATTGGTTCACCCGGCGCAAGCGACCTGTTCATCACGACTGCCGTTGCAGCTGCGGCCTCAGTCCCTTCCTCGTTGACATCAATGTACGCCTTGTGGTATACCTCATCAATGAATAAATTCCTGCTCCCGTCCATCCCCGAGAAATCGGCATCTCTAAACGCACTCGGCATCCCCATTTCGCTGAGCGTATCCGAGAGGCTGTATGTGGTCTCCATCTTGAACCTGGGGAAGGATACCATCACCCGCTGATAGGTAAGTGCCTGGTTCAATTCTTCAAGCCTCAAAGCAGAAAGAGAGGCTTCTATTGATTCAAGGTCAGTTTCTTTCGGGAGGAGGACAAGCATCGACAGTCCTTTTCCTTTATTATGGGCATAAGGCATTCCAAGCACCTGGAGGTTGTCAGTCTCTGTGTACCAGTATTCAGCATCCTTGTCGGTCCTTGTCATCATCGGGACACGCAGGGTTGTCCCATCGCCGAGAATAAAGTCTTCTTCCATCGTCTTGTCCGGATCGAACTGTTTCAGCCACGTCCCTTTGAAATAAATGGCATTGGTAATGACGAGAACAGTGGACGGATCGATTCCTCCTTCCGGTACGAGGTCTGTAATCTTATGTTTGGTCTTCTCCTCCACCCAGGAATTGATGGTATGCCGGGAGCTGCCGGGGTTATTCACAAAATCGAGGTTGGTCGTCTTTGCATCATAATACCGATTCGCGTTGCCGACGTAGTCCGGAAGGAAAGAGTATGTTTTTTCGGCCCAGAGAGCGTTCGCGGTGTTCAGGGTGAATCCGGAATCCCTGCCATTAATACTGTTTGATAGTTCCAGATACCCTTCCCTGAGTGTGTCAATTGAAGAGGGGAAATGGAAGACTCCCCTGATTTCATCTGCGGTGTTGCCCCTCGCACCCTCGTACGTGAGTGCAAATGCAGAGGAGATGCTCCATGGAGAGAAGAAAATATTTACACCTGATTCTCCCGAATCTCCCGCAAGGCAGGAATAGACGTCGAAGGCAAACTGGTTGTTGGCCTGGACAACTGCTTTTGCGTTTTCTGACAGTGGGCCGACAGGTTGTTTTACCGTCCGGTTCGTCCTGAAGCTTATGATTTCAGCAATGGACGGCTTCTGTGTTGGCCTGTTCTTTAACGAATACTGCGAAACATTCAGTTTCGAAAGGACGATCTGTGAAGACCTCTCTGTGTGTGATTGAATCGGCGTTGAGGAGTGGTTCCAGGATCCGCTTGTAGGTTTATGAGAGAGGAAACTCTGATTCTTATTCTGCGCAATACTCCTGGAAAACTTGAATGTGTCAGACTGTTCCGAGGCATTCACTCTCTTGCCTGTTATGGCAACAGGAAAGTGGATGTCCAGGGTAGTATTTGATTTGGTGTCTTTCAATACCGATAATTCCGAAATCTTCGTTCTCTCGATGCCTGACGCACATGCATGTCCCAGGAAACCGATAAGAAATGCAATACAGATGATACAAGCAATGATATTGAATATCTTTAATCTCACGTCATTCACCCTGAATCTCGGCTAACATAGGATAAAGGTGTTAAAATATATTTTGAACCTCCTGGTTGCCTCCATCGTAAGATAATTCCTGTATCTGCAACATTCAATCACCCAGGCCTCAATCCAATCAATAATCATTTCCTTTGAGATTTTTTTGGGTATAGAAATGTTAAAGGAACCGATACACAAAGTACTGATAGGACTTTTGAAGTACCAATTAATCTTTCAGAATGGACGTGTGGTGATGTTCGGCATCTTGAGAAAGAAATACAAAGGTTGTCTGGATTTCCCATCAGAAGGTCAAAAGACCTGGTTTCGTGTTCATATTAACGGATGGGTGGTTCCTCCGGGTGATTTTTGTTCAATACAGGTAGATACCAATACGCCCAATGCGTGTCATATCGAGATTGGATCTGATAAAAGACCTGATCTGGCCATACATTTTCCCCGTGTGCAGAACGCTGAAAACGGGGGATTTAAAGGGGTTATCCCACTCGGCGAGGAAGAAGGTCCAGTTGTCTTGATGGTCTATGCAGTGACACACAAAGGAGAAAGGGCATTTCTTGGAAAAAGGACGGTGTTCAATACCCGGTCTCTGATCTTTGAAAAACCTGAATTCTTTCAGCTAGGGCTTACAACACAGTGTAACCTATCATGTAAGATGTGTCCTGCACACTCTGCTTCGAGTAAATGGATTGGCCAGGGCTTGAGATTCAATCCTCAATTACTTGAAAGAGCATATGAAGCTCTTCGTTACTGTGGGGATAATATCAAGCGGGTATTTCTCAATGATTTTGGTGAGCCATTCCTCTACACCGATATTTTTGATGTCATTGAAGAAGTGCACCGGATATGCCCACGTGCAAAATTATCATTGACAACGAATGGAACACTCTTTTCTGAACATATTATCAATCGTATTTTACAGTCGCACCTGTCGGAGATTGCAGTATCCCTCGATGCTGGTTCTGAAAAAACCTTTCAAGAAATAAGGAAAGGGGCAGATTATCATAAGGTAACGAACGGCATTCAGCAATATGTCGAAACGAGGAGACGTTCTGGAAAAAAAAGCCCTATAATACATACAAATTTCGTCCTCATGCGCTCGAATATTCAGGAACTTCCCGAGTATGTCAGGTTAGCAACAAGTCTTGGTGTGGATCACATTCAGACAGTGAATCCCTTTGGAATATTCGAGGGAGATTTTAGAGAGAGATTATATCAAATGCCAGGGGATAATTGTAGTCCCCACGTTGAAAAATATACTGATATCTTAAAAGAAGCACAGGGTATTGCAAAAAATGCTGGGGTCTCTTTCTCCCTTCCCCCGTTTTATCCCTCGACTCCAGGGACGGATTGTCGGGCGAGGGGAAGGACCCGCGTGTATCTCAGTCCATCCGGAGACATCTACCCCTGTTGTATTATGGCTGCAAAGGGTCCTGAAGAAGACTCGAATGCCCTGGTTCTTGGGAATATAATGCAGAAATCTCTTCATGAAATATGGAATTCCGATCAGAGTGCACAGTACCGGGAAGCTTTTTTCAAAGGATATCCCCCAATAGAATACTGCCTTCGATGTTCCAGGTATTATGATTTGTGAGGTCTTTCAATCTCTTGAGAGGTAGAATTAAAACCGGTTAATCAGACACTGTAACATTCCTCTACGAGAAAAATCACGTAAAATAATTTCATCCATCTTGAAATTATATAGAGCAATTTTTTTTAAATGCACCAATCTTCCCTCACAACAAGAAGGGGGGGTGGCAGCGAGGGGATGGTTCCCGCGGACTCGCATACCTCATGGCCAGATCCTGCGTGGGTGGGCTTGGCTGCTTGGTTCGGAATGAGCCGGCCGGTGTTTTGCCCGCATGGTAGACAGAACCGGAATCACCTATAGTATTTAAATAGAACATGCTCATGTTCTGTTAGGTATGGGGGATCTTGCCGGTATTCTTTTCTCATCGGATAAGCGAAAGCGGCTTTTGCTCTTACTGAAGAGCGGGGCCCGTACATGGGAAGAAATCAAAACGAACCTCGAGGTGACAGCGAGCGGTATGCTGCCGCAGATACATATACTCGAAAAAGAAGGACTGATCATACGGGCCGGAAAGAATTACCAGTTAAGCGATCTTGGGATGCTCATTGTTCACTATATGGAACCCCTGGTCTCCACTGTCGAGTCGTTTGAGAGCAATAAGAAATTTTGGAAAGAGCATAACATCGGCGCAATTCCTTTCGAGATGCTCAAACGATTTTCGGAACTGAAGAACGCCAGTGTCATCGAATGCAGCATGGAAGAGTGCTTTGAACCGCATGCCCAGTTCCTGGAGCGAATCAGACAGTCAGCATGCGTGAAAGGAATATCGCCCATCGTTCATCCCAGATATCCCCAGTTTTTTCTGGAAGGCGCAAAACACGGCAAGGATATCTCCCTGATTCTTACGAGCAGTGCATTCAACAAGATCAAAAAAGAGTACTCCGCATATCTTGAAGAAGGACTACATTACGAGAATGCATCACTTTATGTATACCACGGAGATATTCACTTTGCCTTTATTGTTACAGAACAGTATTTCTCGCTTTCATTGTTCTTTCACAACGACGTATTCGATTCCAAGAGGGACTTGATCAGCACCGATCCTCCCGCCCTCAACTGGGGCAACGATCTCTTCTCGTTTTATAGGAACATTTCCGAAAAGATTACAAGTTTAAGAGCGAACGAATGATTAGAGCCGTCGCCGATTCTCCATCAACGAAAAATTCCCTTGCATATTTATGACCGCTGCTTCCGGAAAGCTCGCATTTGGGATTGTAGCAGGCAAGAACCGTAAGAATTGAGAGCAGACTGTAAGAGAGAATGGCCCATTCAGGGCAGATCTTCCCTGAAAGGATCATGATTGCCATAATCCCATGGAGTCCGATGGAAGGTACAAGAAGTATTTTTTTTGTATTCCAAATCCCGTAACGGGCTGGGATAGTCATTATCCCAGCCACCGTGTCGCCGCGGATGTCTTTCATATCGTATATGACAGAGTTGCAGAAAAGTTTAACCCCGTAAAACATGAAAATTGCAATACCGGGAAGAATACCCGCATAATATCCCACGATGATTGCCATGGTCCCTCCCCATGTGAGGCCGATAACCAGGTTCTTCATCCCCGCACCGCCTTTGAGCGAATACAGGCTACCATTGAACCTGATCCCCCGCGAATAGAACACACCGGTGACGAGAGGGATGAATGGTGCGGCGATAATCCCCTCCTGGAAAAGGATGACTGCGCCAGCACTGAACACGAGGAGCGCACACGCAAAACCGACTCTCCTGTCGGATCCCGCGAGTTCCCCCTTATTCACCGCGTCTTCCCTGCTTCCCACGGCCCTGTCGATTGTGTAGGTAGCATATATGATGAATCCTGCTGCACAATACACCGGAATCCTTGGCATGATGCCTGCAAATAAAAATGCAATATGCAGGCGCAGACTGCCCGAAAATGCAACCAGTAACGACGCGCCGAGGAGGTTGATCGTTGGCATGAATCGGGTGAACACAAAGTCAGAATCAAAAGGGAATGAATTATTTTAATCGCTCAATTTTTTTTAATGATGTGATAAAAGTATGGTCCATTATAATTTTTATTCAATTTTAGAATTTATATTGGGTTTAAAATATATTTGATATCTTCCTATTCGGTGTCTGTCAAAAAGTCCGGTGACTTCCATCTTCCGGCCCTGAACACTCGATGAACACGATGTTCTCTCCGGGAACAAAATGACGGACTTCTTGAAAGGAGGGAAAAATGGCAACAAAAAGACGAGCGCTCTGCGTTGGGATCAACACCTACAAAAATTATCCTTCTGCTGCGCTCCAGGGATGCGTCAATGACGTTGAGGACATGAAATACGTGTTGAAGAAATATCTGGGCTTTACAGATGCGGACATTGTCGCCATGACGGACGCGAAGGCAACAAAAGCAGCTATCCTGAAAGAACTCAAAGAGATGGTTGAAGGTGCAAAAAAGGGGAAATATTCTTTCCTTGTGTACAGCCATTCCGGTCATGGCACCCAGGTGCCAGATACAAGCGGCGATGAACCTGACCGCGCTGATGAGGCTTTCTGTCCTCACGATCTCGCACAGAAGGGAACGCGATGGGATCCGAAATACATCATTACGGACGATGAATTGCACGATCTCTTCATCCAACTACCCCCCAACGTATTGCTGGAAGTGTTCCTCGACACCTGTCACAGCGGAACAGGAATCAAGGCAATGGATTTTCTCCTTGACCGGAGACCAAGATTTATCCCCCCACCATCCTACGAAGCATTTCTCGAAGTCGAGAATAAGTACAACCGCACTCTCGCCGATACGTTCTTTGAAAAGGGCATTATTCACCACATTCTCTGGGCGGGATGCCGATCCGACCAGACGAGCGCTGATGCTCATATCGGCGGAACATGGCATGGTGCCTTCACCTATTGTTTCAGAAAGGAGATTGATGCCTGCAAGAACTCACTTGCCAGAAAATCTCTTATAAAAAAGGTGAACTCATGCCTCAAAAAAGGGCATTATTCACAGATTGCCCAGCTTGAGGCAGAGGCAACAAAGCGGGGCAAGGAGATTGGCTAAAAGAGAGTGATTCTATAGAGATAAACAAAAAACCAGGAGATTGGTGAATTATGGCAAAAAAGGAAGAGAGATCAGACCGTTTTGTACTCAGGGAAAAAAAAGCCCTGCAGACCGCCGGAAATATCCGTAGCGAGATGGCAGGGGACCGGACTATATTCCGGCTTGAATCCCTCGCCAGGGAATACGAGCTTGGCCAGGCGTATCAGAGTGTGAAGAACCTCGAATACAGGGCGAAGGGTAAAGTAAAGCTCCAGACATTTGACGAATATCTCCAACAAAAGAGAGAAGTGCTGAAACTTCCATTTTCAGTAACCCTAAAACCAAGGCCAGATTACCCCCCTGATGAGGCATATCGCAATAAAAAATCAAGGTTGCATTATCCGCTCGGTGATATGCTGATCGTCGTAGATCAGCAGATTTATTCTGCAATTGCCAGCAGTCTCAACCAGTATGTCCTTGATGTGGGAAGGGACGGTTACTGGGCAACGGTGCATACAGTCCAGGGTGGAACCCCGGCAGATGTCAAGGCACATATAGTGAAAAATAGGCCCGTGGGAGTATTGCTTGTCGGTGCAATAGCCGCACCCTGGTATGAGATAAAGGGAGATCAATTCCCCTGCGATCTCTACTACATGGACACCAACGGCATCTGGAACGATCCGGACGGTAACGGAAAATTCAACAGCCACAGCGGGGAGGTAAATCCTGATATGTGGGCTGGTCGGTTATACACCCCTACCGCCAGCGGAAACGATGCTGCGTTACTCAACGATTACTTTATCAGGAACCACAAATTCCGTACAGGACAGTTGTTGCACGCAAAGTCTGCCCTTTCTTACGTCGATGACGACTGGACAGGGTTCAACGATTGCGGCCTCCACCTGATGTTCCCTCCATCTGCCATCACGACGTATACAAACCCCGGAATCACTGATGCAGACCTGTATAAAGCAGAAGTAAATACCTCAAGGTCGTGGGTCCAGTTGTGCGCCCACTCGTGGCCTCTTGGACACGCATTCACAGTGGGGAGCCAGCACGAATACATCGAAGCACCGTATTTCCGGGACACAAATCCGCCGAACGCCCACTTTTATAACCTGTTTTGTTGCGGGCCAGGGAAATTTACGACCAGTGATTATCTGGCTGGCTGGTATATTTTCGATAAAACGGGAGGAGGCACGAATCTTGGTCTAACGGCAATCGCGAGCGCCAAATCAGGATCGATGCTGTTCTTCGAGGACTTCTACAGACCACTCGGACAAGGCAAAGTGATCGGTGATGCATACGTCGACTGGTGGAAGGCACGCGGGCCTGTCCACGATTCGACAGAGGAATACTGGTTCTATGGCCTTGTCCTTCTTGGTGATCCGACCCTGTCCTGGTGGAAAGGAGCCGTTCCACAGCAGAAACAACCCCAGCCTGAAGACGTCTTTACCCACTGGCCGAGAAAAATGGAATTCAAATGGGAACCGGTCAACCTCCCGAATGTGAAATACTCGCTGGAAGTGGATGCTTTCGGAGCAGTGAACGAAGGAAAATGGGCGGAAGAGACAAAACAGACATTTGCGGTCTACCATAACATCGCGACCACCACCTTTGATCACACCTTCGTCGGCGCCCAGAGAGGACGATGGCGAGTCCGGGCGATTGTGGACGGCATTCCCTGTGCCTGGTCGCCATGGTCGTACTTCAAATTCACGGTGTAAGGTGAGAATAACTCAAAATTATAATTTTCTTGGTATAAGGAAGGAAAAACAGGGCGAGAATGAGAGGAAAAAAGTATGCCGGAGAATCTAAAGCCATTCAAATTCGGCTGGATACATGAATTCCCCGATATCAGGGATTATTCAGCCCAACACGAACAGATCGCACCGCTATTGAAAGGTATGAAGATGGCTTCCGCGCCCAAAACTGCGAAGTTGCCACAGGCTATCGACCTTCGTGAACATTGTTCACCGGTTGAACACCAGATGAATCTAGGGTCCTGCACTGCAAATGCGGGGGTGGGGCTGGTAGAATATTTCGAGCGTGTGGCATTCGGGAAACATGTCGACGCATCACGCCTGTTCCTCTATAAAACAACCAGGAATCTCCTCCACTGGACAGGCGACACGGGGGCTTATATCCGCAGCACCATCGGGGCCATGGTCCTTTTCGGGGTACCTCCTGAAGAATACTGGCCGTATACCGATAAACCAGGGGCAGGACCTGATGGATTCGATCGCGAACCACCTGCATTTCTCTATGCATTTGGTTCCTCTTACAAACCGATACGCTATTATAAACTGGATATGCCGGGCAGCTCAAAGGCACAGGCCCTCGAATCCATCAAGACACACCTGGCGGGAAAGTTCCCTTCGATCTTTGGCTTCACGGTTTACAGTTCGCTTGAAGAAGCTGAAGATACGGGGATGATTCCATTCCCAAGCACTCAGGACAGCGTGCTCGGCGGTCATGCCGTTATCGCAGTCGGTTATGACGATACGTTGAAGATAAAAAATTCCAAAAACAGTCAGGAGACGAGGGGAGCCTTCCTGATCCGCAATTCCTGGGGCACCGGATGGGGAGACAAGGGATACGGATGGTTGCCTTATGAGTATATGCTCAAAGGTCTTGCAGTCGACTGGTGGACCATCATCAAACAGAGTTACGTACAGACAGGGTTATTCGGATTATCTTGAGAGTTATCTGAATTCCAATGAATGTTTTTTTTGATTCTGGGCATCGTCAGTCGAAATATCCGCGTATTCATGTTTACACAGGGCAGTCAATCAGTTATCCGTCCAATGAAAGGTGAAGATTCTCAAGTGAGTTTCATGAAATGGGAAAAGAAACAGGTATTATACCACGTGAGGGGTTGTGATACCATTTGTTCCCATTTCACGGAGCCACCTTGATTGATGGTCAAACCATTCTTTATCTCTAATTTTAAATATTTTTCTATTAATTTTATACACTGGATGTGTCGAAGATGCCATTTTTTTTTTTGGCTCGATGAGAATATCCCTTCCTTTCAACGAATCAGTCCGTGCGCTATGTTCATCCTCACGACATTTCCCTGATCCGCCTGAAATGCTATAAATACACCCTGGGAGCAAGGATGTAGCAATGGACTTTCTGCCGAAAGGTCGGCTGGACGCCTTTGCCGATGGCGTGTTTGCAATCGTCATCACCTTACTCGTACTCGATCTTTCCCTACCCGCTGTGACCGAGAACCTCGTGCATGCCCTGGTGGGCCAGTGGTCAGTCTTCCTCGCTTATATCATCAGTTTCGCGTTCGTGGGAAGTGTCTGGGTATCCCACTCGTCCGTTACCGCCCTGATGAAGCAGGAAACCCCCCATTCGTATCGTCTCACGCTCCTGATGCTGTTCTTCGTGTCGCTCATCCCCTTCACGACAAAGCTGATGTCGTTCTACCTCTCGAATCCCCCGACAATACCCGATTTTACCGGCATGAATCTCTTCTCCGTGTTGCTGGTTGTCAACGAGATCGGGAGAGCCACGCTGAGCGCCCCGGTCACCATTTACGGACTTGACCTTCTGGCGGCATCCGTCACCCTCAACGTGATCATGAAATCAGCCATCAGGACGCCGGGAATGCTTGGAGACGAATCGGCTCAAACAGAGCTGAATGCCATGCAACGACGGCAGCAGGTCGGCGTCTATACCATCGTGGCTACGCTGATCTGTGGATTTCTCCTACCGATCGTCGCAGTGGGCGGGTACATTCTCGTATCGATCGTGTTCTTCATCACGCCAACGGTTGTGATTGCACGGGATACACTAAAAAAGAAAAGTTAGATTTTTTGGATTCTCTCCATTTCTGGAGGGACCTGGCTTGTTCTTCTTTCTTTTCGGGAATCGCTCCCAGTTCCCCATCCTCCCCCCGGGCGTAGCAACCATCCCATAACCGGATTGATGGATGACGAGGAGTTGGATGCATCAGCTTTTTGACCTTATCATATCTGAGAATATCGGTAGGTCCAGAAGTGATGCTCCCTGTTTGGCAATTCAGCAGCATCGGGAAAGATTCACAAGTAATATGGCCGGTGGATTTTCTCATCCGCAGGTGAAGAGGCCGGCAGAAACGACTCCTCCATTTCGATTTCACTTTCACTCCCCATTCGCGCAAAGGAGTTGATGAGGGAAACAAACGGTATCCTGTGGCATTTGATGAAATGAAAATCTTCCAGGGGAAGACCTATTCCGGTATGTCTGTCGGCGGCACCCATGTCTGGGAGTACCCCCACGGCGTGTGGCACGAGGAGAAGGTGGCCCCGGACCGCTGGGTCTTCTCCTTCCGCTGCGAGAAGAAGAGAATCCGGAAGGCCCCGGAAGGATCAGGAGCCCTCCCCGGGACACAGTACCACTGGTTCATCCTTGCCCACCAGCGGGTCCGGAAGCTGGACCAGGATACTTATGAGACTGTCATGGAGGGAGTCAAGTATAAGGTTGCCCACAAGAGGCCGTACTGGCGACGCTGGAATACGGAATACCCAGATAACGAACCAGAGCGGGAGATCCTGATCCGGATACTGGAACAGTACCTGGCAGATCTGAGAGAGGGAGGCGACATGGAAAACGGGTCTCTCCGGCAAGTCCGGCAGATTGTGATTCCGGATACTCCCCCAGGCAATACTAGCCGAAAAGTGGCCAAGGACCTCAGCTAAAATTGTCCATACAGTTTGGGTATCTTCTGTGCCGGATTCGGAATAAGCCCCTAGGATCCTGGCAGCGATAACTGTTAACCCGGTACCTAAAAACCGGTCTACCTCGAAAAAACATAGGTGGCTAACATCCCCTCATCCAACAGTGGCAGTCCGCCCAAACCGCTGGAATGCCCACGCGATGATCACACCGCCGGCAAGGTAGTGGACAAGACCGAATGCCAGGCCAGCGATAAAGAACTTAGCCGGGAGGTTGATGAGCATCCACATGCTGAGCATTGACGGGAGGCTGGAGATCAGGAAGAGGAGAATCCCGTAATTGATCCCGCGGCGTAGACCCGTCCCGGGTATCCCATTTTGCAGAATTCCATAGACTGCGCTGTAGAGCAGCGCTAGGCCGAGAGAGACACTGATGCTGATCGCGTAGAATATTGCCGGGGGTGGGCCCATGTCCGGCATCATCAAAGTGCTCCATACCGGGAAATATTCAGGCATCATGTAGATGTCCATGGTCGCAATCACCTCGCCCATCAGGATGATTTGCGAGGCAATTGCAAAGAGAATGCCCCCGATTATGATGGGTTTTACCATACGTGCACAGGAATTTTTCATAATACTGCTCGATATAACGGATTGCCTGCAGGGGATTATTAATATGAAGTAAGTGGGAGGTGAAAATGAATGGCAGGAGGAAGATCAGGACAGATACATGCGAATCGGGGGTGATGAAACCTCATTCCAGGCCGCGAACCTGATGGTATCCATAGTAACGACACGAATGAGATAAAAAGAGCATCCGCTCCTTATTTTAATTTATAAAAACAAGTACCAATCTTCCGTACAGCAAGAAGGGTGATGGCAGCGAGGGATGGTTCCCGAGGACTCGCGTACCTCAGTACCGCATCCTACGTGAGTCGGCTTAACTGCTGGGTTCGGAATGAGTCCAGGTGTTTCCCGACTGCTATGGCCGCCATCACCCAAAGCCAAGGTCCGGATTTGAACCGGAGTGTAGTTGATCTGCAGTCAACCGCGTAGCCGCTCCGCCACCTTGGCAGCCGTGTTTTGTCTTATTCTATTCGTTCGAATAGCACATAAGGCTTGTTGGTTTGCACTCAGAATTTCGTCTGGGTTTGACGTGGTAGAGCACTGGGGATTTGGACGTTAGTACCTGCGGACTGAACACGTCGTTGCCTTCGTGCGTACATCCCAGGCCTATCAAACGGGTCTTTTACCCATGTCCTCAACGGAGTCTCTTTTTAGGCCGGGTTTCAAGCTTAGATGCTTTCAGCTTTTATCCCTTGGCGCGTGGCTGCTCGGCAATGCCCTGTCGGACAACCGATCGACTAGAGGCGCCGAATGGAAGTTCCTCTCGTACTATTCCATTCTTACCCTCAGACTCCTGACACTCCTATTAGATAGTAACCGACCTGTCTCACGACGGTCTAAACCCAGCTCACGATCCCCTTTAATAGGCGAACAACCTCACCCTTGGCTGCTGCTGCACAGCCAGGATGGAAAGAACCGACATCGAGGTAGCAAGCCGCCGGGTCGATATGTGCTCTTGCCGGCGACGACTCTGTTATCCCCGGGGTAGCTTTTCTGTCGTCAATAGCCCTCACCAACAGGGCGTATTGGTTCGTTAGACCCGAGTTTCCTCTCGCGATTGCTTGCTAGGCGCAATCGCGTCAGGCCAACTTTTGCTCTTGACACTCTCCTGTGAGTTTCTGACTCACATGAGTTGACCTTAGGGCACCCTTGATATTTTTTCGAGGGTGTGGCGCCCCACCCAAACTGCCTACCTATCGTTGTCCTCGTAAGAGTGAGAACTACAGTAAAACAAGGATGGTGTCTCATTGTTGGCTCCCCGTCCCCCAAAAGGAACGGATCAAGCGCCTCCCATCTACACTGCGCATGTAATACCATAATTCAGCGACAGGCTGCAGTAAAGCTCCACGGGGTCTTCACTTCCCAATAGGAGTCCCTAGTCTCTGCACTAGGACAAAAGGTTCAACGGGCTTGTGTTAGGGACAGTAGAGCTCTCATTAATCCATTCATGCAAGTCGCCAATTAAGCGACAAGGTACTACGCTACCTTAAGAGGGTCATAGTTACCCCCGCCGTTTACGAGTCCTTCGTCCCATTGAACTGGGTGTTCAGATACTCGCACTGGGCAGGAATCAGTGACTATACTAGTCGTTTCCGAGTTGCAGTCACCTATGTTGTTATTAGACAGTTAGAGCTCCCTGGTCACTGCGACCTGCCTGATCTCCAGGCAGGCACCCCTTCTCCCGAAGTTACGGGGCTAATTTGCCGAGTTCCCTTAACACAATTCACTCCGACACGCCTTCGCCTTTTCAGCGAGGGGCACCTGTGTCGGTTCTCGGTACGGACGCCGTCTCCCTTTTCACGGGCTCCAGGAATTTGTCAAGTTACCCCATCACGCTTTCTTCCGCTTCTCACCATTACGGTACTCCCCGGAATTATACGCTTGGACGGGACGACGATCCCGCCTGACATATCCCGAAGCGTCAGGGCTTTCGCTACAGACGGACGGTACAGGAATATTAACCTGTTTCCCTTTCGGTACACTCGAGTTACGGTGCACCTTAGGACCGACTAACCCTCGGCTGACGAACATGGCCGAGGAAACCTAGCCCCTGCGGCGGTTGGGATTCTCACCCAACTATGCTTCTACTACTGCCAGAATTCTCAATTCTACACGGTCCACTGGACCTTACGCCCCAGCTTCTACCCATGCAGAACGCCTCTCTACGAGATCACCTTTCGGTGCTCCGTGGTCTCTGTAGTAGGCTTGAGCCCCGTCCATTTTCAGCGCCCTAAATCTTGACTGGTAAGCTGTTACGCACTTTTTAAAGGATAGCTGCTTCTGAGCTCACCTCCCAGTTGTCTTTGACCTAGGACCACTTTCAGTGTTTACACTTAGCCTACATTGAGGGACATTAACCACGGTCTGGGTTGTCTCCCTTACGGACTACAAGCTTACCCCGTAGCCCGGACTTCCGGCCATCTAGGATGATGGGGAGTTTGGAGTTCGGCAGGGGGGTAAGGGATTTCTCCCCCAGCTCCCCCAATCGGTGCTCTACCTCACCATCGATCTCCGGCCAGGTCATGCTGCGACATGTTTCGAGAGGAACCAGCTGATGCCCAGTTCGATGAATCTTTCACTCCTATACGCAGGTCACGCGAATGATTTGCATATCAAAACCGCTTGCGGTCCTCCACGCACCTTTCGACACGCTTCAACCTGCCCACGCATAGATCACTAGGCTTCGGGTCTTATCCTACTGACTCCGCGCACTTTTAATACGCCGTCCCATGCTTACGCTACGGACCTGTTGGTTTCCCTGCGGCTTCCCATTTTATAGGTTAACCTTGCCAATAGAATAAACTCTCTGGCCCGTTCTTCAAAACGTACGTTACGACATCGGCAGCCACGCCCGTACTACCGCCTCGCGACGGGTTCCTTCGCGTGGAAGATCCTTTCATGCCGTAACCCACCGTAACCTGTCAATTTCAGGCGCTTTTAACCACCTTTCTAGGGTTACTTTTCAGCTTTCGCTCACGCTACTACTTCGCTATCGGTTTCGAGGAGTATTTAGTTTTGGAGGTTAGTGACCCCCGACTTCCCGCGAGAATTCCAACCCACGGTACTCAAGACACCACCAGACCCTCTCTGCATACGCGTACGGGACTATCACCCTCTCTGGTGCACCGTTCCAGGTGACTTTCGCTTCGCATTGAGGTATCATACGGTGGGCTTATAACACCACATCTCCCTTTCGGGATTCGGTTTGAACTGTGTCGTGTTCGATCGCCTCTACTGACGACATCTCGGTTGATTTCTTCTCCTGCCCCTACTAAGATGTTTCAATTCGGGGCGTTCCCTGTCCTCAACGGACTCACACCGAAGTGTGGGGATGTCCCATTCGGGGATCTCCGGATCATAGACTCCCTGCATCTACCCGGAGCTTATCGCAGCTTGGCACGCCCTTCTTCGGCACTCGAACCGAGCCATCCACTGACAGGCATATTTTCCAGTGCTCCGTCAAACCCATGTAACGTCCTGAGTGCAAACCTTTACACGGCATCTTCAGGTCAGGTATGACCTTCAGCCCTTCCCTGGTGACTCGCATCTCCAGGTGCATCAAAACCGTGAAGGCTTCTTTGTCCTTCACGGCACTGGACTCAATGGGATTCGAACCCATGGCCTCGGCGTTGCAAACGCCGCGCTCTTCCGTCTGAGCTATGAGCCCTCTGTCCTTGTCGATACCGGCAATTTTACAGTTTGTTTGGCAACCGCACCCCGAAATAATCGTTAGGAGGTGATCCAGCCGCAGATTCCCCTACGGCTACCTTGTTACGACTTAACCCCCCTTGCGGAACCTAGATTCGACCACGGCGACGACCGCAGCCTCATCAAGACCCCACTCGGGTGGTTTGACGGGCGGTGTGTGCAAGGAGCAGGGACATATTCACCGCGCTATTTTGAAACGCGATTACTACGGATTCCAGCTTCATGTGGGCGAGTTGCAGCCCACAATCCGAACTAAGGACAGGTTTAGGAGATTGCCTCCACCTCTCGGTGTCGATACCCATTGTCCTGACCATTGTAGCCCGCGTGTAGCCCGGATAATTCGGGGCATGCTGACCTACCGTTGCCCATTCCTTCCTCCTCTTTAGCAGAGGCGGTCCCAACAGTGTCCCCATCATCCCGGAGGACATGCTGGCAACTGTTGGCGTGGGTCTCGCTCGTTGCCTGACTTAACAGGATGCTTCACAGTACGAACTGACGACGGCCATGCACCTCCTCTCAGCTAGTCAAGCAGAGTCTTCAGCCCGGCTATCATCCAGCTGTCTTATCCGGTGAGCTGCCCGGCGTTGAGTCCAATTAAACCGCAGGCTCCACCCGTTGTGGTGCTCCCCCGCCAATTCCTTTAAGTTTCAGCCTTGCGACCGTACTTCCCAGGCGGCACGTTTCACGGTTTCCCTTCGGCACCTCGATGACTCGTGGTCACCGATACACCTAACGCGCATCGTTTACAGCTGGGACTACCCGGGTATCTAATCCGGTTTGCTCCCCCAGCTTTCGTCCCTCACTGTCGGAGCCGTTCTAGTGAGACGCCTTCGCCACAGGTGGTCCCCCAAGGATTACAGGATTTCACTCCTACCCCTGGAGTACCTCTCACCTCTCCCGGTCCCTAGATTGCCAGTTTCTCCTGAACGCCCATCGGTTGAGCCGGTGGATTTCCCAAGAGACTTAACAATCCAGCTACGGACGCTTTAAGCCCAGTAATAGTGGCCACCACTCGAGCCGCCGGTATTACCGCGGCGGCTGGCACCGGTCTTGCCCGGCCCTTTCTTCACCAGTTATTTACACTGGCGGACAGCCCGAATTTACGGGCACTCGGGGTTCCCTTATCACGATTTCTCGCATTGTAAAGTTTTCGCGCCTGCTGCGCCCCGTAGGGCCTGGATTCGTGTCTCAGAATCCATCTCCGGGCTCTTGCTCTCACAACCCGTACCGATCAATGGCTTGTTGGGCCGTTACCCCAACAACAACCTAATCGGCCGCAGACCCATCCTCAGGCGGCGGACCTTTGAATCAGGGGGCATTCCAGCGTCCCTGATCTATGGGGTATTATCCCCAGTTTCCCGGGGTTATCCCCCTCCTGAGGGTAGGTTATCCACGTGTTACTGAGCAGTGCGCCGAGGTCTTGCACCTCTCGACTCGCATGGCTTAATCGAACCCCGATAGCAGTGGCCTCTGGCAGGATCAACCAGAATTCTCGATAAATCCAGCACACTATCGTTCGCTTACTTCGAGGAATTAGCGGTTACCAAACAAATTTCCGCATTGCCAGTACCAACGTCAGAACCAATGACAGAACTATTGTCCGGTCGTGTTTGGTTCTCCATCACAGAGGGTAACAATATAGGTGTTGTTGCTATTTAACCTTTTTTGATGTCGGTTTTTCACCGGCGATAAAGGCCTGCAACCACCCGCCCTGCCGGGCGGATACACCCCGGAACAGCACAATCCGCATCCCCGCTGCCCGCAAAGGCATGGAGACGATTTTCCTGTTTCCGGTCTCAATCCTCAGAACCGGAACATGCACCCGTTGTCCGGTTCTTCACTGTGATATTGAGGGAATACATGTTGAACACAGTTGTATATGAAGGTTTTCCATGATGGGCGATACTCCCCCGGCCATTGCATATCTCCTGATATGAAAAAAATTGCAATTTAAGTCCAAAAATTTAAAAAAGGAGTTCTCAACCCTTTAAATCGCCATCGAGACAGATAATAACGAATTGCCATTCGTATTTCTCTGATTACGCCTCTAATATCCATTTTAATTCTCTATTGCAGCAGGAACATCTTCTGCGCGCCAGACCTGGACGAAGACCTGGCCGAAGAACTCGTCCTGCCAGAGCGCAAGCTTCCCCTCGAACATGAGGTAGAGGAGAGGGATATACACATCGATGATACGCTTTCCCATCATCTCCGCAAGTTCCTCCAGCGTCATGATGCCGTGCTTCTCGATGCTCTCCTCGCACTGGCAGAGCACCGCCATTGCGGTCTCGCGGTATCCCTCGTCGTGCGCGATACCCACCACGTCCTCCACGTCGATGAGGCGGGGGTCGAACGGGCTGATGAAACGCTGTCGGCGCCTCTGCTCCTTCTCCGCGGCTTTGAGTTCGAGGATCAGTTCAAAGAGCGTGATGGGGCGCTTCCTCAGCTGCTTCCTGTCAAGCCGGCGACGTATCTCGCGTTCAAGCCGCTCGATGGGGCCAAGCGCGTTCCCCTCCTGGTCAAATTCTGCATCGGGTCCGAACTCCTCCTCGCCGACATCTTCTTCCCCGCAATACTCGTCATCTTCAACGACTTCTGCCTGCTCAAGGATCTCGGACTTCATGCGGAGCAGGAGCGCCGCGTAGAAGAGCGTTCTTCCCGAAATCCTCAAATCAAGTTCCTTCCTCCTCTCAAGCTCGGAGAGGAACCGGTCCGTCACCTCGACTATATCGATATTCCAGGGATCAATCTCCCCGCGCTCCGCCATCTGCACCAGGATCTCTACGGGTTCTTCAGGCATGCGACTTGATCCCGGTCACAAACGAGCTCTTGTCCGGGAGGAGCGTGACTCCGAGGATGCGGTCCGCGCCCTCGATCATGGGTTTTCGGAGGGATACCAGGATGAACTGGGACGTGCCGGACAGTTCCTTGATCATGGTCGCAATCCGTTCCACGTTCGACCCGTCAAGGGACATATCCACCTCGTCGAACGCATAGAACGGAGCCGGGATGTGCTGCTGGATCGAGAAGATGAAGGCAAGCGTGGTCAGAGACTTTTCACCTCCGGAGAGGGCAGAGAGGAGGTGAACCGGCTTGTCCCGCGGCTGGACGGCAAACGAGAGCCCTCCCGAGAACGGATCCTCCTCGTTCTCGAGGATGAGGTGCCCGCTCCCGCTGGTCAGGCGCGCAAAGACTTCCCTGAAATTCGCATCGATCGCCTTGAATGCGGTCATGAACGCCTCGTACTTCATCTTCTCGAACTTTTCGATACGTTCGAGCAGTGTTGCCCGCTCCCGGGAGAGCACCTCTTTCTTCTCCCCGCGTTCGGCGATCCTCCCCTCCACGCGTTCATATTCCTCGATGGCAAGCATGTTCACTGCTCCAAGCCTCTTGATCTGCTGGGCGGCCTCGGCCATCCCGTCTTCGATCTCCTGGAGCGAGAGATCGGTCTCGGTTTCACCGGCCTCCATCCTCAGCGCCTCTATCTCCGCCGAAAGGGCGGTGAAACGTTCGGTGAGGGCCGAAACCTGGATCCTATGACGCTCAGCAGCGGCATCGAACTCCAGGATCTTCTGGCCCGACTCCCTTATAGTGTCTGATACCTGGGTGTGCCTGTTCCGAAGTTCAAGGAGTTCTGAAGAGAACTGCTTCTGCCGTTCCTCGATCTCGCCGATCCGGGCCCGGCTTGTCTCTATTTGCGAGTTCGACTGCGCCACCTCCCGGTCGATCTCCTCGTTCTTGGCCTGGATCCTCTCCACTTCGGCCTTCAGTTCGTCAAGACGGGTCGAAAAGTGCTGCCTCTCCCGCTGGAGGTCATTGATGTCGGCCTCCTTGTTCCGCAGGCGGCGCTCGATGTCCTCGCACTCCCTCTTCTTCTTCTCGAGCTGCTCCGACAATACCGGGATGGAGGTATCCTCGAGCTTCTTCTTGGTCAACTCGATCTTCTTCTGGGCCTGGCCGATGGCATCGGTGATCGAGTCAAGAGCCGCCTCCAGTGCCGCAAGCTCCGCTGTGCCGGAGCGCACCTCCTCCGCGAGCGCCAAAAGGACCTCGTTTATCTGCGTTTTCTCCCTTTGTGTCACCTCTTCCTGGCGGGAGAACTCTTCGCTTATCACCGCGAGCCGCGAGATCGCTGCATCGAGCTCCGATCTCCTCGCCCTCTTTGCATCGATCTCCTCGCCGCCCCTCTTGACAGCCCGTTCAATATCGGCAATCTCTGCTGCCAGTCCTTCCATCTGGGACCTGGCACGGGATATCTCGTCCTCCACTGCCGCACCGAAACCGCGGATCGGTTTCTTGAACGAACCGCCGGTCATTGCCCCGCTCTTTTCGAGAAGCTCTCCGTCAGGAGTGACCATACGGTACTTCCCGAGCAGCCTCCGCCCGCGGGAGATCGACTCCACGACGACAGTCCCCCCGAACACCACCCGGAATGCATCCGCGTACTGCGGCTGGAACTCAAGCATCTGCACCGCATACCCGATCACCCCCTCGTCCCTGACAGGGGGAAGATCAGGTGGCTTGAGACGGGAGAGAGGGAGGAACGTCACCCTCCCCATCTTCTGCTCCTTCAGGTACTCGATGGCCCGTGCGGCAACGCCATCGTCTTTTGCCACCACGTAGTGCAGCCTCTGCCCTGCCGCAACGTTGAGGGCAGTCGCATATTCGGGCGGAGCTTTTCCAAGCTGCGCGATGGTCCCTAATACCCCGTCCATCCCGAGCACCGCGTCGAGCACGCGGCTTCCCGCCTCACCGCGGGCCTGCTGCTGTGCCTCCAGCCGAACTACATCCTGTTCGTGGGACCGATACTCCTCCCTGACCCTCTCGAGGGTGGTACGGCGGGCAAACACGCTGCTCTCCAGTTCCGAGAGGGCACGGTCAAGTTCCGCCTTCTCATTGGTGAGGGCTTCCATCTCGCGTTCGTTCTCGGAAAGCCGCTGCTCCTTCCCTGCTCCCTCGGCTTCAAGCGCCTTCAGCCGCTCCTCCATCCTCTCCCTCTCCGATGTGCGCATCCGGCTCTTCTCGATGAGCATGTCCTTCTGGTGGAGAAGCGAGGAGCGTTCGTTCTTCTTCTCCTCGATGCTCTGCATCAGGGCGAAGAGCTCGTCCCTGGCCCCCTCCGCATCCCTGCTCTGCGACTGGATCTGCTGCTCAATCTTTTCTTTCTGCGCAGCAGCCGTCGCTGCCTCCATGGCAAGGTTCGTGCGATCGATGTTCATCTCCCGGATTGCCTGAGTGCATTCGGAGACCCGTGTCTCGGCCCGTTTCTGGTCTATATAGGTCCTGTTGATCCCCTCAAGCCCGGCCTCCTTCTCCTTCTTCAACCTGGAAATGGTCTGCTCCGCGAGCTTGATCGTCCCCTTGGCCTCCTCGAGCTCCGCGATCAGGCGCAGATATTCTGCCCCGCTCTTCTGGTTGATCTGGGAATCGATATCTGCAAGGTCCTTCTTTAGGTATTCGCGCTCGTTCTCCTCGATGCTACGGTCGGAGACGACCCGATCGAGCTGCAGCCGTTCATCCTCGATCACCCTGGAGAGTGCGGCAAGGTCCTTCTCCCTCGCGTGCAGGGTTGCAGCTGCCCTGAGCCCCTCCAGGTGCTGGAGCCGCTCCTGCCAGTGCCGGAATTTCAATGCCTGTTCCCGTTCTGCCGCAAGCTCCTCAAGGCGCTGCGAGAGCTCCCGAAGCAGGAGCTCCTCGCGTTCTATCCGTTCCCTCACCACCTCGAGCTCGATAAGCGCCTGGCCCTTTTTCTGGTCGAATTCTGCCACTCCTGCAATCTCATCAATGATCTTGCGGCGCTCGAAGTCACTCATCTCGATGATCCGGGTGATATCGCCCTGCATCACCACGTTGTACCCGTGCGGCTTGATGCCGTGCTTTGCGAGGAAATCTGTCACCTCGACCTGCTTGGAGAGCCGGTTATTGAGGTAAATATAACTGTAATACCCGCTTGACGTGCGCTTTATACGCCGGCGTATTCTGGTCCCGTCCGAGAACGCGAGTGTGACCTCCGCGGTATGGCGGCCCGAGTTCAGGTTTATCAGGTCTGTCAGCTTCTCGGCACGGAGAGTCCGCGACCCCGAAAGGGCAAGGACAAAAAGGATACTGTCGATGATGTTGCTCTTTCCTGATCCATTTGGCCCTGATATGACAGAAAAACCCTCGTAAAACGGGATCTTGGTCTTTTTTGTGAAAGATTTGAAATTATCAATCTCAAGCTCGGTGATATGCAAAGACCAAGGCCCCGTTATTTCTTGTGCGCAGAATCCGTCTCCTCATCTTCGGCCACGATGAGGTCGTTCTTTTTTCCAGGGCCCGCGGCACTCTGCTTCTTTTTGGAGAAACCGGCAGATGCAATGATGTAATCACTGTTCTTCCGCTTCTCGGGCGCAAGAGTCCCGTTCGGCTGCATAATCATGTCCATCTTCTCGGGAGCCGTCTCTACCGGTGCCTGCGCCGGCCGCTGCATCGCAGGTGCAGAGACGGATTTCTTCTGGAGGATTATGGGGCTGCTTGCGGCGGGTGCTGCCGGCTTGCTCATGCGCATCTCCGCCCGCGACCGCTCTTCACTCGCCTTCGAGAGCTTCATGGCCACGGATTTGAGGTCCAGCAGCTCCTCGGTGAGCCCCTTGACCATGGCCTCCATCTCCCTCATCTTCTTCTCCAGGGCCGCGACCCGTTCGTCAACGGGAGCAAGGCTCCGGTCCTTGTCTTTTATTATCTCCATATCTGACTCCTCGGGGCTGGTCCGCCTCTCATACCTGTGGTGGGGCGGTGGGTGGCATTCAGGAGAGCCCTCATTGATTATCATGAATTATTCCCCTATAATAATTATGCTGCCAGTTGCGGCGGTTTTTTTCAAATTTCTCTCGCTTAATCCCACTCTCATGGAGTTGCAACCGAACACCCCGGTATTCCGGAACGTTTTTTTAAACCCACGATCCGGCGCATTTTCCAGTCTAACTGTGAGAAGAGTTGAAATCCTTGAGTTTTTTTTTCACTGGAGAAGAAAAGGTATTACCTGATCAGATCAACCTTTTTATACATGTCCAATCTGGCCACCACGGATCCGGAAATAGCAGATATAGTCAGGAAAGAGATGGAACGCCAGCGTGACGGCCTGGAGTTGATTGCCTCCGAGAACATGGTCAGCCGTGCAGTGCTCGAGGCCATGGGCTCTGTCATGACCAACAAGTATGCGGAGGGTTACCCGGGGAAACGGTACTATGGAGGGTGCGAGTTCTACGACATGGCAGAGAACCTCGCACGGGACCGGCTCAAGGAACTTTTCGGGGCAGAGCATGCGAACGTGCAGCCACACTCAGGCACCCAGGCAAACATGGCGGTCTATTTTGCCACCATGAAACTCGGGGACCTCATGCTCTCCATGAAACTCTCCCAGGGGGGCCATCTCTCCCATGGGTCACCTGTCAGCTTCACGGGTCAGTTCTACCGGGTTGCCCAGTATGGAGTAGACCCCAAAACAGAGATACTGGACTACGGGGTGGTAGAGGAGATGGCGCGGAAGGAGCGCCCGGCCATGCTGGTGTGCGGGGCCAGCGCATACCCGAGAACCATCGATTTCCGGGCATTCCAGGAGATCGCGGATGGAGTAGATGCCTACTGCATGGCCGATATCGCCCATATTGCAGGGCTTGTCGCCGCCGGGCTCCACCCGACATCTGTCGGGGTGACAGATTTTACCACTACAACCACCCATAAAACGCTCCGTGGACCCCGCGGGGGCGCTATCATGTGCAATTCCGAGTATGCCCAGATAGTGGACAAGGCGGTCTTCCCGGGTATGCAGGGCGGCCCCCTGATGCATACCATCACCGCAAAAGCCGTCTGCTTCAAGGAGGCGCTCCGGCCCTCTTTTAAGGAATATAACCGGCAGATTATCAGGAACTCAAAAGCCCTCGCCGAAACGCTCCATGAGAAGAACCTCCGGTTGGTTTCAGGCGGTACCGACAATCACCTCATCCTCCTTGACTTGAGCGACCTCGGCATCACCGGCCTTGAAGCTGAGGTTGCGCTCGGGCGGGCACATATCACGGTGAACAAGAACACCATTCCGAACGAGCAGCGCAGCCCCTTCGTGACGAGCGGCCTCCGGGTTGGCACTCCTGCCGTGACCAGCAGGGGCATGAAGGAGGAAGAGATGCGTCAGATCGGGGAATGGATCGGGACAATCCTCCGTGACATCCACAACGAGGGGGCTATAAGGAGGATCGGGGAGGAGGTTGTGTCCATGGCCGGAAAGTTCCCCCTCTACCCGGAGTGACATGATCCTCGATGGGAAGAAGGTGTCCGAGGCACGACTTGCACGGTTGAAGGAAGAGGTTGAAGCATCGGGCCTTACTCCCGAACTCGCCACAGTAATCGTAGGCAAAGACCCGGCATCGCAGATGTATGTCCGCATGAAGCACAGGGCCTGCGGACAGGTGGGCATCAGGTCAAGAGGTGTCGAACTCCCCTCGGACTCCACCACCGAGGAGGTACGCGAGCAGGTCGATAGGCTCAACCAGGACCAGGATGTCAGCGGGATCCTGGTGCAGCTTCCGCTCCCCCCGCATGTCGACACTCATCGCGTGGTGGAGACAGTCCTCCCCGAAAAAGACGTAGACGGTTTCCACCCCGCAAACCTCGGGCGTCTCTTCTCAGGGAACCCGATCTTCTCGCCCTGCACTCCGAGGGGGATCATGACACTCCTCCAGGAATACGGGGTCGAGCCGGAAGGGCTGCGTGCCGTGGTTATTGGGCGGAGTATAGAGGTGGGACGACCAATGGCCGCCCTCCTTCTCAATGCCAGCGCCACGGTGACGATCTGCCACAGCCGGACCCGCGAACTCCCTTCATTCACACGCCAGGCCGATATCCTGGTGGCGGCAGTGGGAAAAGCCCGTTTTGTGGAACCCACGATGGTCAGGGAGGGAGCGGTGGTCATTGATGTCGGCACGAACCAGGTAGACGGAAAACTGTGCGGGGATGTCGACTTTGACCGGGTCAGGGAAATCGCCAGTGCCATCACCCCGGTACCGGGAGGGGTAGGCCCGATGACGATTGCATCCCTCATGGAGAACACCTTCCTTGCGGCAAGGCTGCAGTCATGCACCGGTGCACGATAGGTGGGCTGACTGTTGGTGACGGATCCCCCGTCCGCCTGATGGGGGTGATCAACTGCAGCCCCGAGTCATTCTACTCAGAGTCCTATACCCCGGCGGGGGATGTCTTTTCGAAGGCCTGTCAGCTTGTCGAACAGGGTGCAGATATCATCGATGTGGGTGCGAGGAGCACCGCTCCCGGCGCCCCGCCACTCACCCGTGGAGAGGAGGCTGCAAGGATGATGCAGGCCCTCTCGGTGCTTGAGGGATCAGGCATCCGGGTCTCGGTGGACACAATGGACCCGGCGGTCCTCGAGGCGTGCCTCGAATACGATATTGCTGCAATAAACGATATCTCGGGCCTCCTCAACCCCGAATACGCGGCAGGGGTGTCTGGATCTGGTCTCCCTGCACTCCTGATGGCATCGAAATGGGCGGTCGGCGACGCGTGCAGCCTGGATGAGACGCACCGGGCCCTCTCGATGGTGGAGACCAGGGCGCACGCATCCGGCGTGACCGAGTACGTCCTCGATCCGGCAATCGGCCTCTGGCAGGCCAGCCGCACGGCAGATCTTGATTGGGAACTCTGCCGGCAGTTCAGGCAGTTCGCTGTATACCAGCGCCCACTGCTTGCCGCAGTTTCGCGCAAGTCCTTTCTTGGAAACCTTGTAGGAAAACCACCTGCAGGCAGGCTCGCGGCATCAATCGCCATGGCCTCGCTTCTGGTCTGCATGGGTGCAGATATCGTCCGAACACACGATGTCGCCGAGACACGCGATGCCATCCTCGTCGCCGAAAAGATGAGGCGGTGGCAATGAATTCTTCCTTCACCACAATCGGCATCCGCACCCCCCTGATAAGGGAAGGCGATGAGATCGCTTCGATACTCGTCCGGGCCATAAGAGAGACTCCTGCACGGGAGATTCAGGATGGTGATATCCTGGTTGTCGCGGAGACCGCAATCTCCACTGCAGAAGGACGTGTTGTCCGCCTCGAATCGGTAGTCCCGGACAGAGATGCCCAGCGCCTGGCCCACCGGTATGGGATGGATCCTGCCCTCGTCCAGTGCATCCTTGACGAGAGCGATGAAGTAGTTGGTGGAATTCCCGGATTTCTCCTCTGCATGAAGCACGGGACGCTCCTTCCGAACGCAGGTGTTGATGCCTCGAATGCACCGCCAGGCTGTGTGACACCCCTGCCCGCAGATCCCGATGCCAGCGCATTACGCATAAAGGAAGTGATTGAACTGCTCACCGGGGTCCGCGTGGGTGTGATTGTCGCCGACAGCCGGACGCATGCCATGCGCGTGGGGTGCAGTGGGGTCGCTATCGGCTGCGCGGGGATACCCTCTGTAATGGACGCACGCGGCCGGACTGACCTTTTCGGCAGGCCGCTCATGGTCACCCGCCTGGCACTCGCGGACAACCTTGCCTCCGCTGCCGAGGTCGTGATGGGAGAGGCAGACGAGCGCACTCCGGCCGCCGTTATCCGGGGTCTTGGGATCCAGGTGACTGACATTTCTGGTATTGAGTCAATTAATGCAGAAGAGTGCATCTTCATGGGGCTGCTGAAGCAGGAGAGAAAACGGCAATCCTCCTCTTCTCACCGCAACGATACCTGAATACTGGTGGAATACTCTTTTCAAGGGAGATCCTTCCTCTTCTTTTTTTTTCGCCACCCTATAAGTATAAAAAAATTTGAACTCAAAGAATGATTAATGGCCTCAAATAGCAATTCTAAAAGTGTTGGGGCTGATTCCACAACCAGCAGACCTCTCGAATCCCCAGGCAACCGTCCAACCAGGGCATGGAGGTCTGCTGCATGGAATGGGCTCTGTCCAACAAGAGAACGATGAATATGAGGATACAAGAGATCTTCGCCATATTGTTGATTGCGGCAGGTATTTTTATTGCAGCCGCAGCCGCGGATGTGAATGCCCAGTCGTCTTCAGAACAGGTGAGCCTCATTGGAATGGCCAATCCTTCTGCAGTATGGGCCGAGCAGATGGGATACGAGTATCTCATCAGGACCAATCCTGACGGCAGCCAGTACGGGGTGTGCGTCCTCCCTGATGGATCGGAACACGATGCCTGGGAGTTATTCAGGCAGTCCCTGGCTGTCGAACAGGAAGTGTCACTGATTGGACTTCCGGATCCTTCCGCGGTATGGGCCAGTCAGAGGGGATACGAGTATCTCATCAGGACCAATCCTGACGGCAGCCAGTACGGGGTGTGCGTCCTCCCTGACGGATCGGAACACGATTCATGGAGAACATTCCGCGAATTCTGTGGAATTTCAAAGCCGGTAGGCATATCCATGATCCAGCCCGCATCCCCCAGGGCTATCCTGTCCCCGAAGGAGACGTTTGGAGAGGCCCATTTCAGTGCCCGTCTGGCGGCACTTACACCCTGAATTTTATAGGTAGAGGGGATGGACTTGCGTTCCCGCCAGGTCGCCGGAATGGACCTCCCCCACCATTTCACAGGCATTGGTTTTTTTCCTGCTACCCCCTCCAGGGAACGAACTTCTTCCAGGGACTGTGAGAATTGATATCCCTTTGCTCTGAAATGATATGTTGCAGGTGAACGCATGAGACAACTGGCCCTTCTCTTAATAGTGATAATTATACTCGCGGTGGCCCTTTTCTGCGGCTGCACCACCAGGGAGGAGGCGCCATCCTCACACGGGGGGCAGCAGACAATCGGAAATCCCGCCTCGCTCTACTGTCACTCGCTTGGATATCATACCGAGATACGCACCGATTCGAATGGATCCCAGTATGGGGTCTGCTGCATGCCGAATGGGACTGAAGTCGACGAGTGGGTACTCTATAGGCAAGGTCATCCGGAAGCGTAACGCAAGGAAATTTCCTCATCCAAAAAGAAGGTGAACGCACCAAGGCTGGGATGTCGGGGTAATGAATGACAGAACAGGTAATAATCCTTGAACCCGGAGAGGAGAGGGCTCAGCACATTGCTCGTGCGTTGTCAAGCAGGACTGCCGGAAAAGTACTCGATATTCTCTCTGATGGTCCAAGGCAACTTTCATTCATCTCCGATCAACTTGACATCCCCCTTCCCCAGGTGAAATACCATGTTGACAACCTCCTCGATGCGGGGATCCTGGAAGTCATAGATGAGAGGTACAGCGTAAAGGGGCGCCGCGTCAAGATTTACGGGTTGAAACACCAGGTCCTCGTAGTTGCTCCCAAAATGGTGAACCTTAAAGCATTGCTTTTGAAGTATTCATCGGTCTGTGGGCTGTTTCTGCTGGCAGCCCTTGCCTTTTCCCTGTTCCATGACAAAATTTTCTCCACCGAGACTCCGCTGCTCCTCGGTGGAGGCAGCATCGGACCGGCTCCACAGCCCACGGTTATGTCGATTCTCCTGGATCACATTCCCACTGACCCGCTGACCATTCTCCTCTTCTGTGCGGGAGGCGGCGTGGCCGTTGGCGCCTCACTGATACTTGAATTGTATTTCCTCAGAAAAGGAGAGAGATAATCTGCTTCGCATATGTCAATCCGGATCTGCGAATCTTTCACATACTTCCGATAAGACGCTCCGGGGTTTTCCGGGAAGATTTCCTGTGACTTTTAATGTCTCCCATGCGTAGCCAAGGCGCATTCAACCATGAACACCTTTTCTTACGACCCCTACCCTCCCCTTTTCAATGGAGATGGTAAAACCGAGGCTCTCCAGGTACTCCCTGCTCCTCCCTCGCCCATGGATAAGGAGCTCGACCAGGTCTTCCTTCTCGTCGACATCCGTGTGCAGCCGGAACGAGTCGATAACCTCGCATGAGAGCCCGCGCTCCCGGGCAATCCGGGCATGCTTCAGGAAACTGGCACCATAATAGTCAACACGGTAGGAAGATCCTTCCGAGAGGTATATTGCATTGGTTCCCCCGCCCCTGCCCGGCGCGATGGCCATGTCGCGCCCGGTGGAGATGAGGCGACTCACCGCACCCGGAGTCGCGAGTGGGATATCTGCCATGATGATAAGGACGGGGGCGCCAGCCTGTGCAAGGAGCGCGTTCAGGGTCTCGTTCAGTCCACCGGGGATGACCTCGACCGTTGCCCCCCTGCATGCGTAGGGCTCCGTGGATATGATCCGCGGCTCGCATCCCGCACCGCTGACCGCCTCGATCACGTCCGCGAGCATACACCTCGCAAAGGACTCCCGCTCCCCCGGCTCCAGCACGCACGAGAGGCGTGTCTTTGGGTTCACCGGCTTGAATGGTATAAGCGCAACGACCGGCATGCCTGCTTCTTTTCCATTTGTGTCCATGACCACAAAATACCTCTTGATTTGGAATGCGCCGCACCCCTGCCACATATGGTCCATTCATTAGGGATGAAACCGATTGAACATGGGACGAGAGATGCCACAAAGGACCATCACTTACTCGCGCAACGTCTTTTTACCTCTCACCACCGTTTGCCACAACCGGTGCGGCTACTGCTCCTTCCGCACCCCTGTACACGAGGATTGCGTGATGTCCCCGGGACAGGTGGAAGACATCCTGCAGAGAGGTGCCGCACTTGGATGCACGGAAGCCCTCTTCACCTTCGGGGAGCGGCCAGGCCTCGAACCGGGGTTTTCCAGGATACTCGGAAAGATGGGGTACCGGGATATCATCGACTATTGTTACGATCTCTGTGAGAAGGCCATCGGCATCGGGATACTCCCCCATACCAATGCCGGAATCCTCACAATGGAGGAGATGGATCGGCTCTCGGAAGTGAATGCAAGCATGGGCCTGATGCTCGAGACGACAGCCCGGGTGGACGCCCACCGGAATTCGCCCGGCAAGGTCCCCGCCGTCCGTATCGGGATGATTGAGGACGCTGGGAAGCTGCGGATCCCCTTCACCACGGGCATCCTCCTGGGAATTGGGGAGGGGATGGATGATCGGGAAGAGTCGTTCATGGTCATCCGCGACCTCCATAAAAGGTTCGGCCACATCCAGGAGGTGATCATCCAGAACTTCTGCCCGAAGGACAAAACCCCCATGGCAGGTTGCTCCCCCGTCGAGCCCGAGGAGATCTGCCTGACCATCCGGCTCGCAAGGGATATCCTCCCTGGCGAGATCGCCATCCAGATCCCGCCGAACCTCGCGGATGCTGCATCCCTCATCCCCTGCGGTGTTGACGACCTAGGCGGCGTCTCCCCGCTCACCATCGATTACGTCAATCCCGAACATCCCTGGCCCGAGATCAGGGAACTCAAGCGCCTTGCCGGCGATGCCCGTCTCAAGGAGCGGCTGTGTATCTACCAGCGCTACATCGACAAGGGATGGTGCCCGCCTCGTCTCGCACCACTTATAAGCAGACTGAACCAAATGATACAGCATAGGAGCGATCGCAGTGCAGAAGGGTGACCTGCTCTACGCGGGCAAGGCAAAATCGGTCTTCCTGACCGACAGGGAAGGGATCTTACTCGTGGAGTTCCGCGATGACATCACCGCATTCGATGGAGGAAAGAAGGATATCCTCGACAAGAAAGGCTGTTTCAATGCAAAGGTCTCCGCCTATATCTTCCGCCTGCTGACGGAAAACGGGATCCCGACCCATTTCATCGACATGGTGGACGACCGCAGGATGCTTGTCCGGTCCCTCTCGATGATACCACTCGAGGTGATTGTCCGGAATGTTGCTGCCGGTTCCATGAGCCGCACGTACCCGATCGCAGAGGGGACGCCCCTCTCCCCGCCTGTCATCGTGATCGATTACAAGGACGATTCGCGCCATGACCCCATGCTCAACGATGACCTTATCCTTGCCCTGAAGCTCCTCAGTGCACAGGAACTTGCCAGGGTCAAGGATCTCGCCCTTGCAGTCAATTCCGTGCTGGTGCGGTTCTTTGAATCGCTCGGGATAACCCTTGTGGATTTCAAGATCGAATTCGGAAAAGCGGGTGAAGATATCATGCTGGGTGATGAGATCAGCATGGACTCCATGCGCCTCTGGGACATGCACACGGGGGAGTCACTCGACAAGGACGTGTACCGGTTCTCGAAGGGCGACGTGATGGAGGTGTACAGGCGTGTGGCGGAGAAGATATGTGCGGGAGGGAAATAATCGTGGCTGAAGATGAACTGGAGAGCGAGATACTGGAATGGGCAAAGAAGTACGCACAGGAGCACACGTGGGTCCTCAACCCTGACACGAAAAAACTGGACATCGTCGTCCGGGGACTTGCCCGAAACCAGAGGAAATTCGGAGAGCGCTACTGCCCTTGCCGCCTCCGATCCGGCGACCCTGAAAAAGACCGGGACATCATCTGCCCCTGTGTCTTCCACCGGGACGAGGTAGAGCGGGACGGCAGCTGCCATTGCAACCTGTATTTCCGGAAGTAAGGCGGGTAGGGATCACGATCGTTCCCGGGATGTTGTAGTCCCGGCCCTTTTTCTCTGTGACATGTATTTCCGGATAGAATAATTTTAGCGTTCCTTTTCGTCAACGCCTGTCGAAAGAACCTTGTAGATCGCATAGAAGCCTATGCAGAGGGCAATGACATAGGCGAGGATCGCGATGTAAAATACGACGCCCGGCACCGGCAGTTGAGTCTCCCGGAGGATGAACGACGAACCGACCACCATGCCCGAGACAACGAGGCCTATCAGCACCTTGTTGCTCGTCCGATCCAGCGACATCTGCAACCGCCGGATATCGGTATCGACGACATCAATCCTGATGATCCCCGTCGAGAGCTGCTTCAACATCTGGTTGATATTCCTTGGCATGTCCAGGAATCCGTCCATGGCCTCGAGCATGGAGCCCCCTGCCCTTGACCTGAGCTGGTCCACGATCGACTCGCTCTTTCTGAACCTCGCCATGTACGATTCAGCCTGGTCCTTGAACCGGAACTCCGGGTTCAGGGTCACTCCCACATCAAGGACCATGATGATCACCTTCAGCATCAGCATGAGGTTCCCCGGCACCTGGATGCGGTACTCGCGGAGGATGGTGGTGAATGCGTTGGTCATCGCCGTGAAATTGAATTGCCCTATTGAGATCCCCTCGGCCTCGAGCATTGCAGTATAAATCTCGTCGCGGAGTAGCTCCCTTGACTCCTCCGGGATTTTGACTGAGAGGCCTTCCAGCGACTTCATCAGCATCCCCGCATCTAAAAGGACCATTGAATTCAGGAGCTGGACAAACCAGAAGCGGCGTTCAGGCCGGATAATCCCAATGATACCAAAGTCAAGAAAAACAAGCTCGCCCTCCTTCGTGACGATGAGATTGCCCGGGTGGGGATCGCCGTGGAAGAACCCGTCCTCGAAGATCTGCTTCATGTAGGCAAAAAATCCGGCCTCTGCAATCCTTTTCGGGCTGTGTCCGTACGCCCGGATAGCCTCCACGTTATCCACCCGCACACCCTCGATGTACTCCATCACCAGCAGGTGCCTGCTGCTGTATTTCCAGTAGATCCTCGGGATCTTCACGCCTTCAAGATCGCGCATGTGGACACGCAGAAGGTCAGCATTTTTCCCATCGCGCAAAAAATCCAGCTCTTTCCTGATCTGCACCGCAAAATCCCTTACGATCCCCCGGGGGTTATACACCTTCCACTCTGGAAAGCTCCTCTCTCCTCGCCTGGCAGCGGACTCGAGGATCAGGATATCGGTCTCGATGATCTCTTCAATACCAGGCCTCTGCACTTTCAGCGCGACGGGGGTGCCATCGTGCAGCCGGGCCCTGTGAACCTGGCTGAGGGATGCGGACGCAACCGGTATCTCCTCGATCTCGCTGAAATACTCCCTGTATCCGGGGCAGGCATTCTCGAGCACTCCCATGATCGTCTCAAACGGGAGCGGGTTGGTCTTGTCCTGCAGGCGCTTGAGTTCCTCAATCAGCCCGGGCGGAAGCATATCCTGCCGGGTGCTGAGAATCTGGCCAAATTTCACGTATGTGGGCCCGAGTTCCTCGAGGGCCATCCTCATCCGCTGATATTCGCTGGCGGCAGAATCAACCGGGCTGGATTTGCGGAGTCGGAACCTGTGTACCCCAGGAAAGAGGCGCTGAACGAAGATCTCAAACCCGTACTTGAAGAGTACATCGGCGATCTGCCAGTAGCGACGGAATCTGGTTACCATGTCATCATACCTGGCCAGGGGGAAGTGGGAGAAGGCCAAAAAGCCCTCCGGTGAGTGCCAGATTAACGATGGGTGAAATATGCGATAATACCTTCCGCGCTCACCGCATCGATCCTGGCAAATCCCACCCGCTCGAATTGCACCACCTGACCCAACTCAGCCGCAACGCGGGGTTCGCACATCCCGGCGCGGTCCCCGTCAGGGGTGACCAGCGTGCAGGGGACGCCTGCTCCCGCCGGAAGCCACTGGATAATGGGGGCCTTCCGGGCCCGCGCGTCTGCAAGCGAGTCGCCGGCAAAACAGGCAGAAATATCCGTTCCCTCACCAGTCATCTCGATGTTGAAGAGATCCTTCAACCGGACCATCGCCCTGCCGTCCGCCAGGTCTTCGCGTGGCAGGATGACTTCTCCTGTGAAATGGAGGTCCCGGGTCCCCCTTTCCGGGTGCGCAGGATGGAGGAGGGCATGAGCGACGTGATCGGGTCCCCCCTGCACCCTTACCGGAACCGGATCGGGGACAAAGAAGTAACGGTTTGAACTTGGGTCCACGATAGCCTTGTTCCTCGCAAAGAGATTCTCCCATGAAAATGAGATATCTGTCTCACCGATACCGATGTCGAGGACCGCTTCCCGCACTGCCTCCGGGGAAATCCCGCGGCGCGCAATGGCACGGAGCGTCCCGAGGCGGATGTCGTCCCATCCACGGTACTCCCCCGCGGCGATGCCGACCCGCATCTGCGAGGTGGAGAGCACCACGCCCTCGATGCCCATGCGGCCGTAATGGCGGTATACGGGAGGTTCCCATCCGAAATAGTCAAAGATGTAGCGCTGCCTCCTGGTATTCGCAATATGGTCCTTCCCGCGGATCACATGTGTGATGCCGAGCAGGTGGTCATCGATTGCCACCGAGAAGTTCATCAGCGGATACATGCACACATCCATCCGGGGGTGCGGGGGGCTTTTGAGGATCCGGAAGGCCGGGTAGTCCCTCATCGCAGGGTCGGGATGATCGAGATCGGTCCTGACGCGGAGAGTAACTTCGCCTTCGCCGTACTCTCCCGCGCGCATCTTCTCGAACAGGACAAGATCCTCCCCAATACCTCGTCCGCGGCATGGGCAGGCCTTCCTTGCCAGCTTCATCTCTTTGAAACGCTCGTTGTCGCAGGTGCAGACATACGCGCCGCCCCTCTCGATCAACTCCCGCCCGTAACGATAATAGATATCAAACCGGTCGCTCTGGTACACGATGTCGCTGATTGCTAGACCAAGCCACTCGATGTCCTCCTTCACCATTGCGTATGCATGAGGGTCCACCCTTTTTGGATCGGTGTCCTCGATCCTGAGGACGTAGCGCCCGCCATAGCGACGGACATAGGCATCGTTCAAGACCGCCGCCCTTGCGTGCCCGAGGTGAAGGGGGCCACTCGGATTGGGGGCAAACCTCATCACGACTCCATTCTCGGCCTTCTCAAGGGTGGGCAGCGCCTTCGCATGCTCGCGGGGGCGCGACATCTCCTCCACGAGTTCCGGCGCAAGAGAACAAAGGCGATCAGCCCGTTCCGCAGGGGTGAGCGCGGTGACCTCGTCGATGACCTCCTTTATAAGTGTCGTCGCCTCCCTGGCCCGGGGTTTCAGTTCAGGGTACTTCCCCATCACCATCCCGATCACAGTCCCAGCTTTCGGGATGCTCTGGTGCTTCACTGCGTTCTGCAGTGCGAAGAGGAGGAGCGCTCTTCTCAACGGGTCCTCCATCTCAATAGCTCCGGCTGATGAAGTGGTCACCCATATGGATGAGAAGGTCGCGCTCCTCGCTCTCTGGGAGGATGGATATGCGCTTTTGGCCGGTCTTCACCAGGTTCCGGGCGGTATCCTGCACCTCCGAGATCACACCTATCCCGCGGAGACGCGTGATAATCTCCTGGATCTCGGCCTGCGAGAGCCTTCTTTGGAATTGACTGAGATCGAACCCCTTCTCCAGCGCCTTGATATGGATCAGGGTCTTTTTCCCCTCCCGGATGTCAGATGCCTGGTCCTTCCCGCTTACCTCCGGGGACGCGAGAAGGTCGATGAGGTCGTCCTGGATCTGGAATGCCATCCCGATACCCTGCCCAAAGTGGTAGAGGGCATCGGTGAAATTCGGGTTTCCCCCGGCAAGGATACTTCCGATGCCGGCTGCAGCCGCGTACAGCGCACCAGTCTTCTTCTCCACCATCTTCATGTATTCACCCTCGCTCACATCGTCCCGCTTCTCGAAGGCCATGTCCATGTGCTGGCCCTCGCAGATCTCCACGCAGGTCCGGGCAAGCATCGAGGTGGCCCTGACCTTTGCATTGTCGGCAGCGTCTGCAAGGCTGATAAATTCAAATGCGCTCGCAAAGAGCACGTCTCCCGCAAGAATAGCGGTGGGCTCGTCCCACTGTGTGTGCACGGTGGGAACTCCCCTCCTCACCAGGTCGCCGTCCATGATATCGTCATGGATGAGGGTGAAACTGTGGGTGAGCTCGAGCGCGAGTGCCGCGGGGACCACGTCCACAGAGCTCCCCCTGTTCACCGCATCTGCGGAGAGCAACAGCAATGCCGGGCGGAGCCTCTTGCCTCCCGCAAGAAGCAGGTGCGCGCTTGCCCTGCCCAGGTCATCGCATGACGATCCGAAATACCGGTGAATAAGGGAGTCGACCTGATTGGCGGTCTGCTCCAGGTAACTATTCAGCTCCATCTCCTCTTCGTCCTCCTTGCCTTATGTCATCTTCACCCGCTGGCCGTTTGACAGGATATGCACATCGTTGTGAAGCGTATACCCGATCGCCTCGGTGAACTCCGCGTATCCTGATGTCATCCGGATGTGCCCGTGGGCCGGGATGATATGCTGGGGGTTCAGGAGGTGGATAAATTCGTAGTGATCCTCCCGGTATGCATGTCCTGTCACGTGAAGGTCCGGGAAGATGCGTGCTCCTGCCATGTTCAGGTGTGCCTCGACCATGTATCGCTGCCCGACATTCATCGGGTTTGGGATCACCTTGGCGCTGAAGATCACCTTGTCGCCCTTCTCCACCTTGTAGGGAGTGTCTCCAAGCGCGATCCTTGTCAGGATAGACCCGGGCTCACCCTGGTGGCCGGTGATGATGGGGACAAACTTCTCCTTCCCCGCCTTCATCATCCTCCGCAGTGTGCGGTCAACTGTCCTCCTGTTCCCGAACATGCTCATGGTATCAGGGTAGCTGACAAGCTTCATCTGCTCGGCGGTGGACGAGTATTTCTCCATGGACCTGCCGAGGAGGACCGGTTTTCGTCCGATCTCGTGGGCGCACTCTGCGATTGTCTTCACCCTTGCAATGTGCGAGGAGAACGTGGAGACTATGATTGCAGACTTGTCGTCTTCGTAACTCGTGATTGTGTCCCTGACAAGATCCCTTGCGATGCGCTCGCTCGGGGCACGACCCCTGTTGTCGATATAGGTCGCCTCCACGATAAGGGCGAGCACTCCCTCCTTCCCGATCTGCCGCAGGCGGGCAAAGTCGGGGGGCTCACCAATAACCGGTGTCCTGTCGAGCTTGTAATCACAGGCATACACAATGGCACCTTTCGGCGTGTGAAGCACCGCGGTCACCGTATCGATGATGCTGTGCTGCATGCGTACGAATTCAAGCGTCAATTGCTGGGACAGGGTGTATCTCTGGCCGGCTCTCAGGGCAAACAACTTGTTGTTCACCCCGAACTTCTGCTCTCCGGCAATCTGCTGCCGTATCAGTTCAGTGGTGTAGGGGGTGCTGATGATCGGTGCATTGTAGCGGTGGGCAAGCTTCGGGATGGCCCCGATATGGTCAAGGTGCCCGTGAGAACAGACAATCGCCTTGACACTTCCCTCCACCGTGTTCATCATGGTGTCGTCCGGGATTGCCTTCATCTGGATAAGGTCCAGGGAGTGCATGTTCTCGACTTCCGCCTCCTCGTGGATCATCACCTGGTCCAGACGGAGCCCCATGTCAAAAATAACAATGTCCTTTCCACAGCGGACGGCGGTCATATTTCTCCCGACCTCGTCGTACCCGCCCACCGCGATTATTTCAATATCCATTATTTTCCTCCTTGTATGTGTTCCAGCATTTGCCGGGTCTTCCCGGTTATATACGCCCGGGCGCGTTTCTGGTCCGCGATTTTTGCAGACCCTGAGAGAAACATTGCTGTGCTCAGTTCCCTGTGAAGTGTCTCGATCCGGGTGAAGAGTGTGTCCTCACTCTCCAGTGCCGTTTTGAGCAGGGGCAGGGCGACGCCGCACAGATCCGCACCGAGTGCCAGTGCACGGGCCATGTCGAGCCCACTTCTGATGCCCCCTGTTGCGATCACGGGACTGCCGGTACTGGCTACCTCGCAGAGGCTCACGGCAGTCGGAATCCCCCAATCCTCAAACAGGGCTCCAAGAGAGACGAGACGGGTCTCCTGATGCCCGGGAGATCGCTCTGCCCGGAACGCTTCTACGGCCGCCCAGGAAGTTCCACCCCACCCTCCGATGTCTATGGCCTGGACTCCTGCCCCCCAGCATGCCCGCGCAGTCTCGGCCGAGATGCCGCTTCCGGTCTCCTTGACAATCACCGGGACCTTGCTCTCCATGCAGAGCGCCGCGAGGGCATCGTAACAACCCGTGGCATCATGGTCGCCTTCGGGCTGGATCGCCTCCTGAAGAAAATTCAGGTGAATTGAAATGGCATCGGCGTCGATCATCGACACCGCCCGCTCTGCCCAATCCAGCCCGTGGTCGCGAAGCTGTACAATCCCCAGGTTTGCAGAGAGAAATGCATGCGGTGCCTCCTCCCGCACCACCCTGAAGCTCTCCTCGAGGCGCGGGTTCTCAAGCGCGGCCCTCTGGGACCCGACGCACATGCCGAGGCCATACCGTTCGGCAGCCCTTGCAAGGCAGCGGTTTACCTCTGTGGTGCCGGGGTGACCACCGGTCATCGCAGCAATGAAGAGGGGAGAATTGAGACGCTGTCCCAGAAACCTTGTGGAGAGGTCGATCCGGGAAAGGTCACATTCCGGGAGTGCAGAGTGGACAAGCCGCACGTCCTCGAATCCCGGGGAACCGCGCTCGATCTCTTCATCTGCACAGATACGGAGGTGATCGAGCTTCCTGCCCGATGTAAGCGGAGTCTTATCCACGAAGCCTGCCACCCCCTACCCTCGTCCCGCCGCATGGTCGTGAGTCCATGAAATCAGATAGCCTGGAGATGTGAAAGATCTCGGAAGGTACTCCAAGGGACGCAAGCTCCTGGAGCTCCCTGACCTTTCCTGCCATTCCTCCCGTCACGTCCATGTGACCGGAGCTTCCGGCCAGTGCTTCCGGGGATACCCCTGCCGGTATCTCATTGATTACTCCCCCTTCAGGAGTGAGCACGCCAGGGACATCGGTGGCAAGTCCAATCCTCGTGAATGCAAGATGCCCGCCCAGGTAACGGATGATCTGGTCGCCGGATACGATGCAGGCACCCTGCACCTCATCCATTACGACATCCCCGTGAAGCACCGGTATGATTCCCACGTCCATCAGGCGTTGCAGAGGCCGGGTCTCAAGAGTGAGCAGGCGCCCCGCCCTGGCCCACGCGCTGCCGAGGGGATGAATGCCAATCGCATCAGCCCCTGCATCCCGCAGGGCCTCCACCATCATCTGGTTCAGCCGGCAGACAGCCCCGTGTGTCAGGGCTATCCCCTGCCGGTTGTTCCGGTCCGCTCCCTTCGCCAGCCCGTACCTGTGGGCCTCGGGGTGGCCAAATGACCCCGCGCCGTGAACGAGGCAGAGGGAACTCTCTGCATGTCCTGCGATCTCTGACGCAATCGTCGCAATAGCCCGGGTATCGGCGGCTCCCTGCCTGCCCTTCTCCGTCAACACGCTGCCCCCGATCTTGAGCAGCAGTCGTTCAGACATCCTTCTCCTTCCTTGCCCCTTCTGTATCGAGGTTGGTGATGAATGCCTTGGCATCACATGCCTCGACAGCCCCCACCACCCTGCTCTTCAGGTGCTTCGGGCAGATGGCAACCATGCAACCGCCTCCTCCCGCACCCGTCAGCTTTGCCCCGTACGCGCCTGCTGCCCTCGCAGCAAGGACCAGGCGGGAGAGCGTGGGGTGTCCTGCACCAAGGGCCTCGAGGAGTGCATGGTTCATGTTCATCAAATTCCCAAGCGCGTGGGGATCTGAAAAATTGCGGATTGCACACATCGAGACAGCCCCGATTGCATCGAGTATCGGTTCGCAGATCTCGGGATTTTTCTTCTTGAGGTCCGCGACCTTCTCGACCATCTTCGCGGTGCTGTGTGAGACGAGGGTGTTTCCCACTACCAGGGGGAGATTCTGTGGAGGCAGCCTCCGGCGCTGGGTGCCCGTGATCATTACAATGCCACCGAAGGTGGAGACGCTCGTGTCGGTGGGGCTTGCCTTTCCCTTCTGGACTTTCTTCTCGATGGCGTACGCCATGGTCGCTATCTCCTCCATGCTGTACTTCTTCCCGAATTCGTCGTTGATCGCCGAGAGGGTTGCAACGGTCACGGCAGCTGAGGAACCGAGGCCAGAGGATGAAGGGAGCTGGGAGTTCACGTACACGCTTCCCTTGACCCCCATCTCGTCAAAGCAGCTGTCAATGTAGGGGGACCTTGCATGATGGGCGGACTTGCTCTTCCGCACAGTCACAAAAACCCTTGGGCGGATCGCCATGGCCACGCCGGGCTTCCCATATACCACCGCGTGCTCCCCAAACAGGAAGACCTTGCCTGGGGCGCTCCAGGTCGCCACCCTACATCACCGCAATGGCTGCATACCCGACCACTTCGGGGTCACCCGTCACATCGCCGCTGGTGGCATACCGCAACAGCCGGCCGCTGGAGGCTCCAAGTTCCCTGCATACCAGGCACATGGTTGCGACCGGGCCGTACCCGCATGTGCTCACCCTCCGGGACTGGATGCGGCGGTAGAATTCCTCCACGTCCAGGTGCTCGAGTGCGGCGATGGCATAGAGGTCGTTCTCCCTTGCCACCGCGTCCGGGACATAATGGGAGAAATCGCTCGATGCCACGATCCTGATATCGTTGCGTCCGCTCCTCCTAATCCCGTCGATGAGTGTCCTGGAGAGATGGCGGGCCCCCTCGAGAGTCTGGTCACCCATCAGGATGGGAACGATCCTTGCCCGCGGGAACCGGTACTTGATGAACGGGATCTGCACTTCAAGGGAGTTCTCCTGCTCCTGGTGCGAGACCTCGTCAGGATCGAGGTCAAGCGAGGACCCGAACGCCGTATCATTGTCGACGATTCCAAGCGGGGTCTCCCAGGGGATGAGCGAGGTACAGGTACGATACCCCCTGTGACTCGGCCCTATCACCACGAATGTTCCTGCAAACGATGCGGGAAAGGCAGTATATGCAAGGGCAGACACCTCGCCGGAATACGGATACCCTGCATGGGGGGAGACGATTCCGAGCGCATCCACCCCCGCGTTCTTGTTCGAGAAGAACTTCTCCAGCAGCTGCTCGAGGTGGTGAGGGTCCCTTGGGTAGAACATGCCGGCAACCCCGCATCTCCGAGTCTTCATCGGATCTACCCTCTCGTATCTCACCTATATTAGAGTTCGGTCTCGAAATCTTCCGGGGTGAGGGAAGTGGTGATCCCCCTCAGGCGGAGCATCTCGCGGGTGAGCAGGAAGTAGATCATCGAGAGTGCCTTTCTCCCCTTGTTGTTGGTAGGTATCACGAGATCCACGAGGCTGGTCATGTTGTTGGTATCGCAGAGCGCAAGGATGGGAATCCCGCTCTGGACCGCCTCTTTTACCGCCTGCGCGTCACCGATTGGATCGGTGACAACCAGAACCTGCGGCTCGATGTAGTTGGCAAGGTTCTGGTTGGTAAGCATCCCCGGGATGAACCGGCCGGTGACCGCCATGCCCCCGATGGATTCTGCAAATTTCTTTGCAGGATACTGCCCGTACTGCCTTGATGTGACCACAAGGATACTGGTCGGGTCGAACTGGGAGAGGAATTTTGCGGAAGTCTTGATCCGCTCGTCCGTCTCCCTGATGTCCAGAATATACAATCCATCTCCCCTCACGCGGTAGATGAACTTCATCATGTCCTTGCTCTTCTGCTGGGTGCCGATATGGACGCCCGCGGCAAGGTACTCTTCCACGGGAACCAGCGGCTCTTTCAGCTCAATTTCCATCTCTGTCTCTGTCATGCTATCTGTTCCTCGATTCGTATCAGTTCATTCAGCTTGGCGATACGCTCTCCTCCGACTGCACCGGTCTTCAGGAATACGCAGCCGAATGCCGTCGCAAGGTGAGCGATGGTAGCGTCCGTCGTCTCCCCGGATCGGTGGCTCATCACCGTGTCCATTCCATGAAGGTGGGAGAGGTGGACTGCCTCGAAGGTATCAGTGAGAGTCCCAACCTGGTTCGGCTTGATCAGTGCGCAGTTCGCAGACCCTGCCTCTATGCCTTCTGCAATCCGCGCGGCGTTGGTGACAAAAAGGTCATCTCCGCAGACCAGGCACCGGTCACCGACCTGCTCGGTGAGATCGGCAAAACCCGAGAAGTCCTCCTCGTAAAGCGGGTCCTCGACGTAGACCAGTTCATACCTGTCCACAAGCTCGGCGATGTAGGCGATGTAGTCCTCGGTGGTACGACGGCCGTTCCTGTCGACGTAGCACCCGGAGTCAGCGTCCCACATCTGGCTTGCGGCAACATCAATCCCCATCGAGATCGAGAGAGAGAGCTCGTCTGACACCTCCCCGGTCGCCTGGCAAATGATCTCAAAGGCCTCATGGTCGCCGATCTGCGGGGCCCATGCCCCTTCATCGCCTTTTCCACAGGTCTTTCCGGATGCCTGGAGGATATCCTTCACCCTCCTGTGAACCCGGGCATTTGCAAATACCGCCTCAGTGGGGCCTCCCGCACCGGTGGCAACCACCAGGAATTCCTGGATATCGGTCGCGCCCTTCGCGTGGGCACCGCCGCCGATGATGTTGCCGAGCGGGAGCGGCATCTCGGGCACGAACACCCCGCCGAGATAGGAGTATACCTCCATCCCGAGGGATGATGCAGCCGCCTTTGCATTCGCAAGGGACAATGCGACCGCGACATTTGCCCCTATCTTCGAGAAATCGGATGTTCCGTCCTCCTCCCGAAGGATGGAATCGAATGCGACCTGGTCCCGGGAGTCAACTCCAATAAGTCCTGGGACGAGATTTGAGATTGCGAACGGGACTGCCTCTCCGGGGTCCTTCACTTTCGCCTCGTGAAGGCCTGTGCTGGCTCCGCTGGGGGCTGCGGATCTCCCGAAACCCGAATCGGTGAAGATATCCGCCTCCACCGTGGGGTTGCCCCTGCTGTCCAGTATAGTGCGCAGTTGAATGCTGCGAATAACCGTCATGGCTGACTACTTCCTCTTCACCGTGATAGGTATGACGTTGTGCTGGAACTCCTCAAGAGCTATCTCCAGAGGATCGATCTTGCTGGTCTGGATCAGCAGGGGGGCACCCATCGATATCTGAAGTGCCCTGGCTCCGATGATCCTGGCCCTCTCATACCGAGTATAAGTCTCCTTCATATACCCTCAAAATGTATCCATGCGCGATAAATGGGGTCGCTGAGATTCGAACTCAGGTCACAGCATCCCGAACGCCATAGGATGGTCCAGGCTACCCCACGACCCCTCATTGGTACGGATTGAGATCATCGATTATCTCTTTGTGGGCAAGGAACATCCTGCGGCAGCAGTAGCGCTCCATGCCGAGGTCGTCGAGGATCTTTTTTGGATCCTCGCCGGCCTCCCTGCGGCGTTTGAACTCTTCATACGCAGGTGAGATGACTTTCCCACAGGTGAAACATCGTACGGGTATCATGCCGGTATGATCTCCCAGATAATTTCCATATCTCAACGATAAGACTTTTGGAACTTCTTTCTCGCACCCCGGCCATGGGGTTTCTTCGATTCTTTCTGCCGGGAATCGTTCACAAGGAGCGTCCTGTCGTACGAGAGGAAGACGTCCTTAATCTGGGGGTCGTTTGACCACCGGTAGATTCCACGTGCAAGGGCCGTGCGCACCGCTTCCGCCTGCCCCATCATGCCGCCGCCCTTGACATCGATAGAGATGTCTATCCCCTCGATGGCCTTCGGGGCCAGGAGGATGGGCTCGGCAATCTTCAGCCGCACCATTTCGTTTGGGTAGAAGTCGAGCGGCACTGAGTTGATCCGCACCCTGCCCTTTCCCGGCCGGACCGTCGCCCTTGCGATTGCGGTCTTCCTCTTTCCACTGGTATTAACAATCTTTACCATGCCTCTGATTCCTCCTAGTACCTGGCTCCAAGGAACGTGCTCACCGCACCAACCGTCACCGTCTTTGGCGTGTTGAGCCGGTTTACGTGCGCCTCGTCGAGGACTTCCATCTCCTGGCCCACGAGGTCTATCGGGATTCCCACATAGACCTTCACCCGCTTAAACGCCTCCATGCCTGGAGCCCGCTTGTAGGGAAGCATCCCCCTGATCGTCCGCCTGACAATGTGGTCGGGCCTTCGCGGGAAGAACGGTCCCCCTTCGCGTGACCCCCTGCTCCTCTTCTGGCCGTAGAGCGAAAGCACCCTCGCCCTGCTCCCGGATATGATGGCCTTTTCGGCATTGACAATGGCGATGGTCTCGCCGTTCAGGGCGCGCTTTGCCACGATACTGGCCATTCTCCCGAGAAGGAGGCCTTCGCCGTTGATAATTGTGGTCATCTCACCTCACCTGAGTACCCTGATCCTGCTTCCCTTGGGGTTGTCCTTCACCAGTTCCTCGATCGTGAGGCACTGGCCGTTCGCCTCGAGAATCTTTGTTGCCGCTGATTGCGAAAATGTCAGCGCCGCGATCTTCACCGATGTCTCCAGCATCCCGCTTCCGAGAACCTTGCCTGGGACCACGATGGTCTCTCCGTCACCCGCGTAGCGGTTGATCTTGCTCAGGTTGACCTCCGCATAATTGCGGGCTGGCGCTTCCAGCCTCACCGCCACATCCCGCCATACGTTCACCTCGTTCTGCCGGGAAGTATCCTTCAGCAGGGAAATCAGGTTTACCAGGCGGGGATTGGTCTTCTTACTCGTTCTCCTCTTCATCTCCGGTCACTCCCGACACTTCACCTATCTTCTCACACAACTCTTCCGACTGGCTCTTCAGGTAGAAAAGCGCCCTTTCCAGTATCTCTCTTACAGGGAGGGAGCCGTCCCCCTCTACCACGAATATGAACCTCGAATCTTCAGACCTGACACGGATGGCAGGCTCTTCGCCGATGCCGGTATTCAGGCAGGCCCGCTCGCAGAGGCGGCAGAGCGAGCATTCCTCCAGCCTTCCATCTGCAACTGTTACCTTTCCGCCCCTGACGACGAGGATGCCCCTTGGGCATTCGTCAACGCACTGTCCACAGGCATCGCACTTTTCGCTAATCTCCAGCACAGGGGAATTCTTGAACCCGCAGGTGGTGGTCGGCTGCCACTTGGCATGCACTCGCCCCCTGTTGAGAACTGCCCTTGCTTCGAGTACTACCTTCTGGTCTTTTGCGAGCTTGACGATGGGGATAATATCTACGGCAGGTGCTGCGCGCGGGTCCTGTGGTATCAAGTCCCGTGAATACACCATGGCGGGCCCCTCAACGGAGAGCGTGAACATAACACTGCACCGGTCACAGCCCGCCCCTTCGCAGGTGCACTGCTCCTGCGGAATATAGCAGTCCATGTCGGTACGGATGGGGATCAGCCCAAGGCGATGCCCGAGCATCTCGTCGAAGAGTGCGCTCGTGTTGTCATAGATGCGCACGTCCTCGATTGCAAGCGTGGGCACTTCTCCGATCATTGCCCTGCGCAACGCGTTGGCAAACGGCTGGCTCGTCCCCGAAAGCCTGAACCTTGCCGAAGAGTCATCAAGGCTTGAGAACACTATCTCCATCAGACTCTCCTGCCCCTCCGGCCGCCTTTCTGGCGGATGGAGTCGTGGGGGACCGGAGTGACGTCCTCTATGCGCCCGATGCGCATGCCGGCGCGGGCAAGTGCGCGGATGGCTGCCTGGGCACCCGGCCCCGGGCTGCGCTGCTTTCCCCTTCCTGGGGCACGGACCTTCACGTGCACGCCTACGATCCCCTTCTCCATTGCGGTCTGGGCAACGTTCGATGCCATCTGCATGGCTGCATACGGGGAGCTCTCGTTCCTGTCCTGCTTGACCACCATGCCGCCGCTGCTCTTGCACACCGTTTCGGCCCCCGAGAGGTCGGTGACGGTGATGATGGTATTATTGAATGACGCGAATATGTGCGCAATTCCCCATTTTTCCTTCTCGCCTGCCATTCCTTACCTCCCTGTCCTGGCGATGCGTGCCCTCTCGGCATGATCGGCATTCGCAACAGGCGACCTGCGGTAATACGAGATTTCGGTCTCTTCCGACCTCGAAACCTTGTATCCGGGGATGCTCACGCGCTTGCCGCCGATGGCGATGTGTCCATGCGTGATCATCTGGCGGGCCTGCTTTGGGGACCGTGCCAGGCCCTGGCGGTGCACCAGGGTCTGCAGGCGCCTCTCGAGCTGGTTCTGGACCTTGAGGGAGAGGACGTTGTCGATGTCCGCGTCGGGGCCAAGGAGACCGGTACGCTGGAGGTGCCCGATCAGTTCCGCCTTCTTTGCTTCGAAAAGCGCCCTGTCTGTACCTGTGGACATGAGTGCCAGCAGGTCACGTGCTGCCTTGCGGTACCGGCGGAGGTGGCTTGCGGCCTTCCATACCTCCCTCTTGTTCCGGAGGCCGTACTCGATCATCAGGCGGTTCTCTTCCTCGATGCGGGTCTTCTCGAAGGGCCGCTTTGGGGTCTGGTACTGCTTGTGGTTCTTACCCGGGTATCCCATGCACATTCACCTGCTGGTTACTCCTTCTTCCTCTTCACGCCCACAGTGGCACCTGTGCGACCGGTGGACTTGGTCCTCTGGCCCCGCACCTTCTGGCCGGTCTCGTGCCGGATACCCCTGTAACTGCGAATCTTTCGCATGAGGTTGATATCCTCGTCGAGCGTGGTGGAGACCTCGGTCCCGAGGAGGTGGCGCGCCTCGCCGGTGTATACATCCTTGGGGCGGTTGACCATCCAGCCTGGGACTTTCTGGGCATACCCGTCCACGGCTGCGCGGAGCTTCTCCACGTCCTCTTCCTTGAGCTTGCCCATCAGGTCCCGGCCATTCACCTTTGCCATGGCGGCAATCACGGAGGCAGTGTGCCTTCCCACGCCCTTTATCCCTGTCAGGGCGGTGAGGACCGGCTTGGTGCCGTCCAGGTCGGTGTTGCTGATCCGTACGAAATATCGTATCTCTTCTTCCTGAGCCATCCAATACCTCTCTTTTGTGAGAATTCTTCTGGAGCGCTGAGGGAGGGATTTGAACCCTCGAGTCCCAAGGGGACACAGGTTTAGCAAACCTGCGCCATACCTGGCTTGGCTACCTCAACAGAGAATCTCGCATCTTTCGATACTCGCAGCATCGGTAAGGTGCTGCTCCATGAATGGTGCGTTATTATTAGGTGCACACGTTATAAAAACCCTTTCTCCGATCTCGTTGCCGGCCCTTATGAGGACCCCTTTGAACTGCCTCTGGATGTCACATATCTGAAACACCCTGCCGGAACAACCACTTCAAACCTTGCTCCCTCTCCATCCGAACCCGTTTCCCTGATTTGAATCCCCGTAATACCAAGGATCTCTCGCACCATGAAGAGACCGAGGCCTGTATTCTTCCCGTATCCCCTTTTAAATATTTCAGTCTTCGCTGTTGGAGGAATCCCGAACCCGTTGTCTTGGAGAACTAATAGCAATGCTCCTCTTTCCTCAAATGCCCTTATTGTTATCCGGCTCACCTTTCCACCGTGTTTCAGCGAATTGTCACACAGGTTGAAAAAGACCCGCTCGATAAGGTGATCCGCGATTATCTCCAGGTCATTTACGGTAATATCCACCTCAATGCCTGTGAGATCCAGCCCTGAAAAAGACTTCACAATCGTTTCCCTGACATTGACCCATGCCGGACTTCTCATCCCTATAGATTCATATTCACCGGCGAATTGTATCTGGTCCCTGATATCCTGCAGGGCTTTATCGGTTTTTTCCAGATATGCCCGGAGACCCGGATTCTGGGCTTCCTGTGCAGCCAGTGAAAGGAATCCAGAAGCAACAAGTACTTTATTCCGAATATCGTGGCGGGTGATACCTGAAAGAAGGTTGAGTTTCTGGTTCGTCACCTGCATCTCCCGCTCCCTCTCCTTTCGGATGCTTATATCCCTGAATATCACCTGGACCCCAGGTCTCCCCTGGTAGCTGAACGAGGTCGCCATAACCTCGACATCTACGGCACTCCCATCTATTTTCGTAAACGTCTCCTCCACCAGTGGCATGGCAGTTCCCGGTCTCTCAATCATCCTGGACACCCGCTCCTGCACGAGCGAATGCGACTCGGGATGGATAAAATCCGATATGGATCGCCCCACGAGGTCTTCGCCGCACTTTGCGCCTGCAATCCAGGCAGCCCGGTCATTGGAGACCATGATCTTTCCATCCTGGTGAATGATTACCGCATCGAATGACTGTTCCATGAGACGGCGGTAACGCTCCTCGGTCTCCTGCAATGCCCGCCTTTCCTCCATTTCCCTGGTCACATCGCGAATTGTCCCGATGCTTGCGGGTTTCCCACGGAATACGCCAAGACCAACCGACATTTTCAGATGAAGTATTTTCCTTCCATCCTTGTGGACGCCGCGAAATTCGTAGGAATCGGGGACAGGTTTGCCCAGGAGCCTGTCCCGGTAGGTAGTCAGGACCCTCTCAAGGTCTTCGGGTGCAATCAGGTCCTGTAACTTCACCCCTGAATCCTCCTCGCCGTACCCTGTCATCTGGGTGAATGCAGGGTTCATGGACACCAGTCGTCCCTCCTGGATGATGAATACCCCATCCTGGGTATGTTCCACCAGTATCCTGTATTTCTCCTCGCTCTCCCGCAACGCTTCTTCGGCCGCATGCCTGACCGTGACGTCCCTGACGATTCCAATCGTCGCCGGCTGACCTTGAAAAAGAATTCTGTTGACCGAAAATTCGCCGTAACGGACTTCACCCGACTTCAGTTTCACCCTGGCCACGTAACGTGAAGGGACATCCTCTCCGAGGAACCTTTTCCTGGAATATTCCATGGTCCGTGTGCGATCATCAGGGTGAATGAACTCCCATATCGGGATCGTGCGTATCTGATCCCTGGTATATCCCAGGATCTCCTGCCCCCGTTTATTGAGAAAGAGAAAATACTCTCCCTGGTGAATGTAGATCACATCTTCGCTGTGTTCTACCAGCAACCGGTATTTCTCCTCGCTCTCCTGGAGTGCGGATTCAACCGCTTTCCGTGCGGTGATATCCCTGACAAACGCATAGTACAGCTCCTCCTCACCGACTGATATGTAATGGCCCGTCACTTCCACCGGGATCATCTCGCCGTTCTTCTTCCGGTGCACGCTCTCCATGACCCAGGTCTTTTTCTCACGGAACATCTTCCAGCGCTCGTGAAAGGATTCTGGAGTTCGGAAAGGATTGATATCCCAGACAGACAACTGCAGCATCTCTTCCCTGGAATATCCCATCATCCTGCATTCCTGGTCATTCACATACAACAGCCTGCCTTGCGCCGAGATCCAGACAACTCCCTCAGCTGCCCGATCAACAGAGAGCTGTGTCAGCCGAAGGGTCTCTTCATCCCTTCTTCTTTCAGTAATATCGCGAAGCGCCCCGATGAGTAAAGGCATGCCATGGATATCCCGTGTATAGATGCTTTTATCTTCGAACCAACGGTATCTGCCATCTTTATTCTGGAGTCGAAACTGGTCCGTTTTGACCTGACTGCCATCCTTGAAATGATCCTGCATATGCTGTTTGAGGATCTCAAGGTCATCGGGATGGACAAAATCTGAAAAAACACTTCCGGTCACCTCTTCCTGGGTATATCCCAGCTGCGGGAGGACCTGAGGACTGACATAGGTGACACGGCCATCGGGAGATATAGAGAATATGATATCCCTGTTGATCTCGACGAGCATCCGGTACTTCTCTTCGCTCTCTTTCAGCGCAGCTTCGGCCTCTTTTTTTAAGATAGATGTCTTCACCTTGTGGGCAAGCTCGACAAACTGTGCCTTCGGCTGGCCTCCTTTCTGCAGATAGTGGTCAGCCCCCTCGTTCAACGCCTGGATGACCACCTCCTCCCTGCCTTTGCCTGTGAAGATAATGAAAGGGATCGTGTTTCCCTCCCGCCTGACCCTGCGGAGGAGTTCAATACCATCCATGCCAGGCATCTGGTAGTCAGAGACTACCGCATCAAAATGCTGATGGGCCAGGCAATCAAGGGCAAGAAACCCCGAGTTTACTGTAACAACTTCAAAATGTCCTGATTTTTCCAGGAATAACCTGCAGATGTCCAGAAGGGCGGGTTCATCGTCGACATAGAGAATACGGTGACGGAGATATGGGAGGTCCATTGTTGTGTGGGAAAGCGTGTGACGATTTCGAGATAAAAAAGTACCTGATCAGGTCATCTTGGAATTTTACTAATCGACCCCCTGCCTGAGTACCTTGCTCCTCTTTGCACCCTTCCTGCCGACCCTTGGCACGCCGCTCCCGATGAGCGCGGATACGACGATTGGGAGCGCAATCGTGGCATCCACGTGCACCTGGACGTGCCTGGTCGCCGCTGACTCCTTCCCCCAGCTGATGGCCTCTTCGAAGGTGCAGCCTGACAGACCCCCCCAGTGCGGTGAGTCGGCGGTGTACTGGATCGCATAATCATGGCCGCCAAGGTCCTTCTCGTGGATAGAACCGATAACCTGGGTCTGCTGGATGAAGTTCTTCGGGACCCCGCCACCCACGTAGACCACCCCAGTCTTTCTGCCCTCTTCCACAAGGGACGTGACCTCGTCCGTATCGGCAATCTGGTCGATGTCGATCTCGACGCCTCGGCGCCTCGCAATGAGTGCACCGATCCCGATCGATGAATCGCAGAGAGCCGGGACAAAAACAGGTATCCTCTCCCGCACGCATGCTGCGAGGAACGAGTTGCCGTCCGGCACTTCCCTGATAAGCCACTCTCCAAACCTCTGCAGAAATTCCCTTGAAGACCCCCTGAACGGCGCAATCCTCTCAGCGAAGTTCGCAAACCCCCTGTCCACCCATCGGAACTCCTCTTCAAACGCAAAGACGTCGTAGATGCGATCGATTCCCTTCTCATACAGCCCGGCGTCGCTGACGTGGTGGTGGCCCAGGTAGTGGCAGACACCCAGGTGTTCGCAGACATCGTGGAAAATATTCGCACCCGTAGAGACCACCACATCGATATAATGGCGCCTCGCAAGTTCGATGAGAATCTTTTGCATGCCTGCCGGGATCATGGCCCCCGAGAGGCCAAAGAAGATGGTAACCTCCGGGTCACGCAGCATCTCTTTCCAGACCTCCACCGACTCGCCGAGTTTCCTCCCCTGGAATCCTGTCTTTGCCATCCCCTGGAGGAGCTCGGCAACGTTATCGGAAGGAACGACAGGCTGTGTTGCACCCATCCCGTACCGTTCCACTTTCTTCAGGGGTCCGCCCATAATCGATTCGATTCCCACGGGTTGCCCAAGGTGCTCTTCCTTTTTCCCTGCCATTGCATAGAGATGGACGGGCAATTGATAAGAAATGTGCGCCGTGCAGAGCGACGGTGCACCGAGAACGGATACCCCAAGAACCCCTGAAGAACAAAACAATCGAAAGAAAAAGGTGGTTAAAGGGCCTTTATCAGAGACCCCCTGGTGACAAGCCCCGCAATCTTCCCTCCGTTCGTCACGGGTATCGAACTGATGCCTCTCTGATGCATGAGGTCGACCACCTCGTCAATGCTTGCGCTCATATCGACAGTGAGCACAGGGCTTGTCATGATATCCTTGACGAGAAGGTTCCGGATGCGGTGGTCCTGGTGCCTGTCCTCCACCATCTCGCGGAACCTCCGCATGGCGACGGCCACATCTGTCTCGGTCACAATTCCCACCACTTGATCGTTCTCAGTTACGACACAGCGGTGAAGGTTGTCATCGATCATCCGCCTCCTCCAGTGCACCACGCGCTCGTCGACATCGATGGTGCATGCAGGCTCCATCACATCAGGGAGGGTGCCCTGTGGCCGCATCACCCGGAGCACATCTCCAGCCGAGACCTGCCCCACGAGGCGGTGATCCTCATCGTAGACCACCACAAGCTTGTAGGCCTGGAGGAGGGGAATGACCACGTCGAGGTCCTGGTCGGGGTAGACCGTGGTGAAGTCCTCCTCGACCGTGTTTGCCACATGTATCGAGGTGGGCGAGATTGAGGAGTTCCTCTTCGTCCCGAGCGTGTCTGCCACGCTCTGCCGTGAAACAGTGCCTACTACCGTGTTGTGGTTCACCACGATGAGAGGGTCAATGCCTTCGTCAAGCATCCTGTCCAGGGCATCGGTGATGAGTGCGGACTTGGAGATGGTGACCGGCTTGGACATGATGTCCTTTACCAGAATATCGTCGCTCATTTTGCCACTTCCCGTATAATATCGTCTCTTTTTAAAATTCCTTTGATCTCGTTGCCTTCCACTGCTACCACGCTGTTGATGTGGTTTGCCTGCATTATCTCGATGGCTTCTGTCAGTTTCGCATTCCCGTCAACGGTAATGACAGGGCGGGACATCAGGTCTTCCGCGACAGCCGCCATCTCGATCACATGCCGGTACTGCTTCCTCCCGGCCGATTCCCCACGGCGCAGCATCGTCACGTCTTTTCTTGGCGATTCCCTCCTTTCTGTCTCGTAGAGGTAGAATGCAAGGTTGCTTTCCGTGATGATCCCCGCCAGTGTGCCATCATTATTGACCACGACTACCTTATCATTCCTTTCCTTCATGATGTCGACAATATGGTCAAGAGAGTGGTACCTGCTGACAGAGATGGCATCTTCCATGACATCAGCAACAGTCTGTGAGAGAGAGTTGATCGTTGCAGACTCCATGAAGTCCGACTTCGTAACAATTCCCCCCACCTCTCCTTCATCTACCACTGGAAGGCCGCTGATATCCCAATGGATCATCAGGGCTGCAATCTCGCGAATCGTAGTAGTGGGGGAGATAGTGAGGGGATCGCGGGTCATCAGGATACTCACAGGGATTTTATCGATTGGCCGACGCCTCCAGATAGGTTCGCTCTGTTGCAGCCGGTACCCGATGTCCTTCTTGGTGAGGATGCCCGCAAGTGCTCCTGCATCCATGACCGGCACCCTGGAGATCTTGTGCTTCAGCATCAGATTGCGTGCGTACGCGACGTGTTCTCCTGGGTTGACCACATAGACCGGAGATGTCATGATATCTTGTGCCTGCATTACGAATCACCCCCTTGAGAGGGCTTTGACCAGGTCAAACTCGGTCACGAGCCCAATCAGCCTCGCATCTTCGATTACCGGAAGCGCGCCCGCGTTCCTCTTCACCATTTCTGCGGCAGCCTGGTTCACACTCCGGTCAGGGGCAATAGTATAGAGGTTCCCGGAGACCAGTGTCCGGACCGGCAATGCCATCACCTCGGCGATGTCCCCCGTCTCCAGCTGATCGAATACCCGCTTGCTGCCGAGGTACTTCATGATGTCCGTCGTCGTGATGATACCATAGAGCACCTCGTCGCTCACCACCGGCAGCCTGCGGAACCGGTACCTGGTCATCTCCTTCGTGACTTTCCCGATCGGGCAGTCCGGTTCGGTGACCCTGAGGGACCGGCTCATGATCTCTTCCACGGTGCAGGATACCCTCTCGTTTGCAAGCACGGTCATGACATCGCGCTCTGTCACGATGCCCACCAGCGCCTCATCCTGATCGATGATGGGGATGCCCCCTATCATCTTTCCCATGATGATATCGAGGGCATCCCGGAGCGATGCGGAGTCGGGAAGCGATGTCACCTGGGTCGTCATGATGCTTCGGATGCTCTCGTTGACGGCCGAGAGCAGGTTCCCGTCATGCTTCACCTGGACAAGGTTGAACTTGTCCCCACCTCCCAGGAAATTGATAATATCCCCCGAAGTGACAATCCCACGGATTTTCCTCGAGCCTGCATCCACGACGGGCAGCCTCCGGAACCCGCACCGGGTCATTGTCTCCACCGCCCCGATGATGCTCATGGTCTGCGGCACGGATACCACGTCACCGGTCGCGATCGCCATGATCTCCCCCTCCTGCTCGACGACCCTCGATTTGAATTCGATCGGCCCGCGATCGAGTTTTCCTGGCATTTTCAGAAGTTTATCGCTCTGTTTATAGTTCCTGTCAATGTGATGTACCATTCCTGCCCCCGAAAATGTATTGCTCGAATATCCCGGTCCATGATGAACTCCGGGATTGCTCGTCCTTCCCCAATTTAATCCGGAATCGCATTCAGCACATCGTGGCGGTCGATGATGCCGATCAGTTCGTCTCCGAGAACCACGGGGAGACGGCTGATGTCATGCCTGACCAGCATCTCTGCGGCCTTCTGCACGCTCTCCCCGGGAGAGACAGTGATCACGGGTGTGGTCATCACTCCTGCAACAGGGGTACTCGATGCCCCCTCTGCAGACACCCTCCACCGCCCGTCTCTCAGCAGGTCCCGGCGGGAGATTATGCCCACCAGGCGCTTCTTCTTCACCACCGGAAATGCGGAAAACCCGCTTTCAGTGATCAGGGTGTGGATCCGGTGAATGGGCTCGTCGGCCGGGCATTCCACGACCTTCCTTGACATGTACTCTTCCACAAGTCCCCCGAGTCTGTGCCGGGTGATGATCACAGGGAAAATTTCTGAAAGGAGCACCCCTCCAAGTACCTGGCCTCCTTCATCAACTACCGGTATACTGTCGGTCCCGTTCTCCCGTATCGTTTTTGCAACGGTATCTATGGACGAATCCGGGCCAACAGGACTGACCTCCTTGATAAAGCCCTCTATTGTCACGTTAGAACGCGTTGCCGTGACGTTCAGTACCCCTGATATGTCCACGCACCCCATGAGCCGGCGTCTCCCGTCATGCACATAGAGTTCGCGATACACATCGTCACGGAGCACCTGCCTCGCCCGGGTAGCTTTCTCGTCATATTTCAGGAGGGGTACCCTTACCATGAAGTCCCGGGCAATTTTCATTGTAGCAGTTCCTCCTCACGGCAAGACGGACAGAGCATGAGGTTGTCTGTCCGCCTGAGATCATCTGACATCTGGCCGCACCTGCTGCAGGTCCCAACCTCCACCTCTTCCAGGCGGTTGATCTCCACCAGGTCGTTCATCAGCTCATTAATCTCTGTGGATACCGTGAGAATATCACGAACTGTTACAATCCCAATTACCTTGTTCTCGTCGTCAACCACAGGGAGCCGCCGGACCCGGTGCCTGATCATCATGTGCGCTGCATCCTTCGCATACTTGTCTGCGCTGATGGTGATGAGCGGAGTGCTCATGATCTCGCTGGCCTGGACGGCACTTGGCTTGAGATCCTTTGCCACCACCTTGCAGTTGATATCCTCCTCGGTCACGATCCCGACGGGGAGGTTATCCCTGCCAAGCACAATGCAGCTTCCCACCTCATCCCGGCACATGAGCATAGCCGCACGGGCAACCGTCCCTTCATATCCGATGGTGGTTGGGTTGCGCCGCATGACCTCCCGTACTGGTACACGGGTATCGAAGCGGATGGTATCGGATGATTTCTTCAATCGATCACCTCCATGTTGTTGACACAAGTGGGTTTATTGCAGTTACCAATACGGCAAATGGAGTCTATATACTTTCTGCAAGTTCCAGTGCGCCCAGAAACGCAAGGATAATAAATCTAATAACCACCCCCCCCCTAAAAGGATAGTAACGGATTCGCATGACCCGGGGGATATACTGCACATTCCCTGCCTGGTCATGACGAGGTGTACAATGAATATCCTGGTCCAGACCAAGAGACGTCTCTCAAAGTTTTTAATGGCTTTCTTCAAGAAGAAAAAGGCCAGAATTGGAATATACGGCCCGCCAAATGCAGGAAAGACCACACTCGCCAACCGTATTGCCAGGGACTGGACCGGGGAGGATGTGGGCCTGGTAAGCGAGGTCCCCCATGAAACCCGGCGGGCGGTGCGAAAGAGCGATATCAGCATCACCGGATCAAACGGGAGCAACATCACCATCGATATCGTCGATACTCCCGGGGTCACCACCAAGATCGACTACAAGGACTTTCTTGAATACGGCATGGACAAAGAGACTGCGGTGATACGCGCGAGGGAAGCCACTGAAGGGGTCGCGGAAGCAATGCACTGGCTCCGTGAGGATATCAACGGTGTCATGTACATGCTGGATGCGACAGAGGATCCCTTCATGCAGGTCAACATCATGATGATCGGGATTATCGAGAGCCGTAAGCTGCCGGTGATCATTGTCGCAAACAAGATCGACCTGCCCGACGCGTCGCCGCAGCGTATCCGCAGTGCGTTTCCCCAGCATCCCGTGGTACCGATATCCTGCCTTGAGGGGAAGAACATCGAGGACCTGTACGAAAAGATGGTGGAGCATTTTGGATAGGGGTGGATCATGCAGGGAATCCAGATAGATCTGATATCATCCGAGAAACTCGCGGCGCTGACTTCGATGGAGAAGATCCATCTCATCCTCGACCACGTGCGGAAGGGCTCCATTATCATCTTAGAGAAGGGCCTCTCTCCTGACGAGCAGAGCACCCTGATCGAGATGACCATGCGCGAGATCCTTCCGGACGGGTTCAACGGGATAGAGATAGAGACCTACCCCTCCAGGGACCAGAGTCCCGGTTTTCTCCAGAAACTGCTGGGAAGATCAGCGATTGAGTCGCGTTTGACCGTCATTGGCCCGGCAAACCAGCTGCGGATGATAAAAAAAGAGAAGGACATCATCAGCGCCTGGGTCTCCACGCGGTGAGTTCTCATGCCACACCGGTGCGTCAACTGCGGGCGGGAATACCGCACCAATGAGTGCGAGATCCTGAAAGGCTGCAGGGAATGCGGTGGCAAGAAGTTCATCTTTGTGCCCCTCGTCGAGAGGGAGAAGGAGGCAAAAGCCCCGGATCTTTCAGAAGGAAAGGAGGAGAAGGTGCAGCGTGAGGAGGAGCCAGCAGGTATTGCGCGTCTCCCGGGCCACGAACCACTGGAGAGCATCCGCATCGTCTCTCCTGGCACATACGAGCTGAATATCGAGAAGATGGCCAGCTCCGACGAGCGTGTCGTCGGAGTCGGGAAAGGGGAGGGCAGCTACCTGGTGGACCTCCTTTCAATGGTCAAGCCAAAAAAGAAAAAGAGCAAGAAATAGGTTTCTTATTTCATTTTCAGTTGATATTATCCACGCTGTATCCCTTGTGCACCAGCAGGTCCTTGACCCTCTCCTTGTGATTGCCCTGCAGTTCGATGGAGGTGCCCTTCACCGTTCCGCCGCACGCAAGTCTCCCTTTCATGTACTTGGAGAGGTCTTCCAGGTCGATGTCCGTGGGGTTCAAGCCCTCGATCACGGTGACTTCTTTCCCGTAACGTCTCCTGTCGACCTTCACGCTGATACGCTGCTGTTCTTTTGCGACTTCTTCACAGATGCATAACTCTTTCGGCAGTCCACACGTCGGACATATCCCACCATTCATTACAAGTACCTTCAAGTTCTGCTTATATATTTGTTGGCATCCCCAGAATCGCGCAATGCACGTATAACGATGGAAATCCGGGTCTTTTTCGAAGTCTCACAGGAGAAGCGAGTCCACCCTGCAGGTATCGCACCCCCGTGACAGGACCTGGTCCTTCCGGCTGCGGTAGCGATAGACTGTGACTCCCTTGCAGCCCAGTTCCCTGGCGAGGAGGAAAATGCGGGAGATGTCCTCGGGGGTGGTAAGTTCGGACAGGTTCACGGTCTTGGAGACGGCATTGTCAACGTGCTTCTGGAAGGCGGCCTGCATCCTCACATGATGCCCGGGATCGATCTCTGCGGCGTTCCTGAAAAGTTCGCGGATTTCCTCCGGTACTGCGAGGTGCTGGACACTCCCCGTCTTTTCCACTTCATTCAGGAGATCCCTTCCCCGGGGAAGATCGCGGAGGATTGTATGAAGGACAGGGTGCATGATGCGAAAGGCTTTTTTGTCGATCATCCTCTCTCCGGCGCATGCGAAGAGCGGCTCGATCCCGCTGCTTGTGCCGGCGATCAGGTGCAGTGACCCCGTGGGCGCGATGGTGGTCACGGTGGCATTTCTCATAGGCTCACGGAACACGCTCTGGTCTATTGCAGGGAACGAACCTTTCCCCTCCCCGAGCATGCGTGATGCCTCATGGGACTCGTGCTGTATGAAGCGCATGATCCGTTCAGCCGTCGAGAGGGCCTCATCCGACTGGTAGGGAATTCCCATCCGGATCAGCAGGTCTGCAAATCCCATCACGCCGAGCCCGATCTTCCTGGTCAGGAGCGTGTGTTCCCTGATGAGAGGAACCGGGAACCGGTTCACATCAATGACCGCATCCAGGAACTCCACTGCCAGCCACACTGTCCTGGAGAGGACATCCCAGTCAATATCACCATTCCGCACGCATCGTGAGAGGTTGACGCTGCCCAGGTTGCAGCTCTCCCATGGGAGGAGCGGTTGTTCCCCGCAGGGATTCGTGGCCTCGATCTCTCCGAGGCCCGGGACCGTGTTCGCCTCGTTGATCCGGTCAAGAAAGAGCACGCCTGGATCGCCGCACCTCCATGCCGAGCGTGATATAAAGTCCCAGAGAACCCCTGGTTCCAGCTCGTCCCATACCGACCCGTCCCGGGGGTTCACCAACGGATAGCTGAGATTTCTCTCCATGCAGGCGAAGAACGCACCGTCGAATCCGACCGAGAGGTTAAAATTTGGCAGCCCGCCAGCCTCCTTTGCCCGGATGAACTCGATTACGTCAGGGTGGCTGCTCGCAAGGACACCCATGTTCGCGCCACGGCGCTTTCCACCCTGCCTGAGCGCGTTTGTGGCTTCGTCATACACGCGGATGAATGAGAGGGGACCGCTCGCCACCCCCGCCGTCCCGGCAACGGAATCCCCCCGGGGCCGCACGCGTGAAAAGGAGAAACCAGTACCGCCGCCGCTCTTGTGGATGAGCGCCATGTACCCAAGAACCGCGAAGATCTGGCGGATGGAATCCTCGACCGGCAGGACAAAGCACGCGGAGAGCTGGCCTGTTGGGGTTCCCGCATTCATGAGTGTGGGGGAATTCGGTAAAAATTGTAAACTCTCAATGATCTCGAGGAATTGACGCTTTTTTTGGGTCCCCACCGCGTGCGCCACCCTCTCGCACATCCCTTCGGGCGACTCCCCCGGAAGCAGGTAACGGCTTGCCAGCAACACTCTCGCCGGGTCCAAGAGTTCCATAACGCAGTGAGAGGAATGCTCTTTATTTAAATCCATCCATATTTTATGCACATGTCTCTGATGGTGCTTGGCACCTCCTCTCACGCAGGAAAGAGCACGGTGGTGGCGGCACTCTGCCGGGTGCTTGTCAACAGGGGGATCAGCGTGGCACCGTTCAAGTCGCAGAACATGAGCCTGAACTCCTATGTCACGCGTGACGGGTGCGAGATAGGAATTGCACAGGCTATGCAGGCTTTTGCTGCCAGGATTGAGCCGGCTCCGGAGATGAACCCAATCCTCCTCAAGCCAAAGGGTGATGCAACATCCCAGGTGGTGCTGATGGGCCACCCATACAAGGACGTCCCTGCCAGGGAGTATTACCTGGAGACGGAATTTCTCCTTGAAAAAGCAGTGTCTGCCGCCCGTACCCTGGAAGAGCGCTTCGGCCACCTGGTGGTGGAGGGAGCGGGCGGTGCAGCAGAGATGAACCTCTACAAGAGGGACATCGCAAACATTCTCCTCGCGAGGGAATTGCAATACCCCATCATTCTCGTGGCCGATATTGAGAGGGGCGGTGTGTTTGCACAGGTGTATGGAACAGTCAGGCTCCTCCCAGAAGATATCTCCCCGCTGGTGGTGGGCATCATTATCAACAAGTTCCGGGGCGACCCGGAGATCTTCTCGCAGGGAATAGAGATCATCGAGGAGATTTGCGGGGTCCCTGTGCTGGGGGTGCTGCCATACGCGGGCATGAACCTCCCGAGCGAGGACTCGCTCTCGATCGCGGAGAAAAAGTCGCTTAATCACCCCGTCAGAATTGCCATCATCAGACTCCCCCGGATCTCCAATTTCAGCGACTTTGAGGCGCTTGAGAGAGACGCGAGTGTGGAATATGTCCCCCTGGGATCGCCCCTTGCCGACTATGACTGCATCATCCTGCCGGGGACCAAGAATACCGTCGATGATCTCGCAGAGGTCCGGGATTCAGGGACAGCAGAGGAGGTACGGCGGGCGCGGAAGCGCGGCACTCCAATTATTGGTATATGCGGGGGGTACCAGATGCTCGGGCGGGAGGTTATCGATTCGGGGATAGAGTCTCGCCAGGGAACCCACCCGGGAATCGGTATCCTTGACGTGGTGACTCGGTTCGACCGCTATGAGAAGAAGACCGAGCAGGTCACCATCGATGCATGTCCGGTCGGACCGGTGCTCTCCATGATGGGAAAGGTATCGGGTTACGAGATCCACATGGGAATGACAGAGCGGGCAGGGGCAGTCGAAGCGTTTTTTGGTGAGGGAGCGGCTACCCCCGATGGCCTGGTCTTCGGCACATACATACATGGCCTGTTCTCGAATGCGTCCGCGGTTGATGCGCTGCTTAGTTTTCTTTATGCAAGACGGGGGATCTCTTATGCACCACGGATAGCGGAGCGTGACCCTTACGAGGATTTGGCAGCCATGTTCTCTCAACACGTGCGAATGGACCTCATCCTGCCTTATTTCGAGTGATTTTCACAGAATGCGCTGGATTTTACCTGGCACCGGGCTGTTTGGATCTCCCGGCTGCAGACAGGGAGATATTTGAGTGAGGAGACACAAACTCACTCGCGAAAGAAGTGTGGAGGAGGTACTACCATGCCCATGCGGGTATCAATCACCATCGATCCGGATACCATGGACCTTGTCGATAAATTCGGCAAGGAACACGGCCTTGACAGAAATCGCGCCATTCTCGAATGCATAGAGGCTGGATATGCCAGGCTTACAGACGGGACACCTGTCAGCTTCACCCAGACGAAGACATTTGAGGAGTATAATGACCTCAAAAAGGCTATTACCGATGTGAAGGAGAGCCTCTCGAACCTTGCAGAAGAGGTAAGGCTGATACACCATACCATCGAGGTGGAATGGACAAAGGAGATACGGGGTGTCCCGTTCCAGAGCAAGCGGTGGTACGAGTTCTGGAAAAGCTGACCCCTACCAGCCGGGATGATCCCTTCGTCACCCGATGATGCTCATCATGCTCCGGTAGCCCTCCCCCCTCCTGTCACCGCATTTCACGGCTTCAACTGCGCTGAGGTCAACCTCTTTCGCGTCGCGGTGCCGGAGGCAGTATGCGAGGGCTGGTGACTTCACGTACTCCCCTTTCACCCGGAAATACCTGGAATGAACGCAGAACCTGCAATGCTCGACCGTCTCCTCCTTCCCGGGAAGGCAGGGAACCTTCCCCTTGCGCACCTCAAGGACCCGGTATTCGTCTTCCGGCATCAGAATTCTCCTTTCCAGTGTTCACTTCCGATCTATATCTACCCTCCAGTCCCGGACAAACACGGGTGCAACGGGGCTTGGCAGCCATTGGATTGTAATTCAATCGCGCATTGCTAGTCATTAGTCCCCGTCACTCATGGTGGAAAACTTTCATTGAACGGGAAACAACTTTAAAAAGGGGGCTTCACCAGGCACAAAGGGTTGGTCCTGGCCGGCAACTTTCCGGATACAGAAGAGATTTCTGCCAACGATATGCCCTGCTGCTGAAACTGCAGCGGTCAGCCCGTGGCAATATGCCAGGTGCCCTCCAGCAGGGCAGAAAGATGCGCTTCCATCTCCAGGGAAAGCCTGGGGTAATCGGCCTCCATCTCCTTCTGTCTTGCTATGAGATCCTGCAGTTGCCGCTCCTTCTCCTTGAGTTCAGACCGGATTGATCCCAAATCGTCCTCTGCCTTCCCGCGCTGCACCCGGATTGGGTGAGCTGCCAGTCGTGCTTCTGCGATTGCAACCCTCTCACCTGCCTTTTCCCTCTCTCGAATCATTTTCGAGAGAATCCAGGGGATCTTTTCAGGGGAAAAGAAGAGGTCCCTCTCTTCCTGGTTCTTCAACTGTACTTCCCCTGATGCAATCATGCTGGACACGATCGGCAGGACGGCACCAACCTCCCGTTCCACATCCATAGCAGCGGGGACCTCTTTTGACGAGACTAAATCGATCACCCTTCTCATGTCCCGGGCAAGCTTCTCCGTCTCTGCCCGGTGGGTGATCTTTTCGGCTTTTCGTAGCACGTGAACAAGCGTCGAAAATGTTCCCTGGAGCTCCCGCCCGATTTCGGACATCTCTTTCATCGAACGTTCCGCCAGAGCGCCGGCTTCCTTGAATGCAGGATCATCCTTCATCTGGCGATCACAGGATTCAATGGTGCCCTGGTTCTCGTCGCGCCTTCTTCTGAGCCCCCCGATCTCCTTTTCAAGGGTCGGGATCTCCTTTGAAAGCCCGTCCAGTGCAGTCTCCATCTCGCGGGCACGTGAATATGCCTCAAGGATGACGCGGACCTTCTCGCGCCTTGCCCTTGACTGCGCCACCATAGGGGTAAGGAGATTGACCTCTTTTCCGAACTCGTCGATAAGTGCGCGGATCTCTTTCATCTCTTCAGGAAAGACATTTCGGAGATATCGTCCCGGCCCGGCAAGCCCTTTCACGCACCCTTTCAGGGATTCCGTGCAGGCCTGGTAGAACTCATCTGCACCCTCTGGCAGTGGACGGCTCAGTGCAAAGATGATCGCTTTCTCGAACTGGGGGAGGGAATTCTGCACGATTTTTTCAAGTTTCGGGTGGAACGCAGCATCCCTCTTGCTCTCGGTAAGCCGCCGGACAGCGGCCAGAAGACGGTCCCGTGTCGAGAGGATCTTCTTCCTAGAGACGGATGCTGCCTGCACAAGCTCCGCATCCCACACCGGTTCATGATCTGAGATAAGGGCAGGGACATCATCCAGCCTGATCTCCTGCACGACAGGCGCTTCCTTCTTGCCGAAGAGGTCTTTTACCTTGCGGAGCATGCCATATCACCACGGTTCCCTGCCGTCCCCATCGCTCCTCGCTATCTGCCTGATCCTCCTTACCCCGTCAATCTCGCGAATCACCTGCACAACCGCATCCGGGACGAGGCTCTCCCAATCGCCATCATCAAGTATCCTTTTCCTGATCTCGGTCCCGCTGTGTGAATCACGCTCGTACATGGCCGGCGACTCGACACGTATTCCCTCCTCTTCAAAGAGGCGGACCACCAGTGGATTGCCCGAGTACACGGTGTAAAACGGCGGGACCATCGATCGCACGTGCGCAACCCAGAGCGCATTGCGCCTGATATCCTCAATAGGGATGACATAGAGCGGACAGCCGATATGCTTGAGCGCCCGCGTGATCATCAGCACCCGCTCTCCCGCAGTGAACGGATTTGCAGGCTCGTGCGAGAGCTGGGCGCTGCCGACACCGATGATGATCTCGTCTGCAGTCTTTGCGATCTTCTCAAGGATGTACTGGTGACCGTTGTGATACGGCTGGAATCTCCCAATGTAAAACCCGCGCTTCATCTCTCTCCCACCATGTTCGCAATCTGGGCTGCAAATGCCCCGGCCACAAAGCCCGCGTCGATGTTGACGACTGCAATGACCGAGCACGACTGGAGCATGCTGGCAAGCGCAGCCCTGCCCCTGCCCATGTACCCATACCCTGTGCCGACCGGAACTCCAATGACGGGGCGGTCCACCAGACCTGCGACCACCGCAGGAAGAGTTCCCTCCCTCCCGGCCGCAACAATGTATACATGAGCACCAACACATTCGCGGAGAGCGGGGAAGAGGCGGTGAATCCCGGCAGCTCCCACGTCATATGCCGTCTTCACACGACATCCCATCTCGGACGCGATGACCCTGGCCTCTTCCGCCACCCTGATATCCGATGTACCGGCAGTGATAATCGCGACCACCCCCTTCCCGGGTTCTGTGGGTGGACCAGTGGAGACCACTGCCATGGCCGCCTGTTCGTGAAGAGTCAGGGAAAAGCCGCAGTCCTGGCAGACATCAACAAGAGCCTCGACGTGGTCCGGAGACAACCGGGAGAAGATGATCCTCCCGGCAGCGGCAGTCACATTCCGTGCGATCTCTCCCACCTGGGACGGGGACTTTCCTTCCGCCAGCACCACCTCGGGTACCCCACACCGGGCTTCCCTTCCTGTATCAAGGTTCGCGAGGGCGGCAACAGCCTCTATGCGAAGGCCGCAGATATCATCGACCGCATCGTCGAGGGAGATCTGGCCCTCCCTGAAAAGGGAAAGGACCTCCCTGACTCGGTGATTCGGGGACATGCTGTGATAATTAAGATATGGGCCTGGGTATAATAAGTGATGCAACTGCATGAGTTACCTGATCTACGTTGCCGCGTTCGGAACGCTGGCAGTATTCTTCCTGTGGCTCCGTGACGTGAGGATCTTCCTGCGCACAGGGCTCCCCGGATATCGGAATGCCGCGTACCGCGGGGTGCTCCATGGGGCATTGGCCATCCTCGGGTGTGCGTTTACGTTCTCCTCAACGGAGCGTTTCCCTACAGAGCTGATTGGCCTTGGGATCATCCTTGCAGCCCTCTACTTCCAGGGAAAGGTCACGAGGGAGCGTGTATTCACAAAGGAAAGCACCTGGGACCGCGTGGCAGGGAATGCCCCGGCCAGGAAGAGAACAGCGGAACCGGAGGAGTGAGGTCTTTTCCATGCTTCAGAAACCACGAGGAACGCGGGATTTTCTCCCTGACGAGATGGAATCGCGGCGTGAAGTCGAACGCGTGATGCGGGAAGTTGCCCGTACCTGGGGGTATCGCGAGATCTGCACGCCGGAGTTCGAGGAACTTGAGATCTTTACCATTCGCTCGGGAGAGGGGATTATCCAGGAGATGTACGTCTTCGAGGATAAGGGGGGCAGGAAGATGGCGCTTCGGCCCGAACTGACGGCGTCTGTACTCAGAATGTTCGTAAATGAAGGGAGGACGCTTCCCAAACCTCTCAGGTGGTTTTACTTCGCCGATTGTTTCCGGTACGAGCGTCCCCAGAAAGGCCGCTACCGCCAGTTCTGGCAGTTCGGGGTAGAGCTGATCGGTGCCGATTCAGCGCTTGCGGAGGCGGAGGTCATCATGCTCGCCCACGAGATCCTCTCTGCGTCCGGTATTTCATTCTCCCTCCATGTCGGCCACCTCTCGTTCATGAGGTCACTTCTCGCTGAGCTTGAGCCCGATGACCAGAAGAGAGCGCGGATGTTTCTTGACAAGAAGGACTGGCGCGGCCTCGAGGATTACCTCTCTTCCCGGGGCGAGTCCGGGCTCTCTGAGAGACTCATTTCACTTGCAGAATGCCGAGACCTCAGGGAGGTATTCTCAATAACCAGCGAGAACCCCGAAAGAAAGAGGATAGAAGACCTCTTTTGCGTACTCGACCAGTCCAGGATCCCCTATATCCTGAACCCAGGCATTGCCCGCGGCCTCGACTACTACACCGGGATGGTATTCGAGGCATTCGCCGAGGGACTCGGCGCAGAGAACCAGGTCCTCGGGGGGGGCGCTTACCGGCTTGCCCATCTCTTTGGTGGAGAGGACACCCCCTCCTGCGGGTTTGCGGCAGGGTTCGACCGTGTTATGGTAGCCCGTGGGGCGCGTCCCCTCTCAAAGGGCGTGTCTGTAGGGGTGGCGTTCACGCCCGAAGGGAGGGAATGGGCCCTTGCTGCGGCAAAGGAGTTCCGCAACATCGGCATCCGCACGCATCTCGACCTCTCGGGGAGATCTATCGGACAACAGCTCTCGCACATCTCCCGGACTGCCGACTATGCACTGGTCATCGGTTCGCGGGAGCGTGACGAGCGGTCCGTCACGTTGAAAGATCTCAGGGCCGGGACGCAGAAGATGCTTTCACTCCCCGACGCAGTCTCTGAGGTGAGTGGCGCTGACTCTCGCTGATGACCTTGCACGCCAGCAGAGGAGCATCAGCGTAGCAGAGTTCTTTGAAAAGAACAAACATCTCCTGGGGTTTGACTCCCCGACACGGGGCATCATCACCACCATCAAGGAGGCCGTTGACAATGCCCTAGACGCCTGCGAGGAGGCCATGGTCCTCCCCGACATCTTTGTGGGCATCAAGCGGACTGAAAGCGACGTATTCAGGATTACCGTCGAGGACAACGGTCCCGGGATCGTCCCCGCACAGGTACCTTTCGTGTTTGGAAAACTCCTTTACGGCTCGCGGTTCCACCAGATACGCCAGAGCAGGGGACAGCAGGGGATTGGCATCAGTGCCGCAGTGCTCTATGCACAGCTTACTACAGGCATTCCCACTATTGTGACCTCCCGCACCGGCCCGGAGAATCCTGCCTTCCGGTTCTTCATCCAGATCAATATCAAGACCAACGAACCCGAGGTCCTGGAACAGAGCGAAGTTGAATGGGACAGGACCCACGGAACACGGGTCCAGATCGAGTTCAAGAGCACCATGGCCGCCAAGAAGCGGCTGCTCGAGTACCTCAAGTATACATCCGTCGTCAACCCCCATGCCCGCATACGCGTGGAACTCGATGATGAGACCTACCTCTTCGAGCGCGTCAGCGACGAGGTGATCGCATGTCCGCAGGCGATCAAGCCTCACCCGCACGGAATCGAGATAGGCCAGCTGATGCGGATGCTCGGGGCAGCCGAAGGAAGCCTCGGCGAATTCCTAATCGAGAGTTTCACACGGGTGGGGAAGAAGACCGCCGAGGAGATGTGCCGGAGCGCAGAAATCTCTCCTGGCACCCTGGCCTCATCGCTCTCCCCTATCGAACAAAAGAGGCTGCTCTCTGCCATGCAGGGGGTAAAAGTCCCTGCCCCTCCCACCCAGACGTGCCTCTCCCCCATCGGCGAAGACCTGATCACGCGGGGACTTGAGAAGGAGTTCCAGATGGACTTCGTGCGGGCGAGGACACGGCCGAGTTCGGTCTACTCCGGCCATCCTTTCCTCGTGGAAGCCGCGATCGGTTATGGCGGAAAACTTCCTCCCGACGGAAACGCACAGCTACTGCGGTTCGCAAACAGAGTCCCCCTCCTCTACCAGCAGGGGGCATGTGCCATCACCGGGTGTATTGCCGGGGTCTCCTGGAAGAGCTACAACGTCTCCCAGGCTGGGCTTCCCACCGGCCCCCTCCTCATCCTCGTGCATGTCGCCTCGACGAATGTGCCCTTCACGAGCGAGAGCAAAGACGCCATTGCCGCAATCCCGGAGATAGAGAGAGAGGTAACCCTCGTCCTGCAGGAGCTCGGGCGCGAGCTCAAGACCTACCTCTCCAGGAGGGACAGGAACCGGCTGCAGGAAGACCGGGCAAGGGCGGTATGTGCCATCATCCCGGAAATCGCCTCCAAGGTCGCCGAGATCGTGGATCTGCCGGTTCCCGACATCTCCCCTATAGAGGGGAGGATCATGAAAAAAGTGGTGGTGCGGAAGAGTGCCCTGGAGGGAAAGGTCACGCTTGACGTGAAGAATTACACCTCACAGCCCGGCGCAATCACCCTCTATGACACCTCTCCCGAACGTGGCGGGGATGCCTACCCAAAACCTGCCATCGTGACCGAGCTTGACGGGGAGTATACAAAGGTATGGCAGGTGGAGCTTCCTCCCGGGGGGGGATGGACTGCAGTATACAGCGGTTCAGGGGGAGGGAGCCTCGAAGTACGGGGAATTCCCCCGGAACACGTAGTGGTGGTGGATCTCGATGTCCAGTGACGAGATGGACCAGAAGACGCAACAGCGCCTGGTGTCTATAGCCATGCGGTGGTACGAGCAGATGAAGGAGGGAGCGATCCCGTCCATCTCGCTCCCGACCAGGACCAAGCAGAATATCGAGTTTGACGACGATGCAGAGGTATGGAAGTATGGTGACCGCGAAAGCATACGCTCGGCACACACTGCAAAGAGTGCGCTCCACCTCCTGAAAATGTCCTACGTGATTGCCTTCCTGAAAAAACAGCTCCACGAGAGACGCTCATCGACATTGAGAGAGCTCTATTACATCTCGGAAGGGTGGAAACGGGCCAAGTTCTCCGCGCAGGACGAGAGCAACCTGCTGATAGAGGATCTCGAGATCCTCACAGACCTCCAGCGGGAGGCATTCCATCTCAGGCCCGAAGAGGATGGCGCCACCATATTCGGCCCGCTCAGACTAAAAGAGATGACGAGGAGAGGGGAGCGGGTGATCCATTGCCAGGAGGACGTCGGCGAGGCGGGGTACCAGATTCCAAGTAACGTGGAGAATATTGATCTCCTTGAGCACGACGCCCGCTTTGTCATTGCGATAGAGACCGGGGGTATGTATGCCCGGCTGATAGAGAACGGGTTCGACCAGGAACACCAGGCGATCCTTGTACATTTGAAAGGTCAGCCTGCCCGCTCCACCCGCCGGATGCTCCACCGGATCAACGAGGCGTTCGGCCTGCCTGTGCTGGTCTTTACCGATGGCGATCCCTGGTCATACCGGATATACGCAAGCGTTGCTTATGGTGCCATCAAGAGCGCCCACATGTCCGAGCTCCTTGCCACGCCACGTGCCCAGTTCATCGGAGTGCAACCCAGCGATATCCGGGACTACAACCTTCCCGCAGATACCCTCACCGACAAGGACATTGCCGCTCTGCAGAGCGAGATCTCCGACCCGAGGTTCTCTTCAGAATACTGGAAGTCCCAGATCCAACTGCAGCTGAAACTCAACCTCAAATCCGAACAGCAGGCATTTGCAGCCCGTGGTCTCGACTTTGTGACAAAGGAGTACCTGCCCCGCCGGCTGACAGAGATGGGTATTCTCTCCTGATAAAAACCCCATGATTCTCATTGAGACACATGAATGCAGAATAAAAATGGCCGAGCCATTTTCATAGTAACCGCTCATGACTGCCATTCCATCGAATATACACGATGAAAATCACGAAGTGATTTTCATTCGAAAAAAGAGAGGGACGCTCCCCCACACGCTCCGATGTGAGCCTCCTGTTATCTGGTCTTAAGGAATATTTTCTCCGGTCTGAATTGGCATTCACACCAGGGTGAGAAGAAAATTGTTCCTGTATTGGGGACCACGCGTCCCTCACACAATTATTCTCATACCATGAACCTGAAGACCAGCCATGCGATAACAAGCATGATCGCAGAGTATTTCAGGCCGGCAACCACCCTCGCTTCACCCATCTGGCCGGCAACCAGCCCCGAGAAGATGCCCTGGATCATTGCAGCGTGTGAGAAGAGCCTTGTATAGAAGAAGAGGTCTACGTTTCCGATGAATGATGCCGCACCCGCTCCTGCCGCGGATGCCGCGGAGCCTGCAGTCGCCATGGTCGAGAGGAACGTACTCACCAGGATCAGTATCACAAAGACAAAGACCATGAAAGAGATGAGGACGATGATCACGTAGATCAGCATGTTGTTCTTTCGTTCCGAACGAAGGGCAAGCACCTCGTAGGTATCACGGGCTGCAGCCCTGAGCACCTCGCTCACATCGCCGCCTGCCTTGCTGGCCTTGGCGATAAGGTCGATACTCCTGTCAGAGAGCGGAGTGCCCAGGCGTGCACGGAAACGCTGGATGGCCTCGATGAATGTCGTATTCCACGACATCTCGTTGTCAAGGCGCCTGATAAACGGGGTGAGGGTGCTGTATTCACCCTGTGCAACAAGGTGAATTGCATTCGGGAGCGTCATTCCGCTGTCATTCATTCCCGCGAGGTCACGGAAGAAATTCGGGAGGGCTTCCTCGAGGTTCTTCATCCGCCGGCTCTCCCGGAAGTCCATGATCGCAACGGGAACAATCGCAACGAGGATGGAAATGATGACAATATCGTCTATGAGGGTCGTTGTGAAGAGCACGCTCATCCCGTAGTCCCTTATGGCAAAGGCTGTGCCGATCAAAAAAAGGAGGGCAGCAAGCGGCAGTGTCAGGATCAGGATGTTGAGCGGTTTTTCGAGGAGCACCTGGACAGGGTGCTTGAGCACTTTACGCCAGCCCGACCGCTGGCTGCGGTGCCGCTCAAGTTTGCTGGTAATTTCTACCTGCTCCCTTGCAAACTGTCCGATCTCCTTCTGGCTGAGATCCACGGAATAGGGTTTTTCTCCCTTCAATATCCCCCATAACCCGGGCCTTTTTGCAGGCCCGCCTGCCGGAGGGAGAGGTTTTCGTCTGGGCGACGAAGGAGATGCGGGGGGCACAGCTGGCGATGCTGGCACCTCTGCTTCACTCCCGCTGGCAGATCCAGAACCTTTTTTTGGCAGCATGCCCTTGAAAGAGTCTTTGAGGCCCATTTCACCCCTCCGGAGTCATGGAACTGATCAGGATCACGAACATGATGCTCCCAAAGGGGATCATCATGTAAATGATGATGTAGAGAAAGATCGGCTGCGACGACTGGCTCAGGATGGCCATGATTGACTGGAGGATGATAAGGAAGAGGGGGCCTGCAACCATGGCCGTGACATACGACTCGGATATCAGCCCGAGCGTATCAAGGAAGAGCTTCTGGGTCTGGCGGTTCTCGAGGGAGTACTGCTCTGCCTTGGTGCGGAAATACTCGGTGAGGCTGCTTCCCGCCGAAATGCACCCCATCGCCCCCTGAAGGAACTCCTTCATGCGCATGCTCGGGGTGGTCGCAGAGATGAGCCGGAGCGCATCGATGAGGTCCCGCCCAAAGAGATCGATCTCCATCCCGATGAAACGGGCCTCGACTGCACTCTCACCGTACATCGTACTGCTCCCCAGCTGCCGGAAGATCTCTGCGGGGGGAATTCCCGCGGTCGACATTGCGGTAATATAGTTGATGGCATACGGAAGCGTGGCGTCGATGTTCCTGCAACGGCCTCCGGCGACCACGCTTGGGTATATGAGAAATATGAGGAATGTAATACCCCCGATCACCGCAAACGAGATGATTATGGCAAGTACAGTGCCGATGATCAGGCTGTACTCGTTGATCGTGAGCATGAACTCCGGAACCGCACCCTGATACTTGATCATCGCAGGGAGATTCAGGAGATACGTGATCAGCCCGAGCACGATTGATGCGACGATACCTGCGATAACCGAACTTAAGTATGCCGTCGAGAGATAGACCTCGAACGGGACCTTCATGCGCGCGGTGACAAGGTCGTTCCGGAGTGTGGAATACGCATCCCTCTTCTTCTCCGCGTAACCCCCCATTATCCTGAATGCGAGACGTTCAAACCCGTTCATGCTCCCCCATACAGTTCGGCCCTGATCTTCTCCATGGTTCCTGCAGGGTCACGGTAGTACTGGACAAGAATATTGCCAACGTCCCTGAAGTTGCGTATCTTCTTGATGCGCATCCATTCCAGCACCTCCTGCCGCATCTTGAGCTCCTCCCTCATCCGGTCCTCATCCCACCCCCGCGATTCCATGATCTCCTCGAGGACGTAGGACTTCCCGGAATAGGTGATCTCGTCGGTCGCCGGGTGCCACCTGAAGACCTCGTTTGTAATGAGCTCGTTGGTGCGGGGATCGATATCAAGTATCTCGATAATCTGCTTGTTTCTCCGGATGCGCTGGCCACCTATCCTTGCCTGGACCTGGACTGACACGAGGTCAAGCGCGGAGAGCATGTTCCTCGGGACGTTCAGGGGCGGGTTTTCGAGACGGTGAACGATGCTGGCCACGGAGTCTGCGTGGATGGTCGAGTAGGTCACGTGGCCCGTACTCATTGCCTGGAAGAGAGTCAGCGCTTCCTTTCCACGGACCTCTCCGACAAGGATATATTCGGGGCGCTGCCTGAGTGCGGCACGGAGGAGCTCGTACATGTCGATCTCCCCTTTCCCGCTCGTGTCAAACGAGGTCCGCGTGATACTCGGGATCCAGTTGGGATGGGGGAGCTTGAGCTCGCGTGTATCCTCAAGAGTGACAATCTTTGCCAGGGGGGGCATAAAGAGGGAGATGGCATTGAGCGAGGTCGTCTTTCCAGACGCGGTTCCCCCTGCAAAGATGCAGGACTTGCCGCTCTCCACGGCCATCCAGAAGAAGGCGATTGAGAGGGGGGAGAATGTGCGCCACTCGATGAGGTCTGTGGGAGTGATCGGCTCATCCTTGAACTTCCTGATCGTGTAAGTGGACCCGTGAGCAGTCACCTCAGTGCCGAGTGTCATCTGGATACGGGAGCCGTCACTCATGGTGGCATCAAGCATCGGTTCCGCGATAGAGATGTACTTACCGGCACGCTGGGCAAGCTTGGTCACAAACGAGTCGAGTTCATCCGAGCTCTTATACAGGAGGTTCGTACGCATCGACTCGTAGCGGTTGTGGTAGACGAACAGGTTGGCGTTTACGCCATCGCAGGAGATATCCTCGATATACCGGTCGTGCATGAGTGGGTCTATCATCCCGTTTCCGAGGAATTCCTTGTACATGGTGTAGAGGATCTTTTCCCTCTGGACCGGCGAGAGCGAGAGCCCGTAGTCATGGATAATGTCGTCGGTAACATCGCGGAGCGTCTTCTTTGCGATCTCCTCGAGCACATTCTGGGTATTGATGTCAAGGCGTTCGAATATCCGTTCCTTGATGTCCCTGAACAGATCAACCTCGGCAGGAGTCAGTTTTGGTTCAAGGACTTCGTACAGGTATTCATGGGTTGCGTTATCATAGGTGATGCGGACATACGCATACGGCTCATTCACAGGGTATAGCTCTGTCTGTTCAATCCCGGGCCTCGGCCGGAATGTAAGGTCCACGAGAGGACCGTGGGTCTTCGGATTATACTCGACCGGCACTCTATGGATGACATTTATTGGATTGAGCCTTGCAAGGAGTCCGCCCTTTCCGGCCTCCTCGTGGACCTCGATTGCGGCGTCAGATACTTTCTTGAGACTGGAATCACGAAGATCGGTCTTCTGGAGATCCTTACCCGCAACCGCACCGCTTTCTCCCTTGAACGAGAAGATATTGCTGCGGTCCTGGATCTTGATCTCCTCTATCTGGAATGTGGCCCCTTTTGGGAGGATCAACCCGGAGAGGTCGTTGATCTGGTCGACGGATATCACTGTCTCTTCAAGAACCGGCTTCTTCTCTGACCAAACGGTCTTTTTTACAGGCTCAAAGCGTGGAGGGCTTCGATCGGTGACGGTCTCTTTCTTTTCAATCGGGGGGATTTCTGTGGGGGCGGAGATATCCAGGGCTTTTTTTTGGGAGTCCAGACCAGCAAGGGGTTTTTCCACCACCTCAACGGGCGGCATCTCCTCTCCGGGTTCAATGCCGGAGGGAACCTTCTCCTGCGGCCCGGGAGAGGGGGTTTTCTTTGTGTCAAGGGACAGGCCGAGACGCTTCATGAAGCCGTCAAGGTCTTCGCGTTCTACTGGAGGAACCGATACCTCATTCTTCTCCTGCGTCCCCTCTTTTTTGGGTTTATCGGCAGGGCCTTCTCCCTTCTTCCTTCCAAAAAGGTCTCTGAATGAAAGGCCCTTTTTATCTTCTGCAGTCATCGCTGAATTCCACTTCTCCTGGAGTTATCCCACGTGAGGATTCTCTCGCGAAGTATCCCCCTTCTTATACCCTCCCCTTCAGTTCCTTCTGAATGGTACGTATGGCAAGCCTTATAAGGCCGATGTTCGCGTCCGAATCCGTCAGAAGGCAAAGGAAGAGGTCTCCGTATGGTGCGATAATACACTTTCCCTGGTCGCTTTCAAGAGTTATCTGGTCGGGCACTCCCATGCGGATATTCTCTGCCATCTTCCTGCCAGCCCGTAAAAAATCCTCTGCCATGGCTGCGACCTGTTCAAAGTCGCCGTCGCCGACAGACTGGACGGGGAACCCCTCGAAGAAGATAGAGACTGCACGAACTCCTGGTTGCCCTGACAATCGTGCGATAAGAGCATCGTCGAGTCCTGCCCTGACCGGTTTTTTGGCATGCGTATCCTCCTCGAACAAGGACAATCCCTCCCTCCTGCAGATCTGTATCGCATCACTGGCCTGGCCGGGGGAATACCTGTACTGGATATAACGGATACTAAGTCCTGCCTCTTCAGAGCGATGCTGCAGATGTACCACTGCATCCTTCCCCCGATAATCCCCGGCATTGTCGTGGTAATAGGCAGCGTCGACCCGTCCATTATCCACGATGAGGAGACCTGCCCCTTCGTCCGTCAGGATCTCAACTTTTCCTGTAAAAGGACTCGCTCCCCCGGGGCGGTCCTCCTGGACAGGGTCAGACGAAACACCCGCATACGTACCTTCGGGGAGACTCATGCCTTATAACGCTGCAACAAGGCGTTCTTTGTTTTTCTTTAATTCGTAACGGATTCGTCCGATGTTTGCCTCGTTTCCGGCCACCACCGCGATCAATTCATCCGCAGAGAGGGGGGACATGAGGATAGGTCCATGATCAAGCTCGACAAGCATCTGGTTGAGCTCTCCTTTTCCCAGCTCCTTTCCCATAGCCTCAGATGTCCCCATCCCCGTAGATGCCATCGCTCCGAGTGCATCAATATCCATTTTCCCTGAAGCTGCACTCTCAATCACAAAACCATCACGCCCCACCACGACTGCGGCAGTGACCCCATCAATCTTCAGGAATTCTCCCAAAATCTGTTTCAGCATACATGCCACCTACCTATAAAGCATCTTTGTTGATATATAAAAATAAAAATGTTTGCTAAGATCGTTCGCATATCGCACGAGGGGATTCTTCGCCTGTTTTCACTTCCTGTTCCCGGCAATCCCGGCACCAATAACCTTATGAATCGAAGAGTATTGATCACTACTGATGCAACTACCCCGGGGGACTTTCCATTCCATGAAAAAAGGGCTGGAATTGGGCACTATCCTGCTGAAACTCAAGGATGAGAATTTTTCCGGTTCCTGTTCACTTGTCTGCGAGAGCCAGGCCATTGACATGGTCTTCCAGGACGGTCGCGTTATGCTGGCAAGCTGTGACACCTTCTGCGGTGATGCGGCTATGGATATCATCAGCCAAAAGCAGGACTGTATCGTGGATGCGTCGCTCTCTGACCTTACCCCTGCCCAGCTGAGACTCACGCTCGAGTTCAATAATGGGTGCAGGGTCCGCCGCCAGAGACCCTCCGCAGGTAAGACCCCTGCCCCTGCGCCCGATGGGTGGACGCCCGTCCCGAACCAGGAGACGCAGAAAGTAACTTCGCAATCTCCCCCGGTCAAAAATACCGGGAAGATGCCCGCAATCTCCTCATCGCCCGTCCCGGCACCCGTGGTAATCCCCCGCCACCAGGGTGAACGGGAAAGAGGCCCGGCTGGCAGTCCCGCGTTGGATGGCGATGAATATACAATCGTTGACAGGGACCTGGACGCCCTGGATGCCATGGACCTTGATACCATGAGCGAGAAGATCCGGATGAACTGCAAAACCATGATTGAGAAACTCCACCTCGAACACCTCATCGACGACAGTGGAAAATGAGGAAGAACAGCCATGGCCGCAGTTAGTTTCGATACATTCATTCTCCTTGTGTTGCTCGTTCTCGTCGGGATAGTCCTGTTTCTTTCTCTTGTGACTGCTATCCATGTCATCAGACTCTCCCGCGAAATCGCCTTCAGGCAGAAGAGAGAAGAGAAGGCCACAGGCAGGAATGCCCCCCCTGCAGGGAGTGATGTGAAGACCCAGGCAGACACTGTTGCGGCTGCGACTTATACACCCGTTGCAGGACGCAAGAGAGATTTTGATGTCACTCAGGATGCCCCGGATATCCCCACGGGAATGAAGAACCTGTGCGTAGACTACGACCTCACGTCTCTTTCCATCTCCTCACCCGACGGCCTTTTGATCGCTTCTTCAGGCTATCCCGGCGCGATAAACGATGCGGCACAATACAGTTATGCATTCCAGACAGGAGTTCCCATAAAAGAGAGCGGAGTGCAGGTGTTCCCTGTGGATTTCGGCACCTCTCCCCTGGTGGGAATCCTTCGCAGTACAAGCGCACTCCCTGATACGTCGGTTGATTCTTTGCAGGATGATATCGCCGCGCTATTAAAGAGATGGATTTGAGAGACGTTCATTTTCCGTGCGGTTCATTAACCTTATATAAATACAGGATGACATTACATTTTATGGAGGGTTGAATGGTCCGAGTCTTTACGATTGCGTCTGGAAAGGGAGGAACAGGAAAAACTACGGTAACCGTCAACCTGGGGACGAGCCTTGCTCAATTCGGAAAAAATACCATTATAATGGACGCCGACATCGGGATGGCGAACATGGGCCTGGCACTGGGTCTCGAGGACGTCCCCATAACCCTTCACGAGGTCCTTGCGGGGAAAGCAAATGTCCATGAGGCGATATATGACGGCCCGGCAGACGTGAAAGTGGTGCCGAGCGGAATCTCGCTCCAGGGATTTCAGCAGGCAAATCCCGAGAGACTCAAGGACGTACTGAAAGAACTGGTCGAGGTATGCGATTTTCTCCTTATCGATGCCCCCGCGGGAATAAGCCGGGACGGGGTGATCCCCCTTGCGGTGGCCGATGACGTGATACTCGTGGTCAACCCCGAGCTCTCCTCTATTGTCGATGCATTGAAGACCAAGATCCTCACCGAGGTTGTAGGAGGGCATGTGCTCGGAGTTATTATAAACCGGGCAGGAATCGAAAAGACGGAAGTGGTGAAGCAGAAGATGGAAAAGGTGCTCGGTGTGAAGGTAATCGGTACTATCCCGGAAGACCCCAATGTCAGGAAAGCCGCTTCATTCAAGACACCAGTAGTGATCAAGTATCCACTCTCCTCTTCATCGGTGGCCATCAAGAACATAGCCGCCGACCTGGCAGGAATCCCTGTTGAGCACCGGGGTGTGGAGAGCCAGGAACGGTTCATCGAGCGTTTTGCAAAAGTCCTTTTCAGGGGGAAAAAATGAGCTTCGAGATGATCCTGCTTATCATCAGCAGCGTGGTCATACTCTTCCTCCTCATCCTGATAATATTCATGTATATCAGGATCAGGCAGCTTATCCGCGATTTCGAACTGCTGGAGTCGCAGATAATGGTGACAGACTCGGAATTCGACGCCCTGATGCAGAACGTGGATGAGATTGGTCATCTCAAGATCTGATTTCACAGGGGATCAGATACCTGGAATTTTTTTCCCAGGCCTGGTTTATAACCAATTTTCAATTCGGGATACCATTCCCCTAAATTACGACAAATGGATAAAAGAAAAGAGATTAGGCTATCTTAGCAGGACAAAGCGGGGGACTCGCATACCTTTTTGGGTCTGGAAAGAGATGAGATTGGGGATATTAGACGGAAAAATATCAGGATTCTCCTTGCCGGTTCTTGATCTGGAACACGCAGTGTTCGTCTCCCTTTGATTTGCACGTAATCTCCCTGCACTGGACCTTGATCCCAAAAGAACCTTCAATGATTCCTGCAAGGAGACCTGCCGTACAGAAGCAGACCGGTTTTCCCGTATTGCCAAACGATTCGGACTCGACCGTATGGGAGAGTGTGATTGTCTTCGTCTTGGTCTTCTCGTCCCATTCTTCCTTGACGATATTGAACCAGCCCATCTGGGAGTAGAAGGCAAATGCCATGTCGGAGAGTGTCTTTGGATTGATTTTTTTCTGGCCTTCTTCCTTAATCATGTCTTCCGGAGTTCCCACAAACAGGATACCGATGATCTCTCCTGCGGGATTCCTGATTGGCTCATACGCCACGACATACTTCTTCCCAACCACATCTGCAGTGCCGTAATAGGTCTGCCCTTTGTTGATCACGGCATTGTAGACGACACTTGAAATCTCGGTTCCAACAGCCCGCTTGCCATCAGCGCCAATAACGTTGGTAGAGATACGGATTGCCTTATCACCGGTTTTCTGGAAGACCGTGGCCTTGCTGCCCCGTTCCTTTTCAATGGAATCAACAACCTCGAAGTTATCGTTGACGACATGGTCGCCGTATGTAATCTTGCCTCCGGTTATTGAAGGAGACCCATATGCTGCGAAACGGTCATGCAACAGTTTGAGATCCCCGTCAAGTTTCGTCCTGGAGAGGTCAAAATAGATACTCATCTTCTTGTAGTGTTCCACGTTCTCCTTTCCCATGTCCATGTAGGCACGGTAGTTGACACCGCTTGCCGGCGCCTCTCCCATGGTCTTCTTCAGCGAATTAGTCATGGACGTGAAGATGAACCGGGGCATCATGACAACCGGTTCATCCATAAGGGAGATCTTCCCTTCAAGGGGTTTGTGCTCGATGAACTCAGTGATTGCTGATTCCCCTCTGACCACTGCCTCTGCCTTGAACTTCCAGCTTGGCTCGACCCGATCGGCAACAAACTCACAATACGGGTCTCCGTTCGCGTGGCAACTCTTCTCGAGGCAGTACCAGGTCTTCCCGGTGATTGCTGAAAGAATGCCTTCGATCCACCCCTGGTGAAGGCCACAGACCGGCATTTTCCAGTCCTTGAGCACCTCGGACTCAAACGTCTGCTTGCAGCGAAGCACTATGCGCTTGTCACTTGCACTGACCAGTTCAAAGGGGGAACCCCAACCCTGCTGGTGCTGAAGTTTGAAGACGAGCATCAGGAACTCTTCCGGCTTCAGGTTCAGACCGAGTTTCTTTAAGAGTTTATCTAGCCCGACTGATCCTTGTCCCACAGAACGAAACAGTTTCCGCATCGCCTTGTTGGCAAGCTTCCTGTTAAGGTTGGCCTCGTACATCTCATAGAGAGCCTTGACCATGTAATTCGGGTTGCTTGCGGTCCTTACCCCAAAACATGTGGTGACCCCCTCGAGCGGGTTCATCTGCATGTAGGAGGTAATATCCTTGCTCCCATTGAGGATGGCCTCAAAATCCTGCTTATCCATTGGATCCTTCTCCTCAATCCAGATATCTGATGTAAGCTCACTTAAAAATGTAGCATGTCCTTTTCATGCCGCGATAACCACAGCCTTGCAGAATCTTCCTCAATTACGAGATATCGAGGTCCACCACCTGGTTCAAAAGACCAGGATGGAATTCAAATTCATAGACCCGCGTGGAGAGGTCACGAAGGTGGACCACGCACTCGTAACGATCATAAAGAAGGCGAAAACTGACCCTGCCTTCCGCGCTGGTAAAATCATTTCCGACAATCTGGCCTCCCTTCCGGATGGAGACCCTCTGACCGCTGACGGGCTTTCCCTCCTTGACAACCCTCATTGCAAACACCCCTGCGCCACCCTCCCTTTTTGGTGTGACCTGCGGGATGTCGCTTGGGAGCATGCGATCGAGAATATTCCTGTCAAATATCCGGCACCCAAGGATGATCCTTTCAATGATGGCACGGTCAACGGGGTAAAAAGTGAACTGTTCCGTCCCCTTCAGGATGTATAAAGCCTTATTCCCAAAGAGCATCCCCTTGCGATCATTGAATACTGCACCATCGGGTTCCCCCGCAAAGAAAAGGATGTAGTATCTCTGGTCTCTCTCAACCGCTCGTGCAATGCCGTACACCCCTTTTGACCGGGCCATCTGAAGGAGAGCCTGGACTGATGCCGGTCCATCTCCGGCCGATTCCGCTATCAGCGAGTCCAGGATCTCAATACTGGTCAATGAAGATCATCTCCTGCCCGTCTCATTGTTCATCTCATCTCTCGCGATATCATGACCGAAGGGGAGGATTGAGGGGTTCCATGCGATTCCATGGGCCTCGTGTTGCAGGTGCTGCTCCGGGGCCATGCATAAGAACCTGCACGACTCAGATGTACCTGTATCCATGATAATCCCTCTGGCAATAGGTTCAGCGGCGGTGTTATGTACTTTTCTCTATGCATCTTGCAGGGATTTGAAGGAGCGGAGAGTTCCTTTCCGCACCTGGTATCCCATGCTTGCTGTCACCCTCCCCATGGCTGCGTGGTTTTATGCCTCGTTTCTGATAAGGGGAGAATGGACAATCCCCGCATATTTCCTTGCGTTGACTGCAATATTCGCGTTGGTATTTTATCTCTTTGCCTGGCTGAACCTCTTTGGCGGGGCTGACGCCTGGGCCCTCATCTTCCTGTCGGTGAGCATCCCTGCATTTCCCATCGAGCCGCTGTCCGGGTATCCCCCTGCAGGGTTCTTTCCATTCGCGGTGCTCGTGAACGCCCTTCTCCTGAACCTTTTCACTCCCCTGTTACTGGGCCTGCAGAACCTGCTGCACGGACGCCGGGCTCCTTTTCCGTACATGTTGCTGGGATATCCCGTCCCTGCGGTCGAATTGCCGGGGGCTTATGGTTTTATCATGGAGGATATTGAAGAGAACGAGGACGGGTCCATCACGAGGCGGTTTGTGCGACCGCTGGAGGCTGTAAGGAGGATGTTTTCAGGTGAAAAAAGGATCTATACCAAGGACCTCCGGCTTCATCCTGATGACTATTCGAAGGAGATGTCCCTCTTCAAACTGGCCGGCCAGGTATGGATCTCATACGGGATCCCATTTATTGTCCCCCTGACTGCAGGGTTCTTATCCGCGCTCTTCTTTGGAGATATCCTCTTTTTCCTGATTAAAAGTGTTTCTGGTGTATAATATGCTCAAGCTTTCATATGCAGACGGACTAATCCCGGTGGTGGTGCAGGATGCCGGCACCAGGGCAGTATTGATGGTTGCTTATGCGAATGCAGAGGCGGTCGAACTCACGAAGAATACTGGGTTTGCTCATTATTTCTCACGCAGCCGGAAGAAGATCTGGAAGAAAGGAGAGGAGAGCGGCCACCTGCAAAAGGTGCTTCGCATCCTTGTTGACTGCGACGAGGACTGCCTGCTTTACGAGGTGGAGCAGGCCGGTGCGGCGTGCCACATGGGATACCGATCATGCTTTTTCAGGACCATCAACGGAGATATTGTCGAAGAGAAGGTATTTGATCCGGAAATGGTATATGCCAAAAAAGGGCATTGAAGGGCTTTTTCACACTACACATTTTTTCGTAGGATTCTCATGCTGGGTCCCCGCAGTACTTCATGAGAACCTGAAGGAGATCACACTAATAGGGTTTGAAAAACCTGGTATCCGCATCCATTACAATGTGTATGCAGCAAAATCCGAAATATCACACATGCCAGGATATTGATGAGGGGGCGTGGAAATTGGGCTCGAGGTTATCGGAGCCTTCTTTTCTAAAAACCACATAAGTATTATTGAGACACATGCATACAAAATGAAAATCGCGGATGCGACTTTCAAAGTAAAAAATCATGCTCCCCTGCACGACAGAACTTTCATGTATTTCCGGGAGTAATGATAATCGTGGACCTTATAATGACGGCTGTGGGGCACCATACACTGCTGATCAGAGATACTTCCAGTGACGAAAATATGCCCAAACCATGCCCGAATCCACAATATAAAACAAAAAAGGGTGAAAATTTTGAAATTAGTACCGGATACCAGTGTAGTCATCGACGGTCGAATCACCTCCATGATACAAACCGGAGAATATAAGGGTGCATCAATAATCATACCGGAAGCCGTTGTCGCCGAACTCGAGGCCCAGGCAAACCAGGGACGGGAGATTGGGTTTTCAGGGCTCACCGAGCTTCAGGCGTTGTGCAAACTTGCGGAAGAAGGCACCATTGAACTCAGATTTGTAGGGGTGCGTCCCACTCTCGAGCAGGTGAAACTGGCGAGCGGGGGGGAGATAGATGCCCTGATCCGTCATGCTGCCATCGAGAACAGTGCCAAGTTCATCACAAGCGATGTCGTGCAGGCCGAGGTGGCCAAGGCCAAAGGCCTTGACGTGGTGTACCTCCGGCCCCAGGTCGAAGGCTTCACGCCGCTCGGCATCGACCAGTTCTTTGACGAGTTTACCATCGCGGTGTACCTCAAGGAGAGAGTCTCCCCGATGGCAAAGAAGGGCACGGTAAAAGAGATGCGGCTGATGAAGATACGGGACCAGCTGTGCACGGACTATGAACTCAGGAACCTCGCCCAGGAGATCCTGGAGAGGGCAAAGCGTGATCCCGACGGGTTCATCGAGCTTGAGAAGCGGGGTGTGACTGTTGTCCAGATTGGTTCCATGCGGATCGCCATCACAAGGAGACCGTTCTCCGACGGGATGGAGATTACCGCGGTACGCCCAATCGCCGATGTGAGCCTCGAGCAGTTCAACAAGGCCAACATCATCAAAACACGGATCGTGGGCGATAAGCGCGGCCTTCTCATCGCTGGTTCGCCAGGGGGCGGGAAAACGACGCTCGCACAGAGTATCGCAACCTACCTTGCAGAGCATGGATACGTGGTCAAGACCATGGAAGCTCCCCGCGAGCTGCAGGTCCCTGACCACATCACCCAGTACACATCTCTTGACGGGAGCATGGAGAACACCGCTGACGTACTCCTGCTGGTGCGCCCTGACTACGTGATATTTGACGAGCTCCGCAAGAACGAGGACTTCCGGGTCTTTGCAGACATGCGCCTTGCGGGAATCGGGATGATCGGCGTCATCCACGCGATTGGCGCCCACGACGCCCTCCAGCGTTTCTCCGACAGGGTCGATTTCGGTGTGCTTCCCCAGATTATCAATACGATCATATTCGTGGACAAAGGGGAGATCACCAATATCTACGATGTCGGGTTCACCATCAAGGTGCCCGAGGGAATGTCTTCGGAGATCAACCTGCGCCCCGTCACCACGGTCTCGGATTACGAGACAGGGGACCTGGTCTTTGAGATCTTCAAGTATGACGGCGAGACGATTGTCATGCCGGTGATGAGCGCAGGGACAGCACCCGCCCCCTTAAAAACCCCGGCTCCACTAAAAGAGGAGGAGAATACCCAGTGGAAAATCCTCGAAAAAGAGATCCAGAGGGAGATCGGACGCTACACTGATGGCTATGTCGATGTGCACATGCTCTCCGATTCAAAAGCCGTGGTGTACATCGAGGACAAGGACGTCCCGGCCGCCATCGGGAAGGGAGGAAAGAACATCGCGGCCATCGTGAACAAGGTGGGTATTGGAATCGACATCAGGCCCCGGACTGAACTTGAGAAGGTCCCTGCCGCCCCCGTGCAGGAAGAGGAACTCCAGCTGGGAGGCGGGGTGAAGATCCGCATGGACAAGAAGCAACTGGCCATCATCTGCCCGGAGCAGAGCGGGAAGATCGTGGACGTATTCTCCGGAAAGGAGTACCTCTTCACCGCGACCGTGAACGACTCCGGCGAGATTCACCTTGCCAAAAACTCGACCATCGCCCAGGAGCTGATCAAGCGGTACAACGAGGGCGACAGCATTAAATTAAGGCCAGTATAGACATTTTCTTTTATTTTTCACAGGAGAAAGGTGAGAGGACTTGAGCCTACCTGACATGCGGCAGCTGGAGGAGGCTGCCCTGCACGCATGGGAGCATGCATTCGAACCGGACCCTGCGTCCAGAGAGAAGTTTTACCTGACAGTTGCATACCCCTACCCCAGCGGCGCCATGCACGTGGGGCATGGGAGGACATACATCGTCCCTGATGTGATCGCACGGTTTTGGAGGATGAGGGGCAGGCAGGTGCTCTATCCGATGGCCTTCCATGTCACCGGCGCCCCGGTCATCGGGATATCAAAGAGGATCGCGAGGGGCGACGAGAAGGCCATTTTCCTCTACCGCGACCTGTACAAGGTCCCGCAGGAGACCCTGGAAAAATTTACCGACCCGCTGGAGATAGTCCGCCACTTCTCCGAAGAGTATCGCAGGGTGATGACCGCATGCGGGCTCTCGATCGACTGGAGGCGCCGTTTCACCACTGTCGATCCGCAGTATAGCAAGTTTATCGAGTGGCAATGGCTGCACCTGCATGAAGGGGGACATGTGAACAAGGGTGCACATCCCGTGCGGTTCTGCCCCCAGTGTGACAACCCTGTGGGCGACCATGACCTTCTCGAGGGCGACAGGGCCGAGATCCTGAAGTTCACGACGGTGATGTTTGAGTGGAAGGACTCGCTCATCCCCACTGCGACACTCCGTCCCGAGACCATTTACGGTGTCACGAATCTCTGGGTGAACCCGGGTGTCACGTACGTGAAGGCACGGGTGGACGGGACCCCCTGGATTGTGAGCAGGGAGGCTGCTGCCAAGCTTGCGCTGCAGGATCACGACGTGATCGTCACTGAAGAGATCCCGGGCTCCTCTCTCGTCGACCAGGTCGTTCGCCATCCGCTCTGCGGTGAGGTCCCCATACTCCCCGCAGAATTTGTGGACCCAGAAATGGCCAGCGGCGTCGTGATGAGCGTTCCCGCACACGCACCGTTCGATTACATCGCGCTGCGGGATCTCCAGGCAAAAGGGAAGTACACCAGTATCAGGCCCATTGCCCTGATTAAGGTCCCGGGCTACGGGGATTTCCCTGCAAAGGATGCCGTAGAGAGGGCAGGAATCCGCGACCAGAACGATCCAAGGATGGATGCCCTCACCCAGGAGGTATACAGCGCCGAGTTCTCAAATGGCACTCTCTTTGAGCGTTACGGCGGAGAGCCCGTCAGGCAGGCCAGGGAGAGCGTCGCGGTCCTCATGCTCGAGAAGTTCGGATCGGCCGTGATGTACGAGTTCGATACGAGGCCGGTCGTCTGCAGGTGCGGCGGCCAGGTGTTTGTCAAGATCCTCCATGACCAGTGGTTTCTCCAGTACAGCGATCCTGCCTGGAAGGACCGCGTCTCCGATCACCTGGCCACGATGTCCCTTGTCCCCCCAGAGGTACGAACCGAGTTCGAGCGGACAATTGGGTGGCTGAAGGACTGGGCATGCACCCGGCGGGTGGGCCTTGGGACCCGGCTTCCCTGGGACCCCGACTGGCTTATCGAGCCACTCAGCGACTCGACCATCTACATGGCATACTACACCATCGCCCACCACATCAAGAAGTTTGGGGCCGAAGAGCTCACGCCGGAAGTGTTCGATTACCTCTTCCTTGGAAAAGGCTCTCCTGCTCACTGCGACAGGGAGAGACTCGATCCAATAAGAAAGGAGTATGAATACTGGTATCCCTACGATTACCGGTTCTCGGCTAAAGACCTCATCTCCAACCACCTGACGTTCCAGCTCTTCCATCATGCAGCCATTTTCCCGCCACACCGCATGCCCCGGGGGATGGTGGTCTTCGGGATGGGTCTCCTGAACGGTGCCAAGATGTCATCGTCGAAGGGGAACGTCTTCCTCCTCGAGGATGCAGTCAAGGAGTTCGGTGCGGACACTGTCCGCATGTTCCTCGTGGGGAGTGCCGAACCATGGCAGGACTTCGACTGGCGCAATGAGCTGGTCAATTCTACCAAAAAACAGATTGAGCGGTTCTGGAACATGGTGCAGGAGAGTCTTTCTGCAGGAGGAGACGAGACCGATGTGGACCGCTGGCTCATCTCCCGGCTCCAGCAGCACATCGAGAAGACAACGGAAGCACTTGAGCGCTTCCAGACCCGCCAGGCCCTCCAGGAAGCATTCTATGCCATCGACTCTGACCTGAAATGGTACAGGAGACGCCTGCCGACAGGGGTTGAGGGTGGCTGTGCATTCAGGGAACTCGGCCCGATCTGGGTCAGGCTCCTGGCACCAATCATCCCGTTCACCTGCGAGAGGTTATGGACAGACACGGGCGGAGACGGGCTTGTCTCGTTTGCACCCTGGCCGGTCGCCAATTCGAAAAAGACAGATCCCGACCTTGAAATGGCAGAGGAGCTTCTCCTGCGCACGCTCGAGGACATCGAGTCGATCCGAAAGGTCCTCCAGATCACTCCTTCCTCTCTTACTCTCTGTGTTGCTCCTTCATGGAAGAGGGCGATCTTCTCAACCGTGGCAGCCGCATCAGACAGGAACGCAGTGATAAAAGAGATTATGAAGGACGAGAATATGCGAAAACGCGGGAAGGAAGCTACGGAGACGACCAGGCAGTGTGTCACGCTGGTCCATCGCCTGCCTCCTGCATTCGTCGAGCAATACCTGAAAGGAGGTATCAACGAGATGGAGATCTTCCAGAACGCAAGAGAGTTCCTCGAAAGGGAATGTGCCATGCCGGTACATGTCGTGGATGCGGGGGAGTGCGGGCACCCCAGGGCTGCTGCAGCCCTCCCCCTGAAACCTGCGATCGTTATGGAGTGAAGCCTATTCGGGCTCCACGCTTTTCGCCTTTTTCACACGATCTTTCGTGGAATACCCTGTCACCTCATCGAGGTATTTTCGAAAGCGCCGGTTGGTGTCGAGAATGACCTCGTCTGATGCAGTGGTATCCGATTTGGTATCCACTACAAGGGTCTTTTTCTCCTTCCCGGTCGAGACGTCCAGGACTTTCAGGGCCCCGTACGTGATCTGGTAATGATCACCCACCTTTTTTGGTTCAACATTAAAGCAGTCCTTGAGCTTGGCCCCCATGGTTGTCTGGAGATCCTTCGTATACCCTCGTTTCACAGGATATTCTTGCATAATACTTTTTTAGGTGGATGGAATATGTTAAGCTAATGTCGCCTGATCCAACCACAGATATCAAGATCTTCTCGCGACCACTGTCCGGTCCCGGATCATCTGTCCTTATGGGATTTCCGGGGAGCGGCCTTGTGGGGAGCATCGCGCTCCAGTACATGGTGGACCAGCTGGAGTTCGAGCAGATCGGGAGTATCAACAGCAAATATTTCCCTGCCCTTGCCATGATGAACAAGGGTGTGATCAATGTCCCGGTGAGGGTATACGAGAAGGGGAACATCTCTGTGATCGTCGCGGACATCCCCATCCATCCCATGATCTGCTACGAGGTGGCGAACGGGGTGATGGACTGGCTGGAACCATTCTCCATCAAGGAGGTCGTCACGATCGCGGGCATCATCACCAACGAACCCGAGAAGAGAGTGTTTGGAGTTGCAAGCAACGAAGAGGCACTCTCCAGGATACAGGACTCCACTATCATCCTCCCAGTCGGAAGCATTTCAGGGATTGCAAGCAGCATCCTCACCGAGTGTAAGATCAGGAATATCCCTGCGTATGGTCTTCTCGGAGAGACGATCAATGCTCCCGATCCACGGGCATCAGCTGCCGCCATAGAGGTCCTGAACAGGATGTATGACATTCAACTCGATGTCAAGCCGCTTATCGAGCAGGCGGAAGAGATCGAGTCAACCATGCAGAAGCTGGCAGAACAGGTGAAGACCGCAGAGACGATGCCGAAGAAAGAACAGCTTCCCATGTACGGGTGATCTTCATGAAGTGCTTCGCGTTAACCGGAATCGCCCCACAGGTGATCAGAGAGCTCCAGGAGGGCAAGGCCAGGACCCTGGAACTACAGAGTACGCACAATGTGGTGACCCTTGCAGGTATTCCTGCCGGATCGTTCGTATTCATGACTTCCGTCGATATGGAGGATATCTCCCCGGGAGATTCAGGAATCATCGTCGAGCTCCTCGCGGTGAGCATCACAATGAAGCGGATCATGGAGTATTCGCACGGTCTGCATTACGAGGAACGGGAGCGGATGTCTGCCCGAATCAAGGTAAAATGCGTGGGTTCCTCGACGGTCCGGAGCGTGACGACCGAAGGGTTTATCCAGCCTATCACCGTCGAGGTGCTGAAATCGGCCTGCTACCATGCGGGATAACCCCTTGTTCAGGTAACGGAACTGTGCGAAAGGACTCATCTGATATTTTTTTTCTTGTGTGTAAATGCTAAAGTCATCATCTGCAGCGCGGCATGCAAAAAAGGGGAACCAGGAGGCCACATTATCGCAGGACTATCCCTTGTTATCTGAAAGAACGATTAATTACCATCGACCCTCATAGTATACACACTTCAGTGGGCTTGTGGCTTAGCCAGGATAGAGCGCCGGGCTTCTAACCCGGATGTCGGGGGTTCGAATCCCCCCAGGCCCGTAAAGTCCCTTTTTTGCAGGGCCTTCGCCCTGAATAGACGCCCGGGCTTGAATGGTTGCCTTCATCATGAATGAACGCGACACAAATCCTGAGTGCCACACATGCCTGACAGATGTACCCATGCCAACATGGTAATCGCCACTACCATGTCAGAGATCGAGAGCGCATTCTATGACATCGAAAGCATCAAGAACGATATCAGGGACATGCAGTATGGTCTCACCGAACTGGACGGAAAACTGCATGAGATCAACCAGCGTTTGAAATCACTCCAGGCTGTGCTCGAAGAGATCTGTCCTCTCCCGGGTTCGTCATCCCCACCTGATGACCCCCACAGGTCTGTACCTCTCTGAAAGAATGGGGTTTTTCGCAAATCCCCTCTCCATGCGGGGAGGAAACTTGAGTTGGGGCGTGATATTATTTTTCCGCTGAAAAAAACAAGAAGGAGAGCTATTCTGCCTGGTTGTTCACCAGCAGCACATCGCTGATATTGTGCTGGCGCTGGGCAAGCTTCTTCGCCTTGAAGATGTTTTTTCCTTCCTTCCCGATTGCGAGTCCGCGGTCCTCGTCCCTGACCTCGACATGCGCAACCTGGGAATCTCCCTCGCCCTCGAAGTCGACGGCAGTCACCTTGGCAGGCAGGAAACAGTTCCTGAGAAACTGCTCCGGGTTGTTCGCGTACTCCACCACCTCGATCTTCTTGCCCATGACATCCATCGCCTTCTTTATGCTGGCCCCGCTCTTTCCGATTGCAAGCCCCATCTCGCCGGGGTTGATGACGAAGATAATGCGGTTGTTCCGGTCGTCAATCACGCAGTCCCTGCTCCCTGCCCCCGTCAGTTTCTCGAACTGGGATATAAGGCGCATGCAGTCCTCGTTCAGAAGCACTTCAGCCATGGTTTCAGGCCCTCTTGAGATTAAGGATATCGGACTCGCCAGGGTTGATGACTGCAAGGGCGCTGACCATAAAGGGTTTACCGCATGCCTTCCCCAGTTGCACGCTGGACCCTTCGAACGTGTAGACGAAGAGGTTATCCTTTGATTTGAGCATTTCCCTGAAATTTTCCGGGCAGTTACCGGCCACTACCACCATCTGGGCCCTGCCGTTCTCGATGGACTGCGCGGTCATGTTCTGGCCGAGCAGGACTTCTCCTGTTTTTATGGCTCTTCGTAAAGAAGCGTTAAAATCCATTATAATTCTCCTAGTTCAAAGGTTTTGCAATCAGTTTGACGTCACCGGTTCCAAGCTGAATGGGCTGGCCCACGATCACGTTCTCCGTCACTCCCGACAGTTCATCCACCTCATTGGCAACTGCAGCATCCAGCAGATGATTGACAGTCACCTCGAATGCGGCACGGGAGAGGACACTCTCCTTCTCGCCGGCGATTCCATGCCGGCCAATCTGCTTTACTTCCCCGTCCATGCACATCATGTCCGCGACCAGCATGATATGCCGCACGTCCACGAGGATCCCCTGCTCGTTCAGGGTGGAGAGGGCTTCGTGGATGATGGCATTCCTGGCGGCTTCGATGCCGAGCACCTGGGAGATCTCGCTGATGTTGTTGGTACGGGTCCTCGTGGTATCCACACCGACAACCTCAAACACGTCCTTAAGGTTGGAGCCCTCAGTATATAGGATATACTCTCCACTCTCCTTTCTTACCACCACGCGCTCGATATCGTCAATCCCCTGGACTATGACGTTGCGCACGTGTTCAGCGAGCTGGAAGAGGTTCTGGTAACTCTCCCTGTCCTTTGGCATGAAGTACATGATCGCGCCCTTCTCGTCCACCTCGTGGTCGAAATCCCGGTAATGGCGCCGATCCCGGATCTTGCGCGGTGCGATCTCAACAATCTCTGCAACGGAGATCTTCCTCTTGTCGCAGACCGCGGTGTTGAGTTGCACCACGATCTGCATGTTCTCCATGTCGATGACGATATCCCCAAACTCGTGCAGGGGCGCGGCTTCGATCTGCCAGCTCACCTCCCGCGCACGGTCGCGATCTCCTGAGTAATCCTCCTGGAGATAGATTGTCATGGTGGGGGTACTCGGTTCCTTCCTGGCATCCATGATCTCGATCAGCCTGGGCAGACCGAGCGTCACGTTGATCTCAGCCACCCCGGCATAGTGGAACGTACGCATCGTCATCTGCGTGCCAGGCTCTCCTATCGACTGCGCCGCGATGATCCCGACTGCCTCGCAGGCCTCGATGCGTGTGTTCACATACTCGTTGATCACCCTGTCGAGGATGGTTGAGAACTGCTCTTTTGAGATTTCCTTGCCGTCAAGGAATGTGCGGAGCTGCTGCTTGGTCTTGTCTGGCAGGTCTGCCTTCCCGATTGCAGCATCAAACCCGGGATCCATCTCACACCTCCTCTTTCAGGATGCTTTCCACGATTCCTTTCACGTCCACAGGATCACCGAAACTGCTTTTCATGGGGTCCGTCCCGTCCTCACCATAGCAGAACTGGATGATACGCCCTCCCGTTGTCCTGACGGTCCCGTCATATGCGACCTTCAGGTCCTGGAGGGCGTTGATCATGCGCCTCTGCAGGTACCCGCTCTGCGATGTCCTGACTGCAGTGTCCACAAGACCTTCGCGGCCTCCGATGGCATGGAAAAAGAACTCCGTAGGGTTCAGCCCTGACTTGTAGCTGTGGGTGATGAAACCGTGGGCATCTGCACCCCTGTCGCCCTTTTTGAAGTGGGGGAGCGTCCGGTCGTCGTACCCTCTCATGATACGTTCTCCACGGACAGACTGCTGCCCGACGCACCCTGCCATCTGGGTGAGGTTCAGCATGGAGCCCCTTGCCCCTGACACTGCCATGACCACAGCGCTGTTGCCGAGACCAAGGTGCCGGCCGGCAATCTCACCAGTCCGGTCACGAGCCTTCCCGAGGACCTGCATGATCTGCATCTCGAGGGTCTCCTCGGGAGTCCTCCCGGGCATTGCCTCGAGCTGCCCGTCCTCGTAGATCTTGATCCGCCGCTGCACATCGTTGACTGCATTCGAGAGCACCTCATCGATCTGGCCGTACTCTGTCTTCGAGAGATCCTCGTCGTCGATGCCGAACGAGAACCCGTCCAGCATGATGGCACGGATCGAGAGGTGGGTGATGGCGTCGATGAACTCGGCTGCCCGCTTCATGCCGTACTGCCGGATGATGCGGTTCACAATCTGTCCGTCGAATGCCCCGATGGCCTTCTTATCGATGGTCCCTGATTCGAGAATCCCGTCGATAATCCGGACATAAGCATCGCGTTCGCAAAGCTGTCTCTTGCAGGTCTCGCAGTTCTGGCAGCTGCTTGCCCGGAACACCATGTTCAGTTCCTTCGGCAGCACACTGGAGAAGATCTGCTTGTTGCTCCAGAGTTCCTGCCCGTTCTCTTCCATTCCGGGTGCAGGGAGATGTTCCACGCCGATATTCTTGAGGAGGTAGAGGGCCTCCTCCTTGGTATGCCACTTCAGCTGGTTGGTGAGCATGAAGATGCCCGAGACGTGGTCGTGGATTCCGCCGATGATAGGGCCGCCGAACCTCGGGGAGAGGATGTTCTCCTCTACCGCAACGAGAATTGCGGCCTCCGCCCTCGCCTCCTCGGTCTGGGGGATGTGCAGGTTCATCTCGTCTCCATCGAAGTCGGCGTTGTATGGCGGGCATACCGCTGGGTTCAGCCTGAATGTGCGGCCGTCCATCACCTTGACACGATGGGCCATGATGCTCATCCGGTGCAGCGAGGGCTGCCGGTTGAAGAGGACAATATCGCCGTCCCTGATCTGGCGCTCCACCGTCCATCCCGGCTCGAGCATCTCGGCAACTGTCTCGAGGTTCCCCTCAGCCAGCCGGATACGCCTCTTGTCAGGGCGAATCACGTAGTTGGCACCGCAGGGATCGGAGATTCCAGCGCGGAACGGGCCGTACCTCACCATCTGTCTCAGTTCCTCGATGTTGAAGGGATTTGTCTGGACAGGGATGGTCATCTCGTTTGCGACTGCCAGGGGTATTCCCACCTCGATCACGCTCAGGTTCGGATCGGGAGAGATGACCGTTCGGGCCGAGAAGTTCACCCTTTTCCCTGAGAGCGATCCACGGAAACGCCCGTCTTTTCCTTTCAGCCTCTGTGAGAGTGTCTTTAAGGGCCTGCCACTCCTGTGGCGTGCCGGCGGGCACCCTGCCACCTCGTTGTCAAGGTAGGTGGTGACGTGGTACTGCAGGAGCTCCCAGAGGTCTTCGATGATCAGTTGCGGCGCACCCGCGTCCTGGTTCTCCTTGAAACGCTGGTTGATCCTGATGATGTCCACGAGCTTGTGGGTGAGGTCGTCCTCGGACCGCTGCCCGTTCTCGAGGATGATCGAGGGGCGCATCGTGACCGGCGGGACCGGAAGCACCGTAAGAATCGTCCATTCGGGCCTTGCGACCTCGGGATTGATCCCGAGATGCCGGAGGTCTTCGTCGGGTATCTTCTCCATGCGGGCCCGGATATCCGCGGGGGTCAGCTTGTGCTCGATCTTCTTCCCGTCGTCTACGAAGATCTCCGAGAACGTCGTCGGCTTCTCAAAGTTAATCTTGAGCTGTTGCTCTCCGCAGTGGGGGCACAGCCTCTCCTTTTTGATGTCTTTCTCGGAGAGAAAGTCTCCTGTCAGGTCGTCTTCGGTCCCCACCACCTTCTCGATCTCTTCAGGGGAGAGGAGGAGCCGGCTGCAGCTTCTGCAGGTCACCCTGAGAAGTTTTCGTATCAGCCTTGTGTAGCCGACGTGAATGACCGGCTTTGCGAGCTCGATGTGCCCGAAATGGCCGGGACACTCGCTCGCCTTCTGGTCACAGGTCTTGCACCGGAGACCAGGGTCGATCACCCCGAGGTTCAGGTCCATCAGCCCCTGGGGGTAGGGGAACCCGTCATCATCATAGGTATCAGCCCAGATGATCTTTCGCACACTCATGGTGCGGATCTCCTTCGGGGAGAGGAGTCCGAATTCTATCTTTCCAATTCTCTTTGGGCTAGGCATTACTCTCCCTCCTACACCACGTCTTCGAGCTTGAGTCTTGGGGCGATCCCCATGCTCTTCATCTCGTCGAGGAGGAGCTTGAACGCATACGACATTTCCACCGGGTAGATGTCCGTCTCGCCACCGCATGCGAGGCACCTGGTGGTGTTGGCCTTCCTATCGAGCATGGCCACCATCCCGCACCGTGCACAGACGTATTCCTGCACCTTGTCAGACTCGTCAAGGAGGCGCTCCTTCAATGCCATGGCGGCACCATGGCCAATCATCACGTCACGCTCCATCTCGCCGAAACGCAAGCCTCCTTCCCTTGCCCTCCCTTCGGTTGGCTGGCGGGTCAGCACCTGCACCGGTCCCCTTGACCGGGCATGCATCTTCGAGGAGACCATGTGGTAGAGTTTCTGGTAGTAGATTACACCCATGTAGATATCGGCCGAGAACCGTTTTCCGGTGATGCCGTCATACATGACTTCACGCCCGGTGTGTGCAAAACCCTGGCGCTTCAGCGAGGCACGCAAATCTTCTTCACGTTCGCCTGAAAAGGCGGTTCCGTTGATCCTCCGTCCTTCGAGTGATCCCACTTTGCCTCCGATCATCTCAAGCATGTGCCCGATTGTCATCCGGCTTGGGATGGCATGTGGATTGATGACGAGGTCGGGGGTGAGCCCGGATTCGGTATACGGCATATCCTCCTGGGGGGTGATCAGGCCGATAACCCCTTTCTGCCCGTGGCGGGACGCGAACTTGTCGCCAACCTCTGGGATCCTCTGGTCCCTGGTCCGGACCTTCACCAGGCGGGAGCTGTTCTCTCCTTCTGTAATGATTACCGTATCAACAATCCCGCGCTCGTTGCTTCGCATCGTTACTGAAGTGTCACGCCGCTTCTCGACAGTGATCAGGTCACTTGTGGGCTCCTCGAGGAAACGAGGCGGAGAAGTCTTCCCGATGAGGACGTCTTTTTCGTTGACCACAGTCTCGGGGTTGATCACGCCGTCATCGTCGAGGTTCTTGTAGCTCTCTGCGCCGTGGGCGCCTGTCACTTCCTCATCGGGGATCTCGATCCGGTCGACCTGTCCGCCGGGATACCTCCGCTCCTCACCCTCGTATGTGCGGAAGAAATGGGAGCGCCCAAGGCCCCGATCGATGGATGCCTTGTTGAATATGAGGGCATCTTCGATGTTGTACCCCTCGAACGAGAGAATAGCCACGACGAAGTTCTGGCCCGCAGGCCGGTCATCTGAACCGATGAGGTCCGAAGTCTGGGTATGGACGAGGGGTTTCTGGACGTAATGGAGGAGATGCCCCCTCGTATCGGGCCGGATCTTCATGTTTGCAGCCCCGAATCCCAGCGCCTGCTTGACCATGCCTGCACCCATGGTGACCCTGGGGCTTGCATTGTGCTCGGGGAACGGGACATGCGCGGCACCTATCCCCAGGATAAGGGAGGGATCTATCTCCATGTGAGTGTGGAGAGGAGTTGCGTCACCCGGGTTGATTGCAATCAGGAGGTCTTCTTCCTCTTCCGCATCAATCAGCTCGATGAGTCCCTTTTTAATGAACACATCAAACTCCACCTCCTTTTTCCTGAGTTTTTCCACGTCCTCTTCCGAGATCAGCGGTTTGCCCTGGTGCAGAACGATCAGTGGCCTTCGTGCCCTTCCCCTGTCTGTGTGAATGATGACATCGTTGTTGAATTCCTTGTGGGAGATGTTCACTTCGGTGGGGATGACCCCCTGGCGCCGCATGGCCCGCACCTGTGAGACCATGGCCTTTGGGTCTTCCACGAGCCCGATCAGGGCACCGTCCACAAACACCCGTGCCTTCTTCATCTCACGTCCCCCTTGATATGCTCCACGCCGAGAGAGTAGAGGATACGAATCACCTCATCTTCATCCTGGACCCCCCGGCTGATCTCTACCATCTGGGCAAAATTCTTTACAAGCCCGCAGTTCGGCCCCTCGGGTGTCTCGCTCGGGCAGATCCGCCCCCACTGGGTGGGGTGCAGGTCACGCGCCTCGAAGTGAGGCTGCGAGCGGGAGAGGGGGGATATAACCCTCCGGAGGTGTGAGAGCACGCTCATGTGATCGACCCTGTCCAGCAGCTGGGATACCCCTGTCCTGCCACCCACCCAGTTTCCAGTCGCAAGCGGGTGGAGAAGGCGTTCGGTCAGCACGTCGGCACGGACTGCCGTCCCGATAGAGAGGTCGCGGTGACGCATGCTTGCCCTCTCGAGCTGGTACTTGATGTCGCGGGTGAGCCTGTTGAGTGAGATGCGGAAGAGATCCTCCATCAGGTCTCCTGCAAGCTTCAGCCGCTTGTTGGAGTAATGGTCCTTGTCGTCAATCCTCCTCTTCGAGAGGACGAGGTCGAAACATGCCTCTGCCATGCGCCCCAGGAAGTGGGCCTTCGCAAGGCGGACCTCTGCAACGGCTTCACTATACCCCTCTTCGCCCTCTTTTAAATTCGTGGGCATGAGGTAGTTCAGGTGCGGCAGGAGGTAGTTGTCAAGGACGAACTCCGCACGCTTCCTCTGGTAATCCTTCGTCTGGTTGGGCGCAAGTTTCTTGCCCACGTACATGACTCCCGCCTCGACACTGTCGCAGTCGCTCTCCTCGAGGTTCTGCATCATGTACGTGAGGATGTCCTCGTCGGTTGAGACGGCGCTCACCACGTCATGGTCGCTGACCATCCCAAGTGAACGCATCAGGTCCACGAACTTCAGGTGTCCCGCAACCGAAGGGAATGAGACCTCGAGGAGGTTCTTCCGGTTTCGTTCCACCACCACGAGTGCCCTGTAGCCCCGGTATTGTGAGAAGACCTTTGCCACGTAAATGCGCTCATTGTAGCGCTCCGTGTATTCGGTCATGATCTTGTTCGATGCGAGATCCTCGAGGGTCATCAATACCCTCTCGGTCCCGTTCACGATGAAGTACCCGCCGGGGTCAAGCGGGTCCTCCCCGTGCGAAACCCTCTCCTCCTGACTCATCCCAGAGAGGTTGCAGGCAGCCGAACCTACCATAATGGGCAGCTGCCCAATGGTAGTAACGACCGGCTCCTGGCGTTCACCCCCCTGGACAAGCGTCAGCTCCAGGTGAATTGGTGCGGCATAGGTGAGGTTGCGGAGCCTTGCCTCGCTTGGGAAGAGATCCCCCTGGGATCCGTCCGCTTCTCTCACGAGAGGCTTCTTCACCTCAACCCTGCCCAGTTCTACCCACACCGGGTCGTTGCTCCGCCCGCGAATCTCGATGTCAGTCTCGATGACGCGTTGTTCATTGACCACCTTCTGCAGGTTCTGCAGAAGAAAATTGTTAAAAGAGTCGAGCTGGTGGCGCGCCACGTGCTCCTGGGAAAAATATGCCTTAGATAATACGCTCCTGTCAATCAGAACGATCAGCCCCGCCTGAATTATTTTTTCGGTCTTTTGATGACCAGCCGGTACGATTCGGCCCTTCCGGCCGTATGGGATGTCCGGACGATACGGATTACGTCCCCCAATTTGGCTCCGATTACCTTCACAGCAGGATCGTCATGGTAGATTTTTGGCAGCTGTTCGCTGGAAATAGTGTAGAGAGAATAAAGTTCCCGGACTTCATCTTCACTCATAATCTGGTGATCCGGAACCATTACATGGTCCAGTACATTCAGTTTTAAACTCACCCCAAACCCCCGTCCTTTGGATGATCTGTTGCTCGCAGGGACATCACCGGTAAAACCGCTGGCTGTGACCGCGGTAGCGGGCCCGGAGGGATTTGAACCCCCGACCACCTGGTTAAAAGCCAGGCGCTCTACCTAACTGAGCTACGAGCCCACCTTCTTCTAACACACAGCATTATTACAATGCAAGAAAACTATATAAAGATATTTGTAAAATTTGCGCTTTCTCCTGCCCACGCTGCCCCTCGCGAATGTTACACGTTCTCTGTTCAGTCTTCTGATATATGCTTCTCAAAACCTATATTAATATGAAAAGCGGAAGTATTTGGCTTTATTTCTTCGGGACCAGAAGTCGGTCTTCCGGCCAGTGCCCTCTCAATCGCGTCCACCAGCAACCCGGTGTTGATTGGTTTGGATAATATCTCAAAGACCCGAAGATTATTCGTACGGGCTTCTTCTCCAAGGTTCTTTCTTGCGGAGAATATGATCACGGGAATTTGAGTGCAACCGGGTCTGCCCCTCGCCCGTTCAAGAGTTTCCCACCCGTCAATCGGCTCCATGGAGATATCAAGAAGGATGAGGTCAGGGATGGTGCTCTCCAGCAGCTCAAGTGCCTCCAGCCCGTTATTTGAGACGAGGATCTGGTACCCTCTCTTCTTAAGGATCGCCCTCAGCCCTTCCACGATGAACTTGTTATCATCTACAAGCAGAATCGTTCTTTCCATGGCTTTCCGCTACCAGGACCGGATACGACATACGCAGCCATTACCCGCCAGCCCGCAATGTGTGGTTAGTTATCCTGATTGGGTATATTTTTTAACCAAAAAGGTTATATAAATGTATAAAGAATGAACCAAATCTCCGCGTGGCTGGCGAACAATTCCCTTCCATTCTGCCCCGAGTCATCCCTGGCACTGAATGCCACGAGGCACCTTTCAAAGGCCGAGCGGGCGAAGCTCTTCTCCCCGGACCTTGAGAAGATGCGTACCGCCGAGGGGCGCTGGTATGAAGCCATCATCTACGAGTTATTCGTTGAAATCTCGAAAAATACTGATGCCATCAGCCACCTGGCCCTGAAAGGAGCCGATGCACCACGCGGGGGCAGAACTGCACGACTCGGGCAGAACGGTATCTTTTATTCCCGGTCAGGGGATATCACCATCCGCGGCAACGGCCAGGACCTGGCCGAATTCGACCTCCTGATGGTTGACGGGGATCACCAGGTCACCTTTGCAGAGGTCCTGACCTCCACCTCAGATCTCAAGGAATTCGAGGCGGAGATCGAGTACAAGCGGAGACTCCTCGGCTACCTTTTTGACCAGCCGAAGGTCCCGTTCCTCATGGTCGCGTCATTCAATGTCTCGAACTTCTCGGCAGGGAGGAGGATCCTCAAGACTCCCAATACCATCCATCTCCAGACTGCCACGTGCGAAGAGATCAAGTCCGGCCTCAGGGGAAGACAGAGACCTCCTGCAGGGTGGAAACCGGGGCTGCCGCATTCAAAGATGGTGCGAGCGTCCGATTTTTCATTCAAACGTACTTTTGATTACCAGAAATTCCACGACTGGCAGAGGAACTGGGTGTTTTCGAGCGTTTCCAACGAGGTGGATGTGAAGAGTGCCGCCAGCCCGCACGAGACCTCGATCCTGGTGAAGAAGATACTTTACGGCGGGCTCTACCCATCAGCTGTCCGGACTGTATGCCAGGATTACGAATTCTCGGTCCGGGGAAAAAAGATCGGTTTTAACGACATAAAACGTCAGTTCTCCAAGGTGATCCTTGCAACGGACCTCCCCGGTTATGAGCCCCTTATTTATTTGCGGTCCAACCAGAAAAGGGAATACTTGAAGATGATCCAGGACAGAGAGGGTAACTTCAAGTTTGAGCGGTTCACTCCTTCCAGGGTTGGGTTTTTCCTGTGGCTTGAATCACTTGGTCCGAGTCTGGGATCCCGGATTACTACGAAGATCCTCGATGCGTTCTCCCCCAGGTGAATTGCTCCCGCAATTACCTGCTGCTGAAACATTCAGTTCAAGGATCGGCTGAGAAACAACCGAAGGCTGACGCGGACATTCCCATTTCCCCAGACAGAAACGGTGCAAATAATTACTCCTGTTATGTTCACCTCCCTGCTGATTCATGCCAGGAGAATGAATCGAGTTTGCAATGTGCTTACCTATTTCAGTTATTCCAACCACCCCTGTTCATACGATCCGATTCTGACTGAACCCTGAGGGTGGTGAATGGAGAGAACATGACAGCCGGTGCATTCCCCTTGATTTATAAAAAATGCAGTAGTTAAGGAAACCTGGATCTTGCTTTTTCGAACGCCGCGCCAAGCTCATCGATAGCGCGATCAACACCATCGTGAATATCTTTCAAGGCAACACCACTCGATGCCTTCAGATCTTTCACCCTCTTCTCAAGGTCTCCTTTCTTCTTCTCGTATTCAGAAGCAACCTGATTGAACTGAATCTCGGCATCTGCACCTTTGCTCTTTGCTTTTGCTTTGAGTTTCTGGAGTTCCGCATTCAATTCTTCAATTTTTGCCTCAGCCTTCTTCACGTAAGGGTCGATATCGGTCATGGTTACAAGAAGCAGTTCTCCTGTGATAAATTTTCTGGAGGCCTGTGCAGAAGCCCTATATTCGTTCCGAAGAAGCAGAATTTTCCAAAATTGCAAGAAAAAAATGAATTTTTAGTCCTTTTTCGAGTCAGATACCCTCAATCAAGGAGCACCGTCAGCGCCTCGTCCGCATATGCGTCCATCACATAGGGGATGCCGGATACGCGTGAAGCCTCCTCGGTAAGAGCCATCAAATCATTGCGGGAGACGCTCTGGAGGTTAAAGTTCCTGTTTCCTGCCATGATCTGCTGAAGGCCTATCTTGAATTTCTGGGCATACGTATAGATCCCGATTGCTCCCATGGGGATCTCCTTGAATTTGGAACCGTATTTCTCTTTCAGCTCTTCCCAGGTCACGAAAATCTCTTCCGGTACAGATCCGTACTTGGAGACGGTTTTCGGAAGGTCACCGTCCTTGATCCATTTCTCGATGTTCTTTCCTACCATTCCCGGGATCATCAGGCCGCGGCCCATGCACACCGCCTTGAAGAACGGGCTTCCCATCGCGATGGCCTTGAATACGCCGGGTTCGTCGGAAAATCCACCCGCCATTGCCATGTCGGGAACCCTCAGGCCCCTCTTTTTGAGCAGTTCAGCGTATTCTATCGCCAGGGACTGGAGATAGAATGTCGGAATACCCCACTCATTCATCATCGGCCAGGGGCTCATGCCGGTCCCACCAGGGGCGCCGTCGATGGTGAGCAGGTCGATCTTCGCTTCAGACCCGTAGCGGATTGCCATTGCCAGTTCAACCGCCGAATACGCACCGGTCTTTAGCGTCACGCGCTTAAAGCCCACGTCCCTCAGCCTGTCGACTTCTTCCAGGAAACTCTCCTTGCCGATGAACCCAAGGCGCGAGTGGCGCTCGAACTCCTTGAATGCCCCCTGCTTGTAGGCAATTTGAGTGTCCGGGCGCGTGGGATCGGGGAGGACGATGTATCCTCTCTTCTTCAGCTCGATAGCCCTGTCAAGGGACTTTACCTTGATCTCTCCTCCGATACACTTCGCTCCCTGGCCCCATTTCAACTCGATGGTATCAAGGTTGTGCTTGGACGAGACATATTCGGCAGTGCCAAGACGCGTGTCCTCCACATTCAGCTGGACGAGCATCTCTCCATAGCCTTCCCAGAATTTCTTGAACACATCAATCCGGCGATCCATTTCAGGCGATTTCTTCACCTTGCCCTTGTTGTCGAGGACGAGCTGCGGGTCGACTCCGCAGACATTCTCGCCACACACGATCGTAATTCCCGAAATCGCAGCCCCGATTGCAAAATGCTCCCAGTTGATCCTTGCAATATCCGTCGAACCGAGAGCCCCGGTGAAGATCGGGACACGCATCTTGACCTTTTTGTCCCATCCATACTCTGTCTCGGTGTTGACGGAGTAGAATACGGCACTGTCGGGGCCTATCTCGGTTCCTTCCGGCAGCCCGCGTGCCCCCATCGCATATCCCTGGATGTTCAGGTGCGAGTAGTCTATAGGGTAATTCTTGTCGGCCCCGGCCGTGATCTCTCCGAACGGTCCTGGATAGAGGACTTCCCTTCCACGGAAAGAGGATAACCAGATCTCGCAGCTTCCTTTGCACCCGTCCACACACCGGGTACATATCCCGGAGACCGGTGCGACGTCCCGGGAACGGTTGGTGGTGCCCGTCGCTTCATTTGCATTCGGCTGTCGAAGGTTCATGTAATTCTCCTTGTGCTCTGATAGAACTTCGATGATATCTAAACTTGTCCGGGGAGAGAGCCCCAAACTGACCATAGTTTTATATTTTAAATGCTTATAAGCGCTTGCCTTCCCCCCCTACATATATTTTGCGGATGCTTTTATGGAACGGAACTTCTCCCATTCCTTTTTGAGAGAAAAACTACATGATTCTCTTCGAGACACAAACATACGCATTCATGAAAATGCCACAGGCATTTTGGTATGAAAACCGCATCCGCGGTTTTCATCAGGGGGGCATGTGACCCGACAGTCTCATGTGCGTTTCATTCGAAAACGGATATCTCTCACCACGAACATCTGTTAATCGATGGAGATGAGGTCATAGGAGGACTGCCCCAGGAAGATCTCCTCTCCATACTGTATCTGCCGGTATCCGTTGGTATTCTTCCACGTTCCCCTGAACTTGTCCTTTCCCTTTCCATGGTTCTTTTGCAGAAACGACCCCCTGTTCCCCTCCTGTGCATTCACGAGGTCGTAACTTGCGGCGTCGATGGCGACCGGGTCCCGGGAGGCGAGGATGCCGATGTCTGGGACGATGGAGACGTCGCTCCATGGCACGCAGTCACAGTCCGGAGTAATACGCAGGAGGAAGTTCATGTACCCCGTCTTTTTTTGCCTGCCCTTTACCACCCCGAATGCATATTCTACCATCCTCTCGATGAATTCAGGAATTTCCGTCTCCCAGTCGACGTCGATGGCATTCGACGGGCATGTACTCATGCATTCGAAGCATCCGACACAGCGGGCGTGCTCGATGCGGGCTATTTTGGCATTCCCGGTCTCAACAACCGAAATGGCCTCACCAGGGCAGACTGCCACACACTTGCCGCACCCGGTACATTTCTCTTCGAGGTTGAGGGGGCGGGCGCAGTGCTGTGCCTGCTTTCCCGCGGGGGGGGCACATCCCATGGCCAGGTTCTTTATCGCCCCCCCAAAGCCGGCCACATCATGCCCCTTGAAGTGAGAGAGGACGATCATGGCTTGCGAGTCCGCAATGTCGCCCGACACCCGGACTGCAGGGAAATGCCTGGAGTTGATATCCACGCTCCTCCAGTTCCCCCCGCAAAGACCGTCCGCGATGATCAGCGGTGCGCCGACGACGGCATAGGCAAAGCCATGCTCCACGGCCGTGCAGAGGTGGTCGACCGCATTGCTGCGCATCCCGCGGTAGAGCGTGTTTGAATCGGTCAGAAACGGTTTTCCTCCCGCATCCTTCACTCTGTCCACGACTTGGCGGACATGCACGGGGCTGATATAGGACTCGTTTCCCCATTCCCCGAAGTGCAACTTGATCGCAGTGAGGTCTCCGGGTTCTATCATCCGGGGAAACCCGGCCGCATCAAAAAGTCGCTGTATCTTTGATATGGTGTTCTGACCGGGTTCACGTGCCCTCACGCCAGTAAAATATACTTTCTCAGGCATCGCAGAGTTCCCCTCCCCTCATCACAATTGGGAGTGAGCATCTTAATAGGGCTATCCACTCAGGATGAATCTGAAGGCAATTCCAACTATGGAAAATTCACACGCATTGTGATGCGGGAACACCAAAAAAACCTTGCAAGAAAAAGATTGAGGGTTATTCCCTCTTCCCGAGTTCATGGTCCAGCCAGAAGAGATGCCCGACGACATCGCCGAGCATCTTGATCTTCCCCTGGATTTCGCTTGCGTTTGCCTCTTCTTCCACCTGCTCTTTCACGAACCAGCCAAGGAAATTCCGGGTGGCATAATCCTTCTCCTTGATCGCAAGGTCCATCAGCCCGCCAATGAGGCCTGTAACCTTCATCTCATGCTCGTAGACTTCGTCAAAAACCTCGCCGATGGACTTCCACCCTGTCTTTGGTGCTTCGATTTTTGCCAGTTTGACGGTCCCGCCTGCCTCGATGATGTAATCAAAGAATTTCATGGCATGTTCCCGCTCTTCATCTGCCTGGAGCCGGAGCCACTTGGCAAACCCTTTCATCAGCTGTGTCTCGCAGTATGCGGCCATGGACAGGTAGAGATACGATGAGTAGAGCTCTGCGTTCACCTGCTTGTTCAGCGCTTCTTCCATACTCTTTTTTAGCAACAGTATTCCTCCAGAACATGGAGGTATTGACCAAGACGGGCTTTAATGGTTTGGTTTATGCCTCCTGCCTGGGAATGGCACGCGGCTCCCATGGCAGGAGCATTAGGCTGTGTCATGTGCGACTCTCCCGTCCCATAACCGGATAATTTATCTCTTCTGGTTATTCGCCGCTTTATCCCGGAGATCTCAAGAAAAGATAGGTGGAATCAACCAATGACTACCGAAGCCTTGCTGTCGAACGGGTTGGTCCGCATCGCCAGCGACGAGAGGTAAGGGTAGTGGGCATGGAGGTGCTTCATATAGGCGAGCCATTCGAGAGAGAGGAGACGGTATATTCTCTCCACGTCCCCCTTGAGGTGCATGCAGTCCCTCTCCGTCATGCAGGCGAGAGCATCCCTTCTCTCGATCTCCTCGGTGAAATGAAAGACAGCCCGCAACACTTCTGTGAATGTCTGGTGTTCAAGGAGCATGGGGTTTTCAAGAAGACGGAGGAGGAAGTTCCTCCTCTCTTTGAGATATTCCCTCATGTTCCCGAGATCTATCCGCGTGATATCCACATGGAAATCATATCCCTCCATGACCTTTCGCACCCTGAGAAAGTCCTCGTCCTTCCAATCACCGGTCACCCGAAGGGTGTCCTCGAGGGTCGAGATCGTATGATCCGCCCTCGCTATCGTCTTGAGCAGATCTGTTCCCGCCTCGGAAAAGAACGTTCCTATCACCATGTTCAGCTTCTCCAGGCGCTCCTTCCTGGCCCGGACAGTCAGGAGCTCGTTCAACACGAGGGTGACCAGGAGCACGTTGATGGGAAGGAACCCCAGCGCGTTGAAGACATAATAATAGGTGTTCTCCGGATCTCCGAGGAAGAGAAACTTGAGCGAGTAAATGAAAAAAGAGCTTGCCAGGAGGACGATCCCAAGTTTGATCTGCCAGGAATATTTGCTCATGCTACCACTCATCTCTCAGCGCTTCGCATTCTCTGGAGAAATATGTGCCGCATGCATTGGGATCACTGTCGCCCGGTTGCCCTCGTCAGTGCTTCCACGTTGCTCCTGGTAAAAAACCCGTCAAATCCCTCGTACCTGTGTATGTACTCGTTGACAACCATCGTATACGGTGACGGCATGGAGAATGTCTGCTTGAGACCCTCGTCAGGGGACCCGACCAGGTCAACGAGGAAATCCATGCCGCTCCCGCGGAGCCTGCCAAACACTTCTTCGATCTCATCAGTGCGGAAGGCCATGTGGTGAACACGGGTTCCATAGGAACGGATAAACTTCTCTGTAGGCCCTGATGCTTCGTCGTCAGTGTAGGGTGCGATCCCGGAAGTGAAGACCATCGCAAAGTCGTCCCTGCTCAGGCGGGCAACGCTCGTGATGGAATTGAGGGACTTCACGAATACGGCAAAATCGAAATGATAGCCCGTGAGCGAGAGGAACTCGATGATGGCGCTGTTCCTCTCGACCGCCCTCACCCTTGTCGCGGTATGATCGAGCCCGTGTATCTGCGAGAGCCAGGGGAGGTCCGGTTTTCTCTGGGTGATGGGGAGTCTTTTTGCCCCCGCTCCGGCAAACGAGCGACCAGATCCCTTCCATTCGAGAAAACCAAGCGAGTTCCCGGTGAACCGGGATGGGTACGTCTGGATGAACCGGTACTCTGGTGCATCGACGATTCTTTCAGTCAGGAACCGGACACCCAGTTCCCGCTGGATCCCGACATAGGTGTCAAGGTCCCGCGCCCGGAAGATAAAGGTCTCGAGGCGGGTATTGGGAAGTGCCCTGGCTTTTTCAGCCTGGTTGAAGGGATGGAAAGGATTCGCGCCTCTTCCCCTGCTCATTATGACAATCGACGGTGAATCCCTGGTCGCGAGTACATAGGCAGTTGCGTTGGAGTCAACGAAACGCTCAGCGATTCCAAGGCCTGTGAAGTGCAGCAGTTCATCCACGCCGGGTTCAAGCCTCTCGGGCTCGGTGTTGATGACCACCGCCTCAAGGCCTCCGACCAGCCCTTCGAGGCCTGCATCCTGCCTGCCCTTCACCACTGCGGGCAGCCTTGCCGCAAGGTCATCCTCCTGCCACTGCATGAAGTCCCCTCCGGCAACTCCCGCCGACGGGACTGCCCCTCCTGAATTGTCCATTCCTGCACCCACTTTTATTGGCAGAAGGTGCGGAAGGTTGAATGATAAAGGTTGGGACCGCGGAAGCAGCAGGTGGAGGGAAGGGCCTCCGCCAGTCCAGGGTGCTGATCCTGCAGTTGCGCTCCCATCCCGCTATATCAGGTATTTCTCTGGATCTGCATCGAACTTCTTCTTGCAGCCGGGAGCGCAGAAGTAGTAGGTCTTTCCTTTGTACTGGCTCGTGAATTTTGCCGTCTTTTCGTCGACTGTCATCTTGCATATGGGGTCAATTGCCATGCTTTCACACCTTAAGGGAGTGGTATCGCTTCGCAGGCGGTATATACCTTTTGAGGGAGAGCGAGAGGGTGACAACGGTCACTGACGAGAGCGCCATTGCAAGGGCCGCAAGCTCGGGGCGGAGCGTATAGCCGGTGAACGGGTAGAAGATCCCTGCCGCGAGGGGAATGAGGGCCGCGTTGTATGCAAATGCCCAGAATATGTTCTGTCGTATCCGCGACATGACCTTCCTCGAGAGCTGGATGGCTGCCGCGGCATCGAGAAGGTCGTCCCTGACAAGCACGATGTCCCCGCTCTCAATCGCAACGTCGGTCCCGCTCCCGATCGCGATGCCGACATCGGCCCGTGCAAGGGCGGGGGCATCGTTGATTCCGTCACCCACGAACGCCACGATATTACCTGCCTTCTGGAGCTTTTCGACCTCCTTTGCCTTGTCTCCGGGGAGAACTTCCGCAAATACCTCTTCAATCCCCAGCCTTTTTCCGATGGCTGTTGCAGTGAGCCGGTTGTCACCGGTGATCATCGCCACCTTCATCCCCATCCCTTTCAGGACTTCCAGTGCCGACGGCGTGGTCTCCTTGACAGTATCGGCAACGCCCAAAAGCCCTGCGAGGTTGCCTCCGACGGCGATCAGGATGACAGTCTTCCCCTCATTCTGCAGACCGCGGACCACCGATTCGCGATCCTGTGCGAGCACGACCCCCTTCTCTTCCAGGAATGCCCGGTTCCCGACCAGCACCTCCTCTCCGAGAACCCGGGCAGACACCCCCTTGCCACCGTGGGTATCGAATCCTTCTGCCTCCCCGATCGGGGCACCTTCCAAAAGCGTCCTCTGTACCACCGCGTCCGCCAGGGGGTGCTGGGAGTTCTTCTCGACGGCTGCCGCGATTCCAAGAAGTGTCTCTTGGTCGATCCCTGAAGGGAATATGTCGGTCACCGCGGGCTTTCCCCTGGTGAGGGTTCCGGTCTTGTCAAAGACGACCGTGTTCACCTGGTCCGCAGTCTCAAGCGCCTCCCCGTTCCTGACAAGGACCCCAAGTTCTGCACCCCTCCCGACCCCGACTGTCACCGCAGTCGGTGTCGCAAGGCCGAGCGCACACGGACAGGCGACCACCAGGACGGAGACGAGAGCCGTCAGGGCGAAGAGGAGTGTCGAGCCGATCACGAGATACCATACGAGGAACGCGGCGAAGGCGATCGCGAGCACTGTGGGGATGAAATAGCTGACCGCCACGTCTGCAATGCGCTGGACAGGTGGCCTCGACGCCTGCGCGTCCTCGACGAGACGGATGATCTGGGCAAGCACCGTGTCCTTTCCCACCTTCTCGGCCCTGAATGTGAAGATACTGTTCGTGTTCAGGGTTCCCGCAACAACCTGCGCACCTGCTGCCTTGAGGACCGGGATCGGTTCGCCGGTGATCATCGATTCGTCCACGTAACTCTCGCCTTCTGTCACCGTGCCGTCAACCGGGACCTTCCCCCCGGGCTTTACCCGGATCCTGTCCCCCACCTGTACATCCTCAATAGGCACCTCCTTCTCCCCCTCGCCGGTGACCAGGAGAGCAGTCTTCGGGCGGAGTCCCATGAGTGCCCGGATGGCCGCAGAAGTCCTCCCCTTTGCCCTCGCCTCGAGATATCTGCCAAGGATGAGGAATGACGCCAGCATGATGGCGGTGTCGTAGAACATGAACTCGTGCGTGAGCACTATCCCAAGCGTCCCGAGGACACTGGATACGTATGCAACCCCTGTCCCCATGGCGTACATGACATCCATGTTCAGGGTCCTGTTCCTTGCCGCCATCCGGGCCGCACGAAAGATGGGATAGGCAACGTAGATGAATACCGGCGTGGAGACGGCCAGCATCAGGTAGGAGAGGGCATGCATGGAGATTGGGAGGGGAATGTACATGAGGGCAAAGAGGGGTATGCTGACTGCGAATCCCACCATGAACCTCCGGAACTTGTCATCGAGATCCCGCCGCCTTGCCTCCTCCTCGGCTTCGACCGTCAACTGGTCGGCCAGCCCGAGGTACTGGTACCCCGCATCCTCGATTGCCGCCCTCATGTCCTGGAGCGTGGTAAGAGAGGAGTTATAGGTCACCTGGGCCTTCTCGGTGGCGAGGTTGACCTGCGCCCTTACTACGCCCGGGAGAGCCGAGAGGGCCGTCTCGATCGTCTCCACGCAGGTGGCGCAGACCATGCCCCCCACCTTCAGGGTAGCCTGCTCGAAGACGACCTCGTACCCTGCCTCCCTGACGGCACGCTCGATGTCCGAGAGCGTTGCATGTGCGGGGTCGTACTCAACCCGGGCGGTATCAGTGCCAAAATTGACTTCTGCACGCTCTGCCTTTCCCACGGTGGCAAGCGACTTCTCGATGTTCGCGGCACACGTGGCGCAATGCATCCCGGATATCTTCAACTCCAGGCTCTTCTTCTCCTGACCTGTCACGGGACCACCTTTGTCGGAAGTATGAATCACACACTCCTGCTGCCTCATGTCTCTGCACAAGGTAGATGAACATTTGGCTCCGGAACAGGCCGGGCGCGCTCACACGAGGCTCAGGAATACCCAGTACACCACGCAGTTTGCAATCGTGAGGGGAAGGCCTACGCGGAAGAACTCCCAGAACGTGAGCGTATACCCTCTCTTCTCCGCGTTCTGCACGACGATCACGTTGCTCGCAGCACCGAGGATCGTGAGGTTTCCGGCTATCGTGCTTCCCGCGGCAAGCGCCATCACACCCTCGATCGACAGCCCCTGCTGTGCGATGAGGGGCTGGAAGAGCGCAACGAACGGGACGTTCGAGATGAACTGGCTGAAAGTCACGCTCGCGGCGAGGATCAGGGGGACCGACTGGAGTCCGGTGAAGTCCAGCCCCGACTGGAAAAATCCCGACTGGTATACACTCTGCATGAGGACAAACATCGAAGCGAAGAAGACCAGCGTCGGCCAGTCGATTCCACGCACGATGGCTGCGCGCTGACTGCTGAAGATCACCACCGGCAGTGCCCCTGCGACTGCGATGAGCGCAAGTGGGATGAACGCAGGGCCTGTAAGGACCCGAATGCCAATGAGCACGAGAATGACCGCAAGAGACACACGGGAGAGCGCTGCAAGCCTCTCGTCACTGACCTGGCCCTCCGTTTCGTCGTATGCGCACTCGATTGCACCCATGGGGGCAAGTCGGGTAAGAAGCAGGTAGGCGATCACGAGGTTGACGATGGTTGGGACGCCAAGGTAGAGGAGAAACGCGAGGAACGGCTGGGGCATCTGGCTGTAGGTTGCAACGAGGAGGTTCTGCGGGTTCCCGATTGGGCTCATCACGCTCCCGATGGTGACCGCAAAGCAGAGGGCGAGGAGGGCGGTCTTCGGGTGCACCCCGAACCGGCAGGCGTACGCGATGACGATCGGTGTCCCGATGATGGCAACCGTGTCGTTCATCAGGAGTGCGGAGAGAAAGCCCATTCCCAAGAGGACAAGAAGAAGGAACTGCCCGCTCCCCCGCGCCCTCGCAAACAGACGGAACGAGAGGGAGTGGAGGTACCCGCTCCTCTCCAATGCCTCTCCCACGACAAACATCGCAAAAAGGAAGATCATCACGTCGAGGTTGATGGAGCGGAGCGCCTCAATGGGTGCGATCTGCCCCAGGAAAAGGACTGCGAGCGCTCCGCCGAGCATCACCTGCCAGATGCGGAGGCGAAACCTTCCCACCTGGCGGACCGCAATCAGCAGGAAGACCGCGGCCAATACGATGATCGGCACAGGAGGGACAGGAAAGGCGGGTTCCACGGGAAGGTCACTCTGGCGATCTATTTTCAACCATCCAGCGCAGCAGGACCCCCTTGTCCATCCTCTCGACAGAGTAGAGCGACAGCCCGGTGAACTGCGCTTCCCTGTCGGCACCAGGCCCGTCTGCGGGAGTAGGGGCCATCTCTCCCCCGATGATCATGTTCCCGATGAACGTCATGTACTCGTCGACAAGGCCAAGGGAGAAGAGCGCCCCTATCAGCCTTCCTCCACCCTCCACCATGAGGCGCCGGATCCCCATCCGGTAGAGCTCGGAGAGGAGGGCTTCCAGGTCCACCTTCCCTTCTCCTGCCCGGATCACGCAGGCCAGGCTTGAGAGAGCCCGGCACCTCTCGTCGTCCGTATCCTGGCAGCATGCCACCACCCTCTTTCCTGCGCCTTTTCGCAGGATCGATGAATCCAGCGGAGTCCTGGCCCTGCAGTCCACCACCACCCGCACAGGGTGATCCGAAAGACCCCGTGCCCTTCTCGCGGCTATGAGTTCTGCAGACTTGACGGTGAGGGAAGGGTCGTCCGCGAGCACCGTCCCGATACCCACCATGATCGCGTCGCTCTCTGCTTTCAGGACGTCCACCCGCGAAAAGTCCTCCTTTCCCGATATCTTGACCTGCCTCCGCTCCCGGGTGGAGAGCTTTCCGTCGGCGCTCATTGCAAGGTTGACTACGACGTAGGGGCGGAGCATATGCATGAGGGGTGGAGTGCGCAATATATTGAAGTTGACGATCAGTATAACAAGGATAACATTTTCCTTTTTTTTATTTAAAACGCCCAGATTATTTTTATTGGCATTTTAAATTATTATCAGTGAATTATATATAATATAATCTTATAAATTCTAACCGTTATGCCTGATGATTATATGACCATTTCAGAAGACCATATTCACTCATTTTCATCCTGCCAGGACGTTGCCTCCACCTCCTCCTGGACTGACTGGAGATGGCATATACGCCATAGCGTGCGTGACATTGCGACCCTTGAGTCACTCCTCGGCATAGAATTTGAAAAGGTGGAGAGGGATGCGATGGAACGAACGATTGAGAAGTTTCCCATGGCGATTACTCCATATTTTCTCTCGCTCATCGAGCCGGACCATTACAGAAATGACCCGATATTCCGGCAATCGGTTCCCTCCCCCGACGAACTGCTCATCGAGGAGCATGATATCGAGGACCCCCTTCATGAAGACAAGGACAGCCCTGTGCCCGGAATCACCCACAGGTATCCTGACCGCGTTCTCTTCCTTGTGAGCAATACCTGCGCGATGTATTGCCGGCACTGCACGAGAAAACGGCGGGTCGGAGACATTGATTCTGTTCCTTCAGAGCAGGAGATCCGAAAAGGCATTGAGTATATCCGTGACACGCCAGCGATACGTGATGTGCTCCTCTCAGGAGGAGATCCCCTGATGCTCCCTGATGACTACCTGAAATGGATCCTTGATGAGATCCATGATATTCCGCACGTGGAGGTCATCAGAATCGGGTCAAGAATTCCCGCTGTCCTCCCATTCAGGGTGACTGACTCTCTCCTCTCCATACTGAGAAAGCACCATCCGGTATGGATGAATGTCCAGTTCAACCACCCTCGTGAAGTGACTCCGTCTTCCTGCCGTGCACTTGGTAAGATTGCGGATGCGGGTATCCCTCTTGGAAACCAGTCCGTTCTGCTGGCAGGGGTGAATGACTGCCCCAGGATCATCAGGGCTCTCGTGCATCACCTGGTGAAAAACAGGGTGCGCCCCTATTACCTCTACCAGTGCGACCTTTCAGAGGGGCTCTCCCATTTCCGGACCCCTGTCGCAAAAGGCATCGAGATTATGGAGAACCTTATCGGTCATACCAGCGGATTCGCGGTTCCCACGTATGTCATCGATGCTCCAGGTGGTGGAGGCAAGATCCCAATGATGCCCAACTATACGGTCTCATCAGGAGTAAACAGGGTGGTGCTGCGCAATTATGAAGGGGTGATCTGCACATATCCCGAACCTGATACCTACCAGCGCCGGACCTGCGATGGAGACTGCGTGCATTGCATGCTGGACCACGAGAACCCGGAAGGAATTGAGGCACGACCTGTGGGAATTGCAAAACTCCTTGCTGATTATGACAATGCTTCGACGCTGGTTCCAGCAGATACCCCAAGAATGGAGAGGAGAAATGAGTGACACGATTTGCCGGTATGGATCATCTACCTACCAGCACGGGCCGCTGAACAATCGCGTATACCTGATGAGAGTGACCTCAAAAGAGATCCCAGAGATCTTCGACATTATTGAAGAACTTGCCCTTACATCCAAGTATGCCAAGATAGTCGCGAAGGTCCCTGTTTCACTTTCAGGAGACTTTTTACAGAGGAAATACCAAAAAGAGGCATTAATACCGCGATTTTTTCATGGCAAGGAGGACTGTGTCTTCATGTCCAGGTTCCTTTCGTACAGGAATGGGAAAATACCTATACCCGATAACTCCATGTATGCCATTCGAGGAAGAGGTCCTGTTGTCAACAGAACCCCGGTCCTCCCTGAAGGCTATCGCAGTCAGCCCTGCAAAGAGTCGGATGTCCATGCACTTTCAGCCCTCTTTTCTGGAGTGTACGAGACATATCCATTCCCAATATACAACCCCGATTTCCTTTTGGCGATGATGAGAGAGGGAACACGGTATCATGGGATCTGGTTTGGTGACACAATTGTTGCCGCATCTTCGGCAGAGGTGGACGCCAACGAGATGAATGCGGAAATGACCGATTTTGCCACTCTTCCTGCGCACAGGGGACTGGGACTGGGAAGGTACCTCCTTTCATCGATGGAACAGGATCTCGAGGCCCGGGATATCATCACCCTCTATACCATAGCAAGGGCACTTTCGCGCCAGGTGAACCGGCTTTTTTTCGGGGCCGGATACAGTTACGGAGGATTTCTCTTTCGAAACACCCAGATCTGCGGCTCCTGTGAAAGTATGAACATCTGGTACAGACATCTCATATAACCCCAGTTCCCTGTGGCACCATTCCATCCCCAGCGGCGATCCCTCCCCTGGACACCCTGAATTTACCAGCTCCACCGTGGGAACAATACATGCATCAAACCCCTTCGAATCATGATATGGATTTATCGGGTCAGAATGTCGAGACCATTCCATGTATGAGAATACCAATAGCCATCTTCTCGATCCAGCCCTCCTGATCATCGACATGCAAAACGACTTTGTCAGGCCCGGGACACCTCTCCAGGTCACGGGAGTGTCTTCAATCATCCCTAAGGTAAGGGACCTCCTCTCGCTCTTCAGGGAGAAGGATCTGCCGGTGTTCCATGTCCTCCGAGTTCACCGGGCATCCGGTGTAGACGTGGAGATTACGCGAAGGGAGATCTTTGCGAAGACCCCCTTTGCAGTAGAGGGAACTGCCGGGGCCGCGGTAATATCGGAACTGACCCCACTGAACGGGGAGCATATTGTGAAAAAGACCCGGATGAGCGCTTTCTTCCAGACGGACCTCGACATCATGCTGAGGACACTCGGGGTGGACACGCTCTTTATCGCGGGGATCCAGACCCCGAACTGCGTCAGGACCACGGTATTCGACGCAATGGCATACAATTACCGGGTCTTCCTGGTAAGGGACGCGGTCGGCGCGAAGACCGATGCAATTCACGAGGCAAACGTCCTTGACATGCAGAACATCGGGATAGGCATCGTGGAATGTGCGGAAGTGCCACGCGTATTGCCCCGATGACCAGGAAAGGAGCTGTACGCGGAGTTGGCTTTTGCTCCCGGAATCTTTCTTCCGGTTGCTCCATGGTGTTCAACACGTTACCTTACTGCCGTGACTTGAGAGCGATCTGTCTTTGGGATTTGTAGAAGAAGAACCCGACTATCCCGAAGGTGACGACTGGAGAGAGCCAGTTCGGGATGTGCGCCCCGAAACTGTCCAGGATCATGATGATGCCAAGAACAAAGATGGAGTACATCGCACCGTTCTTGAGGTAGCGGTATTTCTTGATATTCTCCACGTTCCGGACCGTGAGCTCCCTCACCACGAAGGCCCCGATCCCGTTCCCGATAATAATGAGCGGCACCGAGAGGGTGAACGCGAATGCCCCCAGCACCCCGTCGACCGAGAAGGTGGCATCGATCACTTCGAGATAAAAGATCTTGCTGATATCGGACATGTTCCCGCCCATCATCTTCTTCTCCTGCTCCTCGGCGTTCTGGCGGAAGCCATGGACGATGAAGAATGCGGTCGAACCCACGACCGCCCCGAACGCCATCATGGGATTCACCTGGAGTGCCTCCCAGACCAGGAGCGAGAGGAGGATGGAGACCACGGCAAAGAACCAGACCCCCTTTGTGGCGATGTAGCGCTCCCCCCGGATCCCGTAGAACTTCGGTTCCAGGAAGAGCCAGTGGAAGAAGAGGAAGACGAGGAACGTCCCACCTCCCATCAGGAGCATCGGTGCCGACTCCTCGATGGCAGCAATCACCGCGGGATCGCTGCTGAACGTCGCGGTGAGCGCCCCCACGGGTCCGAGCGCGGGCGTGGACATCCAGACAATAAGCCAGGGGAGGACGCCGCGGACCACGAAGACCGCGATGAACAGTCCCCAGACCAGGAACCACCGCCTCGCCCACTCCTTCATGGTGGAGAGCACCTCGGCATTGATGATGGCGTTGTCAATGCTCGTGATGGTCTCAAAGAGGATGAGCCCGGCGATGATCAGGACCGCGGAGAGGATGTCCATTGGTGTATGCGACACGAGCGTTGTCTACCAATGGTCAAATATCTTACGTCATTTCCCAGTAAAATCAAAAAAAATCCCGGATATCTGCAATGTTCCCGGCAGCACATCAACCTGCCGGCCTTTTCAGTTCCGATAGTGAAAACCGAAAAGAAAAATGGGGGAATCAGTTGGAATATGTTGATTTCCCCAGTTTCGGCTCGAATGCCGAGTCTGCCTCGACCCGTATTGCATGGGAGAACTTCGCGAGCGGGATGTCCATTGCACAGAGCTCCTCGCACTGCCCGCAATTGACGCACGAGTCAGAGATGTGGGCGAACCGGCGCATGTGGAACATGGGGTTCGGCGGGACTTCTCCGGGCTTTACCATGTACTGCTTGGTCTTCAGCGAATCGGCCGATGGGTAGCAGACCGGGCAGTTCTCGATGCACGAGTAGCACTTGATGCACCGGGAGGTCTCTTTCTGGATTGCACCCCAGAGGTCCTTTGAGAGCGCATCGAAGTCCTTCTTCCGCCACTTCTCGCCGAGCTTGATCATCGCCCCCTCAACTTTTCCTCGCATCTCGAGCCCCTTCGGGTCAGGCGACTGGGTGCTGATCGCACCATCTTTTGCTGCCTTCGAGAAGAGGTCCGCACCCTTCTCACTGCAGACCTCGACGAAGGTTGCCTTCCCGGCCTTGTCGCCGATGACACCCCAGTTCCCGCACGCAAGGTCTGCCTGGCGCGGGACCTTGTAGACGCAGCGGCGGCAGTTGGTCCGCCTGCCATACCCCTCGTCCTCGAGGTCGTCAATCTTGATGCCCTTGTGGCCGCCCTCGTACTCGATGATGAACTGGCCGCGGTCGATCTCCTCCTTGTGGACCGTGTCCGGGTCGACCCCGAACTTCTCCCTGATCATCTTCCGGGCCATGACCGGGCTCACCGTGCCTCCGCAATTCACGCCGATGAGGAGGAGGTTGTTCATATCGATCTTCTTCCGCTTTGCGTACTCGTGGAGGGCCATGACGTCGCAACCCTTCACCGTCATCCCAATCTTCATTCCCTTGTTGCGCTCGAGAATCTTCACGGCAGGTTTTGCGATAAGGAGTGACCCGCAGTGCAGCGATCCGGCGGTGTCCTTGAGCTGTTTCGGGTCGGTGACGAGGGTCGGCACCGCGTCATACACATCCTGGCCTCTCTTCACCGCAAGGACCGCATCGACAATCTTGTTCTCGAGTGCATACTTGAGCAGGCTGGTCACCGCACCGCCGCACTCTGCTTTCTTGGCGATATCCGGGTCATTGGTCCATGCGTAGAACATGTCCCCTTTCTTCACGCTGGGTTTTCCGCCAAATAGTGACATCTATTTCGCCTCCGCAATCTTCTCGACCTTGACAGCACAGGCCTTGAACTCCGGGATCTTGGCGATGGGGTCGAGCGCGTTGTTGGTAAGGACGTTTGCTGCGCACTCCTTGAAGTGGAACGGCATGAACATGACGCCCTTCATGATGTCCTTCGTGACACGGGCGGGGACATTGATGGTTCCGCGCCGGGTGGTGGCCTTGACCATCTCCTTGTCCTTGATGCCGAGTGCCTTTGCGTCTTCTGGGTTGATCTCGATCCACCCGGTGGGCTCCTCGCTCTCGAGCGACTCGGACCTGCGGGTCATCGTGCCGGTGTGCCAGTGCCAGAGGCAGCGGCCGGTGGTGAGGATGAACGGGTACTCGGCGTCGGGGACCTCTGCCGGGGGCTTGTAGGGCACGGCAAAGAACTGGCCCAGTCCATCAGGGTGGGCGAACTTCTCCTTGTGGAGAATAGGGGTTCCGGGGTGATCTACTGCGGGGCAGGGCCAGTGGGCAGCCTCGGGCTTGTTCAGCCTCGCGTAGCTCATGCCTGCGTAGGACGGGGTGACTTTGCGTATCTCCTCGAAGATGTCTTCGGCGCTGTTCCAGGGGAACTGCTTTGAATAGCCCATCTTGGAGGCGATCTCCTTGATGATCACCCAGTCGAGCCTGGCCTGGCCCGGCGGGTCCTGTGCCTTGCGCCACATCTGGACGCGGCGCTCGGTCGAGGTCTGGGTGCCGTCTTTCTCTGCGTAGCAGCAGGCCGGTAGCACTACGTCTGCAAGCTCCGCGGTCTCGTTCATGAAGATGTCCTGCACGACGAGGAAGTCGAGGTTTTTCAGCGCCTTCTCCACGTGGTGGAGGTCGGGGTCGGAGATCATCGGGTTCTCGCCCATGATGTACATGCACTTGAGCTCGCCGGGCTTGTCTGCGAGCACGTCCATCATCACGGTGACTTCGTACCCGTTCTTGCCCTCGGCGATGCCGTCAGGGAAGCCCCAGGCATCGGAGAACTTCTTGCGGGCGGCCTCGTCGATGACCTTCTGGTACGCAGTGTAGACGACCGGCAGCGCACCCATGTCACAGGCACCCTGCACGTTGTTCTGGCCGCGGAGCGCGTTGACGCCAGTCCCGGGCCTCCCCAGGTTTCCGGTCAGCATCTGGATGTTTGCGACCGATCTGACGTTGTCGACTCCGGTGGTGTGCTGTGTGATGCCCATCGAGTAGAGGATGCAGGCTGACTCCGCTTTCGCGAACCATTCTGTCGCGGTCTTGAGCTGCGCGACCGGGATCCCCGAGATCTTCGAGACGTTCTCGAGGCTGTATTCGGGCTTCATGACCTCTTCTTTCAGCTTGTCGAAGTCCTTTGTCCGGTTCTTGACGAACTCCTTGTCCTCCCAGCCGTTTTTCAGGATCTCCTGCATCATCCCGTTCAGGATGGCGACATCGGACCCGGACCGGAACTGCATATAGAGGTCGGCCTGCTTGCCCGTCGGGGTGAACCGTGGGTCGGCGTAGATGAGTTTTGCACCCTTTGCCTTCGCCTGCATCACTTTCCGGCCGATCAGCGGGTGCTGCTCGAAGGTGTTGCTCCCGAGAATAAAGACGCACTTCGACTCGGCGATGTCGAGGATCGAGTTGGTCATCGCACCCGAGCCGAACGTCGAGGCGAGCCCCGCGACAGTGGATGCGTGGCAGAGCCTCGCGCAGTGGTCGATGTGCCGCGTCTTCAGCACCCCGCGTGCGAACTTCATCATCGCGTAGTTCTCTTCGTTCGAGACCCTCGCAGACGAGAGGCAGGCGCACTCGTCGGGCTTGTACTGCTTGAACTTCTTTGCGATCAGGTCATACGCCTCGTCCCAGCTGGCCTCGACGAACTTGTCGTCCTTCTTGATCAGCGGTTTCGTCAGCCTGTCGGGCGCGTTGATGAACTCGTGGGCATAGGTCCCCTTCGGGCAGACCTTCCCCTCGTTGACGGGGGAGCGCTGGTAAGGTGCGGTCCCCGTCACTTTCCCGTCCATCACTACAAGGTTGAACGAGCACCCGGTCCCACAGTAGGGACAGGTCGTCTGTACATACTTTGCGTTCATTTAAACACCTGTATACCAGGGGCAGTTATTGCCAACAGAAAATAAAAGTATCTAAACGTTATTTTTAAATTTTGAACGTGATATTGACTTATTTTTTATGTTAACTTAATGTAGTTAACTCGCCGAGCGCCGTGCACTTATGAGTGCAGAATCCGCCCGGCATATGTTCATAATAGATAGCAAAAAAAAGCAACTTGCCCTTATTAGACTATTGGGCCGGTATTCCACACAGACCGTAATTAAAAAAACAACCAGAATCCCAGGCAATTTTTTTCAGGGTGCTTCCTGAAAGTGGGGCACCCCACTCCCGGATGTGCTCGTTTTTTCATTGAAATGCTGGAGGACCGTGCGCGTCTGCAGTGGAGGGAATACAAGGCAATTTTAGGTGAGGATCCGCGACTCTTGCATCTATTCTGTTCAACTGGAGCAAGGCTATTCAATTACCGGGTTCATGACCTGGAAAACTGCCACCCTTGGGTGGGATGGCTTCAGAAGTGAAGTTTTTTTAGGCTCACTGAAAAAAAAGAGGACTGTTTATCTCCCCAGAGCCAGGTCCACTCCATGGTTCATACAGGAGTAGGCCTCTTTCTCCCTGCCCATCTTCTTCAATGTGAGCCCCTTGTTGAACCAGGCCTCAGCGTGATGCGGGTCCAGCTGGATGGCAGTGTCGTAACTGGAGAGTGCCTCATCGCAGCGGCCCAACTCGTCCAGGCAGTTCCCCTTCTCATGCCAGGCCATGGCAAAATGTGGGTCTGACGAGAGCGCCTTCTCGAAATGTTCGAGGGCTCTTAGGTATTCTCCCCTGTGCGCAGATTCCGTGCCCACGCGGAAAGAGTAATCCGCCTGGTGGGAGATGTTCAATACCGATTTTCCTGTATGTTGCGTGATATGGTCCATGCAGAGTGTTCCTCCCATTCATGCCGGGGTTTCACCCCCTTGGCACACTCTGATGAATTCCTTCAAATATTAATCATTTGCCAGAAAGCACTGCATATAAGGAGCGAACGGCGCATACCGGCGCGTTCCTGCTCACATGAATGCACGGCATTCGTGACATGCAGAAGAGTCTGGCAAAATACCATTTTATGCCTGGAGATCCATTACCCAATGAAGAGAAGCGCCAGGAGAATGCAGCAAAACCGGATACCCCTTCCTGCCTGGCTGGAGTGCCATGTATGAATCACCTGTCTGAAGAGCGCCTTTCCGATATCAGGGACCTGCTCGCCTCTCATCCCCAGGGTTTGAGTATCAACGAGATATCTGCACGGCTGCACCGTCACCGCAACTCTGTTTCAAGGGACTTGCATGCACTCTCCCTCTCGGGACAGGTGGTGCAGCACGCATTTGGGACGACCCGCGTCTACTCGCTCTCCAGGCGTGTTCCCATCACAAGCATCCTGCATTATATCCACGATATGGTCCTCGTCCTCGATAACAATGGAGTGATACTTTCCGCTAATGCCCCCCTCCTTGCGTTTTTATCATGCACGTCGGAAGCACTGAAAGGGGTGGACATAAAATCCAAAGACCATCCCCTGCTCGCCGCCATCTGTGCACAGTTGGTGGAAGATAGCCAGAAAGAGGTGGTCTCGACCCATGCCTTCAGGATATGCAGGGGTGACGAGCCTTTTTTCCTGAAGACAAAGATGGTCCCCATTGTCTTCGAGAACGGAAAATCCGGCGTCGTATGTATACTCACAGACATCACGAATGAGATACGCTCAAAGGAGGCCCTGAAAACAAGCAAACTCCAATACATGGCCCTGGTGGATGCCATGCCCGAGATGGTGGCCCAGTTCCTCCCTGACGGGACTATCATCTCTGCAAACGATGTTTTCTCATCCTTTTTTTCCCTTTCCCTGAAAGGAGACAGTTACGGATCTTTGTTCTCCCTGATTTATCCAGAGGACACTAATGCATTCCTCTCGCACCTTGCTACCCTCTCTCCCGAGCAACCGACTGCAACTGTTTCGTTCCGGGTCTCTCCCAAAGGCGGACTTCCTGTATGGCATACTTGGGTTATCCAGGGGCTGTATGACAAGGACTCAATGCCCCTTGTCTACCAGGGAATCGGGCATGACATCACGGAAGAGCTGGTGAATCGCAACCTGGATGTGGCACGCACGAGGGAGCTCGCGTTCGTTGCTTCGAAATCGCGGGAATTCATGGCAATGGATCCCGTTGCGGATATGTATGAGTGTATCGCCTCGCACATCACCGAAATGATCCCTGGTTCAATCGCGGCAGTGTTTGAAATTGACTCAGGTATATGGACCTGCACGCTCAAAGCCACCGCACCGCGCAATTCTTCCGGCAGAGGTTTTTTGCCTGGTCCTATCGACCCTGACGTTCACACCTGTTCCCTTGCCGGGAAGGATGGCAGCCTTGTCAATTTCCGGGAGGCTCTTCTCTCGGGCTCCCTCGTTCACCCAGGGGGATTTCTCCTGCAGCGTATCTTCCCTCAAGGATATATTGCCGTGGACACTCTTCCTGATCAAGAACGCCGGGACACTGACGCCTGTTCCGCGGGGCTGGTGTGGGAAGGGTCACTCTATGGAGCCATAGAGGTAATCCTTCCGCAATCCGAATGGCATAACTACTCCCGCTGTCTTGATACCTACCTCGGCGTCGCATCCCTCGCCCTGCAGAAGAGAATGTTCGAGCATGCGTTGAGAACAAGCGAAGAACGCTTCAAGAGAATTGCCACCACGAACCCCCATCCTATATCCATCATCGATTCTTCAGGCCGCTATATCTATTTAAGCCCGAGATTCACCGAGCTCTTCGGCTATACACAGGAGGATATCCCGACAGGGAGGGAGTGGTTCATGCAGGCATTTCCTGACCTTGATGAGCAGAAACGTGCAAGGGAAACATGGAAAATGGATCTTGCAGAATCCCGGCCCGGGGAGATCCGACCGCGGCAGTTCAGGGTGCGATGCAAGGACGGACTCTTCAAGGAGATCTCGTTTCTGCCCGTTGGCATGTCCAATGGACAGCAACTGATCGTATACGAGGATGTGACTCCGCGACTGGAAGCGGTCCAGACCAGGAATCTCCTTTTTGACATTTTCAGATCATCACATGACGGGATATTCAGTGCCACCATCGATGGCAGAATCCTCTCGTGGAACCCTGCTGCGGAGCGGATTTATGGCTATTCCGCCGAAGAGGTCGAAGGGGGCGACGTCTGCATCTTAGAGCCACCATCCCTCAAAGGTGAGATCCCCGCCATCCTGGAGCGCGTGCGGCGGGGGGAGCATATCGTGAATTTTGAGACCCAGAGGATCAAAAAAGACGGGAAGCTGATCGATGTATCGCTCACTGTCTCCCCGATATACTCGAAAGGGAGGACGATCATGGGTGCCTCTACAATAATCCGGGACATCACCGCCCGGAAATCCGAAGAACGCCTGCGTCGTGCGGAGATGCAATACAGGGAACTGGTCGACAACATAAACGTGGGAGTATACCGCAGCACCGGCGACCCTGAAGGAAGATTCGTGTGGGGAAATACTTCGCTGCTCCGAATCCTGGGCTATGATACCCTCGATGACCTGCAGGATATCCCGGTGAGTGACATGTTCATGCATACGGGGGGGAGGGCGGATCTGCTCGCCGAACTCATGCAGCAGGGATTTGTGAAAAACCGGGAAATTATACTCAAAAAGGCTGACGGTTCTCCCATCCATGTTCTCGTCACCGCGCTTGCAACATTTGCACCCGAGGGATCTATCTCCCACATCAATGGGATAGTGGAGGATATCACCAGCCAGCGCGTCCTTGAGCAGAAAGTGGCCAGATTATCGGATTTTCACGATGAGGTGCACCTGCCCGTCCCTCCTCCACCCCGCGATTGAAGCAATGGGGGACAGGGAGAAATACTCTCCATGGCCCTATGCACCATCTGGTCGGGGATTATTATTTACGGCTGAACCACAGTAATGCAGCAATCGTAAGGCTTCCCAGCGTTAAGTATGCAGGAATACCGCTTTGGGGTCTATCACTCGGGGGCTTTTGAATCAGCGTGGCCTTTATTTCGACAGTCTCTCCCGCAGAGACCCGCACATCCGACTGCCAGTCCCGATACCCGGATAGTCTCACCAGGAGAGTGTACGACCCCGGTTCCAAAGAATGCAGGGTGATAGGGGTGGGGCCGCGGTGTGCATTGTTGAGAAACACGTCTGCTCCTGATGGCATCGAGACCAGAGAGATTTTCCCGGTTGATGCCTGTGGGTCCGGGGCAAGCGAGATGACAATGTCGTAATTCTCCCCTGCTCTCACGACTCCCGTGGCAGTGTAATCCTGGTACCCTGTCATTGCCAGGTGGAGCTCGTGTAAGCCGGGCTGACCCTCTCTGTAGACCAGCGGGCTTCCGGTGCGGGTCTGTCCTACATACACGCCATCTGCATACACGTCAGCTCCCGGAGGCGAGGACGTGATACTCACGGTTCCGGACGCGGGCTCGGGATCTCGCACAAGTGTGGGACTGATGGCTGACTCAATGCCGGCCAGGATCTCTACCTGACCTGTCCAGTCATGATATCCGGATCTTGATATCTTCACGGAATGCTGGCCAGGAGCAAGGTTTCCCGCGGTGGTGGGTGTCACACCCCTGTATATGCCATCAACATACACCGCAGCCTGTGCGGGGGTGGAGCTTACAGAGATTGCCCCGCCCGCTCTTACCAAAGAGAGCTCGGCTGATACGTGCGCTGTCTCGCCTTTCTGCACGTTGACACTTGTATAGTATGTCTGGTAGCCTGGAAGGTACACAGATACTTCATGGTCTCCTATCGGGACGGTGGCATAGGTACATGGCGTCTCCATGGTTTGAGCGCGGTCCATGGTTGAAATGGCGCCGGATGGCGAAGAAGTCACCTGGATTGCCCCCGATGCGGTGGCATGGATGAGGGTGGCCATGACTGTGACAGTCTGGCCGGGCCGCGGATTTCCCTCGTATACGCTACTCCATGGCTCGTATCCGCCGCGGATGATGTCGATCTCGTGGGCAGGCTTTCCCGTGATAGACACGGCAACCGTGACGGGCGTCTCTCCGAGGAAGTTTTTGTCAAAATATACATCTGCGTCCCGGGGGAGCGAGTCGATCAGGAAAAATCCCTGGTCTGCTCCGGGAAGAGTCGAAGGTGCTGCGGTTGTTCCCGGCAGGGGCTCGGCTCCGGACGCTCCGGCAGCAAGGCACATAACTATTCCAAGGACCAGCACACAGGCTTTAAAACCGTTCACGCAATCGCCTTCTATCACGCGAGGAGATGTCCACGCTCTCCGCGGATAAGACTGCCGGTTGACTGCACCCAAAACGGGTGCGGACCGTACATATCAAAATACAATGTGCCTCCCGTGAAAGAGGGTTCAGGAATTAAAGATTCCTGAACGGCACCAGGGCATCGTATGCATGATACGTCTCTCCCGTCACGAGAGTGACATCCACCACAACCCGGTCAGTTCCTGTGGTCCCGGAAAGGATGATCTCTGATCCCACCTGGGGGTATGCGACCGTCCCGGATTCAGTGGACCCGTCTGACCGGTACACGATTGCGTGCATGCTCTGGGTGAACTCCTGCCCCGGCCCTCCCCGGAAACTGACTGTGATGTAGGGATCGACAGAGACCGTGTTCTTGCCCACCTGAACCGTGATTGAATAGAATGGGGGGATGACATCGGTGGGTTGCGGGATCATGTTATGTCCGATAGAGGGTTCAGGTGCAGTTGAAGTAGGGCTTATGGTCTGGATGCCTTCCGTAGTGGGAGGCGGCATGCAACAGCCTGCAACCATAAAGGCCACCATGCAGAGAGTGAAAAGTCCAATCAGTTTCTTCATGCGTCACCTATCTCTTACCGGCCCCATAAAAATTCATTCAACCCGCAGGTATGACGGAGAATTTTTTCCCGGCCAACCAACTTCCCCTTCCGTAGCCGGCGTGTATGAAAATAGGAATAACTTGGGCGATCCCTTGCTGTGAAAAACGGGGGGACCTTCCATATGGTTCCCCGGATTCGGAGGGGGTTATGCCCCTTCCGCACTCTTGACCTGAAACGAGAAGAATATCGCTGCAAGTCCGCCAATGATACCAAATATGCCCAGCACAAACGGAAGGTAAATGACCGTGATCAACGGGTTGAAGAGGATGATGCACCCGAAGATGATTGCGAGCACGCCAATCACTGCTGCCCCGATACCGCCCCCCTTGAAGGAGGAGAAGAGGCTCACGCACCCCATCATGACACCCCAGACTGCGATCATGATGACAAAAATCTCCGGGACAATGATGGTGCTGTAATAGGGGTAGGCAAGGATGAGAATGCCCGCGATGATCCCGAGTAATGCAAGCACGACCTTTACTCCCATATTGGTCTTGTCGGTGGCAAGGCTCACGAGGGCAAAGATCCCACTCACAAACCAGTACGCTCCAAGAAACGTCACCATTACAAAGAGGGTCCCCATAGGATAGGCAAGGAACATTATTCCAAGAAGGAGGGATACTATACCCTGGAGGAGCACGATCCACCAGGGAAAGAGGTGCATCACGTCATCCACCTTCAATGCAGCTGAAGTCACTTCATCTGTCATGAGTTCACACTTCTCTCGCAGAGATTACGTCTCAATGAGGAGTATATGAACGTTTCTCTCTTATTTCCTCACTCTCACCCCCTTTGCCATTCCTGATGTGCGAGTTTTGAATCCCGGGGGGCAAGATTGATAACACGCGACCGCGTCTTTTTCCCCTGTGTACACGGGCATTCAGCTCTTTCGGCCTTATTACATTCTCATTGTCCTTGCATGCGGAGTGATACTCCTCGCCGGAATGAAGGCTGCTTCTCCAATCCTTGGCCCTGTCCTCTGTGCAGGCTTTATCTCTATCCTCTTCATCGTGCTGAAGCACTGGCTCGAGAAGAAGGGGTTCTCTCCCCGTCTTGCAGTCGTGGCAGTCATCCTCCTTTACTTTACAACACTGGCGGGATTCGTCCTGGCAGTCGGGGTTTCCCTCCTGCAGCTTGGCAGTCAACTGCCGCTCTACCAGGAGGGCCTCGAGTCTCTTCTTCCAAGCGCAACGGAATGCGGGCAGGTCTCTTTCGCGGATCTCCTCACACTTCTTCCCAGCGATGCGATTGACCTGCTGATGACAACCGGAAGAGGTGTCATCGCACTCCTTGGAGACCTCCTCACCGCTGCACTCATCGTCGTCTTCACCCCGCTCTTCATCCTGGCCGAGTCGGCAGGGCTGACCAGGAAATTGCAGGGGGTCATTGTACACCTTTCGGGGAGAATGGAGAGTGCTGAACGGTTCGGAAGGCAGATGGTGGAATACCTCGTGGTCCGAACCGAGGTCAACCTCGCAAACGGCGTCGTAAACGGCCTTTTTTTTGCGTGTATCGGCGTGGACTTCGCCATCCTGTGGGGGTTTCTCGCGTTTGTCCTCGGGTACGTGGTCTACGTAGGGTTCTGGCTTGCAGTCATTCCCCCGATGGTGCTCGCCTGGCTGGAGATGGGGCCCGCCGCAGCTCTCCTGGTGCTCATAGGAGCGGGAATCATCAACACCGTCGCGGAGTACCTGCTCTTCCCCCACCTTGCAGGGTATCAGCTCAACCTCTCGCCACTCGTCATATTCCTCTCCATCTTTTTCTGGTGGCTGATCCTCGGTGCATTCGGGGTGCTGCTCGCCGTCCCTCTCACCATGGCAGTCCAGGCAATCCTCGAGACCTGGGACGAGACGCGATGGCTCGGAGAACTTCTTGGCAACGAGTCACCCTGATTACTTCGACGCCCGGGTTTTCCAGCCCCTGCGAAAGGCAGATGATGAAGCACGACTTACCTGGAAGGAACGTCATCTGACGCAGGTGAACAGAATGGGACTCTTTGACAAGTTAAAAGGGAGCAAGGCCGTTGAACTGAACCCGAAATCAGCACTCGTGCTGTCCGCGATCACAGTGATCGCCTCCGATGGCGTGATCGACGAGGCCGAGATGATGGACCTTGCGAAAATTGCACGCGGTGACAGGAATGCCGTGGATACTGCAGTCAAGATACTCCAGGGCATCACCCTCCCCGAGGCAGTCGATCTCGTCGCAAAGGCGCTCAATGATCAGCAGAGGATTGCAACCATGGCGATCCTGACGGACCTCGCCATGTCTGACGGTGTCCTCGCAGGAAACGAGCAGAAGATCCTCCAGCTGTACATGGAAAAGTTCGGGATCACAGAAACCGCACTCAAACCCATCATCGATGCCATCGCGATCAAGAACGATTTCTCGGTCTTCTCCTGATCAGACCCCCTGCCTTTTTTCATCTGACAACGTGCATTTTCCTCCCCGCACTACCCAGGATTCAAACGTTCCTCCGAAAAAGACCTTTACTCTGACCGCGGTCCCGGTGCGGAGGGACCGCATTCCGTCATCAAACCGCTTCCGGACATGGCGGAGGCCGTGGACTGAGAAATAACTGCCCGCATACAAAAGGAAGGCAATCTCGTGTGAAATCACTGCGCATTCAAATGCCTTCACCTCGCAGGCGATCTCCCTCGCAATATCGCGCGGGACAGTACAATGGTAATCGCCGTGCTGGTCAAGGCCGCTGACCTGCCGCCAGTCAACCACCCCCACCTCATCCGGCTCCCGGTGGAGCATGTAGGGGTATACGCGGCATATCAAGGGCCGGTCTGGATAGATCCGGCACCGGCCGTCCGTGAGAAAATGGCATTCCCCACTCTCACCCGGCATTGCCCTGAGAGTGTATCCTGACACGTAGAACGTCCCGTACTGATCGCAGAGATCATACTCCGGCTGCGGCTCGAGGGCGGTGGGATCGATCGAGCGGATCCTCGCCGCGTCTTCGTCGAGGAGGAGGACGTGGCCGTTGAATGCCCTCGTGCAGCACCTTGCACAGTAGGTGCATGAGAACCCCACCTCCCCTATAATATCAGCGAGCTTCTCCACCGGGTACTCCCTCACTGCCTCCAGTTCCTGCCGTCGATCAAAAATCCGCTTCTGAAACAGCGGGAGAAGCACGGGAGTCATCGTTCTCTGGAGAAGTGTCTGTCACCCGTGATGAAAAAGCAATGAGATCAAAGATGCCGGGGAGTGATTTCAGGAGTCAGATCGGGTCTCTCTTGAGGGGGCAGGTCAGGCAGTGCCCGCCTCCGCGTCCCCTCGAGAGCTCTGATCCCGCAATCTCGATGACATCGATCCCGGCCTTCTCGAAGTTCCGGTTCGTGCAGGTATTCCTGTCATACGCCACCACCCGGCCGGGCGCGATTGCAAGGACATTGTTGCCGTCGTCCCACTGCTCCCGTGCGGCCTGGTACTCATCGCCGCCGGTGGGAATGACCAGGAGACGCCCGACTCCGAGGGCGTCGGCTACTGCCCCGAGGAAGTCCTCCTCGCGGGTCACCTCGAAGATCCTTTCCCCTTCCCCGGGGCGGATGGAGAATGCCCTGATTTTTTCGACGACCTTCGGGAATACCGTGACCGTACTCTCGTCAAGCATGGTACAGACCGTGTCAAGGTGCATGTGCGCCCGATCGTGGCTCATCTGGGCTACGATGATCCTCTCCACCGCGCCTGACATAAGAAGCACCCGGGCAAGCTCTTCGACCATGGGCCCTCCCGTCCTCTCGCCCATCCCGACAAGGAGCGTATCCCTGCCGATTGGCATGATATCCCCCCCTTCCATCGAGGCTGTTGCGGATGACGCAGGAGGCGCGGCATTCCCGTGATCGAGACAAGAGTACCACGTCCGGATACCGCCATTTGAGAAGAGCGGGTGGAAGCGATAGATTGCCGCGGTGTTAACCACCTCGGCCCTTCGTGCCGGCCAGAACATGGGGTTCAGTGTGAACCCCCCGCATATCCACGAAGAAGTGTCGCGGGTGTACAGGGTGTTCGGGAGCGGGGGGAGGATGAAGGAGTCGGGGTCCGATGCCGCGACCTGGAGTGACGATCTGGTCATCCCCTCGAGATAGATACACTCAAGCTCGCTCCGTGTGAGTCCCCCGATGAGGTGCTCTGCCAGTGCGCCGGGCTCCATTTCCATGAGGCACGCCCTCACCGACCCGCACGCGGAACGCCCGACTGTCATCGGGTGTACGGCCCTCTCGATCACCCACCTCCGGGCCTCTTTGCCTGCGAGCACGTCCGCAAGGAGTGAGGCGAGACGATACACCCGGACCCCCTCCTCTTCGAGTACCCGCACAAAGGCATCGTGCTCCTCCATCGCCCTCTCCACCCAGAGGACGTCGTCAAAGAGGAGGTCCTGGTGGTTCCCCGGTGTGAGCCTCCTTGCGCTCAGGTCCGGCCTGTGGACGAGCACCTTCCGCAGCCTTCCGACTTCCGAATATACCCCGAATTCCGACATGCCTATGCCTCAGTCTCTCCTGACCCTGCCGCAGACACCTGGGTCCCTGCATCCCCAAGGACCAGTCCCCTGATATCGGAGAGCGCCCCAATCGCTGCCCGGCTCCCCGTCGCGTCAACAAAACTGCACGCCGCCTCCACCTTCGGGCCCATGGATCCCGCCGCAAAGTGATGCTTCCGGAGCCTTGCCGGGTTCGTGGAATGGATGAGGCGCGCCGAAGGGGTATTCCAGTCAAGGAACACACCCTCCACGTCAGTTGCCATCACAAGGAGATCCGCTTTGAGTTCCTCTGCCAGCAGCGCACTTGCGCGGTCCTTGTCAATCACTGCCTCGACTCCTGCGAGCACCCGCCTCCCGCCGGGGGCCGCGATAACAGGAATACCCCCTCCGCCTGCGCAGATGACAATCGCACCATGGGAAAGAAGCCACCTGATCGGCTGGATCTCCACGATCCTCCGGGGAAGGGGTGAAGGCACGACTCTTCGCCAGGCATTTCCGTCCCTTCGAAAGGTCCAGCCCTTCTCCCGCGATACCTGCTCCTTCTCATCCTCGCTGTAAACAGGGCCCACGAATTTGGTGGGGTGGAGAAACGCATGATCGTCCGGCTCGACCTCGACCATGGTGAGGATCGTGGCGCACGGTTGCGATGCGGGCAGGTTGCTCGCCAGTTCCTGCTCGATCATGTAGCCGATCATGCCCTCGGTCTGTGCATCGAGGACATCAAGGGGATACGGCTCCACGGGCCGGTAACAGGCTGCCTGGAGCGCAAGGAGCCCCACCTGGGGACCGTTCCCGTGGGTGATGACGAGTTCGTGGTCACCTGCCAGTGGGGCAATCAGCCTTGCCGCAACACTCACGTTCCCTCGCTGCACCTCCGCAGTCATTGGTTCGCCCCTCCTCAGGAGGGCATTTCCGCCCAGTGCAATGACGACCCGCATGGTCCTTTCGTCCCCCGGCGGCCACCTCACTCTTCTCATGAGACCGGCCACTCACCCGTACAACCAGACTACCGTTTTCCTCTGGTAAATAAATGACTCCCAGACAACGGCCACGACAAATTTGTGAAAAAAACCGTGAATCATAGGTATTACCTCACTATTTGCGATCTTCTTGTGAAAATTCCTCCTCCACAACGACCGTCACAATTTCTCCCAACTGTATGCCAAGTGATAAAGGTTCGCCCTGCAAAGAGAGTAAATGCTGCACCAGCGAGATGTCACGCAGGGGATGAACACAGGTGATAAACGAACGGTATCTCAAGCGCATCCAGGTCAAACCAGGAATGAAGGTCAGGCTTGGCGAGTACTATACCGGCTGGGCCCAGAACGATGCCCTGAAGGAGGCAGGAAAAGAAGCGGTGAAAGAGCGTGCCATGGAGATCCTCGAAGAGAACCGGGCGCAGCTCGCATCTGCGCAGGAACTCCTGTGGGCGAGCAATATCTATTCGGTCCTTATCATCCTCCAGGGGATGGACACCGCGGGGAAAGACGGCACCATCAAGCACGTGATGTCCGGGGTGAATCCCCAGGGGTGCAAGGTGCACAGCTTCCGGGTCCCCACCGACGAGGAGCTCGACCACACGTTCCTCTGGAGGTACTGGAGAGCCCTCCCAAACCGCGGGGAGATAGGCATCTTCAACCGCTCCTATTACGAGGACGTCCTGGTGGTAAAGGTACACCCGGAGCGGCTGGTCAACCTTCCTCCCGGGAAACGGGGGAAGAAGTTCTGGAACGCCCGTTACGAGGATATCAACGCGTTCGAGCGGCACCTTATACGGAATGGCACCGTAATCCTCAAGTTTTACCTCCATATTTCTGAAGACGAACAAAAGAAACGACTCCTGGACCGACTCGAAGACAGGGAGAAGTTATGGAAGTTCTCCCTCTCAGACCTTGAAGAAAGGAAGTTCTGGGGTACCTATCAGGAAGCGTATGAGGATGCACTTACCATGACCAGCACGGAGGAAGCCCCCTGGTACATCATCCCCGCAGACCACAAGTGGGTCGCACGCACCCTGATTGCAGACATCATCACCACGCGAATACAATCCCTTGACCTTGCGTATCCCACGGTTTCAGGAGAGGCGATTGCACAGTTGAAGGATGCACGCCGCCAGCTGGAAGAAGAGTAGATTGAGGCGAAAAAGTCATGGATCTCCAGGAATTCCTACACGTTCATCCCGTCAAATCGAGGCTGCTGAAACTTGCTGCAGGCGGGGCGTGCGAGCATTGCGGAGAGACATACCCCCTTTCGCTCCTCGAGATGCACGTGATAGATCCCCGCACCGGTGCGGAAGGTGATCGTCCTGATATGCAGAAAGAATTGCTTATACTCTGCCCGGAATGCCACCGCTTCTTCCATGCAAGACCGGTCCAGAAATCCGTTCAGCGGGAACTTGTCAGATATCGCCCCAAGGATGTGAAAGCTGCCATGAGGCGCATCCTGGGTACCCGGCCACGCACGTATGTCCCGCCAGAGACCGATGATCCTGAAGCAATTTTTGCGGAGATGTTCGAGAGCGGGGCACTGGACCTCTGCCTGAACGGGGGTTGAGCGCACAGGACTGTTGGCTGGGACGAGGAGAAAAAATTAGGAGTGGGCAATCCGGAACACCGAGAGTCGCTCACGGATAGAGAAAAGGATTAAAGGATGTTTTTCAGCCTGTAGCCATCCCTGGTCTCCTCGGCTATTCCTCTCTCTACCAGTTCCCTGGCCGCAAAGACCACGTCATCCATTCCAGGCCTCATGTGATACCTTTTATTGAGTGCCGACCGGATCTTTCCGGGAGTTGCCGATCTTCCGGTCATCACCTTCTCCACGAACCCCACCAGGTCTTCGTGCAAAGCCCAGGGATACACGATCCAGTGCCATTCGGGGACCATTTTCGCGTAAAAGTCCGGAATGAACGTGGAGGTGGTCTTATGATGGAGCACCCCGGTCTTTATACTCCCGGGCCGAAGCGACTGCAGATATTCAATTGCCGCAATCAGCGTCTTTCCGGTATCAGTCACGTCATCGACGACGAGAAGGTCCTGCCCCTCTACATCGACCGAAAGCGGGTAGCGGATGTGCGCTTCGCCGTAGCAATTGGCTGCCTCACCCCAGTGCTCGATCTTGATACTGGTAAGCGTCGTGATCAGCAGGGAGTCGCACACCACCCGCCCGGGAACGTAGCCGCCCCTGCCGATTGCAATGACAAGGTCCGGATGATACTTCCCCCTGATGCACTCGCCGAGGTCCTTTGAGAGCGCCACTGCTTCTTTCCAGGGAACAAGTTCTACTGCGAAAGATTCCGGGATCATCATATATTCCTGAATCCCCTCTTGGATTTGAACTTTTCCGGCATTCAGGCGTGTGCCAGAGGGGGAAACATGTATGAATCATTCATGAGGGAGAGAGTATCTTCTCCAGCATGCGGGATATTTTCTGGAGGGAGGGTTCGTCAAGAAAAATGAGAATGTTTCCAGAGATCCCGTGCTGTTCAGATTTGAGCGTGATTTGGAAGACAATGACATCGTCAGCGTCAACCCTCATCTGTGCAATCAGGGACTCGATGATTGCGTGTGCGATATCAATCACAAGGACCGGGGGTGACGGGAGCAGCATGATCCCGAGGAGTTCGGACGATGCACAGAGGAAGGAGGAGATCATGATATTTCCGGTCTCAAGAAGTGCGCTCTGGTCCAAATCACCAAGAGGACGGTCTGTGTCGGGTAGCCCGCACATCATACTCGCGGTCCTGACCGCCGAGCCATCAGAGAACTGAAGGATTAAAAAACCCCCTTCGGGGATGTCTCCCTGGAGCTGGAAGAGTACCATGGTGGAGACCTCCTCGCCGAGAATCGTCCCCACCTTGCCAATATCAACGATATTAATCTCAGGCACGCTCATGCCGATCTCACACCCGAGCATCTGCGAGAGTGCGGTTGCCGCGTGAGCGGCTCCAATATTGGTGAGTTCCTGTAGTGCGTCAAGCTGCTCGGCAGAGAAGGTCAATCCACACCGCCTGATAGGGATATCGAACCGCGAAACATTCTTAGAAGGCGTTTATCAAGGCTTATAAAAAAGCTGACGGTCAATTCTATCTCATACTATTTTTTCTTTCACTCGTATTCCACATAACCCGAACCTATGAAATCTTACGCTGTAGAGAGTGGAGAGAGAATGTGTCCTTTTACCCCTTTCTTCGAACAGACACTTCCACTGAATTTGGCGTGCACATCCGTTTCTTGATGCCTGTTGATTGTGAAGATTGTTTCCGAAGAATTAGATCTGTATTATGCGGATCGATTCACGATATTGTCGATTCCAATAACCTCGCTTCTGCCCTGTGTCAGCATCTCCCTCGCCTGATACCAAGAGCATATACTATTGTGATGCAGAGGTATTCGCATGCATCGGATCATCGACTGGAACGAACTGTGGAAGGCGATCCACATAAGCTCCCCAGGCAGGACCGCCAAAGACGAGGAGCCTGCATCGGTGTGGGACAAGAAGGCCGCTTCGTATCACAGGAACACGAGGGAGGAACGGAGCGCAACTCTGCGGGACCTTGAGCGCCTCGATTTGCAGCCGTCAGATACTGTCCTCGACATGGGTGCCGGGACAGGAAGGCTTGCGGTCCCCATTGCTGCGCGTGTCGCACACGTGACGGCACTCGATGCATCAGGGGGCATGCTCGGGATACTGCGAGAGCGGATGGTTGCCGAGGGAAGGACAAATTACTCCTGCGTGCAGAAGCGCTGGGAGGATACCCTCATCGGGCAGGATATCTGGCCCCATGAAGTTGCTATCGCAGCGTTTTCCCTTGGCTTTTATGACCTGAAGGCTGCGCTACTGAAACTCGATGCGGCTGCGAAACGCTCCGTCTACCTCTTCTGGCACGCGGGAGAGTGGAGAGGCCCGGAGGAGATGGCGCTGTACCGCGCCGTGTTCGGGGAATACGGGGTCCTGAAGAAGGGGTATCCCGACTACCAGTTCCCCCTGAATATCCTCCATGACGAGGGGATCTATGCGAATGTCCGGATATATCCCGCCATCTGGGAAGCCACCTACGAGTCAGCCGAAGAAGCAGCCCGCCACTGGGTAACGCTGCACTACCCGGGACTCGAGGACCTCTCGCCGGTCATCGATTTCTTCTCACGTGTGTTGCGCCGGGACACCTCTGGCAGGCTGGTGCACTCCGCGATCCGTCGTACTGCGGTGATCTGGTGGACAAAAGAGTGAATCGTGGATGAACTTTCAGCGAGGTCACGGTCACCCATTTGATGGGGAACCTCCCTTGACAGAAATGATATGATGCATACCGTTCGGCTACAGGTGGCCATGGTACCCCATCTCATCGATAAAAGGGCAACTCTCATTCATCTCATCCTGCCCGTTCTGATGTCAGTACGCACACCCATGCAGTCCGGACGGTTCTTTTCGAGAGCGTAATTTTTCGTTCAGAATAATTCCGCACCCATGGTATGAAAAGGAAAGGGTTTTTGTTCATCCTGCCATGGCACCACCCGCATCACATGGGACCATCAGTGGTTTTTTATACCCACTCACACCCTACTCTCCATCAGAGGCAAGGTCACCTGTTGGATCGTTTCCGCAGGAATTCTATGGAGTGACGAGAACCATGAGTCTGCACACACGAGGTATTGAGACGGATCTCAATCGAATACCAATGAGACTATCATCTGCTTTGATGCTCAGCCTGGCACTCGGCCTTATTATTCTTCACTCCGCAGGAGCACCAAATGTCATCGGGCCCGGAGACCAGATATTTATCGGGGAAGAAGGACTGGATATCTCTGCTGCCTTACCAGCAGACGTGAACCAGATTGCCTGGTTCTCCCCAGGGTCGAACATCCGGGCTGATGCACCGGCATTGTTGCTCACGATCGGGAGCAGGCAAAACTTCTATGTTTCACCAAGCCAGTTCGGGCACGCAACGGGAACCTGGTACGCATGGAACCAGACTATCGGCGACCCAGCATTCCAGGTGCTGTATCCTTCGCTGAATATGAGAGTATGGAACCAGGAGACCGGGATGGATATATCCGGCACAAGCATTGCGCCAGGAACCACTGTGAACTTCAGGATCGAGACCAACATGTTCCCGATCACACAACGGGCCGGCTACGATCCCGCAACAGACGGGTATATCTCGGTGCTCCTCATATCCCCCACGGGGGCGACACTGACCGCTGTCGCTGATACAAACGGCACTATGATTCCTCTCCAGCGCCTTGATGTCAACACTCTCCCCTGGTACTGGGTCCCACCAGGCTCCGATGCCGGGTGGGACTCCTCTGCCATGAGCGAGACAGGGGCCCGCCTCTACCCCACCGGGACGTATACTGCACGCCTGGATTACAATGTGAACAGGTTGCAGGACAATCTCCAGGGTGTTCCCGGAATCGGCCGCCCAATCCCTGTCCATGTCACCCTCGCATCTGACCGGGTTGCTATCACGACGAGTGGTACCGAAATTGTGCGTGGAAACCCGTTCACTGTCACTATCACAGGGGTGCCTGGTGCAGACTACTATCTCTGGGTCAGGAATACCGGGAGTATGACCGGCAATCCCGGCAACCAGCCGCCTTTTATCACTCCGAACCAGGAAGGGGTACGGATGGACCCTCCCAACGGCCCTTACCCCATCGGATCGTATCCCATATCAACGAGACAGGGAGCAACAATTCGGGATGACGTGCCTCTCTCGCCTGAAGGCGGGACACGCTATTATGCGCTCGTGACCCTCCCATCAAGCGGGACCCGTACCGTCCAGTGGCAGACGTCCTCTGCCACGGATGACGGACGGTATTTATTCCAGGCAGAGCGCACCGTTGCCGGGCGGATGTCATCCGCGGAAACCAGCATCCGGGTCGTCAGGGGATCGATCAGTATTGTAACCGGCGAACCCAGGTCCTTCTCCCTTGGGGAGGAGGTAGTCCTCTCGGGGACGAATACTGATTCGGATACTGTGTATCTCTTCATGACCGGCCCAAACCTACCCTCTTCCGGAGGCAGTCTTACCAACCCGCGCAGTGCCGTGAGAACCGGGCAGCCTGATACGTTCACGATGGTGCCGGTCGACTCCAACAACAGGTGGGAGTACCGGTGGCTTACCGGGAATCTCGGCATCGATGCCGGGGCTTATACCGTCTTCGTGGTTTCCGGACCGAATTCGAGGAACGACCTGGGAGATCGTCGTTATTCGACCATATCCATATCCCTTACAAGGCCATTTGTCGCTGCGAGTATTCCCCGGACCCTTGTGGCCCGGGGTGACCCGGTGGAGATCCGGGGCACCGCGACCGGGAACCCCTCTCCAGGCGTGGCGATCTGGATCTTCGGCGTGAACAGGTTCATCTACTCGACCGAGGCGGTCAATCCCGACAGTTCGTTTGCCTACAGTCTCCGCGAGGGACAGACCGCGGACCTGTCTGTCGGGCAGTATTATGTTATCATCCAGCACCCGGGATATACCAACACCCTTGATATCTATCCGGACACCGCCCGTCAGCTTGTCCTCTCCACGCGCCCTGTCCCTGGAAGCGCCGTCTTCAGGATAGGGGGAGCGGGTGCGTTGATGAGCGCGCAGGCTGCCGATGCCCTGATCAGGGCACTTGCGAGCCCGTTCATTGACGATACCTACAGCGCCATGTCGTTCATGCTTGTGAATCCGCAGGTGACGATAACCTCACCCGGGAATGCCACCATCGGGGAGAGGATAACCCTCTCGGGCACCACCAACCTTGCGTCAGGCAACCGGTTGCTTGTGGAGGTGACGTCACAGGCATTCGGTCCCACTCCAAAGGACCAGGGCAGTCCGTTTTCCGGTGCTTCCGGGGCTGTCACGGTGCAGGCGGGGGCGGGAGACCTGAACACATGGTCATTTGCCTTCGATACCGCATCGTTTGAACCTGACACGTACCTCGTCCGGGTGACCGGGGTGACGGTCCCCAATGCCATTGCAACAAGGTCTCTCCTCATCGAGACCTTCACTCCAACCCCCACGCCCACACCACCACTCACTACCCCCCCTACGACCCTGACAACCCCTGAGCCCACCACCATGCCCCCCACCACTGCAGGCCTAACCCTCATTCCCCTCATCGTAGCCGTTGCCGGCTTCGTGATAACGGTTGGAATTGGAAGAAAGAGGATCTGAACCATTTTTTTGCAATCCGTGCCACCTGCATCCGCCTGCCCCCATCCAGAGATACTCTGAATTACAGCGGGATTATTCGTATGAAAAAAACCGGTGGATTCCAATATCAATCATCCGGACATTTCTTGCGATTGCATGTGAGTGTCTTGCTCGTCACTCCGAACTGGGTTCCAGCAAAATGCGGTTCCATTGAGGCCTGCTATCGCTGATCCATGCCTTGCCTGGATTGTTGCGAACAAAAAACAGGGATCTTTCATGTTACCACAAAATCCTGAGGATTTCACGATGGGTGCCAGCAGATTGATACTCCCGCAAAGAGGACACATTCCTTGTACACGCCATCACGCAATAGATGTTGATGCTGACCTTTTGAGGGATACTGTGAAGGTTGCAATTGTCGGGGCGGGTATTGCCGGGAGCTACCTTGGCTGTATCCTCGAAGAAGGTGGGATAATTCCGGATGTCTACGAGCAGGGGCCCCATGACACCACGTGCGGTTTTCGCTCCTGCGGGTGGGGTGCACCTTCGGCAATAGGTGCGCATCTCGCCTATGCAGGGCTTGATCTTGACGATTATTACCTGGAACCGATGAAATCAATGGAATTCGACGGTCTTATTGCCAAAACCCCGCTATGCACGCTCGATAAGCCCGCGCTCATCAGGGACCTCAGGGCACGTCTGAAGATAATTCCGCATCAGTTGACGGATCGCGAGAGCGACGTGTACGACGTGGTGGTGGATGCAACAGGGATATCCCGGACCATCCTCCCCCCCTGCACCTCCGACCTCACCCTGCCAACGCTTCAGCACAGGGTGGCTATCGAGCCGGTGGCCGGCAGGGCGCCGGGGCCGGGAGTCTATGGTTCACAGGTCCCCGGGCTTGGCTATATCTGGATCTTCCCACTCGGAAAAAGCCAGTTTCACATCGGTGCCGGGGGACTCTTATGTGACAATTATGCGGGGATCCTGAACCGGTTTCTCAGCGACCTTTCAAGAGGCTGTTCCATCACCCACCAATGCACCTGTCCCGGCGAGATCCGGGTGGCATCACCCTTTTTCTCACAGCCACTGGTTGCGAAAAGGAGACGGGAGAGCGGAGAATTGCAGCGGATCATTGGTGTCGGAGAATCGATTGGCACCGTATCACCATTTACCGGAGAAGGGATTCTCCACTCCATGGAATCTGCAAGGATCCTTGCTGATTCATGGCTCGACGAAGACAGATACGTATCCCGTATACTCTCACGGTTTTCCTGGATGAAAAAGGAGCGGGAGACCCTGGATTATCTCCTTTCAGATAGCAGGGATTCAGCCCCAAGAATCAGGGACCGCTGGCGCTTCTACCGGAATGCACGGAGATCAGGAGTCAAACTACCGCTGCAGGAGGCGTTCCGGCGGATGGGGAGCCTCACACGGTGGATCGAGGGGTAGATAGAGCGGAAAAAAACGGATAAACGCGATACCAGTGAAACTTGATGCCTCAGCCCGGCGTCCAAAAGAAGCCTGAAAATCGCTCCGATTTACACTCGCGCGAACTGAAGTTGCAAAGTATAAGTATCCGCATCTGGTGATTCCCGGACCTGCCGCCCTGTATATTTCTTTAAAGAACAACGATTATCCGGAGTGAGTTCGATCAAATTTTTCCACCAACTAATTTACCTCCAGAACAAGATCATGAATATAGGAAGAGAGCCCGGTCATCAACAATGGAGCCCTACGTCCCACAGACCCTGCCGATCGAGACCATAGACTGGATACGGCACGTCCCGCTCATAGGGAAAGCGAACCGTGCGCTGGCACGGTATGACGGACTCGTCCAGGGCATCGTGCATCCCGAAATCCTCCTCTCCCCATTGACGATGCGGGAAGCGGTACTGTCTTCACGTATCGAGGGCACCCAGGCTTCCCTCGAGGAAGTCCTGGAGTTCGAGGCCCAGGCCAAGGCGAAATACGAGACCGAGAAGGAGAAGGATATCCAGGAGATTATCAATTACCGGCTCGCAATGAATTCCGCCCTTGAACTTCTCAATGAGCGACCTATCACCATCAACATGATCCGCGAGCTTCACCGGATCCTCCTGACGAGTGTCCGCGGGCGGGACCGGGAGCCCGGGCAGATCAGGCGCCTGCAGAATTATATCGCCGCTCCAGGGACACCCATCGAAAGGGCGATCTTTGTCCCACCCGCTCCTCCGCAACTGATGGATGCACTCACCAACTGGGAGATCTATCTCCATGCAGATGAGAAAGACCCGCTTGTCCAGCTCGCCGTCCTCAAGGCCCAGTTCGAGCTTATCCATCCGTTCCGCGATGGTAACGGGAGGATCGGGCGGATGCTGGTTCCGCTGATACTGTATAGCAAGGGGGTCCTGTCCCGGCCGATATTCTATATCAGTGCGTATCTCGATCACCACCGGGATGAGTATTATGCACGCCTCCTTGGAGTATCTCGCGACGAGGACTGGGACGGATGGATTGCATTTTTCCTCAATGCGCTCGTCGAACAGGCTGCCGACAATACCCATAAAGCCAGGGCCATCCTCGACCTCTATGAGGAACTGAAGATCAGTGTCCCAGAGGCTACCCGCTCTCCCTATGCAATCCAGGCAATCGACGCGATGTTTTCCCGCCCTGTCTTCAAGAGGACTGATTTCATTGCAGAATCCCACATCCCGAAACAGAGCGCTTACCGGATCCTTCAAAACCTGCAGAAGAATGGAATCCTCACTGAGATTCAGGAGGGACGCGGGAAACGTGCAGCCATCTATAGCTTCCCGCGTTTACTCGATATCACGGAAGGAACGATTCCATAATCCACTTGCCAGGATCCCCTTGTGTAACACTTGTAGCACATTAAACCGCTTGTGTAACACCATATCATGCAATGTGTTACACAACGAGAGAACATGTCAAAAGCCCAATCTCATCTGGGTCGAAGGGAAGTCTTCTATTTCAGAGTGCACTTAGTAACCAGATCGATCTGCCAATCGGAAAAAATATTAAAAATACGCAACATATAGGCTTTAAATTTGATTATAACCGAAAATTGTTGGTAAAATACCAATCATGCCTCAGCCCGGAGTTTGTGCAAAGAAGGTTCAATGCCTCATCCAGTGTAATGAGTAATTCGTCGATTTCTTTTAGTTAATCCTCGCACTTAAATTCGATCTCGTCCGCCATGTGCTCGGATCCCCAATCACAGAGATCATCGAGAATCGGCATCACCGACCGGCCCTTTTCCGTGAGCGAATACTCCACCTTGGGCGGAACCTGGGGATACACCTTCCGTATGATGAGTCCGTCGTTCTCCAGTTCGCGGAGCTGTTTTGTAAGCATCCGCTGCGTGATCTTGGGGTGCACCCGGTCCATAATCTCGCTGAACCGAAGTGTCCCGTCCTTGAGCTGGTACATTACGAGCGGTTTCCATTTGCCGCCGATTACGTCCAGTGTAGCCTCGATCGGCCAGCTGTATTTGTATTTTTTCGGAGTTTCTTCCAAAAGTATCAATCCTGTAAGTATATCACATATATGTTTGTTTATACTATATATGTCATACATACTTAATATATACTACAGGAACACGAGCGATACCGCCCGGGGGTCATAGGTGGAAGAGATGAAAATGAACACAAATGATTCAAAATGCCTGGTCGCATACTTCTCGCGCCCGGGAAACAACTATGTCGGCGGAACTATCGTAAACCTGCAGGTCGGCAACACGGAAGTTGTAGCCAAGATGATCCAGGAATTGACTGGAGGCGATCTGTTTCGTATTGAAGCAGTGCATGCGTATCCCGAGGACTATACTGAAACCATTGAAATAGCTAAGCAGGAAATGCACACGAATGCCAGACCGAAGCTTACCAGCCGGTTGGAATGCGTGGATTCTTATGATGAGATCTTTCTCGGCTATCCTATCTGGTGGGGAACGATGCCGATGCCGGTCTTCACCTTCCTTGAGGAACACAATCTCTCCGGGAAGACCATCGCCCCGTTCTGCACGCACGAAGGGAGCGGCCTTGGGCGGAGTGTGACTGATATCAAGAAGATATGCCAGCAGTCAACCGTTCGTGAGGCCCTTGCAATCCGGGGCGGTGACGTGAAAAACGCGAAGGAAGCCGTGGCCGGGTGGCTGCGGGAGATCGGGGTGAACCGGGATCAGTGATCATGTTCTAAAGGAGGTCAACCTATGCACACACGAACATTAGGAAGGAACGGATTGGAAGTCTCTGCGAGTAGCTTCGGCTGTATAGATAACCAAATGTCACTCTTACCAAAAATCAGGAGATGATGTCTTATGACGAAATCAAACGTTTTACAAGAACGGATTATTTTCCCAAAAGGGGAAAAGATTGCCGGTGAAGGAATTGCAAACGATTATTTCACCGGGACGGTTTGGCTCCAGATGCTGGTCCCGCCGGAAAAGATCTTCAACTGCCCGGTATACAATGTCACATTTGAACCGGGTGCACGGAACAACTGGCACAAGCATCCCGGCGGACAGATCCTGCTCGTGACCGGTGGCAGGGGATATTATCAGGAGGAAGGCAAACCTGCCAGATTGGTGAAAGCTGGAGATGTTGTAGAAATCCTTCCAACTGTCAAGCACTGGCATGGGGCAGCAGCAGATAGTTGGTTTGTGCATATTGGAATCACTACGAATCCACATGCTGGAGATGCAGAATGGCTTGAGGAAGTACGTGATGAAGAGTATGCTAAACTGGGGGAATAAAAAATGAAATCTGGAAAAAATGAATTTGGGTTAACATTCACATTGAGTGAAAAGGTAAAGCTGGAGAAGGTCTCGTTCAAGAACAGGTACGGGATACCTGTTGCAGGACACTTGTATGTGTCAAAAGACATGGATACGTCCAGGAAGTATCCTGCACTCATTATAGGAACACCGTATGGAGGTGTAAAAGAGCAGGGTGCCGGTATCTATGCGCAGAATATGGCAGAGAGAGGTTTTGTAGCCCTTGCGTTTGACGAATCGTATAACGGAGAGAGCGGCGGGGAACCACGGCACGTGTCTTCTCCGGACATTTTTGTCGAAGATTTCAGTGCGGCGATAGACTATATCGGGTCCCGGGAGTTTATAGACCGGGATAGGATTGGAGTTATCGGCATCTGTGGAAGCGGAGCATTTTCAATCACTGCGGCCCAGGTCGACCCTCGTATCAAGGCGATTGCCACTACAAGCATGTATGACATGAGCAGGATGATACGAAAGGGATGGGCAGACACGATGACTGATGATCAGCGTGCCCAGACATTGGTTCAGCTTGGCGAGCAAAGATGGAAGGACTTTGAACATGGCAACCCATCGTTGCCTACCGGATTCCCTCGTGAACCAGCGACTTCAATTCCGGAAGGATTGGACCCCATTACAAGTGAGTTCTTTGAATATTATGCAATGGAGCGTGGATTCCATCCCAATGCCGGAGCAGCATTCACCATGACCAGCAGCATGTCATTCATGAACTTTCCTTTGATGAACTACATCGAAACGATCTCACCAAGACCTATATTGTTCATCATCGGCGAGCATGCTCACTCCAGGTATTTCACCGAAGATGCCTACAAAAGGGCTGCAGAACCCAAGGAACTCTACATTGTTCCCGGAGCACGGCATATCGATCTTTACGATGGAGGAGCTAGTAGTTATATTCCCTTCGATAAATTGGTATCTTTCTTCACAGAAAATCTGAAGTGAACTTAAGTGAAGGGTGAAGGAAAAAAAGATAGATCTGAAAATATCTTGTGATAAAGATGAACCGGGAAATTACCGGAGGTGACTTGTTTCCTTAACGTGTTGAGGGGATTTCACGCTCCGTCGGACAGATTCATTATTTTCGCTCAATGCTCCATGAGAGAACTTTTAAATTGACTTTGTGCATCACCATCCTCTCCCTGGATGGGACACCTGTTTACCATTTTGAGAGGATGAAGTGAAATTTGAGATTTCGTATGATGAGGCCGTTGAGAGCGGCGGGGGATCCGGCCTTTTGCATAATCTTATATAATCGGTTGACATATCAACTAAAAGCACATGGAAACCGAACGCATAACGAAAAAGATTGGAATCCTTTACTGGTCCAATCAAAAAATTCTGAAAAAAATGCTGCCTCAGCCGGTCATTCCGGGCCAGGTGGCAGCCTTCATTTATCTCACGCAGGATGGTGAAATACGACAGGATGAACTGGTCTCGAAAATCGGCGTAGATAAAGCAATCGGCACACGGGTGATAAAAAAACTCGATGAGGGCGGATATGTCCGACGGCGTAATGACCCGGAAGATCGCCGGGTCTCCCTCATCAGCCTCACGAATGATGGTGCCGCGATGAAACGGGATATTATCGAGGTTCTCACTTCTCTTAACAGATCCCTTTTGAAGGATTTTTCCGAGGAGGAGCAGGAGACGATTCTCAGGCTCCTGGACAGAATAATCGCAAACACAGACCAGTTATTCTCCGGCATATCAGAAGACTCCTCCTGAAAAATAGTGAAAAAGAGATCCTGCGTTCGCATCTTTTCCCTTACCATGAATGCCTCAATAAAACCAAAAGGAAGGATATTCGTTTGACTCGAACATCTCCTGAAAACCAACGCTATAAATGGACAGCACTTGTAGTTGCATCGCTGGGTTCCCTTCTTGGGGTTCTGAACTCTACCACCCTGATCATTGCACTTCCGACATTAATGTTGGACCTCAATACCACCCTCATTGGGGTCATGTGGGTACTGATCTCATATATGCTGATCATCACCATCCTTGCACCAGCAAGCGGACGTTTGGCTGACATTTACGGACGAAAAAAGCTCTATATCTTCGGGATTGTCGCTTTCACCATCGCATCTCTCCTCTGCGGAGTAGCGGCAGATATCACCCAACTCATTGTATTCCGCATCCTCCAGGCTATCGGCGGCGCAGTTATTGTTGCGAACAGCACGCTCCTCGTTGTCGATGCATTTCCCCGTCATGAACTCGGGAGGGCCATGGGAATCCTTTCCGTTATAATGGCAGCCGCTTTTATTGTCGGCCCAATCCTTGGCGGCCTTCTGACATTGATCGACTGGCGGCTGAACTTTTTCCTCAATCTGCCCATCGGAATCGCTGTTGCATATCTCGCCCATACCAAGCTTTGCGAAGTGAAAGAATTCAGCGTGAAGGAGCCGTTTGATATAGTGGGGATGCTTCTCTTTGCGGTCGCATTCGTGACGCTGACCATCTATCTGGGCATCGCCGTTCTCGTGGGTCCTCTGTCGGTTTCGATGCTGGCAATTCTCGCGGTCGGGATCATTTCGCTTGCCGCATTTATCCGGCGCGAGCTTGCCGCCCCACATCCGCTCATCGATCTGTCCATGTTCAAAATTCGCATCTTTGCCTACGGGCAGGCAAGCTCGTTTTTGAACGCAATTGCCCGCGGTGCCGTGATGATTCTGTTGATCCTCTTCTTCCAGGGTCTGAGAGGGTATGATCCGCTTATGGCAAGTATCCTCATTGCACCAATGGCGATCGGGCTTATCTTCGGCGGGCCAATAGGCGGATCCCTTTCCGATAAATATGGGTCCCGGCTGATCAGCACCATCGGACTCATCATCTCTCTCTTCGGGCTGGCCGGGCTTGCCATGATGCAATACGATACGCCGTACTGGGTTCTTGCAGCCTGGATGCTGGTAAACGGATTAGGAAGCGGGCTTTTCCAGCCCCCGAATACCAGTGCGATCATGGCGTCCGTTCCCTTCGAACGCCGGGGAGTGGCATCATCGATGCGTGCATTCCTCGGAAACACGGGCATGGTAATCTCGATGACCATTGCCCTCCCTCTGCTGGTCGCAACCGTTCCACTCGATACGATGATGAACATGTTTGTCATGGGCGGCATGAATATGCCGATGGATACACAGGTCACGTTTACTAATGGGATTGCGTTTGTTTTCGTGATCTCATCGGTGCTCACGGTCCCGGCAATTATTGTTTCAGCACTGCGGGGCAGAGATGATGCGGGAAGAAACATGGAGATAGTCGGCACATCTTCAGAGACCCCCTGATTAATTATGGATATTTTCACTCATGCAGCAGCCATTACAATACTGCTCTATGCATCAGGCAATGTCGCACTTATTCCGTTTGGGATACTTGGAGCAGTAATTATTGACATTGACATGGCATACTCCGTTATTGCCCGCAGAAATACCTCTCTATTTCTCTTCTTTCACGGTGGGATCAACCATAGTATCGTCGGAGCCACCATTCTTTCGGCTGTAATGTTGGGTATAACATTTCTCCTGTCCTCTGCAGGACTTATTCTATTCCTTTTTAATGGACAGGAGATTCTTCCGGCGTTTGCGGCAATACTCTCCGGTGCATACCTTCACCTGTTCCTGGACTATCTGGCAGCACCCGGACTCTCTGTCTTCTACCCCATTAGTGAAAAAAAGTTTGGGTTGAGTTTGTTCCCTATGGCATTCTATTTCCTGTTTACCGCTATTTCGCTTGTTATGCTGGGATTTGTTCTCCTGAGAGGTCTTACGCCTGCACTTGCAGTGATTTACAGTGCGGTTTTTCTGGGGATCATCGTTCTCTGCTTGGGATTGAGATGGTTTGTATCCAGTAAATTCGACGGGAAAACGTATTCCTCGTTTACATTTCATCCTTTCCGGAGGGTTGTTATACGCGAAAACCCTTCGTCCTGGTCTGTTACGGTTTTTGAGATTTTCAGGGGTGTTATCCGGAAAGAGACATTTGAGAAATATCGTAATATTGCACAGTCCGAAGTAAAAAGATACTTCAATGTCCCGGAAATAAAGCGGCACAGGTACTTTTCCTATATCAGCATTGTAGAAAAGAACGACAGCGAGATAACCTTCTTTGACCCGGTGCGGCTGGGTGATTTCATCACCTATCCCACCTGGTATCCCTCTGTTACAGTACTCCCTGATGATTCACTTTAAAGGTATGGATTGGTGGATCTTTGGGTGTCAACTCCCTGTCGCAGAGAAATTCAATGTCATCCTTCATGTGTTCACATCACCTCAGGCAGAGCTGATCGAGGATCGGCATAAGGGACAATCCTTTGCCGCCTTTTTATAATCGCATACGGCCAACCGCCGTAAATTCTCCATTTTCTTTTTTGAAGAATTTTTTTCCGCTCCGCTGATGCAGTCGCTAGTTCCCGCACTCCTCGCCCTTGGAGGGATGGGTCTTTTCAGTGTTTGGGAGTCCGGAAAAATTTTGACCTCTTATATTAAGTCATTAAATTCCTTACAATTAGGCTCTAAATCTAAAAATAAGTGTAATTTATGGCTATTTGTCGAAAAGTGCCTCAGCCCGGCGTCCAGACGGCGCGTAGAAATCGCTCCGATTTGCATCCGCGCAAATAATTGTCACAAAGATTAAATCTAGTTATTAAGAGTATTGTAACCCTCCCCTTCGTTCATTTCCGAAAAATCCAACCCCCCCAGTGACGAAAAATAAAAATTTAATTGCAGGAACGAAGGGGGTTAATATTAACTTGAAATTCATATGATGCCCCCAAACAGTGGCCTTTAAATTTCAGGGTTCCTCGTTTGCTTTCGTGAGCACCTAAACCTGGAATAGAAATTAAATTGGTATCTTCAATATTACCATCTCTTGAGTTTTTCATTTTTATTTCAATTGTTACAGTGTCGTTGATTGTTTCTCCCTGATTTACAACTTCATATTCTATTATCCGATAGCATACGGAAGGATTCAAAAATTCAACATCTACATTTTCACTTATTTTATTCACAGTAATATTTGGATAATATGGCGTACAAGTGGTTGAATTACATCCAGAAAAAAAGATGAAAGCACTCAGAAGGGCAAACAAAAGCGTAAGGATAATAGATAGTCGGTTTTTTTCCATGCCCTAATGATGATATCTCATTTTTATAAATATAACTCAAATTTTCAAGGATTCCTATTTAAATAAAAATTACTTTATCCTTTATCCGATACAGTAACGCTTTTCCCGACCCACTTTCAGGAGCTCCCGTTCATCCTTATTTCACCGATTGAGCCATGCTGGAGTGCATGTAGCGGCATGGTCCGCCTGCATGCAGGAATATCACATGAATGAACAACTCCTGGTCACACGGGATGCAATCGAAGCCTACGAACGCCGGACAGGATTCGTGGGAATCGGGGAGTTCTTTCAGAAGAAAGGGCTCTTTGTCCTGAAGGACGGTGAAGCATGCAAAGAGAAGTAATGGGCTCCTCCAGACCTGACGTATCTTCCACAACAGCCGGTAAAGAGGAACCCAGAATATCCTCTCATTTCGGAATAAAAAAGGTATGGTTACGTGAAAAATCCAATCTGCTTTCGGGGGTGGCCTAATACCTATGGCACAGCATTCCACCTCGGAGGTCCCGCTCTACCTCCTCCCCCAGGCTCTGTCTGATGAGATCAAGAAATACGGGGATACTATCATAGCGGTGCGGATCAAGAGGGCCGCCGGGCACACGTTTGTCCTGCGGGTAAAACACGAGATGCGGAGTGAACGCAGTGACTGAACCCGGGACCCTTTCAGCCTGTGACAAAGAGACCCTCCTTGTAAAAATCGACGGCGAGTCCTACCTGATCGAACCAAGGGAGGTCCGGGCTCTCACCTTCCACGGCCGGGTCGTTCCCATCATCCAGGTCCGGCGGAAGAATTCAGGAGATGAAGGTGGCGAGGTTGAGAGAATATTCATCGAAGGGCATGCAGCGATCAACAAGGCCGGGAAAGCGGTCATCTTCTATACCAGGGCAGGGCATTTCATCATCCCGCTCGTGAGTTTCCACCGGGTTGTCAGGGGAGACGCGGTCTCGGCCCCGCTCTTCCCTCTCATCCCTGACTGCCAGGAAGGGTCGGTATGAACGGGGAGATCAAGAGAACTCTCGCAACACTCTTCCCAGACGGCGGGGTCGTCGAACTCCGGGCTTTAACGGATCACTCGGTCCACAGCGGATATTTCGACAACTTCGATGCGATGGCCGAAAAGGCGGCGAACCTGGACACACTGCCGGAGGTCGCAGGGATCTATGTGACGCTGAACCCAGTCGATCCTGCCCTCCTCTCGCGGAGAGCGAACCGGGTGAAGATGAACCTGGGCCGGAAGGACCCGACCACCAGCGACACCGATGTGCTCCGCAGGTCCTGGCTTCCTATCGACCTGGATCCGGTCAGGCCTTCCGGCGTATCCTCGACCGACGAGGAGCACCAGGCAGCACTTGTCAGGGCAGCAGAGATCTCCGCATACCTGGGCAGAGAGCGGGGGTGGCCGGCCCCGGTCCTGGCCGACTCGGGCAACGGCGCCCATCTCCTGTACCGCATCGACCTTCCGAACGATGAAGATAGCCGGGACCTGGTGAAGGGATGCCTTGAGACGCTGGACATTATGTTCTCGGACAGCGCGGTCACTGTGGATACTGCGAACTTCAACGCAGCCCGCATCTGGAAGATCTACGGGACCACATCACGGAAGGGGGACAACACTGAGGACCGTCCGCACCGAAAATCTCTGTTGTTATCAGATGCTGATCAGTTGGAAGTGGTTGAAAAAGAGGCATTATCCAAATTGAGCGCGGTATTGCCGTGCGCTCCAAAGGAAACAAAGGCGTATAAAAAAGCTCTCGATCTCCGGGAATGGCTCATCACCCACGGTCTCGGCATCGCGAATGAGAAACCCTACCAGGGAGGGACGCTCTTTGTGCTGGACGCGTGCCCGTTCACTTCAGCCCATCGGGACGGGGCATTTGCCATCCAGTTCCCGAGCGGGGCTATCCATGCAGGGTGTCATCACGCATCCTGCGGTGGCGGGTCGCAGCGGTGGCAGGAGTTGCGAAACCGGTTCGAGTCGCGTCAACGGGAGAAGCGGGAGGGAAGACCACTGCCGAATACTGCACCAGCCCCCTCACCCCCTCCCCCTCCCGCCGCTGCTGCCATTGAGGCTCGGGTCAGGGCTGACGAGATCCTGCGGTCCCGGGACCCACTTGTGTTCCTGCTGGATGTCTTCCACCGCGATCATGTCGGCGACAAGGTCGTTGCCGAATGCCTCGTGCTGTCGGTCGCCTCGCAATCGGTCATGAATACCCAAGGCCTCCACGTCGCTATCTCGGGGAACTCGGGCAAGGGCAAGACCCATGCCTGCCGGGCGATGCTCAATCTCCTGCCTGAACAATTCAAACTGAAGGGGACGGTCTCGGACAAGGCTCTCTACTACCATCCGATACAGCCGGGCACGGTCCTCCTCTTCGATGACGTGTCCCTCTCCGACGACCTGCAGGAGATCCTGAAGTCGGCGACCGCGAGCTTCCGGGAGCCGATCGAGCATCGGACCCTCACCAGCGACCGGCAGGTCCGGATCTGTACCATCCCCGAGCGGTGCGTCTGGTGGCTCGCGAAGGTGGAACTGGCCGGAGACGACCAGGTCATGAACCGGATGCTCTGCGTATGGATCGATGATTCGACCGCTCAGGACGCAGCGGTCCTCGCCCACCTGAAGACTGCCGAGGCGAAGGCAGTCATTGCGGGGGATGACCCGGATGTCCTCGTCTGCCGGGCGATCTGGGAGATCGTGAAGGACCAGGTCCTGCACGTCCGTGTCCCATTTGCGCCGCGGATCCATTTCTCAACAGCCCAGAACCGGCGGAACCCAGGGATGCTCTTCGACCTGATCAAGTGCCATGCCCGGTTGTGTTTCCTTCAGCGGGAGCGGGACGAGCACGGAAGCATCATTGCAACCCGCGATGACTTCGAGTACGCCCGCAGACTTTTCATCGACCTGACCGGAGATACCGGGGCCCAGGAGACGAAGCAGACCCGGAACGAGGCCGCGGCCCTCGCAAGTATCGCAAAGATGGGGCTCGAGGTGTTTACGATCAAGCAGCTCCAGGAGGTTCTCGGGCTCTCGTATCACCAGGTCTACAGGCTACTGAAGGGGTACCGGAACGGCCGCGGGTTCTACACCGGCATCCTGGACAAGTGCCCAGCAGTGAGTTACATCGATGCCACCGTTGCCGAGGATATCTACGGGATGGAAGTCAAGCACCGGGAGCACTACTTCTCGTTCGATGTGGGACTCTACAAGCACTGGACAGCCCGGGCAGAGATCTGGTTGGAAGATGAGATGGAGGACGAGAACAGTGTGCCCCGAGACCCAGGGGATCACCGCGAAAATGACACTCTTGCACCCGGTTTACCCGACACTGGTGTCAATGAAGAACATGCGGATTCCTGTTCCGGATCGGAAAATAGTGAAGGAGATACTGAGAGAGGTACCTCTTCTGATCCTTCTTTCCATCACTTACCAGGAACGCAGAACAAACAGGCGGGGGTGTGTGATACCTCTCCCCGTGCATGCGTTTCAGGAAGTGGTGAAAACATATCGCATGCAGGCCCACAGAAGTCCCTGATTTCATATTCGGGCCAGCAGATGGATTCTTCATTCTCCACCAGCCTGCGCAAAGATATGCAAAGAAAGGAAAAGAGTGCGAAGAGTGAGAAGCCGTTTCGCATGGATCCGCTCCCCGGGCTCCTAGATCACCGGGATTTTGTCAGGGTGAAGATTCCTTTAAATCGGTGTGATATTTGCCTTGAAGGAATAGCGGTCTTCCGGTGTGCAGAGAAACAGGTCGAGGTATGCGAGGGGTGTTACGCGAGGATGGTGAGGGAGTGGAATGAGGAGAAGGGGATTAGCTAAAAGATAGAAATTCTTTTAATCGCGCGGTATATACAAGGTTATTTATCAGAAATCCAGGATTTGTCCATTTTGCCCAGTGAAGAATTTGGAGAACTCGTAAATCAATTAAGGAAGGGTGAAATTGTTCTTTGGGTAGGATCAGGTCTTTCGCTTTATGCAGGATATCCAACAGCGGATGATATCGTAAAAACAATAATGTCGAAAGTACCTGGAGAACAAAGGACTTTTTTTAAGGACCAATCATTGAAAGAAGTTGCGGAACAGTACGAAAAACTATTCAATAGGGAGAAATTAAACGAGATTTTAATAGAATTGTTTCAAATTGAACCCCAATCTTTGATTTTTCATAAAAACTTTCCATTGATTCCACAACTTAAGACTATTATTACAACAAATTATGACACATTATTTGAACAAATCTACAAGGAATTATTGAAGGTTATTGTGACGAACGATGATCTGGTCACGTCAAATCATAATAAAATCCAATTGTTGAAAATTCACGGAACAATCGACAAGCTAGATACAATAAAAATCACTTCTTCTGACTATCAAATTTTTTTTAATGAAGAGCAATCGAGAAATCCCTTATGGACAGAGATAAAATCAATATGCACAAAGAATTCAGTTTTATTTATAGGATATTCCCTTCAAGACTCCGATGTCATTTATGTAATTTTTCAAATTCTTAATCAATTAAAAGACTCTCGCAAAGACATTTTTTTTATCGCACCAAAAATACCTGAACATGAAATTCGAGATTTGAGTAACAAATATAACATTAAATATATCGATAAAACAGGAGAAGAATTAATTTCTGAATTAATTAATGAAATCAATAGACACCTCCTTGAAGATTTTTATTTGGGAAATATATCCATCGAAGATTATCAACATTCTATTAAACTGCGGGGTATAAAATCAACAATTACAAAAGATTCAAGCGGCAATATTTTTCTAGATGGTAGAATAGAATCCGATTCAGAAAAACCAACTCATATACAATATAAAATCGAAGATAGCAATTTACGAGGAAAGTTACAAGAGTTACTCGAAGGGAAATCAGGTACATCATTTGAAATCTCTTCAGAAGATTCTGAAGGGGAGGTCTCTTTTTCAATCAAGGACACGGGATTCCAGTTTCCTTTTTCCTATGACCCTCATTATCGTTATCATTACACAATTACACGTCGACCTTTGAAAGAATATGCAACAACAATAAGAATCAAAGGTACGGACATCATTTTTCAAAATTTACCGACAAAGGCCTATTATTTAGATGAATTTTTAGTTAGCGAGATAACACACCCTCAATTCAAATTAACGATAAAGCTTCATCAAAGAATTAAAGCAAAGAGTAAATTCCACATTACTTATCAATGGGATGGAAGTCCAATTCAGTCATACAATTTGATGAAAATGTTATATTCTTGGGTGACTGGAAGTGATATGGTTTTGATAAATCTAGAAACCGGAAATATATTTACCATTCCCGTCACTGATGTGAATTTGCCACGAATTGAAACCGATCGTATAAAAGCTATATTCAAATTATTATCCGATTTAATAAAAATTCAAGATTATTTTGGAATCATATTCCGGAAAATTGTTGAAATATATGAAGAAGACATCCGAAAAATAGGTTTTCTGTTACAAATAATAAGTGGTAAAAAAGCATTCGCTGAAGGAATAACAGCCACGTTAAAATCCTACGATATTGCTTTATTATCAAAAATTCTCATCGAAGGAGCTCCAGTGATGGAAATCAATGGATGTGAAGATGTTGAATTATTTGAACAAAAAATGCCTATAAAATCTAATGCAGTAATTAACAATGCGTATATCGAAAATTCTGAATTTATTCTTCAACAAATCCAGAAAGGGATTAATGATATTAAAATAGTTATAAAAAGCAGATCTGGGAGAATTCCTGTCATTTTTAATAAATAGATTATGTTTATATCACCCGCACACTTCCTTCACCCTCTCCGGCTCCCACCGGAGTGCTATCTCCCTCGTTCTCCCGTTCATGCTCATGTGGGAGAGCTCGACAAGTCGCATCTGGTCGAATTTCCGAAGCTTGTCGTAAAAGCTGGTATAGCTCATCTTCATGTTCTCTGTCGCCGCCTCGTAAACTGCGCCTGTTGAAAGGTATGACTCGGTCTCGACTGCCATGTCGGCAATCACATAGAGCAGGGACCGCTCGGGAGAGGTCAGGGCTTTGACCGACGCCGAGAGCTGGACATACTTGGAGATCTCGTATGCAGTGAGCACGTCGTCTTCCTGGATGGACATTCTTCCCGCTCTTTCGGCGAGCATGGCGCTCTGCTTCACCAGGTCCAGCCCGACCCGCAGATCCCCGCTCCGCATGGTCTGCTCGACAATGATGTCGAACAGTGCGTCAGATACGACGTTCGGGTAGAGGCCCTTCCGGATCCGCTCCTTCAGGATCCCGGCGATCTCCTCCTCCGTATAAAGGGGGAAGAAGATCTCCTTGAGCTGGAGGACCGACAACACGCCGGAATCCAGTTCCTGCGGGAGTTTCACGTCCATGTTGCTCATCGGGAGGATGACGCCAGCTCTCGCATTCGGGAAATCCTGGTGCAGGCGGAGGATGGAGAAGAGGACACCGTTTAACGTGTTGTTGAAGAGGAGGTAGTTGGCGTCGTCGAGGCAGACTGTGACGACAATTTTTCTTTCGCTCAGGATCCGCCCCACTTTTTCGATCAGCGTGCGCACGGGGGTCCCGGTCGGTGGCGCCTGCTGGCCATTCAATGCCCCGTACATCTTCGCGAAGATGCCATACTTCGTGTTCTCTGTCTGGCAGTTCACGTAGACCGGGACCAGTCGCCGAGTCGTCTCTTCTACCTCGGTAAATATCCGTCGGACCGCGGTCGTCTTCCCGGTCCCGGGCAGCCCCCGGAGGGCTATGTTCAAAGGCCTGCGACCGTGCAGTGCGGGCTGGAGGGAGAACGCGATATCCTTCAGCTGGGATTCGCGGTAGTTGAACTCTTCTGGGACGTAATCTATCTCGAATAAATCTCCATTGCGGAAGAGCGTCTCGTCGGAATAGAGGAATTGTTTCATCGTGACCGATCAGTCTCAGCCCATGGCTGATATAGCCTTGAACCGCGGGAACTGAAAGTAAGCCCTGATAAAACCATTGATCCATTTTCGGAAAAGAGGATTCAAAATATTTCATTTTTTCTTTTTAATTTTTATTTCCTCTTCAATTATTGAACCGATTTATATTCTGCACAATTGATACAGTCACGCCTAAATATTCCCTCCCCTTTATATACTGAACGTCTACCCGATTCCCGGGAACCTCCGGTAGGTAAGGAGTATCAGCAAAATGGCAGACTTTGTCACACAGACTGTAGTAAAGTCGGCAGTAAGGGAGCTTACAGCTCCGATTGTGGATGTTGCGACCTTTGCAGGGATTGTGCAGACCGTGCTCACGACCAATCCCTTCGGGTGCACCGCATACGAGACCTCGAGCGGCCCCATGCCGGCGATGGAGAAGACCCGGGAGAGCTATACTGCCCGGATCGTCTACCAGGACGACGATGCGAACACCACCGGTACCATCACCGCCCGTGCCCCCACTGTGGCCGGCTTCAACACCGTGAAGTCCGAAGTCCTCGGCGATGCCGAGATGACTGCCGCGATGGGCGGGGACCCGGCGAACGATCCCGAGTCCGAGCGGTATTCGACCACGATCAAGTGCCACGATCCCAGCGGCGAGATCTACTATGTAGCCTTCGCTCGCGATGAGGTCCGCGTCACCTCCTACGAAGCGGACGCAATCCTCGCCGTGATCGAGGCTTGGGCCGACACCGTGGCCGCACTGGCCTGAAGACCAACGACGAAAATTCCCTTTCCAGGGAGGGAGGGGCCATGGATGAAGGATTCATGTTCCTCCTCGGTATGTGTTTCGGGAGCCTGATGATGCTCTTTGTCATCCTCAGGCTGATCTCCGGGATGCATGACCGGATGGAGCAGAACCTGGGGAAGCGGTGACCCGATCCCCGCTTCCTTTCTCGTGGTTGCCTCCCCTTTGAGGTGATTACGATGGAGAATGAATTAGTCCAGATTTTTGAGCTGTTTGTTGCCCTCATAGCCGCCATTTTCGCTTACTGGCAACACAGGCAGAAGAACCAGGCGGTCGAGGCCAGGGAGGAAGCCGTTGTCGAGAAGGAGGTTGCCGAGGCCCTGCAGTGGGCATCGGAGTCGGAGAAGAACGAGGTAGTGTCCTACTTCGATCCTTCTGATGATACGGTAACCAAGCCTCCGGAGTCGGTTCCGGCCAGGTCCTGGAAGATGAGTGATGAGACCAAGCGATGGGTAACCTTTAATCACAAGCCCGACGAGCAGGCTTCTCTCCTGAAGCAGATTGCGGATGCAGAAGAGCAGAAGAAGTATAGGTACTTCATCTCAGTGCCAGGGTGCTTCTATGAGATTGAGTACGGACTGCTGAAAGGAGGTGGGAGGGGGTGAGGACCCTCTTCTCTTCTCCTCTTCGTGGAGAATGCCTCTCATTTTTTCTGTTCTTGAGTATGTTTCAAATCATTCGCCCGTTTGAATGAGTCCTTGGCTTCTTCATTACGACCTAATGCCTCAAGAGCTGTCCCCCGATTATCCCATGCAATAGCCATTGTCGGATCATATTCAATGGCCTTGTCGTATGATTGTATTGCTTCTCTATACTGCCCAATGAGAAAACATGAATCCCCACGAAGATACCATCCAAAAGGATTGTTTGGATTAATTGCAAGAGATTCATCTAATGATTGAATTGCCTCCGAAAATCTATCCAATCCTACAAGGGCACATCCTCTTGAAAACCATGCTGCACTATCTAATGGAGTAGTTTCCACTGCGTGAGTTAAAATTGAAAATGCTTCTTCATATCTTTTCATTTTTAGCGCTGCATCCCCAAAAAAATACCAATGAGAGAATCCATCCGGGTTTAATTCAAACGATTTGATAAATGAACTCATTGCCTCTTCAAACCTGGTTAATGCATAAAGGGTAATTCCACGAGAATTCCACGAATCAGCATCATCCGGGCTTATGGCAAGCGCCAGATCGAATGATATGAGTGCTTCGTCATACCTCTGTATCTTAGCGAATGCATTTCCCCTAAAATCATAGGACAAATAGTTATTGGAATTGATTTTAAGGGATTGATTGAATGATTCTATTGCCTCTTCGTATCGTTCCAGTGCATAAAAGGCCATACCCCTTTCCGTCCAGGAACAATAATCTCCTGGATTAATTTGCAATGCTCGCTCCGTCGAAGCCAGAGCAACTTCATATTGACCTATCAATCCATATACATGAGCTCTGTTAGACCATGTGCGGTAAGCAGCAGGATCGATTTTTAACGCTTCATCGAATGATGCAATCGCATTTTCAACTTGATTAAGGGCTCCAAAGGCCAGACCTCTGCGATTCCATGCGTCAAAATTGGTTGGATCCAATTTCAGTGCCTGGTCAAATGATTCAATAGCATCCTGATATTGTCCTAACTCATTCTGTGCAACCCCACGGTGTATCCATATAAATGGTTCATCGGGGATGAAATCAAGCAATTTATTGAAAACAGTGAGAGCTTTGTCATAACTATGCTGATTCATTAATTCTATTCCATGATCAAAGAGAGATTGGATATTGGATTTCACTGACTCTGGCATATCATCAGGGAACACAATAGGTAAAATTGTACTCTTTCACAATAAACCGATTCTTGTACAATTTCTTTAAGGATAACATTTCATTCGGTAGAGTGAACATGAGTACAGGTTACTGATAGGAGGAGGGAGAGTATAGGTTATCCCTCCTCATAGCTTTTTCTAATTAAATCTTTGGCCCTTTCAAAATCGGCATTACTTTTTACAATTATCTCTAAATCGCCAGTTCCGTAATGGCCGATATTTGTCACGTCTCTGGTAAATCCTTCAATCATTGGTACAGTTATCGGATCAACTTTTAACCAAAGGACAAATTCTCCTTTTGCGGTAATGAATAAGCAAACAAAGTTTTTGAGCCGTTTGAATGCGATGTAATACTTCAGTACCTTGACTGTTACATCATCACCCAATGCTTCAATGTATAACCGTAATTGCTCGTAACGGTCTTTTGTTTCTGTATTCGCAGATTCAAGCACTTCAGAAACGGTTTTCATTCCTCCCTTTTTCTTATCTCCTGAAGTGCTCATTGGGGGAGGTTGAGTAGAGGATGTGACATTTACCAATTCAAGCAATAATAAATCCTTCTCGAATTTACGATATTTAATCAGCTCAATATTACGGTTGATCTGTTGAATTGCATGAAGATCGTATTTTGTAAAATCTCCGGCAATGCAAAGAAGCCTTGGATTTGACCAATCAATTTTTTCCTGCCATTCCTGACCAATTCTTTTCTGTACAAGTAGTTCGAACTCTCCTTTGTGGTCGAGAAGCCAATCAAGGTAAAAAAGTCCCTGGTTGATGACATTTTCATTAATCGCTCGTTTATATTCGATAATAACAGGGCAGCCGTTTTCATCAATACCTATTGTGTCGATTCTTCCCCCGTGGGTTCTTCCTGTGGTATATTCGGTTGCAAGGAAATGAACTCCTACAAGCTGGGTAAGATTATTCTCCATGTATAGCTGTAATGACCGCTCCATCTCCATTGATGACCCTTTTAATTCTATTGCATTCTTACCCTGTGTTGAGAATAAACGGATATCTGCCATTTTTTTCCCTTATTTTCCCGCATCCGTGATTATGCGATAATCTTTCTCTGGGATTTCTCTCATCGCGGTCCGGATAGAGCCTGACCACATCGTTTTATTTTTAATAAAAGAGAGTTCCGGCACCAGTGGTTTCATCGTTATTGGGTTCGTGAATTTTTTGAGTGGTTTCAAGCGAATCCTTAAAGGGAACCTTTCCTCCCCCATCCTTGAAGGAGTAACGAATATCGGGTGAGAATCCTCAAAAAGACCCGTAACAACTTCATATTCTGCCTGAACCGCAGAGGGAATTATTTCCTTATTCTGAATAGATTGCATCGTATAAATCAGAACATGATCGCCAATGCTGACCTTCTGGATGGCACTCCGATATCGACTGGCAACACCCCAAATGTTCTTTTCTTTTACGACTTTCCAGTTATCAAGCGTAGAAATTGCCAGCCAATATTTCACCATATATGAGAGAGTAAGTGGAGCCACCATATAAAAGAATACACCTTAAAAGTCATAATACTGGAGAGAGAAAAACTCAAATCCTTTAAGTGTTTGTTAGCAATACAATACAATAAGGTATGACAAGCAAAATGGAAAAAAAATCCTCACTTTCGCGTAGAAAAACACTTAGAGCCCAATTTATCGCAAATCCTGAATCTCAACTCTCTGATGAGATTTTATTGGAGATCTTGCTTTCTTATTCAATACCGATAGGAGATTTGGACAATCTAGTTTCAACATTAATGAAAAAATACAAAAATATTGATGGGATGTTAAATGCAGAATATCATGAATTGTGTAAAATTAAGGGGATAAAAGAAAATACGGCATCGCTCATCAAGATAGTTTCCCAAATTAAAAATCCACGAAGAGAACAAGTATCCCACGAATCTAACCAAAAAGCCCGGCATGATCCTCAAAGCCGTCTTTATGAAGAATCCCAAGAACAGATTCCAGATACTCCATCAATTGTTGCGGAAAGAATGGAGAGAATTCAAAAAGAATCACTCTTTTTTTCGAAAGCCCTCTTAAAAGATACAATTCAGGTTCTCCCGACACTTCCCGATGTCGATAACCTTGAAGACCTTCGACAATACCTCATCGACAATCTCAAGTATGGTTCTTCAAGCAGTAGGCAACGCTATTCTCTCTACATAATCAAACGGATGTTTCCAAATGGAGCATTGGATAAATCGCTCCTGGATTTTGCCCGGAAATTTCCAGATACCCAGATATTAAACGACGTTGTTTTTTATCGGTTCTGTAAAGCTGAACCGATTATGATCCAAATCATTTCAGAGCTACTCTTGCCAATGAGTGCGACAGGATCATTACAAAGGATTCATATCAACCAATATTTGAGTAGACGTTATCCCTCAATCAAGGGAATAAAAGAATGGGCAATTGCAATTGTCGAAGCACTAAACGGTTCAAAAATTGCCCCAGCTGATAAGAAAAAAGTTTACCTTTCGGTTCGACAGCCTCTGATCCAATCATTTGCCTATATTCTCCATAACGAATATCCCAAGCCAGGGGTATATTCAATTGAATCACTATTAAAAAATCCTTACTGTAAGGCGATGTTCTGGACAGAAGAAAGTCTCACTCCTGCGCTTTATGAATTGAGAAATTTAGGTATTATTCCCCGTGTATCGGAAATTGATACTGTTCGTCAGTTTACGACTAAGTACTCGGCTTCAGAAATTGTCGATTATCTTTCCGGAGTTCATTGATGAACGACATTGAAATTATTGAAGTTCTCCGAAAAAAATTATCTGTGCCTATTGGGAGGCATTTATACGGATTGCTGGGTTCATATTCGTCTTTAGAACAATTTAAAAAACAATTATGCAATGCAACATATGAAGATAATCAGCCATTTCCTGAGCCTATCTCGGTTTCCTCGAGTATCCTCGATCAATTCTCAGATGAGGAATTTCATCGTATTGTGACGGATGAAGCCAAACGGCCTGAACCAACAAGAAAAAGCATTGAAGACGAATTTGATGCATTTGTCCGCAGGACGCTTAAAGAGAACAAATTGGTTGTGTATAAAGATCTTGAGTTGTTATTTACGTATGGAATCGATCTTAATCCTCTCCGGACCCTTGCAACTGATGATAAAAGAATCATTCTCTTGTTGCCGGGTATCAAAAAAGGAGGAGTAATTTACCTTTATCCGGAATATCAGAAGAAATTCCCTTCTCAAAAAGAGATTATCCTTCCCTCAAATCTCATTGCGGAAGACCATCTATGGGAGCTGAATTCATGAGCCTATACGACATCGTGGAGAATTAATTATGCAGACGGATATTACGACCGTACGAGATAATTTGGGAAATATCTGCCAAATCCCGGAATCGATTATTTCCGTCTACGTGCTGGAGAAACATATCTGGGAAAACGGAAATGATCCTGCCGCTATACGGGAACGAAAACCTGAACTACGCACAATAGACGAGTTCCAAATTGATCCGGTCCGTCCTTTCCTGAATGATATATTCCGTCTAATGGCAGCTCCCCATAAACCTGATCGGGGTGCCCCTTCAGTCGGACAGGGATACTGGATTCAGGCAGAATTCGGATCGGGAAAATCGCACCTTCTCTGTTTCCTTGCATCTCTTGCTCTGGGCTCAGAGGAAGCATGGGAAAAGATCCGAAAAAAAGAGGAGAAGGGCAAACGGGGAAAACGTGAATCTCTTTACCAGTTCTGGGAGAACGGATTAAAACAAAAGAGTACCGGGAAAAACAAAGGGATCTTCGTCATCGCTCAGACCCTTGTTGGAGTCGGTGGCGGTACTGTTGGTTATGATACAAAAGGCCGGGCCCTCACCGATTATATCCTCGATGCCGCTAAAAATCAGCTTCAAAAAGAGACCGGGAAAAATATCTCCCTTTATCCAGTCGAACTGCTTGCAGATCGCTTTATCAGCAGGGATCTGGAACGATATCGCGCTGACCTTAAAAAATTTTTAAAGGACCCCAAATATTTTGAAGATGATGAATTTGAGGATATCGACGACTTTATCAACGTCATTCGTGAGAATAAGACGCCGGAATACAAGAAGAGCTGTGGGGACAAACTCTGGCGATTTTATCATGAGTATCTCGGTGTCCGCCCAGAGATTGAGGCCGAGACCGAAGATGTTCTCAAACATATGGTGAAGGCCATCCTTGGAGAGGGTTATAGCGGTGTCCTCATTCTGCTCGATGAAGTCTCCATTTTTATGAAAAATCGGGATGAGAACCTTCGGAGCGATGATGAAAAAACTCTTGTTGTGCTTTCGAACCGGCTCGCAAAAGTTGAAAATCTCCCAATATGGACGGTCTGTGCTGCACAACAGGCGATTGAGAGTAAGATGGCAGGAGTAAAAAATATCATTGCTGATGACCGATTGAAGCTTGTTCTGCTCCTGCAGGAAGAGAAAGATTATTACTCGATTGTTCTGTCCAGAGTCCGTGAGATCGTCAAACCTGAGGCAATCACCGGTTATTATAACTATTATAAACGCGGCTTTTCCTGGCCAAACAGTATTGGCGAAGATGAGTTCCGGCGGTTCTTCCCATTCCATAAGCCGGCAGTTGAAGTCCTCCGTGATATCACCTATGAACTGACGACAACGCGGTCCGCCATCCATTTCATGCACCAGACCCTGAAACAGGGGATCAAACAGAACCGGAACGAGATCATCCGTTTATGGGATTTCTTTGACGAGGCAATAGAATATGAAGAAGATCCCAGCGGGACCCATGCAGGGATCGCAGCGATTCGAACAAAACGCGAGATGGAATACAAGATCTATCTCGCCTGCAAACGAGGCATCGATGAGAAAATCAAAGGGGCATTAAAAGTCCATCGTGATCGTGCCATCAACGTCCTCCAAATCCTTTTCCTTCATTTCATTGCACGGAGGAGTATCAGTCATGGTCTGACTCCTGATGAGATTGCAAACGGTGTTTTAAGCGAAGTATCACCCGATGCAACGATGCTTGAGAATGTCCAGCACTATGAAACTCTGGCGGTCAATCTTGCCAAGGAATTCCCCCAGATAGCGGAAAGTGCCGATGATGACGGGCAGCCAAGATTCCGGTTCATCCCAGAAACTACCGACATCAAACCTATTGACATTTGGAAAAAGGCACGGAACGAGGCAGAAACAAACGAGATGATGCAGAAGGATGCATGGCTGCACCTGCTTGCACTCGACCGCTGGCCCATCAAGACCCGGAAAGGGACCTATGATCTTTCTCATGATGTGCGGTCTATCTTCCGTGATATCGCACCATATACCATACCAACCGAGGAAGGAATTATCCAGAAAAAGGGATCTGCGCCTCTCGAACTGACCTGGAAGAACCGGAAAATTCTCGGACGAAAAGAGATGGTCGATCTCCAGAGAATGATTGCAAATTCCCAGCCACTTCCTCCGATACAGACTGAAGAGAGTGATCAGGACTTTGCCGTCATTATCAGCCCGGAACCTGTCCATCAGCCCGCTGTCATGAAATTGCTTTCCCATAGGAAAGATCCCCGTATCGTGGTCTGGACTCCGGGCGATCTGCTAAACGAGGAACTGAATTTACTCCTTGATTTTGCAGCATACCGGAAAGTGATCAGCGATTGTTCCGGCAAAGAGAGCGATGAAGCAAACACCATGATCATGTGGGTGTCAGACCAGCTCCAGACTGAACTGGGGAAGATTGAAAAAATTGTCACCAACCGCTACGATCGCGGGGAGATGCATGCCCTGAACCATACGGCCATGGAGTTTCATGTTGCCGGGGAGCTCGGGACTATCCTGAATCCGGTTGTTGAACAGATTCTCTCCTCGGTATACGAGTCACGGGACATTGATTTCTCGGATGTTCAAACAACTTTTTCCAAAGAGTATGGGATAAATGTCATCAACGGGATTGTGAGGACAGGATTCATTCCAAAAGGAGTGAAACGTGACAAAAATATTGATGCGGCCGAAAATTTTGGGAAAGGCTTGAAAATTATAAAGAGCACAAACTTGCGAGAATTGGATCTCGCACATAACCCGTTCACAGCAGCAATCGAACGCTATATTGATGAAAAAGCCGGAGATCCTTCCCAGACGATTCCCCTTGAGGCAATCTATAAAAATTTTTCAGGTATCAACGGGCCGGATGGAAAACACTACGGACTTTCAAAGCGGATCATCCAGATTTACCTTCTCTGTCTTGTCCGGACCGGGAAAATTCGTATCCATATGGGGCCGAAGAATCCTCTTGGGGAATCTTCGATCGATTATACCAATATCGATACCATAGATTTTTCCACAAAAATTGTCGAGGCAATGGGAGAACTCCAGCGGATTGCCCGTCCTGAAAACTGGGATGTACTGCGCCCGTATGCTGAGAAAATCCTTGGAGAATCCATTCCAGAAAACGCTGACGATGCTGCGGTGACGCTCTTCCAGACTCGCTTGTTCACTACGTTTTCTGAAGAAAAGGAACAGGCGAAACGAACTCTGGAGAGGGCTCAAACCCTCTTTAATCAGATGTCTATCACTAATCCCTACGCACAGGATCTCAGTCGGATTACCGCGTTCTTTTCTTTGGAAATCGATGAAAACAATCTTATTGAAAAGATCTTATATGGCATGAAAGGTGCCCTTGGTTACGGTGCATTCGAACGGAACAGCTCATCCCAGGCAGAGGTCGATGATCTGGCCATCACCATGAGCCGTTATACAGCTATTAAAAAATTCCTGATATACGAACCGGATCTCCTTGCCCTTCAATCCTACCGGACGTATGATTTCACGGTCGATCCGTCCTTAAAAACTGTCCAAAAACTTGTTCAAGCGGTAAATAAGAAAATAGAGGAACCATCAGAATTCATCGATAACGAAATTAAACTAAAAACCTTACTCATCGGCTCTTCCGGTTCTAAGAAGAGTGAGAAGAATACGCTCACGGGCATTGTTGATGAATATACCAGCCTGTATCGTGCCATGCATGACCAGACCGTAATGGGTCTGGAAAGCGCCCGCACCGGGCTTGACTCTCTCGCAGAGGGGGAAGTCATGAGTACTATGTCCGTTCTCCAGAAGATTCCAGCCCTTGCAGGTTATGATATTCAAGCCCTGAAAGATCAGATACTGGAACGGAAAGAGCAGATCGTGACATGCGAGAAGTCCTCGGTCGCATCAATTGGTGAGGATCTCCGTCGATCGCCCGTTCATCACTGCGGCATCGCGTTTGGGAATTACAAAACCCTGCTTCACAATGCAGAGGAGGCCCGAGCGCTCTCTGAAGGAAGCATGAATGATATGTTTGCCCGGATGGCAGAATTCTTCCTCAACCCCTCGGTCAGAGAACGGTTCAAACAGGCAAAACAGGACCCGATAATCAAAGGATTACTGGCATGTGAATCGGTTGATGAGATGCAGCGGCATCTCATCGGGGCCTGCTCCGATGGAGATGGATTTGTCGCCACGATCACCCGGTATCTGAAAAAAGTCGTTGTCAAACCAATCAAAATAAGTACATTCACTCCCAGCTCACGGACTATCGAGCGGGAGAAGATTCCTGAGATTGTCGAAGAGTTCAGGCAGTTCCTTGAAGCACAATTTGATGAGCGGGATAAGGACGATGCCGTGCCTGTCATCCAGCTTGAGTGAGGTGGAGATCGTTGCTGAAGTCATGGATACTGGGGCACCTTGAAAGGGTGAAAAACCGCCCGCGTGTTGTCATCATCGATCCCCATAAACTCCTCTCCCAGACGGATGAGGGACTCAAAACATTTGCTGACGACTGTGGTTTCATCGTTATCTTTGCGTCGACAAATCTCGTCTTTCGGGAGCTCTATGAGCATGCCACAAGAGATCCAGTAAAATTAAAACTGCTTCTGATTGACCAGACTCCTGTTTCACGACGGATGATGTCGTCATCCCCCCGGGCCCCACCGCTCTTTTATCCTGATCTTATTAGAGGTGTATCTGATGAGGAGATCATCAATCTTGATCTCCAACAGTTCTTAAAAGATGAGACTGGTGATCCGAACTGGCCAAGAGAAGCGAATGATCGGAAATATGCTCGGAGTATTGTGAAGCACCTAAAGGGAGTGCTTGAAGCACATAAGAATTTTCGGGATACCGGAAGGACGGGGTTCACGGATCAGGATTTCCATACGATTGTTGCGTTTGCCTCACTTGGTCTGGGCAATGTGGCGTTTAAGAATCTCGAATCCGGGGATTACTGGAAGGTCGTGTTTGCCCATGAGGAGTTTAAGGAACTGGAGGATATTGCGCCGGATAGTCTCAAACGGATTAAGAAATATCTTGAGAAGGCTCCCAAGCCATTCAATTGGTGCGCCACACAGGATCCTGCCGTTGTGATTAACAGTCTGTATCTGGCAGTCATCCTCTCACAACATACTGATGAATGGAAATCCTTCCTGATCCAAATTGATCCTGAAGCGAGGAAATTTTCCGACATGCCGGTTGCAGATTTGAAGAAGGCAGCATCCGACCTTATCAGCGGAGCGCCTGATAAAGCGGATCAGGACCTTGCAGTACTGGAAGAATCCCTCTCTGCTGAAGCACTCAAGATACTCCTTATTGATCACCTAAAGATCAAAGAACCTGCGGGTTTTTTACGGGTGCTCGAGCGCGAACACTATTCTATCCTGATCCGCTCGCTGGCACTTCTTGGGGCAATCGGGGATGTCCTTTCGCCGGAACCGGCATCCCTTGTTCATACACGACTCCAAGAGGTCCTGTTTCAGGAACATTCAGGGGAGCAGAAACGGTATGTTGATGAACGAAGCTCTGCTGCATGGGACAACCTGACTGAGGCATACCGGCTCGCTACAGAAGTCCAAGCCTTGCACCAGGATCTTGCCGCCGCCCTCCGGCTGATCAAAGCTGCTCCATCTGACAAGATGGACATCGCATTCTTCTGGGAACTCTGGAATACAAAACGGATCAACCGTCTCGAATATTACCTCTCCCGCCTCGAACGGATCGTCCATTATGGGGATGACATTCTCCTGCACAGGGCAACGGATCGCCTTCCCGAAGAGTTTGGCGTATTGTTGCAGACAATTAAAGATCGGGTCAGGGAACTGACAAAGAAGGATGAGAATCTCCTTGATGAGTTGAATGCAAAATTCCAGAATTATGTACTTAAAGCATATCCGAAATGGGTGAATGGGGATCCCGATGTTGTCCTGACTGCCCAATTCCTGTCGCGCTGCGTGAAACCTCACTGGGACCCTGACAAGGAAGATGCCCTTGTTCTGGTTTTTGACGGGATGCGGTACGATATCTGGGACGAGATGCTCCGTCCGCTCCTCCTCAAACACATGGATGAGCGACAGGTGTATATGGGCTGTTCCCTGCTGCCCTCGGAAACACAGTTCTCCCGGAAAGCAATCGCGGCCGGAATCTTTCCCGATTCATTTTCAACCAATGAAGCAGAAAACAGACTCCTCCAGCAACCGCTTAAAGAGGAATTCCGAGTCACTGCGATGGTCGAGAAGGTCGAGTCTGACGGATTGGGGACCGGAGAGACAGTTCGCTATCGTGCCGGCAGGCTCGATATGATCATCTGGGATCTCTGTGACGAAGCGCTCCATCACATTGGTGTGAAAGAAGTTGCGGGATCTTTTATCCCGGCAACTCCTCTGGTTCTCCTGTACCAGCAGCGGCTGAAATCGATCTTTGAACGCGAGGTCATGGCCGTGATTCGTAAACTGAAACCGGGAACAAAGGTCTTTGTTACTGCTGATCATGGGTTCGGTCGTGTCGGGCGGAACAAGATCTGGTTCAAGGATGAAGATGTACCGGAACCAACGGATTGCCGGTATACCTACTGCATGTTGCGATATAAAATCGGAGCAACAGATCTTCCACCACACCTGAAACAACACACAATAGAGTTCATCCCTTCAGATCTCCGTATGCCTGAAAAAGTTGAGAAGATCGAGCGTCATAGCAGAGCAAAGACTGTCAAAAAATATGGCTCTATCGCATTTCCAAGGCCAGGATATGCCTTTGGCCGTGAGCGTGAGCGGTTCGATCCCCCTGCATTCAGCCATGGCGGTGTATCGATGCAGGAGATGTTTGTACCCATGGTCGTACTGCAGGTCAAGGAAGCTTCCAAAGATCTCATCGAAATGCAGTTCTCAGCAACACCAAAGGAGGCTGTTGAAGGCGAGGAGCTGGTTTTCCGTCTCATGCTCCATTATACAGGAAAGACCGGCATTGAAGGACAAGAGATTCCGGTCACCGTTGAGGCATCATATAGCCGGGATCCTGATTCCTTCCCGCTCTCCTCGCGTACTGTATACTTACCCCCCTGGTCTCACAAGGAAGTGATCTTCCGATTCACCCCCGGACAAGAAGAGGCACTTCTCGAAGAACGGAAAGCCGGGCAGCTCACACGCTGGTTCACAGCAACCGCGACCTACAGGGAAGGAGGCCGCAAAATCCGCCGGACACTCCCTCCCCAGGAATATCTCATCCGGCTGAACTCGGAGCGAATCATCCGCCGCGTAGGAGGGCTGGGAAACATCCTTGGGCTATCCCCAAAGGGAGAGGGAAAACCCACCAAGATGCATTAGGGGAGAATGACTGGATTCATCGATCGACACATCAGGAGACGATCCCGCAAGATTTCTGAGTATGAATACCGGAAGAGGCAGCGGGAAGAGCGGTTGCAGCAACGACGGGAGATCGAGCGATATGTTACAGGGCTGACTGTGGAAGAATCCCCCAGGTTACTCAACCATCCTGATACCGATACCTTTGTCCTCTGGATGCGGGAATGTCGCCGTGCTGAAATGTATGATGCAGGAAAGACGCTCTATGAAAGAGGCCTCATCTGCCTCACCACGTTAACGGAGCACCAGCAGGTTTGCGTTGCAGAAGATTACATGGTATGCAAGCGGTTTCTCTCCCGAAAGAAAGTTCAGGAAGCTGATCCGGAGGATGAAAGTCCGAGGGTTTCTGATTCCGCACCAGACCCAATGCGGTAAACCCATCTTGGATGAACGCATGATAGTTCACTATCCCCCAATCCCTCGGAATGCTGAGAACATGATGCCTGTATGAAAACGATTGATGATCGCCCGGATAAACAAAAGACAGTCAAGCACGAAATATCGAAGATGCCGGAGGGCTATTATTCCGGCGACAAGCCGAATCCGAACCTGCGGAAGTTTGTAGAGGATCATATGCGAGAGCATCCGTATGATCCGGCAAAAGATGATTATAATGTCCCATCTTTCGACAAACCGATTGATAGTACAAAGGCAACCGCAATCTACAATATGCATACATATTGGAGTAAAAAACCGCACGGTGCAATCCAACAGTATATCCGGCATTTTACAAAACCTGGCGATCTGGTTCTCGATCCTTTTTGCGGCTCTGGTGGTACAACCCTTGCGGCATTAATAGACGGGCGGGCAGCAATTGCAATCGATCGTAGTCCTGCAGCAACCTTCATCACAAAAAATTACTGTGCACCGGTTGATGTCCGCGATCTGAAAATAGCCTTTGAGGAATTAAAGGCTAATGTCAAACCGGAGATCGACTGGCTTTATGAAACCCGCTGTGACCGATGTGGCGAAAAGGCGACAACAGGATATACTGTATATTCACAGGTTTTCCAGTGTCCGAGATGTATGGCGAAGGTCCCACTTTTTGATTGTGTTGAAATTAAAGGAGAGACCGTTGCAGGGAAACCAAAGAAGATTACTGTCTGTCCACATTGTTACAAGAACGGTCATGAGGAAGAGATAAGCACCAGAACCAAACGTTATGGTGCTATTCCGGTTCTCGTTAGTTATCTCTGCGAAGGGAAGTGTAATCCATCAAGAGATGAACGTCGCCATAATGATCCTGATAAAAAGAAACGAGAGTATTTCGAAAAATACGATCTTGCGAAAATCAAAGAGATTGAAGGTAAATCGATTCCCTATTGGATCCCTCAAAATAAGATGATGAACATCGAGGATGATTCCAAACCATGGGGGGTAAAATGGAGGGCAGGGACTAGTAATTTTCGAACGGTTGCTGAATTGTTTACTAAAAGAAATTTGTGGGCTCTAGCCGCATTAAAGCACTTTTCGAGTAAAAATCGATTTGCTGAACAATTTGAATTTACATTAACTGGCGCTCTTCTCCATTGTTCAAAAATGGCTACACATAAGGAAACTGGTGGAGGATATATGATGGGAACTTATTATCTTCCTCAGACTTTTAAGGAACGTTCAGTTTTTAAGACATTCACGAGAAAAATAAATGAAAATATCAATGGATATAATGCAATTCGAATCCAGCAACAAATCGCTATTTCGACACAATCATCAACAAAAATGGATCAAATCCCACAAAATTCCGTCGATTATATTTTTACAGATCCAGCATATGCAGATAAAGTTCAATATGGTGAATTAAATTTCGTATGGGAAGCGTGGCTCAGTTTAGACACACATTGGCACAACGATGAAATTATTGTCAATGCGGTTAGAGGGGTGACAGAGTCAGATTGGGCTTCGATGATGCTGCAAGCGATGAAAGAATGCTATCGTGTTTTAAAACCTGGACGCTGGATTTCACTTTGTTATCATGATACTTCAGAAGGGACCTGGGCCCTCATTCAAGATATCATGGCAGAAGCCGGTTTTATTGTTGATACATCGGATTCTGCAATTTTCATTGATACGGGGCAAAAATCCTACAATCAGTTAACTGCCGATAAATCAACCAAACGCGATCTTGTAATCAACTTCCGCAAGCCACGTCCTGGTGAAGTAACCGGCACACTAACAATCACCGGCGAGGAAGACGCCACGACATTCTCACAGAAAGTCACAGCAATCATTCGCGACTACCTAAGCGCCCATCCCGGAACAACGAAAGATCGGATCTACGATGAAGTCGTATCCCGGATGGTCCGTGCAGGCCAGATGGAAGCACACAACTTCGAGGAGATACTCGGTCGTGTTGCAGACCCGAATAAACCAGAAGGATCGACAGGAAACGGCCTGCGGTGGTATCTGAAAGAGACCGAACTGAACGCGGTCGATTCCGCCGAGACGATCAAGGAGGATGCCGCTGCGGAAAAGGTTGCAAAATTTATCACAGAATTTTTAAAGAAACACCCCGAGGACGAAGGCGTCCACTACAGCGATCTCTTCGAACACTACATCTATGCGGTCAAGGACAAGCCCCGTCGGGCTCTTGTTGACTGGTTGCTCGACTACTTCTACAAGACTGAAGACGGAACCTATCGTATGCCGATCACGGAGGAAGAGAAGAAGATCAAGAACGAAGGCCGGGCAAAAGGGATTGCACGCCGGATCCGCCACTATATTGCCCATCTCGAACAGGGCGTGCCGATCCGTGAACAGGACCGCCCCAGCGATTCGACGCTCGTGGACTGGCTCCGTCACTGCCGGAGGGCCGGGATGTACGAACAGGGTAAGGTACTCTATGAGAAAGGCGGAATCCGGCTCGATCGGCTGTCAGAGACCCAGCAGGTCGCGGTTGAAGAGGATTATATGGTCTGTGTCAGGAACCTTGCCCGCGGCGCAGGAAAAGCCCCCGCAACGACAAAGCGGAAGAAGAAGAGTGATGTAATTACCGTGTGAGAGGCCTTGCGATGAATGCCAAGTTCAAAGAGATATTTGCCGGAAAAGTTGTCAATAAAGCGCTGACCCGGGATACCGGGGTTGATGAGTTTCCCCGCTATGTCCTCGAATACCTGATAGATAATTACTGCAAGGAAGAGACGTTCCATGAGGACATGAGCGATGTTGTCAAGCGCCTGAAGGAAAATTTTGTCCATGGTGCAGAAGCCGAGAAGATCCGACATTTCATCCGGGAACGCCGGCATCACTCCATCATCGCAAACCTCGAAGCCAGGTTGGTCGAAACCGAAGATAAGTACTGGGCAACAATTAGCGCAATCAACGAACAGTTTGTCAATATCCCCGAACAGATCATTCGCCAGTACCCGATGCTTCTCTCCGGGGGAATGTGGGGGACAATCGATCTCACGTATGATGAGACCGAGATCCACAATAAAAAGATCCGCCCCTTCAAGATTATGGCCTTTACCCCGTTCCAGATAAGTGTAATTAACGTCGAGGAATTCATCACAAAACGTAAACAATTCACTTCGGATGAATGGATTGATATTCTCGTCAATTCGCAGGGTTTAAACCCGGCCATCCTGACAAGGCGACAAAAACTCCTCTATATTTGCCGGTTCCTTCCACTGATCGAAAGCAATGTCAATATGATCGAACTGGGCCCCCGTGAAACCGGGAAGACATACTTGTACCGGAATATCTCCTATTACGGACAAGTTCTTTCAGGAGGCAAGGCCACACCTGCCCAGCTCTTTATCAACCTCAACACCGGCCAGGTTGGTATGGTTGGGACCCGGGATGCAGTGGTTTTTGATGAGATCGCTCATACCGACTTTTCAGATACCAAATCATTTGTTTCGATCATGCAGGGCTATATGCAGGATGCAAAGTTCAGCCGCGGAAAGAAAGAGATCCTTGCATTTGCCAGTCTCGTATTCGTCGGGAATATTGATGTGCAGGGAGATCTCCCGCACGAAAAATATTATCATCTCTTCGAACCACTCCCTGATTTCCTTCAGGTTATCGCATTTATTGATCGGGTTCATGCGTATCTCCCGGGTTGGGAGATCCCGAAGCTCTCACCCCAGAGTTACTCGAAGGATTACGGCTTTATTACGGATTATCTCTGCGAGATCATGCACGAACTTCGGAAAAGCGACGGACTGGATAAAATACGGCAGCGCTTTGAGGTTGTTGATGTCGCGAAGACAGAACGCGGGATATCCGGTCGGGATCAACGGGGCGTCATCAAAGCATTATCGGGATTGATGAAAATTATCTATCCGGACGGTAATGTGACTGATCCTGAACTTGAGGAGATCCTCTCGCTATCATGTGAGCTTCGGCAGCGGGTTCGGGATCAGCTCTCTCGGATGGCACCCGGCGAATATGAACGAGTAAAGATCAGCGGGCGTATCCTCAAGACTGGTGTTGTCGTAACTCCAAAACTCCCTGATGCAGACCGGGAACAGAAGGTCCGCTTGCCTGAGAAGCCATCCGTGGGTGAAGTGATCGGTCTTGCCGTTGCTGGCGAACGGGGTGTGATACTGCTCTTTGAGATGCAGGCGACAAAGGGATCGGGACGGATTGTGCCCCTTGGCTCGATGCAACGGGTGATGAGAGAGAGTATCGAAGCGGCTGCACAATATGTAAAATCAAATCATAGAGTACTCGGGATCGCTCTCGAATGGCGTCAGAATTATGATGTCGCCATCCTTGCCACATTTATGGCGGTTCCTAAAGAGGGGCCGTCTGCTGGCGTTACCATTGTAACCGGTATTGTGTCTGCCCTCCGTGGTATTCCTATCCGGAACGATCTCGCAATGACCGGTGAGATAACGATCATGGGGAAAGTCCTCGAAGTTGGAGGCATCCAGGAAAAGATCCGTGTCGCTGTCGAAAACGGTATAAAAGAAGTAATCATACCGGAAGGTAATCTCAAGGAAGCACAATTGCTACCTCCTTCGATTCTCTCCGCTGTAAAAATTACACCGGTATCTACAATCGAGCAAGTTCTAGATCACGCATTTATGAGTAAAGAAAAAGGGAAAGGGCCGATAATTGCTGATTGAATCATCCGCGTCGGATCTGCCAGGATCATTCAAGGAATATTCCTGAAATCCTGAAGTCTATCATAACGCCCCACCATGCTCGCTCCGGTCACCGGTCCGCTCCTCCTGATCGTCCGGTGCTCCCGGGCACCTCCGTTCACAACATCGTGGGGCTGCTCTTCGCGGTGGCATAGGGCTGTGATGACGGCCATGCTCTCTCACTTCGCTCACATCGCATCGCCTGATTCATCCCAGTCCTCGCACCATGCTCCGCAGCGTGCTCGTTGCTGATTCTGGTATTTCGACAAACACACATTGTCATTTTCAATCGCTTGCCTTTTGACTGGATTTTTTAAGGTCCTCAAGGGTCTCTGAAATTGCTCTTTTATCCATCTCATCTGGTCGATAAATTGGACCTTTCTTATCAAATTGTAGAATTTTTAGAATATTTCCGGGTCTTCGCTTTCCAAGAATCAAGATCCACCAGAAGCCAGGCATATCGAGAGAACCATCTTTCTTTTTTCCAAAACCCGTCCTTACAATACGGGACCAATGAGCATCCTCAAGTATCTGATCAGCAGGAAGGTGGGCGAGTATTGTAAAAATACGATACCAGGCTTGATCAGAGATCTGGTTTAACACATTCTTTACATTAAAGGTTCCAATTTTGGGAATCTTTGTATAGTCTTTTCCGAAAAACCGACGATGAAATGAATCTTCAACCTGCAAACCTTGGGCTTCTAGGTCCTTTTCATCCCAGACGATCTCGGCATCAAGTCCCATACGGAGAGCGGTATCCTGAACCCAAGAAAGATCATCAAGGAATGCGATATCGTCCTCATCAGCGATATAGTTCTCAGGTTCTGGAATAGCAACATAGTGATAAAAGACGGGTTTTTTTCCTTTGCTTTTTCGTAATATACGCCCCATCCGTTGTGTTAGTTGGAGGCGTGTTTTCGATGCAGCAACATTTATACCTATATCGGCATCGGGAATATCGATCCCTTCAGAGAGCATTTGTGCACCAATGAGAGCTCCCTGTTGTGCATGTCGAAATCGTTGAATGAGATGACTCGGATCTTCTCGAATCTGTGAATGAATGACATAGACATTTTGAAAATCCTTTTTGAGAGTATTACCGATGTAATCGCAGGATTGAATATTCATTGTGAAAAGGATGACCTTATGATCTTTCGCAAGTTTATGAGACAATCGAATTGCTGCGTCGATACGGGGTTGAGATTTATGAATAATCCAACGACGCTTAAGAATGAGCGCCTGGAGCTGTTTCCAGTTTTCTGGTAATTCGTATTTATTGGATCGTGCACGTTCAACAAGTCGAATAAAATCAGCAAGATCCTCCAATTGCCTCCCCGTCCCGATAATCTTCTTTACAGTGACAAAATCCGATTTTACTGATTTGAACAAGGAGGTAATATCTTTAGAGATTGAGCTGAATTCTTGTTTTTCCTGAATGGCAAGATACACAGGAATTACCTTCCATTGAAATGAGGGTATTACTCCTTTGAGTAATGCGTCTTTAAGCGAAAAATCATACACGACAGGACCGAGGGTTTGCTTAAGTATGGATAGCCGGACCTCTCCTTCGACTGTTGCCGAGAGTCCCATCTTTCGGACGGAATTAATTTCAAATCCTCTGCGATATTCCGGACCCGTAAGATGATGAACTTCATCATAAATTACTAAATCAGCTGGATAATCCTTCGGTTTCTCTATTATTTTATGGATTGTGTGGAAATGTACAGAGATTCCACGCCATCTGATGGGAATCATATAATCTTGATCTACATTTTGCAATAACCCCAGTTTATCCACCACTTCCCGTTTCCATTGATTTAGTAATGCACGGGAATTTGCGATTATACGGATTGTTGCGTTTGTATTGTTTCGAGCGAGTTCTTCTATTGCCATTAAACCAACTAATGTTTTCCCGGTAGCGGTGGCCATTACCACAATTCCCTTTTTTCCGAACTTGTTCCATGCTTCATATGCCGCTACTTGATGCTCCCATGGTAAAAGCATCAATGATGGGGATTTTATGAGACTATCAACATCAACCGGGGATAAGGAGAGAACCTCTTGCTGGATCGAGTCGATTTGTCGAAGGTTTTGCAGGGCAACATATAACTCAAGAATGAAAAATGCACTTCCAGGATCAAAAATTTCACCAACAGTATCAACCGGTGAAGGATCCTCTCCTTCTTTCACAATTACTTTCTTCAAGAAGAGTCGGAGAGGATCGAAATTAGTAATTCCCTTCACTGAGTAAAAAGTGTCTTTCTTTTGGTAGATCTGATTGAGAAAATGTCGAAATGCGAAGAACCTTTCTTGAACTCTGATAATATCCTTTTTAGATATTTTCCCGGATTCTTTTTCCTTACACCGTTCTTCAAACATCTTGAAGAATTGGGAAAAAAACCATTTCTCAAGTTTCTGGTGTTCGTTTCGATAGTCCCCTAATTTATCAGGATCTATTAATATTGGGAAAAATCGAGGAATCCTTCCGTCTCTTCTATCGTCTTGATAATATCCATATTCGAGAAGTGCATCATCAGCAAAAAATAGACCCGTCACTTCATCCTTTTTAAGATAGCGTTCTTTAAATTCTTCGAATGTAAGACCCGTTGGTGGCCTAATCGGTTTTTTACCAGAACGCTTTGCATTACATTGTTCACAGAGACCATTAGATTCCGCGGGACGTTCATTACATATTGAACACTTCACCATTCCTTCACATCACGAATGAAAAAAATGGTTCGAATGACGATAAAATTTCGGATAATTCCTTGAATCCTTTCAGTCAAGATTCTTTAGATCTAATATGCCCCGCTCCCCCGCCCTTGCGTCGCGCCGGGGGATAGGCGAGTATCCCCCTCTCTCCGCACCCTTCGGGTCGGGCTCCTCCTCTCCCACAGTAGAGGCAGTGATCAGGATGGATGCCCTTCGGGCCAGAATCGGTAAACAGGGAACTTTCAGACCGCCCGGTTGACCTTTTGGACGGCGAAGCGGAGCGAGAGCGGAGCAGCCGGCCGGGAGAGTCAAGCCTGGCGGTCGTCATCAAGACACGGAACATCTAGGACCAGCGCAGCGAAGGCCGCCACCGAACGAGAGTGAGGGCGTCGCCGGAGCGGAGCGACAAGGATCCCGGCTAACCTCCCGCAGGGCAAGCCCTCGATACGAGCGGGAGCGAGTCGTGGGCGATGCCCGGAGGGCCGCCTGGACTGTCTGACACTTCGCACTTATGTGTTTTCATATACTTTCATACACTTTCACGGTGCTTGGTATTATTATATAACCTCTCAAGACCCAGTAGTATATGGTGACAACACCAATGCACAACCAAACCATCTTTGAACACATCGGGGCTGCGCGACTCTTCGCAGGCTCGATGAGGATTGATATCAAGACCATGCAGGCAGTCATCGCGAAGACTGATGTATCCCTACTGATGGACCACACCCCGGTGGACATCTTCGACATCAGCGACGTGATGAAGACAGCGGGCGAGGCTGAACCTGTCGGGAGGGCATGGATTACTCGGTCAGGTAAGGCCGTCATGTACATAATAAACGGTCTGAAGTACATCTCACCTCTCACCCAGGTGAAAGGAATCATCGCCGGTGAGCGGAAATATGCCAATGTCTCCATTATGAGAGAGATCTCCGGCGGTCCCCTCCCTCTCTCTTCTCCAGCAGTTGCAGAGGTGGCATCATGAGCTCCCAAAAGAGTGTGTATGATACCATTCCTCTCAAGGACCTGCAACGAATCAGCAATTTGCAGGAGCGGGCAGTTGAACTCGAACATCAGGCCAGCGTCATGATGTCAACCGCCCAGGACCTCAGGACCCGGGCTGACGACATTGTCGCAGGTTACCGGTGCCGGGTGAAGAAATATGGCTGGGAAGCCTGCCGGGCAGAGGCAGAGCGGGAGAATGCCATCTCCTGGTACTATGATCCACTGCCAGAACAGGGAGCGAAGGCATGAAGATCACCATGGCCAGCGGGGGGATTCACACCCTCCCCGGCTGCCTCGCCAGGTTCGGTGCGGGATTTGGTATCCTTGCAGAGGGGTATGAGATCACTCATGTGATCAGGCGTGGCCGGCTCTTTCGGATCACCGGTCCTGCAGGATGTAAGCCGGAGCATCTGGGAATCATCGACCGGATCGAGGTGTGAGCATGGCGACCTATCAACAGGTTATCCTTACCATGGCCCGGGCGGGGGTGTCCCTCGCCCACCAGAGCGGCCGGACCCTTGAGGATGTGAACGACGATCTGATGGCTGCAATGGTAGCGCGACAGAGAGCAGAGGCAGAAGAATATTTCCGCGAGCTGGAGATAGCCCAATGGCTCGAGGACCAGGTATTCGAGGGGGTGGAATAAGTGGATCAGGACGAATCCCTTACCGCCTTTTTCGGTCCGGTGATCTCTGCATATACCCGGGCGGATGCCATCCAGGATGGGGTTCTCGTGGATCTCCCCGCCGGCATTTGTCAGGAGGCAGGATTTACGGTCCCAGTGGCGGTAACCGCCTCTGTGTGGGACCTCATCGACCCGGGAAACCTGGAAGAAATGCCTGGCCAGAGTGTCGAAGGGAGAACCTGGGACCTTCTCTGGATGTGCGGATGTGCTGCCCGGACCTCCCGTGGCCAGCACCGGTCAACGGTTCATTTTCAGTGCACATTCCTGCTCTGCGAGGAAGGCCGTGACGGAAGCGTGATTACCGAACACAAGACCGTAACCCTCCGGGCTGTATGCGGTCCAGGGGACGAAGGGGAGCCAGTCGTCACCATTATGCTCCCAGGGGAAGATTGAAAAAATGAATGTGGCACTCTATGGAGGCGGGGTAATGTCCCCTGCACCCACTTTTTACACGACGGATGAGGTCGCCGAGATCCTCAAAGTGAAGGCAAAGACAGTCCGCGATATGATCTCCCGGAAGCAAATCAAGGCCCTGAAAATCGGCCGGGAATATCGCATCAGCGAAGAACATCTTCAGCAATTCATTGATGAAAACCAGGTGTGACCGGGGATTCCCAGTGCCCCAACATCAAAGCACAACCAATGGTATCGACGGGCACCGGCTGCAGCCCGGTCGATAACTAATGGGATTGCTCTGTTTATCACCTTTTACCATTGCAGGAATTTCTTTTCATGAGTTTCCCGCCAACCGCCTCCCGCCTGGACCGCCACGACTCGCTCCTGCTCGTTCCGAGGCGGCCCTTTCCCGCCCACTTCCTGCTCTCTGGTCTCTGGACGCTCGTCAGCACCGCGACCTCGCTTCGCTCGGTGACCGGGTGCTTCCTCGCTGCTCCACGGTCCACCTCTCTACCTGAAGGGGAATATCATAACGACTGCCTCTCCTATGGGAGAGGAGGAGCCCGACCCGAAGGGTGCGGAGAGAGGGGGATACTCGCCTATCCCCCGGCGTGACGCAAGGGCGGGGGAGTGGGTGTGAACTAATCCAAAAGCAGAACATATTGTTCAACCTATCACTTGCTTGATGACCCGGTTCAATTATCTCCTCCTTTTCGCGATGGTGCTCTCAATTATCGTCAGTGCAGGCTGCCTCCAGGAACAGAAGGTCCCAGGAGACGTGAATGACACGACAATCATTCGCCACGAGATTATGCAAAAGCTCCTGCATGAAATGACTGGCACAATCCAAAGCGAACTCGGTATGTTCAACTTTTCCATAGATGAGGTTGCATACCATCTCGGTGAAAATGGACTGTCTGGTTCGAAGGCTGATTCCATGTTGGCGGATCTCGCATCCTACCACCCGGCCTTACTCAGTGCAATCATTGTTGATACCAACGGCACGGTGCTTTCTGCAGCACCAGACAATGCCAAGATCCTCATCGGCCAGAACATCGCGGACCAGGAAGCCATTTCCCAGGTCCTCTCGACCCAGAAACCCGCAATGGGTAAGTATTTCGTCCTCCGGCAAGGGGGAGAAGGGGTAGCAATGGTGTATCCTGTCTTCTCTCCAAGCGGGGAGTTCCTTGGAGCATTGAGCATGGTGTTCTCCCCATCGATTCTGGTCGCACGCTATGCTGAAGAGTTGGAGGGGTGGGCACCCTTCACGTACGCCGTCGCACAGCCTAACGGTGTCCTTCTCTATCATTCCAATTCTGCACTCGTAGGGAAGCCGGCCTATGATGAACCATTCTTCAAACAATTCCCCGATATCCTCGATTTTGCCCGTCGGTCTGACACTGAACGCACAGGGTATGCGACGTTCTCGTTCTTCAAAGAGGGTTCAACGGAGATTGTGCCAAAAGAAACGTTCTGGGACACCGTGTACCTTTACGACAGCGAGTGGCGTGTGTTTGTGAATGCTGATAGGGAGTAAGATCATTTTTCCTAACCTTGGCATATGCAGACCGACCGCTTGACCTGGCAGGCGGCATGAGCGACTGAAAGGAGCGGACGACTGCCGGAGTCAAGTTGTCGGTCGTCAGAGAACCGGATCAACAACGACGAGCACGCTGCGAAGCATGGTGCGAGGAGCGGGATGGAACAGGATACGGCGAGGAGTGTTGCGACGAAGCCGTGGCCGTCATCATGAACACTGAGAACCGAGAGAAGCAGGCCCGTGATGTGAGCGGAACGGAATGGAGGAGCACCGACGTCCAGGAGAAGCGGACGGAATGGAGTGGAGACGAACATTTCGGGCCGTCCACTCTCTCCAAACCTCTTAAAAGATGAAAAATTACCCCTACACAGGCACGGGGGTTCTGTCCAGGTATTCCATGAGCTCTGCTTTGTGTTCCTTTACAAATTTCTGGATATCCTCCTCTTTTACCGTACGGCTTTTCAGAAGTGACTCCCCGCAATGTGCACAATAGTCGGCAACTGGAGGCATGATTGAGTGGCAATTAGGGCAAATCCGCGGCTCTAGTTTCGGGACTCGCTTCTTCTCCGCTTCAGCTTGGATGCCATAAACCCTGCGCAGCTCCTCGTCGATATCTTTCCCTGTCAGGTGGGCATAGACCTTGAACATCGTGGTATTCACAGAACCCCACATCATCATCTTTATCACACTCTCGGAAACCCCTTCATTGATGAGGTGAGTAATCCGCGAGTGACGGAAGAGGTGCGGTGTGACGTGCTTTGTCACACCAGCGCGGTCGCAAATGCAGCGGAGTTGTTTGATGACTCCTCCATTAGTGAGCGCTCGCCTCTGTTCGTTCAGGAATACCAACGCATCCCCTTCGGGAGTGCCAGGATAATCAGCCCGCCATTGGGAAAGATAGCCCTTCGCCATGATTATTCTGACATACCTGGGAATCCCGGTCTTAAAATTGACATTAGCGACAACGCCAGTGCTATCGAACGAAAGATCACTCCACTTCATCTGGGCAAGCTCTCCAATCCGGAAGCCTCCCTCATAGAGCATGCCAATGAGAGCCCGGTCTCTACTCCAACGACAGGCACCAAGAATTGCCTTTACCTCTTCAGGGGTGAGGAGGTCGGCCGCCTTGTGTGTCATAGTGTCCTTGCTGGGGACCTGGATTCTGCGGATCTTCCGCTCAGGGAGAGTGGAATACTCATTCTCGATCATCCAGAGGAGGAACTGCCGGAGGATCCGGACCCAGTCGTGCTTTGTGTTCTGCTTGAAGGGTGTGCCTTTCTGTGTGAGACTGTTCTTCATCGTGTCAATGCTGGTGTATACATCAGCTATAGAGAGCTCGTGGAACGGCCCGATGAACCGCCTCCATCCGACCAGGACATAGGTGAACTTGTTCGCCCGGCTGGTGCCGATGTTTGCGGCAACTTTTCGCTCGGCGATGAACTCCTTGATGAGATCGGCATCCCGCTTGGTGATCCGTTCCGATCCCAAGGCCGCATCGATCGTGTGCATCCCATACTCGGGTTTGATACAAGAGAAACGGTGCGAAGATGCAATTTCGGCCCGTACGGTAGTGGCTATCGTGGAAGATACCATAGAAACGGGTCAGAAAGGATATACAAAAACTTTGCGTCCGGGATTTGAACCTTGCTTCCGGATGCCTCAGCCCGGATTTGAACCGGGGACAACCAGATCTTCAGTCTGGCGCTCTCCCGAACTGAGCTACTGAGGCAGGGAAACAATATTGTCAGTACAGACTAATAAAAGATGTGTTTTCTGGCATGAATACGAGGCAAGGCCCATTTTATCCTGCGCTGTGGCGGTGGATCCGGTGAAATTTCCCTGGACTGCTCCCCCCCGGAAAGGCCGCGACGAGGAACTCCGGGACCAGCTGCAGAAGCGCCCCCGCGGGGTAGTGCACATTACCCACAACGACCTTGATGCGGTCGGATGCGATGCAATCCACCGGAGAGTCTTTGATCCCGTTACAACGGTCTTCTGCTCAGTGGGGCGGTTTCCGCATGTGATGAGTGAAATTTCCAGGATGAGCGGGGATGGAGATACTCTCAGCATTTCAGATCTCGGATACTACCAGGGGGCTGAAAGCGTGGTTGATACCCTCCGGGAAAAGGGCTGGAGAGTCGAGTGGCGGGATCATCACCGTTGGCGGGACGAAGAACGCGCCCGTGTAGAGAAGAGGTGCAATCTCCTTTGTGTGCAGGTGGACACCTGCGCGACGGGGATCTGCGCCCGCGACCTTGCACCTGATGATCCTGTTGCACTCGAAGTGGCACGAGTGGTCTGTGACTACGACCTGTGGATACATGCCGATCCACGTTCTGCAGTTCTCGGGCAGGTGATGCAGCGGAAGAAGAACAGGGAGTACGTGAGAGACTGCCTGGTGCAGGGGATCTTCTCCGATGCTCGCATCATGGCACAGTATCGGGAGATAAGGGAGGAAATGGAGAGGCTCATGGAAAAGAGTATCCGAAAGGCGCATATCCGGGGAAGCAGGTACCGCATCGCATTTGCACCACTCTACGGGTACCCGAGCGAGACTGCAGCCATGATGCGCAGCACCCTTTCGACCGACATGGAAGTGCTTATCTCTCCATCGGGGAGGTTCTCCCTCCGCTCTGTCCCCCCCGTAAGCCATATCCTTGCAAGGAACTTTGGAGGCGGGGGTCACCCGAATGCATCGGGAGGAAACTTCCCCTTCTCGTTCTGGGATGGCGTCCTCTTCCGGCTGTTCGGGAGATCCCCCCATATCGACCGGTTCGTGGAGATTGCAGAATCACTGGAGTGATATGGTGGCGGAATCAACGAGGTCCCGCCAGTATTCCAGGTTATTTCCATTCCAATACCCACCCACCCGGATCTGATCCGGATCAAACGAGTGGTTCAGGTTCTTAAGATCCATGGCGTCGGGGTCCATGATGAGAACCTCCGTAACTTCGTATTCCTCCCTGTGCGAAAGGAGAACTGGGAGAAGGTCCCTCCTAATGGCGATAACCCGCTGGTACTCGAGAAGCGTGGCGATAGACTCTTCGTCAGGTTCCTCCAGGAAGAAGAAGACTTTTTTTCCTGCCAGGGACTCCAGTTCTTCGGGGACTGCATCTGCGCAGTGGAGCACGTGGCCTGCTACCCCTGCATCCCGCATTGCCCGCAAGAGGCGGCGATACTGTTGACAGAGTGCAGCAGAGGACTCTTCCACATCTCCATAATAACGGTCAGTCAGATCTAAGAGGTGGGGTGCAGGGAGGGCGACCCTGGAGCCGCCTGAAACAGACCTGACCCTCGCGGCATCATCCTCCACGAATTCCGGCATTATACCAAGTTCATGTGTAATATATCCATCTTTAATCCCGGAAATCGACTCACGCATCCTTTTATGATAGAAAGTCCCGCCGGAACAGGGAATGTCCACTTCCGCCTCCTTCTGTGGAAGGAGCCCTTCTTCGAGGAGAAACGAGGTGAGGTCAGCCTGCCTTCCCCGCTGTGTGCGGACCCATTCGGAAAGCTCGCCGGCCTCCGGGATGGGCGGCTCTGAACCCATGGAAACTGTCTGGAAGACGAGCTTTTTCGCCATGTCTCTTCAGTTATTTATAGCATCATCATCAAAAGCATAGTGATGAGTGAGAAGCCCATTCTGGTGACTTGCGGCCTTCCTTATACTAATGGCCCCTGTCACATCGGGCACCTGCGGACCTACATCCCCGCCGACTGCTACGTCAGGTACCTGCGGAGGAGAGGCGAGGAGGTGGTATTCGTCTGCGGTTCGGACAACCACGGCACGCCTATCGTGGTCAGTGCAGAAGAGGCGAAGATCTCCCCAAGGGAGATGTCTGAACGCTACCATGCCCACTTCGATCTGACCTTCCGCCGGATGAAGGTTGAATTCGACCATTTCGGGATGACCGACGATCCCACAAACCACTCGCGCACGAAGCAGATCGTCGAAACTCTCGCAAAGAACGGATTCATCTACTCCAAAGTGATCAAGCAGAGCTATTGCACGAAGTGTCGCCGTTTCCTTCCAGATCGCTACGTGGAGGGGACCTGCCCACATTGCGGTGTGCAGGCCCGGGGCGATGAATGCGACCAGGGATGCGGCCGCCACCTCGAGCCCGGAGAAATTCGGGACCCGGTCTGCAGGGTATGCAAGACAAAGGCCGAGCTTCGCGATCAGGAACACTACTTCTTCAAACTGAGCGAGTTCAAGGAGTTCCTGCTCCAGTACCTTGACGGTCTTGCGGGAACCCTGAATGCCAGAAACTATGCACTCGGGTGGGTGAAAGAGGACCTGCACGACTGGTGCATCACCCGCACGCTCGACTGGGGGGTGAAGTTTCCCGGCCGGGACGATCTCGTCGTCTACGTGTGGGTGGATGCCCCCATCGGGTACATCTCGTTCACCGAGGAGTGGGCGAAAAAGACCGGAAACGACTGGAAAGCCCTCTGGTGTGGGGAGAACCGCGTGACCCATTTTATCGGCGGGGATATCATCTACCACCACTGCATCTTCTGGCCGGCCCTTCTCAAGGGTGCAGGGTATGGGACGCCATACTCGGTCGTTGCCAGCGGGATGGTCAAGGTGGATGACCACAAGTTCTCGAAATCCCGCGGGTACGTCGTGTGGACAAACGACGATTACCTGGACAGGGGGCTTCCCGCCGACTACCTGCGGTATTACCTCCTCTCCTATACGAACCACACAAAAGACCTCAACTTCTCATGGAAGGTCTTTGGCGAGCGGGTGAACAACGAACTGGTGAACACCCTCGGAAACTTCATCTACCGGAGCCTTTATTTCGCGCACAAGGAGTTCGGCGGGATTCCTGATGTCCCCGCGAGGGAAGAGATATTCGCACAGATACGGCAGTCTTTTTCCCGGGTCGACAATGCAATGTGCGACTATGACTTCAAGGTCGCGGTGGACGAGATGATGGCGCTTGCGGCATTCGGAAACAACTACATCCAGAGCAGCGCACCCTGGAAGCTTATCAAGACAGACCGGCAGGCTGCGGCACAGGTGGTCAAGGACTGCCTTGTCCTGGCACGGGCGCTCTGCCTCCTCTTCGAGCCTGTGCTGCCGGAAAAGGCACGCGAGATATGGGCCATGCTCGGGAATTCCAGCCACATGGATGGATGCATCCTGGAGGATGCCCTTTCCGATCTTCCCCCCTGTGCACTCCCTGCACCAAGGCCGCTCTTTCCGAAACTCGAAGACGCGTTCATCAGCGAGATGGATACACTTCTGCAAAAAAGGGTCGAAGAGGCAAAAAAGAGATCACAGAGGGAGATGCCGGTCTCCATCGAGGAGTTCTCCCGCCTGGACATCCGCACCGGGAAGATCCTCTCCGCAGAACCAATCCCAAAATCCACCAAACTCCTCAAGCTCCAGGTGGATATCGGTGATGAGAGAAGGCAGATTGTGGCAGGGATCGCGCCATTTTACGACCCGGCAGATCTCATTGGGGTACCTGTAGTCGTGGTGGCAAACCTCGCTCCGGCAAAGATATTCGGGGTCGAGAGCCGCGGGATGCTCCTTGCCGCCGGGGACCGGGCCTCGCTTTTAATGCCACGGATAGAAGTTCCCCCGGGGACAAAGATCAGGTAATCCCTATTCCTGCCTCATTTTATCGAGCATTTTCTTCAGGGTATCTCTCACAGCGCCCGCTGGCGCTTCCGCGACCGCTCGCCTGATCTCAATCTCAGCTTGTTCCCCGCCAATCTTCTCAAGTGAGTGTGCAGCCATGCGGCGTACGTACTCGTTCTTATCCGAGAGACTGGCAATAAGAGGAGTGATTGCACTTTGCACTCCCATGAGCCCAAGCGACTTCGCTGCCATGTACCTGACATGGTCTTTTTCATCGGTGAGTGCCCGAATAAGGCCTGCGGCTGCGTTCACGGAACCGCTCATTCCCAGAGCCTCGGCTGCCCTGTACCTGATTCGCCATTCTTTATCCTCCAAGAGGTGGAGCAAGTCTGGAACAGCCTCTTCACAAAGCCCTGCAAGGGCGCGGGCGGCCTGGCCTCTCACCCCCTTGTCTGCGTCCCTCAACGCAGTGAGGAACAGACTTTTTTTCGAAGCGTCCTTTTCGGCCCCAAGCAGGTAGAGAGAATACCCCCGCACATGTGGATCAGGAGATGCCCTGGCCTCTCTTTCCAGCATCTCCGAAGTCGTCTCCCTGTCCCTGACAGGTACACCCTGATCTGTCAACCGTTTCACGAATTTAGTAATGAGGGATATTCCAGTAAATGGTTTTTCAATTTACTGCCTGATTCCCAATGTGATCAGGAAGATCCCAAAACCAATGAACAGGATGGGGAGGAGAAGAGGAAGGATCTCTCCTGCTCTGATTATGAAAGGGAATGTCACAAACAAAATGAAGAGGAGTCCAAGACCTATCACCGGCCCGCCGCTCTCCACACCGAATACCGGACATGACCTTCCCGCTTCTTCTGAGGGTGTTTTTGTCGGACCCAACATTGGCTCCTGGTATTTTACGGACTGCCCTTGAAGGTATCTTCCTTTCTCCAACTCATGACATCCAAAGCACGCTTTAGTATATAGCATTATACGATTTATATTTGAAAAAATGGAAAATTGCAGGTTTTTTACCCATCTTTATCATGGGAAGAATTAACGTGCAGGAACGGTGCCCTTTGTGTTTATCTCCTTTAACCCTGGAATGTGGCAATTATTGTGATTACGATTCGGAAATGTCCAGAATAAGAGGCGGATACACTGAACACCAGTGTGAAAAGGTTTGCATCTGGGACTATCCTTATCTAAAGGCAGTGTATGTTGAAAGATGCACAGATATGAAGTCAGTATAAAATACAGATACGGCCACGCGGTTCTCCAGGGAAGAGAAGCAAGAAAAGGGATTTCAGTGAAATATTTGTGATATTGCCACCGAGGATTTACCCAATCACAGGGATTCCCGGGTTGTTTAATTTCGTCCTACAGGTATTCCAAGAGTATCTCTTTGCAATGGTAAGAAAAAAAGAGAGGAGTATTTGATATTCAGCAGCAGTTACTGCAACCAAAGGGGCAGCCCGATAAGTAAGAGGGTAAATTCACAACAGTGGTCTGGTTTGGAGCAACAACGGCACTCGCGCACCACACTGCGTCTGACGTTACCGATCTGGTTTTCGTTACTTTCAGGCAATACGAACCTGAAAGGATATTCTTATCGAAATTCACGGGAAGAATTCCACAAGAATGCCATTGCATGTCGTAATAGTCTTCCACATCTGTGGCGAAGAACAGGGGCTTAACCCAGAGGTAGTAAGGGCCTCCGGTGGAGGGCCCAGTGACAACCATCGAGCCATACCCTCTCTCAGTAGTCTCGGTTGCACTTGGATAGTAGGTTGGCCCGGTTGAGTAGTGGTTAATGACCGTATACTGGTTCACACCACTGCAGCTGCTGCAGTATCCATACGGAGTGACTGAATCCGTAACCACTGCGTTCGTTTGAGATGACCCAGATGTGGTGCGATACCGGGACAATTCATTCAGATACTGCGAGAACAGGGGGCTCTCTTTCACGGCGCTGAATTTCTCCAGTACATCCTGTTTTGTCACGCTGACGCCCAATGTAGATGAGGGTGCATTCAGATTCCTGGAATCAAATGCCGCAGATACCGGCATCAACACCATGAACAGTGCAAAGATGATTGCACTTACACCAAGAAATTTATGATTCATGCGATATTCGCTCTCCTCTGATCGTGTTTCGTGACACCAAGAGTGAATGTCGGGCATTGCAGCCTCTCTTCTCGGTGTTCCGTACCACTATAGATACGCCATAACAATAAAAGAATATCGCATTTGGTGAATTGAGTCATAGGCAAAATCCTTGTCTTAATCTTCTATCGGTAAAGAAAGCTTTCCGCGGAAGGGATGATAACCTTCTCATAAAAATGAGGGGAGAAAGACGGACGTCTCAAACGTGTATGTTTACAGCGTTTGCCCCAGGGGGTTTAAGATGTCCAGGAGACCAGGAAATTAATCAAATGAATGGGAGAAGAGTAGTGTCTGTATCCTCTCGCGAATAAATAAAAAGCGTCGATCTTTCAATGATTTTTATAAAAAATTTATTTAACCGGAAGTGTAACTCACTTCCTTTGCCAGGTTAAAGAGGCCGCTTGCCGTGGTGACATCACTATAGGTGATCTCGCTTCCAACCGCTGTGCTGTTGCCAATTCCCTCCTGGATGTTAGCGTTTACATAGACCGTAGCAGTACCTTCGGCACCAGTAGTCAGGTCTCCTTCGGTCTGGTTTACGCCTTCGATTTCAACGGAGTAATCCATCGATACCGGGGTACTGGTAGAATCTGCGGTAATTCTTGCGCCAGTCGACGAGGTCACTGCAGCCTCACTCACGACCATTTCAGACCCTGCAACAATGACACCATTGGTTGCCGGCAGTGCTTCGCCATCAGGGGCTCCCCAGACTGAGTCACAGCAGGTTTCTCCCACGGTGCATCCATAGGCAACAGTCTCGACGAGGATGCTCTCATCGGCGATCATCTTGCCGGTTTCGTCTCCGTCACCTTCCGTATCGTACGTCAGGATTTGAGTGGATTCGAAATTGTCGCTGTTGGCAGTCTTTGGCCCGGTGTCAAGGTTCGTATATTTATCATACGTTGCCTCACCGGAGATCGCCATGATATCCTCCTGGTAGCTGATCGTTGACTGTCCCTCTCCACAGGATGCATTCAGCGGCGGGTTGTCACTCAGGTCATTGTTGCCCTGGACATAGACAATGTCGGTATTTGAATAGAGGTTTCCGATCACCGCAACCGATGTTCTGGTTGTAATCGACGTGGTCTCATTTGTGGGCGGAAGCGTCCTTGCTGCAGACGCAAAAGACCCACAGACTGCAATAATCACAAGAATCGCAGCGATAAGTATACACGTATTCCTTTTCATAGTGCCACCTTGATTCGCATAAGCCTGCGTAATCAACACATTGTTGTCAACTTGAACTATTTATAGTTTCGGTTACCCCAGAGATAGATTGCAGAATAAATGCTAAACTGGACATTTTACGGGAAAAAAGTGCTTTTAAGCCTCTTTTCTTCATCGGGCATTTGTACGGAATAACGCTAATGTCCTGTGAAATTGGTTTATAAGGACTCGGTTATTCAATTCTAAAGAACGATGACTCCTTCTCCATATAAATGTTAAACAGATTCAATATGTCACTGCTATTGAAACCCAATTCCGAAAATCAATTGAATCTCTCGAAAAAGGCAGACCTATATAAAAATGGATACACCCCGTTCCAGTGAAGACAACAAAAAATTATGGAACTGATATTTTCTTGGTATAATAACTCCAGCGACTTTTGCCCGCACAATCGTAGCTCATGACTGCCAGAGTGACTGTAAACGTTCCTTTCTTGGAATATGTGTGTTTCGGGTTCCGGGATATCGAGACCTTCCCATCGCCAAACTTCCAGACCCAGGATACAGGATAGCCGGTTGACTTATCCGTGAACTGGATGGTGTGTTTTGGAGATGTGAGTGCCTTATAAGTAAAGGACGCCTGGGTCGGGCATGAACAGGGATTGACTATCTGGTAATTCCCGAAGTTTTGGGTCTGGTTGGTTGCGGCCACTGCGGTGAACGCGAATTTTCCTGAAGCGGGCTCTGTCTGCTGCCACCCGGACTTCTGGAGCTCGTTTACGGTGTAATTGCCAGGGTTCTTGATCAGGAGCTGGTAGTATCCCACCGGTGATGAAACGGTTGACCCATAAAGGTGCTGCGTCTCGTTGTAGACCCTTATGGTAAAGTCCTGGAGGCCCTGCTCGCCGGCATCACGCTTCCCGTTCTTGTTGCTGTCAAGGTACTTGTAGCCTGTCACGTACAACCAGCGGAAGAAGCCGAAATTGTTGTTGGGATGATCTTCCTCTATAACATCAAAGAAAATACAAGTCCGGGGAACCGGGTCATCGCTGTAGACCACTGGCGGGACAAGGACCGGGTTTGCCATCGCATACAATTGTTCATTGAAGTCGGTGGTATCCCCATCCGTAACCCCGGGTACACTCACCACGTATGGCCCAGGAGTAAGCAGCGAAAACTCGTAGAATCCGGATTCATTCGTCTTTGTGATGTTGACGGTGCTGCAGGGATAGGTGTTTCCGCACTCATTGCAGAGCCACATGGTCAGGTCCGGAATTCCCGGCTCTCCCGGGTCCTGCTGCCCGTTCCCATTGTTGTCGTAATAGACTGTGCCAGATTTATTGTACGTGGGGCTTGGGTCGTAGCAGGCATGGTCAGTATCTTCGACGATATCCCCTCCACCCTCCGGCGTCGCATTCGCTGTGAAATAATTGCATTGTGTTCCCAATACCGCAGTGACAGGCCCATAATAACAGGCATATGACTCCCCTGGTTGCAACAAACCCGGGGGTGTGCAGGGAAGGGGGTCATAGAGAGAATCTGTTACCTGAATACCAGTTAGATTCACATTCCCGTCATTCGTCACCACGAATTTGTAATACACCGGATACCCTTGCAGCACATCGATCGGAGTCGTATCTGCATGGGTAAAGGTTACATTGTCTGTTGAAATGAGTTTCTCAACCATGATGGAGGGAGTCGTTTCCCAGAATACACTCGCATTTGCACTGATTGATCCGGGCAACAGCGAAATAGTAGTCACCGACTGCCGATTTCTCCCCGGGTCATAAAGAAGTGTCCCATAATTACCCCGGACGTCTGCCATAATATGGGCATGTCCGCTGCCTCCCGGCGCAGTGTAATTGATTGCGATCTGACCATTCGTATCAGTTATTCCCTGGGTAATGTTAAGAGCTCCACCCGAGTTATGGGTAAAATTGACTGTAATCCCAGGAAGTGGGGCTCCATGCTGGTCATAGATTGTCGCCACCAGTGTGGCATCACCCGTGGGAGTCAAAGTGGTCTGTACGGGGGGCTCAAGAGTGACATTGACGGGGAAAAGGAATGTGCAGGAACCTGGCCCTCCCGGCCGGGCTGCGTTTATCATCTGGGACGCACGGTTCCGGACCGCATCACGAGGAGTTCCAGACTGCCGGTAGGCATCATAGGGGGTAGTGACCGTAGGGTCGCTCATGAACTGGTACCACCCACCAAGTCCCGTATATGGCCCGTACGGTTCCGTGGTGAGATACCAGAGCGCTGCCTGTATGGATGCAGCCTCCAGGTTTGACAATGAGGGTACTGACGCGTAATTGTTCAGGATATAATTCACCGCACACCAGTCAACCTGGTCCCTGATATCTTCAGAGAGGGGGCCATTTACGATGAGTATATTGCCGACACTTATGGTAGTGAAGAGGTCTATACAGAACCCCGGATAGGTTGTGCCTCCAACATTCATGTTGAAGATCTGTGCCGGCGTATACCTGCTGTAATAACGCGTATAAATGCTCTCACCGGCACCAAGACCAGTAAATGTTGCAGTGGTCTGGGCAAGGGCTATACCTGGGATACAGCTTCCCAATACAATCAGTGATAATATTACTATGAAAACGGTTCGATTCCTCGTGGTCATGTTCGTCCCTTCAGTTCAGATAGTGAATAAATGAGAATAATCTTTGCATTAATGAAACTTTTCCAATGGGTAACAGGAAGGAAGTAAAATACGGGAACCTCTGAGATAGTTTTATTTAGTCTTTTGCTGCATTGCGCATTGTTAGCACATGACATACTTCGTTGGAGATCTCGATGAACATCCTGGCGGAGATCTGAAAAACCTTATACAGAACCTGCAGAGTCCGAATGTTGACATGCGCTGGAGAGCCGCCAGGTCTCTCGGGGAACGAGGTGAATCTGCAGTTGATGCACTGATCATGAACCTTTATCATGACAACCCCGGGACTCGCCTCCTTGCAGCCTGGGCGCTTGGGAATGCCGGGAGCAGGAGGGCACTCCCCTACCTCGAGCGGATGCTTGATGACGAAGACCCCTGCGCCCGTCTCGCAGTCGAATGCGCCCTCCAGCGCATCAACAGAAATACAAATTTTTAAAATTATTTGAATAACTTTGAAAAAGAAGGGTTTCAGACGCCGCACCCAACGCAGCTGATCCCTGATGTGTAATGCATGTTCTTCTGGAACAGGTCAACGTATCCAGCTGCAGTGGTCCGCTCCTGGTATACAACGTCAAGTCGCTGCCACCCACACGGGCCAGGACACTCCCCGGCCCCTTCCATTGAATGAACCCTGATATGTGCCCCAACGGACCCTCGTGCAGGGGTAACCGGAGTAATACCGTTCACCCCAATCTCATAGTTGAGTTCGGTGGGGGGTCCGTCGATGACCGGCATAGTCTTGAAAATATCCCCGCCTTCATCTCGTATATCGGGAGCTTCCGCAATTGTCCGGGACTTGAGACTTGTCGTAAACTGCACTTCCTTCATGTCGATTGAGCTTCCCATCTCCACGATGTTGCAGAAGGGAGGCAGGCATCCCTTCTCATAATAATGGAGGGGGCATCGCCAGAGGTCCTTCTCCTCAATGGAAATGGTCATCCCGACACTATCGATCAACGCTGACTCGTCAGAAGATATCCTGCCTGTTTCAGACCCGGAAAATCCGACCATCTTCTCCTGCTCGACGTTATACATGTTGGCGGTTTTCCAATTGGTGTCAACTGATGAACGCTTTGTATAGACCGTCCTACCATGGTCTGCCAGGGTGGTCTCGCGGGTCGAGCTGGTTATCTGTACCTCATCGAGGGCAAGAGGCGGTTCGGGTTCCTTTAATGTAACATCAGCGAATATGGGGAAATTCGGGTAAGGCAATATAAAATCGCCATTTCCAGGCCCCACATATATGAACTCCTGAAGCTGCTCATCAAATATCCAATCGCCGCTACCTGGTTGTACTGGTTCTGGAAAATTTTGTATAAGCGCTAGGTTCATATCAAGCGCCTCGTTGCTCTGCCGCCACACCAGCGAATCACTCTCAGTGAACGTTCCGATGCAGTCAACGGAAGTAAGAGTGGAGATCGACTGGATCTCCGCGGTATTCGGGGGCCTGATATCTGCTGACACTCCTGGAAAAAGAATAATGAATACCAGAACCAAAAGTATGCTCAACCTGAAAAATTTCATTCCTTCCGTCCCCAATTAGCAATAACTCGTAATTTTCGCTAAAGGGTTATATATATGTCACTATTCTGCAAAAAAACAGGAGAACGCCCAGGTCGGAATTCGAATCCGAGTCGTCGGCGTGACAGGCCGACATGATAGGCCGCTACACTACCTGGGCACACCAGTCCTTTTCGCGCATCTGATTTTGAGATCCCGCCTCCCGGATTTGAACCGGGGACATCGCGGTAGCCGCGCAATTGCCTGAAACGGCAGATCATACTACAGCCGCGCACTCTACCAGTCTGAGTTAAGGCGGGATTTGCGCTCATACTATAGGGGGAATAAACCTATTAAACGTATCGATTTGGCGGGAATGGTATTGCCCGGCCGCGTACTTTTTTATAGTACGGACAACGTAAAATAAAGGTATGACCTCCAGAACCACTGATGTGGGGAATTGTCTTCTTTGTCGATAGTCCGTCGCCTAGAAGAGTCACTGTTTTCGATACCACCCTCAGGGATGGTGAACAGACACCCGGTATCTCCTTCAAATTCGAGCAGAAACTTGAGATAGCCCGCCAGCTCTCTTCCATCGGGGTCCATGCCATCGAGGCAGGGTTCCCGGCCTCATCCAAAGGAGAGATGGAGACGGTGAAGGCAATCGCGGACCTCGATCTCGAGTCTGTGGTCTGCGGCCTGGCCCGGTCAAGGAAAGAGGATGTTGACGCCTGCCTTGACTGCGGGGTAGACATGGTGCATGTCTTCATCCCCACCTCCGAGGTGCAGCGGGTGCATACCATCAAGAAGAGCTGCGAAGAGGTGCTCGAGATCACCGGCGAGATCGTCTCCTACGTCCGCGAACATTGCGACCTGTGCATGTTCTCGGCGATGGACGCGACCAGGACAGACCTTGACTACCTGGTGCAGGTCTTTCGCACCGCCGCGGATGCGGGGGCCACAATCCTCAACGTCCCGGACACCGTGGGAGTCTACACCCCGACCGCCATGAAGGGCCTCATCTCCCATCTGGCAGCCGAGATCAGGTGCCCGCTCGACGTGCACTGTCATAACGACTTCGGCCTTGCGGTCGCCAACACCATCACCGCCGTCGAGGCCGGCGCCTCCCAGGTGCAGGTGACGGTGAACGGGCTTGGTGAGCGTGCCGGGAACGCGGACCTCTCTTCGACCGTGATGATCCTCGAGTCCATCTTCGGGATGCAGACCGGGATTAAAAAGGAGAGGCTGGTGGAGACCTCGCGTTTGATCTCCCGGTATTCCGGGATATCGATCCCGCCCACCTATCCAATTGTCGGGGAGAACGCCTTCTCACACGAGAGCGGGATCCACTCCCACGGCGTGATTGCCTGTGCCGCCACGTTTGAGCCCGGCATCATGACTCCCGAGATGGTGGGCCACCGCCGGAAGCTGACACTCGGCAAGCACGTCGGGAGGCACGCGGTGCGCCAGATGCTCGAAGAGGTCCACCTGGACCCGAGCGACAGCCAGCTCGACCGTATCGTGGAGAAGATCAAGTTCATCTCCGTGAAAGGAAAGCGGGTCACGGACGCCGACCTCTACGAGATCGCCGAGAGCGAAATGGGGATCGGGAACGGCGGCCGGATGATCGAGATGGATGAACTGGCAGTGATGACCGGCAACCACCTCATTCCCACTGCGAGCGTGAAGGCGAAGATCGGGGGAAAAGAAGCAGTCTACAGTGCCACGGGGACCGGGCCGGTGGATGCCGCCCTGAAAGCCGTGCTCGGGATGCTGCCGATGAAGGTGCAGCTGAAGGAGTTCTCCATCGAGGCCATCTCCGGCGGGTCCGATGCCATCGGCCATGTCACCATCGCCGTCGAGGACGAGCAGGGGAGGATCTTCGATGCCAGCGCATCGGGGGACGACATCGTCCTTGCATCAGCTGAAGCGATGATCAATGCCCTGAACATGCTGCACCGGCTGGATCCGCACACCGGAAAAAAGTGAATGAAATGATCGTTTAGGCGGCGCCAGGGGATGATTTCCCCTCGAGCGCCTGCTTTATCTGGGCCTGGAGCTGCTCGAACTTCCCCTGCAGCATCGTCTCCTGCTTTTCGAGGGACTTGATCCGGATCTCCAGGGTCTCGATCTTGTCGTTGAGCTTTACCAGGACGTCTTCCTTCTTCTTCTGCATCATCACAGAGCCAACGCTCATGAAGACTGCATTCTCCTCCGGGACCTCTTTCAACTCCTCGGTTGCACGCCTGGCCTCCCTGACCGCCATCTCGTACTGGTTCTTCTGGGCCGCGATCGTCTGCATCTGCTGCTGCATCTGCTGCAGCTGGGCAATCTGGTTCTGCATTTTTGGTGATATACTGCTCATGATCTCTCCTTTTGAGCAGGCGATGCCAGCGCCTGCATCTCGTCCGCCACGTTCACGAGGCGGAGCCACATGTTCAGTGCTGCCCGGAGCGCGGCGCAATCCCTTGCCTGCACCTTCAGCACCAGGACGCCTTGACCCTCCATGAAACACTCCGCCCGGGAGCGGGGGTGCAGCTCAGCAGCCATCTCGGGGCTCAGCGACCTGAACAGTGTCTCTGCATGGGGACACCGGAAATGAAAGACCGCTTCATGCTCCATTCCTCCCATCTCACCCTCGCACGCCCTCTCGTTCTCCGGCAAGACTGGTCCCCTTCGTCTTTTTCTGACCTTTTTATTTGGACACGGTCCCACTTAAACAGATTGGTCACATGCGAAAAACGCCTCTGTTCAAATAGCGTGACCGGCTATGCCACTACCTCATACAGGTCCCATTCATAAAAATGGTTCGATGTATTGAGGAAAGAGAACTCCACGAAGTGAAAAGATCAAATAAAACTACATGATTCTCTTCAAGACACAAACATACGGATTTATGAAAATGCCGCAGGCATTTTCATTCGAAAAAAGGGGAGTAGCAGGAAAGGCCAGTCAGCGTGCTTTCAATTCCTTTATTGCCGCGCCCCGCTCCTTGAAGAGGATGCGGTGGCCGCAGTAGGGGCAGCGCACGTTTACGTCGATCTCAACCTTCTGCTTGCACCGGGCGCACTTGTACGCTCCCGCCATACCGGGATCACTCCTTTCCTTCCATCGTGCGGTCGATTGCGCGGAGCGCGATGCGGAGCGCGGGTGTCTGCGGCGTATACGCTCCTCCTGCAAATTTGAACCCGCACTTGCGGCAGGCCCAAATCCCGGTCCCCTGCCTCTTCACCGAGATCGTGTCGCATCTCGGACAGCGGTGCGCAGCACGGGAAATGCGCTCGGTCTCGACGACCCTCTTGCGGATAAATCTTCCATACCGTGGCCCGAAGCGCCCTGCGCTCCCGGTAACCCTTCCCTTTGCCTTCTGTTGTCCCCTGCTCATATCTTCATCCCGTTCTCTTGTGTCTTTTATTATTCACTGTATGCCTTCATATAGTTAATCGAGGATCTTCACTTCGCCCTGGCCCTTGGTAAGCCGGTTTACAAGGCTGTAGAAATCCCCCTGGATCCCTGCGGGTATCCTGACCAGGCAGATCCAGGACCCGTCTTTCTGCCACTCCTCGCGCTCAATGGTGGCCGCGGACTGGATGTCCCCGAATGCACGGGGCGCATAATCTGCAGGTATCTTCACCGCGATCCGGAGCTCGTCAAACTTTATGGGAAGGATCGGGCGAAGCGCCTTTACCGTCTCCTTCACGAGTTCGTCAAGGTGCTTGTAGAGATCGATGTTGACCCTGGCCTCTTCCATGGCCATCTCGATCCTCTGAGGCGGGTGCGGGAGACCGGTCTGCGGATTGATGGCGTTCCGGGAGATGAAATTGATCACCTGCCGCCGCTTCTCGGCGATCATATGTTTCCGCTGCTCCGCGGTGAGGTGGATCTCGCCCTTTTGGATGATCTTCGCCGCAATCTCCGGAAAATCCGTGGTATGGAACACCTTCAGGAGCGCCTCGTCCGATGCCCTGGTCCCCCGCGAGGCATTCGAGAAGACGTTGAGCGCTGCTACCATGTCTTCCAGTTCGATCTTCTCCCCCTGCCGAGACTTCACCGCCAGGTCCGGGTCCACCAGGATCTCGAACTTCTCGCCATGACTCTCCAGTCGGGCTGCGACCGCCTTCTCAAGGGGTATCACCAACCATTCCCCCTTACTTCTCGAACTTGTCCATGAAGGCCGCCACTTCTTCTTTGGTCATCTTCCGGAATATGGGGTTCTCCATCTCGATGATGCCGATCTCCACCATGTTCACGTCGAATTTGCCCTCGGTGGCGTCGTGGAGGGCCCTGATTCCCAGCTGTATGCTGTCGTTGATGGTCGAGTCAAAGTCGTACTCCTCCTCGAAGACCTTCATCACCGCATTCCTGCCGATACCTATCCCGGTCGCCTTGTATTCGAGGAGGGTCCCGCTCGGGTCGGTCTCAAAGAGGCGGCCTTCTCCGTCGCTCACCCCTGCGATCAGGAGCGCGGTCCCGTAAGGCCTCGCGCCACCGAACTGGGTGTAGGTCTGCATGTGGTCGCCAAGTTTCTTCGCAAGGGCCTCCACGTCGATCTTTTCGTCGTAGGTGACGCGGTTGATCTGGGACTCGATCCGGGCCCGGTCGACAAGTGCCCTGGCATCCCCGACAAGGCCTGACGAGGCGACCCCGATGTGCTCATCGATCTTGAAGATCTTCTCGATAGACGAGGCTTCCAGGAGGCGGGAGCTGATTCTCTTGTCAACGATCAGCACGACGCCCTCCCTGCATTTTATTCCCACCGCCGTGGTCCCTCTCTTCACTGCTTCCCGGGCATATTCGACCTGATAAAGCCGGCCGTCGGGGGAAAACACTGTGATTGCCCGGTCATACCCCATCTGATATGCTTGTGGCTGCATGATTCGCTACTCCTCCAGATCTTCCTCTGTGAGGAACAATGGTTGCTGGTTTTTAAATCCCTTTTCAAATAAATCAACCTTCGCACCCGGATACTGCACTCCGGTCCAGGATCTGCCCTGGAAATACGCATCCTGCTCTCCGCATGGTACCCTGGGTTTCATGCCCGCAAGGTGCTGGCGCAGGGAGCGCATGGTCCCCGAGGTACGGATGCTCCGCACCGCCACGCTCACCTCCTGCACCTGGTGCACCGCGGCGAGACAGGCGGATACCTGGCCTTCAGTGGAGCGGATACACCGGATAATGGCATATCCCCCTGTGCAGGAGACAACCGACGGTTGAATCCTGGCCATGCCCGAATCGCCGTAGAGCGAAGTCAGCGATTCTGCAATGGCATAATAGAGGTCGCGGCCGCTGACAGCGACAGATGGCGGGTCGAGCCTTGCCAGGATGTACCGCCGCTTTCCCCTCATCGTGGGGGGGCGCGGTTTCATTCCACCACCTCGACTGCCTTTTCCGGACGGAGAATCTTTGCGATGCCGAGGAGGGCCCCTCCCACCCCATCTTCATCCAGGCCAAAGAGCCCGCACAGCGCGACCATGTCCCTGGTGGACTTCATCTGGAGGATCGACCTCGCACCGGACGAGAGGGTGAACGGGAACCCGAAGCGGGACTGGAGACCGGCCAGGTCAGCGTATCTCTGGAGCGCCTTCTGCCTGGCATAATCCCTCCCGGAAACCAGCAAAGAGAGGTCCAGGTCCACTGCCACCTGGCGTTCCGCGGCCATTTTTGAGAGGATATGGTCGAACGAATTTTTCGGAGTTGCATGGATCCCCTGTAACACCCTGACCCTCCCTACGTGCAGGAGTGCCCTGTTAAGCGTGTAATCCCCCGCGGTGGCCATAAGAATCCCAGGATTCCCGTCGATTCTCCGCATCGCGGCCTGCACCTCCCTTTGATCCCTTCCCTGGATGATGGTGCCGCCCACCACCTCCACTCCCTTATAGGTACAGCCCCTTGCGCCAACTGCCACCATGCTGTCAAACCCGAGCTCCCCAGCCTCTTGTGCCATGCGGCGGACCGTGGAGTCCCCGAGGGGATAGGGGTACACGCAGGCGTCAGTGCATCGCATACTAAAAAAGATCTTGGGAAGAGGATAAGTTATTTACCCAGGTTACCATGCGAACGGATGCTCGGCCTGGTCTTCTCGGTCCCTTTCCCGCGGGTCCCCATGCCGCGGCCCTTCATCCCCGCGCTGGTCTTGCCGCGTTCTGCACGCCCCCGGTGGACGTGGTCGCTCATCCACGCAAGCTGTGAGTCAGTCCGGATCGCCGGGTGGTTCCCGTCGACCAGGATGACCTCGTACCATTTCTGGCGGCCATCCTGACCCACCCAGTAGGAGTTCAGCGCCTCCATGTTCGGGTACTTGCGCGATGCGCGCTCCTCGGCGATACGCTGCAGGCTCTTTCCGGCAGTGATGCGGTTGACTCCCATCCTGATGGACCTGCGGGCCCGGACGTATCGGGACTTGCGCCTGCCTCCCCGGCGGACCTTCACCCTCACCATCACGATACCCTGCTTTGCCTTGTAGCCAAGGTTCCTTGCACGGTCGATACGCGTGGGGCGCTCTATCCGTACCACGCTCCCCTCGCGGCGCCACTGCTGCATGCGGTTCCAGAGCAGTGCCTTGACCTCGCTCTCGCTCGGTCTCCTCCACGCCTCCCTGACGTAAGCGTACATTGATTTTGCCATGGTTCTTGCACCTTTCAGGTTCAGCTCGAAAGACGAGCCACATTCCTTCACGGGACGTATCCCGTAAGACCTATAGAAGTCGCCTGCAGGGATATTAAACTGCGCGGTCAGCGCTACCCGTGCACTTTTTACTTCTCGCTGCCACCGCTCTCCCCCTTCCTCTTCTCGAGCACCCTGATATCGGTGATGCAGGTGACGGGATACTGGCCGCCTGCGTCTTTCTCCGCGGACTTCACCATGTCCCACACAGTGAGGAGGGCTACTGATACCCCCGTGATGGCCTCCATCTCGACACCCGTCCTCCCATGCGAACGGACACTGATCACTGCCTCAACCGAGTCCTCCAGGATGTTGAACTCCACGTCCACGCTGCTGATGGGAATGGGATGGCACATGGGGATCAGGCGGGGAGTCTCCTTTACTGCCAGGGTGGCGGCGACCCTCGCGGTCGCAAGTACGTTGCCCTTCACCACGGTCCCTTCCCTGATGGCAGAGAGTGTCTCCCGCCGGAGGAGGATCCTCCCTGATGCCCGCGCCTCACGGTATACTTCTCCTTTCCCCCCGATGTCCACCATCCGGGCCCTGTCATCTCCAATGTGCGTAAATTCCGTCATGTGGGTTCATTCCTCCTGAAGAGTTCCAGCGGGATACGGTCGACCAGGTCTGTCGGGAGCATTCCCCCGCCAAACGCCTTCTCAACCGCCATTCCGGCTCTCCCGTTCACGTATGCAGCCAGGCACGCGGACTCGAATGCGGGCAGGTGGCAGAAGAGGGCTGCGGCCACCCCCGCCAGGACGTCCCCCGTTCCTCCGACCGTCATCAGGGGCGAGCCGGTCCGGTTGAACCTGACCCGCTTCCCGTCAGAAATGACATCGACCCTCCCCTTCAGCAGGATGGTACCGATGTGTGCCGCATCCCTGACTGCTCTTGCCCGGGGAACCAGTTCTTCGGGTGGTAACGCGCCGGTCATGCGAACAAATTCGCCTGCATGGGGAGTATAAATGGTATCCTCACCCTGTGGGAGCGGTCGCCTGATCGCGTCTGCATCCACTACAGCCCTCTTGCAGTACCGGGCAAGCTCCACCATCACGCCATGGCTCTTGTCGCCGAGGCCGTTTCCCATCACCACCACGTCGGCCCTTTCCGCGAGAGTCTTGAGGGTTTCAAGGTGCCGGGCGGCGATCCTCTCCCCTTCCAGCCGCTCGTAGATGAGATCCGGGACAGGCTCAAAGACGGGCGAAGCGATCCTCACGATGTCGGCTCCGGCCCGGAGCGCCCCGAGCCCGGCAAGATATGGTGCTCCCTGGTAGGGGCCGCCGCCGACAACAAGCACCTCCCCCCCGGCCCCCTTGTGCGCACCGGGGTCCTTCCGTTGCAGGATAGTGAGGTCACCGGGGCCCACAGTGATCTCAGCCTCGAGCGGTATGCCGATATCCGCAACGAGCGATCCCTCTACCTTGGGGCGGTGGAATGCCAGGACATGTTCCGGGACGAAACCGGGTGTGGGGATATCGGCAGACACTTTCACGGCAGGCGTCTTTTGTGCAGCCTCCACAAGGGACCTGATCGGCTCCCTCGGATTCCCTGTGCTGCCAGTACCAAGCAGCGCATCGACGATGCACCCCGCTCCCTGGAAATGGTTCCCAAGTGAGACGACGTCTTCAGGGCACCGGACAGGTAGCAACTCCACTGAGCACGACGAAAGGATCTTCAATTGGTGCCCGCTGTCAGGGCTCCAGCCCTGCCCATCCAGGTATACCACGGTCACATCGAGGTCCTGGAGATGGCGTGCGGCGACCATGCCGTCTCCGCCATTATTCCCCTTTCCGCACAGCATAACGACCGGGGATGCCTTGAGGGACCGGACAACGTCCGCCAGGGCCTTTCCCGCAGATTCCATCAACTGCAGTGAGGAAACTCCAAGCGCCATGGCGTTCTCATCGACCGCCCGCATTCTCGAAGGGGTGATGATTCCCGTCTCCTGGAACTCCCGGCATTCTCGCAAGACCATCAGTCAGATCTCCCGGTACATGAAGCGTCCTGTACCAGGATATCGTCCGTTGGAGATATGAAGTATCCCCCTTTGGCGCGAAACTTCCAGATCCGGCCCAATTTGCACCCGTCTCATCCCTACCTTTTTTCTCCTTGATATTCCATTACTATCCCAATGAGTCTCTGCGACGACGCAAGGTCTGCGGCACGGGAGATCCTCTCCCACGACGAAGTGACCGTCATATCCCATATCGACGCCGACGGCATCGCAGGGGAGGCTATCCTCGCGGAGGCCCTCTCGAGGGCCGGTATCATTCATCGGTCGGTGTTTGTCAGGCAACTCGAGCCCATGACCATGCGCCAGGTGCCGGAAGATACCTCTTTCAAGCTCTTCTGCGACCTTGGGGCCGGCCAGCAGAACCTCCTCGAGGAAAGGGGGTTGCGGGATGACGAGGTGCTGATCGTGGACCACCATGTCAGTCAGCCGGCAGGGAGAGCGTATCAGCAGGTCAACTGTCTCGACCATGGTTTTTCCAAGATGAGTGCCGCGGGGGTTGCGTTCATCATCGCCATGGAGATGGACCCGGGCAATGTCGATCTCTCCCGGCTCGCAGTGGTGGGCAACGTGGGGGACATGATGGCAAGGGAGGATTGCGGCCTTGTGGGGCCGGCCAGGGATATCGCGCTACAAGGGGCGTCAGCAGGGTGTATCGAGGTCGTGTCCCGCGACCTGAACTGCTATGGCACTTCCACCCGCCCGCTCCACGTGTGCCTCGCCTACAACGACGATCCCTTCATCCCGGGTATCACAAACAACGTGAACGGCGCGCTCCGGTTCCTGCAGAGGCTCGGGATTGAACTCCAGACGCCCGAAAAACGCTGGCGGGTATGGGAGGAGCTGTCTCCCCTGGATAAGCGCCTGGTGACCAGTTCCCTCGTCCAACAGATCATATCCTGTGGAGAGCGGGCCGACCGGCTTTTCTCCGAGAGCTACCTCTTTCCCGATGAGGCTGCAAGGACGCCGCTTCGGAATGCGCAGGAGTTTGCCACGCTCTTGAATGCCTGCGGGAGGTGGACCCGCGCTTTTGTGGGAAGTTCCATCTGCAGGGGGGATCGGGGCGGTGCATACAGGGAAGCAGAGCACATGCTGAACAACCACCGGGCGGTGATCAGGGAACTCCTCGAGTACATCCTCACTACAGGGGTCCGGGAACTCTCTCATATACAGTGGATTCACGTGGGCAACCGGTATCCCGACACCATTGTAGGTATCGGCGCCGGGATGGCGCTCTCACGCCTGAACATGGAGAAGCCTATCCTCGTGATGGTAGAGCAGCCCGAAGATCCCGGGCTCACCAAGGTCTCCATGCGGACCACGGAGAGGGCGATAGGACGGGGAATAGACCTGCAGCTTGCGCTCACCACCGCGTCTGCCGAGGTAGGCGGAGCCGGGGGAGGACATCGCATTGCAGCGGGAGCATTCGTACCAAAGGAATCGGAGGAGCACTTTGTCGACAGGGTCAACCAGCTCATCGCAGGACAGTTGTGTACAGAGGGCCAGGGTAATCGCTGACTTCCAGTTCGGGCGGGGGGCGGGGAGGGGGCTTTTCCCCGATGACTGCAGGTTCATCTTCTCGAGGACCGGTCGGATCCGCCAGGTGACCTGGAACGGCTCGCGCCTTGCCACCCTGCGGGCCTCTGACGGGAGGCTCACGCTCAGCATGGCCGGCGCTATCCGGCTGCACCAGGCCCTCCCCGCGCCGGCCTACCGGGTACGCATAGTCCCGGAAGTCGCCGAGTTCATCCTGAAGGGAAAGAACGCGTTCTCCAAGCACGTGGTCGAGGCCGACCCGGGCATCCGGAGCGGGGACGAGGTGCTCGTGGTCACGGGAGATGATGAACTGCTCGCGACCGGCGCTGCCGTCCTGTCGGGCCGGGAGATGCTGGTATTTAATTACGGTGTAGCGGTAAAAGTACGTCAGGGAAGGTCAGCATATGATGCCGGGAAATATCAACCCCAGGAAGATGAAGCAGATGATGAAGCAGCTGGGGATGCAGGTGGAGCAGTTTGAAGACGTGCGGCAGATCGTGATCACCACCGGGAAGGGAAGGTACGTCTTTGATGCCGCGGAAGTCGCGGCAATGACCATGCAGGGGATCACCACCTACCAGATCACCGGGGAGCCGAGGTTCGAGGCCGCCGCTTTGGAAATCCCGGATGATGACGTCAGGATGGTGGCCGAGCAGGCCCAGGTCAGCCTCGATGCCGCCCGCGATGCCCTCCAAAAGACGGGCGGGGATATCGCCGAGGCCATCATCCATCTCACCAGCCATGTTTGAGGCAGGGGAACGTGTCCTTTTAGTCGGAGGAGAGAGGACATTTTTTGTCCGGGCCGGGACAGGGTCGTTCTCCACCGACAGGGGTGTCCTCGACCTCGATGCCCTGCTGCAGGTATCGCAGGGTGATGTCATCACTACCCACACGGGGCAGGAATTCCGTGCACTTTCTCCCCGCCCGACTGACTTCTTCTCGCGGGCCAGCCGGAGCGGTGCTCCCATGCTCCCGAAGGACATCGGTCTTGTCATCGCTTACACGGGAATGAATAACAGGGATACTGTGCTCGATGCCGGGACCGGGAGCGGCATTGCCGCCATTTATTTCGGTGGCATCGCAAAGGCTGTCAGGACCTGCGAAATACGGCCCGAATTCTCCCGCCTGGCCGAGAAGAACATCCAGGACGCGAAGCTCCCGAATGTGGATGTGGTCTGCGGGGATGTCTTGAGTGAGGAGGGGCTTTACGACGTCGTTCACTTCGATCTCACCCTTACTCCCGATCACGTGCACCACGCCCATTCGCTTCTCCGCCCCGGAGGCTACCTTGCCTGCTATACTCCGTTCATCGAGCACCTCTTCACCGTGATGGATGCCGCAGGAGAGTTATTCACCGAAATTCAGGCACACGAATGCATCGAGCGGGAGATGACACGAAGTCAACGAGGTTCGCGCCCTTCTACCCGCGTGTGCCATAGCGGGTATGTCACGGTTGCGAGAAAGTAAAGACCAGGTGGAGATACCCCTATGGAGTATATGAATCGCCTGGTTTTCTGGTCCAGTGTAAAAAAAATACGGAGCATTGAGGCTGCTTTTCAGCCGCCGCTCTCCTGACATTTATCCTGATTCCAATCGTCAATCCGGAACAAGAACAGGTCAGCCTTCTGAATCAGCGCCAATATGATAGAAGGCAGGACTGCAGGGCAGTGGGAACAGGATGGAACCAGCTTAAAATATTCTATTCGTAGGCCGTGGAGAAGCCTATCCTGCTCCGTTTTATACGGATTTGGGGTGCAAGAGATAAAACGAATTTTTTTTTATTCTGAAAGTGGAAACGCATTTCTATGCTGTTTTTTCAGCATGCGAAATGAGTGGTGTGTATGAGAAAAATTATATTTATCTTCATATCCTTGGCCATCCTCACCGTAGGAATGGCTATGGCGGTGGATCCTGTCCCCGCAACTACCGAGACACAGGGCATATCGACTTTTACTGGAGCAGTATTTTATGGAACCATGACCAATTCGGAGTCGGTTGTCTGGACCGAATCCAACATGGATGTCCGTGACAATCCGCCCCTCGGGCAGAATCCATTCGGGATTCCCCTGAGCAGTTTCCTATGGCTTAACCTGAATGTGAATGGCCAGGAGATTCCGATATTGGCTCCCGAGCGCCAGTCTGTCATGTCGTATACCGAATCCGTCCTCGCTGACAACGGTTACGGCGAGTTCAACGAGATCCAGGCGCTGGACACCGGCAACAAGGTCGCAAACCAGGACAATTTCAAGTCAACCGAACAGTTCGACTTCGTGGCATTCTCCGACGCCATGGGCAGGGCAACCACGTCCGAGAGCATAATGCTCGACCTGGCAAGCCAGGGATCCGATGCAACAAAGAGGTTCATCTGTCCATTTGCGACCGGTGACGAGGGATACATCCCGGCGTACTGCAACGTCTATGAGATGGGCAGCTCCTTTAGCGGGAGCCAGGTATCGATGATCACGCAGGCTGATGAGAACCATATCGCAAAGTCTGCTGACGTCCCGACGCAACTGGCGTATTCCATTGGCCTCTCAGGGACTGGTTCCACTGCCTCCTGGATCAATGCGCACATCATGGAAGGCCGTACTGGTGGACATCTCGAGTTCGGACTCGGGCCAGTTGACATTGGTCCATTTAATCTGGGTCTTGATGGGAATCTCCTCTGGAACCCCGACACTGGTGCTCCCTTCACAAATCTTGGAACAGGCTTCATGCAGAGCGTTGACCTGACCTACAAGGAGAAAACTACCATATCCGGTACAATCGAGTCCTTCAGCAAGTCCATGAGTGTCCAGGACGCGGTCCGGCGGCTGTAACATTCCAGAATTGAAAATTGAATGCAGGGGCATCTTGAAAGCCCCGATTTTTTTGTTTCCCGCGAGGGGTGAATAGGCCCATGATTCCTGTATCTGAAACCTGCGGGGGATTTCCATGGATGTCCCGTGCACGCGCCTGTCAGCTTGCCCATGCATACGAGATTCCGTATGTGGATCGGAAAATACACGGGAATATTGTGATGAATAGCAATATAGCCCCTTTTATGCAGAAACCAATTTCCAGGCCATGACCTTACTCATCGTTGCACCCATGGCAGCCAACCAATATGAACCCGAACTTATCAATTCATGACCGCTTCTGAAAAAGAAAAGCCCAGAATCTCCCATCTTTGAACAGAAAGGAGAGAAAGGTTCTTATGCTGCTGTAGCTAAAATGTCTGGTTGATGCTGAGAGTATCAGCATAAACTGTAGGAGGAACAAGATGAAGAAATTCGCATTCGCGGTCCTCGCCCTCGCCGTCCTCGTTGTGGGAACGGCAATGGCAGTAGACCCCATCAATGCAACCACCGAGACCCAGGGCATCTCCACTTCGACGGGAGTCATTGTCATGGGAACCATGACCAACTCGGAGACCGTTGTTATGACCATGTCCAACCAGGACATCCGGAATAACCCGCCGCTGAACGCGTGGACGGCAATTGACCCCGTTACTGGAGGGCCTGATCTCGCAGCACCCTGGGACAACCAGTGGACCCCCGAGCGCCAGGCTGTGCTGTCCTACACCGAGTCTATCCTCGCTGACAATGGGTACGCCGAGTTCAACGAGATGCAGTCCATGAGCACTGCAAACACGGTAGTCAACCAGGACAACTTCAAGTCGACTGAACAGTACGACTACGTTGCCTTCAGCGACGCCATGGGAAGGACCACCAACTCTGAGAGCATCCTGCTCGACCTTGCAAGCCAGGGATCCGACGCAGCCAGCCGGATGATCTGTCCGTTCGCGACCGGCGACAACGGTTACATCCCGGCATACTGCAACGTCTACGAGATGGGCAGCTCCTTCACCGGTGGCCAGGTCTCGATGATCACCCAGGCCGGCACGAACTTCATTGCGAAGTCCGCTGATGTCCCGACCGAGGTCGGCTACTCCGTTGGCCTCTCCGGAACCGGCTCTGCAGCAGCCTGGATCAATGCCCACGTGATGGAGGGCAGGACTATGGGCGTCTACGATACAGTCACTGACCTTGTGACCGGTGACAACTGGTCGCCCGGATTCTGGAACTACGACACTGGTGCAATCTCCCCGAGGAACGGCTTTGCCCAGGGCGTTGACCTTGTCTACAAGGAGAAGACCACCGCTTCCGGCGTGATCGAGTCCTTCAGCAAGTCCATGAGTGTCCAGGACGGCCTCCGCCGCCTGTAAACTCCCAGTATAAAGAGATGACCACATGGGGCTCTCGAAAGCCCCAATTTTTTTCTATTCACTGTTCCACCGTCAACAAGTGCCCACATTACAGGGCATCGGATCTCCTGACCTCTATACACTGCGCAATAGGCCTCGCCCGGACGAATTCCGCAAGGAGCCTGGATCGATGCCCCGGTCAAAAGAAGGCGGACTTCACGGTTATTCCTGAACCCCCCAGGTTAGGATCCTGACATCAGCGACCTTGGGTTTCGTGAACTACGATACAGAGGATATATCGTCATCAAATGGATTCATGCAGGACGCTGACCTTGTCTTCAAGGAGAAGACCCCCGCTTCCGGGATGATGGAGTCCTTTTAGCCAAGTCAATGGGTATTCAGGATACCATCAGGCGGCGGTGAATGCCCGGTGTCCTCAAAATAAAAAAGGGTTGTTCAAGACCCCCAACATGTGGTTCTTCATGCGTTTTCTTCCGATAATTCAAAATACCAGGGTTTTTTTCTTCTGCTCTTCAATTCACCCTTTCTAGAATAAACCGTAATTTTCTGGTAATAGTGGCACAAGACAAAGCATTTATTTTTTGAATGGGTATATTACCCCATCTAGGAGGAATGACATGAAGAAAATCACCTACCTGATACTTGGCATTCTGTCCCTCTCGCTGTTGATCGGCAGTGCCTCTGCACTATGGGAGAACATGACCCCCTCGGCATGGGCGTCCTATGAGGATGCATTCAAGACTCCTAACCTGACTCCTTCAAGCTGGGCTTCCTACGAGGATGCATTCAAGACTCCTAACCTGACTCCTTCAAGCTGGGCTTCCTACGAGGATGCATTCAAGACTCCTGAACTGACTCCTTCAAGCTGGGCTTCCTATGAGGATGCATTCAAGACTCCTGAACTGACTCCTTCAAGCTGGGCTTCCTACGAGGATGCATTCAAGACTCCTGAACTGACCCAGGCCTGGTCATATTATTATGAAAATCCGTTTGAGACCCCTGAAATGACTCATGCATGGTCATATTATTCTGAAGATCCTTTTAAGGCTCCAAATCTGATTCCTTCAGCATGGAGTTCTTATGATGATGCATTCAAAACCCCGGAACTGACTCATGCATGGTCATACTACGATGATGACGTGTTTAAAGTCCCATGGGAATAATCTGAAAGAATATGTGAAGGAATTTACACTCATTCTTTTCACCGTTTTTCACTTTTTATAATGGCTGCATAGTATCGGCCACAATGCCGGTTCTCTCCCGGAAATCAGTAGGGATGCCATGGTCGGACTTTTAAAAAAAATGTGTTATTCCGGGATTTTGCGCGATATCCGGAATTTCAGGTCTTGGATTGTCACCATTCGATTTAAAGAAACGTCGGGTATATTGGGGGACCAGTAAAAGATCGAAATGAAATTGTAAAAGCAGTTCCCTGGGAGTGTGAGGGAGTAATTCCTGGATTGACATAACCAAGTGGTTATTGCTATCAGGTACGAGCGGAAAGCCTTTATAATTACGAAGAAAATATGCTTATTAATATCGGTCGTCATAGAGGAGGACTGAAAAATCATGAAGAAATTATGTCTTATCGTGGTGGTACTGGCAATTTTTACTGTCGGGACCGCAATGGCTGGTTTTATCCCTGCGTATTCAAACGTTGGAGATATGGGAAGCTCATTCAGCGGATCTCAGGTATCGATGTCCACAACAACCAGCCAGAACCCGGTTACGATGGGTTACAGTGTGAGTCTTTCCGGGGTAGGCACTGCGTCTGCATGGATCAATGCCCACATAATGGAAGGAAGGACTGGCGCGACATTCGACCAGATTCGCAATAATTTCGGCAACTACCAACCCGGATTCTGGAATTATGACACAGGGGATATGTCTCCATCGAATGGCTTCATGCAGGGCGTTGACCTTGTCTACAAAGAGAGAACCACCGCATCGGGTGTCATCCAGTCATTCGAAAAATCGATGACCATCACCAATATGAACAGCGGTTTTTGCACATTCTGATAAAACAACTCAACACAATTTTTTCTCTTTTTTTTAATCTTCGCGCTGATGGGCAGCCTTTGTGACCCAGAGTATTTCAAATCATAATTCTCAAGTAACCAGGGAATAAAACAACCACTGGCATCCCTGGGATAAAGGGACGGCATGTATGCAATTGAAATTTTAATAAGACTCATGACAAAGTAAAAAAATGTTCAAATCCTTTAAATTCACCGATGAATTGAACAGGCAGAAGATATTTATCTCTGAAAACCGAGTGTATAATTCTGATGCTGTGAGTATCGGAACCGAACTACAGGAGATGATCAATGAAAAAAATCGGAATTGCTGTGCTGGCATTACTCATCCTCTTTTCAGGGATGGCAATGGCAGATGACCCTGTTGGCGCAACCAGGCAGACACAGGGAATCACCACAGTTACCCACGTGGTTGTCTATGGCACGTTTACTGACAGTGCCGAGGCAGTCTGGGTGTCGTCGAACCAGGACCTGCGTAACAACCCGCCGCTGAATAATTACAGCGATGAGCTGGACGCAAATGGTGATGGGATAATAGATGATCCATTGACAGGAGACCAGGCCTGGACCCCTGAAGCCCAGTATACCATGTCCTACAGCGAACAGACCCTGGCGGACAACGGCTATATAGAGTGGGACAAGACCGTGAGCCTCGATACCGGAAATAAAGTCGCAAACCAGGACAACTTCAAGGCGACCACGCAATTCGATTTCGTGTCTTTTGAAGATGCCTTTGGAAGAGCGACATTCTCGGAGAGCCTGATGCTTGATGCAGCAAGCATGGGATCGGATGCCGGCAGCCGCATGCTGTGTCCGTTCTCCACCGGAGACAATGGCTACATCCCTGCCTTCTGCAACATAGTCGAGATGGGAAGCTCCTTCACAGGTTCCCAGGTATCGATGGTCACCCAGGCCAACGAACGCCATGTGTCAGCATCTGCAGATGCCCCTGCTGCCATGTCCTACAGCGTTGGCCTATCTGGAGTGGGATCTGCCGCTGCCTGGATCAATGCCCATATTATGGAAGGCAGGACCGGCGGAGTGTTCGGCACCTATACCGCACCTGACGGCGTTACTTATGAACCCGGGTTCTGGAATTACGACACGGGCTCCGGCTCTCCAGACAATGGCTTCATGCAGGGCGTCGACATGGTATACAAAGAGAAGACCACCGCTTCCGGCGTCATCGAATCATTCAGCAAGTCGATGAGCTACCAGTCCGGAATGCGCAGGATTTGAGACCTGAAAAACCGGCATGGTATGGGGCAGAAAAATGCCCCATAAATTTTTTTCCATTGGATAGTCCTTCGTTGAACCTTTGAGATCTCCAGGGGTACTGGCAGGTTCCACAGATGTTAAGAACCTTCATGGCGAATTTTTAAGAATGAAGATCAGTCCCTGGCTCTTATTCCTCCTGGCCCTGGTATGCGCATCGCTTGCCGGGTGCATATCCCCGCAATCCGGAGATCTCCTTGAAGAGGCCAGGGCATTACAGCAGACAGGGAACCTCAACCAGTCCCTCACAAAATATGACGACGCCGTATCCCTGGATGCAAACAACAGTGCTGCCTGGGCAGGAAGGGGTGACGTCCTGCACCTCATGGGAAGAGACGAGGATGCACTCCATTCTTACAACCAGTCACTGGAAATTGGACCCGCTTCAGTCCAGACCTGGATTGCCATGGGTGATATCCTTGCCGGCATGGGAAGGAACGAGGAGGCATTCAATGCATACGATCGCGCAATAGGCCTTGACAGCAACGCCACGATGGCATGGAACGGAGTAGGCGAAGTCTGGGCCCGCGAAGGGAGATACAAGGACTCTGCTGCCGCGTTCTCGATGGTCCTCCGGACAAATGGTTCCTATTCACCGGCCGCAAAGAAGCTCGGCGATGTGCTCGTCGCATTAAAAGAGTACGACCAGGCCCTTCGCTCGTATGACTATGCCCTGAATGTCACGCCTTCGTATGGCGAGGCTGCGCGTGCGAAAGGGGACCTTCTCTCCCAGTTCGGAAAGTACCAGGAAGCACTCGCTGCGTATGAGTATGCCCTCATGTATCTGCCCAACAATACGGTGCTTATTTCGCACTTGGCATCCATGCAGACCTCTCTGGGAAAATACCAGGACGCTGTCGCGACCTATGACAGGGCGATTGCACTCGAACCACAGAATGCAACATTCTGGGCCTACAAGAGTTATCTCCTGAACAACCTCGGAAGATTCAATGAATCTCTTGCTGCAGCGGACGAAGCGATTGCACTTGACCCACACAATGACGTGGCATGGAACAACAAGGGCTTTTCATACAACAACCTGAAGCGCTATGAGGACGCATTATCGGCATATTCCTCTGCACTCAACGCAACCCCGGACAATGTCGCGGCTCTCACCAATCGCGGATATGCATACCTGAACCTCGGAGAATTCCAGTCTGCGATCAGCGACCTCGACCGCGCCATCTCCCTTGAGCCCAGGTTCTCTTCCGCGTGGGCCTATCGCGGTCTGGCATACCTCCGGATGGGCATGTTCGACGAGGCGATCAGGGACGCCACCCGGGCGGCCGAACTCGACCCCCGGAATGCGCATGCATGGTCGACCCAGGGGATGGCACTTCTCCAGAAGGGAAAATACCGGAATGCATCCACCTCGTTCAACCAGGCGCTCGCAATTACCCAGACCTCCCCTGATATATGGTTGAACCAGGGACTTGCACTCCTGGGTGCAAAGGATTACCAGGGTGCAATAGATGCCTATGACCAGGTCCTCTCGATAGACCCTGGGAACAGCGCCGCGTGGGCCTACAAGGTCACCGCTCTGCAGAACCTGGGAAGAGGGGAAGAGGCAGTCCTCATCACGAACAACGAACTCAAAAAAGATCCGGATAGCCTGATTTCGCTGATCAAGAAGGCCTATGCACTCTCTGCATTGAAACGTCTCGACGAGGCGTTAGTCATCTATAACCGGGTGCTTGAGAGGGATCCCTTCAATCTTGATGTGCTGTTGCAAAAGGGGATACTCCAGCTCGATCTCGGAGATTATCTCGGTGCCATAAAGACTTATGACAAGGTGATGGAGATCGATTCCAACAACACCGATGCACTCGTGTACCAGGGCATCGCCTATTACAGGTCAGGGCAGTATGAGAGATCGATAGAGAACTATGAGCGTATGATCGCACTCAATCCAGGGGTCTCCATGGCATGGTCTAGTCGCGGGTATTGCCTCATCAAGCTCGGCCGCATCCAGGACGCAATCAAGTCATTTGACAAGGCACTCGAATTATATCCCGGGAATAGCGATGCTGTGTACGGCCGGGTAGAAGCGATACGCGTGATGTGGCCCTCGTATACTCCTGCATGGGACAGATAATCTAATCCCATTGGTGCTGGTACCCCTTGGCCTCCGCAGGCTTGCCGTCTATCATCACGGCAGGCTCTTCGATGACATTGCCAATCACATACAGTTCGGGGAGGGGCAGGGGAAGGACTTCAGGTCTGCAGGTGAAAAGGAGCCCGAAGTCCCCTCCCCCTCGAAGAGCAAGATCCAGTGCAAGATCCTGGGGGATACCTTCAATTGTAGGAATCTTGTGCGTGAAGATCTCGTACCCGCAGGGGTTTGCCTCCCGCATGTCAAAGAGGGACAGGAGAAGGCCGTCGCTCACGTCCATCATCGAGGTGGCACCTGCAGCGGCGAGTGCCCGTCCCTCTTCCACCCTCGGTCGTGGGGTGAAGAGATACTGCTGAAACTTGGGATAACCCTCCAGCGCTGCCTGGGCCCTGCCGGGAACCCCCACGATTCCGACCACGTCACCAACCTTTGATCCAGCCCGGCGTACGGGTTTCCGGGTGAACCCTGTCCCCGAGCTGACGAGGGTGAGCTCCCGGTGGGAATCAAGATCTCCCCCCGCAAAACGAGCGCCGTATGCATCACAGCAAGCCTTTGCCCCTTCCAGAATGGGGCGTAGCCGCGATGGGTCGTCGAGTCCCACCGCAAGGAGGATGTCTGCCGGGTCCGCACCCATTGCCGCGATGTCCGAGAGCGTCACTGCCACGCTCATCCATCCCACCTGCCAGTCGGTCATTTGTTCAGGAAAATCGGTGCTCGCATGCAGCATGTCGGTTGATATGACGAGGAACCGATCATCGAGGGGGAGGATGGCGCAGTCGTCGAGAACCGCGTCCCTGCCCACGACCTCCATGACCACCCGCTTCAGGGCGCGCTCATCCAACCTTCTTCATCTCCTTTCCCCGCTCGGCACGATATTCTCTGAAGATATCCTCAAGCATCCTTCCTTTTTTCTCCTTTTCGTAACGATCCTGCAACTCCTTCCACCGCTTGACTGCGTCCCTGAACTGCCCGGGGTCCGCGGCACCCCTTCCCCCTTTGACCACCACCCTTACCTGGTCTGCCGCAATGAGCGGGATATCCAGTTCGCGGAATACTGCCTCCACCTCCATGGCAACGGCTTTACCAGCGAACTCCCCGACAAGCAGGGCCGCAATTCCTTCCTGTGAGAGGTCTTTTGCGACGCTCTTCCCAAAACCCTCGATGCGGGACACATAGAGGACGTCCCCTTCCCGGATTCCCATCTCCGCAGAGAAGGTTTTGATTGCTTCCCTTGTGAGTGCAGGCAGGATCTTGAGTGGAATGGTCTCTCCGGACAGAAGGGCTTCGTCAAACTCCTTCATCCTCTCTACGCGTCTCTTCATGGCACGGGTGGTCCTCTCCTCCTTGCGGAGCCTTTTTTTGAGGTTCTGGATGATTACGTCTCTCTTTGTCACCTCGGCATCCGCCCGGACCTTCTGGTCCTGCCGGGAACGCACTCTCTTCAGCCTCTCCTGGAGCCGCATCACCTGCAGGTCTCTCTCGCGGAGGTCTTCCTGGAGTTCGCCGACAAGGATCCGGAGCCTTTTTATCGTCCCGTCCAGGATACGGATCCGCTCGTCACGCGCAGCATCCATCTCGACGGCCGGGGCCTTCTCTTCGGTTGGTGCCGCCTTCTCATTCAGGTCCCCGATCACCTGCTCGACTGACTGGCCGCGGACGATCCCGGCCCTCACCTCCTCGAGTTCATACCCTGGCGGGACCCTCTTCTGGAGGCTCTGGAACTTGTTCCTGTACGTCCGGTATGCCTCAAGAGCCGCCGAGAGCGCATCCCGCTCGTGGTCGTTCTGGCAGGAATATCCTGACGTGAGAGTCTGCTTTGCCTCCACGCTCATGTCCTGCCTTGGGGTATGTGCCACCGCGTTGAAGGCCCTTCGTATCTTCTCGACCGAGAACGGCATATCATGCACGTCGGAGGCGACGATCAGGGGCTTTCCCACCCGGTAAAGCGCCTCGATAACCCCGGACATGGAGATCTGGCGGGAGCTCTGCAGCAGGAGGAGGGTTCCGTCGAGGTCGAGGGCTGCGATGGCCGTGGTCGTCCCTGGGTCGATCCCTGCAATCAGGTAGGGGGGCTTGCTGGAGAGCGGGCGGAACCGTATCCGCTCGAGCCTCTTTCCCGAAATGCGCACCTGGACGTCCGCCCCCCGGAACGTTGAGACCGGGATCTGGTCCCTTGGAGCCCGGACTGTGAAAGAGACCCTGCTGCACCCTCCAAACGCCCGCGTCTCCTTCTTCTCGTACCGGAGGCCTGCCGCCATCAGCTCCATTCCGATCTCCCTTGCCTTCGCCTGGACCGCCCCGTGCATCTTCCGGACATACCGGTTCTGGCTCCACCCGCCCTTTCCCGGAGAGCGGTGCCTGCTGACCACGATCTCGCTCTCGTTCTCGAACGCGACGACCTCTGCACCCGCCCCAAGGGCTGCCACCCTCGCAATCGTCCTGGCTTCGTCAAAGGGGTCGAACCGGTTGAAGCTGATGTTGAACCTGCTCGCGACCTTCCCGAGCGTCTCTTTCCTCTCGCCACCCGTCACCTGGACCAACCTGACCGAGGGGGGGAGTGCCTGGAGGAACGAGAAGAGGTCGTGCTGGTCCACGGCGATCTCCTGCAGGCTGTCAACGGCAAGGATATCAGGGCGTTCCGCGTTCAGCAGGCGCAGGAGGCGAAAGCCCGAGACCTCGGACTCGCTGACGATCTCGCGTTCGTGCAGGATCACGAGGGCATACATAGGACGCCTCGACCTCGACCTCACCGAACCCTTGATCACATCGATGCCAAAGATCTTCATCCGGTCACTCTCTCAATGGCAGTCTCCAGATCGGTGCTGATACGGTACTTACGCGAGAAGTACCTGACGAGGTTTCCCACGTCCCTCGCGAGTATCTCCCCCGCGTTCGGGTGATCGGGGGATATCCACTGCGGCCAGTCGATAAGGACCACCTCGTTGCCGTCGATCATCACGTTGAACTCCGAGAGGTCCGCATGGATGACGCCGAGGCGGTACGCCTCCCCCACCGCTGCCAGTATGGAGTCCATGACACCTGCCGGATCCGCGAGGCTGCAGCGGTTCATGTTCACCCCCTGGATCAATTCCATGGCCACCACGTTCCTGTTCCGGTCTATGGGGAGCGGCACCCGGACACGGGGATGGAGTATCTTTAAGGCCTCGTGTTCCCGTTCCGCAGAGAGCCGCGATGCAAAGATCCACGGGCAATGCCCCTCTTCGGCGAGGTACTCGCGGGAGAGCCGGACCGACTGGAACGACCGCTGCCCGACGTGGTGGAACTTGAGCGCAACGCAGCCGAGACCTAACCCCTCGTATACCACGGACTCCTTCCCTTCGCCGATCTGCGGGCCAAGTGCCGATATAGTCCCCCTCCTGGTGAGGGAGAGGAGGGCCAGTGTGTCGTAGCCAGAGAAGATGAGGCTGTATCCCTCGTACGGCACCACGTCGTAGCGCACCATGCCCCTCTCCATGAGACGGCCGAGGCGAAAGAGCGTTTCCGATTCGGAGAAACCCGTCGATTTTTTTATCAGCTCGAGGGGGACCCATGCATGGGTCCTCATCAGGCGCTCCAGGGTATGCAGAATGCGGATCTCGTAAGGATGGAGCTGCCGGATATGGTCGGCAGAAATTGCCATGTGTGCTACACAATTTATCTATCCGGATGATAAAGGTTGATCTGATATCCCCCATGCGCTGTAGCAAGTGCAGGCGCCCTGCCGTTCTATTCCAGCGTTATTCCGGCCTTCACCTCTGCCGTGAGCATTTTGTCGCAGACCTCGAGTCCAAGGCAAAGCGTGATATCCGGGTGCACCGCTGGGTCCGGCCGAATGACAGGATTGCAGTCGCGCTCTCGGGCGGAAAGGACTCGGGCGCTCTCCTGCATTTCCTCCATTCACTCGTCTCGAAGAGGAAAGATGTACAGCTCCTCGCAATCACTGTCGACGAGGGGATATCGGGTTACCGGGACCCTGCTACTGCCAGGAACCTTGCAGAAAGCCTCGGCATCCCCCATGTCACGGTCTCGTTCCAGGACCGCTACGGGACGACTATCGACGGGATTGTGGCAAGGAAGGGGGACACACTCTCCTGTTCGTACTGCGGCGTGCTCCGCAGGCATCTCCTGAACGCGGTCGCAAGGGAGGAGCATGCCACCCGCCTGGGGCTCGGTTTTAACCTGGACGACGAGGCACAGAGCGTGCTGATGAACGTGCTCCGGGGGGACCGTGACCGGCTCATGAGAAGTGCCCGGCCCCGGGAGGGGATGATACCGAGGATAAAGCCGTTCTTCCATATCCCCGAGCGCGAGGTTGCCCTCTATTCCTACCTGGTGATGGGGCATGTCGACACCGGGCGATGCCCGTATTCCCACAATGCCCTCAGGGCAGAAGTCCGGAGCATGCTCAATCTCTATGCCTGGGATCACCCCGGCACCCGGCATGCCCTGGCCAACCTTGGGGAGGAACTCTCCAGGCTTGGTGCGGTGCACGGTGATATGCTGCACACCTGTGAGCGCTGCGGGGAGCCCTGCGGTGATGTGTGCCGCTCATGCCAGATACTCAAAGAGGTGGCCCATGGTACATGAATCATCCGGCATCTCCCGGCACCTTGCTCATCCTCCCGGCATCAACACACGGGATCAAAGTAAAAACCGGGGTTCATCAAAGACGAAAAACGGGGACGTGTGAGACTGCATGGAACAGGAAACGGGGTGTGCACTGGGAAGGATAGAACAGCTGATCCGGCATGCATACTGGAGCAGCGGGGCCAGTGGGATCGTGATCGGACTCTCAGGGGGAATCGACTCAGCAGTGGCCGCGACCATGTGCTGCCGGGCGGTGGGTGGGGAGCGGGTGCGTGCCCTCGTCCTCCCAAGCAGCGTCACCCTCCGCGAAGACATCGAGGACGCCCACGAGATCTGCAGGCGCCTCCACATGGAATGCCAGGTCATCAGCATCGATCCCGTCCTCGATTCGTTCCGTGCAATGCCGGGGTATACCGAGAGCCCGTACCTGCTCGGGAACCTGATGGCAAGGACCCGCATGGCGATCCTTTATTACCACGCCAACCGCGACAGGAGGCTTGTCTGCGGGACCTCCAACCGGACCGAGTATCTCCTCGGCTACTCGACCAAGTTCGGGGACAGCGCCGCCGATATCCAGCCGATCATCCACCTCTACAAGACCGAGGTCTGTGCGCTCGCTGAGACCATGGACCTGCCTGAACGGGTGATGAGGAAGCCTCCCTCGGCAGGGCTCTGGCCCGGGCAGCGGGACGAGGAGGAGATCGGGCTCACGTACAGTGAGATCGATACGGCGCTGGCCGCTCTCTCAAGGTCAGGGTGGAAGAGCCGTACCCCGGTGGAGGAGAAGGTGCTTGGAATGGTCAGGGCAAGCGAGCACAAGCGCCTCCCCCCGCCGGGTCTCATCCCGCCCGACTGAAGAACTCCCCGAACCGTTCGGGGTGGTTGAGACATTCCAGTCGGCGATCCCTCTCCATTACCAGGTCATAGAGCGGGCCCCTGAAAGGGGATCCCGGCAGGAATGCTGCTGCCTGTACCCGGATGGGATGAGGGAGTGAAGGATACTGGGGATTCTTCTCTAACCTGCCATCGGATAGTTCGTAATACGCAGCTCCCTGGTGCGCCTCGTAAAATCCGTATTCACTTGAAAATTCGCCTGATACGAGGTTTGCCATCACCAGCTCGCGCTGCCCGGGGTTGATTGTCACATGGCCAAAGCCAGGGGGCACGACGACTGTATCGCCTTCTCCTGCCTCCACCAGGATGACTTCCGAGAGGTCCCGCTTCTGAAGGAGGTAATGGGCCTCCCCTTCGAATACCTGGTAGATCTCCGGGTATCCAAGTCCCGCAAAGTTCTCGGGGTGATAATGACCCTTGGTCTTCACCCACTCCCCACACAGGGTTGCAGGAGGGATGCAGGTGATATCAAAACGGATCGCGAGGGAGGCCATCCACTCCCGGTCTTTCGTGGTGGCTGCAAGGTCCCGGTACATCGAGTAGACCGGGCCTCTGCAATGACACTCCCTGTCCTGCAGGACGGCCCTGAGATCTTCAGCGTAGCGCAGTTCTGGGGTCCCTGCAATCTCCCGCCAGTTCTCCATCACTGTTCCTTTCGTCTCTTCAGGATATAATATCCCGCTCCGCCTGCGAAGGCAAGGATAACGAGGACCACCGCGACAAGGAGATACGGGTTTTCTCCTTCCACGACACTGACACGCACCTTCATCGTGTCTGATATCGCGCTGTTGTCAAGGGAGTCGCGGTAGCGGATCTCGGAGTCGAGGCCATACTCCTTTCGGGTTGCATCCGGGTCAACGTTTACCTCGTACCTGGCGACCGCCTTTTCGCCGGGGGCCAGGTCGCCGAGGTAGGCAGTATCATCGTTGCTGGTGAAGGGGTCAACCGCACTGATCCGGGCCTGTGCATGCCTGGCCAGTGCTGATCCCGTGTTCTGGTACTCCACTTCTATGACCGCCTTTCTCCCTGCATGTACCTCGGCCGGGGAGGAGACGACCGAGAACTGTATCTTTCCTCCGACAGGGACACCGATGGTGAGGATGTCCGATGTGACCACGTCCCCCTCACTGTTGGTATACTGGCAGGAGAGATCGATCGGATAGTCCCCCTCGCCAGCGTCACGGGAGACCGAGACCTTGAATCGTGCCTCCCTGCTGCTTCCTGCAGGGAACTCCCCCACGAACAGGCTGCTGTCGGTCGGGATCACGGGGCTGTTGCCGTTCCTTGCAATCCTGACCACCGCATCCTTCGCATCCTCGGACCCCCGGTTCCGTATAGCGATCTGCAGGTACCCTTCCGTTCCGGCATTGAGGTGCTCGCTGCTGATGGAGACCGCCTCGAGCATCGCCCTCGGCTTTATCCGGATGGGAAGGTCAAGTGTCTCGTCAACATCCCTGTAGGTATAGGAGATGGCGTCCTGCCCGAACTGTTCCGCGGTCTTCAGGTACACGTAGTGGACCTGCAGGGGAATGGTGTAATTTCCTGCCGCGGCATCCGCGGGCACTTTGACAGAAAAGGAGACGGATGCGGTTTTCCCACCGGGGATGTCCCCTACTAACTGGGGATCAGACCTGATAACAATGGGCGAGTCCCCAGGGGAGAGGCCCACCTTCACGAGCTTTGCGGTGCTGGGAAGGTCATCCCGCTCCACGATTCCCGACCTGACAAATTTCATATCGATCAGCCCCCTGTTCTCGATATTGACCTTCAGGACGACATCCTCGCCAGGGGAGAACTCGTTTCTTCCGGCCACGGACGCGGAGAGGTCCGGGTCCCCGGTCAGGTACTTGACATCCGCCATGACCGGCGCTCCAATTAAACTAAATAAAATGGCCAGAATCACGAAATGACGCATATTCATGTGAAACCACTTGTTGTTATTGCTATAACAACATTTAAGATTCGCCATATATAATGGTATGTAATGGCCGAAACACCCCCATCCCATCTCTCCCTCACGGAATCCCTAAAAGCCCTCGGGCTCACCAAGTACGAAGCGCTGGTGTATATCGGTCTCCTCAAGGTCTCTGGAGCGACTGCCACCGATATCCACGAGATCTCAGGCGTTCCCCGTGCCTCGGTCTATCCTGTGCTGGACCGCCTCATCCAGGAGAACCTGGTCTCGGTCTCCCACTCCACCCCCAAGCGGTTCGAGGCCGTTCCCCCTGAGGACGGAATTGATCACCTGCTGGAGTTGGTCGAGTCGGATGCCGCACGAGCGAGGAAGATGCTCTCCCGGATCTACAGGGACAGGTCATCAGGTGAGCGTGGAGACCAGGAGCTGATATGGAGCATATACGGCGACGAGCACATCCGCTCCCGCCTGATCGACCTCCTCCAGCATGCGGAGTGCTCCATCGACACCATATTTTTTGGCGGATTCCTTCGCGAAGAGATTACCGCGGCCCTGATCGCAAAGAGCGGGGCCGTCCCCATCCGGGTGGTGACGGACCGGTGGGACGTTCCTCTCCCCGGGAAGATCTCGGTGCACGTGAAGTCCCCGCCGGAGTCCCTGAAAAATCTCAAGCCCTCGTCTGTTGCCGGGGGAGTGTTTCTCATTGACCAGCGGAGGGCCATGGTGGTCATGGTCTCGGGGGGAGAGGGACCGACTGCGCTCTATTCTGAGTCAAAAGGATTCGTGAAGTTCTTCTCGCTTTACTGGGAGCTCCTCTCCTCGTGCGAGGCAGTTCTTGCCTAAAACTCCAGGATCTCCTGCATCTCCTGGACGTCCATCAGCCCCTTGATCGCCTGGGTCACGACATAGACGCCCCCTTCCTTTATGGCGGCCATCGGGTTTGTCCCTCCAAGGGCCACAATCCCCATGTACTGCGGGTCCACCGTGACCCCGAGCGCCGGGGTATTCGGGAGGCCCACGTCCAGTATCCCGGAGAAACTGCTGCCGGCAAGGTCGTCGATCACCTCTCCCACCAGGGTCTCGGCCTCCATGTGGCATTGCCGGATGTTCGCAAGGATGTTCCCACTCCCCCTTCTCATCATCTCGTTGATCGACGTAATCTCCTGGGAGATGAGTGCCTGGAGCGGGTCGATGGTGGTATGTTCGTACAGGATCATGTGGGTGAACCGCCTTGGGACACGGCTCTCGATCTCGACCACCCCACCCCCGATGGGGTTCGAGGGCACGCCTTTCCTGAGAAGGACCCCGTCGAGCGTGGAGCTGCACATCGTGATGATGGCACAATGGCCCGATGGCACCTGGAAATCCCCGACTGTTGCCCCCTCCTCGATGAAACGCACAAGGCCGCTCACGCAAATCCCTGCCTTGAACGCGTCCTTCATGACAGAGATGGCGTATTCGAGGTCCTCTTTCCTGATGAGCGAGAGGTTGTAGACGACAGTCCCTCTTCCTTCCCGGGGATCGAAGGTCACCTGCATGGCGTACTCCTCTATCCGGGTATGCACGAACTTGAGGGGGAGGTTCATCTCTCCATCTAATCTCTCCTGTCAATAGAAAAATTGTTCTATAAGATGGGGGAAATGTATGGTTAATGGACGAAAAGGTTCGGGAAAAGGCGAGAAATGCGATAAAGTCCATCCTGGAGGCGGCAGGGTTCTCGGTGAACACGCTCGAGGATCCCTTTGACCTGGCCGAGCGGGATGATGAGTACCTCATGGTCCTGTGCAGCAATGACCCGGGAGAGATCGAGGAGTATAACACCGGTGCATACCGCCTGATGAAGGACGGCGAGGGTATCACCTATAAGAAGCTCCTCTTCTCCCTCGAGCCTTCTGCCACTGCGGGGAACTGCATTCTCTGGAGGAGCGACGAGTTCATCCGGTACGCGGGAGAGGCGGCCTTGGATGAGATCCTTGGACGCCCCCTCGCACTCTCGTTTTCGGATGGGTCGCGCACGAAGGCGGATGCGGGGCCCGCGCTCACGAGGGGCCGCAGCACCCAGGCCATAGAAGAGGAAGAGCCCGGGGGGATTGTCATCTCCCACCTCCCCTTGCGGGTGCAGAAGCAGGCTGCCGAGCAGATCGCGAAGGTCCAGGGGCAGGCAAGCCTGAAGTTCATGCCATACTGGCTCTACTCATACCAGAGTTCAGGGGAACAGGTGTACAGGGACCAGCGCATCGGGTTTGATTCCGAGGGGAGCGGCGGGATCAATGCCATCAACGGGACGAAGATGGATGCCGACTGGAATGCCGTCGCAGAATCTGCCATCCCCCAGAGTGCCGAGGTTGTGCAGCCCCGTCTCACCAGGGAAGAGGCTACCGAGAAGGTCGTTGCAGAGGTGATCGAGAGCCTCACCCGGAAGATCCGGATCAAGCAGGTGATCGGCGATGCCATCTCGTACGAGGAGAAGGTGATGAGACCAGACAAAAAGAACGTCGTGGTGCAATTGCAGCAGGCATTCATCCCTGTCTGGCAGGTGCGGGGCAAGAAGATCGTCGAAGTGAATGCCTATACGGGCGAGGTCCTTTCCGAGCCCATGGACGAGGGCGTCGAGGTCTTCTGATATGGCCGGTCCATGATCGCAGTTCTCGGCGGAGGCCCCGCGGGCAGGATCGCAGCCATGCAGCTTGGCCTCGCAGGAAGAGAGGTCACCCTTGTTGAGAAGGGGGGGCTCGGGGGGCAGTGCCTCCACCATGGCTGCATGGTGGTATGCGCATTGAATGACATCGCCAGGCACCTCTTCTTCTCCAGGGACCTTCAATCTCTTGGCATCCTCGACTCTGTCCCCACCGTGTCATTCTCCCGGACCCTCGCCGAGATGGCCCTGGTGCAGGCAAAAATTGCGTCAGTCCTCGATGCCGAGACAAGGAGCTGCGGCGTCCAGGTCATGCAGGGGAGCACGGGAAGGGTGGATGGCAATTCCCTTTACGTGGACGGCGAACTGTTTTCGGCCGAGAAGATTGTCGTTGCCACCGGCTCGCTCCCCCGCATCCCCGATATTCCCGGTATCCGGCTCCAGGGGGTATTCACTCCCCACACCCTCCCCTCGATAAAGAGTGTCCCGGAGCACCTCCTGATCATCGGCGGTGGGATCATGGCAGCGGAATTTGCCTTCATCTTCAGGGAATTCGGGGCAGACGTCACTCTCGCTGCCCGAAGCACCTTTCTTAAAGGTATGCACCCGAGGCTCCGGGAACTTGCGGGAAGGGATCTCTCAGGGGTGACAATCCACGAGGGGTGCACGGTCGGCAGGCTGGAGGGAGATGGTGCGGTCAGCGGTGCCATGCTGAAAACAGGCGCAAAAGAGAACACGGTTTCCTGCGACGGGGTCTTCCTTGCCGCGGGACTGGTCCCGAACTCCGGCATGGTCTCCGGGTTGAAAAAAGGGCAGGACGGGCGGATCCTCGTCGACCGCTCGATGGTCACCAGCAACCCCTCCGTATACGCATGCGGGGACGTGACCGGCTCACGTGCGCTCACGCCCGTGGCACGGTACGAAGGCACGGTCGCCGCAGCGTCAATCCTTGGCCGGGAACCTCCCCCTGACTGCACGCCCATCCCGCAGTCCATGAACCTTGCATCGGAATACGCATTCGTGGAAGCGGACGGGAGCGATGACGAGGTCGCATTTGGGACCCCGGGGCCCGCGGGGCCGGGGACGTTCTGGTCGGTCCCACGGGGGCACACGGGGATGGCGGGTATCCTCGTCTCGAGAGAGTCAGGAAAGGTGGGCGCGGTGTATACCGCCAGTCCTGCTGCAGGGATCCTCGCTGCCTACCACTCGTTCCTGATGCGTCTTGGGGTCACCGCCCATGACTTCAAATGGTTCATGGAGGTCCACCCCATGACAGACGGAGTATATCCCCTGATGAAGTATGCCTCGTTCCGGCTTCACCAGGAGAAGGAAGATCGGCCCTGACCGGGTCAAACGCTGCCGCTCACAGGTGCATTGACTGTTCCCACTCCCGCACCATCGCGATGAGCGCGGTGGGGCGTTCAGACGAGTATTCGACCTCCCCCCTGAACACCTTCCCCGAATTGCCGTCGAGGGTGATCCTTGCACCCTCCCTGAGTTCCTGGCCGCTGATCCGGCACCGCCGCCTCGCCTCGTCGATGACCAGGCTCTCGCACCCCACCACGCAGACCCGGCCCATCTGCCTTGCCACCACCGCGGCATGGGAGGTCCTGGCGCCCCTCGCGGTGAGGAGACCGATCGCTGCCCTTATCCCCGGGATATCGTCAGGAGAAGGGGTCTCCCTGATCAGTATCACGCTCCTCCCTTCCGATTCCATCGCTTCAGCGCTGGCGCCGGAGAACGCGATATCCCCTGCTGCAACCCCGCCCGACGCAGGAATCCCGACTGCGAGGGGGTGGTCCCTTGTCCTCACGCGTTCGACAGAGATCGCATCCAGGTCAACCTCGCGGAGCATCCAGATCACGTCCTGGGGTGAGATGATCCCTTCCTGGCAGAGGTCCACCGCGACCTTCAGCGCCGCGTAGGGGGAGCGTTTCCCGCTCCTGGTCTGCAGGAGGAAAAGCTCCCCGTTCTGGACCGTGAACTCGAGGTCCTGCATGTCCCTGTAATAGGTCTCGAGCTTTTTTCCGGTCTCCGAGAGTTCCAAAAAAGTCTCTGGCAGGGCCCGCTGGAACTCGTGCTGGGTGCTGATCGACTGGTCTCCCGAGACCACGTCCTCACCCTGTGCCCCGAACTTGAAGTCCACCAGCAGCTGGGCATTCCCCTGCCAGGGATTCCTGGTGAAGGCAACTCCCGCCCCCGAGCGCGAACCCAGGTTGCCGAAGACCATGGCCTGCACTGCGACCGCGGTTCCCCGTGCCTCCCGTATGAGGTTGAGTCGCCGATACGCCTCTGCCCGGGGACTTTCCCATGACTTGATCACTGCCTCGGTCGCCTGCTCGAGCTGCTGCATGGCGCTGGCAGGAAACTTCCCGCCACTGTTCTGTGAAAATATCCGTTCGTACTCGGCGGCAAGGTCGCGGAGGGTGTGCGCATCCAGTTCGATCTCATCTGCGACTCTCTCCCGCTCCATCTCCTCGCGGAGCACAGACTGGTAGAGCGCAGAGGGGTGCCGGGACACCACCTGCCCGAAGTTCTGGATGAGCCTCCTGTAGGAGTCCCATGCGAATTTCGGGTTCCCCGAGAGGGAGATGAGGCCGCGCACCGTATCGCGCGAAAGCCCGATGTTCAGGACCGTCTCCATCACCCCGGGCATGGAGACTGGCGCCCCTGAACGGACTGAGACCAGGAGGGGCCTCCTGCTGCTGCCAAACGAGAGGCCCGTTGCCTTCTCCAGGCGGGAGATCCCGGTTGCAAGGAGGGCAGGCAGGTCTGGCGGAAGCTGCCGTCCGGACTCAAAATACTCCTCACAGAGGCTCACCCCCAGGCAGAACCCGGGGGGCACCTTTATTCCCAGGGATGCAATGGTGGCAAGGTTTGCTGCCTTGTTGCCAAACTCTTCTGCCGGGACGCACTCCACCTGGCCGCACCCGAACGTGACCATGCGGGGATATGGTTTTGCTGCCATCACCTCTTCCTCACCTCATCGGTTCATCCTCTCCATGATGTCGTCGCGGAGGAGAAATGCCGCCTTCATCAGGGAGTTCGTGGACTCCTCGATGGTCCGGGCCAGGTCGCCATAGACCTGCATCTCCTTCCAGTCCCGCGACTCCACGAGGATGGTCTTCTGGGCGAGGCGGAGGGCCTCGTCCGACTGGTGCTCGAGGGAGAGGACATGGTCGATCGCCTGGAGGAACTCCTGCATGTCATCCCTGCTGTACCCCTTGTAGACGTACTGCGAGGCGATCAGCGCTTTTAAGAACTCCTGGGCACTCCTCTCCGCGAGTTCGGCCATCTCCACGAGCGACTGGTTGATCTTCCTCGAGAACGTGACGGACGGGATGAGTGTCACAAAGAAGGAGGCCTCCTCCAGGAAGTCAAGCGCGTCATCCGCAGTGAATATGAGGGCCGAGTAGAAGTTGGCATTCTCGATCCTCCGGGAGAGGGTCCGCACCTTGGTGACTGCGAGATCCGCCTCGCTCTCCCATTTCTTCGCCCTCTGTGCGCTCCTCGCGATGAAGGAGACGTCTCCCCCCATCTGGATATGCTGCAGCGCCTCCCTGACAACCGTTGCCACGCTGATCGTAAGAGTCGCGTGCTCCTCGCAGATCTCCATCAGGTTCTCGTGCGCCGACCGGAAGTAGCGGAGCAGTTCTGCCTTGATCTCGTCCTGGACCAGGAGGCGCGACTTGTTTGCGAGGAGACCGGTCGCGGAGACCCGGAGCACCCACTGGAAATACTCGATACTCTTCTCGCGCCCGAGGATCTGGTGGAGGGGTTCCCCGTACCGCATGGGGACGCGGGATGACATCTCCATCGCGTCGTAGATCATCTTCTCCCCGCCGAGAAGCAAAAACCCCATGTGCCCGACGTCGTTGTCCGCGGCCCATTTCAGGACCGAAACCGCGTCCTTGGTGAGGAGAAAGTTCCGCAGCCTCTTCCGGGCGCGGTTCCAGTCGATCAGGAAGACCAGGCGCGACCCTGCGAAGGAGAGGAACCTCGCAAGGTCATCATTCCCGGACGCGGTATAGGTTCCCGTTGAGAGGTGGTAGATCTTCTTCTCGAAGGTCTGCGCTCCCTTCTTCGAGAGCGTGTCGCCCCACCTGACCCCCTTGCCCTCGAAGAGTCCCTGGAAGAACTGCAGCCTCGGCATGTGGATGTCGGTATAGATGATGGTCGCGGTCAGGCCCTCGATGTTGATCACCAGCACGTGGGCATCGGTCATCCCGATATCGTTCTGGAGGATCAGTCTTGGGCCGTTCCTCGTCGCGGTGGTCCCAAGGCCGGGGTGATCGAACTTCAGGGGTGCAGTGCGCCGGACCCCTGACATGAAGGCACGGACGATCTCCTGGTCCCCCTCGTCAAGGAGGTAGGTCATGGCCCCGTCGATCACCTCGCTTGCGAGATCGCCCTGGAGCCTGTTCAAGGCACGGTGCATGTCCATCACCAGGAGGTGGACGCTGTCGCCGTCTCCGCTCTGGCCCTCGGTGATCGCGTCGATTGCTGCCTTCTCCGCGAGGTCTCCCTCGCCAGTAGGAATGCGCTGTTCAAGGGCTTGCAGTCGTTCCCTGATCGTATGAGCATCGTCGTCGTCGCGGGACAGGAGGGGTGTCGCCATCTCCAGGAGATTTGACCTCACCTCCCCGAAGAGCTGCGCGGAGTGGGGGATGCGAACGACTCCTTCTCCTGCTGACTCCGATTCGGCCACCACCCTGTCGTAGACAGTCGTCCCTATCCCCGCAGCCTCCCTTTCCACCCGCAGGCTGGAAAAATCTGCATGCGGGTTCTCGGCCCTGGACCGGGCTGCCTGGAGGAGGGTGAAGAGATACTTGATCCGGTCGTTAGCCGCAAGGGCGTTGTTGACCAGGGTGGGAAGGATCAGCCCCTCCTCACCAAGCTCTTCTATGATCTCCTTCTTTGCAGGCATGGTTTCCTCTTCATGACATCCTTCTCCCGACTGGCACCACCCGGCCCTTTCCATGTATTTCCGGATATCACGTTAATCTCCTTTTCAGCCCGCGGGAATAAAGGCCTTTTCCACATATCACTATTGAGAATCCGGAGGGGACCCGGGACAGGAGGGGAGGTGACCTGTGCGGTGGGATCACCCCCGCAGGACGGCCCATGAATCACCGGGAACGCATTGCCTGTGTCTCGCTCATCCCCTGATTTTATCTTTTCCCTGCAACCCTTGCGGACGTCCTCGCGGCAACGTGCATTTCCATTCTTACTCAAGCAAAGCACTATTACCTCTCCCCCCACCAATACCTCTCAAGGGAGCATGGAATGGAGCGAGAGGACCTTCACGAAATTTTTGAGAGAATCCAGACGGGGATCGTGATCATCGACCCGCTGGACCATACCATACTTGACGTCAATCCCAATGCTGCTGCCCTGATGGGACACAAGCGTGATAAAGTTGTCGGGAGAATCTGCCACCAGTTCATCTGTCCCGCGGAGAAGGGCAGATGCCCGATCACGGACCTTGGCCAGGAGATCGACAATGCAGAACGGGTACTTATCAACCGGGACGCCGAGAAGGTCCCCATCCTGAAGACCGCAACAAAGGCACGGTTGGGAGAAAAGGAGGTGATCATCGAGAGTTTCATCGACAACCGGGACAGGAAGATTGCAGAAGAGAGGAGGTGTGCGATGATCGGCTACATCGACGAGACCGTGATGCGGATCCGGGAGCCCCTCCTCCTTGTGAAACAGAACCTCGAAGATCTCGCCGGCAGGGTGGACGATATTCCTGCAGGGTCCGGGATTCTCCAGGCGGAATTGCAGGTGGAGGCACAGCGCCTGGCGCAGATCTTTGAGAACCTCCTTGATATCCAGAGGGCAATTGCAGAGGGACGCGAGGAGATTCCAGAGTCCTACAAGGCGTTCATCACAAGGGAGTAATTGAACAATCCGCGAATGTCTCCCCGTTTCCTAATCAAAATCGCTTCCGTGCCCGTGCGCTCTTCGAGGACACCCGGTTCATTTTCCCCACAGATCCCGCGGGACTGCGGTAATGGAGTGCTATGAAGGGCCATGCCTTGCCACGCGCTTCTGTCCTTTGGGCCATGAAATCCATCCTTCTGCAGGATACCATGGCAGCGGCCGGCACTTCCGCTATCCCGGACAGAGTTCCCTTACCGTCTCGAGGAGCGCCCGCGGCAATATCGGCTTACGGATGACCCGGGCGATGACAGATGCATACTTCTCCCTGTCTTCGGATGAGACGTCCCAGGCGGAAAGGATGATAACCGGGACGTCCCGCAGCGACTCGAGCTTCCGCCATTCGTCGAGGAACTGCAACCCGGTGATGGGGGTCATCATCAGGTCGAGGAGGATGATATCCGGAGCGAGGTGCGGGAGCTTTTCCAGCGCTTCCTGGGGATCGGTGAACGGGAGGACAGAATGGCCGGCATGCTCGAATGTGACTGCGAATACCTCCACAATATAGGGGTCGTCATCCACGATGGCAATGGTCACCATCTGTGCTCCTGGTACCGATACGGAGATGCCCTGGCAGCGTTTCGTCTCGGGCCCGCGTGCTCCTTCTTCCCAGTGGGGGCGGGGGAGATCCTCTCGTGGCGCTCAAGGTAACTCCTGACTTTTTTGGACTCGAGGTACCCCTTGTCCAGCTTCTCGACGATCTCGTTGATCTGCAAGGAGAGGTCGATGATCTTTTTGGAGCGGGGGTCTTCGTCGAGGCTTGCATACCCGACGATCCCCTGGAGCGGGTTTCGGATCTGGTCGTTCAGGGTCGCAAGCTGCTCGAGGATCCGCGTGATATGTTCGAAGGCCATCTTCTCCCGGTCTCCTGCCCTGAGATACCCGATTACAAAAGAGATCTCCTGCGCCATCTGCCGGAAGAGCGTGATCTCAGGCGCATCCGGCACAAGGTGAGGGGGGAGCACGGCGAAGATCCCCCCCAGCATCCGGGTGGTGGAAGGCAGCGGTCCGACCAGCCCCTGCTCCTCCCTTCCCATGCAGTTCCATGTGCAGTGTTCACAATCGTCTTTACATTCCCCCATCACCGTGACCACTTCCTTTTTCAGTGCCTCCTGCACACAGGGGGGAAGCGCGTCCAGGGCGTACGGCGGCTCAGGGAAGCTGCAGGAGGTATCCCCAAAGGCAGCCTGCGAACGGACTGTGCCATGCTCGTCGAGTGTTCCTATCCAGAGCGCCCGGTACGCGCCTGATGATGCGACGATCCTGGTGATGATGGCAAGCAGTTCATCCTCGCCTCCCGCCACCACAAGCGCCCGGGTACCTGCCGTGGTGACCTGGAGTGCACGGTTCTTCAGGTACAACTCTCGGTTGGATGTCTCGAGGTCCATGGTCCGTTTCTTCACCAGGTCGTCGAGCTGCTCGTTCAAGGCCCGGAGCCTCTCCTCGGCCTCGACTTTGGAGGTGATATCATAGAGGGATCCCTGGATGAAGAGAGGCGTGTTCCTTGCATCAACAACATTCTGGATGAATGCCTGTATCCAGCGGATCGCCCCCTGCTGGTGGATGATCCTGAACTGGAATTCGTTGGTGTAGCCGGGAACTGTCCTCGCCTTCTGCATCTCCCCTTCATACAGGCCACGATCATCCGGGTGCACGAGCGTATCCCATGGAGGCTTCCCTGCCTTGATCTCGGCCTCGGTATACCCCGTGATCAGCGAGAGCGCCCCATGATAGAAGACGGGTTCGAGATCCATGGAGAGGCGGAATGCTACCCCCTGGAAGTGCTCCACGAAGAGCCGGTACCGCTGCTCGCTCTCGCGAAGTGCCCGGTCCATCGAGTGCCGGAAGAGCGCGACCTCGATGGTGATATACATCTCCTGCTCGTTGAAAGGTTTCAGAAGGTATCCATACGGGCCGGTCTTCCTGACCTCCTCGATGATCTCGCTGTCTGAATATGCGGTCAGGAAGATGACCGGTATGTCAAGGCGTGACCGGATCACCTCTGCAGCCTCGATGCCGGTCATCTCACCGGCAAGGTAGATATCCATCAGCACGAGATCAGGCCTGGCCGCCTCCGCAACCTGGATCGCTGCTTCACCGGTCGCCGCCACACCTGCAACCGCATAGCCAAACCCTTCGAGGGTTATTCTCAGGTCTTCGGCAACGACCTGCTCGTCTTCGGTGATCAGGATCGTGGTCATTTTAGCACCTGTTCTCCATGGTCCTGTCGGGATGGATCTCCCGTACTGCTCCTGGGACGTGGGATGAGACCGGGAGGCGATATGTCAGCAGTATCCCCTGAAGGGTTATTAATCATCTGGAGGGACCGCCAACCTGCATGTCTTCGGCAGACACGTAAAGGCTGATCGCACCGCCGATGATGTTTACCGCGATCTTCATTGCCTCCACCTCCTCGCCGAGGAACTCTCGCATTTCCCCGGTTGCAAAGAGCACGAGGCCCCAGATCCTGTCCTGGACAAAGACCGGGAACACGATAGCCGTGTGGACCCTGAGCTGCTCAAGGAGACCGGGTCTGTTCACGAGGGTCTCCTCAAGGGGTATCCTGACAGGGGTTCCCTCAAGGAGATTCTGCATCGATCCCGAGAGGCCAATCTCTGAGAGGGCCACCACCGGACCCTCCTTCCCCTTGAGGTAGTAGGGGGTTGCCCCCATGGTCCATTCGGTGATGAGGTCAAGCAATTCAAACGGTGCTCCTGCCTGCCTGAACTGCAGGACCTGGACACGGTCAAGGTCCATTGCAATCGCGATCTGCTCAAGGATGGGGTGGAAATCGTAGCCCCACTTATCCGGAGCCGTCCGGAGGGTAATCCTGTGGGTATCCGAGAACTGCCGCAGGAACCATTCCACCCCAAAGCCGAGGGCAAGGAGAATGGCATCCCGCTTCTTGATCTCGTGCTCCATCCTGTGCTTGAAGAGGGCGATCTCGATATTGGACTGGACCTCGCGCTCGTTGAAGGGTTTGACGATGTATCCGTAGGGCTCGGTCAGTTTCGCCCTGTCAAGAAGGGTCGAGTCTGCGTAGGCCGTGACGTAGATGACGGGGATATCATGGCTCCCGCGGATCTCCGATGCTGCAGTGATCCCGTCCATCTTCCCTGCGAGCATGATGTCCATCAGGATGAGGTCCGGCTTCTCCGTCCCGGCCAGTTCTATTGCATTCTCACCGCTGCTCGCGATGCCCGCCACTATGTACCCCAGGCCTTCGAGGGTCATCTTCAGGTCTTCCGCGACGATCTGCTCGTCCTCCACCACCAGAATCCGCGTCGATTTCATGATGTTTCTCCCGTCACGATCCCGGGGATCACCACCCGGAACATGGTCCCCCTCTCCACACCCACCTGCTCGATCCTGCCGTTGAGCTGCCGAACCAGCGCAGGAACGAGGTGGAGCCCGAGGGTCGGCGTATCACGCCAGTCGAACCCTTCGGGAAGGCCGATGCCGTCATCCTCCACAGATACCACGATCTCGCCATTCTCCGCTCTCCCACGGAGGGTGACAATCCCTGTCATTTCGCCGGGGAACGCATGCTTCAGGGCATTCGAGACCAGCTCGTTGACGACAAGGCCGAGGGGGATGGCGATATTAATGTCTGTCATGATAGGATCGAATCCCATACGTAAAGTTATTTTCCGTGCGATGTCCCCGTGAGATGAGATCAGTTGCGTGCCCAGAGAGTGGAGATAGGTGGAGAGGTTGATGTGCGAGAGGTCTTCGGACTGATAGAGCTTCTCGTGTACAAGAGACATCGCCCGAACCCGGTCCTGGGTCTCCAGCAGGAGATCCCGGAGCCTGGGGTCCTCGGCCTTTCGCATCTGGAGGTTCATCAGGCTTATGATTATCTGGAGGTTGTTCTTGACCCGGTGATGCACCTCCCGCAGCAGCACCACCTTCTCCTGGAGGGAGGCGTTCAGGGCCTCTGTGCGGGCGACCACCTGCTGCTCCAGTTCCTCCGTGAAGTGCTTCTGCAGCTCTTCGGCATATTTCCGGTCGTCAATATCGGTAAGGAGCGAGAAGGCGCCGACGATCTCTCCTTTCTCCACGATCGGGCTCGTGGATGCGCTTACCCAGAAGAGAGAACCATTCTTCCGGATGAACTGCTGCTCGAAGCGCTCGCTCTTCCCCTGCAGGCGTTCCCTGACCCGCTTCTCGTGGGTCTCCCTGGATGACTCGGGGAGAAATTCGACAACCCTCCTTCCCCACATCTCCTCGGGCCGATACCCGAACATCTCCGCGAGTCGGGCGTTGACAAAGGTGGTCCGGTAGTCCCTGTCGACCATCCACACCCCCTCCTCCGCCTTCTCGATCAGCAGCCGGTACTTCTCCTCGCTCGTGCGGAGCGCCGTCTGCAGGGCTTTCTGATCGGTCACGTCCCTTACGATGGCGAGCACCTCCTCCTGGCTGAGCGCAATCATGCGTGCCTCGTAATGGCGGAGCCCTCCAGGGAGAGAGAGATCGTATTCGAACTGCTGGAGTTCCTTGGTATCTATCGCCCGGGCGATGCGCTCCATCATCAGTTCTGTCATCTGCTCCGAAAAGCCGGTATCCCTCACGTTCCTTCCGAGTATCTGGTCTGCAGGAATGGCAAGTACAGACCTGTCCGGGACATGGAACTCGAGGTACACGCCGTCCCGGGAGATCGTGAACATCAGGTCGGGCACCGCCTCGAGGAGACGGGCATTCCGCTGTTCGCTCCTCCGGAGCGCATCTTCTGCACGTTTTCGGCGGGTAATATCGAGGATGACTCCCTCGTAGTGTGTGATTCTTCCCTCGTTGTCCCGGCGTATGTGGGTGTAGTCTTCGATCCAGCATTCTTTCCCGTCTTTTCCCAGTATCCGGTACTGCTGGATATACTCGTCTATCCCGTGTTCGCTGTTGTAAGCCACCTCGCCATTCACACGCTCGAGGTCATCGGGATGGATGATATCGCGAAACGCTATCCTGCCGGAGAGGAATTCTTCGGGGAAATACCCAAACTGGGAGATGTTTTCGCTCACCGTCTCGACTGGCCAGCCCTCCTCGGCCCTCCAGAGAAACGCAACGGCAGGGCTCGTGTTGATGACCCGCACCTCCTCCTCGTGGATCTTGAGAAGTTCCGCGATGCGCTCCTGTGCCGCTCTCTTCTCGGTGACGTCCCTCCCGATGACCTGGATCCCGTCCACAGCCCCGCTCCTGATGACAGGAGCAAACGACATCTCCATCACTGCATAATTGCCGTCATTCTTCCGGACATGAGCCTCCAGGCCCTCTGTAAGGACTCCTCCCAGGTTCCGGTCCACGGCTTCACTCACGGACTGCATGGATTCGGGGTGAACGTAATCGAACGCAGCTGTGCCGACGACCTCTTCGGGGCGATATCCAAGGATCCTCCCGATGGACGGGGAGGAGTATGTGATCGTGCCGGCCTGGTCGACCAGGAGGAGGAGATCTGAGATTCGCTCGGCAACGCCGCGGTACTGCTCCTCGCTCTGCAGAAGGGCGTCCCTTGCCTCTTTTAGTTCGGTGATGTCCTGGATGGCACCTATCAGTCTTCCTGTCTTTTCTCCCTCTTTCACTGCACGACCGGTGATGTGGACCCAGAGGCGCCGGCCCTTCGCACTGGTGAGGGGGACTTCGAGGTCTATCATCTCACCGGTCGCGGTACATCTCTGTATCGCCTCCCTGATCCGTATTCTGTCGGGTTCATCGAAGAACCCGAGCGCCTCGTCAAGTTCGAGGTGGTCTCGGTCGTATACTTCATGGAGGACATACGTCTCCCGCGTCCACCGGATTTTTCCTGTCCCGGTGTCGAGTTCGAGCCCCCCCACCCTTGCAAGTCTGCCCACCTCCGTGAGGAGTTTCTCGTTCTCAATGAGCGCGTTCGCCGCCCGTTTCTGTTCGGTGATGTCCCGGAAATACCAGACACGCCCATAATATTTCCCATCTTTCCCGGTTATCGATGCGGAATACCTGTCGAACGTACGCCCGTCCGTCAGCGCTATCTCCTCCCGGCTCTTCTGATCGCGGTGCTCGTAGAGGTACCTGACCCTGTCCAGGAATTTCTCAGGCTCGACCAGCAAGGCAAGAACCGCCTGCATGGCCTGTTCGTCCGAGTGCGTAGCGAGAACATCCGGGGGGATATTCCACATATCGGCAAAACGCTGGTTATACGAGATGATCTTTCCCCATTCATCAATGATTAAGATCCCATCAAGAGAGACCTCCTGCTGGGTGGACAGGATGATGTTTGAGAATTGGAGCGCCTCTTCCGCCTGCCTGCGGTGCAGCAGCTCCCACAGGTGGTTCCCGAGAGTGGTGAGGGCATTGATATCCCCCTCGTCATAGTCTTCGGGCTTGTTTGCCACCGCGAGGATTGCGACGATCAGCTCCCCGTCAAATATCGGGACGCCGAGATAGCGGGTGATGGGCACGTGCCCCTCGGGATACCCGTGCTTTGCAGGGTGGGCCAGGGAATAATCGTTGAGAATGAAGGGGGTTCTCTGGCGTATGGCCTCCCCCCAGACGCCGGCCGCCGCGATGGGGAAGTGCATCGGCTTGTCCGATACGGTACATTCCTTCATCGCATCCTTCGACCACGAGTGGATCGTCATGACCGACTCGTCAGGGCTTATCAGTCCTATGAAGGAGTACCCGCTCTCCGTCATATGGAGGCATGCTTCGAGGGAGTACCCAAGCAGGTCCCGGAACGGCACATCCTTCATCCGGTTGAGTTCAAGGAGATTCTGGGTCCTCTGCGCCTGGAGCGTGACCTCTTCTTCTGCCCGTTTTTGCTCTGTTATGTCGACGCCGACGCCGATGTAAAGGGGGGGCTCCCCTTCCCGGTGGGAGATCTCGCGGGTGTTCCAGAGGATGGTCTTTGTATGGCCCCCCCTGCAGGTAACGGTGGTCGAAAAATTCTCGAGATGCGATTTCGTCGAGATTATCCCGTTGATCCGGCGCAAAATCTCGCGCCGGTATTCCTGGTCAGGGTATAGGGCCTTCCATACCTCGTTTCTCCCTCTCACCTCCTCGAAGGTATACCCGCACATCAGCTCGGCCGCCGGGTTCCATTCGATGACTCGTCCTTTTTCATCGAGGACCATCATCCACACATTCGCGTTCTGGATGATTCGCCGCTGCACCTGCTGGCTCCTCTCGAGGTCTGATCGAATCCTCTCCAGGTTCTCCGCAAGATAGACTACCAGCACCCCAATCCCGATGAACACGAGGGTCCTTATGACGGCCCCCTCAATGATTTCAAGGTCAGCGGGATGGAACAAGACGACAAGCACCAGGTACAGGAAGCTGAGGAAAACAATTCCCCAGAGTCCCTGACGCCGGTACCGGTATGCAAGGAGGACGATCGGGATGTAATAGAGGTGCATGAAGATGATGGTGATGCCCTGCGAAAGGCAGTATACTGTCAGGGAGATGACGGCGACCGAGAGCAGGACTATCACCGCCTTCCACGTCCTCTCCGCCATCGCGGGTATGGGGGAGAACATCCTGTTCATGTCCCCGAGCCCCCCGCGAACCCTTTGGATGGACGTCGCACTGCCCCGGAAACGCCCTTCATTCCTTCACCTTCAGCACCATGGTAAATGCAGTCCCCCGGGTCCTGTCCAGGTCGATGGTCCCGTCCAGCTGGTTCACGAGGGATATTACCAGTTTGAGCCCGAGCGACTGGGTATTCCTCCATTCAAGGTCTGCCGGTATACCGATGCCGGTATCCTCCACGACAAGGTTGATGGTCTTTTCCTCGCGCCTCGCCAGGATGAAGAGCGACCCGGCCCGTCCGTCCGGGAATGCATGCTTGAGTGCATTCGAGACGAGCTCGTTGATGATAAGGCCCAGCGGGATCGCAGTGTTGATGGGGAGCGTAATCTTCCCAATCTCTGTCTTCAGGGTCACTTTCCGGGAATCGGTCTCGTAGTACGCGAAGAGCTGGGAGGTGAGGAACCGTACATACTCGGCGAGATCGATATCCGAGAGGGTCTCGGACTTGTAGAGCTTCTCGTGCACGAGTGCCATTGCCCTCACCCGGTTCTGCGTCTCGGCCATGACCTGTCTCATCTTCGGGTCCTCTATCTGGCGGAGCTGGAGGTTCGAGAGGCTGATGATGATCTGGAGGTTGTTCTTGACCCGGTGATGGACCTCGCGGAGGAGCAGGGTCTTTTCGTTCAGCGCCGCACGGATCTGGTCCTCCATCTCCCTCCGCCGGGTGATCTCCTCCTCGAGCGCGACATTCGTGTCCGCCAGGGCATGTGTCCGCTCCTCTACCTTCTGTTCGAGGACCGTGTTCAGGGAGCGGATCTCTGACTCCATCATCTTCCGGTCGGTGATATCGCTTGTAAATCCCAGCAGCCGCTGGTCATCGATCCTGACGGCCTTGACAAGCCAGTATCGGACCTCGCCGCTCTTCGTGACGTACCTCGTCTCTCCGGTCGCCTGCCCCTCCTCTTTCACTTGCCGGAAATGCGCGAACGCGATCTGCTGATCACCGGGGGGTATGAGGTCCCGTATGTTCTTTCCGACAAGTTCGGTCTTCGAATACCCGGTGATCGCGCATGCCGCCTCGTTCACCATGAGGTAATTCCCCTCCGCATCTGCAAGGAATATCCCGTCGGGGGCGTTCTCGATGTAACTCCGGAACGTCTCCTCGCTCTTTCGGAGCGATTCTTCCGACTCCTTCTGGCTGGTGATATCCTGAAACACCGCAACAAAATACCCTTTTTGGGGACAGGAAACCGATATGTGGAGCCAGATCCTGAGAGGGGTGAAGAATACATCAAATGTCTCGGGTCTGCCGGTCGTTGCAACCCTCCCGTATATCTCAAATATTTCAGGTGTCTGCTCTTTTGTTCCGGGGATTGCCTCGCTGACTTTCTTTCCGGCAATATCCCGGAGGCCGGTCAGGCGCCCGAATGCCGGGTTCACTTCGAGATATTCCCAGTCCACGGGCCTGCCCCCCTCATCGTAGATCATCCTGCAGAGCGCGAACCCTTCGAGCATGTGATCAAAGAGTGCCCGAAACCGCTCCTCGCTCCTGCGGAGTGCCTCTTCTGCCTCCTTCCTGTCCTTTAAATTGGAGATCCAGCGGTCCAGCGTGGTTTTCTCCCTGCCAGGGTACAGGAACTCCTCGGGAGGCGTGAAGTAAAAATTCTCATAGAGGTGCTCCCCGATGAATGCAAACGGATGCGTCATCAACACATGGAGCAGGATGTCCTGGTCAAATCGCCTCCTGTCATACTGGCAGACCGCCACGCATCTGCTGCCGGGGAAGAAGGTATTGAGCTTATGCTCGTACTCGATTAACCGCTCGGAGCCCGGGAGCCCGCCGAGCGCCCATGACATCTCCCCCGTGACCCTGAGGGCGCTGTACCCTTCCTGGAGAGCGTTTTCTGTCTCTGTTGACAGGAGTGCGATCATCCTGTCAGGATCAAAGACCCCGTCTTTCATGTATGAGTCAGAGACTGTCAGGATGGAAAACTGCCCCGTCCGAAGGTACGAATCGACATCGAGTCCGGCATCCTTGAGGTAGCCCATGATAGTCTCTGCAGTGCGGGCATCAACGATGTAAAAGACCTTCTCATGGTTCTTCAACCCGTCAAGGAGAAACCTTGTGAGCACTTCGCGATGCTCCTCGTCCGTGGAATAAATGCAGCAGAGATGGTCGCCCGGCCTGATATCAGATATCTGTTTTATCGGTCCATGCGCATGCGCCATTGAAGTCCGCTCCTGTTTTTGGTCTGATTCCGTCAAAGTTACATTTCCCGCTATGCAAAGATCATGACTTCATTCCTTCTCATAAAGGACCATCGAGAACGCGGTCCCTTCCCTCCTGTCAAGTGCGATGCTCCCGTTCAGCTGCGACACGAGCGAGTTTACCAGGCGGAGCCCGAGCGACTTGGTGTCCTGCCAGTCGAGACCGTCGGGGATGCCCACCCCAGTATCGCGGTATTCCACGTACAGGGCACGATCCTCCCGCCTCACGCTGATCGAGACTTCCCCCCGTCTCCTCTCCGGGAACCCGTACTTGAGCGAGTTCGAGATGAGTTCGTTCATGATCAGCCCGAAGGGGATCGCGGTGTTGATATCCACATGGATGCCTGCCGCGTCTGTGGAGAAGGTGATCCCGCGTGTTCCTGCCCCGTAGAACTGGAAAAGGCTCTTTCCAAGATACTTGAGATAGTCATCGAGATTGATCTGCGAGAGGTTCTCGGTCTGGTAGAGCTTCTCGTGGACAAGCGCCATTGCCCGCACACGGTTCTGGCTCTCCCGGATCGCGGCGAGGGTCTTTTCATCGGTGATGTAACGCGACTGGAGGTTTAAGAGGCTGACGATGATCTGGAGGTTGTTCTTGACCCGGTGGTGGACCTCCTTGAGGAGCGTCAGTTTCTCGTCAAGCGACGTGCGCAGCTTCTCTTCAGCATTCTTTCGTTCGGTAATGTCCTGTCCCTGAGCTATCGCTGCAACCACGGTCTTTCCGTCGCCTGCCAGGAGCGTTGCCGAGTTCCAGAGCACGATACGTTCAATGCCTTCTCTTCCGTGGATGGGGATCTCCACGGCCTCCCAGCGCTCACCCTCCATCGCCTGCCGAAGATATGCCATGGAGCGCTCGCGGCTCTGTTCAGGGAAGAGGACACTGACAGGTTGTCCGATGACCTCGGCTGATGGACAGCCGGTCAGCCATTCGAACGCGTGGTTAAACCGCGTGATGCGGAACTCCGGATCCCACACGATGATGGGGGCATTTGCATAATCGAAGAGGTTATTGAGGTACTCGTTCGTTTCGCGTAATTTCTCTTCCGCAACTTCCCGCTGGCCGATCTCGGCGATGAGGGCCAGGTTCGTACGTTCGAGCTCGCGGGTGCGCTCAATGACCCGCTGCTCGAGGACGGTATTCAGGGCACGGATCTCGGATTCCATCAGTTTCCTGTTCGTGATGTCATGCGAGATCCCGATTATCCGCTCTGTCCTTTTCCCGGCCCCTTTGAGCGGGATCAGGGTCGTCGAGTAATACCGCCGCCCGGGTCCGCGGTCCATGGTCTCTTCGTAACTGAGAGGAGACCCTGTCTTGACGCACTGGCGGTACATTGAGGAGAGGTGTTCGCTGGTCTCGCCAGGGAAGAGATCTTCAATGAACCTGCCGGATGCGGACGCGTTCGTGATACCCATCTCGTCCTCAGAGACAGGGTTCATGTACCGTATCCTGAACCGTTCATCGGCAGTCACGTCGATGATGAAGATGCTGTCAAGGGCGTGGGTGACGATCTCCTCGTACCGCTCCTCAGCCTCGCGGAGCGCCTCCTCGGCCATCTTGATGCCAGTGATGTCCACGACCATGCCGGTGACCGTGGCAGGTTTTCCGTCCGGGTCCCTGCGGGTCACCCCTCCGCTGTCGTGGAACCATCTCCATTCCCCACCAGACGTCCTGATCCGGTACTCCACGTCATACCGTGGCACCTTCCCTTCGAGGTGGTCCCGCATGGCCTGCATTGTCCGATCGAGGTCGTCGGGATAAATGAGGGCGCAGAAGTCCTGGTAGGTCGCAAACTGCCCCGGGGCATAGCCAAGCATTGTCGCTTTCCGGTCATGGAAACGGACGCCCCCGGACGGCAAATCCATCTCCCACCAGGCGATATTTCCCATCTCCATGGCCACGTCAAGGCGGGACTCGCTCTCTTTTCGTTTCTTATCGGCTCGCTTCTCAGCCGAGATATCCCGGGCGACGCTGATGACAGAGAGAACCTCTCCTGATTGAGAGAATTCAGGGATGATCCTTGATTCAAATACGACGGGATTTTCACCCGAAGGATACACAAATTCGAACGTAACCGGAGATCCCTCCTCGAACACCCGGTCAAGGTTCTCGTCCCATAGCCTGTTGAGCTCGTCGGGCATCCCGAGGTCCTGGTTGGTCCTGCCGAGGAAGGATTCTGCCGGCTTTCCCGTCACCCGTTCGATGGCCTGGTTAATGTAGGTATGACGGTGTTCCCTGTCGAATCGCGCGATGATATCGGGAATCCCTTCCGTGAGTGTCCGATACCGTGCCTCGCTCAACCGGATAGCCTCCTCGGCCTGTTTCTTCCCGGTCACATCCTCGTATATTGAAACGACCTCCCCGGATGGAAGCCTGTATATGGTATTCTCCCGCCATCCCGAAATCCGTCCGTCCCTGTATTCTGAGACTGGGTGTTGCTCGGGGATACCAGTCCTCCACACACGCTGGAACACTTCAAAGAGCCCGAACTCCTTCACACCGGGGAAGACTTCGAGGACGCTCTTTCCAATAACGTCCGCTCTTCTGACGTTCTCGATCCGCTCCACTGCCGGGTTGATCTCCCTGAAGATGAAGTCCTTGCCATCCTCCACCACCCCGTAGATCGCGACACCCGCGGACATGTTCGAGAAGAGGTTCCTGAACCGGGCCTCGCTCTGCTTGAGCGCCTCTTCTGCTTCTTTTTGCGCGGTGATATCGCGGCCGACTGACTGGTACTCCCTGACTGCTCCTGTCTCGTCGAAGATCGCCCGGTCGCTCCACTGTTGCCATCGAACCCTCCCGTCCGGCATGGTGATCCGGTGTTCGCTGGTGGCGACAGGGTGTTCCTGCGAAAGTGAATCGAATACATCCTGGACAATCTGGCGGTCTTCGGGAAACACAACGGGCCTGTATATATGCCCAATCAACTCCTCGCGGGTCTTTGCGAAGTAACGGGCATATGCATCATTCACAAAAACGTAGGTGCCATCAGGTCTGAACCGGCAGATAAATTCGGTCTGGTCCTCAAGGATGTGGCGGAACCGTTCCTCGCTCTCGCGGAGCGCGTCGACCATCCGCATCCGCTCGGTGAGGTCTTGAATTGCCCCGACCATCCGGATTGCACGTCCCTCAGGGTCGCGTATTACGAAACCGCGATCGAACACGTATGCGTAGGTTCCGTCAGCCTTCCGAAACCGGTATTCGTCTGACCATTTGTTCTCCCCACCGTCTTTGGCTGCGTGGATGCCATCGATAATCCGTTCCCGGTCATCAGGATGAATGCGGGTATACCACGATGCGACAGTCGGCTCAATTTCCTCCGGGCGGTAGCCGAACACTGATTGGATCCCCTCGTTCCACCACTGGCTGTCTGTGAGAAGGTCCCAGTCCCAGACGGTATCATTGGTGGCTTTCGAGACGATCTTGAACCTTTCATTCGATTCCCGGATCTCTTCTTCAGCCCTTTTCTGGTTGGTGATATCCCTGACCACGGATACCGATCCGATGATCGCACCGGTCGTATCCCGCACCGGTGTGGAGCTGATCTGGCGGTACCGGAATTCCCCGGTCACGGGTGTCCGGATGATCTCCTCCATGTTCCTGATCACTTCGCCTGAGAGGGCACGCAAAGGCGGGGCTTCCTCGACAGGGCGGGGGGTGCCATCCGGGCGGAGTACTTCGAGGCTCCTTGCAAGATCTTCTACGATGGGGGTATCGCCCTCGCGAAGTTGAAATTCTTCCAGGGCCTGGGGGTTGGCGAGGGTGAACCGGTGATCGGTGTCGGTGAACCAGACCTCGTCAGTGATGCTGTTGAGGAGGGTCGAGAGCCGCTCTTTTTCGTTTCTCGCGGACTCGAGGAGCTCACTGACCCTGATTTCTGCCTCTTTTTTATCCGTGATGTCGACGATAGTCCCAATCAGGCGGATTGGCCTGCCATCATCACATTCCACCTGTGCGATTGTTTTTACCCATTTTTTTACCCCTGTCCCGCTCACGAATCTCATTTCGAGATTGTATGGAATTCCCTCCTCAACCGCCCTGTGGAACGCGTCCTCAAGAATCGAGCGATCTTCGGGGGAATAAAATGCCAGGTCCTCCTGGATATTATTGGGGTCAAAATCAACCGGCACCTCGTAAATACGATAGACCTCATCTGTCCACGTAATTGTACCGGACAGGATATCATACTCCCAGCCGCCCACATGCGCATACTGCTGGGTCTGGTTCAGCAGCTTCTCGCTCTTGATGAGAGCCCTCTCGCTCTCTTTGCGTTCAGTGATATCCCGTATGACCTCGACTGCGCCTGCCAGGTTCCCATGCAGATCGTAGAGCGGGGATGCGGTGCCCCAGAGGTGGGCACCTCTTCCCTCAAAGATATCAGGGATAAAAGTCTCAGATGTGATCTTATCCCCGTCCCGCTGGATGTACAGGTATTTCTGCTCGATATTATCCCGGCTTTTCAGTACCAGGTCGATCAGGATCGGCCGCCGCTCACCGTAGAACGGGATGCTGTATTCGTAATCGCCTCTCCCGATTATCTGGTCCGAGGGGACGCCGGTCATCGCCTCGATTGCCCTGTTCCATGCAATGACTCTTCCCTCCGCGTCGATTGCAAAGGTCGCATCGGGGAGGAAATCGAGGATATCTGCCAGGCGTTTTCGGAACTGCGCCGCTTCCTCCTCGGCCTGTTTCAACCCGGTGATGTCGGTGGAGATTATCTGCACACCGGTGATGGCGCCCCCCTTATTTCTGACTGGCGAGTATAGCGAGAGAAACCACTTGGTCCCGGTGGGAAGAGTGACTGGGTCTTCGTACACCCCTGGCTTTTCTGGAGATTTCCTTGTCGCCTGAATTCTCCGGAAAATCGTATCGGCAAGAGCCCGGTCAAAGAGGTCGTAAATCGATTTCCCTACGAAATCTTCGGGGCAGCCACCCATCGCTCCCGCCGCGGCCTTGTTGTAAAAAAGTGTGTTTCCTTCGAGATCATAATAGCCGATTGCCGCGGTGATATTCTCGATCAGGGCCTGAAATTTTTCCCTGGATTCTCCGGCTGCCTTTTCGGCTGCCACCCGCTTCATGAGGTTGCCCCATCCCGCCATGGAGCGTTCGGCAATGAATGGCAACCCTTCGAGGCTCACATCAGATTTTACCACGTAGTCTACTGCGCCAGATTTCAGCACCGCCTGTGCATCTTTCTGATTTCCGCGGTCAGCCAGGATCACCAGGGGGAGGGTTGCATACCCGTCTGTTTTTGGCAGGACTTCGATCCCACGGCCGTCCGGAAGCTCCAGGGCCGCGAAGATGAGGGCGGGTTCGACGGTACCGAGCACTTCCCGGGCTTCTTCGAGGGTGCGGGTAAAAGTCAGCTGGAATGTCTTTTTCCGCCTGGAAAAGATTTTCTTTATACGGTCTGCTGATGACTCGTCGGAGTCGATAATAAGAATAGTATAAGGTTTCTTTCTTGTCTTGTATGCATCCACCGGAACAGGATCCCTCATAATACCGGGCTTTAGTCCATAATGGGCATTGTATTCCATCCAAGCCAGTAGAAGCCCAGGTCTTTCATCAACTGGGTGAATTTCTTGAATTCCAGGGGTTTGACCAAGTAACTGTTCGCATGGTAATCATATGACTGTACAATATCGGTCTCGGCATCAGAACTTGTGAGGACGACAACAGGTATTCTGAGAAGATGGGGGGTCGTTTTTAAGGTCTTGAGTACTTCAAGCCCGTCGATCCGCGGCAAACGGAGATCGAGAAGAATGAGGTTTGGGGAGGGGTTCTTCTGCACATCGGCGAATTTACCGCGGTGGAAGAGGTAGTCGAGGGCCTGCTCGCCGTCTATCACGTGGTGGATCCTGTTGGCCACCTGCTGGTCCCGCATACCCCGTATCACCAGTTCGGCATGCGCCTCGTTATCTTCGACAAGAAGGATGTGCAGGGGTTCCCCTGGTAGGTCTGCCATGAAAAACAGTTCTCACTCTGTATTCTTATTCTTTGCCAGTCGCCCCGCACTTCTCCTGGAGCAGGGTGAAGCAGATCGTCGTGCCCTTTCCCGGTCCTTCCGACTCTGCCCAGACCCTGCCCCCATGCACCTCGATGATCCGCTTCACGATGGCAAGGCCGATGCCCGTTCCCGCGGACCGCCCGTCCATCTTCTCGAACAGGCCGAATATCTTCGAGAGATACTTCGAATCGATTCCCATACCGTTGTCCTGCACGAAGAAGACAGGTCCATCCACGCTTTCCCGCATTCCAATCCGAACCTTCGGGGATTCCTGTTCCTGCATGAATTTTATCGAGTTCTCGATGAGGTTGGTATAGACCTCCCGGATGCGCGTGTGATCGACATGCACAACGGGAAGGTCAGGGGATATCTCGACAGCGATCCTCTTTTCGGCAAGGGGCGCGGAGAGGAAGTGAACCGCTTCCCTGGCAATCGTGCTGAGGGATATATCCTCATACGGGCTGCCGATCCTGCCGATGCGGGAGAGGTTGAAGAGGTCTGTCAGGAGGTCCTGCATCTTCCCGGCCGCATCGGTGATCCGGCTGATGTCCTCCTGGAGGCGGTCCATGTCTCTTTTCTGTGCATCCTCCCTCAGGAGCCCGGCAAACCCCTGGATCGTAATGAGCGGGCTTTTTAAGTCATGCGAGACAGTGTAGGTGAAACGTTCGAGCTCGGCGTTCTTCTGCTCCAGATCCCTGATAATCGCTTCCCTCTGTTCTTCCAGGGCTTTTCGTTCAGCAATCTCTTCCTCCAGCTGCATCACCTTCTTTTCGAGTTTCCGGAACAGCACCTCGCTGTACTCCTGCAGGATCTCTTTCTCGTCTGCCTGCGGCTTTGCTTCCCTTCTCCCGCTCAACGAGCGTGATTCCTCTATCACCTGCCTGATCTCCGCAACAAGGACATCCGGTTTCTGGGGCTTGATGAGGAACCGCTCGGCCCCGAGGCTCCGGGCGAACTGCTCGTCCTTTGGATCGGTGTATGTGGCCGTGTAAAAAATGAAAGGGACAGGGGCAAGAACAGGGTCCGCCTTCCACCTGCGGCAGAGCTCGAACCCGTCCATCACCGGCATCAGGATGTCGGTGACGATGATATCAGGGGGGTCTCGCTTTGCAGCAGCGAGTGCCTCGGCGCCGTTCCGCGCAGATACCACTTCAAAGCCGTTCCCTTTCATGATGGCCTCCAGGAGGTAGAGGTTCCTCTGGTTATCGTCCGCAATCAGGACCCGCGTCATCCTCCTCCTCCCGTGGCCTCCCCGGCCGGAAAATAATTCTTGATCTGTTCCGTGAATGTCTTTGGGTTGATGGGTTTCTCGATGTATCCCGTGCACCCCGCTTCAAGCGCTTTCTCCCGGTCTCCGGCCATTGCATAGGAGGTGAGGGCGACAATGGGGGTCGCCGCAACGCCGGGGATACGCCGGAGTTCCCGGGCGGTCGCATACCCGTCCATGACGGGGAGCTGGATGTCGAGCAGGATGAGGTCAGGGTGTTCACGCGTCGCGAGATCAATCCCTTCCCTTCCGTCCCGGGCCCTCGTCACTGTGTGCCCCTGTGCATTCAGGATAAAGCTGACCAGGTAGTAGTTCTGGTCATTGTCCTCGATATAGAGAATTTTTCTCTTCATGATGCAGTCCTTTCCGTCGGGATGGTGTAACTGAACATGCTCCCCCTGCCCGGCTCGCTGTCGACCCGGATGGTCCCTCCCATGAGGTTTACGAGCCGCTTTGAGATCGAGAGTCCAAGCCCCGTCCCTTCGTATTGCCTCGAGAGTCCGGTCTCGATCTGGGTGAAGGGCCGGAACAGCTTGTCCAGGTTTTCAGGTGCGATCCCGATACCTGTATCCGTCACACTGACAGTCACCTCTTGCTCCCCGGTTGACGCACGTATCCAGATATCCCCTCTATCCGTGAACTTGATTGCATTGGAGAGCAGGTTGAGGGTGACCTGCTCGACCCTGCGCGGGTCTGCCACCACGTTCCCCACGCCGGGATCGATATCGAGGTGCATCCCGAGACCCTTGCTTTCTGCCATGGGCCGGACACTCCGTGCGACTTTTTCGAGAATGGGGCGGAGGTCAAACGGTTCGCATGCGACCTTGAGCTGCCCGGCCTCGATCTTCGAAATATCGAGCACGTCGTTGATCAGGGCAAGCAGGTGCTCGGCGCTGTCCGAGACCATTCCAAGCTGCTTCTTCTGCTCGTCATTCAGTGGCCCGGCAAGCTCCTGGAGAAGGATGCCTGAGAACCCGATGATGGAGTTCAGCGGGGTCCGAAGTTCGTGCGACATGGTGGCAAGGAATGCAGACTTGATCCGGTCTGCGGATTCTGCCGCCTCTTTTGCCTGCGCAAGCTCGCGGGTCCGCTCGGCAACAATGTCCTCGAGGTGATCACGGTATGCCTCAAGCTCCTCGATTGCTCTCTGGCGCCCTTGAGCCTCGGTGCGTATCTTTTCGACCATTGCCTCGAAGGAACGTGCAAGGCTTCCAATCTCGCCGGCACCGCGCGTATCGATCTCCTGGTCGAGGTCTCCCGTCTCGGTTATCCTCCTGCTCACTTCTGTCAGGTTCGCGAGCGGCCGGATGACCGTGTAGTTGATGATAAGGAGGGTGATCGCACTGAGCAGCACCAGCGCCAGGATGACGAAGATGAGGATTCCTGCGATCGAGTTGTTGATCTCCCGTTCAATGCTGCTGAGCGGGACGAACGCACCTATCTTCCATCCAAGTTCGGGCGAGGTATAATACATAAGGTAGGTCCCATTGAGGACCAGCACCCCTTCCTGGCTGGCAAGAAATCCAGGGGTCTGCTCCTTCAGGATCCCGCTGATATTTCCAAACAGCAGGGACGTATTCCTTGAGGCGAGTATCATGCCGTTTTTATCGGTGAGGATCATCTCACCTTCGTGTCCCACGGTGAAGCGGGAGATGTAATTTGTCAGGTTTATAAGCGTGATATCGGCGCCGACAACCCCGTATACGGTCCCGTTCTCGTCAAGGAGCGCGTTCACGATCCCAATGTTGACATCCGGCGTGGTGACCGCCATGTAAGGGTCCGTCACCACGGCCTCCCCGGGGTGGTCTTTTGCCAGTATGTACCAGGGGCGTTCCCGGGGATCATATTCAGTAGGCCTGGCCCGCGGATACGCACGGACAAACGCACCGTTCTCCCTTCCCATGTAGACCGAACTGACGTACGGGTGCGTCACCTGGTAATCGCGGAAGGTATCGACGATCTCCTGTTCCTCTGGACCGATGGAATACTCGAAAGCCTCTTCCGTTGCATTCAGGAAATTCGTGAAGGATGCGTCGTTGGGATTCCTGACCTCCTCGTTGATTGAGAGCTCGTTGACATCGTACCTGACGCTCCCGATGAAATTGGAGAGTGCGAAATCGACGTGCGTGAGCTGGTCGATAGTGTTTTTTGCAACGGTATTGAGGTTTTGCTTATGCAGGGATGACGGCAGCACCCCTCCGATGACTCCAAGAACAAGGAGTGCGATGCACAGAAAGAGGATGATCACCCTTGCCTGGAGGTTCACAATGACTGGCGGTTTAATTTATAGAATAAAAAGGTTTGCGCAGCCACATGAATTGAGACCGGATGACCTTTTGCGGGGTTCTATCTCTTTTACACCTGAGCGCTATCCGTGGTAATCTAGGGTTCAGGCACAGTGAAGCAGATCGTCGTGCCTTTTCCCGGTCCTTCTGATTCCGCCCAGACCCTCCCCCCGTGCACCTCGATGATCCGCTTGACCGTCGCAAGCCCGATCCCGCTGCCCGGGACACCCGTATCAAGCCGCGTGAAGAGTCCGAAAATGCTGTTGATGTCTTTTGGCTCGATGCCAATCCCGTTATCCCGGACAAAAAATAAGGTATCCGGGCCCTCTGTACGCACTCCCACCTCAACTCTCGGCTCTTCCTGGTCGCCCATGAACTTGACGGCATTATCGATGAGATTGAGCATCACCTGCAGCAGGCGCTGCCGGTCGCCCATGACGGTGGGAAGGTTGCCGTGTATCACGAGGTCCACATTATGGCTGCGGATGGTGGCATCGAGCAGCTCTGCCGCTTCCCTTGCAACATCGGAGAAAGAGACCGGGAGCGGCGAATCGATGCTTTTTCCGCTCCGGGAAAGGGCAAGGAGCGTTGTGAGCAGCTCTTCCATCTTGTCTGCGGCGATTGAAATTTTTGAAATGTCAGCGTTCGCCCTGGTGAAATCGCCCGCTTCCATATCCTCCTTCAGCATGTCGAGGAACCCTTTGATGGTGAAGAGAGGGTTCCGCAGGTCATGGGAGACCGTGTGGGTGAACCTGTCAAGCTCGACATTCCTGAGTTTGAGTTCCCGGATGAGGTTCTCCCGCTGCTCTTCTGCAATTTTTTTGTCAGTGACGTCATTGATGCTGGAGAGGATATACTCCCTGCCCTGCACGACGATGATATCGGCCGAGAAGAGGCCGGTGATGGTCCGGCCCCCTTTTGTCCTGAAACGGTATTCCCTGCTGTACACCCTTGTACCTTCACGGAGGTCACGCACCACGGCATCACGGTCCCCCGTGTCGGCCCATAACTGAAGGTCGGGACTCTTCTTCCCCACCACCTCCGGCGGGCTGTAACCGGTAATGCGCGCGAACCCGTCGTTGACATCCAGTACCAGCCCGTCATCCATCCGGGTAATCGTGATCGCGTACGGAGAGGAGCTGAACGCCTTCGAAAACTTCTCCTCGCTCTCGCGGAGCGACTGCTCGGTATGCTTGAGATCGGTGATGTCCTGCAGCAGGATCAGCCTGCCTTCCGGCTGGCCGCCCGGTGTGCGAAGTATCTCGACTGACCCCTGGAAATGCTGCGATGATCCCCCCGTATTCCAGGTGAGTTCGGTGCGGGTTTCTGTCTCCGATACACACAGTATGAGCAGGTCTGGATGAAGCGATGCAAGGTCGCTGATCTTCTTCCCAAGTGCAGGCTCAAGGGAGGTTGTGAGCAACGGGCTGGCTGCAGGGTTCAGGTCAATGATCCGGCCCTCTGTGTCCAGCACGATGACCGGGGCATTCAATGTCTCGATGATCCTGCTGCGTGCAACAGGGATGATGTCAAGGAACCGGTACCTGAAGAGTGCAACGGTATAGAGGATGGCAGGGATCCAGAGCAGGGCAGGGGCCATGTTCACTCCGGGAACCGGGGTTATGCCTGCGGTCCAGAGATAGTTGATCACGGTGGGAAAGGCGAGGGCAACGAGCAGGAGCAGGGTCTGGACCTCCCACACCGTGCGGGATTTCCTGCTCTCGTTGATGAGGATCAGTATCGCTGCGGCAAGCAGGATAAAGGAAAACATGGAATAAAATATGAAGAAAACCCCCTCGGTATACTGGAGGACCGGCATCGGTCCTGTGCTATTCAGGAAGAAATTGTACCGGAAGAGCGAGTGGAGGGGACTGGCGAGGGCGAGCACGGATGAGAGGACGGGAATCACAAGTATGGCCAGTGCCCAGTCCAGGCGAAGCCAGTCGGTCTTCTTCACGTAGGCGGTGACCAGCCACAGTTCGAGAACAGCAAAGTATGGCAGGAACAGGAACCGGAGGTTGTGATAAAAGACCTTGAGGGGAAGCGAGGTCGAGAGGAGTTCAAGCGTGTACAGGATTGCCCAGGCAGATGCGGCAAACATGATGAGCACATAGGGAGTGGCAGCAGGGACCCTTCCGACAAACCTCCTCCCATAGAATCCGAGGATGGCCATACTCACTCCCGACAACATCAGCATCAAGACGATGAAGTCTAATATCCACATGTTCCAGGTCCTTTTAGGCCGCTCCTTCATCCAGTACCGGGAGAGTGAAGCAGATCGTCGTGCCTTTTCCCGGCCCTTCCGATTCCGCCCATATCCTTCCGCCATGGAACTCGATGATCCGCTTCACGATGGCAAGGCCTATGCCAGTCCCCTCTGATCGCCCGTCCAGCTTCTCGAAGAGGCCGAAGATCTTCGAGAGGTAACGCGGCTCGATCCCTATCCCGTTGTCTTGCACGAAGAAGATCTTCTCTCCTCCCTCTTCCCTCATTTTGATCTGTATGAGGGGGTGCTCCTGCCCCCTCGTGAACTTGATGGCGTTCTCGATGAGGTTTGTGAATACCTCCCTCATGCGGGTGCGGTCCACGTTGACAACGGGGAGATCGGGAGAGATATCTACCTCCACTCCCGCGTTCCCGATGGGCCCGGCGAGGAGGTCTGCGGCCTCCTGTGCAATGATGTCTAGCCGGACTTTTTCGGATGGATTGACGAGCCGTCCAATCCTTGAGAGTTCGAGGAGGTCATTGAGGAGGTCCTGCATCCGGTCAGCAGCGCTGATGATCCTTTTGAGGTCATCGTGCAGGCGGGGCAGGTCACCTTTCTCTGCATCCTCATCAATGAGTTCTGCAAATCCCCTGATGGTGATGAGCGGGCTTCTCAGGTCGTGCGAGACGGTGTAGGTGAAGCGCTCAAGCTCGGCATTCTTCTGCTCGAGTTCCCTGACAAGTGCGTTTTGCCTCCGGTCCGCCTCCTTCCTTGCACTGATGTCCCTGCACCCGCCGTAGAGCCGGTGGAAGGTGGGGTCTTCGGGATCGGTGACGCACTCGGCAAACGAGGCGAGCCAGACAATCCTCCCGTCGCGATGGCGTATCCGGATCTCGGACCGGGACGATTCTCCCGGCAGCAGGCCGACCACATTCTGGTCAAAGACAGGAAGGTCTTCTTCGATGACGAGGGGACGCCAGCATGTCAGGATATGGATCTCCCCCTGGGTATAACCCGTGATTGTCTCCACCGCGCCGGTCAGCCAGTCGATACAGAAGGCCCCTCCCGGGGATTTCCTGCAGGAATATGCAAAGTCCGTGATCAGCCCGGATATATGGCGGAATGTATCCTCGCTCCGTCGAAGTGCCTTTTCAGCCGCTTTCCGGAACGTGACATCCCTTATGGTTCCCATGAACGCTTTTTGCGCGTTTTCCCGGTCGCGGAGGGGGACTGCCGTGATCAGGGTGTCGATAACGGTTCCGTCCTTCCTCCTCAACCGCATGGGGTGCTCTTTGACAAAACCCTCCCGCGCGATGACTGCGAGGAACTCGTCCCTCTCCAGTGGATCCGCGTAGAGCTGCGGGACCGGCAGCGCCATCAGTTCGTCCCGGGTCGGGTACCCGAACATCTCGAGCGATGTATCGTTGAAGTCCAGCCATTTCCCTTCCGGGGTCGTGATGAACACCGAGTCCCGCGATGTGGTGAAGAACTCCCGGTACCGCTCCTCGCTCTCCTTTAATGCCTGTTCCGCTGCTTTCCGCCCGGTGATGTCCTGCCCCTGGGCGATCGTCGCGATCACGGTCTTCCCGTCTTCGCTATAGAGCGTCGCCGAGTTCCACAGGACGACCCTTTCACTCCCATCTCTCCGGAGAATCGGGATCTCCACGGTTTCCCATCGCTCGCCGGCCATCGCCTGGTGCAGGTACTCCATCGAGCGCTCCCGCGTCCGTTCAGGGAAGAGTACGCTGACCGGCTTTCCAGTCACGGTATCCGATGTGCAGCCGGTGAGTCGTTCGAACGCATTGTTGAACCGGGTGATCCGGAATCCTGGGTCCCAGACGATGATCGGGGCGTTCGCGTAATTGATCAGGTTGTCGAGGTACTCGTTGGTCTCCCGGAGCCTGGCTTCCGCCGCTTTCTGCGCCGTGATATCGACGATCGAACCCTCGATTATGTCCCTCTCCCTGTTGTAAAGGGCTGAGAACTGCCCCCAGAACAGTCGCCCCGTCGACTGGTTCCTGAACCTGACCACGTGATATTCAATGGCGCCCTTTTCCTTCAGGATCCTGCCTATCTCTTCCCTATCTGAAGGATCGACGTAGAGCGCGAGCACATCCTTTCCGATTGCCTCGCTGGCGGAGGGAAAGCCGAACAGTTCGCAGAACCGCTGGTTGCAGGCGATCACGGTGGCATGTTCAAGGCTGGTTTCAAAGAGCCCGACCTGGGCATACTCGTACAGGTCCCGGTATTTCCGTTCGCTCTCGCGAAGTGCGATCTGGCTCTTTGCGAGCTCCTCGTAGTTTGCCTGGAGTTCCTCCTGCGTTGCAGTGATCTCCTCGTAGGCAGCCTCGAGATCGGTACGTTTCCTCTCGAGCGCATCTCTCGCGGCATGCCTCTGCAGGTGCGTCCAGAATCCCTGCATGAGGAGCATCATCTGATCGATGTCGGTCTCTGTGTAATCAGCCTCCTTGTTTGCCACTGCGCTGACCATCACAACCCGCTCCCCGTCAAGGACAGGGACTGCTGCGAACCTGGTGATCTGGACATGCCCGGCAGGAAACCCTTTCTTTGCCGGGTGCGGAGCCGGGTAATCGTTGAGAATGACCGGCTTTTTTGTCCGGACCGCCTCAGCCCAGATGCCGGCCTCTGCAATTGGGAAGTGGAGGGGCACCCCGGCCACCGCACATTCTTCCATGACCGAACTCGACCAGGCCGCCAGGTGAAAGACTGTCTCGTCCGGGGACATGCTCCCGATGAACGCAAGCGAACTCCCCGTAAGATGGCATGCAGCGTCCAATACGTAATCGGCAATCTCCTTCTCGCTCGCGGCCTCCATCTCCGAGATATGCACAAGGGCATCGAGGCGTTCGCGGTTGACCTGCTCTTCTCTTGCCCTTCCAGCCTCCGTGCGATACAGCGAACGGTAGTAGTGTTTCTGCCTCCGCTGCCAGGCCCAGCCTGTGACGACCAGCACGCTCGCAAGAATCCCGGCGGCGAGTGAGAAGATGAGCAGGGACTGCGCTGCCCACCCCGAGAATGCCTCCCCACGGTCAACCTTTGCGACAATGTGCCAGGGGGTGCCACGCACAGGTTCCAGCACCGAGATGACCTCGACCCCGCGGTAATCGGTGCCCTCGAATGCCCCTGTCTCCCCAAGGACCGCCATCACCGCGGGAAACTCGGTCTCGATCAGGGGGATGGTGAGGTTGAGCGCCGTGTGCTGCTGGAAACGAAGGTCATTGAGGAAAAGGACGTGATCGCCCTGCCGTTCGACCAGCAGTGTCTCGGCGCTCCTGCTCGGAACCGGCCATGACTGGACAAGCGGGTACAGGAACCGTTCGGGATCGATCGAGAGGATGACTGCTCCGACCGGCTCTTCCTTTCCGTCACTCTCAACGAGGAGGGGCGCGACCATGTCAATGTGCGGGTGGGAGGTGCCGGGAAGGAGGTGGAGATCGGTCATGAACGCCTCCCCTGTCTGAAGCGATTCTTTCAGGGCGGTGAGGCCCTCCGGGGCAAGGGTTGTGGTATTGGGATCGAGACTAATACGAATGGTTCCCCCGGGGTCTACAAGGAGGACATTGTGGTAGTGGACCGATTCGTTGACTTCCCTGAACCGTTCAAGGATCTTCTCTTCGCTTTCCGGGTCCGGAGAGGAGAGATAATCGTCTACACCCTCGATAAAAAACCCGCTTGCGGAGAGAGTCCGGGCATCGTGCAGCCTGTCTTCCCTCCACCGCGCAATCTCGTCAGCCTTCAGGGTGCTGATCGAGACGAGTTCCCCTGTGACAGTCTCTCTTGCCTGCTTTTCCTGCGACTGGTAAAAAATTACCCCCGCGGCAAGGATAAGGAGGATGAGCAATGCAGCACCGGTGAAAAGCCAGATGCGCGTCCCTTTCTGGCTCTCGTCAACGGGTGTCACCTTGCTCACGCTCCCTGTACGGGTGTGCCTGAAAGATCGGTGCGGCTTTTCTTTCCCCCGCCTCCCGGGAGAGCCCGGTTCGCATCCCAGGCGGCCATCATGCTGACGGGGACCGCTGGCATTCCTCCCCCCACCTGCTCTAAAAGACCTTCGCCCCTAAGGATGGTGGCAGTCCGGTGAAACATCGCATTTGCTCCTCTGTAAAGGAGTGCAATAAAAAACCCTCGCGACTGGAGGAAGAGTCCTTCCGTTTCCCATCGCGTTTCGCCAGAGACATAAAAGATATGGAGACTGCTGGCGGGCATCCGGGGTTCCATGCGAATATCATCAATGACTGAGAACTGCTGATATATAAGTATAGAGATTTGCAGGGGAAGGACGGAAATTCCGGCTCTGCACCGTCCATCCGGGCCCGGTTTCTGCCTATCCCCTGAATCTCCCTGTTCCGACGTACTCCAAGAGAATTGTTGATATAGACTGTGCACAAATGAACCAGATACGGGATTCGCCATGCCTCCTGCACGAATAATGGTCGTCGAGGACGAACAGATTGTAGCCGAAGATTTGAGGCATGTGCTTACCGGGATGGGATACAGGGTGGTGGGGATCGCTGGTTCGGGCGAGGATGCAGTCCGCATGGCCCGCGAGACACTGCCGGACCTCATCATGATGGATATCTCCCTTGCAGGCCCTATGGACGGCACCGAGGCTGCCGGAAAGATCGCGGCATTCCACGATGCTCCTGTCATCTACCTCACCGCATTCGCCGATTCCGCGATCATCGAGAAGGCAAAGGTGACCCGCCCGTACGGGTACATACTGAAACCCTACCAGGAGCGGGAGATCAGGACCGCGATCGAGATATCGCTCTATACGCACGACCTCCACAGGAAGATCGCCGAGAGCGAGGAACGGTACCGCGGATTCGTCCAGAACTTCCTTGGAATCGCCTACCGGAGGAGGCCTGACTTTTCCCCGGAGTTCTTTCAGGGGGCCGTCGAGGCAATATCCGGGTATACGGAAGCAGAACTGCTCGCGAATACGCCTGCGTGGGAAGACCTGATCCACCCTGCCGATGCGGACCGCATCAGGCTGCACAACATTGAGATCGCTCAGAAGGGATCAGGGAGTGCGACGAGGGACTACCGTATTGCCAAAAGAGACGGGAAGATTGCCTGGGTGCACGAATTGATCAGGGTAATCCCGGAAATCGACGGCTCAACGCACGCCATCCTCGGTTCTATCTACGATATCACCGAGCAAAAAGCAGCGGAGGATGCGCTCCAGGCTATGAACCAGGAGCTGGAAGAGAGGGTGAGGCAGCGGACCCTCTCTCTCCACCAGCAGGTGGAATTTCTCCAGCAGTTGATCGATACCATCCCAAGCCCGATCTACTATAAAAATCCATCCTGCGTCTATCTTGGGTGTAATGCTGCGTTTGAGAGCTACGCCGGGCTGTCGAGATCGGCGATTGTCGGCAGGACCGACAACGAGGTATTCCCCCCCGACTTCGCGGCGCTTACCAGGGAAAAGGACCGGTTCCTCCTGAACCACCGTGGGATACAGGCATACCAGGCAAAGTTTCCACATGCCGACCATTTCACGCGTCATATCCTTGTAAAAAAAGCAACCTACCACGACAGCGAGGGGAAGATCGCCGGCTTCATAGGGGTGCTCGTGGATATCACCGACAGGATACGTGCCGAAGAGCAGGTGCGGGAGAGCGAGAGGCGGTTCCGGGCACTGGTCCAGGACCAGACCGACCTGATCTTCAGGTTCCTCCCAGACAGGACCATACTCTTCGCGAACGAGGCTTTTCTCTCGTACTTCGGGAAGAGTTCCGAGGACGTTACAGGGTTCATCTTCCGCCTCCCGATACACCCGGATGACCTGGAGGACGTGCAGGCCCATTTCGCCTCCCTCTCCCCTCCGCACCCAGTCAGCACCACCGAATTCCGGTGCCTGCGAAACGGAGATGAGATCAGGTGGCAGCAGTGGATCGACAGGGCATTCTTCGATGAACGGGGGACAGTCGTCGAGTACCTCTCCGTAGGGAGGGACATCACCGAGAAGAAAGAGATCGAGCGGCGCGAGCGCGAGGCCTACCAGCAGATCGAGAAGAACATGCAGCAGTTTGCCACCTTAAACGACCAGATCAGGAACCCGCTCTCCGTGATCGTGATGCTGGCAGGGTTCGGGTCAGACGAGAATTCCCAGAAGATCCTGGAGCGGGCAAGGGATATCGACTCGATCCTCGACCGCCTTGACACCGGATGGCAGGAGTCAGAAAAGGTCAGGAAATTCCTCAAGAAGCATTACGGGATCGGCGGAGGCGAGTGAGGGGGCAATCCATGCGGATACCCTGGATAGTACCTTCACATATTTAGCTCAGATCAGGTGACGATGCATCTTTCATCAGGAGAAGCAGGTTCTTCGCCTCGGCACCCTCTTCCCTGATGATCCCTGCTTTCAGGGAGACAGTTCTCATCTTTCCGCTCTTCATGGTGATCAGCGCCAGCGACGGCAGGTAATACATGGCATCGAGCGAGAGGACCCGCTGGAGAGTGTCATCTCCACTCCCTTCCTTCTTCGATGGTGCAATGTTCAGAAGGGCGAACACGTTCTTTCCTGCAACCTCCTCGGCCCCGTATCCCGTGAGGATCTCCGAGGATGGGTTCGCAAAGACGATGCGGTTGTGGAGGTCGATGATGTACGCGCAGTCGGGGCTCCTGGTGAGATGCAGCTCGAGTTTCTCCCGTGCGCTCCCGATCTTCTCCTTCAGCCGCCGCTTGTAAATCGCGAACTCAATGTTGGAGTACAGTTCCCGCGGGTTGAATGGCTTCACCAGGTAGCTGTGGCTCTCGGTTTTAAGCGCACGGCTGAGTGTCTCTTCATCCGCATACGCAGTCAGGTAGATCACGGGGATGTCGGTGACCCGGTTCAGCTCCTCTGTCGTCTGGATACCGTCCATGTCCCCTTTGAGGTGGATATCCATCAGGATCACGTCAGGCTGGGTCTCGAGTGCCAGTGTGATCGCCTCTTTCCCGGTGATCGCGATGCCGGTGATAGTGTATCCCATCTTCGAGAGCGTCGATTTCAACGAGAGCGCCACTACCCCCTCATCCTCGACAATCATCACTTTCTTCTGCACCATGGCGTGAACTCCTGTACGAGATAGTCTCTTGCGGATGAGATAGATAAAATGGACGTTTCCTTCACCAGGTATCCGTGGGTAATTTTATCAGCACAGAACCCGCGATGAAGAATAAGGCATTCTGCATCTGTTGCGGTGTACACAAGGAGCGCGGGGCATGAGAGAGATTTCAAGGATGAACCTGGCAATTTTCCTGATCACCGCGGTGATCACCTTTGCGATTGTGCTGACCACCATCTTCAGCCTCAAAAGCGGGATCTACGATATCTTCCCCTACTTCTACATCATCCCGGTCATCCTGATCGCATACTCCAACCCCAGGCTGGGCGTCTATTTCACGATTGTTCTTGGCTGGATCTATCTCTCCCTTGTGTACCTCTACGGCCCCTTCGATATAAGGCTCTACGCGACCAGCAGCGCCTGGTTTTACATCTTCATCACGCTCGGCGTGGTGATCTCTGCATTTTCAAACGAGATTGCAAAAGAGCGGAAATTCCGCGATATCTTCCTCAACTCGCAGGCAGGTATCTTCACCTTCAGGCCGGGGGACCAGTTGATCAGGGTAGCCAATACCCAGGTGGCTTCCCTCCTTGGATACACTCCAGAAGAGATGCAGAATCTTCACATCGCAGATATCATACCCGACACCGAAGAGATGAGTGGATTCTTCCAGAAGCTCGAGAACGAGGGCAAGATAAGCGATGCCGAAGTCACCCTGCAGAAGAAGGATGGCAGCAGGGTATGGGTCCTGATCACCGCGTCCCGGACCTCGGGGGACCAGGTGATCTGCTCGGCCGTTGACATTACCGAGCGGAAGCGGATCAAGGACGAGCTCCGGTACACCGAGATCCATTACCGCGCCCTCTTCGACAGTGCCGGGGATGCCATCATCATCCACGACTTCGAAGGGAATATCTTCGAGGCAAATGCAATCGCGAGCGAGCAGTCTGGATACTCGAGGCAGGAACTCGAACAGATGCACCTCTCAGACCTGGACATCCTGCCTGCACGCGAGGCTGCCGGGACATGGGTCCAGGAGATACGAAAAAAAGGCATCTCCATCCGCGAGACACTCCTCAAAACCCGCGAAGGAGCGACCATACCGGTCGAGATCAGCAGTAAGGTAATCGAGTACTACCGGTCCCCGGCGGTCATCACCATCATCAGAGACCTCCGGGCCCGCAAGGAGGCGGAGAATGCATTGCGGGAGAGCGAGAGGCGGTACCGGATGATCGGTGACCTGATCCCCTTCGGAGTCTGGATCACCGACGCCGGCGGGACGCTCACCTACGCTTCGCAATCGTTCCTGGATCTCATCGGGATGACGCTCGATGAGTGCCGGAGGAACGGCTGGATGAAAAAGCTCCCGGTCGAACAGCGTGAATCCACCCGGAATGACTGGAAGCAGTGCGTCGAGACAGGCTGCTTCTGGGACTACGAGTACCGGATCGTCGATCGGCAGGGAACCGAGCACTTCATCCTGAGCAGGGGGGCACCAATGAGGGATGCCTCGGGCAGGATCGTCTCGTGGGTTGGCATCCATTTCGATATCTCGCAGCGCAGGCGGTACGAGAACCGCCTGGAGGCGTCCCTCCGGGAGAAGGAGGTGATCATAAAGGAAGTCCACCACCGGGTCAAGAACAACATGCAGGTCATCTCGGGGTTCCTGCAGCTCCAGACCAACTACCTCACAGACCAGGAGTCAATCGAGAAACTCGAGGAGTGCCAGATGCGGGTAAAGACGATGGCGCTCGTCCACGAGAAGCTTTACCAGTCCAAGTATCTCGGGTTCATCAACACCCGGGACTATATCCAGAGCCTCATCTCCGACCTGATGAACTCGTACCTGCTCAGGTCCGACATCTCGATCGAGCAGGACATCGACGATGTCAATATCAATCTCGACACCGCCATTCCCTGCGGCCTGATCCTGAACGAGCTCCTCACCAATGCCCTCAAGTATGCATTCAATGGAAGAGAATCCGGCACCATATCGGTCAGCCTGCACCTCAACCCCGACCACCGCTTCTCCCTCGATATCAGCGATGACGGTGTCGGGCTCCCGCCGGGACTGGATATTGCGCAGGCGCCGACCCTGGGGCTGCAGCTGGTGACAGTCCTTGTCCGGCAGATAGGCGGCGAGATGCAGGTCGGGGGTCCCCCGGGGACCAGTTTCCACATCAGTTTCCCCGAGAAGTTCTGACAGGGGCATGACCCGGACACTCTCTCATGGGGCCTTCCCTCGTAGGCTTTGCACCCCGATCTTCATGAGTCCCACCCCTGCATATCCTTCACCAGGCCTCTTTGGAGGGGGAGCCTGGAAAGAAACAATAGGTTCAATTTCGTCCCTGTCGTAACCTTTCATCACAGATGGGCAGATACCATGCATATCCATGTCGAGGGAGTCGCCGGGCTCCCCATCATACATAAGGGAGATGACCTCCCGGCCTTAATCTGCGAGAAGGTCGTGTTCGCCGATGGAGACATCCTCTGCATCGCGTCATCGGTCTATTCGAAGGCAAAGGGGTACACGAAGATACTCTCCGATATCACGCCGACGGAGAGGGCCGTCCGAATCGCGGGAAAAACGAAGGAGGACCCGCGGTTCATCCAGGCTGTGCTCGATGCCTCGACCGATGTCCTGCTCGAATACCCCTTCGTCCTCTCCGAGGTCTCTTGCGGTCATATCGGTGTCCGTGCCGGGGTCGACCAGAGCAACATCGAGGATGGCATGCTCATCCTCCTCCCGCCGGACCCCATGGCCGCTGCAGCCGGGGTCAGGGAGGCTGTCCAAAAGATCACCGGGAAGACGGTCGGCGTCATCATCACCGATACCTGCGGGCGGTCCTTCCGGAGGGGCCAGACTGGTCACGCGATCGGGTGGAGCGGCATGACAGCGATCCGGGACTTCCGGGGCGATACCGACCTCTTCGGCCACGTCCTCAAGATCACCGAAGAGGCAGTGGTTGACGAGATCGCAGGCTTTGCCAATTTCGTGATGGGGGAGAGCAACAACGGCGTCCCTGCCGTGGTCTTCCGGAACTGCGGGACCTGGACCGGCCATGATGACCTCTATTTCCGCCCGGATGAGGATCTTACCAGGGCGATGCTGAAGAAGGAGACCGGCTGATCCTGCACGGGATGACATCCCCTTTTTCCAGTTTCAATGTCATTTCCAAGAGATTTTTCTTAGTCGTCCCAGGATAGGACATCCTCGCACGGATTGGATAGTCGAGATAAAAAGATGCTTCAGGCCTCCCTATATAAAGGGGGAACCTTGAGCACGAAAACAACGGTGTTCGAATGCTGCGGGTGGGACAAGGAACAGAGTGTTCTATGCTGTCCTTTTTCTTACCGCGCAAATAATCGCCCCTGCGACCGACCCCTACCCCTGACCCCGCCCCTACCAATCCGAAGGGGCGGGGCCTCCACCCCGGTGCCCCTCCTCCTGCGGCATGGGACCCCTGCCCCATGCGATTCCTCCCTCTGGTCAGAATCTCATCGCAGGAGAGAGCGGACCAGAAAGATCTTGATACACAATAACGGGGCAACGTGCTCGCTCTGCTCCATCTCCGTCCGCTCCTCCCTCCGGTCCGGTGCTCCTTCACTCCGCTGCACTCGCAAAGAGTCCCTGCTTCTCTCCCTGGTCCTTGTCTTGATGACGCCCCCGGCTTCGTCGTGAACTCCTCGCCGTCGGCTGCTACACGGCTCACTCCTCGCACCATGCTCCCGGCATCGTGCTCGTCGCTGCTTCCTGGGGTAGGGTGACGCTCAGTGACTCGCTCCCTCCGGTCGCTCGGGCCGCTGTGGCCGTTTTGTGGCACCACCACCATTTGACTGGAATTAGAGCAAGCACTTGGATCTCTTATCTCTGACCTTCTTAATAGCTAGTGCTGCAATACACCCCGCAATCAGTGTGAAGCAGGTAAAACCCGGTGACGATGTCGGAGGCATTACTTCACCCTTATCAAGTGAATTGGTCGCAGGAGTCAGAGAGTTGCCGTTTCCCGGACGGGTATCCGTGCCGGATACGGTCTCTTCAGGCCGGGAGAAGAGGGTATAGAGGACGACCTCGCGGGGCTCTCTGGACCAGTCTTTTCCTGCACCCCGTGTGAAAATTACCTGTTCCCCTGAGATAACCGGATGGGAAAGCCCACGCTCGAAAGGAGTAATCTGGCTTTTTTCTCCTGTGCGTAGGTCCATTATCATGACCGCACTTCTGCTATCCCTGAAATCAAGAGGATTCATAGACTGTAACCATACAACCCGGTCATTTGAGACGGAAGGAAGATGCCCCTGGTGCACGCTTCCCTGACCTATAACGGTCCTGGTCCGGGAAGAGATGGAGTAATGAACAATCGTATGGATCCCATGGATCTTTTCTGTCCAGACTACATTGTCACCAGAGAGATACGGATTGCTCTCTACAGGATTTTCCGTTGGCAGACGTTCCTCTTTTCCGTTCTTCAGATCATAGAGGTAAAGTTCCTGGTCATCCGGACCACTGGAGCGGTAGTCTTTCCACAGTATGAAATTACCTGATATCATAGGGGTACTCTGGTTGCCCGGTGAACCAGTCGGGAGGTACCGTCTCTCCCCAGTTGTCAGATTGAGGATGACGATCTTTCCCCCGTCAACACTTGAGTGGGCAATTCCCTCGTGTTCGGTCCAGATAACCCGGTCCCCGTCAATACAAGGATTCTGATTGAACCTGAGATCGGATACAGGGAGAACCGCATCATTCTGGTTGGTGAGTTGAACTGCAGATCCTGTTGAGAGATTTGTTAGTATGATCCCTTTTTCGCTGAACACAAGCCGATCACCTGATGTTCTTGCTGTTTCAACCTGATGCATTATGGGAATCGTACCGTCTGAACTCATTTGCCCTTGTTCTCCGATCCGAACGAGTTGTCTTTTCGTCCCCTCTGTAAGGTTATACCCGTAAAACCCCCGTTCTGACGCATTCAGGTATTTGTTATCCTGTATCCAGAAGAGTTGATCCTCCTCCAGGATCATGTGGAATGGCTCCCCCGAAAGAGTGAAAAGCCCTGTTTCGGTCCCAGATACCGGTTCTGCACTTGTGACCAAGGGAATAGTGACCAGACAGATGACGATTATCAGGAGGCCGCTGGAACGTCGATGGTTATTCATGGCTGAAAAAATGGTTAGGGGAAGCTGAACACCGAAGTGTCGTCATAGTCCTCAGCATAGTAGGGCGTAGGAATATACCCCCATGCATGGACATAGTACTGGCCATTCGCAGGATATAACTTATCTTTCGATGCGGTGACTGACCACACCCCCTGTTGTGAACTTGCCGATGTCGAATCCACGGTTTGCCCGGTTCCCCGGTTAATCAGGAACGCTTCGACATAGATATACCAGGGCGGTCCCTCCAGTCCCGATGCAGTACAGGTTCCTCCAAAACGGATGGTTCTCCAGTCAAACTTGTATCCGGTCGCACTGACAGAAACAGTGGCACGATCCAGGGCCGGCTGTTCATCGTTAGTTACCGACATCGGCTCCGTGCTCCACCAGGTCATCTTCTGACCGGCCATATTCTTCTTGTATGAATCGGGGATCCCGACAAGGTGTTCCGGGTGGACATTCTCCATATATTCAAGCACAGTGATGTCCTTGCCATAGAGCTCATTGATTAGGCTCAACTGCTCTGTAGTGGCATCCGATCGGACGACTCCCTTCTCGTCTTCCGCACTCGCTACACCGATCAGTGCAGATGCAAACAGCAGGACCAGCATGAAAACCGATCCCATTTTTATTCCATAGAGTTTCATGATTTTGCTCCTTCCGGGCTTTGTGCGATGCGTCGATTTCGAGCCCGGATTTATGACAGCAGGGAAAACATCCTGCCTTCCGGAACGCTGTCTTGGGGGTGAGGAACTTGTCCTCACCCGCCATGGGTAATCGGATCCAGGTGCATAAACGATCTCTGTGCCAGATCCAGAACTGTCAGCAGAATGATTCGGAGTAGAGCACGTGACGGTATTGATGATTCTCCGTATCAATGATTCTCCCGGATGAGCCCGGTCTGCATCTCGATCCCAAACAGTCCATGGGTGTGATCATATTCACGATTCATTAAAACGGAATCCATGCGTCATTCAGGTGTTTTCCAGGTAGTGTGCGTATAAAGAGAAATCAGAAATGAACGAGAGGATCTCCCCCTCATATTTCAGGCAACGGTCGACGAGTCATTTAATATTCCAGTTCATTCACCTTTCCGCTTACATTCACCGTAATCCAACCCCGATGAGTAATGACGGGAGTCATGTTCATATTGACACGGAATAAGTACTCCCCTTCCGGGAGTTGCGATTCGGTGTATATGATAAGCGTGGAGACGTACGTCCCATTGGGCGATACGACATACTCGGACGGTGACATGCTTACATTCAGGTATCGCGGCATGGGAATTTCCTCATCAGAATTTACTGATTTCTCTTTTACCGGGACTATCCGCTGTGTGACCAGCCCCTGACCCTTCGCTCTCGTATTGAGAATTATCTGTTCCTCTTTTATCTCCCCCGCATGTATCTCTATCCTGCTAGGATGAAACCATACCGGAATCCCCAAATGTTGTTTCCCTGGCGTCACATTTGGGGGTTCCCATGTTTCGTTCCTCCTATCTATTGATGAGATGTCTGTAATTTGGCTGGTAATGAGCGATAATACGCTGATTACCAGGATAAGAGTCGCAAAGACCAAAAAAATTAGCGTGGTTTTTTTCATCCCAGGTATTTCTCCGTTCAGTTTGCCGTGTGCAATGTCACCATCGAATCGGAATAGATCTGAACATCTAACCCGGAAAGATACCCCTCTGCAACTTCATCAATGTCTTCTTCCCAATTAAATTCCACATTCTGTAAATTCAGATCTTTCAACCGCATATCGTAGAATGTCGTGTCGCCCGGCACTTCTGAGTCGCCATCGACATAATATCCTTCAAGAGTGCAAAAGACTGCATTATTCTGGTAACCAACACATCCAGACCAGTTCATGGTCGAAATGCCGGAGTCTTCATTCTTGAATATGATATTCCATTGACTGAGACCAGGGTTCCAGCCCAATGTTCCCTTAATAGTATCGCCAACGTCAACATCGATTGGTTCACTATAATAACCCTCCTGTTGATATGGGACAAACCAAGCGGCTCCAGTCCAGCGTCCGCTTCCAGCTTGATTCCATTCGAGGACCGGTTGGGCAATTCCGCCAATGCTTGCTGACTGTATTGCATTGAAGAGGAAATCAACAGTATTTTGTTGAGGTGATGGTGGTGAAGACGGAACAGTCCAATATGCTATAAATTGCGCCAATTCATCTATGGAGAGATCACGAGATGATTCAATCCAACCGTCATAATCAGGTAACACCAATTCGTCACGTTGATTAATAACAGTAAGAACTTTTTTTTCATCTGATACTATTTCTGTAACTTCGCCTTTGCTCTTGATCAGAGATCCGTTCGGAATTTGATGAATCTTTGTTGCAGGTTTGTAGCCTCCGGGAGCAGCTATGAGTTCACCTTCGTTATCGTTTGCAATGAGTATTTGCTCTCCTTGACTATCAAAAACTCTTGTGATGCCGTTGGATGAATGATAGATGATGGATCCAACAGGAATCTGAGATCCAATGTCCTCGAAGGGTCCTAATCCCGATCTTACCATAGTCGGCATCATCAGGTCATTAAAAACCAGTACAGGCAGTGGTTGAATGGTTTCATCATCAATTGACACGACTGCATAATCAGTCGTCTCTTCGATCGAGATCACGGGAGTCCCGACTGCATCGGAGGATATTGCTCCAACAATTCCGATACCAAGGACCATGAATGCCATGAATCCCAGTACAAATAAATGGTTCATCTTTGTTACCTCCAATTATTTTCTGATTTCATGAATACGCTCCTTCCGGGCCTCATGCGATGCATCGATTTCGAAGCCGGATTTTTGACAGCATTGGACGCATCTTCGCATTCCTTAACACTGTCGCGGGATGAGGGACTTGCCCTCACCCTTCGACGCTAATAGGTCCCAGGTGCATTAACGATCTCTGTGCCGGATCCAGAACTGTTCCCGTGAGGATTCCGAATACAGGACGTGATGTTCCGAGGTCTAGAAGGTAGATACTACACTCATTATGAGGTTTTTAACCGCGTAAGTCCTAAGGGCATAAAATGATCTTGAATTTTTATCTGTCTTCTGAAATCGACTTTAAGGTATCCAATCTTCTCTCAATTCGCATTATTGACTCCTGGAGAGGTATCAACAACACAGAAGTATCGGGTTATGCGCCGTGCATTTTTTTCATCGCGTCGATATACCTGTCTTGGCGTGCATCCAGCCATTTCTTCAATGATCGTATAGAACCATCCACAAATAGCATCATCGTAATGACTGCCCATACTGTCCAGTTATTTGAAATCATGCTGTATATTGTCACTAATGCGAATGCAACGAGTTCCAGAATTTTTCTTGTATTGTTATTGTTTTCCATCATCATCAACCAACGCTTTCTTTAAAGACTAAACCATGAAAAAAATGTTGGATATTAACCTGTACAACCATCGCCGCTTCCAGACATCCAGGTACTTGTGGTTCCGCCATCATTCGTTGTCAGCCAGTTATTGCAACTAACCCAATTATCTATTTGTGCTCGTGCAAACAATGAACCGGTTTTTAAATGGGCGTTTACTTGACCTACGGTGGTTCCAACACCTGATGTATAATGACTATATTCACAGGTGCTGTATGGAAATGTTGTATAATATGATGATAAATCGGTAATACCCGTAATACTACTACCATATTCTACATAGAATGTTCCTTTTGCGGTCAGACTTGCGCGTATTTCTCCAAAATAGTTTCTGTATTCATCCGTACGAGTTACGGTGACTATGTATAACGTAAGTATCATCGAAGGGGATTCTGGCGATACGATTGAGGTTGAATATAATTGAACATGTGTATTGACGGACACATTTTCCATCATTTCATTAAGAGAAATCATCGTTGGTTTTTTGGATATTTCTTTCTCTCCTAATAGTATTGGAATACGAGTGGAGGATTTCACAGTGTGTCCATCGGACAATACCTCAAGAATACTCTCTCCCTGGCTAATAAGGAGGATCTGGTAATTTCCGAAGTCATACATTCCGATGACCGAATCAGACCTGTCAGAAAGGTTTATTGCGTCCAATAACTTGTCTGCGATTTCTTTCGATTCGGTATATGTCTTAAGATGGACAGTATTTTCAAGATTCACAGGTCGTGAGAGACCTAACTCGTCAAGAAGATTCGTTCCTTTGTCTGATTGAACTATTCTGAATTCCTCTTGAAACCGCATATCTTCACGATGACAAGCACATTCAGCGCTCACGCACGGTACCATCGCCATCCCCGCCAGCAGCAGTGCCAGCAGGACGGCGCAAAATTTCATTGTTGCTTTCATCTTTTCACTCTCATTTTTTCTATGCACTCCACTCGGCAATCCGGATCGAATCCCCTTATTACCGGGGAAGAGTCCAAGAACCATCAGCGGAAACTGGAAGGATTCAGAGCGGAGCCCGACTTATGACAGCGCAGGTAGCTTCTGCGTTCCTTGTGGCTGTCGTAGGGTGATGATCTTGTCCTCACCCCCAAAGGCAATTGGAACCAGGTGCATAAACGATCTCTGTGCCAGATCCAGAACTATTTTCGCGACGATTCGCAATCCAACACAGAAAGGTTATAAACGTCTCTGACGAGATCTGAACAATGCCGGTTGGGGTATCTTCAGAAGGGAAGGAGTGTATCATGGAGAACCATCAATCACATCGATTTCATACCGCCCTTTCCATGATGCTATGGATTCTGTTTTTCGGATTTTGCGTCCTGGAACTGGTCTACATCCCCCTCTTCGGCGTCGATGGCACGGGGGTGCCTGTCCCCCGGTGGCAGATGAGACCGTCCGATCTCATCTGCCATATGGTCCATTCCGTATCCCCCACTCTTGTGGAGCCGATACAGATCCTCCTTTTCTGGGGAATCGGATTCGGGACTTATTTTGGATTCCGCACCATCTCGAAAAAAACTTTACTTGACAATACTGCAAGGCTGCAGGTCTTTAACACAATCCGGGAATTCCCTGGCATTCACTTTTCGGCGCTTCGTGACCGGACCGGTTTGAACCGGGGGACACTCCGCTACCACATCTCCATCCTGTCACTCGCCGGAAAGGTCGATTGCTTCCAGGATGGAATATTCTCACGGTATGTCACCAGCGAGAGGAGTATGTCAGCATACGACCGTATCGTGGCATCCAGGTTCCAGAACGGACCCGACCGGAAGATCCTAACCTACCTTCTCGATCACCCGGATTCGTCCCAGCGTGACATTGCCGGGGCTCTCGGTGTCGTACCATCGGTGGTGAACAGCCGGATACGGCAACTGTACGATGAAGGGATTGTTGCGATGGAGCGTCTTGGCAGAACCACACGGATCGCTCTGACCGATGACTCTGTCGAGGTGATCAGGAGGATCAAAGGTGCAGGACCATGTCGAGATCCCACTTGGGCACCAGCCCCTGAAATCCATGGATGAAATGTCTATTCCTGCCTCTCTCCCTTGCCCCTCTCCCGAAAGATTCAATTGACAAGTTAAGGAATTGGAACGAACTTCATTTTGATGAGAAGAATATCAGTTCAATGCCAGAAAATCCCAAGACCTGGAGTCTGTTCGGATTCCTACACAGAGATCGTTTAAACAATCTGGATTATTTTCTTACCAGAGCGTTTTCGCTCGGGGATGAAACATGTATCCAGACCGAAAGAAAGCAATTCCTGTAATGACCCTGATACTTGCAGCACTGGTATGCATTGTCAGCCCTTGCACTGCTGCGATTTATATCCAGGCAAGCCATGATTGTGTACTTGCAAAGGGAGATCCGCTTTTCATCACCGGGGATGGGTATCACAACGGATCTGCCGTCATCTGGGGGATAGGCCATTCCTTCTTCATACATGAGATTGTCGATGCTGATTCCGATGGGACCCTAACATGGACTTTGGATGAAAAGGTTACTGAAAAGTTTCATAGTGGCCCCTTCACAATCATCGTCCAAGATCCCGGGCAAGATCGGATCTACTCAATCGTCGCGAACGATTCTGCGGGGAAATCTCTTCTCACTATTGCAGACAATGTATCAGTCCTCACCGTTGATGCCCCCACCATGGATATACCCGATGCCCTGGATCTGGCGGACTTCCTGAAGAACCAGATTGCCGGAAGCGGTATGGACGATTCGTACCTTCTCCAAACAGTCTATGTGGAAGAGCCCACCCTGCATCTTTCGACAGTGGAGTTGGGTAGTCCTCTTAAATTCCCCGCCGGGGGATGTGTGCTGGTACAGGGTACCATGAACATGGCACTGGAAAACCGGATCGCGGTGAGGATATATGACACATCGGTGATCGAGAAGACCGGCCACCGCATCCCGGTACGAGCTATCGATTCCGCCCTTACCGGGAGCGGGGTCTGGGGGAATACATGGGAATATTCCCTCGATACCACTGGCCTAGGGCCGGGGGAGTACCTGGTTGATATAGGATGGGATCGATCGGTAAAATCAGGACAGAATGTCTTCATTCTCATGGTCACCGGAAATGAGAGTATGATGGATAAAATGCTGAAGGAGTTATTGTGGAGAACTCCGAAATTTTTCGGATGTGTGTGACCGCTCGGGCCGCTGCGGCCAATTCGGCTCCTCTGCTGCGTCGCCGGATCTTGCGATACCCTCCCCCTGGTCGGGAGGCGCCGGTGCTCGTCCCTCCGCTCGTCGCCCTTCCAGACGGTTGTAGTTGAGCGGTCCTGATCCAAGGCCGACCGGTTGACCTCCTGGACGGGAAAGCGAAGCGAGAGCGGAGCGACCGGCCGGGAGAGTCAAACCTGTCGTGCCGTCAACACATCCGGTCCACTCATACCAGCGAAGCGGAGGCCGCCACCGAACGGAGTGAGGGCGTCGCCGGAGCGAAGCGTTCGAGGACCCCCATCAACTCGCCGCAGGCCGAGCCCTCGAAGCGAGCGTATGCGAGCAGTGGGCGAGGCCGGAGGCCGCTCCGGGAAAATCAAGAACAAAGAGGGGAAAAGGGATATTGACCCCGGCGACCTATCACTATGTGACCGGGCCGGCTGGCATTTATCAACATTTGGTTCATGGTGGTTTATGCCGGGTACCCCGGTCACGTTGTCTTGTTCTCCTCGATGTATTGTCGGATCTGTTCATCGGTAATCCGATATTCCTGGCCGACCTTGACCGCCTGCAGGCGCTTGGACTTGATCATTTCGCGTATCGTTTTGACATGCACCTTCAGGAGATCTGCGACTTCTTCGGTAGTGTAAAAGGTAGGGGCGGGGATGGTTGGTCCTCCTGGCATCACAGTGTCCATCTGATCAGTCCTCCCCAGGGAGCATAATGGTGATCACTGGTTCCCCATCATCACCCGGCCCGCAGGTAGCCCGCAGGGTCGCCGTCTGGTGCTCAGTGATCACTACTCCGCCTGATTCAGTCCTTGTTGTAAGGAAATCACATTTGAAATGAATCGTGGATCGGTGCAGCCCCCTGGCCGCCCTAGCCGTGCAGGTGAACATCCAGAGCAGATCCCAAAGCCGGCCCTCGACACTCTGGCACGGCATCTCCTCGATATTATCGGGAGCGACCAGAGACCAGACCCCCGTGGTTACTGCAACGGGCACCACGATACCAGCCTCCTTGCAGATCTTCGCGGGCAGTTCGACGAGGACCCCGTCGCGGATTGCATCGGCCCGCGTGTAGGCGTGGATCACATCGCCAAAAAATTCGGCGAGGGTGTCGCCGTTCATCAGTCATCCCCCAACAGCCGGGTAAGCTCGTTGAAGATCTCTGCTCCATCGTTTTCCGGGTTGTCGAGAGTGTAGGCGATTCCGATAGGCTCGCCGTTCTCATCAGTAAGGACCTCACGCCTCATGCCAGCACCCCCGCCGGGCTGGTCTCGCTCCGGGTGCGGAAATCCTGGTCCCGGGGCACGCCAAGCTTCCAGATCGCCATCTCGTACCCGCATTTTGGGCAGTGAATGAAGAGCCACATCTGGCCGGTGTCGGTCTCCCAGCCGGCATCATGGGGATATCCGTGGACCAGGTCACCCCAAAGGTCACGCCCACAGAGGCACCGGGACCGGGCCGGGTCGCAGTGGTCCCGGATCCAATCGGCGACGTCAGGAAAGGTGAGATCGTGAGGGGGCATTTACACCCCTCCCATAAGGTCGCTTGTCATCTTCCGCAGGCGGACCGCCTCATGTATCCGGGCCTCGAAGCCGGCCGGGTCGGCAAAGTCGCCGTATATCTTGATTGCCCCACCCTTTCCAGGCGTTCCTATCTCGATGCTGTCCTGGAAGGGTGAACCCTCCAGGATCTTCTTGACCGTGATAAGCTGCGGTTCTGTCATGCCTGCACCCCCTGGCCGGGGAGCGGGTCACAGCACCACGAGATCATATTCTGTTTCTTGGCCTCTGCCCGGCACGCATCCCAGCCTTCCTTATCGACCTGGATACGATAGACGGTCACAATATCCTCGGCACGGGTCCGCATGTCCTGCGCCTTTGCCTGGAGGATGAATGCCTGGTTCTCGAGTTCGGCCGCCTGCTCCTGGAGCCGGCAGATCTTGTCAAGGTCCCGGGTGGGGATCACGTCGTACACACTCCGGGTCCCGATCATGCTGCCACCTCTGCGACTGGTGAGGAGGAGAGGACCGGGACCGCCCCGGTGACCTCCCGCACGATCGAGACGTTGGCATACTTCCGCTCACCTGTGAGAGCGCCTTTCACCTGGGCGAGGGGAGAGACGTACTTGATGCCGTTGATCACATACATGACAGCTCTTCCCGAACGGGTAATCCATGCCTTCCCGACAGGCGAGGGATTGCCGGCGGTCTTCATCACGTCGGAGATGTCGAAGATATCGACCGGCCAGTGATCGAGAAGCCGGGTCACGTCTGACCGGGCTACAACGGCCTGCATGGTCTTGATGTCAATCCGTAGGGTGCCCTCATATTGACGGGCTGCCCCTATGTGTTCAAATGCGTTTGCTTGGTTCATGGTGGTTCTCACCAATATATCATGTGGTCTGTTATGGTCTTATATGGTTACCACGCGGTGTGAAAGTAATAGCAACAGCATCTTTCGGCCCTTCGGGCTCCCCCACTGCTCGCGTTCGCTCGCTCCGAGGGGTCGCCCTCCGGGTGGTTCTCCGGGGTACTCAAACGCTTCGCTCCGGCGCCGCACTCGGCCTCCGGCCTCGTCAGCGGCCTCCGCTGCGCTGGCTAATGGCTGACCCTAAAATAATCCCTCATATTAATCTCAGCTGAGTACCCAAAATCTCGATAGACATCACAAGGTACTGACCCGGACAGTTTATTGTGTGTCAATGATGGAAAGTGGGTGAGCCTGGAACAAACTAGTTAAAAAGGATAATATTCGCTAGCTTTATTCATTATTCAAGAATCTTCATTCTTTTTTTGTGTAATGGAGTAATCCACCAATAGCGATCCCAAATGCCATGCCACATCCGATTCCAACAGACAGCCAAAGAGCAATATCGTGGGCCATCATCCCCACGATAATACCGATAGCAGCACCAAGCACAAATCCAACTGCAACGCCCATGGCTAATTGTCGATCCAACACAAAACCCATCTCCGATTTGAAGTAATCCGATATACTCCTACCTCCTCATCTCTTCACCGGTTTGGCCCTGGTTGTCCAGGTAATGATAACGGCCGGCAGGCTTGACTCTCCAGTGCGGGTGCTCCCTGCCGGTCGCACTCTCGCCCCGGAGGTCAACCGGCAGGCCTGTATTCCGCTAAAGGCCCCCGCACCTGGATGTGATGCCGAAGGCTTCCTTCTCCATTACTGCCTCTCCCCTGGGAGAGGAGGAGCCCGGCCTGAAGGGTGCGGAGAGAGGGGGATACTTGCCTATCCCCCGGCGCGACGTAAGGGCGGGGGAGTGGGACTTCCGGCGACGTCACAACGGAGCCGGACTGGCCGCAGCGGCCCGAGCGACCGAAGGGAGCGAGTCACTGAGCGTCATCATTGTCCGGTAAACAGCAAGGAGCATGGTGCGAAGCACGATGCGACGAGCGGGATGGAACAGCTGCCGGCTAGGAGTGGAACGACAAAGCCGGGAGCGTCATCAGGAATTTGACCTGGAAGAGAAGCAGGGGCACGTTGCGAGAGAAGCGAAGCGGAACGAGCATGGTGCCCCGTCACCAGAATACAATCAGCTCCCGGGGCGGCGCCCACGCGGCGGGGGGCGAAGCCCCTCCTTCAAGCGTCAGAGTAAAAAACCACGACGTGGTTCCTTTCACAAAAAAATAAAAAGGTGAAACAAAACACGGGATAAAAGAAGAATTGAAGATTAAAGGGACTTTACGGCAAGTTCAATATCCTCTTCCTTGATGGTTTTCCTTCCTGCATGCATTGCAAGCTTATTTGCTTCTTTCACAAGACCTGCAATGTAATCTTCAGTCTGTGCTACGAGCGCAACTGCGGCGTCACTTCCGACCCGCTCTGCTCCATTCTTCTTGGCAATTCTTACAACTGCTGCAATAGGTAACTCTGCCACCTTGGTCACCTCAAGGAATTTGAGATTGAGATAGTATTTAACGATTCTCGTGAAATTGGCTTGGTATAACGAAAATGTAGCGAAAAAGATTACCTTTTCAATTTCGCCCCATGCGGCCATTGATTTATCATAAATTGTTTAAACACGCATATTGATACATCATAACAGGAATCATCGAGATAACATTGGGACGTAATAATGCAGCAGAGGACTGTTTCGGATACGAGGACGCGAGCGCTGGAGCATCTCATCCTTTTACTGCTAGGTGCCCAAAACAAAAAAATATCCATGCTTCATCTGGAAAAAGAAGCATTCTTTCTCTGGAATTTTCATCCCGATATTAAAAATTTCATGAAATTTATTTCACATTATCGAGGACCCTATTCTGAAGAGATTGACCAGGTAATCCGTAATCCCTTCCACTTGATTAATTGTTGGCACTACAGTCCACCTGACCCTGCTGACAAACTGACTGGGGGATTTGTGGAATTAACCCCCTTTGGTAGAGACGAATATGAGCGATTGTATAAGGCCAGTTCGGCAAATCCACAAATGAGTCCCATCCTAGCAGCGATGAAGATGGTCCGGGAACTCTACGATAAACTCACCCCTGAAGAATTGCTACTCCTTATTTATGATACGTATCCGGAATACAGGGAGAAATCTAATGTATATTATGGCATTCAAAAGTCGAAAAAGAGATTAGCGGAGAATCTCGTTAGGAAAGGCTACATCGACAACGAACGATACGAAAACCTCATCGCGAGCAGCTGAAATGAGAGATTCTGTTGCTGCAGATTCAACATTTTATAGTTGCTGCACTTGCGATATTAAACGGAAGGATATTCTTACAAATTTTTTACGGGCATACTCATTTTACGTTGGGAATAGAATTCTAAGTGAACTCCCCAATTCTCTTGTGAGTGATAATAACTTCATTCAAAGTATCAATGTCGCTAATTTTGATTATTACGAACTTATAAAACCATTTTTTGGCAGGAACCCGGATCATATCAACGATGGTGAATACGAGGCAATTGGAATCGGCTATATGCTTGATATGGAGGACAAGCTTCGGTTTTTAATAATTGATGATCGTCGGCCTTATAAATTCGTAAAGAGACATTTCAGTCACCTCGCATCAAGAATGAATGGGACTATCGGATTTGTCCAAAATGCGTGTTGTGAAGACAGAAGGATTACTCCAAACGAAGCTCTCGATTTTTTACTTGAGATAAAAAATGCTTTGAACAGAAGTGAAAAAACACGCCCATGTAGCATCAATCCTGATGTTTGCAGGACAATCCTTATGCCAGCGATTGAATATATAAGGAATTATAATGTCAGCGCGTGATTTTGATCCTCACCTCTCTGTTGAGCGGATCACCCACGCTAAGGATGGCGATTATTGTATCAAACAGATTGAGATTGAATATATCCGGCGAAAAATCGAAACCCCCTACAAGGTGCTTGTTGGGAGCGGCATCAATGATCAGGATGCCAATTCAATTTTAAAGGCTTCACTCCGACCCATCCTTGAATATCAAAAATTTGTTTCTGATATCCGTAGCTGGATATCGTTATATCGTCTGTTAACCGAAGCTGGGCCAGAAAGAGTTCATGGACTCGACTCCTTTTTTTCCATTAAAAAAAAGATGTGGAATTCTGCGTTGACAACGGTGTCTCTCGTCTTTCCGAGAAACCCGTTTAATGAATTCTCAACTGTAATCAAAGGAGAGAAGAAGATATTTCCTGGGTTTGATGAGAACAGTTATATCTGTCTTCTTGATTATATCCATTCGGCCTCGAAGGCATTCGTGTTATGTCCCGATATACGGTTGGAAAAAAGGGAAGATATCAATGTGACACAATATCTTTCCTTCATCGATCAGAGCATCCAAATATTAATGGACCGGAACAATCGTCCAATTTTTGCCCCTGTGCATATTGAATTGTCAAAAAACAATCTTGAAACGATTCTTTCGCACTATAAACATCAGCATTATGCTAATATCTGGGTTAATTTTGATGCCAAATCGTGCCATAGTACCTATTCTTCGCGGCTGAAAACCATTGTGCATCTTATTGACAAGATATTGGGGGATTTGAATGTAACATTATATTTCTCTCATATTAAGAAAGAGATTCTGCCAAATATCCAACAAGAAAAAGCGGCTGCCTCCGACATTCTCACTCAATTCTACGGAGCAGATTTTATCGGGACTGATCGGGAACCCTGGAGAAGACCGAATATTGACTGGAACAATGACGATTCTTTGAGGGAACTGGCAAGCACTCACAATTTTAAGTCCAAGGAAGAGTACCTTGAAGCACATATCCTTCATAAACACCGGATTTTCGATCCAGATTCATATTATTATATGAACCTTGATCATTACCCCCAGAAACTGCCTATTCCATCCGACATTCTGTTGAAAAATAATGCAATTTACCAATTTCTTAATAGTGCCCTCATGCAGAATGAAGTAGAACGAACGAAACAGACTATCGGGGAGACGGAATCGGTGAAAAAATATCTTGAAGAAAAAGCGGCGATACGCGAAAATCCTGAAATATTAAATAACATCATTATCCCATCAAAACAGCCGAACCTAGTGGACTTTTTAGGTAATTTGTAAATTGATCGAATAACAAATTCAAAATTGTTCGAGTAAAATCACATGACCTGAAGGAAAATACTGACCTCTTTATGGCTCAGCCTGCCCCCTCCTGCCAGGAACAGGCTGCCCGATTTCCAAGGTCGTGAGGCGAACGGACACCGTTTTCTTATGGCTGCGATACAGGTGATAGAGATCCCGGATGAAGAACAGGGGTGGTGCAGGAGTGCACCACCAGCCTTCCCTCTGTGATGCCTCTTGGGAGAGGCAAGAGAAGATAGGAGAGGGAAGATAAAGGAGCCACCGGAGCGGTCAGAACCTTACGCCGGCTTTTCAATTCCCGATCCTTTCATCAGGCCATACTCAATCTCGTAGAACCCTCCGCCCCGGTCCTGGTAGGTGAGGTAGTAATGCGTAAGCCGCTTCTCCTCGGCCTCCTCAATCTGCCGGAGCAGGGTGGCCTGGTTCGTCGAGTCATGCCCGACCAGCACCCACCGGCGGGTTTCGTCGCTCATCTTCCAGGAGCGTGCCGGGACCGCCTCGGGCGGGGTGGTGACGGTTTCATCCTTCGGGTCGAAGAAGGCCACCACCTGCCGGGTCTCGTTCTTCGCCTCGATCTTCTGATTTCTCTGCCAGTACGCGATGAGCGCCGCCACCAGGGCGACGAACATCTCAATGATCTGCACGAGTTGCTGATCCATGTCGGTCTCCTTGCATAATGCGGTCGTGCTCTTCGCGGAGCCTGTCCAAGTCCTCGCACATCACGTCATACTTCCCGATCTTCTGGTAGATGACGAACAGTGCCGGGTAGATAGGAAGCACGGCGGCAAGCACGATCACGATACCATCTGCATCCATCGGACTCCCTCCCTCGCGGACAACGGGAGCCCTGGCAAAAGGGAATGGTGCCGGAAAGGGGAGAAGGGGGCTCCCCATCCCGTTGTCAGAGAACGGCTCACGCCAGAGCGGGCACCGTGTCGGCCCAGGCTTCGATGACGGCAAGAATGGCGTCGTCGCTGTAGGAGGAGACGCGGATCTGGTCCCTGGTGAAGGTCACGTAATAGGTCTCCCCGGAGGGGTCGTGACACCGCAGAGCGACAGAATAGCTCTCACGCTCCTGGTCGTTCACCGGGTCGCCACCCATTGCAGCGGTCATCTCGGCGTCAGCCAGGATCTCGCTCTTCATGGTTGCGAAGGCTGCGGTAGACGGTGCACGGACGGTCACGTATCCAACCGTCTTGGCGTCATCATCCTCGTAGATGACACGGGCGTTGTAATACTCCCGGGTCTTGGTGACCGGGTCCATGGTTACACCGCCCACCTCGTAGGAAGTGCACCCGAAGGGGTTGGTGCTGATGACGGAAGCTACCACCGTGTTCAGCGCAGCGGCATCTGCAAACGGGGTAGTGAGTTCACGAACGGCACTCTTGGTGACGCTCTGTTCAACAAAATCTGCCATGATTGATGCTCCTGCCCTTGATTGAGGGCTGTGAGCAGGTGGGGTGGAGGATGGTGATAAAGTTTGAGGGGGATCGCTAATCGGTGGCGAATTTGAAACTAAAAAGAGAAATGAGAAGAATTGAAACGACGTAGATACACGATAACCGACAGAATAAATATGTCTCATGAATTTTTCTTTCTATGAAATTCTTACCATTCCTCATGCTCATTCTCATCTTCTCATTCCTCTGTGTTGGATGTACCTCAAATGAAAAATCTACCACTCCCCAGACTTCTCTGACGACGAAAACCACTTCAATTCCTGCCACTCAAAAAACAACTCCATTGACCACGATACCTACAACTTCTCCTCCTCCCCCAACTACGAAATCAATAACGGGATCTATCTGTGATTGCTCTAGGGATACCTACAATTGTGGCGATTTCCCGCTGCCAAACGGGGCGGGTGCCTATGATTGTTACAATTACTGCAAGAGTCTCGGAAAAGGAGATGTTCATAATCTCGACAGGGATGGAGACGGAAGGATGTGCGAACAACGATAGCCTAATCCTCCAGATTGCTGATTAATCCTTTAATCGTAGCACTAACTATATCTCCATCAAAGCCACCCAGATAATATTCTGCTTTTTGTTTATTCGACCTATTCACTCTGATTCCTTCAAGCGGGATTGAATCAATGGCGAGGATTTTGTTCAATGAAAATTCAATGGTCTTTCCTTTTCCTGTGAAAATTACCCGCTTGTTTGTGAGGAGAAACGCACCGGTATCAATATGTTTTCTCTCATCATGGCTCGTACTTTGTGCTCCAAACCCCCCTACACCGAATGAGACACCCTTCGCGACCCGTATCCTCGGCCCGCCATAGCCTCCTGTTGTGGTTCTCACTGCCCTGTCCTCCCACAGTTGTGCACCGTTCACACACGCGTAACAAATTTCATTCTTCTTCATGATGACTGGCACGCGGTCCGAAGGGACGGGATCAATTACTGATAGGTCGCCTTGGGAAAGGACCTCTAATAATTTACGTCTTTGCTCAATCTCCTCGGGATCGCGAGGAGGCACGTATTTCCCTTGCTTCAATCTTTTCTCATCCTGGGAAGATTGAACTGCTTTTCTATATCCATCCATGAATCCCATGATACAAAACAGTCATCAAGAGAAAATAAAATTAATCGACATTGAACAAGGAACTTTTCTACTGAACCACCCCCCATCCACACCGCCGCCTTCCTCGCTCTCCCCCTCCAGTACATCCATCCTTCTCGTTAAAATGAAACGCTATCGAATGATTCTTCATTCTTCACGCCATGAGATTTACATACCAAGGCGGTCGCATGGAGGCGTCATCACAGGTCCCGGAGGCGGTTCTCAAACTCGTCGAGAGATACGAATATCACCAGCCGATGTATAAAAAAGGCAAATACAACGAAACCCAATTGCGAAACGAGTTCATTGATCCGTTCTTCAAGACTCTCGGTTGGGACGTTGATAACACGAAGGGTTACTCGGAGCTCTACAAAGAGGTAATCCATGAAGACCCGATTCGAATCCGAGGGTCTACGGAGTTTATCGACTATGCCTTCCGAATTGGGGGCTCTCGGAAATTTATTGTCGAAGCCAAGAAACCGGCCGTGAATATCAAGGATGATACCGGCCCTGCCCTTCAGCTCCGCCGGTATGCCTGGAACGCCCGCCTCCCGCTCTCCATCTTGACCGACTTCGAGGAATTTGCAGTCTACGATTGCACCAAGAAGCCAATGCCCGGCGACAATGCCGCCACAGCCCGGATTGCCTATTTCACTTTCAAGGAGTATCCCGAAAGGTGGAACTGGATCGCCTCTATCTTCTCGCAGGAGAGCATCCTGCAAGGCTCATTCGACAGGTTTGCCACCGAAACGAAGGGAAAGAAAGGGACCGCTACGGTTGACGAAGCCATCCTCGCTGACATCGAGGAATGGCGGGACGTGCTTGCGAAGAACATCGCCCTGCGGAACACAGCGCTCTCCGTTGACGAACTGAATATCGCGGTCCAGAAGACCATCGACCGCATCCTTTTCCTCCGCATCTGCGAGGACCGGGGAATCGAGGAGTATGGGTGCCTTCAGACACTACTCGAAGGCCAGGAAATATACCCACATCTTGTGACGTTGTTCCACAGGGCTGATACTCGCTACAATTCCGGGCTCTTTCACTTCAATACAGAGGCCGGATGGGACGAAATGCCGGACAGCCTCACCCCATGCCTCACCATCGACGATGCGGTCCTGAAGAAGATCATTAAGCGGCTGTATTACCCGGAAAGCCCTTACGAGTTCTCGGTCATCTCCCCTGTCATTCTTGGCCAGGTATACGAGCAGTTCCTGGGAAAGGTGATCCGGCTCACGCCTGGCCACCAGGCAAAGGTGGAGTACAAGCCGGAGGTGAAGAAGGCCGGCGGCGTCTACTACACCCCGCAGTATATCGTGGACTATATTGTCAATCACACGGTCGGAGAGCTGGTGAAGGACAAGACACCCCGCGACGTTGCGAAGATCCGGGTCCTCGACCCTGCCTGTGGATCGGGGTCGTTTCTCATCGGTGCCTATCAGTTCCTCCTTGATTGGCACCTGAGCTGGTATATCCACAACTTGGTGTCGGTCATCGCTGAAAAGGGCGCAACCTCAAAGGAAGCCCTCGCCCTCCTGCCTGAGCCTGTTCCGAAGACGGGGAAAAAAAAGTCATCGGAGGATACGTCCCTTCCTATCTACAAGCCCGCGAACGGCAGCAAATCCCGGGTGCGGAGCGATTGGAAACTGACGATTGCCGAACGGAAGCGGATCCTGCTGAACAACATCTACGGCGTAGACATCGACACCCAGGCAGTCGAGGTGACCAAGCTCTCGCTGCTCCTGAAGGTGCTTGAAGAGGAGAGCCAGGAGAACGTCTCGAAGCAGCTCAAGCTCTTTGAAGAGCGGGCTCTGCCGAGCCTCCACCAGAACATCAAGTGCGGGAACTCACTCATCGGGACCGACATCTACGCCGATGTACAGACGACCCTGGATGACATGGAGACGGTGAAACGGATCAATGCCTTCGATTGGAACCGGGCGTTCCCGGAAATCATGCAGAGAGGTGGATTCGACGCTGTGATTGGGAACCCCCCATATGTGAGGCAGGAATCGATCAAAGAACAGAAAGAGTATTTCCAAACACATTATGCAACGTATCAAGGGACTGCCGATCTCTACGTGTATTTCATTGAGAGGGGCATCTCCTTACTCCGCAAAGGAGGACTCTTCTCTTACATTGTCGCGAACAAGTGGATGCGGGCGAATTATGGAAAGCCGCTGCGGTCCTGGCTGAAAGGGAAATGCATTGAAGAGATCATCGACTTTGGAGATCTCCCTGTATTTACGACCGCCACGACCTACCCTTGTATTATCCGGGTGAAGAATGATGGGCCGGGAACCTCTTTCCATGCGGTATCCGTTGAAAATCTCTCATTTACAGATTTGAGCGATTACGTGTCACAATATAGCCATGCTATCGAGATAAAAAATCTTGATGATAGTGGCTGGACACTCGCAGATCCAAAATCGCAGGGCTTATTGAAGAAGATTCAGATTACGGGCATTCCTCTCGGGAAATATGTTGAGGGTAAAATTTTCTATGGAATTAAAACTGGCTTGAACAAAGCCTTTGTTATTGACGAAAAGACTCGAATGAAATTGATCCAGGAAGATCCAAAAAGCGCAGAGATAATTAAACCGTTCTTAGTGGGAAAGGACGTGAAGCGATATCAGCCACTGGATAATAAGGGTAGATACCTTATTTACATTCCTTGGCATTTTCCACTCCATAATGAATCTTTAATCACAGGATCTTCAAAAGAAGCTGAATTAAGGTTCAAAAGCAATTATCCAGCAGTTTTCAATCATTTGTTACACTATAAAGCTGAACTAATGAAAAGAAATACAACTGAAACAGGGATTAGATATGAATGGTATGCATTACAAAGATTTGGCTCTGAATATTGGGAGGAATTTAATAAACCAAAAATAATTTATCCAGAGATCTGCGGAAAACCTGAATTTGCATTTGATAATGCCTCGTTTTATACAAATAATAAATGTTTCATCATCTCATTGGATGATAAATATCTTCTAGGAATCCTGAACAGCAAATTGGATTATTTTCTATTTAAGCAAATGCTCCCAAAATTACAAGGGGGCTTTTTCATGCCAGCTTCGGTCATTTTAAAGGAATTTCCCATCCGCACCATCAACTTCTCCGACCCCTCCGATAAGGCCCGCCACGACAAGATGGTCGCCCTGGTCGAGCGGATGCTTGCCCTCCACAAGAAACGGGCAGAAGTGAAGATCGACCACGAGAAGAATCTCATCGAAGGGCAGATTGATGCCACCGATAAACAGATCGATGCCCTGGTGTATGAGCTGTACGGGCTGACGGAGGAGGAGATCAAGATCGTGGAGGGGGCGGGGAAATGAAGAGAGAGAGCACGCCTCCGGTGCCGGTCACAGAATCCCGGATACTGTTCTACCAGTCGGAGGACGGGACCAGCCGGATCGAGGTTAGGCTTGAGGAAGGGACCGTCTGGCTCCCCCAGGTATTGATCGCGGAGCTGTATCAGACAACCAAGCAGAACATCAGCCTTCACATCCGGAACATCTTCGACGAGGGTGAGTTGCAGCCGGAAGCAACTGTCAAGGAATACTTGACAGTTCAACATGAAGGGTCGCGGGCTGTCCAACGCAGAGTGGCGTATTACAACCTCGACATGATTCTCGCCATCGGTTATCGGGTCCGTTCCCACCGGGGCACCCAGTTCAGGGTATGGGCGACCGAACGGCTGCGGGAGTACCTGGTCAAGGGATTTGTCCTGGACGACATCAGGTTGAAGGAAGGCAAGAGCATCGGTGCCGATTACTTCGACGAACTGCTCGAACGCATCCGGGACATCCGGGCATCGGAGAAACGCTTCTACCAGAAGATACGTGACATCTACCGGCTCGCCATCGATTACGACCCGAAGGCAGACACCACTCTTGCGTTCTTCAAAACCGTACAGAATAAACTCCACTGGGCGATCACCGGTCACACTGCTGCTGAACTTATTGCAGAACGGGTAGATGCACGAAAACCGAACATGGGGCTCACAAGCTGGAAAGGTGCGAAGGTCCGAAAAGGGGATGTCACCGTCGCGAAGAATTACCTCAACGAGGACGAGATACGGAACCTGAACCGTATCATCACCATGTACCTCGATTATGCAGAGGTCCAGGCCGAACGCAAACAACCAATCTACATGAAGGACTGGGTCCAGAAGCTTGATGCATTTCTTCAGTTCAACGAAAGGGAGATATTGACAGGGTCCGGCCAGGTCTCAATGGAAGTCGCAAAGAGGCTCGCGCTCGAAGAGTATGTGAAGTTTTCCCGGCGACGGATAGCAGACGATGATGAGGAGGCAGAAGCAGAGTTCGAGAGGACCGTGAAGGAATTGGAGAAGGGGGAGGGGGAGGAATAACTCACTCCATGTTTTCCTCTTAATTTTACATCGTATAGAGAAAAGCGAGTCCCTTACAAAAATTAGTCAGATTTCTCCTTGATTATTTCTTCAATTTCCTTTTTTATCTCTTCTTTTGTCACAATCATGACCCTAATCGGATTCAGATCATCGTGTAAATAATTGCATTTCTTCTCAATTTTTTCAAGACTCTCTGCTACTTTAGAGATAGGATTTCCTGGTGGTGGCATTTCGCCAAAAAGTGTAAAATCAATGATAAATTTTTGAGTGTAGGCCTTTTTCAGATTATTCTTATATTTCACGTTTATTGTAATCGGATTCTCAATTTTCTTTTGATAATCTGATGGCATCCATGTCAAATAGAGTTTGATTTTCTGATGCGGTGGAAAAAAAGCAATGCCATTTTTGAATAATCCCGTTTGTGAAAGATAACGGTTATGAATAATCTCAAAATCTGGCACGGCTTCAAATTTTACATCCTCTGCAGTTCCTGATCCAACATTTTCAATAATTAGATTCATTGTTAAATTATCAAAGGGATCCAGTTCTGTCATGAGAGAGATCAGGGGTTGTGCCAATTTCCATGATAATATTGCATACACGGTTGTTGCTATTGCGGTAACGCAAAGGAAAAGAAGCGAGAGTGTTTGATAAATGTCCATATCCAGTGAATGCTCTGGTGGTTTTTTAAAATTTTGACCGTGATATTTTAAAAATAATGTCCTATTAGTTCTTATTATCCCTCCACCTCCTCCCTCCCCACAAACACCGCTGCTTTCCTTGCCCTCCCCTCCAACACATCCATCACTCTCACCAGCGGCGACGTGTACAGGAACGGCTCAATCCAGACGTTCATCGCCTTCCCCGATGCCGACCGCTTCGCCACTCCCACCTGAGTACGATTTGCCAGCAGCAGGACCGGCACGGCCTCGCCGTCCAGGACGCCGACCACATCGATAAGCGGGAGGCAGAAGCCGCGAGCGTCAATGTCGGAGCGGATCACCAGGTCGTCACCCTCGATGTAGAGCCGGCCGCACTTCTCGAAAGGCGAATCTGTATATTCCGTCACTTCCCACCGGGAAAGGTCGACCGGCTCCTCTTGCAATTCCTGCTCACTCTCCAACGTGGTGGAGGGGGGGTTCGGCCAGGATCCGGGAAGGGGAGCTCTCCGCGAGGACTTGGACATTTCTGGCCTCTCGGTCTTCGATAGCTTTTGCTTTCTCTTAACGTTCCCTTTAAATGCCCGCGTTTAATTCTTCTTTTTAATAGTTGAGGCTAAAAAGTTTACACCATTATGCCGAGGTTTTGTATTGTTCTGTATTGCTATTGATAGGTGTAACAGGGACGGTTATTCCAGGATGTAAAGTTCCGGGAACCGAAGTGGTATTTCCTGTGTATATTTCAGAAGTAAGGTCAAGTTGCGATGGAGATTTCATTGAGTCCGCAATCCGAATTAATGTTTCACTTTTAAAAGGACCTACAATCCACCGTTCGACATCCCCATCAAGCCATCGTAATTTGTTTCTATCTGATGAGGCATAATAAAATCCCGGTGTTCCGTTGATGCACACAAATTCCGGTTCCTGATCGACAAACTCCCAAAATTCCACATCAATATCTTTAGAGAAAGCAATATACATCTGATTCGATGAACTAAAAGCTACAAAGAATCCTTCATGTGATTTATTCACGAACACTAAAGATATTTTGTTTTCCTTATTATTCCATTCCGGGAGGGTTACATAATGAAAGTAAAAACCGTCAGGTATATATTTAGGAATTTTAAAATCAGGACCTAATTCGTCCACCGCTTGCATAATGTTTAGCTCAATAATCGGTGTCTTTCCGCTATATGGGGTTTCTATTCGGGTTATCCTGAATACTTCAGTAAATCTTGTTTCATTGCACGAAGAAGATGGATAATCTGATTTTATTGGTTCATTCTCAATCGAATAGAATATTCTGGGGGATGGGTTCTGTTGAATGTCATTAAAAGGTGTATTATCATCTGTACCTACTGATTTGTTAACATGATTCAAGCAGCCGGGGACTAGACAGGGAATTAAAAGCAATATAACAGCGATTACGATGAATGAACTTTGCATATTCATTTCCTCTTAAAATCTGTTAAAAAAATTTTTATATTTCCTTTATTGACTGTCACAATAGAGATAAGAATGAAAAGTCCCATATTCATCCCACATTGTCCACACACCTACATATGGATCTTCAGTACTACCGGAATAGATATACAATTCAATTGGCTTAAACCAAATATCATTGATATCTAAATTCCATTCATCACTGATTGGGGATGTACGAGCGTGGAAATAATAATTCAATGAATCCCAATCTAGCCATAATTCTGAAGATCCTGATATTCGTTTAATTTTTGTGCTAGGTGTTGAATCAGTGTAAAAGAATGCATACCAATCTTGTCCGGGTGATGCAAGTGGATCGTAGAACCACATTTCATACTCCCCCAAACCTCTCTTCCCCATGATAAAATAATAATCATATTGATGAGGTAAAGAATCCCTGGGGACATTTATATAACCCCGATAATCTTGCAAAACACCATCATATATTTTACACCATAATTTGATGTTATTTAATGGATAATCCTGATATTCAACGATAAATTCTATCACGTCATTGGTTCCGTCGAGGAATATTTCCCTTTCTTGATAAATGTAATATTCGTTCCCAGAGTTCGAATAACTTTCAGGTCTAATTTTTCCGGATACCCAAATTATCGAGTGTTCATCTGGTATTGTTTCATAAACTCGTGAACCATACCAATGCCATCTGGTCCTCAATTCATCAGGTATGATTTCTATTTTTGGTTGGATATTTATTTGGCATTGAGAGTCTGGAGAATTACTAATTGTTTGAAGGTTAAAATTATTGAGTTCGTTTAAATTATCAAATACCTTAAAATGATCACTAGGAAAATGAATAATTACTTTCTTGGGATCAGTATTTAAATAACTATAAATTGACTCAGGTACTCTTAATAAAGTCACATTTTCATTTGGTTTTATATCCTTGAAAAACAACGTTTTTCCTTCATTTTTTGTTGTTATCATTTGATAGTAAAACTCTGATGAATCCAGTGATAAAATCACATTTTGTTCATTCGTATTCATATTGTGTTTTATTATATATTCTTCGGGAATAATAATTGAGATGATTCTTTCATTTTCAATAGGTATAGCCGGAGGAACACTGCTCCAATTTATAAATGCTGCCAATTCAGGAGGTCTCTGTTGTTCGATTTTTAATGCATCAAGTGTATATTTAGTACTTTGACGATTTCCTGGAATTGGATTCAAATCTGAAGAAGGATTATCAGCATTTACTAATGGTATTATTATCATTTGAATCAGTACTAATATTGAAAATAAAGGAATTAGACCAAAATTATTTTTTTTCATAAAGGTTCTTACTCCCATTCTTTTTTTAAGGCATTAGGAAAAGATACCATTGCGAAGATCTTATTTCTATTATGCCTTTGTATTACCATAGAGTTGAAGTAAGAAAAACTTTCTGGTGTCATGAATTTGAAAACGGATGGCTATAACCTATTAGTTCGATGAATATGCTTCACAGCGATGAATATTCATCGTTGCGATTAACATGATTGATCATGTAGTTTTTAATAGTATAATTGAATAAACAGAGACTTCAACCAGGACCTTCCCGATTGTCACCTCCTCACCTCCAGAAAAGAACCGGACGAGCCGGTCCCAGCCCTTGCGTATCACGTCGAGCATGGTATTGCCTCCCGGATGAGCAAGGTCTGTCCTGGTCGGACCGTTTTGGATTGCTTCCTGTTCCGGTAGTAGTGCCGGTTGTATTTTTGTATGTAGTCCGGGTGGGCTGCCCGGTATGCTTTCTGCCGGGCAATCTCCTTCTCGCGATGAGCGAGGTAATACCGCTTCCACTTCGGCAAGGCCTTGCGCTTCTCCTCGCCGATCATCGTAATCAGCCTGGCGATAGTGACGGTCCGGCGTTCCCGGCTGCCTGCATCCGCAGGTGGATGAAAGAGAATCTGCATAGCCCGCAGGTCGTAGACGAGCATCATGGGTGCTCTTCGACGATTTGTGAAGTTTCGCGCCTTAGTGGATTTGGCCCTTTTATAGCCCCTCCAAGGCATATACTCTACTGTTTAACTCTCAAAAGAATAGTAATACGAATATTCCTGCTCTCTCAAGAGTGAACTACCAATTTTCATTCAAATAACACGATATATCTTGGTAGTACCTGTCTGAAAAACTAATTTAACGCCTTCGTTTTGCATCAGATCATCCAGTTCCGATCCGTATTTTTGCCTCTCGGTCTCTCCCATGAATATATACGTCACATTATATTTCGCAAGGAGGGCACCAGTATTTTCGTCTCCGGTATACATGAGGTCCACGTCCGCACACCGCTGTTCGACATCCGGCCATTCCCGTCCCCACATTATTTCGTGGGTGCGCCACCCTATGACTGTTGGTAGTCCTGTGAAGGGGGGTATCCTCGACGAGTAGGTGTATGCATCACCGGGTGCCTCCAGGATCACGTCTCCAGAATCCGCTGTCATGGAAAGCCAGCAGAGTGCTTCGTACTCATCAGGTTTCTGCTCCTTGAGCCACGCCATCCCGTCGAGCGTGAGATTTCCTGTTTTGCCCATATAATCCGCATTGGGCATGGCAACCACCGAACAGAAAGGATGGACAAGAGTGATGCCAATCACAAGAACTGCTCCCGCAACAAGAACCCGGTTTTTAATCCGGTAAAGGAAATACACAGACGCGATTCCCCAGAACACCCAGGCCTGGAGGTACAATTTCATAATGGTATTCATGCGTTCAACCGGAGGACCATATGGGTCGTTGATAAAGAAGACCTCGCAAAAGACGATCAGCAAAAGAGCAATTCCTGCAAATGCCGCTGGATATTCCTGGTGAAACAATGCGCAAACGAAGAAGGGGATGGCAAGGAGAGCCAGGAGTGCCAGCGGGAAATGGAGTGAGAATGATATAATCCCTGCAACAAGGACGGCACCTGCAACCAGGATATCTTCCCGGGAAAATTTGTGTGATTCAGCAAGATAAATGACGGACAACAGGGAAAAAGCACCGAATGTGAGGAGAAATCCATAAAGATCTGTTCTCTGGTCGGGGTCAACAACGCCTATTCCACCCAAAAAAAGGAGCGCCAAGAATACACAAAATTCCAACCCGATTAGTAAAAGGAATGCCTTCTTTCTTGTTGCATAGTACCCGGTCCATGCTATCACAAAGAGGGCAACCGGGAGAATCCAGATATTCATGCCCGCAAGAACGCAGGTGACAAGAATGGCGGCGGAGAATGCCGGCAATGAGAATTTTCGTGACAGGTCAAGACATAGCCCGACAAGGACCAGGAGGAACGGGATAGAGAGGAAATGGGAATGCAAATCGCCCTGTAGAAACGTGAAGAATGGATAGAACAGATTGGCATCCGGAATCACCCATGATGCCGCTGTAAAATCGAATGAAACGAGCCATGCGGAAAACGGCCCCGCGAAGGTATGGAATTGCAGGATATCTGTTCCACTCACATATGACAGGAGCTGAACGAACCCGGCCGGAAAACCTGAAACCATGATGAGGAGGACTGCAAGAAAGCCATTCAGACGCCTCTCCGTCATGGTGAACCCAATACCGAATGCTGCCTGCACCCCGATGGCAAAGACCGCGGCAACGGCGAGATTATATCCGATTATTACTTTCACTCCGGATAGCAGGATGGGGACGGCCGCGGCAAGGTGTCCGAAGTAATAGTAGGAAAGACCCGTCCCCGAATACCAGGGATCCATAAGCGGAAGGAAATCGGTTCGCAATATCGACTGGAGAAACGCGGAATTCATGAAGTCTTCGGAATATCCAAAAAAGATCTCGGGTTTGTGCATAAGGAAAAAGGTCGCGAGGATAAATGTTGAAAAGAATATCCCTTCCTGCAAGAACATATCACGGGTTGGCCTCCAGTCACGGGGGTAACGGTGGACGATGTATATCGCCGTGAGACCGAGTGCGAGCACCCCCGCATAAATACCCGCATTGAGCGGGAGCAGATGAAGAGACGAGAGTACCCATGCCACAAAGGATATACACATGATTCCAAGCGGTCGGGCAAGTGAATATCCTGCATCTCGGAGATTATGGGCGAAGATCGTTGCCAGAGGAAATGATAGAATACCGATTGCCTCGATTACTACGAAAAAAGTGAAAAAATCCATTCAGTCAGCTCCGTTCTCCAAAGGGAGGGAGAGAAGGGTGGAGATACTCGCGAACCGTATCCACATCAAAAGCAAAACAATGTGACCTCGCTGCAAACCCCTTAATCCTATCAGAATTAACCAGGAGCAAAGAGAAACCATTCGCGGTCTGATCCATGTATAAGCCATTTTTAGACGACCACATTGGTGCTCTTTTGAACAAGACGAAGTTCTCGCATTACGTTCACCTTTTTTTAGGGTAAAAAATCAATAATGCCGCAATAAACGCAGGGACACACACTAGAAGATCAAATCCTGGAACAGTGTTTTGAATTGGTTCAATTACCAGATCGAGATTGTTCATTTGGGATTCGAAGACTACCTCTCGCCTATATGGGAGATAACCATCCTTCAGAACAATGACAGTCTGCCGGTATCCGGCAGCATTGATGATAGAATAGTTGCCGTCAGCCCCGGTCAGGTTACTGACTGAAAGTGGCTTGTTGTCCAATTCCAGCACAGATTCAAATTTCACGCAGGCATCTGGAACCGGTATACCATCGCGAGTGTGCACTTTTCCCGATACGTGAATGGCTGGAGGAGGAGGTAGCCCGATATGGACAATCACATTCAAAGTCTTTTCCACCCGGTTACCAAGATTATCGGTTGCAATGACCGTGATTGAATTCATTCCCGCAGAAACAGGTACAGAGCATGCGAACTTCGTTTCGCAGCCACATGAGACAATTTCTCCCCCTCTTGTGACAAAGATATCCTTAATTCCTGAAAGAGTAGTGACTTCGCCGATCACTGGAACGTGGGGGGGAACGACATCGATCCAGATAACTGATTCATGAGTCGGTTGAGATACTGAAATTGTTATTGGTTCTTGGTGAGACTGTATCAGGCCAGAGGGGAGACCCGAGCAGACCGAAGGCACCATCATGAAAACAATGAAGATTATCACTATGTAGGATTGGGTGATGACCCGACCTTTGAAAAAATATGGGGAATCAACCCCAGGGTGTACCATCGAGCGGATCAAGAATTCCATCACTGTCATAATCTCCCCAACCGATGAATCGCATGCTTGATAAGCTGATGCCGTTGGTACTGTATGGATCCCTCATGACGCTGTTTGTAGAGTAGGGACAGTTTACATGGTTTGTATTTGAGTACATCTCATGCATTGGACTGACTGAAAGGATGCTCTGCTGTCCACAATAGCTGGCTCCTGCATATTCGTCAAGAGCACCATAGAGGTGCAAGGATTCATGTTCATAACTTCCAGGAACCGAGGAAAATCTCCCATAGATAGATCTCCCCCAATAGGAAATCGCGCCTTTATCTGCATACCCCTGGTCAGGACCAACAGCATAGGCACCCATATCGTCATGGGTATAGTAGAGAACTATGACACTATCCGCTCCAGACCAAGTCTTTATTGATCGAGCCATATCGTCTGTTGTTCTTCCATCCCCATTGGAATCATAGTAACCGATATTTCTCGCTGCTTCTTCCATCCAACCATTCACACCCCATGCATAGATATTGTCGCCGCTATTCTCTCCAGAAACGGTGACAATATAGTAACCGCCATCGTTGACTACGTTCGCAGATCCGGGTGCTTGCATTTGAATCGCCATTGTTCCTAAATAGGAATCATACATGGCGTCATTTCGATCCCATACTGTCCATGGACCATCACTGCTTGGAATCTGAAAATCTGTAATTATATACAAATAATATAATTTTCCAATAGCAAATGGTGCTGATTGACTACTGGGAGAGATGTAATCCAGAATTGTTTTTTCAGAGGGATAGTCTTTAAGGTCGAAATTTTGATAATCTTTTATCAATTGTTCTTTTTGTGACTCGATAAAGATCCTAGTTTCTTCTGCATTTAATCCTAGAGAGGATCCTAATTCTTCACCGAATTTATCGATATCTTTGATTGCATAATAGTCATGGATTACATCGTAATATTTTATTAATACTTGATCCTCAAGGATATTGGAATATTTTTTTATCTCCTCTTCAGATTGCCCCCAGTTCAATATTTTATTCCAATAATTCAGGTAAATGAAGGTATCATCGATTATCAATCCATCATCGCGCTCTTCAATATTTATTGATTCCTTATAGGATGACACATCGTACTGTTCCGGTGCGGGAACAGTGATACCTATAATATTTGCATTTTCATCGAATTCATTGTATGCTGATACCGTTGGTATTAATACCGCACTCCCAAGCACAAGGGCCAGGAATACAGTTAGTATACCGGTTATTCCTTTTTGTTTCATTTTTCTTTCCTCCAATTCTCTCGGATTCGAGAAGGCATGATACAAAGCCTTTTATTGTGAAAAGCTGATTCCATCATGCCTACGGGCCGCAGCAGGGTTCATCGACATTGGATGTGTAGCGAACCCCCCTGCGACAGTTCCCTATCCTCTTCAGTCACGAAAAACTTTTTGGTGTCATGAATTTGAAAATGGATGGCTATAACCGATTAGTTCGATGAATATGCTTCACAGCGATGAATATTCATCGTTGCGATTAACATGATTGATCATGTAATTTTAATAGCATAGTTGAATGGGCAGAAACACACACCAGGACCTCCCCGGCCGTCACCTCCTCGCCACCGGTAAAGAACCGGACGAGCCGGTCCCACCCCTCGCGGATCAGGTCGAGCACGGTACCGCCTCCCGGATGAGCAAGGTCTGTCCTGACCGGATCGTTTTGGATTGCTTCCTGTTCCGGTGGTAGTGCCGGTTGTACTTCCGTATCAGGTCTGGGTGGGCTGCCCGGTATGCCTTCTGCCGGGCAATCTCCTTCTCGTGATGAGCGAGGTAATATCGCTTCCACTTCGGCAAGGCCTTGCGCTTCTCCTCGCCGATCATCGCAATCAGCCTCGCGATAGTAACGGTCCGGCGTTCCCGGCTGCCTGCATCCGCAGGCGGATGAAAGAGGATCTGCATAGCCCGCAGGTCGTAGACGAGCATCATGGCCTGCCCTCCGTGAGAGCCGAGATCTCCGATTCGACCAGGTAGAGCTGATCGGAGAGTTGCGTCATCCTCTCCTGGATGATGACCCGCCGCTTCTCTAACTTCTCCAGCCTGGTCGCCGGGTCGAATATGCAGAGCAGGCACCGCGAGGGGGTCATCCGCTCACCTCCCCGTGTCCCTGGACCTGCACGGCCCGCCGATAGCAATACTCGCAGAGCTTGGTATCGGTCCCGCGATCAATATACGCTGCCTTGTCCAGCTCGCAGATGGTGCAGCGGCCCACGGTTGCTTTCAGGCGTTCCATCCGGGTAACATCGAACGTGCCCGGAAGGATGGTCGCGTGCCGCTGGGCCCGCTTCTTTGCGCCCTGGTAACAGCTCTTGCAGATTCGCCGGGCGGTCTTGTCCTCCCGCCCCCGACGCTCCTCGGTCAGCTTCTCGACATAGAAGGACCAGGTGCTCCCGCACCATAACAGGGGGTCTTCTCCGGGATGTCGAGCGGCTTGTAGTCCCGGGCGTTGATCTTCGGCCGTAAACCGGATGACTTTGCAACACTTCCAGGAATTTCCGGAGTTGAAGCGTTCTGTTGAAGTGGAAGCGGGGCACTTTCTGGAACTTTTTCCTTAATTGCGGGAGAATTATTAAGATCTGGCGATAGCACTTCAATAGTTCCAGGATCACAGACACACGCAGATGCACATGCACTCCCCTCTTTTGGTTGCTGTGTTTCTGGTGATTCGTTGAAGTGATCATGAGTACATAAATAATTATTATTATTAATAGGATTATTTTGAGAATCGGGCTCGTTTAATTCATTTCCAAATACTTCAACATTTGATGCGTCTCGATGGAAATCATCGGGATTTTTTGAAGTCTTTGAAGTGTCATCACCATCATTGTCCAGCCAGACCGCACCGCCCGCACACCACGATGCAAAGACCTCGCGGTCGAAGGTATAGGCGTTGGTCCTCCTCCGCATCGAGACGCCGCAGGCCTCGTCGTCGGTCACGACCGTCCGGTCACAGTAGGAGATTGCGGGGCACTTCTCCAGGAGACCGGAGTAGACCTTGCCGTGAGTGACATGCCCGTGGATGCACTTGTGGATGTTCCCGCTGGTAAGGCCGGAGGCCTTCTGGAGCATCGGGACTGTGAACTCGGGCCACTGGTGACGCTGGATGACAGCCAGCAGGTCGGCCTCACGCTTGGTCAGCTTGGTCTCCTGCCCCCCGGCGGTCCCGTTCAGCAGGCCATAGAGCCGGGTCGCTTCCTGAAAGTCCTCGAGCGTTGCAGTCAGGCAGACCACCGACCCGGCACGCTGCTGCTCCCGTTGCATGAACCGGAGCACCGTGTTCGACTTGATCAGGTCCAGCAGCATCTCCGGGTTCCGGCGGTTCGCAGCAGCCTGGAACCTGATTCGGGCGGAGAACGGGATCACCACATGAAACCTCTGTTGCCCGATAATCTCCCACATCGCCCGGCAGACCTGCGTCTCTGGCCGGTCCTCGTCAATGCAGACAGGGAGAGCCTGGTCCCTGACCAGGATGCGGGCCAGCACCCGGGCGTCCTGCTCTTCGGTGTCGTCAATCCAGCAGGTCAACATCCGGTTGAAGACCTGATCATCGCCAGCGCCTTCGACCTTCGCCACCCACCAGATGCACCGCTCTGGGATGGTGCAGAACTGCGGCCTGCGGTCCTTGCTCACGGTCCGGTAAATGAACGGCTTGCGAAAGGAGGTGGTGACCCCCTTCAGGATCTCGGCCATGTCCTCGGAGAGGGCACGGTCGTCGAGGACAATCACGCTGCCCGGCTGCAGGTCTTCCAGGTAGAAGAGGGCCTTGTTGCTCATCGCCCCCTCAAGCCGCAGCCGCTCCGGGACCTGCCGGAGCATGGTCGCAAAGGTGTGGCTCTTGCCCTTCCCGCTCTCGCCGGTCACGGAGACGTGGAGACCGTTGGTGTTCAGGACAGACCGGGAGGCGAGCGACATGATCATGCACTCGGCGACCACCTCGTCACCTTCGTGGTCGAGGGCGAAGGTCCGGAGCATCGACTGCTTCGGGTTGCCGTGATGGAGGACCGTAAGGGCTTCCTCGCGTCCTGGAAGCTCGCCCAAGTTGATAGGTGGAGAGGCCCCGGTCCGGGATCCGGAAGGCGGGCGTGCCGGAGGCCTCCTGCTCTTCTCCTTTTGAGGCTCGAACCTCTCGCGAAGTTCCTTCCATCGCTGCTCACCGCCACCACAGGAAGCGTGGTGGCACCCTGCATAGATAGCGCCGCTCGGAAACTGGATTGCGAACGCCCCGTCCCGATGGGCTCCGGAGAACGGGCATTCGTCCAGGATGTACAGCGTTCCGCCCTGGTAGGGCTTCTCGTGGGCGATACCGAGGCCATGTTGAATGAGCCATTCCCGGAGATCGAGAATGTTTTTATACCCCTTTGTTTCCGGTGGAGCGCGCGGCAATGCTTCGGCCAATTGGCGCAATGACTCTTTTTCAACGACATCCACCTGATCAGCATCTGATAGGACCAGCGATTTTCGGTACGGGCGGTCCTCAGTATGATCACCTTTTCGCGAGACGGTTCCGTACATCTTCCAGATACGGGCCGCGTTGAAGTTCGCAGTGTCCACAGTGACCGCGCCGTTCGAAAACATGGTATCCAGCACCTCCAGGCACCGCTTCACCAGGTCGCGGCTCTCCTCGTCATTCGGAAGATCGATCCGATAGAGCAAGTGTGCCCCGTTCCCCGAGTCGGCCATAACAGGGTCCGGCCACCCCCGTTCCCTCCCAAGATACGCGGCGATCTCGGCGGCCCGGACGAGCGCTGCCTGGTGCTCCTCATCAGTAGAGGACACACCGGATGGTCGCGCCGGGTCAATGTCGATGGGGAACCAGCGCCGGTGGATAATATCAGCGTCAGCGGTCGTTGCGTCCTTCTTCGAGAGCCGCATCTTGATACGGTTCGCCCGCCGCGAGAGAAGGGCCGGGTTCACCTCGTTCAGGGTGACGTAGATGCCGGCGGTCCCTGCAGCGTCCAGCGGAGCTACCGCTTTGGCCAGGGCCTCGGGGTCATCGAAGTACCCCGATGCCATCCCCTCCTCAGTAATCGCACGGACCTCAATCACCTGTCCGGGTTCGAAGAGGAGGGAGAATGTCCGGTCTATCTCCCCGGCCGCCATGTGGCATCACCAGGGGAGATCATGCAGCAGGTCGCGGTGTCTTCATTAAAATGGCGCTCGACGGCCCCGCTGTCGTGCAGGCAGTTGAGGCGCACCGATGAGGCGATCATAGTTCGACCTCGGTGATACCGCCGGCAAGCACCTGATAGCGGTGCCAACCCTTCCGGTCGGTGTAGACCCACAAGTGGACCTCGCAGTTGGCCGGGACCGACTCGGACCGGAGGCGGTCAATGTCCTCCCGCCAGAGAAGCGCCACCTCGGAAGCCCCAGCCAACGCCCGCCGGGTGGTGACCACCCGGATGAAGAGGGTTCCCCTCGTCAGCTTCCATGCGACCAGGTGGACCAGGGCGTCGGGTTCAGTCGATCGGACCACTGTGAATCCCCGCCGGCGCAGGTCCTCGCGAGCGTTGTGCTCTGCGGTCCTGGCCCGGCCACGGTCAAGCCGCTGGTCACGGGTCTCTGCCTCATTCACTATCATCCTGGTCCGGCTCCTGGTACTCGGGATTCGCCTGGCAGTGGGGGTTCGGGCATGGCTGGCCGGCCGGGAGGGTGCAGACCATCGTGGTCCACTTCCCGTTTCTCCGTGCGGAGAAATACGGGCACTTCTTCTTTTTCGCCATCACTGGCCCTCCCAGGTGCCGCGGTTTTGGTTCAAAACCTCCCGGTGCACGGGGAAAATGAAAATTCTGGCATGCATTTCCTTTCACCCCATTACCGTGGACGTAACCTTTTTAGTCCCTGGGGGGAAGGATAAGCTAAGCTCCCTCGTGATGTCATAGCTGTGGAAGGCGGTGTCATTTATGGGGGAGCCCACTATTCTGCGCATGCTCTCTCCTCGTCGATGATTGTGATCAGTCCCTGCTCTGCGAAGTAATCGCCAAGGCCGGTAAACCCGGTGTGGCGCTCATAGGCTTCAATAGCCCTGCGTCGAGTGCGAAGCACGTTGTTATGCAATATATCACCTGTATGCCAGCCATTATCGAGGATGAATCAAAGAGGGAGTCGGCGGCATACAAGAGAGAAGAGGATGATGGTGTTTAAAAATTTTTACCAGGGGGTCTGAATGTAGCCCTGGAGATCCGTCGCAAACCGAATGGGAGAAAACGAGGAGGAATTGAGATAACGGGTAATCATGAAAACCATGATGAATGAAATTATTTGCAAGGCCTGGTGGAAGACAAAGTTGTAATCGAAAAAAAAAAGAGAGGAGAGGGGATTTATGTGAGATCTAACGCATTAAATTGGTCAAGTTTCTCACTGGCAACATCCATCAAATCAAGTGCGATAAACATCTCATCATTTCCTTCAGAGATCTGACCCTTCTCATAGGCGGTCGCCGCTCTCCCAGTGTGGACTGCCACTGATTTTGCACTTTCGAGGTGTTGGATCCATGCTTCTCTTGCAGGGATGCGTTTCCCTGTAACCTCTAATAACTGGATTGATAATATTGCCTGGTCCGCTTGAATCAGTTGCTTATCAGAATATTCTTTCATTGTAGACCAATCTTTTTCAGTAAGCGCCGTTGAAATCTTTTCATTGTTTTTTTGGATATTATTACTGCTTTCCTGGACTTTATCGAGGAATTTCAAATCATCTGATGAGGAAGAAGATGTGCAGCCAGCCATAAGGACCGCAATCAAGATGACTGAATTCATAAAAATGAGAGTGTTGCATTTCATGTAATTGTTCAGATAGTACTCAGAAAATATAATTATTACCTTCGGTTCTTCCGAGAGGGATACTATTTATCACCTCCTAAAAGTTTCTGGTCGAGGAGTCCATTTGTTCCCTCTCAACCTTGTCCAGGTATTTCCTGAATGTTGAGAAATTCTTCAACACGAACCGTTGCACGGTCGCTTCCTCTGCGATTGCTTCGGGAGTGAGAGGCTCCATGCAGTTCCGGCAGTACTCCTCGCCGGGGGGCATAATCTGTGCACAGGACGGACAGACAATAGGGGTGAGGCGGTTCTGTACCGTTTCTTTGGTTTCAACCTCTATCCCATACAGTTTCCCTATCTCCGTGTCGATGTCCCTGCCAGTGAGGTGCCCGTAGGTACTGAGCATATCGGTGCTGAGTGTTCCCCACATCATCAATTTGACCGTGCTCTCCGGCACTCCTTCCTGGAGGAGGTGAGTGATCCGGGAATGCCGGAAGAGATGGGGTGTGATCTTCTTGGTTATCTGTGCCCTTTTTGCAATTCGCTTAATTTGCATGGCAACCCCGGCTCGTGTCAGTGGACCCCTGCGTTCGTTGAGAAACACAGACGAGTCAAGCGTCACTTCACCGGGATAATCTGCCTTCCATTCCGCGAGGTATTCCTTCGCCATTACGAGCCGGATATAGCGGGGATATGATGTCTTGAACTTGACATTGACGGCAATCCCCTTCGAGTCCGCTTTGAGATCTCCCCAGGTAAGCTGGGCGATCTCGCCGACCCTGAATCCTCCTTCGTAAAGGGTCATCAATAACGCCCTGTCCCTGCTCCATATGCAGGCGTCCAGGAGCATCTGGATCTCTTTGGGAGTCAGCAGGTCGGCGGCCCTCTTGGTCATCGTATCTCTGGGCGGGCTCTTTATCCTCCGAATCTTCTTCTCAGGCAGATCGAGATATTCGCTCTCAATCATCCAGAAGAGGAATCCTTTGAGGATGACGACGTGATCGGCAATGGTGTTCTGTTTGAATGGCCTTCCTCGTATGCTATAGCCGGATCGGAGCGATTCGATGCCGGAGTAAATCGAGCCTATGGTGAGGTCCTGGAAGGGTGGGATAAAACGTCGCCAGCTGATGAGTGTGCAGGTGATTTTATTGCAGCGGGTGATGCTTATTCCTGCGGTCGCCCGCTTTTCGGCAAGGTATTCTCTGATGAGTTGCAGGTCTCTGTTGTTGATCTGTCCGGTCGTGAGCCCCCGGTTGATGGCGGCATCAGCATATTCAGATTTGATACAACCGAACGTCTCAGCTGTCACAGTTGTGGAAGGCATACAAAAGAGAGTTTCAGGCCACCCTATATAAAGGGGGAACCTTGAGCACGAAAACAACGGTGTTCGAATGCTGCGGGTGGGATCCGAACCCACGACCTCCAGATGTCTCAGATGATGGGCGCGTTGTGTTCTATGCTCAAAACCCTATGAGTCTGGCGCCCTAACCAGCTAGGCCACCGCAGCGCACAAAAGTGCATAATTAAAACGCAGTATACGCTCTTAAAGGTTCTGTTTTGTGAGAAAACGGTGCGTGGGGGTAGTTCTCCTCACTTCTTCTGGCTGTTGAGGTAGACGTTCACGGCGCCGGTGATGGCCGCGATCTGTTTTCCCTGGCGAAGTGATGCCGCGAGCGTCTGCATCCGGGTCTCCTCCTCACGCACGTACCGGGCAAGGGTCTTTTGCATGTGCTCCTCCTGCAAAAAGTGGGTATGGGTATCCCCATTGATGTAATGCCGGTTGTGCATGATGGCATGGTGCAGGGGAAGCGTCGTCTTGATGCCGATGATGACGTACTCGTAGATGGCCCTGCGCATCCGGGCGATGGCTTCGCTCCGGTCGGCACCCCAGGCACAGAGCTTCGAGATCATCGAGTCGTACGTGGGGGGGATGGAATACCCCATGTGGATCCCGGAGTCTACCCGCATCCCCGGGCCTCCTGGTGAGCGGTACCGGAGGATCTTTCCCGGATCGGCGGCGAAATTGTTCAGCGGGTCCTCTGCATTGATCCGGCACTCGATCGCATGGCCCCGGATTGTCACGTCCTCCTGGTCAAGGGGGAGGGATTCTCCGGCAGCGATTGCGATCTGGTGCTTGACGATATCCCTGCCGGTGATCATCTCGGTCACCGTGTGCTCGACCTGGAGCCGCGTGTTCATCTCCATGAAGTAGTAATTCCCGTCTGCATAGAGGAACTCAACCGTGCCGGCATTCGTGTAGTCCGACGCCCGTGCCACCGCGATTGCGGATGCTGCCATCCTCTCCCGCAGATCTGGGGTCATGATCGGGCAGGGTGCCTCCTCGACGAGCTTCTGGTGCCTCCGCTGGATCGAGCACTCGCGGTCATAGAGGTGGATCACGTTTCCGTGCTCGTCTGCGAGTACCTGGAACTCGATGTGCCTGGGCCTCTCCAGGTACTTCTCTATAAAAACGGTCGCGTCGCCGAATGCAGACTGGGCTATGCGGCGCCCGGCCTCGATCGCCTCCTCGAGGCCCTTCTCATCCTGCACGATGTGCATGCCGATGCCACCTCCCCCCGCACTCGCCTTGACGATCACCGGGTAGCCCACCTCATCGGCGACCTTCTTTGCATCCTCCGGGTCCTGCACCCCCTCGGGTGTGCCGGGAAGGACAGGGACATCGGCCTCCCTCATCATCTGCTTGCTCTCGATCTTCGAACCCATGGCCCGAATCGTCTTCCAGGAGGGCCCGATGAAGACCACCCCTTCTTCCTGGCAGAGTTTCGAAAACCGGTAGTTCTCTGCGAGGAACCCGTACCCGGGGTGGATCGCCTCGGCCCCCGACTTCTTTGTAATGTCGAGGATCCGCTCCATGTTGAGGTAGCTCTTCGCAGGGGGTGCCTCTCCCAGGAGGAATGCCTCGTCCGCGTACTTGACGTGAAGCGCATCTGAGTCAGCGGTGGAGTAGATGGCCACGGTCTCGATATCAAGCTCCCGGCATGCCCTCATCACCCGTATGGCGATCTCTCCCCTGTTGGCGATAAGGACCTTCTCGAAGAATTTCATTCCACCACCAGGAGCACGTCACCGCTCTTGACGGTGTCCCCGGTATCCACAAAAATATCCGAAATACGGCCGTCTGCCGGGCTGTGTATGGGATTTTCCATCTTCATTGCCTCAAGCACGAGCAGCGTGTCCCCTTTCTTTACCTCTGCCCCGCGGTTCACCAGGATCTTCAGGACCATCCCCTGCATATTCGACTTGACACCGCCCTGAATCTCCCCCCTTGGGATCTTCTCCTGGACCGGGGCGGCGCTGACGACTGCGCTTCCCCCGACCGAGATGATCCTTACGGAAAAGACCTCCCCGTCAACCTCGACCTCCATCGAGGGGGGGATCGAGGGCACGTCGGAGACCTTTGCCTTCTTTTGGGGGATCTCCTCTGGCTTCTTCTCCCCCCGGAGGAACGCGGGGGCGATCGCCGGGTAGAGGATGTAGGTAAGGACATCCTCCTCCTTCTTGATCAAACCCTCGGAAGTTGCCTGGGCCTTCATCTTCTCATAGATCGGATCCAGGAGGTCCGCCGGGCGGACCGTGATAGGCAGCTCGTCACCGATGATCAGCCTCCGAATCTCGTCACTGATAGGGGCCGGAGGTTTCCCGTAGAGACCCCTCACGTAGTCCTTCACCTCATTTGTGACATTCCGGTATCGCTCACCGCCTATCAGTACGTTGAAGACCGCCTGAGTCCCCACGATCTGGGAGGTTGGGGTGACAAGGGGAGGGTAGCCAAGGTCCTTCCTCACCCTCGGGACCTCCTCGAACATTGCGTTCACCTTGTCGAGCGCGTCCTGCTCTTTCAACTGCGAGACAAGGTTTGAGATCATCCCCCCGGGGAGCTGGTAAAGGAGGACATCGCTGTCCACCCGCTCCGATATGGGGTCGACAAGCCCCTCATACTTCTCGCGGACCTTCACACAGGCATTCCTGACATCCTTCAGTACACGGAGATCGATCCCCGTGTCCCCCGGACTTCCTGAAAGTGCTGCCACCACGCTTTCGGTGGGGGGCTGGGATGTCCCGAGCGCAAATGGGGACATTGCCGTATCAAGAATGTCCACCCCTGCCTTGATCGCGGCCTCGTAGCTCATCAGGGCTATCCCGCTCGTGGAGTGGGAGTGGAGGTCGACGAGAGTGTCGACCTCGTCCTTGATCCCGGTCACGAGCTCGGCGGCGGCATCCGGCATGATCAGCCCTGCCATGTCCTTGATGCATATCGAATCGCAGTCCATGGAATGGAGTTCCTTTGCCATCTCGACGAACCCTTCTATCGAGTGGACAGGGCTTGTCGTGTAGCAGATGGCCCCCTGGAGGTGCGCACCCACCTCCTTGACCTTCTCCATGGACCTCTTCATGTTCCGGATGTCGTTGAGGGCATCAAATACCCTGAAGATATCGACGCCGTTGGCATGTGCCCTTTCCACAAAGCGGTCCACGACATCATCCGGGTAATGGCGGTATCCCACCAGGTTCTGCCCGCGTAAGAGCATCTGGATAGGTGTCCGCTTCAGCTCCGACTTGAGTGCCCGCAGACGCTCCCAGGGATCTTCTGCAAGGAATCGGATGCTGGAGTCAAACGTTGCCCCACCCCAGGCCTCGACCGAGAAGAATCCCACCCGGTCTATCTCCCGGGCAAGGGGGAGCATGTCCTCTGTCCGTAACCGCGTGGCTATCAGGGACTGATGGGCATCTCTGAGTGTGGTGTCGGTGATGGCAATCTTCTTTTTACTGGCAGCACACATCGGGCTCCTCCGGGCTTGGCCCAAGCTCCAGCGTCGAACAAAGAGCTAAACCTCTAAATCCTTCATTGTATTAGTATAAAAAATTCTCTCACTAGTAAAAAACACAGGATAAAGAGAAAAACCGCAATTCCGGAGGAAAGATAATCCCTTCCGGTTGGGATGAACCCTGGACAGGCCGTCCCTCCCCTGTCGTATCCCCGGGCGAGAAGGAGATCCGCCTGGTCTTCTGCTCTCCGGATGATGCCAAATACAAGGCCTGTAGAGATGGGAAGGAGGCTGCGCACGCCGACCCTGATCTTCTTCAGCTGGTATGCCTGGCGCACTCGGCGCACCTCGCCCTCGAGATAACGGATGGAAGAAAATCCCATCTCCCCGGCAATCCCCAGGTCGAAGCCCAGTCTCGGCCCAAGCGCCCAGGCACAGACCTGGATAAATTCTCCCGGCTTCTGGTCCTGGTACGCAAAGATTGCGATCAGGACCACCACCCCGAGTCGTGCAAAGTACGAGAACCAGTCGATACCGGTGAGCCAGAGGGCCGCCGTAACCAGGAGGAGCGGGACGAACGCAACAAGAGGCCACCATGATCTCCTCAACATGGCCGGCCCGCCGCTGCAGGCAAGGTACCAGATAAATGCAAGCATTGCTCCCAAAAGACCAGAGAATGCGGTGATGGAGAGCGCAACCACCGCGAGGAGCCTCAGTCTCGGGTCCTGCACGCGGCCGCCTCCAGGTCGTTCCAGGAGATGTTTTGTGGCACGATGCCACGCGAAAGGAGAGCCTTCACCGTCTTCGGGGCAGTCTTCCAGTCAGCAAGCGCCCCCGGGACTGTGCCAAGGAAGACCAGATCATGGCCCTGGAACTCCCACAGCGCATCAACACGTGGAAGGAACTGCTGCTCATGCGTGCAGAGTATCACGATGGATGACCTCCTCTCCCCTATCCAGCGGCACAACTCCTTCTTGGCCGTGCAGTCCAGGGCACCGAACGGCTCGTCGAGGATCAGCAGGTCCCAGTCGCATCCAAAGATGCATGACAGGTTGAGCTTCTTCAGCTCGCCCCTGCTCAGCGAGAGGGGATCGTCCCCTTCCCTCCCCCTGATGCCTGCCCTGGTGAGAATCGCTTCTTCATCGCCCCCATAGGACCGAATCTCGTCGCGGATGGTGTTTTCGGTCAGCTGCCATTCAGGGAACTGGAGCGAGAGCATCACGCTCGCCACCCCTTCCCTTGTAATCCTGCCCTCGCATGGATCAAGGAGGCCTGCCGCCATGGAAGCAACGGTGGACTTTCCGGCGCCCACCTTCCCGGAGACAAGGTGGATTCCAGGGCCGAACCTCCCTGTGATGCGGATAGTGGCGTCGCCGCGCCTTACGGCTACGTCATCAAATACGAGTTCCACTCTTTTAGCCTCCACGATGGGGGATACCAGCAGGAGTCCCTGTATCCTGAAAAGACCTCCCTGGGGTTGCCGAATGCCTTCACCCTTCCATCCGAGAGGAAGAGCACCGCATCGGCGGACGATGCAAGATCCATGTTCTGGGTGCACTGGACGATTCGGGATACACCGGCACGGCCCAGGTGCTCCTGCAGCATCGATGCAGTATGGGCATCAAGGTGGGAATCCCATTCATCCAGGACCAGGATGTCGGGGGTGGACAAAATTGCGGTCGCAAGCGCCGTGAGCACCTGTTCCCCGCCGGAGAGCGCCCCCATTTCTCGGTCCAGAAGAGGGGTTATCCCGGCAAGCGCGGAGACCTCCTTTACCCTCTGGGCGATCTCTTCACACGTGCAATGCCGGAAGCGGAGAGGTGAGGCAAGCTCCTCGCTGACACGGGAGAAGAGGGTGTTTCTTCCCGGGAACTCGTGGACCCATCCGACCGTCACTTCCGCAGGGTCCTTCCCCCCAATCGTGATGCGCCCCTGCACGGGCTCCTCCATCCCTGCGAGGAGCCGGAGAAGTGTGGTCTTTCCACTCCCGTTCGGCCCTATCAAGGCCGAACGGCCCGCAGGGATGAGAAGGGAAGGGATATCGAGAATCCCATGCCTGAGCTCATGTATGCAGATCATCGCGCCTACCCTGGTTTTTCGCCCGTGATCCCCGCATGCATCCCTGACTTCAGCCGTGCAATACGATCGGTTGCCAGGGATGCAACCACCGCCTTCAGGATATCGCCGGGAAGAAAGGGGACGGCCCCGAGGAGTATTGCCATCTCAAGCGACAGCCCGGTGGAGAGCGAGAGCCATGCCACCCCACACGCGTAGAGCGCACAGAGGCCTGCCGCCATCCCCGCGTACCGGGCAAGACGCAATTTCCGCTCATACCCGAGACCCGAGAGAAGGGCCGCGGGAATGAACCCCAACAGGTACCCCCCTGTCGGCCCGAGGAACACCCCTATCCCTGACGTCCCGCTGTGAAATACCGGGAAATTCATGGCCCCCATCAGGAGGTAAAGGGAGATCGGGGCCACCGCATATCTCCCCATGAGCCCTGCCGCGAGGAAGAGGAAGAGGGTCTGGAGGGTGAAGGGAACCGGGACAAAGGGGATGGAGATCCATGAACCTGCCGCAAGGAATGCAGTGAACGCACCCGTATATGCGATAGAGAGTGCATGCTGCCTTCGGAGGTTCATCGTCAACCTGAGATTAATTCGTGGTTGACGAGAAGATAGTTACTGCTGAGTGCAGTCGCCGGCGATCACGCGCTCGACTTTTCCGTTGTCCTTGCGGACCAGGAGTGCGCCGTACTCGTCGATATCGATCGCCTCGCCTTCGATGCTGGTCTTGAGAGTGTGAACACGGACGCGGTGCTCCAGCGTGCAGGAAAGACTCTTCCATTCCCTGACGATCGACTCGTATTCGCCCGCCTCCAGGAGCAGGTAGCGGCTCTCGAACTCCCTTAAAATACGGGCAAGGAGGGCAGGGCGGTCCACGTCATGGCCTACCTCGAGGCTGACTGATGTCACCGCGTGGGGCAGCCCGGAGAGGTCCGCGGGCGAGACATTCACGTCCACCCCGAGGCCAAGCAGTGCGTAATGGATCTGGTCCGCCTCTGCGGAGAGCTCGAGGAGAAGGCCTGCCACCTTGCTGTCCCCGATATAGATGTCGTTTGGCCACTTGATAAGGGCCCCGAGGTCGTACTCCTTTCGCAGCGCCCTGGCGATCGCAATTGCTCCCGCCATGGTGATCATGAAGACCCTTTCGATGGGAATCTTTGGCCTGATCACCACAGTTGTCCAGATCCCGCCGCGTGGGGAGACCCACGACCTCCCCAGTCTCCCGATGCCCCCGGTCTGCTGCTCCGCGATGATCACCATCCCGTGCAGCGCCGATGGTTCCTTCTCTTCCGCCATCTGCCTGCCCACCCAGTTGGTCGACGTGGTGCTCTCGAAGTAGCGCATCTGCTTGCCCATGAAGGCGGTCCGGAGTTTCTTGTGGACCTCGTAGGGGAGCAGACGGTTGCTGCTCTTCTTGAGCCGGTACCCTTCCCGGTGGGACGCGGTGATCTCGTAGCCCATGTTGTTCAGCTCCTTGATGTGCTTCCACACCGCAGAGCGTGATATCCCCAGGGTATTGCTGATTGTTTCGCCGGAAACAGGTCCATCCGCTGTCTCCAGGACTTCAAGGACCCTGAACGCTGCCTCGTACATGATGCTACCTTTTTGCCACGACCTGCTCTCCAGGAAGCGGGCAAGGATCCTTCCCGCAGACCTGCTTGAGAATTTCAGACTGGTGATCCATGAGGGTAGCGAGATCGAATATACCCGTGATGTCCACGATCCCTATGGCTGTGATGGCAGCTCCCGCCGAATCCCGGATGGGACCGACCACGACCGGGACACCCTTGTAGGCTCCCCTGGAAGGGGTTACCTTTAATATGCGGTTCTCCTGGAGGACCTGTTCGAGGACAGGCCCTGAATAATTCGCATCGATCACCCGCCCATCCTCGATCCTGATGCCTGGCCGCTCGAGGGAACGCGCTGTAATGGGAAGCCTGTTCAGGAGTTCATGGAGTGCCAGTCCCAGTGGTTCGAGATCCTCCGGCCCGGATTCTGCTGAGAGGATAAAGCGGTTCATACGTGGATCACTACACTAAATCCCTGATTTCCAGTCACAAGAATGTTTCCAATGAACCCTTGCAGAATTCCTGGAGAAATGGCCGTGAAGGATATTCATGGATGGTGGTGGCAATCACCTCGCCATCGCCCACGTCGCTCCTGATCAGGACTGCACACCCTCCCATCTTCGCGATTACCTCACCGTGATGGTCTGAAAAATACCCGTCACTCTCTATGGATTCCGGGTCGTATCCTGCAAAGAGCGATGCGCAGCGGTGCGTTGAGATGCATTCGAGCCCGCCGCCCCGGTGCTGGTGGCAGTAGGTGACGTCGAACGGCAGCCAGTCGTAGGCATCCGCCCGGTCGATCCCCGCACCAAAGACAATGATCTTCCCTCCTGCTTCAATATACCTCCTGATGCGGCCCGAAGAGGCACGCAACGCCGGCAGGAGCCGGGAATAGGAGGGGTTTGCAAAGCCTGCGGGGATTATCAGGGTGGAATAGCACCCTCTGTAAAAGGGTGCCGCGAGGAGATGGGGGGTCACATGCTCGCAGGTGAGGCCGCATTCCTCGATGAACCGGGAGAAGACAGTCTTTTCATCCCAGAGCAGTGCACAATGCCTGTTCATCCCTTGATCACCCCCAGTGGTTCGAGCCGGGCCACTAGGCGCGAGATGCCGACCTCGTGAACCACCCGGACCACTTCCATGCTCGGTTTGTAGACTTCAGGTGCCTCGTCTGCAATTGCCGCATCGCTCGGCGCCCTGACAATAATGCCCTCCTGCCCGAGAGCTTCCCTTATCTCCTTCCCGGTGAGGCGCTTCTTTGCCTGCGTCCGGCTCATCACTCTGCCGGCCCCGTGGCAGGTGCTCCCGAATGTCTTCTCCATGGCACCCTGAGTGCCGTGGAGGAGAAACGATGGTGTCCCCATGCTTCCCGGAATGAGTACCGGCTGCCCGATCCCGGCATATGCGGGGGGGAGGTCCGGGGCGCCCGGCCCAAACGCCCTGGTCGCTCCCTTCCTGTGCACGCAAACCTTCATCCTGGTCCCCCCCACCATGTGCTCCTCGATCTTTGCCACGTTGTGGGCAACGTCATAGACCAGGCGCATATCCTTGTAGGGAACCCCATACAGCTCCTCCATTACCTTCCGTGTATAGTGCATGATCACCTGGCGGTTGGCCCATGCGTAGTTCGCAGAGGCTGCCATCGCCCCGAAGTATGCCTTCCCCTCGGGTGAGTCGATGGGTGCACAGGCCAGTTGCCGGTCCGGAAGCGTGATCCCGTATTTCCTGGTGGCCGCCTCCAGGGTCCGGAGATGATCGGTGCAGACCTGGTGGCCCAGGCCGCGTGAGCCGCAGTGGATCATGATGCAGACCTGCCCGGCTGAAATGCCGAAAGCCCTGGCGACTTCCGGTTGATAGACCTCTTTTACGACCTGTATCTCCAGGAAATGGTTCCCCGAGCCGAGCGTTCCGCTCTGCGGCATTCCCCTCTGGCGGGCTTTCTGGGACACCGCTGCCGTTTCAGCCTCCTTCATGCAGCCCTGCTGCTCGCACATCCGGATGTCCTCATCAATGCCGAAACCCGCGCCTACCGCCCAGGACGATCCTTCCAGGAGCATGCGGTCAAGTTCACGGCCCGACAGCCGGAGTGTGCTCTTTCCCCCGACGCCTGTCGGCACCGCCCTGAAGAGGCGTTCCACCAGTTCCCGCTTTTTCACGAGGTCCTCTTCCCGGAGAGGAGTGGCGAGCAGACGGACGCCGCAGTTGATGTCGAATCCCACTCCGCCCGGCGAGATCACCCCTTCGTCAAGAGAGAATGCCGCAACTCCCCCGATGGGAAACCCGTATCCCCAGTGGATATCGGGCATCGCAAGGGATCGTGCCACGATGCCGGGCATTGTGGCGACATTCGCCAGCTGCTGGACTGCCCCCTCCTCGAGGGTTCCTGCAAGCGCTTCCGAGAGGAAGAACACCCCCGGCACACGCATCCCCGGGACGTATCCGACCGGGACCTGCCATTCGAATTCCTCCACTCTCTGTATTCCTGGCAGCATGGTTATTCACACATCAAAGATGACATCCAGTATATAAGACTCCTGATCACGGACAATGGAGAGACCCGAGTAGGAGATCCCCTTGACCCCGCGGCCGGCATTGTGGATATCCCTTGAGAAGGGCTCGCCCCTGACCACCCCCTCGACTATCCCCTCTCCAACGCGGACTTCCGCTCCCGAGATCACGAGCCCGTCCACCTCGGTGATAAAGAGAATCTCGGAGAGGAACGCGTGCATGAGCGACTCGAGGTCATCTCCCTGCACAAAGACGGAGCGTGACAGGCCATCCCTCCCAGGGCGGCCGTACATCACCTGCATCAGCGCCCGCCCGGCTTCGGAGAAGAGTCCTTCGAGGGTCCCTGCCCTCACCCGGACTCGCGCATCCGCGGTATGCTCAAGTTCCTCAAAACTCATGGCCCGGCGACTGGTCCTCGATCTGGTCAAGGAACATCGGCAGCATTCCCCTGTGAATGGATTGGAGGTAGCGTGCCTGGTGGATGGAAATAAATATGGTGTGGTCTCCCGTGCGGACCTGGAGGTCTGTGGCTTTCGGGGGTTTCATGCTGACAGGAAGGAGGAGCGGGCCCCCGCAGGAGGTGCAGATCCTGAAGTCGCATCCCCTCCTCTTGATGAAATCTGCCACATCTTCGTTCACCACGATATCTTCCCTGGGTGTGAGGGTATTGGGTCTCACGTACATGATTCTCACCACATTGACCGGAAAAGGTAAAATGATTATGCTGGGAACTCTTCAGGTTGTTCCCACGATCTTTGCGACAAGATCGGTATACTGCTCCTTGAGCTGGTAGACGCTGTGAGTCCCTTCACGGTTCTTCATGACATGGAGTATCCCTATGCGGGATGCGATGATTCCCACCATTGCAGCAACTGAGTGGTAACTGATGTTGAACCTCCTGTTGAGGTACTCGCAGATCTTCGCAATAGTAAGGGACTTTATTTTGAGAAAGAGTTGGAGCATGGCACGCCGTATCCCGGTATGGTCCCTTGAAAGGTACATCCGCAGGCGGCCCTCAATGACCGCTTTGATCTCATGCGGAGATCTCATGAATTGGTACTCACCATAAGATTTATATAAGGATTTTCTTTTTTTCACCTTTTAAATGAGGCGTCGGCGCGTAAAAATTCGGATGCATGGAGAGCCGCGAATGGCGGTTGCCGACAGATGCCGGTACAAGGAAAAATTGCGTGAATTCATTGGCGTCCCGAAGGATTTTACTCTTGTCTTGCCAAAGTACTGGGCTATGGGACTCATCGGGTATGATGTGAACAAATACTCTCCCCGGCAGATGGTGATGATCCCCATGGTCATCCTCATCCTCTCGCTGGCCATCCTCGGATACAATATGGCCACAATCGGGATGCCAGTGCGCCCGGGGATTGACTTCTCGGGGGGTACCGCGGTCACGCTGTTTACGACCGACACGCCGTCGCAACTGGAACAGAAGTTCCAGGGGTACCCGCTCCTCTCTGTGGGAGAAGGGGTAAACAACGGAAAATACCTTAAGTTCGGGCCCATGGACGATACATCCGTGCAGTCTCTTGCCGCACTCATCGGGGCGGAATACCCCGATGCCAAGATCGACCAGATCGGTGCGTCTTTCGGAAAGACCCTCCAGCAGCAGGCCCTTGTTGCGTTGATCATCTCGTTCATCGGAATGGCGCTCGTGGTGTTTTTGGCCTTCCGTGTGTTCGTGCCGGCGATAGCGGTGATATTCTGCGCATTCACTGATATCACAATGACTGCCGCGGGGATGAGCCTGGTGGGAATCGACCTCTCGCTCCCCACCGTTGCTGCCCTCCTGATGCTGATTGGGTACTCGGTGGACTCGGACATTCTCCTCACGATGCGGGTCCTGAAAAGGCAGGGAAAACTTGAAGAGAAGCTCTCCGGCGCGTTCCAGACTGGAATTATCATGACCACCACCACTATCGCCGCGGTGGCCGCCATGTGGGTGGTCGCGTTTGCAGGCCAGATCACCGTGATCTGGGAGATCGCAACGGTCCTTCTCATTGGGCTCGTGCTTGACATGATGAACACCTGGCTGACGAATGCAGGGATCATCAAGTGGTTCGTCACAAGGCGGGGTGGAAAATGAGCGACAGCAAGCTCATGGCCTGCCTGAAGCACTGGCAGGTCGCCCTCATGGTCATCCTGCTTGTGGCGTCCGTCATCGCCATCGCTCCTAGGTTCGAGGATGGAAAATTCACCACCAACCTCCAGTACGGCCTGGACCTGCAGGAAGGGACATGGCTGCAGATGGAGTTCAAGGCTGAAGTGGTAGGGTTCCAGACCGACAGATCCGTCGAGGACTTCGTGACCGACCTCGAGAAACAGCTCGACGCGGAGATCTACCTCGTAGACGAGGGGAAACTGGAGATCCGCAGTTATTACCCTGAAGAGACCCTCGAAACCATATTCGCGTCCGCGGGAGGCAAGCTGACCTCGTATGAACAGGGCGTCACAAGGGAGACCGCAGATGACGTCAAGCGGATCCTTGAGAACAAGCTGAACGCGCTTGGAACCAAGGACGCACGGGTCAACCCCCTTACCGGCCTCTCTGGTGTGACCCACTACATCCGCGTGGAGCTTGCAGGAGTCAGCCTCTCACAGGCCAAGGAGATTGTCGGAAAGCAGGGCAAGTTCGAGATCCGAATACACACCACTGGAAACCAGACAGAGCACGTCCTGTACGGGGACACTATCACGAGTGTGGGGGTTCCAAGCCACGAACCGCCGGGAAGTGCTGTCTGGGGTGTCTCTTTCACTCTCTCCGAGGACGGAGCAAAGAAATTCCAGCAGGGAGCGATTGCCACGGGTGCAGTAAGCGACCCTGATGCGCACTACCTTGACATGGTCCTCGACGAAAAGGTTGTATACAGTGCGCCGCTCTCAGGTGACCTTGCAGCGAAACTCGCCATTGAGCCCATCCGGCAGCTGTACGCATCCACGGGAACCGGTCCCGCAGGGCTCGAAGCGGCAAAGAACCTCGAGATCCACCTGAGGGCAGGGGCACTCCCGGTGGACGTGACAGTCGCCGGCTCTGGGTATGTCCCTGCAGGGCTCTCGGACTATTTCAGGATGATGTGCGTGATCGCTTTCATCGCTGCGGCGATTGCGGTCGGGGTGGTCATCTATTACCGGTACCGTGAAGCAAGCATCGTGCTGCCCATGATCGGGACCAACCTCACCGAGATCGTGATCCTGCTCGGGGTCGCAACGCTCATCCAGCAACTGGACCTTGCCGCAATCGCTGCATTGATCGCAGTGATGGGTACCGGGATCGACCAGCTGGTCATCATCACCGACGAGATCCTGCACGAGGGGAAGGTACCCTCCCCCACACTCTACAAGAAGCGGCTCGCGAGGGCTCTTGGGATCATCCTGGTCTCCGCGTTCACCGTCATCATCGCCATGATACCACTGGCGTTGATGGACCTCTCGTCTCTGCGAGGCTTTGCCCTCATCACCATCGTCGGCGTGGTAATCGGCGTCACGGTGACCCGACCCGCATATGGAGAGATTATCAAGGAGATCCTCTCCAAATAACCGATAACAACCTTTATCACCCTTTTTTCTCCACTTAGATTCTTGGGAATTCACATGAGCAGACCGGTGTTACTCGACTTTTATGCAGATTGGTGCGGGCCGTGCAGACGGCAGGGACCCATCCTCGAGGAGTTGAAGAAGAAGATGGGCGACAGGGTGGAGATAAAGAAGATCGATGTGGACCAGCACATGGAGATGGCCAACAAGTACGGCATCCGGGTGGTCCCGACCCTCATCATCGAGAAGGACGGGAAGGTGATGCACAGCCTTGAAGGGGTCACGAGTGCCGAGACACTCGAGTCCATGCTCTCTCGCCTGGTGGATTAGATGAAGGTCGGCATCGTAGGGGGAACCGGCGACATCGGCGAGGGGATCGCCATGCGCCTCTCGTCCCGCCACGACGTGGTCATCGGGTCCAGGGAGGAGGAGAAGGCGGTGCAGAGCAGCGAGTGCTGCCTGGAAACGCTCACGAAAAAAGGTCTTCCCTGCAGTGTCAGGGGACACACGAACCAGGAAGCGGTGGACAGGTCTGACGTGGTCATCCTCGCGATACCGTTCAGGCACGTTGAGCCAACCCTTTCATCCCTGAAAGGATTCTCGGGAAAGATCGTGGTCTCCCCGGTCAACCCCATGGAGAAGCGGGATTATTTCGTGTGTGTCCCACCCCCGGAAGGCTCGGCGGCGTTGATGATAAGGCGGCTCCTCCCACCGGACGCACGCCTCTGTACCGCCTTCAACACGGTCGCTGCGAACAAGTGGCGGGCGCTTGACGAGGAACTTGAACTTGCGATCCCTGTCTGCGGTGATGACGCGGAGGCAAAGGCGGTCGTGATGGATCTGATCAACAGCGTTCCACGCGTCAGGGCATACAATGCCGGCCCCCTTGCCGCCTCCTGCATGGTCGAATGCCTTACACCCCTGCTCCTCAACATCGCACGCTTCAACAAGATGCGCGATGTCGGGATCCAGTTCAAATAATCCCACTCAAACAACCACAATTTTTCACGGGAATCCCCAGATGAACCACGCAGCAGAGTTCCAGAGGATTGGAAAAAGACTCCGTGAGGAGGGGCTCGTGAGTGCGAACTTCGGGAACATGAGCGTCCGGAAAGGGGATGGGCTCCTGATCACCCGGAACGGCGCGTTCCTGGACAGTCCCGGGGAGCTGGTGTATGTCGCCATGGCGGGCGCTATCCCACAGGAGGCATCAAGTGAATGCAAGTTGCACAGGGAGGTCTACCGTATCACCCCCCACCACGCAGTGGTGCATGCTCATCCGCCTCACGCAGTCGCCACCTCCCTGCACCGGGACCGCATCGTTCCTGTCGACAGCGAGGGCGTGATGTTCTGCCCCTCGGTCCCGGTGGTCACCGGGCTGCCAGGAAGCATGGAGATGGCAGAGAACGTGGCCTCCGCTCTGAAGGATCACAAGGTAGTCATCGTCAGGGGGCACGGCACAGTCTGCGGCGCCGGCTCCCTCGAAGAGGGGTACGTGCTCACCTCGATTGTCGAGCACAGCTGCCGGGTGTTGCTCCTCTCTCGGGGCGGGTGCGATTGAGGCCGCCGCCTCCCCTCGTCGAGAAATCAAAGAAGATAATACCTTGCAATGCAGAGAGATAGGCAGAACGGGGCGTCGGGTACCAATGACAGGGATTGAAGAGAAGATCTCAAGGCTCCCTCCGGAACTGCAGAAAGAGGTCGAAGATTACATCGATTTTCTCGTCAGGCGGCACGCTCCTGCCCGTGCACAGGAGCAGGTCCCTGGTTTTCTCTCTCCTCCTCCTGCACCGGCACCCTCAAAGCCAATCATCCTTGCTGACGAGATACCCTTCCGAACGGAACCAGAGATCCTTCCGGGCTACAAGGATCTCGGTGAGTTCTCTGAACCCGAAGCACGCTCCATTCCGGTGAAAGAGCCTTCCGTGAGGACAAGACGGCCGAAGGACGCCGAACCCGGCAGGCAGCTCCTGGACTGGATCGACTAAAAACTGAATTCGGCAGCGCTGAATTTTTTGAAGGGCATCTCCCGCTCCCCGACTTCCGTTGCGACCTCCGGTCCCGTATTCCATTTCGGGGTTAAAATACAGTCTCTTCGCTATCTGGTGTGGGAAGGATTGGTGAACCGGACACATTTTATGGGGGCGGACAGCCCCCACACCCCCATATGCGATGCACACCGCCGTCCCCGAAAGGCGCCCCGGCGGCGGTTCAAAAACTATTCACATTGGCCTTGAAGAACGGAGTTATCATCTGAAATTCACAATACAACAAAAAAACCCACCTCAATCTAATGGGATAATTTCACCTTTTCCTTAAAATTTCGGTGGCAAAATTGTCACTATACCCTAGATTTTAAAGAAGGAAAAAATCCAAAAACCGATGGACTCGACGGGATTCGAACCCGTGGCCTTTCCTCTTGCAGACCGAAGGCTTTGCCTTTCGAAACCATGGCGACCTCCGGTCACCTCCTTTTCATTCCAAGTAAGAAATCCGATAGATGTTAAAAGAAGGAAAAATTCCAAAAACCGATGGACTCGACGGGATTCGAACCCGTGGCCTTCACGTTGCAAACGTGACGATCTACCCCTGATCTACGAGCCCTTTCTTTCACACCAGGAGATGTGCCTTAATCTGTTATTCTCCGTACCACATATGTCTTGCTGAACGAGGGCTGCCGCCCCTCGACCCCGCGGCGACCTCCGGTCGCCTATTTTTTATTCCAAGGAAAAAAACTGATGAATTCTAAAAGACAGATAAATTCCAGGATTTCATGGACTTGGCGGGATTCGAACCCGCGGCCTTTTCTTTTCCCAACGAGGGCTGCCGCCCCTCGACCCCGCGGCGACCTCCGGTCGCCTATTTTTTATTCCAAGGAAAAAAACTGATGAATTCTAAAAGACAGATAAATTCCAGGATTTCATGGACTTGGCGGGATTCGAACCCGCGGCCTTTTCTTTTCCCAACGAGGGCTGCCGCCCCTCGACCCCGCGGCGACCTTCAGTCTCCTATTTTTTTATTCCGAGGAAAAAAACTGATGAATTCTAAAAGACAGATAAATTCCAGGATTTCATGGACTTGGCGGGATTCGAACCCGCGGCCTTTTCTTTTCCCAACGAGGGCTGCCGCCCCTCGACCCCGCGGCGACCTTCAGTCTCCTATTTTTTTATTCCGAGGAAAAAAACTGATGAATTCTAAAAGACAGATAAATTCCAATATTTCATGGACTTGGCGGGATTCGAACCCGCGGCCTTTTCTTTTCCCAACGAGGGCTGCCGCCCCTCGACCCCGCGGCGACCTCCGGTCGCCTATTTTTTATTCCAAGGAAAAAAACTGATGAATTCTAAAAGACAGATAAATTCCAATATTTCATGGACTTGGCGGGATTCGAACCCGCGGCCTTTACGTTGCGAACGTAACGATCTACCCCTGATCTACAAGCCCGATTGGAGTAGTAATGTTTTCTGCGGCTGGATTATAGTTCTTGCTGATCAGCGCCTAAGGCGTCAAGAGAGTGCCGGGTAAAAGACCAGTCACCGATTTACGATACAACCGGGGTGAAAAAAAGATGCGTCAGAGAATGATCTCGATGTCGAGCTTCTCTGCGAGTTCCTTGTAGCGGTTCCGGATAGTCACCTCGGTGACGCCTGCCACTTCAGCTACCTCGCGCTGGGTTCTCCGCTCGCCGCCCAGGATCGAGGAGATGTAGATAGCAGCTGCCGCGACACCGGTAGGCCCGCGCCCGCTGGTCAGCTCCCGCTCCCCTGCCTGCCTGAGGATCTCGACTGCCCTGCTCTGGACCTCGCCCTTGAGATTCAAGCCCGAGCAGAACCGGGGCACGTAGTCAATCGGCGAGGTCGGGAGGAGCTTGAGGCCCAGTTCCCTCGAGATGAACCGGTAGGTCCTTCCAATCTCCTTCCGCGAGACACGGGACACCTCGGCAATCTCGTCAAGCGTCCTCGGGACGCTGCACTGGCGGCAGGCCGCATAAAGTGCTGCGGCTGCAACACCCTCGATGCTCCGCCCGCGGATCAGGTTCTTGTCGACCGCGTCGCGGTACACCACTGCCGCAGTCTCCCTGACGTTCCTCGGCAGCCCGAGGGCCGAGGCCATCCTGTCAAGCTCGGAGAGCGCGAACGCAAGGTTCCTCTCGGTAGCGTTGCTTACCCGGATGCGGCGCTGCCACTTCCGAAGGCGGTAGAGCTGCGCCCGGTTCTTGCTGGAGATCGCCCTCCCGTAGGAGTCGCGGTTCCTCCAGTCGATCATCGTGGAGAGCCCCTTGTCGTGGATGGTGAAGGTCATTGGAGCCCCCACCCGGGAACGCTTCATCCGCTGGTCATGGTCAAACGCACGCCACTCAGGGCCGCGGTCGATGAAATCGTCGTCGATGACCAGCCCGCAGTTCTGGCAGACCAGTTCCGCCCGCTCGTAGTCGTGCACCAGCTGGCGGCTGCCGCACTCCGGGCAGACCGTCTCAGTGTGGTCCTCTGCCTTCTTCTCGTGCTCTTTTACACGCTCTTTGAGCCTGTTCCGTAAGGCTTCCCTCTCCGTCTGGAGAATTTTCAGCTTCTCGACTTCCTGCACACCAAATCACACCTTGTCTATCTGATGAATAACCTCTCCCCAGCCGGCACCGCACACGGTCCCTTGCAGAGAACTGCTGCCATCGGTCTGGACACATTGCCGAATATGTCCACCAACCTGCCAACCGGCTTCATTCGCCTGTCCACGACCTCGCTGTAGAGCTTCGGGAGCTGTGCCGCATCGCATTGCACCACAAGGATGCGCGCCCCTACTGCATGAACCGCCAGACCAATGGTTTTCACACGAAAAGCCTCTTGTTCTTCTGCCTGTGAGGACAGACTGAAGGATTTAGTAATCTATATATATAGAAAATAATAGTATAAAAACTTATTGTAAAGGTATAAATATCATTTTCTCCGTAAAAGCCATTCCTGGATATTTAAAGACACCACGCGGCTGCATTGCCCCTGATCGAGTCCGGCACCCCTTCCCACCAGATTTTTTGCGCGCGCGTCAAGAAGGTCCCCTGGCCCATGCGCGTCAGAGTCGATCACCATCTGACACCCCGCGGCGAGCGCTACTCTCACTACGTGGCCATTGGTCCTGTTATGCCCCCCGCGTGAGGTGATCTCGAGCGCTACCTGGTGCCCGCTCGCACGCAATGCATCCTCGGGAGTGATGAGTCCAGGGTGCGCAAGGACGTCCACGTCGTCGCACCCGCATGCCGCACTATTCGTCCCGGGGGCAACAGGTTCCATCGCGGTCTCCCCGTGGACGACCACGATCCGGGCACCGTGCTCCTTTGCCTCCCTGGCAAGTCCCGGGATCTGCGATGGGGGGACATGCGTCAGCTCGACACCCGGGAGGAGTGTCACGCCGTATTCCCTGGCTGCGGGAATCAACCTCTGGAGGGAGGCCAGCAACTCGCACAGGTTCGTCGAGTCTGCATGATCGGTGATTGCCACCGTCTTGTAACCAAGCACCGCCATCCTGCGGACGAGCTCGATGGGCAGCATCTCCCCATCGGTCATGGTGGTATGGGTATGGAGGTCGTACACTGGTATCACTTCCCTGGCGCGAGCCGGCCGGCAACTTTTTTCAGGAGCTTCTCCTTGCTCTCGCTCCACTTGACGTGAACTCTCCCCTCTTTCTGCCACCACCGTGAGGGATACTGCTTCTGCTCGGTGCGGAATGCAAGGCCGGACCGCTTCAATGCCCTTTCAAGGTCAAGGAGCGAAGGATCCTTCACTGCAATTGTCCGGGGGACCCTCCGGCCTTCCGCACGTTTCAGCGCAGAGTTGAAATAGCATGGGTAGAGTATGCGCTCACCTTTCATCCTCATTATGGTATGATGGTGAACCTATAAACTCTGCAGCATCCTACACATTTGGTATGCACCATGTCGACGTCCGGCTGGAGAAAGATGTCTACGATGTCAACCGGCGCATCGCGGAGTCCAATTCCCGCCATCTCAAGGCCCACGGGGTGCGTGCCTTTGACCTCCTGGGTGCGATCGGTTCCGGGAAGACTGCACTCATCGAGCGGCTTGTCCCCATTCTCAAGGCACGAGGTATAAAATCCGGCGCCATTGCAGGCGACGTGTACGGGGATGATGATTTCAGGAGGATTGTTGCCCTCGGCGTCCCGGCGGTCAATGCCAATACGGGCAAAGAGTGCCACCTCGATGCGCACCTTGTCGAGCACTCGCTGGATGACCTTGACCTTGACCATATCGATCTCCTCTTCATCGAGAACGTGGGGAACATGGTATGCCCCACCGATTTCCCGCTCGGAGCAGAGAAACGGGTTGTGATCGTAAGTGCAACGGAAGGGGATGATGTGGTAAACAAGCACCCGATGATGTTCCGCGGGTGCGACATCGCCATCATCAACAAGGTGGACCTTGCACCGCTGGTGGGCGCAAACCTCGACCGGATGGAGAACGACATTTCCCGTTACCACCCGGGAATGAAGGTATTCAGGACCAACCTGAAGACCGGAGAGGGAATTGAAAAGTTCCTTGATGCTCTCCTGGAATAACCAGTGAAATTAAATACAGGGGAATTTAAATATTAAAGAACTCCGGCAGGAATTGCTCCTGCTGAATCGAGAGTATCCGCAACAATAATCCGGGGAAATGATATGCTCTGGCAAGGAAGATCTGTAAGGCTGCCCACCGGGGGCCGGTACCGTCTCACGCTCGTAAAGAGGAGGACCGAGATCGGGTCCGCACCGACTGACAGCCATATCGGGAAGGAGAGGAGATCCATCGTACGCACCACGGGTGGGAGCAGGAAAGTCCGCACTATGAGGGCGGAATACGCAAATGTTGCAGACCCCAAGTCCGGCAGCGTACGCAAGGTGAAGATAGAGACAGTTGATGCAAACGTTGCAAATCCCAACTATGTCCGGCGGAACCTCCTGACAAAGGGTGCGGTCATCAGGACCGAACTCGGAAAAGCGCGCATCCTAAGCCGCCCCGGCCAGGAAGGCGTCATCAATGCGGTCTTAATTGAATAATTCCCGTATCTTTTTTGGAGGAGTCTTAAAAAATCTCCAGGGGTCGTCTCCCGTGTTTTGTCACTGAAAATTAAGGTGGCGGTTTCAAAAGTCGTATCCTTGGAATGAACCCAGGTGTAGGAGGAGGACAGCTGTGGATACGACTTTTGTACTCCCTATTGTATTCATAAAAATATATAGATTATGATGTATGCATATGCCAGGAAATGCCTGGTGAATTTTTTCAACAATCAGCTGCGTTCCAGATACACAAATAAAACTGGCTTGTAACGGAGTCAGAATCCCGCAGGCGAGTTGTGTGCCAGCTTCATGTCCATGGGGAGCGGCAGCGGCATTTTTCCCCCTGGGACCATGAATGCCCAGAGAGATTTTTCTTCTATTGGGAACGTTACAAGAGGATGTGTGGACCTGCCCTGCGAGCGGTATGGGAGCATTGATGGCCTATCGATGGAGACTCTTATCAGGGAAAGGGAGACATGAGCCTCACCATCACCATCGCAGCACCGTTCCGCCATGCTCGCAAGGACCAGCTGAAGAGAAATGAGATAGTGTATTTCCTCTCTTTCAAGCAGCACTGGATGGGCATCGAACAGGCAAATATGCTCATTGCGAGGGCTGAGGAAGAGGGGCTCATCGAGCTGCATGGAGACATGATCACCCCGCTCTTCGATGTATCAGGCGTTGAGATCCCCCTTGGATACAAACCAGGTTCATCCGTTTTTGAACGTTCTGACCCCGTCGATGACCTTCTTGCGCGGATATCCCAGCAGGCGGGCATCGCCCGGGGCCAGCTCGTCGCAGAATTGAACAGGCTGGTCCAGGAACGGTTCGGGGGAAACCTTCGGCCTGAAGCAGCAGCCGTGCTGATGGCAAAGCGCTACAGTGTTGAATTCAGGGACCTGCTCCCTGCCCTGAGGGAGCACCTGGTAAAAAACGAGTGATTATTCCTTCTTCTCTTCAGCGGCAGGCTTTGCAAAGTATTCTTCCAGTGCCTTGTCACCATAGGCGGTGACACGCGCATTTATCTGGACAAAATCTGCCGTAATCTCGTTCCCCCGGATCGTCTTCCGGCGGCGCTGCCCTTCCATGACCGGTTTGAAGCCTGCTCCGCCCGAGAGGAGGATTTTCTTCCTCCCTGCCACGGGCAGGTTCCTGCGCGCGGGCGTCCCGTTCCGGTCGGAACCTCCCGTGATCTCCATCCGGTACCCGGACAGGCCCACTGAACCTGCGTCTACCTCATCACCGATATGTTTGCCAATCAGGGCTCCAGCCGCCCCACCGCTCACATCGACTTTGTATGCCCTGCCCGTCTTCTGGTCCGACAGGACGATTTTGAACTCTGCCATTTCCTGATCTCTCCATCATATGAATATCCGGTTCGGTTCACCGGCATGCTGCAGGGCACCGGTTCTCTCCTCCCCACCTACTCAATCGGGGGAAGGATTATTCCGAAGGCCGGTGCCAAGCCTCCATGAAGTACCTATGAAATTGGATGAAAGATATATTAAAGACTACTTTCCCCAGAAAGGGTTCTCCCTTCGCCTCATCGCGGTGAACTCGGCAAGGACCTCCTGGGTATGAACCGGGAGATGGGGGAGCATCTCCTTCTCCAGGACTTTTACGTGGCGTTCCGGGATATCCACGAGCAGGTCATCCTCCACATCGAGCTGCCTCCCCACGGTGGCACCCTCAACAGAGATTGCAACCTCCGCGCCGGTCTGCGCCTCCCGGATCGTCTCCTGGTTCAGCTGGATCGACTTCACGTGGCCCACCTTCCTCCCGTCAGGCTGGATGAGGTTTACGTCAGTCCGAAGCGTCCCTCCAAGCACCCGCACCCCTACCACCGCGGGGTTGCTCTGTCGGAAGATGCAGTGGGGAAGGACCCGTATCTTTGCCGGGTGGATGATCTGCTCGAAACGCTGTTGCTCGGTCTTCCTCTTCAGTTCGTCCCTCCACTGGATATAATCGTCAACCAGTTTGTAGATCACCCTCCCCTCAAAGACCTTCACAGGATACCCGGGCTCCTTCACCATATCGGCTGCATCAGGCAGGAGGGAGGTTGAGAACGCGATAAGCACGCGGAAATACGGGTTTTTGATTGTCTCGGCGTCGATGAGGTCATGGCGGCTCACAGAACCCACTTCCGCCCGCAGCACCCCGATATCCTTCTCGTCGAGCTCCTTGCAGAGTGCCTCCAGGGCGCCGATGGTATCGGCCTTGATGATCACTCCCTCCGGGGAAAGCCGGACATTCACCTCCTCCATCTCTCTCCTGATCCTCTCAATCACCTCTTCCTGGTTGCCTCTCAGCACCTGGACCGGGGATCCCGCAATGGCACCTTCAAGGTTCGGGGCACTCACCTTGATCCCCGCGGCGGCAGTGACCGACTTGACCCGCTCGAACCGGTCCTCTACAAGTATCTCCTTCAAGGGTCGGGGCTGGAGGAGGGCACGGACCTTTGTGACCACGATGCCGTCCTGCCGGGCAACCGCGAGCTCGTCGCCGACCGCGAGCTTTCCGTCATAGAGGATGACATCGAGGGTGGTCCCAAGCCCTTTCTCCTCTTTTACTTCGAGAATGGTCCCCATGCCAGGGCCTTCCACCGAGAGCGAGAGGTCCTGCTCCATGTACCGCTGCGCAAGCCCTATCATCACCATCAGGAGCTCTGCCACTCCCTCCCCTGTATGGGCGCTGACAGGGACAATCGCAAGGTTCCGGCGGAAGTCCGAGACACGGTCGAACCGTTCCCCCGAGAACCCGAGATCCGAGAGCTCGCCAACAATCTCATACACGCGGGTCTCCACCAGTTCCCTGACCCTGTCATTCTGCTTTGAGAAACTCGCCAGGAAACCCTCGTCCCTGTGAACCCTCCAGCCGTGAAGGCGGTCAATTTTCGTTGCGGCAATGACAAACGGGGTCTTGTAGGTGCGGAGGATCTGGAGTGCCTCGATCGTCTGGGGCTGGAAACCCTGGTTGATATCCACCACAACGATCGCCATGTCCGCCAGTGCACCTCCCCTTGCCCGCAGGGTGGTGAACGCATGGTGACCGGGGGTATCGATGAAGAGGAGGCCCGGGACATTCAGCGCGAGCTTCTCCATGCTCCCGCTCATCTTCCTGATGGCATCGATGGGAACGATGGTTGCCCCGATATGCTGCGTGATCGCGCCATCCTCCGTGCTCACGACAGATGACCCCCTTATCCGGTCAAGGAGCGATGTTTTGCCGTGATCCACGTGACCGAGCACGCAGACAATGGGCGTCCTGATATGCGTCTTCTGTGTCATTCTCCTCCACCCCAGGGGTAATTCATACCGGATATCGGCAGGGCCTGCAGGCAAAGCCCCGAAACAGAAAGCCATGGCGGGAATCCGGAGGCATCAACTGTGCAATGTAATGTATCACCAGGAATTAAATACACACCGGCGATCTTTTGGGTGTGAGGGTTGTGAGGAGGAGATATATTAAAGAGTGCCGGGGTGAAATAAAGGAGGGTACATCCTGCCAGGGTGGGGTAGTTGGTTATCCTAGGGGACTGTGGATCCCCCGACCCGGGTTCGAGTCTCGGCCCTGGCCTAATCACCTCTATTCGGAGCCTTTTCTTGATTCCAGTCATAATTTAACCATTTATTGTAACTATTCTTGAAAAGGCACGCAGGGAGCAAACTGGTTCTTCTTCAATAAAAGCATTCCAGTAACAGGAGAATATGATGGAGAACTGTATTCTCATCCTACTCCCCCGATGTTTCTTTTCTCAATAGCCAGTATATCCCTGACATAGAACTTAAAATCAAAGGGCAAATATATTGAGAACAGCCCCTGAATCCCTTTCATGAGATCCACCACCCTGCAATACATATACCTCCTCCTTGTAGCCTCCCTCATTGCTGGCATGATTATCTCTTCGGGTTGCACCAATACCGAAAAGAAGCCCGGCAGACTCGACGGTTTTGATGAGTTTGTTACCGCGAAGATGGCCGAATACGAAGTACCTGGTGCGGTTGTCGGGATTGTCGAGAACGACAGTGTGGTGTACCTGAAAGGTTTTGGTGTGCGCGAGATTGGCAAACCGGATAAGGTGGATCCGGATACACGCTTCCAGATCGCATCAGTGTCCAAATATATCACTGCAGGGGCGATTGGGTCCCTGGTTGACGAAGGAAAACTGGATTGGGATGAGCCGGTTGTCACCTATCTGCCAAATTTTGCACTGAAAGATGCGTATGCTGGTGAGCACGCGACACTCCGTGACCTGCTCGCCCATCGCACGGGCCTTCGACATTTCGATGGCGACCTGCTGGGAAGGCTCGGATACTCAAATGCCGAGCTCCTGGAGAGGATGCGCTACCTTGAGCCTGGCACCAGTTTCCGGGAGAGGTATATTTACTCGAATGCCGGTTTTTTCATTGCCGGGGAAGCAGCGGCAAAAGTGGACAATCGAAGCTGGGAGGACCTCACAGATGCACGGATAATCCAGCAACTCAATATGACACGGTCGGGTGCCCACCCTGAGACATTGTTCCTCGATGACAACCATGTATCAGGCCATGCCGGCATGGGTGGAGATGTTCACGTTATCCCCCTTGAACAGGCCTCTCTGCCGGCTGCCGGCCAGGTGGTCTCCACAGGGCGGGATATGACCCAATGGTTGCGGATGATGTTAAACGACGGGCGTGTCGATGGAACGCAGGTCCTCACGCCAGAGACCGTGAAGGAGATTCATGCTGCAAGCCTGGTTGCAGGACATGGGGGCCCTCTTTCCGATCCGAACGCAGCAGTAGGCCTTGGCTGCGACTCGTACAATTTCCTTGACACGCGGGTCATTGAGAAGAACGGGGCACTTGACGGCGTCCGTGCAATCGTTATCCTCATTCCAGAGATGAAGAACGGTATCGTGGTGATTGCAAATAAACAACTGACGGTGTTTCCCGAGGCCATCAGAGATGAATTCCTCGAACGATACATCGGGAAGAGCGGCGTTGACCTGCAGGCCAATGAGAAAACCAACCAAGTAGGGTGGAACTCTCTGATAATAACTGTCGAACGACCTGCAAATCCAGGCCCGGCGTCTATCAACCAGTCAGCAATCTTCGGGACGTATACGAGCGAGTTGTATGGGACAATGCAGGTGAAGGCTGGCTCTGATGCCGAGAACATGACGATAGAGCTTGGCCCGGTCAAGTACCCGGGCACTCTCATGCATGTAACGAATGATACTTGGTATCTCTCATTCCCAAACCCTGACGACCAGGTTGGCTATCTGACATTCGAAGTGGACCCGTCTGGTTCTGTCAGCGGATGTAGCTCAGAAGAGTTCGGTATGTTTGCACGGTTGTAAACGAAGGGACCTGGTTTTTCCCTCCAGCCGTCTCATCGAGGGAGGAGAACCCGGGCATATCCCAATTTATCGGCCGATCAATATCCAATTTAAACAGCACGGAATAGACTTATTCTCTTTTGGGTTTTCCTGCGGCCCCGATCTTCCATATATCTCACCCTGATTACTTCTCTTTCTCACACTGTAATTGTGGAACCTTTTACTCACCCCGGGACCATCTGCGCCTCGCAGCGGGGACAATGGAACGTATAGCAGGGAGCGACTTGGGGCCGCTCGATCCGATAGCCGCAGAGCGGGCAGACACAGACTGCGCCAGGCATGGTGCCACCGCAGTGCCCACCCCGCCTGCCTCTGTTCTGGTTCATCGAATGTATCACCTCCCGGCATGTCTCGATCAGACGACCCTGATCTCATCGCTGTCAGTATATCTCTCTTCCCCTTGAGTACCCGGGCATGCGTCCCTGGCCAGGGTACCACCCCTCTCCTCAGGACTGACGAAAAATAAGAGGCTTCCCAGGAGGAAGAGGATATCGACAGGCGGGAGCAGGGATGCAACGAGCCCGATGACTCCCGCACGCTGAATGCACTTCTTTTCCGCAAAATATACCGAAAATATCGCCAGCACGAGCCCGGTTATCTTGAGTGCAAGAAGGATATACAGGTATTCTGCGACGAGATGAATGGGAATCAGTCTCGAGGAGGTTGAAGCGGCCCCTGCTGAGACGAGCAGGAACACAAGAGCGCATCCGATCACGATTCCCACCACGAAGACAAGCTTCCCGGCCTTTACCTCTGTGCTCACCCCGTTCTCCTTTGGCAGTTCGGTTCCCTCCCTGTAACCAGACTCGTTTTAGACGGATAAAAGTATATTCACCACGTTCGTGCATGCACCGGCAGGGCGCATGTCCCCTCTACCACGGTCCCTTCCATGGGTGGACCAGGAGCATGGATTTCCCTCCATGGGCCATATGGCAAAAAACCCGCGCCACTGCGGGCGAACTGATACATTTAAATATCGACACTCCCCCCAGATATATATAGTTGATTGGTGGAGTGTATGCAACGATTCTCTCTTAAATGTGCGATTCTCTGTGCCATCCTCATCCTTTCAGTCTGCTCCTGCGTGGAGGCTCAGGTGGAAGGGACGGCAGATGCCGGGATTTACCGGTTTCACGGAAATGTCGAAGGCGCTGAGGTGTATGTCGACGATCAGATGGTAGGTACAATCAAGAACGGGCTCCTCGACCTCCCTGTCTCTGTTTCGGGAACCCCTTACCAAACGTATACCTTCAAGAAAGAGGGCTATTACACCTACAATGGCACCATCAATACCGTGCCCGCGAAAGGCCAGGTCTTCCACATTTACGTATCGATGACCGCGATGCCACTCGTTGAATACAGCAGGGTGCACCTGCTGGTCAGCCCTCCCGATGCAAAGGTTACCTGGGACGGTGAACCGGCAGGAGATGTGCCACCGACAGGAATCCTGATCATATACAATGTCGCGCCCGGCAAGCATACCGTGAAGGTTACCAAAGAGGGGTTCCTCCCGATCGAGCAGGCCCTGACGGTCACCGGGAACGATGTAATGAGGGTGCCGCTGTCACTTACGCCTGTGCCCCTCGGTTCCATCACTTTTGAATCCGTCCCGGCGGGTGCGTCTGTCTATCTCGACGGCCAGTTCAGGGGAATGACTCCGCTTTCACTGCATGATGTTCCTGCGGGAAGCCACGCCGTCATGATTACCAGTGAAGGGTTCCAGGACGTGGTCTCCGCAGTCGAGGTCACAGGAGGAAAGACTACCCTGGTGAGCGAGACGCTCAATCCTGGGACGCCGGTTCCCGGAAGCACGAGGGCCGCGTTGTCGCCAATGGTGCTGGCGGGGGGCCTGGCGATTGCAGGGCTGCTCGTGGCATACAGAAGGCCCTGACTTCCTGTTACTTTTTTCCTGCCTGTTCTGCCTGTATTCTCCTGGCGGGTTCTCCTCAGTGAATGCAGCAATGTTTCTTGTGAGGGAGACCCCGCGGATTATTCTCCCTGCCGGCTGCAGGTGGCGTTGAGATTTCACGTGATGAGCGAGCTGACAGGAGCGATGCCGATCTTGGCCTTGCGGATCCTTGTCTCGTCAAGGAGGTGGCGCATGTCCACGAACTCCCCCTGGCCAAGTATCTTCTTCATCTGCCCTTCCAGCGATGCGCCAGGGTCGTATGCGACGTTCCTGAATACCACTCCATGAGTATGTGTGATCATCCGCGGCCCTCCCTCATTCTCCTCCCCATGCGGGGAGAAGAATGAGTTCAGGACTGCCCTGTCGAAGTGCTTCTCCGCGAGATCGAGGTCGACCGCGATTCCAAAACCCACCAGGGTATCACCCCTGTACCTGGGGATCGCTCCTTGCGCGAACCGTGAGTCCTGCACCGAAGGGTTCCTGGTGGGGATATCCTGGCTCTGCAGTCCTTCGAGGACTGCCCACCACGCCACTGCCAGGACTCCCCTGAACTCGAGGTGCTCTTTCTTCGCCCTCTCGATGAGGAGGCGGTAGATTTCTCCAAGGCGCATTCCCTCGCGCGGGATACTCTCGAGGATGACAAACTCCCGGAAAGGACCCTCCAGGGATACTGAGTACCCGGAGAAGATCCTGACCTCCCCGGTGTCCTTCACCGGAGTGAAGAAGTCAGGCGTGTCGTTGCCGTCCGCCGGCAGCCAGACCAGCGAGCCGTGGAGCGCCACCATCTCTCCAAGGAACGGGAGGACATCCTCGGGACTTTTTCCGAGAGCCCCCAGGCCCAGGGCATATTCGATCCCGCTGAAGGGTATCACCGCGAGGTGCGGTGCGTCGATGCGGGAATTCAGCACCACATCCATGTCACCCCATAGCCGGAGAGCCGACGGCCGAGTGGAACCCTGCTCGATACGTACCCTGGCCCCGTTCACTTCAAAGGATGGGGACTGCAGATCGGCAAGCAGGGATGCACGCTCCTCCGCCTTCCCGAGGACGCGAACGGCCTCTTCTGCGGTGGGATAATCCGGGAAGATGGAGAGAAAACCTGCCATTTCAAGGACTTTCCTGGGAAAATCACCCGTTCCCGCGAGAGCCACCTTCCCGCCGCGATCCCGCAGCCTCTTTTGCAGGACAAGCATGACCCTGATCCCGGCGCTGGAAAGGTAGGGGACATTCTTCATGTCGAGCACAAGTGAACGGTCGTCGTCGTGCAGGGCTTCTTTTGCGGCCTGTTCCAGGACCATCGCGCCGTGCCCGTCCAATCTTCCGCGGCACACCAGCACCACCACCCCGCTCTCCTTCCTCTCTGCTATCTCCATAGGGGCATCACCGATACGCTCCAGAGGTTTCGCGGGCAACATGATAGCATTCGTGGTTTTTCCACTGCCACAAACTCCTTCTTTATGCCCAGCTGAAGAAAAGAGTGAGTGCAGCATGAAAGACCCCTCGAAGGATCCGTCCCGCATCTGTATCTTCTCCCTCTCGACCGGGAAGCTGGAACTGGTGGACAGGGTTGTCCTGTCCCAAGAGGAGTGGCAGAGGAGGTTATCGGCCGGGCAATACCGCGTTGCCAGGATGAAAGGGACAGAGCCTGCCTTCTCGGGAGAATACCATGACCTTCATGATGTTGGGCTCTACCGATGCATCTGCTGCGGGACAGACCTCTTCGCTTCATACTCAAAGTTTGATTCCGGTACAGGATGGCCGAGTTTCAGTGCACCGGTGCATATGAACAATGTCGGTTTTCATGAGGACCGGAGTTTCGGGATGGTGAGGACAGAGGTCACATGCGCCCGTTGCGATGCGCACCTCGGCCACGTCTTCGACGACGGTCCTCCGCCTGCGAAAACGAGATACTGCATAAATTCGGCATCTCTCTCATTTGTCCCGGCTCACGGGAAAAACCGGGAAAAGGGAGACATGGACGGCCGGTGACAAAAGAGAGTTCCGGTGGCAGGCGGGGCCGGGGCCGTCCAACCGGCACTCTCTTGAAGACGTCCCGCATACCTCTCCTGCAGGAATGGTCCCGTGAGGAGAGATGCATGGCAGAGGGGCAGGGCACCATACTGACCGCCGATGATGCGGAGTTCCTGGAGGAGCTCTCGGAATACCTCGAGATCCTTGGAAACAGCACGCGCCTCCGTATCCTCAGGCTCCTTGAGAAAAATCCGCTCGATGCACGCTCGGTCTCGATTGCCACAGGGATCTCCTACGAGAACACCAAGAAACACCTGGAGCGTCTTCTTCACGCAGGTCTGATCACCAGGAGCCCGGGGCTCGGGAGGGAGACATCCCGCGGAGTCCACCCCGTATGGGAATATTCTCCTGTCCCTGACGTCATCCGGCGCGTCCAGCGCGACCTCGGGTTCCTCTTCGCGCTGCCCCCTCATGCCGGGTGGAGTGGCCTGCATGGACAGGTGTCCACGGTCAGGCAACGTCTCTCCCTCGAATGGGGGACGCTCGAGAAGTTACTCCTCGTAATGGGGGGCGAATGGGATGGCCGGACACTCCCTCTTGCATCCCCCTGCACTGCGCTGGGAAGAGTGGAGCCTGGCGTGGATGCGAGCCTCCCGCGATGCGGATGCATCTCTTTTCCCGAGTCTTACAGGTCGCTGACACGGATCTCGAGGCCTCATGCACTGATCACCGAGCGGGACGGGAGGTGTGTTCTCGAGGACCGCGGCAGTACCGGAGGCACGTATCTTAACGGGAAGAGGATTGCGGAGCGTCAACAGGTGCTTCTCAGGGACGGCGACCGCATCTCGCTCTCACTCGGGGAGTTCGGCGCAACTCTCCTCTTTCTGCATAAGCCTGATCAGGACACTGGTGAACCGGGGGCAGGGATGTGAAGCATCCTCTCATTATTCTCACGGTGCTCCTTGCAGGAATGATGGTATGCAGCCAATTCTGCTCGGCATGGATCACCTACGAGAGCAACGCTTCACGGGGCATCCCGTCGGAACTGGTTGAGAAGAACAAGGCAATCCAGGAGAAGTACAAGGAGATTGCAGAGAGCGGTCTTCCCCAGTTTATAAAGCCCACCAATCCATTCCCGCTGCCCGCAACGACTGTCCCCACCGTGGTCGTCACCTCTGCCATCCCTACAGATTACCCGACCCCTGTTCCCACCACGGCATCGCCAGAGCCCACCACCAACGTCACACCCATCGCATCCGGCGATCAGGAAGAGCCGGCAACGACTGCCGCTTTTTTTTCCGCTGTTCTCGTGCTCGTGCTTGCAACGATCAGCGCCATCCTGAACCTTGCCGTTCGATGGAGGGACCGCGAACCCCCCGGACTTGCGGCCCCATGGTGGAGCCGCTGGCATGGGGTAATTGCCGGGGTTCATGCACTGATGGCGGTGATCTTCTTCCTTGAAGGCCTGGTCTTCATCGATTCCGGGATGCTCTGGTTCCTCTCTTCCGGAAGGGAGATTGCATGGATCATCCTTGGTGGGTTCCTGCTTGTCAACGGAGCCGTTTCATCGGCGGGATTGGCCATCTCTTCCTTTTTTCGGAGAGAGAGAAGGAATGTCTCGATCGTTCATGCTGCACTCCTGGCCGCAGGTCTTGCGGTGTATGCAGTATTCCTCTTTGCCCCCATCTTTCCCTTCCCTCAAGCCGTTCCCGTCGCCGCGTTCCTCGGTGGCCTCGGCATCATACTTATCCAGGCAAATGTTCCACGGGAGACTGCGGCAGAACCGCCATCAGCCTACACCGACACCATGCTCTTCGAGGACAACCCTGCGGCTGCCACGCCTTTCTTCCCCCCCGAGCTCTCCGGGAGGTACTTTGACGCACGGTTCCTGCACCAGGGTGGAATCGCGCGCGTCTTTTCTGCCAGGCGCAGGAGCGATGGCACAATGGTGGCCGTGAAAGTGCCCATTCATACGGATGAGCAGACAGGAAGATCCCTGCTTCGCGAGATGAGCGTCTGGAAGACACTTATCCACCCCGGAATCGTGCAGGTCAACGCTGCCAACATCCTTCCCGTCCCGTTCGTGGAGATGGAATATCTCCCGGGAAGCCTCGAAGACATCCCGCTCCCCATGGAACCCGGTGATGCTGCAGCCCTCGTCAGGAAGGTCGCAGAGGCTCTTTTGTTCGCGCACAGCGGCGGCGTGATCCACCGCGACCTCAAGCCAGGAAACATCCTCCTCACTGCCAGGGGGGAGCCGAAGATCGGAGACTGGGGGCTCTCACGCAATGACGGCATCCCTTCGGAGACCACCCTGCACGGGTTCTCACTCTCCTATGCCGCTCCCGAGCAGCTTGACCCCGGAAGGTTCGGCCGGAGCACCGGGAAGACCGATATCTACCAGATCGGGATCATTTTTTACCAGCTCCTCACAGGCACGCTCCCCTTCCCAGGAGAGAGTATTGCGGAAGTGACAACGGAGCGGCTTTCCGGGATAAGCAAACCATTCTTTGGCAACAATCCTTCCCTTTCCATGTTCGGGCCTGTCATCGGGAGGTGCCTGGAAACAAGCCCCGATGAACGTTATTCCTCTCTAAAAGATCTCCTCTCCGACCTTGAGGCTGCAGAAAGGAAGTACCGGGCACTCGCAGGGAAGTCCCCCGGCCATGAAGAGGAGGATTTTGGCAGTGGTTGAGCACCCCGGTGACGCAGAAGAACCCCATTTCCGGCATCCTTTCCGGCAAGACGGGAGAGCCAGGGTCCCTGTCGCACTTGTGAGGTGCGCCGAGTACCAGCCGGACCAGGTCTTTCGTGCGCTCAATGAGGCTATTACACTTGCGGGAGGCATCGACTCGTTTGTCACTCCTGGCACACGCGTGCTGGTCAAGCCCAACCTTCTGCAGGGGCTCCCACCGGAACGTGCCGTGTGCACCCACCCTGTCGTGGTCGGGGCAGTGATCCGGCTGCTGAAAGAGCACGGCTGCACGGTCACCCTCGCCGACAGCCCCGGGGCCGGCATCCGTTACACGCCGACGTCGCTGGCGCGCCAGTACGAGCGGGCAGGATATGAGGGGCTCGCTCTGGATCCCGGGTGCGTCCTGAACCTTGATGCGGACTCTCGCCTGGTGAAGTATCCTGAGGGGAAGGTATGCCGGGAGTTTTTCCTCATTTCACCCTTCTTCTCCTCTGATCACGTTGTCGTGGTCTCGAAAGCCAAGACGCATGTCCTCACCCTCCTCTCCGGGGCCACCAAGAACGTCTTTGGGCTCGTACCGGGACTGGAGAAACCGCTCCTCCACTCCAGGTTCCAGACCGGGGAGAGATTCGGGGATATGCTTGTCGACCTGAACCTGCTGGTGCGTCCTTCCCTGCAGGTCGCGGATGCCATCGTGGCAATGGAAGGAGACGGACCGACGTCAGGCTCCCCCCGGCATCTTGGGTTTCTCCTTGCCAGTCCAAGCCCTCTGGCGCTCGACATGGTCCTGTGCAGGCTGATGTCGCTTGATCCCCTTGACGTCCCCTACCTGAAGTGTGCTATCGTTCGCGGACTCATCGCCCCGGACGGACGCGACATCGAACTCCTCGGCGACCCGCTGCCTCCATCCATGGAACACCCTGTCAGGAAGCCAGGGACCTACATCAACCACAGCGGAAGCATGCCAGTCACCCCCCTCTTCCGGGCGGTCCACACGCTGGGGAGCCTGTGTGCAATGCGGCCCATAGTCACGCATCAGAAATGTACCGGCTGCGCAAAGTGCGCAACAATCTGCCCTGCCCGGGCCATCACTGTCTCCGGGGGACGCGCCCGCATCAGCCTCCACCGGTGCATACGCTGTTACTGCTGCCACGAGATGTGCAGCGAAGGCGCCATCTCGCTGGAGAGAAGTCTTGCCGGATCGCTCCTGTACAGGGTCATGCAGGCCTGCGGATGGGCGCAGGGCAAAAAGGGTCACCCCCTGTCTTGAACCACGGGTATCCAGCTAATTTTTAACCAGGCCTCCTCCACTCGTGTAGCGGAGCAATCTGATGAGAGAGAAGGTCATGATGATACTGGCAATCACAGTATTTGCCGCTGTACCCATGGTACAGCTCGTCGTCCCAGGCTGAGTGGTGAACATGGGTGGGAAAGGATCGCCTTTCAATACTCACCCGGAACCAGGATTTTTTTTTCTTATAACAATCCGCAACCACTCTATAGGCAGACAGGGAATATCCTTCTCATGATGGCAGTCCTCCCTCATACCCCGAGGCTTTTGGAAAGATACAGGTATGGAGACATCGCGACCGGAACTCTCTTTTACGCCCGTAAAGCCTGGAAGAGGGCAATTGCCGTAAACAAGTGGCCCCGGTGATCACGGCCGCGTTACATGATTGTCAGATTGGTCTTTCTCCACATACCCACTCATTCATCGCCTATGGCTGCAAATGGGGAGATGATATGAGACAGAGGACATTTACAACGGTCATTATCTCCCTGACTATCCTGGCACTCTCGTGTTCGGCATTGTGCGGAGCCTGCGCTGGAGGCTCTATCACGGCAACAATCGGGGATTCTATCCCCCTGAATGGCACCGTGCAGCTCGCTGACACGGTCTATCTCTTCGTGACAGGTCCAGGGATGCCTCCAAACGGCGCCCGGATGGAGAACAGCAATGCGGCTGTCATCACCGGGGATCCGGACACCTTCACCCAGGTCATGGTCGAGAACGACCGGTGGGCTTACACGTGGAACACGGGACGGGTCTCAGGGGGACTTGCCCCGGGAAGCCATACCGTGTTCGTCTCGACACAGCCTGCGGCTGCAAATGCACTCTCCGGCGTGAACTATGCCGAGATCGAGGTTATACTCCATGCCGCGGTTACGACCGCGACCCTCGAAGTTGAATCGAGTCCTGCAGACGCTGCGATATACTTAAACGGGAAGTACTCAGGCAACAGCCCTCGCGTATTCAGAGACCTTGCCCCAGGGGAGTATGCGATCCGGCTGGAAAAGCAGGGATATACAGATGAGACGGGGTCGGTCACCCTGGCAGCAGGAGACGACGTGAAGTTCACACGCACGCTCTCGCCGGAAGGAACACCTGATACCACGGTGGCGACACTGCCCGCCACATTCCCGAAAGTGGGGGAGACTCCGCCCCCGGCACCGACCACCACGCCTCTCACTTCAGCCTGCATCGCCGGAACGCTGGTCCTTGCCGGACTTTTCTTCAGGAAGCCTGATTGATCCCTGCATCTTCTTTTCCCGGCGCGGGATGTTCTGGGAACCTCCGGCCCTGACAGTCATGCATACCCTGAGGATTCAAGGTGATTTTTCCCGATCGAGCCCCGAAGAGTTAACCTTATATCTCCTCCTCCCCATCCCTTCTGGTGAGGTGAAACGAGCGTGTGCACAGTTGGCGGCCCCGTTGACATGGACCTCCCCCCGGAACGGGTGAAGGGCAAGAATTATCGGTGCAAAGACTGCGGGGAGAAGTTCAAGGGAGTGGGCAGGCACCCGATGTGTCCTTCCTGCCAGTCAGAGGACGTGGAAGAGGTATAACCGGAGATCCGGAGAATAGATCTCCCCACAATCAATTGTCCATCCATTTCCAGGCAGATACCTGACTGCGAGGGGATGTCCCGAATGGAGAGGCAAATCAAAGAATTTTTCAGGATCTTTTTTCTTTTTCAGGGGAAGCCATAGCGTGGGTTATATATTGAAGCACCTGCTGAAGGGGAGATCGCTCATTTTTTTAAGCCTGGGGACATAAAAGGTCCCATGAGACTACAGCCAATCTTTCTCGTCGTCCTCGTGTGCGGCATGATCTTTATCACCGGCTGCACGCAGCAGGAGGTGCAGGTCACTCCCACACCAACCCCCACACCAGAAGCTCCACCCCCTGATATCAGCCCGTTACCGACCGACACAGTGCCCACAGAATACAGAGTATTCGTGACAGTGACAAGGAATACCTACTCCTTTCACCCTCTCATCAAGGTTGAATTCAGGGGGGGGCAGGGGATGGGCCTCCTCTCTTCGCTTGATGCAGAGGTCATCCGGGAAGACGGCTCTGCAGGGACAGCCAGCCTTCAGAGACCGGCGATCGGAGAGTTCATGGAAGTGCAAGGCTCGACCGGCAAGGATCGGGTAATCGTCCATGCACACATGATGAACGGCGCCCGGTATCGTATTTATGACGATGTCCTGGAGTTCAGGACGTAAAATCAACTTCTTTTCCAGATTTTTTTTGAACCTGAAATCCGCCGACCCGTTACGGGGACGCGGAACGCCGGAATGCACCATGCGGAACACGTATCTCAAACCGCGCCCCTTTCCCCGGTTCGCCGGTCTCCCTTATCGAGAATCCCGTGATTGCGAGCACCTCGCGGACAAGGAACAACCCGTACCCCGTGTTCTGGCCCACGCCAAGCGAGAAAACGGCCTCTTTCTGTTCGGCGGGAATCCCGGTCCCGTCGTCCTCGCAGACGAGAAGGAGCCCGCCCTTGTCCTCCTGCGATGAGAATGTGATCCGCGTGAGGCTTCCTCCGTACCGGACAGCATTCTCTATCAGGGAGAAGAAGACCTTCTCGAGCATCGGGTCCGCATAGATCTCGAGCCCTTCGGTATCCAGGTAGATGGTGACATGGACGAGATCCTGCAGTTCGGCACCTCTCCTGACTGCCGCACTCACGTCCTGCCATGAGGGGGATTTCATTCCCACGTTCTGGTAGCTCTCGGTGAACGCAAGGAGGGCCTGCAGCGCCTCGATACCCCGCTTCTCCTTCCTGATGTACGTGATGAGAAGGGGATCATCTGTCTGCTCTTCCATCAGTTCGAGGTAGCTTGCCAGGACGGCAATCCTGTTGAGGGCATCGTGGCGGGTGATGCGGGAGAGGAGTGAGAGCTTCTTGTTGAGAAGAGAGAGAACTTCCTGGGCCTTCTTCTGGTCGGTGATATCAACGGAAAATACCGCTGCGCGGGTTACCTTGCCAATCGAATCCCGCACAGGATAGACATTTGCAAGAGAGACGCGATCTTTTTGGGCAATCTCGAAACGTATCTCCTTTCCCGTGGAGAAGACATCGCCCACGCGAGCCTGCATTGTTCCTCCCATCTCCCCGTTGACCAGGGTGTAGGCATTCATCCCCGCTACCGCAGTATCCGGTACCGAATAACGAGAACAGAACGCCGCATTCGCTAGGATAATCCGGCCCTCGGCATCAATGAGGCATGCGGGTTCAGGGATAGCGTTGATGAACGTGCGGAGCAGGTGTTCGCTCTCTGTCAGTGCCTCCTCTGCTTTCTGGAGATCAGTGATGTCGAATGCGATTCCAAGGGTCCCGATGATATGCCCGTCATTGCCCTTGAGCGGCTCCAGATGGGCCTTATAGACCCTGTCCCGGTAATAAGCGGTATAACTCACCGATTCACCATTGAGCGCTCTCCTGTGTGCAGAAACCGCTTCGAGCGCCCCCGGGCTGTTGCCATGGAATGCCTCCACCTTCATTCCCACCACCTGGTTGGTCAGAAGGCCCATGTCGCCAAGCCCCGCACCATAGGATGAAGTGAATACGAGGTCGGTATCGGTGGTCCAGAGAGATCCGGGGACCTGCTTTGCGATCATTTGCAGCCGCTCTTCCCTCTCCCTCAACTCGTCCTCAGCCTTCTTCTTCTCCGTGATATCAAGGGCGATTCCACGGGTGCCTACGATACGCCCGTGTTCGTCCCTCATCACGCTCACATTGTTGATCACCGGGAACACACGGCCCTCCCCCCTCCGGGCGACGAAGCGGCACTCAAAATTCATCACAGGCTCCCCGGTCTGGAGGATTCCCTGGAATATCGCAATCCCTGCGCGGATATCTTCGGGGTGCAGGTTCTGTTCGAACGTCTGGCCAATCATCTCCTCCTCCGTGACCTCGAATGCCCCGAGCCCGGCCTGGTTCATGAAGGTGATATGCCCTTCAAGGTCCGCAGTGTAGAGGATATCGGGAATATCGTCCACGAGTTCCCGATACTTTCGTTCCATTGCGCGGGCCGCAGCCTCGGCTCTTTTCTGGTCGGTGATATCCGAGACCGTGAACACAATGGGCGAGTGTCGGTCGACGGGATTGAGGGGCGAGGAACTGATAAGGACGTCAAAGACAGTGCCGTCCTTCCTGACCCACCGGCTCTGGACGGACCCAACCCCGGTCTTCCACATGGGGGGGTACTTCTCCTCGCCGACCCTCACGAACTCCTCGTCGCTCTCGTAGAGTATCCGGGCGCTTCTCCCCGCCAGTTCTTCCGGAGAGTAGCCGGTCATCCTGGCAACCTGTGCATTGACCCAGGAGAGGACACGGTCCTGCACGATGCCGATGCCCACGGGAGCCGCCCGGAAGATGCCCTGGAGGAGCGCCTCGCGCTCACGGAGTTCTTCGCCCGCCCTCCTCTGCTCGTTGATATCCGTGATAGTGCCGGTGCAGCCGGAATATCGCTCCCCATCCCACAGGGTGCGAAGGGATATCCTGACCCATCGCTCGTCGCCCACCTTTGTCTTCACCAGCCATTCTACAGAAAATGGCTTTGAATTACGCTCCTTTTGCAGCAGGGCAAGTCCTTCCATGACTTCCTGGATATCTGAGGGGTGCAGGTATTCAGTGAACCGGTGACCCGTCACCTCCTCCGGCAGGTACCCGAGGATACGGACCACAGCCGGGCTCGCATAAGTCACAACTCCATCCGAATCGAGCGAGAAGACGATGTCATTGATGCTCTCCACGAGCTCGCGGTATTTCTCCTCGCTCTTCAGGAGGGCCTCCTCCGCCTTTTTCCGCGAGGTGATATCTATCGTCTGTATCAGGAACCCCTGAATTGCCCCCTGCGGATCGCGGAGCGGTTCGAGAGAACTTGAGGCATACCACACTTCACCTCCTTTCTTCTGCGAACGGAACTCCAGGTTCCGTACCCCCCTGAGTTCCCTGAAGGCGGTGGAGATATCGTCCTTTACCCGTTCCCTGTCTTCGGGGTGGACGAGCGAGAGCGCCTGTCCTTCGAATTCTTCGGGCAGGTACCCCGTGAAATCGCGGACGTTCGGGCTTGCATACGTGATTCTGCCCGAAAGATCGGTGATGATGAGCATGCTTGGCGCCGTCTCCACCATCGTCCTGAACTTCTCCTCGCTGCGGCGAAGCGCTGCCTCTTCCTGCTCGAGGCGCCGGCAGTAGTCGTTCATCGAGTCCTGGGTGGCCCGGAGCTCCTCGAGCGTTGCCGCCATCTGGTTATTGGAGGCCTCGAGCTCCTCTTTCGCCTGCATCAATGGAGAGATATCGTGTATGAGGGCCACAAAATAGTCCAATTCCCCGTTCTCTTTCCTGACAGGGAGAGAAGAGACCTCCACGTCGATGAGCCGTCCGTCTTTCCTGATATACCGTTTCTTGACCGTGTGTGATTCGCTTTCACCGGAAACGACTCGCGTGTAGAGCTCGAGCTCCTTCGCAAGCTCTTCCGGAGGGGTGAGATCTGACCACTTGAGCGCTTTCAACTCATCAAGGCTGTACCCGAGCATATGGCAGAGCTTCTGGTTTGCGTTGATCCACTGCATGTCGGGTGACGTGATGGCAATTCCCACCAGCGGCAGGTCGAAGTAGGACCGAAACTTCTTCTCGCTCTCCACAAGCTCGGCCTCTATCCGCTTTCGCTTGAGGATCTGCCACAATCCCCCCATCAGGTGCGTGACCTGCCGGATATCATCTTCGTTGTACTCGGAGCGCTTGTTCCCGAACCCTGCAACCATCACGATCCTTTTACCGTCCATCACAGGGACGCCGAGGTGCCGGATCATCTTCACGTGGCCTTCCGGGTGCCCCTTCTTTGCCGGGTTTGGCGCCGCGTAGTCGTTCGTGATCACCGGGCGCCTCTGGCGGACCGGCTCCCCCCAGAGGCCTGTCTTCTCGACAGGATATATGACCTGTTTTTCTGCAACACGGCACTCGGAGAGCGCGGTCTTCGACCAGGCGTACATGGAGAGCACTGTCTCTTCTTCATTCAGAAACGCAATGTAGCCCATCGTGCTTCCCGTGAGAGAGATTGCTGTCTCCAGGGCATAGGTGCAGATATCCCGTTCATGTGCGGCCGACATCTGGTGGAGATCGATCATCGCCTGGAGCCTGTGCTGGTTTAAGCGCACCTCCTCCTCCGCCTTCTTTCGCTGCACCGCCTGCACGATCATGTTGCGAAGCTCGGCAAACTGGGACTTCGGGTCACCCCCTTTCTGGAGGTAGAACGAGGCGCCGATGTTCAGCGCCTCGATGGCGACATGCTCCCTCCCGCGGCCTGTGAAGATGATGAATGGGATATCGACGCCTCTTGCCTTCACTGCCTTTAAAAAATCGATCCCGTTCATCTGCGGCATCTCGTAATCAGAGACAATGATGTCGAACCTTTCAGTATCCAGCATGCGGAGGGCGGATCCCGCCGATTCCGAGAGGGTCACAGACATCTTTCCATCTTTTTCGAGGAATATCTGGGTGATATCCAGGAGAGCTGGTTCGTCGTCAACGAGGAGTACGGAGATCATGGGGTATCACGGTGGAATTACAGGAGATACACTAAAAAAGATGCATTTCCAGGAGTAAAAGGATATGGGAGGGATTGTGCCGCATGGTATCTCGGACCTCTTCAGGAAGTGTCATCCCCGGACCATCAGGGTTCCCTTCCCCCTGTTCGCGACATCTCCCCTGAAGACGTTCATCCGGTATCGCTTGCCCGCGTACTCTGCTTCCTGGGACCCGTTCCTGCGGAATGTCGGGAGGAACTGCCGGGCTTGTCCAAAGACCATGCACGTCCCGCCGGTCATGTTCCCGCATGGCCGCAGGCAGTCCCCCCCGATGACAAGCGTCCCGCCCCGCATCTCCACGCCCGGCATGTCGCCGCAGTTCCCGTGGACGATAACCTCGCCGCCCGAGAGGTACTCGGCGCAAAAATCACCGGCGTTCCCCTTCACCTCCACGGTGCCGCCTCTCATGCCACGCTTTTCCCCGCGGTATCCGGCCGCACAGTAATGGCCGGCATTCCCCTCGCAGGATATGCGCCCGCCCCGCATCTCGCGCCCGAGCCACGCGTCGGCATTTCCCCGGATGAGGATCTCCCCGGCGCTCATGAAGTTGCCGCAGTGCATCCCAATATCCCCCTCGATGATGATCCTCCCGGCGTTCATGTACTCGCCCACCCTCTTGATCACCCCTGTGTCACCGGTGAGGATCACCTCTACCTGGTCCGGGGAGACCGCAGGGCCCTCTCTGGTAACAAAGAAGAGGTCATCAAGGGACCGTTCCTTGTTCCCCTCGAAGATCTTTATGTCGTTTTTTCGGAGGAAGTTCTGGGGTATTATCTCCTCTGCCTCGATGGGGATTCTTGGTTTCGCACGGGGCTTGGTCTTCAGGATGACCCTCATAGTGACGCCTCCGTATCGATCCGAAGGCCCCTCGGCAGGTAGACGTCCTGGACCGGGTAATTGCGCATCCTGACCGTATAGTACTGCTCAAACTTCTTCGTGAACTCCGGGTCGGTCCCCATGTCGTATTCGGGCGGGACGTGTGCCTTTGACCAGATGGTGCTGTTTGCCCCTTCCACTATCACCTCGCCGTCGCGTGCCACTACCCGGCCGCGCTTTATGGTGAAGCGGGAGCGGGAGAACGCGGCCATCACCTGCTGGTAATCGACTGAAGGGTCCACCTGGTCCGGACTGATCGGGTAGATGGCGACATCGGCCTCGGCTCCCGGCGCCAGGTATCCCTTCCCGATACGGGTGATTCCAAGCGCCTTTGCCTGTGCGGCGCGGGTCATCACTGCAATCTCGTACCAATCCAGTTCTCTCTCGATAGCGAACAGGGGCACGAAATGCTCGGTCCTCGGGTCGATCATCTTCCGCTCGCTCTCGCGCAGCCTTTGGCTCATGAGGAGCGCGATGATCTCGGGGTATTTCACGAACGGTGCACCATTCGGGCTGTCGGTGGAGAGCAGGCACTGCCAGGGGTTCTTCGCGAGGAGTGCAAGCTCGAGTCCTATGGACCACATGACACAGTTGACGAGGCTCTTTCTCCCGTAGTAGACAGGGATGATCCCGGACCCGGTCTCGAGCTCGACGTCGTGATTGCTCCACTTGTTATGGTGGAGCATAAAGAGCTTGAACTCCATAGGGCCATCCGCGGTCATGGTGGTGGTCCTCCCGAACATGATCTGCCCCATGTCCATGACCACCTGCGGCTTGCCGTTCACCGCACGGGCGATGTCTTCAGACCGTGAGCAGATGTCCCTCCATGTGGACCCTCCATAGGAGTGGAACTGGACATGCGTGAGGTACAGGCTCTGGCGTTCCTTGTTCAGGTCAGGGACCAGGTCGATCGTGTCGAGGGTGGTCCGGAAGTTCCCGGGCACCCCCAGGTTGTTGCAGTGGAGGTGGACCGAGTGCGGCAGGTTCAGCATCTCGTTTGCCCTGATCATCGTCCCGATGATCTCGGCAGGCGTCACTTCGAAGTGGGGGACCAGGTCCTGGATGCTGTGTACATCCTCGCCCCAGCCCCACGCCTCGGTGCCCCCTGGGTTCGTCAGTTTGATGGCAAATCCCCTGACTGCCGCAAGCGTCCATGCCACGATGGCGGCCGCCCTCTTCACGTCCTTCTCCCTGACCGCTTCCATGATGGACCAGTTGCCATCAAAGAGCGTGTTGGCAAGCATGTCCTGGTGAGGAGTCGCGGTGAACTCCTCGTGGGTATGCCTCGCCTCAAGAGGTGCCATCGCCCCCTCGAGGACTGTCGTGTACCCCATGGTGCTGTAACGGTAGGAGTTGCCGAACGTCGTGGGCACGCTGTAACCGGATGTCACGTGCATGACGCCCTTCCGCGCGGTCCTCCCTGCCCGCATGTCCTCCGGGCTCATGTACCTGCCGAAGTTCACCTTGGTGCCGCAGACGTGGGAATGGGAGTCGATCCCGCCAGGGAGGGTGAGGCATCCGGCTGCGTCTATGACCTCCGCGTCTCGGGGTGCCTCGTCGACAATCCTCCCGTTACTGATCGCGATATCCATGATCTCTCCTTTCACGCCCGAGAGTGGGTCGATCACGAACGCATTCTTAATCAGGAGCCCTGGCGTCATCCCTTTGCCTCCTTCACGATGGCATAAATCTTCTCAAGCACCTCAAGGTCGTCAGGATATCTTCCCTGGAAGAGCTTCCGGGTCCGGATCGGGACGCCGTCCATCCGGTAGGCAGTCCCTTCGGCATCGATACCCGCGACCGCGACCGGGATCTGAATGCGCGAGAGGTGGGTGGTGACGTTGACATGGGGGTCAATTTGGACCGTGGGGATGCGTGCGAGGTGCTCTGCGCATGCCCGCGGGAAATGTGCGCCGGGGTCGCTTGCGACGACAAGGCAGGCATCGCACTCTCCTCTTCGGAGGATGTCCACGCTCGTGGTCTCCCCGGGATTGTAGAATGCAATCCCCCTCGCAAAATCGACCGCGAAGGGATACCCGGTGATCCATGTGAACACTTCATTCGAACCATACACGTTCCAGTGCCCCCTCATCGGGGAGATGGTGAACTTTGTGTGCCGGTTCAGCTCCTCAGTCAGCTCGATGGCGTTCCGGATGTTTTTATTCTTCCCAGGAGCCATCGTGAGTCCCACACCAAAGAAAAAGGCCCCGAACTTTGCTGCTATGCACATATCGGCAACCCTGAAGAGCTGCTCGCGGGAGACTCCCTCGACATCAGGCGGGATGATATCGCGCTTGCCCCTGACGATCGCCCGGAGTGCCGAGAGGACCGCGTAGTCGCCCCCGGGGTTTACCTTCACAAACTCGTCTGCGACCTGAGAGGACTCGGTCTCTCGGACGTCCACGACCACCACCTTCCTCTCCCTGAATGCGTTCTTCACAAAGAACCCGTCGCAATAGGTGGTGTACCTGCTCATGTGCCTGGGATGTGCGTCGACCGGGTTTGCACCCCAGTATACCACCACGTCCGCCCGGTTCTTGACCTGCCCGAGAGTGCAGCCGGGGTGGCCGACCTCCTGGATCGCCATGATGGACGGGCCGTGGCATACCGTCGAGGTGTTGTCGATGACCGCGCCGAGGACCTCTGCCAGGTGAACCCCGATGGTCTGGGCCTCTCCGTACGTCCCGCTCCATCCGTAGAGGAGCGGACGGTCGGCGTCAAGGAGGATGCCGGCGGTCTCCGCGATCGCCTCCTCGTAGGAGACCTTCTCCCACTTCCCCCCTGACCTTCTTATCGGGGCCTCCAGCCGGTGGTCCCCCATGAACTTCTCATTCGCGAGCGTGCAGCCATTTTCGACGTTGATAACGCGGGTTCCCTCAACCTCTACGACGAGGTCGTCGCACAGGCACCCGCAAAACGAGCAGACCACGTCCTCAATCCTCATACGGGACACCCCCGCACTGCCCCATCAGCATCGCGACCGAGGATACCGGGTCTTGCGTCGGCTCGATCTCCACCTCGGTGACCTTGAAATCCGGCATCCCGGTGCCGTGGGTCTCCGGGCTGACGATGTGGTTGGCGTACGGCCCGAGACTGCAAAAGACCCTCCCACGGACAAGTCCGGGATCGGCTCTTGCCTTCATCACGACCTCTCCGGTGCTGCTCTTCACCCTCACGCGGTCGCCCTCCTCCACCATCATCTCGAACATGTCCACGGGGTTCATGCGGATCGCTGATGCCTCTTCCCGGTACGAAGGGGCGTTCTTTCGCTCAACATACGATCCCTGCCGGATCGTCCTGCCCGTGTTGAAGAGGAACTTCATAGTTCGTCCTCCGGCGCATGAACCGCCTCGAGGAGGCGGGCAACGTGGATCGCTTCGTTCGGGCAGTGGTGCTCGCAGGTCTTGCACCCCGTGCACTTCTCCACGTGGAGCACCTGGCACTTCCCCTCGTTCACCTTAAGGAGGAGGTCATCGGTGGATGCGCGACCACCGTGAGACATCTGTGAATCGATCAGCTTGTTCACCGGGCAGGCCACTGCGCAGTTCCCGCACCCCATGCACCTCTCGGTGTCCACGTCAATCCGGAACGAGAACGAGAGTTTGGTGTTGTCGTAGAACATCGACTCGAGGATCCGGCCGCTTCTGAGCACCCCGTTCGGGCACGCCTCGACGCAGAGGCCGCACCTGATGCAGTGGCCGACATGGATGCGGGGCATCCACCCTTCAGGCGTCCTGACGACGTCGATTGCGCCCGGGGCGGGACATGCCATCATGCAGAACAGGTGGTGAGTGCAGGTCTTTCCGGTAAGCTCGGGGTAGTTCCTGAAATATGTGGGGGTGACGAGCGGAGCGGTCTTCGCAGCGAGGAACTTCCTTGCCCACTCGCCACGAAAGAACTCCTTTGCGTAGTAGACGATCGAGAGCGGCATGTCACCGCTCCGTGCAGGCGATACAGGGGTCAGACGACACGAACGTCGAGGGGACGTCCGCAAGCGACGCGACCCCCTTCAGCATGTAGTGGCAGCACGCCTCGATGTTCATGATGGAGGGGGTCTGGATGGAGATCTCGACGACCCTCCCGGCAGCATCGGTCCTGATGAAGTAGGAGAGCTCTCCCCGTGGAGCTTCGCCCGAGTAGGCGACCTCTCCCTCGCCCGGTATCCCCCCTCCCCGGATCGGTCCTTCCGGGAGCGTGTCCAGGCACGTGCGGATCAGGGCAATACTCTGGAGCACCTCCTGGAACCTCATCATGATCCTTGCAAAGTTATCGCCTTCCTCGCGGGACACGGGGGTAAAGCCAAGCTTCTGGTAGGTTGGGTGCCGGAGCCGCCGGTCGCTCTCCGGAAGGCCGCTTGCCCGGGCAGTGGGGCCGACGGCGCAGGCCTCCTGGGCGGCGTCCTTTGTCAGGATGCCGATCCCCCGGCTCCTGAGGGCGATGAGGGGGCCGTGCTCGAACATCCCCATGTACCGGGTGATGTCCTTTTCAAGCGCCTCCAGGCTCGCCCTGAGGTGGAGCGCATCCTCGGCACGAAGGTCGAACCGCACCCCGCCCGGGACGATGTAGGCGCAGGTGACCCGGGCACCAGTGATCCTCTCGAGCTCGTCCATGACCTTCTCCCTGGTGTCAAGAAGGTACATCCCGAGCGTCTCGTGCTCGATGGTGTAGCAGTATGAGAAATTGGCGAGGATGTGGCTCTGCATCCGGTCGAGCTCGTTTACGATCACGCGCAGGAGCGCCGCCCGCTCGGGCACCGCGATGGCGCTGATCTTCTCGAGCGCCTCTATAAAGACCATGTTATGGATGACCGAGCAGATCCCACAGACCCGCTCTGCCAAAAACATCACTTCCTGCCAGGGCCTCCCCCGCATGATCCGCTCGATCCCCTTCTTCATGTAGCCAAGCTCGACCTCGGCAGAGAGGACGAACTCGCCGCGGGTCTCGCACTTGACACGGGCCGGCTCCTTCCAGCAGGGATGGACCGGGCCGACCGGGATGGAGACGTCGACTGTCCGCTTCGTCACTTCCTCACCTCGTAGTCCTTGAACACCGTAGGTGCGACCGAGAGTATTGCCGAGAGGATCTCGGTTGGCCTCGGCGGGCAGCCGGGGACCTGTGCGGCAATCGGGATATGCTTTGCGACCGGAGGGTCGACGAGGGTGTGCGGGCGGTTGAAGAGGCACCCCGATATGGGGCAGTTCCCGATGGCAATTGCCACCTTCGGGTCCGGGATCTTCTCCCAGAGCCCCTCGAGCTTCCCCTCCCACCCGGGCGTGTAGGCGCCGATGACCAGGAGGACATCGGCCTCCCTTGGGTTGTTGTGGACGAAGATACCATACTGCTCGATATCATACCGGGGTGCCAGGCATGCCAGGACCTCGATGTCGCACCCGTTGCAGGAGCCGACATCCACGTACGCGACGTGGATGGACTTCGACCTGACAAAGTTTTTCAGGGACTGCAGAACCGTCATCCGGTGATCGCCTCCCTGATCATCTCCTTTCCCACCCGCACCGCCTGGTCGATCGGCGTCCCCCCGCGGGCCAGTTCCTTAACCCTGTCGAGTATCTGAAGCATCCTGTCCTCTCCAAGGAGGGGGACAGCCCGCGTAAAGAGGTGTGCTCCAAGCTGCCGCTCGGGTTCGGGAGCCTCCTCCTGAACCCTCTTCCCCTGCTCGTAACGTGCCGGGAGGTTCTCGAGGAGGAGCATGTCGCAGCAGTCCATGAGGTAGCGCCGCATCCTGTTCTGGGGGATGCCGAATTCGGCAGCAATCTCGCGCACCATCCGGTCATGGCGCCGGCTTTCGAGGATTGCATACTTCATGGCGATGAGGTCTTTCTCGTAGATCGGTTCCCTCATATCAGGCCTCCCAGCCTCGCAAGGCCATACGCGACAAAGAGGAGGACTGCTGCCCACAATGCAATCGCCTCCCATGTCCGGAGACGCAGATCCTCCCGGCACCAGTAGACGGTGGTTGCGAGGGCAAGCGCTGCCCCAATGGCCAGGCCCTGCAACCATAGAGCAGGACGGTCGAAACACTGCATGGCGATTATCAGGAGATAGATGAGGGTGCCAACCACCAATACTTCTCTGATCATGACATCACCCCGAGGAGGGCAACATATGCGACCATCAGGCCGGCAATCAGTGTCTGGACAGTCACACTGTCGTATGGTGAGAGCATGGGAGAGAGGGCGCACACGAACGAGAGTGTGATGAGAATGATAACCATCGCGAGAATGACCAGCCAGAACGGGAGATTCCCGATAAACACAAGGATGAAGGTCAGGAGGAGGACATAGGTCTTCAGGCCGTTGCAGACCTCGAGGCCCGCCCTCCACACGCCGAAGTGCTCGGTCTTGTACCCGCTGACGAGTTCCTTGCTCTCCACGATCGAGAATGGGCCAAACGGCATCTTGGAGAGGAGGACCACGTACATCGCCAGCGCCGCGAGCGGGACGGTGATGAGAAGCGGACCATTGATCTCCTGGTACGCGATGATATCCGTAATCATCAGCGACTGGGTGAAAATTGCGATCGCTGCGACGCTGACAAAGAGGGGGATCTCGGAAGCCGCCGAGATGACCGATCGGACCCCTCCGAACTTTCCATACGGGGACCCGGACGAGAGCCCGAACCCATGCTCGACGATCTTATGGAGCATGTAGATGGCAAAGATGACCAGGAGGCTTCCTCCCGAGAGTACCACGACGAGCGCAGCAGTCCAGATCCCGATGGCGACCAGGACTACGCCGCAGAAGAGCGCGGTGCTCGCAGTGGCCGGAACCCACGTGGTCTTGAACGAGAACTTCAGCATATGCAGGATCTCCTGCCACACCGGGGGCCCGGGCCGCCTCTGGATGCGGGCAATCACCTTCCGGTGAATGCCAAGCAGGAGGAGCCCGAAGAACACGGCAAAGAGCAGCTCGGCGATCATTGCTAGTACCCCAGGAACGGCATGTCCGCCTCACCCTCGCGGGCCATCCAGTACAGCCCGAGCCCCAGCAGGAAAAGCGGGAACCCGGCAATCAGGACTGCTGCATAGGCCCAGAAGGGGAGAATGCCCCAGTAATTGAGAGCCAGTGCTCCTGCTGCCGAAACCGCCGAAACCAGCATCAGGGCAAGGGCATACTGCTTGTTCATTCGATTCACCTCACAGGAGCAGAATCACCTCGGCCACTCTCAGGAAGATCAGGAGTGACGAGAGCGAGCACATGATCACATAGGGGGCACCGGGTGCCCTGAACATCTCGGCCTTGGCCGCGTAGAATGGGGCCATCCCCTCCCCCATCACCCCGAGCACGAGAAGTGCCTTTGCGGCAACCGGGATCAGGATCATACCTTTCGCCAGTTCGAGCATCGAGAGTGTTCCTGTTGTTGCAGCAATCATCGCCGCCGCGGAGAACATCGGGACAGTCCCCGCAAGCGCCACCAGGCCGTACTGGTAGGCGGCATTCTGGACATGCCTGCTCTTTACTGCCGCCACGATCCCCACGTTGCAGATGCCGACGAGAGAGACAAAGAGTGTGAAATCAAAGACATCGCCGGTGACCATCGCCCCCATGCACGCAAGACCGCAGGCGATCGACATGAAGCGGCGGAACCGGAGTTCGGAGAGAGAGATCTCCTTTGCATAGTACGCATCCCCGCCGAATGCGATGTCGATCTGGCGCTCGGGCCTGCTCACCAGCACAAACACCGTGAATACGAGTGCCAGGATGAAGAGAGTGAGAGTGAAGGGTGTGAAGTAGATCACGATGTCCCCGAACTCCAGGAAGAAGAGGGGTGCTCCCCCGATCTCGTTCATTCGGGTTCACCCCACATCGCCCCTACGAGGGACATCTTGGCAATCACCTTCAGGAGGATCCCGATTGCAGCGCCCATGAGGGCCATGTACCACCACTGGGGGGCGAACATGAACACGAAGAACGCCGCGACCCAGAGCGCCCAGGAGATCCCGCTCGCCATCTCCAGGGCATGGAAGTCCCCGGAGAAGCTCCTGCTCATCAGGAGGAACACGATGCCGAGGCCCGCGATCCCCCCGCCGGTGAACCCTGAGAGGATGATGCCGTACACCACAAGGATGGCGGAGATGATGACCGGGGCCGGGGACCGCATCATCACTTCGATGTTCAGGCGCGTGACAGGGTGGTGCTGGTACCCTTCCTTTGTCAGGTATATTTGCGAGAGTGCCAGAAGCTCGGCTATTCCCACCACCAGGCCGGGAAGAATCAGCGCCTCTGATAGATCGGTCCCGATCAGCGCGATCACCGCAAGCGACGCGGTCTCGACGAGGTCGATGAGCAGGAGTTTATGGAGGTCGTCCCGTTCCCAGACGAGAGCCAGGAACCCGATGAGCGCACATGCAAATGCGGCGGCAAGCCCGATGGAGTATTCGTTCCACATCTTTTTTTAGGCCTCCCTCTTCCTGAAGATGTATGCCGCGATTGCAAATGCAACAAACAGGATGGTCGGTTCAACGACTGTATCAAGACCCCTCGTATTATAGAGGATCTCATCGAGGATGCCTCCCGGGTGTGCGACGATAGTGGTCCCCATGTAGGCGGTATGCTCCGAGATGAAGAGAGAGAGGGGTGTAAGGTATGCCGTGACATACCCTGCAGTGGGGGAGTTCTCCGGGTACTGGGAATGGATTGAAACCTGGGTGAAGGGCGGCCCGCCCCTGTCATAAGGGTTGAGCGTGCTCCCCGGGACGATCTGCTTTGGATACAGCTGGTCTTCAGAATATGGCAGCGGTAGCGAGAGGAGGACGAAGACCGACATCGCCGCGCAGGCTGCGGCGAATACCGGCAGGATATTGTCGAAGTTTGAGAGAACCCTCGATATCCTCTGGATGATCACGCCGGCGCCTCCTTTTTCTGGATTACTCTCACGAAGATATATACCGAGAGCGCAGAAACCCCTCCAAATGTCAGAAGCGCAAGCGCCTCATTGTAGGAGAGCATCAGCAGGAGGAGCCCCCATGCCGAGATCTCCAGGTTGATCAGCCGGTTCAGGTAGGTTTTTGGTACCGGAAATGCCGCAGCGATGGTTCCACCCAGCAGGAGCACAAGACCGAGTATGAACTCCGGGTTCATTGATCTCCCCTCCCGCAGACCATGAGGATGAAGATTGTGGAGAGCGGGGCGATGAGCGCGACCGCGATGGCAACATCGAGGAGTCCCCTGTCAACGATGAACGGGACCGATCCCCCGACAAGGATGCCGAGGGAGATAAGTTTCCTGAAGGGATCACGCTCGACGATGGTGAGCAGGGCTCCGATGATGGCCAGCGCCCCGAACGCCATCAATGCAATGTTATTCACGGCGATCCAGCCCTCCTGCATAGGTACTGGCGATGGCGTTCGACTCGAGTGTCGACCCGACGAAGTAGGCCGCGGCGGCGACGATGCTCAGCGGGTGGGGTATGAGGAGGGCAATACTCCCCGCAACGGCAAAAGAGAGCACATTCAGGAAGGGGAGTTTCCTGAGTGTGTCAGGCTCGAGCGCAACCCTGATGGCTGCGTACACTGCGATGACTGCGCACACCGCGAGGGCGGCTTCCTGCGGCGTCATCCTTCCCTCACCTTCCAGAGGTAGGCAAGGAGGCGGCTGGAATGGCGGTGTGATATTCCCTGGATCGTCAGGATGGCGATCACCATCCCTGCGATGAACTCGGCAGGGGAGAACCCGATCTGGGAAAAGCCCCAGACGATGAACGTTGCGGTGATGGCGCCGGTAGTGCCTGCATACCCGCGGTCATGGCATATACGGTTGCCGATGAAGACCAGGAATGTTGCGAGCAGCCCTCCTGGTATCCCTGCAATATAGACCCCGCAGGAGGCAAGGAGTGTCCCCGCCGAGGCGTCGGGGGAAGAGACGATGTTGCCCATCATGTAGCCGCCGTGGATGGCGCCTCCACCCCTTTCGATGTGTGTGCCGATGGCGGTCGCCCCCACCACGCCTCCGCCCGCAGGGAGCCTGAAGAATAGATCTATCAATATGAAATTGAGCCAGCAGACGGCTGCTGCAACCAGGATACGGGCGAATGCCGGAAGAATGCTATCCATCGGGCCGTCAACCTACAGGTGGTTAGGCTGTGAGAAGAAGAATATTTTGATTTTGGTAAATTGCGACGAATGGGGTGTTGTAAGGTTCCTGATTGGCACGCGGAGGTGGAAAGATCGAGAATGTGCCTGCATTAGTCCTGGGATATTCCCTTGTGTCCTTCTGTACAACCGGATAATCCATATTCCCGCTTCCGTGGAAAAGAAAGCGTTACTCCCTGCTACTTCCCTGCCACTCGTGCCTCAAAGCCCCGGACGAGCCCCATGATCAGGATGAGGACCGGTATGATCTCGAGCCTCCCGACCCACATCAGGAGGATAAAAATCCACTTGATCGGAATAGGGCTTCCCGGGGTCATGTACCCTACGCCGATTCCCACGTTGCTCATTGCCGAGACCTCGTCAAACACGACCTGGTGTACGGAAAAGTCCGTCGGAGCGATATGCAGGCTGATAATGGTGGCTACGAAGATGATCAGGACGTAAAGGACGATGATCAGCATGTTCTTGGAGAGCTCAACCTCGGAGATCTGCCTGGGGATGGCCTTTCCCTCGTGCCTGAACGGGACAATCGCCCTCCCCCTGGCAAAAAAGCGCCTGAACCACCAGACAAGCCCTTCGTACCCGAGGATGACGCGGTTGGCCTTGATACCCCCGGCAGTGCTCCCGGATGCCCCCCCGATCATCATCAGGAGAGTGATGACGATGAGCGGTGCTGCGACCCAGTGGAGGTCAGAATTCTGGAGCCCGGTGGATGTCACCGCGGATGCAGTGCAGAACACTCCCTGTCGCACGGCGGTTTCCAGTGGGAAGCTGTTGAAGACATGGAGATCCAGAGTGATCACGAGCGACCCGACAAGGATCAGGGAGAGGATGAGCCATACGACCCTGTCCTGGAGAAAAGGCCTGATCCTCCCCCTGTACATGAAAAAATAGAGCTTAAATGGGAGAGCCCCTGCAATCATCACCGGGATCATGATGGCCTCAAGAAGCGCATTGTCATAGAACGAGATCCCCGCGTCGTGGATGGAGAAACCCCCGGTGGAAATGCCGACCATCGCCAGGTTGAGGGCGTCCCACAGAGGGATGCCGGAAAGCATCACCAGCCCCGTGAAGAGGATGGTAAGAAAGAGGTAAATGACCCACATCCGTCTCCCGGTCGAGACCACATTCGGCATGAGAGCTTCTGACCTGCCTTCAGACCGGTAGAGCTGGTGCTGGGTGAGGCTTGACCTCGAGAGCATCGCAATACCAAAGGCGATTACCCCGATCCCACCTATCCACTGCATGAATGATCGATAGAAAAGAAGAGTCCTTGGCGTGGTGTCTAAGGAGCGGATCATCGTGATCCCTGAATCGGTCCACCCGGACATAGCCTCGAATATACTATCGGTCCAGGTCATGTGGAGGCCGAGAACAAACGGGAGGCTCCCGACCACGGCAATGGCAAGCCATATGAGGGCCACCGCGGCAAGCGCAACCGAGAGCTGTGGTATGTAGTCCCGCCTTGGAATTCGGGAGATGAGGAGACCGAGGATCACGAATGTCAGCGGCACGGAGGCCATCGGCACCACCATGTCCCACTCCCCGAAGATGACGAGGACAAGGAGGGGGATCAGGGTGACAAAACCCAGGAACTCGAAGATCACCCCCATGTCATGGGCGATCATCGCCAGGGTCTCCAGCCGCTTCATGATCAGGTCATTGGCGGCAGGAGATTATCTTGATTCTCCCCTGGTGCGCCCGGTTTGGCAGGAACACGACCTCGATACCTCGAAACTGCGGGGGCACTGATTGGGTTACAGATCACTTGGGGAAGAGCCAGGAAAAGGGGAGTTTTTAGAGGGTCATATGAGTGCGACCCGGGCATTTGGCTGCACGGAATGCCAGGGTTCCGCTCTTTTCTGCCATAAAAAGCAGAAAAGATACCATATATGAAGTTACAAAGGCCTGGAGTTCAGGCCTGCGAGTGCATCCCGTATGTCCTCATCATCCAGTTTGGCAAGAATTTTCGCTCGTAGGAGGGAATAATCGCCATCGGGCATGTCCTGACCGAAAGGTGGCGAACGGTCAGGCGTTTTCACATGCCCTGTCTTCTCCATGATGGCGTCTCTTACCATGTTCCTCACGCGGTTGGCCGGGATGCCATGACCTTGCTGGTGCTGATCTGACAAGGTCTGCGGCCTGGTATATGATCCCAGACCTTCATATATGGCACATTTCTATTAAATCTCCACGTATATAATAATTGCGCAGAATAATAGTTTTGCGATAGATGAATTGGATTGAAAGGGACATTACCTCCCGTTCTCCGATCCATTGGATATGCAATGAGAACCATTCGCGCAAAATGTGATCCTGGAGACCCCACGGCATGGCAAAGGGTTTTTTCACCCCCCGGATCCTAGTAAGAGGAGAGCGAGGGTTGCCGAGCGGTCAAAGGCGATGGATTTAGGGTCCATTCTCGCAGGAGTTCGGGGGTTCGAATCCCCTCCCTCGCATCGGCATTTCGGGTTCTGCGCTTTATATCTTTTTTCCCGGGATCCTTCCGAATCCACGTCAATTTGTATGTGGTCCGGGAACACAAGAAAAGAGTGATTTTCCGGATAACGGCACGAGATGGATTCCGGGGTATCGATCCCCCGCAATTGTCGTAATACGGGGCCTCTCTCGTTGCCGCGGCGTATCTCACGCAGGGGGACCATCTCGATCCTGCAATGTCCGGCCAGCAGCACATCCCCTTGCAAGGTCCACTCATCATCCTGCGATATCTCAAACGCATTCCCCCTTGCATCCCGGGAACCCGAATGTTTTTTTAATCATCTATACTCCTCTCCTCTCATGGACCTCTATATCATGAGACACGGCAAAGCGGGAGTCGCCGATCATAGCGATCCCCGGGACAGCGAGAGGTGTCTTTCGAAACCGGGGCGCGAGGAAATCTCCTTGGCAGGCGCCTGGATGAAGGCACGGGAGATCGAGTTCTCAACAATCGCATCGAGCCCGCTCAGGCGGGCCGCAGAGACTGCGTCGATCATCGCAAGAGCACTGGGAGATCCTGATCGGGTTACATTCTGGGACGAACTGGCCATCGGTCCCCCGCCGGGAACGGTCGTACAGAAGATCAGGGAGATCATGCCCGAGAACAGGATCCTGCTGGTAGGCCACGAGCCTCAGCTCTCTTCACTCGTCTCTCTCCTCATCTGCAGCCGGCATGAATGCAATATTGTCTTAAAAAAAGGCGGCATCGCGCGTGTACGGTTTCATGGAGACCCGGGAAGCGGAGAACTCCTCTGGCTGCTTTCCCCAGGCATGATTCAGGAATGGCATTCCAAGGACAGGTAAGGGATAAAACGCCACTCAACGGGCGTTCCAGACCTCAAACCTGCAGAAGTTGCTCCCCGTGGCATAGCAGTGGGTCTCGACGACCTCATGCATCTCGCCATAATATGCGGAGAACAGGGTTGCAAGAAGCCCCGTATCGAATGCACACTCGGGCCTCCCTGTGATGGGGAGGTCCATGCACTCGAAGCAGTCTCTGACCACGATAGTCAGGGGGTCCTCCCGCTCAACCTCCATCTCCCCCAGTCCGAAACGGGCCCAGAACGCCGAGAGATTCCCGAGGAAGACAGAGAGTTCCGCAGCCCTGACCTGGGGGTAAATGGCGGCGCCGGCTTTCCGCCCGGCCCTCTCGAGTATCGGGTATATGCTGATCCCTTCCGCAAGAAGGCTCACGCGAAGCGATGTAAGGATGAAACGGAAGACATCTCTCGTGGTTGCATCGCCGGGAAGCGCATCAGGAAAGAATCGATCGGCCCAGAGCAGTTCGGTATCATCCGTGTGAGCCCGGACAAGGACCCGCCCGTTCAGGGAGAATATCCGTTTCCTCGCATCCCTCGGATCGGGCCTGGTGGTGGTGATACCTGCAAGAGAGAGGGCTTTCATGTGGGCAGATATTGTCGATTTCGCCCTTCCGGACCTGGCGACAATCTCTTCAAAATCCATGTCCTTCTCCTGAAGCATCTCGAGGATCTTTCCCTTCAGCTGGCTGTCAATTGACGTGAGGCCTTGATCGGAGGCTACGATCTGTATATACCTCCCGGGACTGTCCTGATTGCGAAGGGGAGTGGACATGGCGTCAGTTCTCACATCTCAGTGGGGGCAAAAATATATATAATTATAGTTCGTATATAGTAGAATGTTCGTATACACCCGAACGAAGTGAGTGCCACCCGCCCATGACCCGGGCAACCGGCACGCATCCAGGGATTATATTCCCGCGAATAATGTGGGAAGACATCCCGGAGAGAACGACTATCGAACCTCTCATGAACACAGGAAAAAATTCATGACACTGGCATCAACCCCAGCCCAGGTGAATGGGCCGGACATCAGGGGGCCAGTCAACAGCATCGACTGCCTCCCCTCCTCTGCACAGGCAGTATTCAAGCTGCTCGGCGATGGAAAAGAGCGGACGTTGAACGAGATCATCGGCAGGGTGGCATTTTCACCACGGACCATACGCAATGCCTTAAACAAGCTCAGGCAGAGCGGACTGATTGTGGCAAAATTCAATTTCAAGGATGCACGAAAACCCCTCTATAAGTTAAAGACCGGGTGATCCGGCGGCTGCAGGAATATGCCTGTCCCCCCATCCGGGTGGGACCCTGTATCCGTCATCTTTTCTCCTCATCTTCATGAAAACACCGGAAGGTTTCTTTCCCGTCCCGCAAGAGAACTCTTCCCGATGAAGCACCAGTACCTGGGTGATACACGGGACCTCTTCAAGTACGATCTCATCGAGACGCTGCTTTCCACTCTCCCATCCCTCACACAGGCTTTCTTCATTCCCATGCTCACCCCGGATGACGGGTCAGGGCACGGCCGGAGAACAGGATATTTTCGTACAAGAGCCGGGAATCTGAATGCCGGTCTTGCAGATTTCCTCTCGAAGCTTCGAATGCGCAAATCCCGGGACTGCTTCATGGTACGCGACTATTTTCAGGAGAAATCGTGCGAGGTCAGCTTTTACAGGGCGCGTTTCACTCACCGCGGCAGAGGGGCATATTTCTCGCGCATTGCCAAAAAAGTCCATGGACTCCCGCACACCCTCGTATTCCTGGATCCCGACACTGGCCTCGAGGTCGCCAGTCCGGGTGCCGGACACCTCCTCTATTCCGAAGTCAGTCTTATCGCCCGCTCCCTCGGACCGGGTTCCCTGCTGATGATTTACCAGCACATTCCAAGGACGCCCCGGATTGCCTATATCGAGCACAGGTGTGCATCGCTCTTCGAGCATACCGGGATTCTTCCCTCATGGATCTCGGATGGACAGGTCGTCTTCTTCTTCCTTTGTCCTGAACAGAACGTAGGATATGATCTTGACCGCTGCCTCGCGGGATACCGGATGCGGTATCCATTGCTCCTTACCTGGCAGGAGGAGTGAGCCGGCTTCATACATCGACGTTGAACAGCCCCCGTATCAGCAGGCCAATAAGGAACGATACTCCCGCAATACCAAGTGATATGGCAACCATCTCGAGAAATCTCCTCCAGAATGGGAGACCGCCTGCCACCGAAGTATAGAATGTGAAACAGACGATAATGGCAACCGCAGTGATCAGAGAGACGACGAGGGCGCTGAACGGGTTGCCCATCAGGAGGAACGGTACGACGAGGAGAAAGACCGTGAAAATATATGCGCCCCCCGTGTAGAGCGCAGCTTTTGCAGGCTCCCGGCCTGTCTGGTCCGCCTTCTGTGAGAGATACTCTGATGACGCCATGGAGAGTGCAGCTGCCACACCCATGATACACCCCACTGCTGCAATGACAGTCGTATCCTGGAGAGCAAACGTGAATCCGGCAAGGCTCCCCGTGAACTCCACCAGGGCATCGTTTAATCCAAGCACGATCGATCCCACGTACCGGAGTCTGTCCTCCTCAAGCATGCCGAGGATTTCCATCTCGTGCTGCTCTTCTTCGGCAATGATCCCCTCCACTTCAGGAATTTTTCCAACAAGGGTACCATAGTCCTGAATGGCGGAACTCTCCCGGTTCTCCATAAGCTTGGCCGCAAAGGTATACCCAAGGAGACGGGCGATGATGTAGTAAAACCATACCCTGGCGACCGCAGGTCCTGCCACCTTTCCCGTGTAGTGTTCCCATATCCTGGAATGCCCGAGTTCCTGGTCAGCCATCCTCAAGAGGACAGATGCATTGTGGGGATCGCGAACCGCTTTTGCAAGCATGCGGTAGATCTGGTACTCTGTTACTTCATCCCGCTGGAACCTGTAGATTATCGCCTTGAGTTGCGCGGGTATTTCTTTCCCTGTCTTTTCAACGGGCATGCTCGCGATCCCCTCCCTGTGAGTGTCTGAATGCCTGGCTGTTAATTATTCCTCTTTTACCAAAAAACAGGATCTGTATGGATAAGAGAACCCGCCGGAGGCTGAAGATGGCTGACGTTGATCCCCCTATCCGTATCTGCCTACCGGGGCTGGTGTCATCGGTAAGTATACATCACTGAAGGATGAACACCACTCAAGCTCATACCATTCAGGGGAGGCCATGCCATGAAGAAAATCCTGATCACCGTCGGAAACGAGGATGCAGCCAATATCCCGCAGCTGTTAAAGGGTCATTTTCACCTCCGCGAGAATTTTGGTGAGAAGACGCGTTTTTCCATCGTGGTCCCTGACGATGAACTCGATGAGACGGTGGCAAAGATCAAGGTGACGCTCGGCTACATGGACAAGAACACGCTTGTCGAGGTATATTCTCCTGATTTCACCATATATCCCCTTTTTGACGAGAAAAAAGAGAAGGAGGAGACGCCCGATGCCAAAAAGAAGAAGAGGAATCACTCTCCCATAGAGAAACTCCTCGACACCGTCAAATCTTACGAGCGGCTGGACGCGGATATACTCAGCCTGGCAGCAGTTGCGAGCATCGTGGGGCTGGTAGGCCTCTTTTTGAACAACGTGGGGATCATCATCGGTGCCATGCTGATTGCCCCGATGATCGGGCCTATCTACGCGTTTGCTCTCCACTCAGCGACAGGAAATGCCATGGGGGTCCTCCGTGATATCCTTAATATTATCTTCCTCATCCTTTCCTTCATCCTCTTCTCGCTTGTCGTGACGTGGATCCTCGGGTTGTTCATCCCTCTCGAGGTGACAGGCGAGATGCTCAGCAGGACGCATTCAAGCCCAATATATGCCATCATGGCGATATTCCTCGGCTTTGCAACCATCGTTGCGCTCTCGAAGGGAATCCCGGACAGTATCGCGGGAGTCGCCGTTGCGGCGGCACTGCTGCCGCCTGCGCTCGTGAGCGGTCTTACCGTGGTATTGTACCCGGAGGGAACCCTCGGTGCCCTTGTCCTCACCCTCCAGAACGCCATAGGCCTGATGGCCGGGAGCATCATGGCGACAATCGCGCTCCAGATACAGCCCAGGTCCTACAGGGAAAAGGCTGCGGCAAAGGCCATACTCAGGCGTGTCGCGATACTCCTGCTGATCCTCGTCCTTCTCCTGGCCCTTATCCCGCTGATTACGGTCAGCGGCTAACTCGTGCCTGGAATCCTCGCTTCGGCCCTGAGCAGAACCTCGTGGGATAAGCCCGAGAGTGCGACCGCCGCAAGGGCACCCACGATCCCCCGGCCGCCAATGACCTCGATATGGTGCTGCGCAGCAGTCTCTGCTGCCTCCTCCCTGGTAACGATACCGCGCCTTGCCATATCGCCGTAGGCACGAAGGCTCTGGGGGACCTGGAACCCCTGCTTGAAAGCCATTCCCCATTCCCGGGAGAGGGCTTCGTCCTCGACAAAGACCAGGGACCTGTCACGTACCCGTGAGTACATGCCGGGCGGGATCGCGACCTCGATATAACTGCACGAGTTCCCCGCCGTCTTCTCACTCACCGCAGGGTTGAGCATGACCACATGGTGGCTGATGGGGAGAACGCCCTTCAGTGTCTCGAGATGCTGGAGGAGTGCAAGGGCGAGGGCAAACGTGGCTCCACCCTCCCGGCTGTCGGTGTCATCGATCCCGATGATCAGGTGGGCCAGGGCACGGGTCCGGACGCTGCCTTCCACGACCTCCCCTGATCGCTGTATGCTCACCTCGCATACGCCCTCCGCATGGGACATCATGTCGGTGAGAGAGTATGCCGGCCCCCCGATGCAACGGATGTGCTGGATGATGTCCTCCCCCCGCCTCTCCACTCCTGCGACCCCTACTGCAGACGAAGGGAAAAGCCCGATATCGATGTCCTCGCGCCCAAGGCGGGCCCATTCTCGAATGAGGGTCCCATCCCTGTGCACGCCCTGGAGGATCCCCCTGGCATGGGAGTGGTGGTACGCGCAGAACGCAGCACAGGCACTGCTCATGCACTCATGGTGAATCTCGACACTGTCCCCGTCGATAGTGGTGAAGATCCTCCTGCAGGCACTGGAGGGAAGCGCACTGATAGCCGCATACTTTGCGGGGTTCCGGCCCATCTTCCTCTCCCGGATCACCACGCACCCCTCATCGAGCAGGCGGTTGATCCAGTCCTGGGCGGTGCTCCGTGGAACTCCTGCTCCCTTCTGGATATCGGTCACCGTGAAATGGCCGCGCTCCAGGGTGCATGCCCTCATGAGGTGCAGGTACTCACGCCGTTTTTGAATGACGCCCCGCATGAGTATCCCGTATGTAGAGGAGATCCCCGATGATTGCACTCGCGGTTTCCACGGATCCCGCGCCTTTCCCGATCAATGTGATCTCCCCTGCCATGTCCGTCTCGATCGTGATGGCATTGAGTGTCCCTTCGACCACCAGCGGGTGCGAGAGAGGGAGGAGCCTTGGTGCCACCCGCAGTATTCCGCGGTCAGGAATCGCCTCTGCAATCAGCCTGATGGTACATTGCTGCTCTTCTGCAAGACGGAGGGCATCATTGGTGAGGCGATCAATCCCCGTAATATCAACGTCCTCGAGACTGACCGAATGCGAACAGAACGTATTGGCAAGGATTACCAGCTTGATAGCCGGATCGATACCCTTCACGTCATAGGTGGGGTCCGCCTCCGCGTACCCCATCTCCCTCGCCTCCAGCAGGGCCTGCTCGTAGGTAAGACCCTCCGCCGCCATCCTGGTAAGGATGAAGTTGCAGGTCCCGTTGAGGACACCGAAGATGGCGAGGACCCTGTTTCCTGCCAGGCCCTGCTCCAGGGTGTGCATGATGGGGATGGCGCCACCCACCGTTGCCTCATACCGAAGCTGTATGCCCTTCTCCACGGCGATCTCCCGGAGGCGGGAAAACTCCCTTGAAATGGGGCCCTTGTTCGACGTGACCACGTGGCGGCCCCTCTCCAGTGCGCAGAGCATATGGGTGAGGGCTGGCTCCCCCGTAGTTGCATTCGTCGGGGTCACCTCAACCAGCACGTCATACGCCGACCCTGTCACGACATCCATTGCACTGATGGCCTTGTCGCCACAAAAACCGTTCCTTGCCTTTGCAGCCAGTACCTCCTCGATACTGATGCCGTCCCTGTCGATGAGTGCACTCCTGGAATCCGCAACTGCCGTGACCGTGATGCCAAGGTCCTTCTCCCCGATCATCTGGAGGACCCCGCGGCCAACCGAACCCATGCCGAGCAGTGCGACTCTCATTCTACCTCCTCCAGGGGCTCGACGAGAAGGAACTCCTTCTCCTTTGCCACCCTGCGAAGGATTGCCATTGCCTGCTCCATATCTTCCTTGTTCACTGATTTTATCAGGAGCCGGGCGGATGAGACCTGTGAAATTGCCGGCATGCTGATGTTCAGTTCGGTCACCTCGGCAAACCCTGTGCGGTCGATCCTGTCAACGGTATCCCCAAGATCGGTATGGATCAGGTGGCCTATTACCATTACCGCCTTTTGGTACAGGAGGCGTTCGTGCCCGATACGCTGGATGTTGACTCCCTGCTCCCGAATGAGCCGGGTCAGGTCCTTCAGCCTGTTTTCAGGAAGTTCCAGCACGATCTGGACGCTCAAAAAGCCGCCACGCTGTTTCTCGTCGCGTTGATGAATCACGGCGATGATGTTGCCTCCAACCTCCGAAATGGGCTTGAGGGCTGCCACCAGCTGCCCCGGGGCATCCTTAATTTCCAGTTTCATGGATACCTGCACAGGTTCACCCGTACTGTTAGATAAGATCGGCCGGGAAGATAAGCCTTTTACCCCGGAGTTCTCCCCAGAAGGGAGATTTCTTGTGAATCCGGGTTGGTGGAAGCCCCCGATAGGACTCGCAACGGAGAAATGACTTTTGAGACTGTTACACCCCTGTTTGGGGCGAGATGAATGATCGCGGGAAGGTCCCCGGGAGATCACTTCCCTATCCCGTAATATTTGCGGATGAACTCACGTATCTTCTCTGACTCTATCCAGCCCCTGTCAAGCTGGGAGACTGTCCTGTCAATCTCCTCGGTCTGTCGGTGGATCTGCTCTGCAAGAGGCCCTCCCTCGAGGTCCGCGAGGCCCACGATCACCTGCATGGGATTTCTCAGGTGATCGCCGAGTATTGCGAATTGCTCGATGTTCTTCTCGATCTGCTCGTAGGCGAGCCTTTTTTCCTCCTCGATCATCCTGGACCGGGTGATGTCACGCATGATGGTCATTACCCGTGCAACATGCTTCTTTTCAAAGACCGGGATATGGCGGTTCTCGAAAAAATAGCCTCTTCCGTTGAGATGGAAATCTACGGTCGTCTCGAGGATCTTCCCGGTCGAAAAGACGTTTTTTATGGCTTTTAGTCCGGGATCGCCAACACATGGCAGCGCGTCTCCTGCGTTCATGCCGACGACTTCGTGATGTCGTCCAATACGCTCAAGCCACCTCCTGAATGAAGAGTTGACGAGAACGATTTCAAGGTCCTGGTTCACAAGGAATATGCCATCAACCATGGCGTCGATAGTTGCCATGTACTGGTCCTTGGATGCTTTCAATTTCTCATCCGCTCGTTTCCGGTCGGTGATATCGGTCAGCACGGCAAGGATGGCGTCCTGGTTCCGGTAGGTGATAGGGGTGGCGTCCGCCAGCACCGTCCTGGACCGCCCGTCGTTCAAAGAGAGGTCAATCTCATAGGGGTTGACGTGCCCGCCGGCCACTCGTTTTTTACTGTGGGTCCTGATTGTCTCTACGGACTCGGGGCTTAAATAGTCGTAAATGGGGTGGCTCACCATCTCGTCAGGGGTCTTTCCCATCGTGTTCGCGGCCGACGGATTCACGAAGAGTATCCGGTCATTCGCAAAGACCAGCACGTAATCAGGGAGGCTCTCCACGAGTTTGCGATAACGCTCCTCGCTCTCGTCGAGGGCGCGGTGCGAGAGTTTCTCCTCCGTGATATCGGTGAACACCTCTTCGAGGTAGCCTTTTTCCGGGAAGATCCTGGCCCAGAACCGTGCCCAGAGAATGGAGCCGTCTTTCCTGAAGAAACGGGCCTCGAAGTTGGAGATCGTGTCGTTATCGGCCAGCGTGGCAAAGAGCTGCTCTCTCACACCTTTGTCCGCATAATGTTCTGGAAACCGGAACTCCCTGATGAATTCATCGACAGAAGAGTACCCGAACATGTTGGCCATCTGATCATTCGCTTCGAGAATCCTGCCGTCCGTGACGCTTGCCCGTGCCAGGCCAACCTGCGCATTAGTGTAAAGCCCCTGGTATCGCTCTTTGCTCTCCCGCAGCTCCTCTTCGGCCTTCTTCATGCCCGTGATGTCGACGAGGGTGAACACGACCTTCCTGCCGGGAAGCGGCCCTGCCGACATCAGTCCATGGATCACATAGCCATCTTTTCTCTTGAGGTGACATTCAAATTCTGTGACTGCGCCTCCTGGCGAGACCTTCTCCTGTATCAGCGCTTTCTCTTGTTTTTCAACAAAAAAGTCCAGGAGCGTCCTTCCAACCAGTTCACGCGCCCTGTACCCGAGGAGATTGGCGCCGCGCTCGTTTACTTCCTCGATCACGAACCCGTGACGGAGGTTCATCGCCAGGAAGACCCCCGCCTCCGAATAATCGAAGATCCCGTGGTAGCGGTCCTCCTGCTCTTTGAGATTGTTCGAGAGCGAGGCGACAATGACCCCAATGGCGACGAAGACGTAAAACCGTGCGGTTGACTGGGTGAGGATCTCAATGTCGGGGTATCCCTCGATGTACGCCATCGCCAGGTAGCCCATGGCAATTGCCACGGTATAAATGACTCCCCGTCTCGGGAACCAGTAAGCCGCGATAACGATTGGGATGTAGAAGAGGTGCGGAGTGACGACGGTGAGGTCTCTCTCGAGGCTGTAAAAATTCAGGACGAATGCAAAGAATGTGCTGATGACAAGGATTACTGTCCAGAAATTTTTCTGCTCGAGGATTGCCGGTATCCTATGTTTCCACACCCCCACCTCTCTTTCACCCCTTTTCGATACACATTCGGTGGGTGCTCACCATGATAAAAGGTGCCATCAGGATTCCGGCTCTCCCTGATCCTTCAGTTCCCCGGTTTCGGGGAGTGAACGGGCAGGCGGCGCAATGTGATGGCGACCCATAAAGTATTGGAAGGACCTGTTCTTCCGGCATGCTTCGGGAATAGAGAACCTGGAAAGGATCTCCAGCATGTATGCAATCCTCGAGACATACTGGGAAGGGATGGTCCGGTTAAACTCCTCTTTTGTCAGGTGGTCGGTGCTGTCGGGCACGCTTACACCGAGTATGCGTGCGTCCGAAGGCCCGAGCCCGGCAAGGTACCAGCTCTCGATCTCCTGGATGATGACCATTACCGCGCCTGGGTTTACGACGCAGAACCTGTCAAGGATGACCTGCTTCTTGGCCATTACGCCTGGTGCCTGATCGATATCTGTGACCACCAGGTACTCGTCTCCCGTCCTGCGGATACTCTGGATGAACTTGCATACCCTTGCGCTCTTCAGGCAGGCATACTTGATGAGTCTGACCGAGCGGTACCGGTGTGAGATGAGAGGGAGGATAATCCTGCCAAAGAACCTCTCGTCATCATTCCCCTCAACGAGGATGTACAGACGGCGTTCGGTCATTCAATCCCTAACATGTTCTGGATGAAGAGCTCCTCTATGCCAATCTCATCCTCCAGGAACGCCCGGATCTCCTTCTTGTTGGCAGGCCTGATAAGCCGGGAGAAGCCCTCGCTGTCCCGGCTGATGAGGAGGATATCGTGGATATCCACGTGCTTGACCATCTCCGGGTTGTGGGTGGTGACGATGACCTGCTTTGACCGCGAGGCGTCTTTAAGCATCTCCACCAGCCGGGATATGAGATACGGGTGGATGTTACGTTCCGGCTCTTCGATGATGGTGACCGGCCGCTCCTCAAAGTAGAGGGCGATAAGGAGGGCGCAGATATTGATGGTCCCGTCCGAGATCATGGACGCCGGGAGATACTTCTCCCTGCTGTAGACCTCCCGCAATTTCAAAAAGAGGGACATGTCCATGAACTTCTCGACCGCCACGTCGTCGACGAAGGGGAGCACGTCCCGAAGAAGCCTTGTGAAGGTCTCCTTCTTTCCCGGGTCCTCGAGAATCCTCTTGATCACGATGGCAAGGTTGCTCCCGTCCTTCTCGAGATCGGTCTTGCCCATGATGGGCACCGCCTTCTTGAGAAGGCGGGGATCAAAGTCAAACACCTTCATCCCTCTGAATATCCATTCGAGCGAGGGTATGCCGGGAACAAAGAGGGGGAGCGTCATCAGCAGTGTTCCCTCCGGAATATCCACCCTCTGAAAGTAGTAGGGAAAGAGCTCTTCTTCCCGGAGCTCGAGGCCCTTTGGCGGGCAGATGCAATACTGGATAGGGCCACCGGCACGGACAAGCGCGATAGTTCCGGTTCCTGCACTCCTTTGCTCCCCCTCTTCCTGGCGGAAGAACTCTCCTTCAACCTCCAGGGCATCGGATGCGATCTCGAACGTCTCTCCCGCGTCGGGAAACGCAAGAGAGAATGCATAGCATATTTCCCTGGGCCTGAAGGAGACCGGGAACCCCCCGCTCATCGCCACGATATCTGTCTTCTGCTCCTCTAGCAAGTACCTGATATTGATGGAGAATGGTTCTCCGGCACCAATGCGGGTATTTCGCAGGTATTCGACTCCTCCCTGGAGAGAGATTGCGTTGGAGAGCCCATACTTGGCGATGTCGCGGATGAACTTGATGACCTGTATGAAGTTTGATTTCCCCGATGCATTGGAACCGATGATGACATTGAAGTTGTCCGGCTGGATTTCAAGGTGCCGGAAACTCTTGAAGTTGGAGACTGCAAGCTCCTGGATGGGCATGAGATAGGGTTAGACTCCTCCACCATATGGTATTTATCCAAGGGAGATGACCGGGGATTGCGGGCACTCCTATATCCGCGCTGGCCACGGGAGGCCAAGGTGGCAAGCGCCATGAGAAGCCAGGGAAGGAGCCCAGCACCAGTGAAGCCCCTCATGAAGGGTGCAACCACGACGACTATGAGACCGGGGCACATGGCAAGGAGCATGAGTCTGGCGACGGCCTGTGCGGTGAAGTATGAATCCTTTTCCCTCCCTTCACTGATCAGCTTGACCGCTGCGCCCCCCATGCCGCCGTCAGCCCCGAGGGCCGCCAGGCTGTAATGGGCGAGGAAGAGGAAGTAGGCACTCAGCACCTCGGCATCCGCGGTATGGGCGATATAAACCGTTGCCAGGTACCCAATGGCAGTAATCCCCACATTGGCCCCAACGGAGAGGATAGCCTGACGGCGGACGGATTCGATCCCAAGCATCTGGCGTACGATGTGTCGGGAGTCCATCAATCCTCTTATTGAACGCTGATGGACCACTTTTAGATGACCTCTCCTGGCCGGGAGAGAAGGATGAGAATCCCCTGTCTTCACCGAAAGAGTGTTGTGGCCGGGTGGACAAATCCTTTCCATGCAGGTGTGATCTGTCTGTGCAGCCGATAATCGAGGCGCGGGGGCTCAGGAAAGACTTTGGGGCATTGAAAGCCGTGGACGGGATCAGCTTCTCGGTGATGCCCGGCGAGGTCTTCGGATTTCTCGGGCCAAACGGCGCCGGCAAGACCACCACCATGCGGATGATCGAATGCGTATCTCCGGCAACGGCCGGAATGCTCACGGTCTTTGGCATCGATGTGAACAGGGACGCAAGGGAGATCAAGCGGAGGCTTGGAGTCGTCCCCCAGGAGACGAACCTAGACCCTGATTTCACCTGTTTCGAGAACCTTGTCGTATACGCCCGCTACTTCGGGATCCCCCGGGCAGAGGGAAGAGAGAGGGCAGAAGAACTCCTCTCCTTCGTCCAGCTCCTGGAGAAGAGGGACGTGCCCATCGAGAAGCTCTCTGGGGGGATGAAGCGGAGGCTCATCCTCGCAAGGGCGCTCGTGAACAGCCCGGGGCTCCTGGTCCTCGACGAGCCGACCATCGGCCTCGACCCCCAGGCCCGGCACCTGATGTGGGAGAAGTTAAAGGCTCTCCAGGCTGCAGGAAACACCATCGTGCTCACCACTCACTACCTTGAGGAGGCCGAGCGGCTCTGCAACCGCCTGGTCATCATGGATCATGGAAAGATCCTCATTGAGGGAACCCCCGCCGAACTCGTGCACCAATACGCAGGTGAGGAGGTCGTGGAGGTGGACCACACCCCCGAGGTCGTGGCCTGCCTGCAGGAGATGGGCGCCCGGTACGAGGTGTTCGGGGACATGATCGAGGTCTTTACGGACCAACCGAGGGAGGTCGCAAAGAGGCTCCTTTCGGACTGCAACCCGGGAAGAGTGTTCGTGCGCCGCGGATCGCTCGAAGACGTCTTCCTTTCCCTTACGGGGAGGGTTCTTCGGGACTGATGCTTGATGATCCCCCGACCTACATGGAACGCCTGGAAAGTATGGCGGAGGAACTGGGATGTCTTCTTCAAGACCTACCGGGTGAACTTCCTCCCCCCCTTCATCGAGCCGGTGCTCTATCTCCTTGCGATCGGGTACGGCCTCGGAATGTTCGTCGGAGAGATCGAGGGGATCCCATACGTCCTCTATATCGCGCCCGCACTCCTCGCCATCTCGATGATGAACTCCTCGTTCTTTGAATGTACCTACTCATCGTTTGTGCGGATGTACTACCAGAAGATGTTCGATGCAATGGTCTCGACTCCCCTCTCTATCGAAGATGTCATTGCAGGCGAGCTCCTCTGGGGTGCCACACGGAGCTTCATTTACGCAACAGCGATGCTGGTGGTCCTCGTCGCATTCGGGGTGGTATCACTGCCCACTTCACTCCTGGTCATCCCCTTCTCGTTCCTCGCCGGCCTCCTCTTTGCAGGCATCGCCATGTGTTTTACCGCAATCACTCCCGGCATCGATACCCTGAATTACCCGGCGTTTCTCTTCATTACCCCCATGTTCCTCTTCTCGGGGACTTTCTTCCCCCTCTCGGTCCTCCCCGGGCCGCTCCAGGTGTTCGCCCTCGCTGTCCTCCCCCTTGCCCAGGTGGTCACTGTCACCCGCTCGCTCACCCTCGCATCGCTCTCCCCCCTCTTTCTGTACAGCCTTGCGTGGATAGGCGCGGTGACCGCCGTGTTCTTCTTCCTCTCAATCTACCTGATGAAGAGAAGGCTCGTGGTCTGAAAGGGCCATTTTTATCCTATCGATGCACACAGTAGGAGACAGGAACTCGAATGAGCATATATACCGTCTGCCAGAAGAGCGTGGTAAGCGTCACGCCTGACACTTCGATCCGGTTCGTGGCCGATCTGATGAGGGGCAAGAACCTCGGGTGCGTGGTCGTTGCAGCAGAGCAGAAGCCCGTCGGCATCGTCACTGACAGGGACCTGGCCTTAAGAAGAGACCGCATCTGCGGCGAGGAGGCGGACGAGGCACACGTCTCCACCATCATGACCCGCGAGGTCTGCACTATCAGGAAGGACACAGGCATTTTCGACGCCATCCAGGAGATGAAGTCGTCGGGTGTCCGCCGGCTGCCTGTCGTGGATGCGGGGGGCCGCCTGGTCGGCCTGATCACCCTCGATGACATCATCCGCCTGCTCGCGCGGGAACTGGGAGAGGTCGCGAGGATAATCGGGAAAGAGAGCCCGAAGATCTGACCTTTTTATCCCCACTCCTGTTTTCTTCGACTCCCCCCCCTCCAGCGTGCCGTATCCGCAAACTTTGATGACGTCCAATCTCCTCATTATTTACGATATCCACCACAGGGGCCGCATTTAGTCCGTTGCGTTCCCGGTGATTGTACCATGCAAGGCCACGTGCAGGGGGTAAATCCCCGGACCAGAACCCTTATCCTCGTGGTGGTGACCATCGCCACCTTCCTCAACCCGTTCACGGGCTCGAGCATCAACCTCGCGCTCCCCCTGATCGGCGAGGAATTCGGGACCGATGCGGTAATCCTCTCCTGGATCCCGACCTCCTACCTCCTCTCCACCGCGATCTTCCTCCTCCCTGCCGGCCGCTTTGGCGACATGATGGGAAGGGGCCGCGTCTTTGCATGGGGAACGCTCCTTTACACCTCTGCCTCGCTCCTGACGGTCTTCACACCACACATCCCTTTCCTCCTTGGATGCCGTTTCCTGCAGGGCCTCGGGAGCGCAATGGTCTTTTCGAACGCCGTGGCCATCATCGCCGAAGTGTACCCGCCCGGCGAGCGGGGGAGGGCACTCGGCCTCAACGTGATGGCCGTGTATGGCGGCCTCACCCTCGGCCCGTTCCTCGGTGGCCTCCTCACCCAGTACCTGGGGTGGAGGAGCATCTTTGGCGTCACCATCTTCCTCGGCGCGGTGGTGCTCGCGTCCGTCCGCAGGCTTCCCGCCTCCCTCTCCGGGACTGTCCGAGAGCCCTTCGATATACGCGGAGCCGTCCTCTCGGCCGCGATCATGGTTCTCTTCTTCGTGGGGATTTCGACACTCCCGGCAACATCCGGCATCGCGGCGGTCGTTCTCTCACTCGGCCTCCTCCTTGTCTTCGTGCGGGTGGAAGACGCGGCACCCTCCCCCCTTTTCCCCCTCCACCTGTTCCGAGAGAACAGGTCGTTTGCCTATTCGAATGCATCGGCCCTTATCAACTACTGCGCAACGTTTGCGGTCACCTTCCTGATGAGCCTGTATCTCCAGGTGGTGCAGGGCCTCAGCCCGGCGTCCAGAAGGAGCCTGAAAATCGCTCCGATTCGTACCAGCGCAAAAAGATGATGCAAAGAATACTTATTCGTATCTCGTTATTTCCCGACATGCCGCACTCCGTATTTTCTGAGAAGCACGATGTGTACCTACTCGGGAACCCAAACCTCTTTTCCATTATTCATTCATTTTTTCATTCTTTTCGAAGATGGGCCCTGTCGTGTACAGTCATGCACGCTTCTTTAGGCTTTCCGCAAATGCTTCTGCATGGTGCAGGTCATTTGCATCGGGCTTACTCTTGTTCAGTCCCCCGAAATACTTCAGGAAGCTGTTCGTATTCCACGCCGCACACCCAAAATCCCCGATTACCGTGTACATTTTCACCTGCAACTTCTCCTGGATCTGCTGGTGATTCTTCTCGATGAATTCTCGGGTTGCAATAAAGGCAGGTGCCCCATAAGTCGAGAAGAGGAAGACTTTTGTGTTCCCTGCCTGTGGCAGCCTGTCAGCAAGATCGAGGAGGGACTTGTGAAATGTCGCGCTATAGATACCTGAGCCAAAGCCAACCAAGTCGTACTTTTGGATCTCTTCAGGCCTGACCTGCTGTGGCGTTTTTACTTGTGCACCGAGGACTTTTGCAATGACGTTTGCATCTTCTCTGTATTCTTGTGATGGTAGGGGAATACTACCACGAGAGATTTCCCCGGTAAGGGATTTTTTACCTCGTTTTCATTCTTTTCCATTTTTTTAAAGCTCCTTTTGTCATTTTGTGGGAGACCCGAAAGCGATTGCAGATCGATTGAATCCTTCCCCTATCACACATACCGTATGACCATTTCCTGCATAGCTATAGATAGATTCAGAACAGTCATCAAAATAATTTGATTCATCTTGAATTGATTATTCATTATTTCAGTGTTTAATGGTTCTTCTAATATCTCTGTTAAGCAATTTCTGCACACATTTTCCTGGGTTAAAAGAAATTTTATTTTGGTCTTACATAAGACCGATTATTGCGATTAACTATAAAGGGGGATATTAAAAAATAAAACAATAATAATAAAGATGATAACAACTAAAAAAAATGTATAAATATATTGTATTGTGCTAAAAATACCTAAAAAATGTTTATTTATATTTTCTTTTGAATTTAAAATCTCTTGAATAAACTCCTCAGATTCTGTTGGGTAATCGATATTCTCTAGATAGCATTTTTCGGTTTGAAAATAATTCCTTAAAATCCTCAAAAATTCACGAATATTATTTAAAACACTACCTTTCGAATCACTATCTTTTGAACCTTTTAAATCATTCTCTTTTGAATAATGTTCTGTAGGGTCGTGTCGCTTTCTAATTTGTTTAGTTGGAATAATAGGTTCACCAATCCAATATTTCTTGGTTGGAAAATTTTTTACAGGATTACTTGTAAAATGGGTTAAATTCAATTCTTGCTCAATTTTTGCTCTTATCGTTACTATCTCTAACCAACCTCTATAATGACGAGTAATTGCTGCTTTTGCATGACTTAATATAAATATACTTATTAAAAGACCTAATGCAAAACCTAAAAGTGAAAATTTTAAATCAATTTTATCAATTGCATTAAATATACCAATGATAACTCCAATAACTGGAGAAGATATTCCAGCAAAACTAAGGAATGCAAATACTCGACTGTTATAAACATCTAATGTTTTGTATTGCTCATCTACAATGATTTTATAAAATTCAAGATACTCGTGAAGATATCTTAATCTGGGCATATAAATTAATTAAAATATCATAATTAAAATTTTTTTATTGAATTTATTATTATTCTCACATTTCCCTTTATCCAATACAGTAACGCTTTTCCCGACCCACTTTCAGAAGCTCCCGTTCATCCTTATTTCACCGATTAAGCCATGCTGGTGTGCATGTTGCGGCACAACCGCTCGCATGCAGGAATGACACATGAACGATCAACTCGTGATCACGCGGGAAGCAATCGAGGCTTACGAACGCCGGACGGGGTTCGTGGGCATCGGGGAGTTCTTTCAGAAGAAAGGGCTCTTTGTCCTGAAGGATGGTGAAGCATGCAAAGAGAAGTAGTGGGCTCCTCCAGACCTGACGTATCTTCCACAATAGCCGGTAAAGAGGAACCCAGAATATCCTCTCGTTTCGGAATAAAAAAGGTATGGTTACTCGAATATCCCGCCTGGTCTGGGGGAGCGGCTTGATACCTATGGCGCAGCACTCCACTTCGCCGGTCCCGCTCTATCTTCTCCCTCAGGCACTTTCGGAAGAGATCAAGAAGCACGGGGATAAGATTGCGGAGGTCAGGATCAAGCGGACCGCCGGCCACTCCTACATCCTGCGGGTCAGGCACGAGAAGCGAGGTGGCAGCGGTGACTGAACCCGGGACGCTTGCACGGGGCGAGCACGATGCCCTCCGCATCGAAATAGATGGCGAGTCCTACCGCCTCGAACCAAAGGAGGTCCGGGCGCTCCTCACCCACGGCCGCGCCGTGCCGATCACCCAGGCTCTACGGAGGACCTCCGCGGATGGAAAGGAAGGGGGCGAGGTGGTCTCGATCGAAGGCCATGCGGCCATCAACCGGGCAGGGAAGGCGGTTGTCTTCTACACGCGGGCCGGCCACTTCATCATCCCGCTCGTGAGTTTTCACCGTGTAGCCCGGGGCGAGGCGGTCTCGGCACCGCTCTTTCCCCTCTTTCCGGACTGCCAGGACGGCCAGGCATGAGCGGTGAGATTCGAAAGGCCCTTGCGACACTCTTCCCAGGCGGCGGGGTCGTGGAGCTCCGCGCCCTGGCCGACCACTCGGTCCACAGCGGGTACTTCGACGACCTCGATGCCCTGGCCGACAAGGCCGCGAACCTCGACACGCTCCAGGAAGTCACGGGTGTGTACGTCACCCTCAACGAGATTGACCCCGCCCTCCTCTCGCGGAGAGCCAACCGGGTGAAGATGAACCTGGGCCGGAAGGACCCGACCACCAGCGACGCAGATGTGCTCTGCAGGCGGTGGCTGCCGATCGACCTGGACCCGGTCAGGCCGAGCGGAGTTTCTTCGACCGACGAGGAGCACCAGGCAGCACTCGTCCGGGCCGCGGAGATCGCGGCATACCTCGGGCGGGAGCAGGGGTGGCCAGCCCCGGTCCTGGCAGACTCGGGGAATGGGGCCCATCTCCTCTACCGCATCGATCTTCCGAACGACGAAGAAAGCCGGGATCTTGTGAAGAGGTGCCTGGACACTCTTGACATCATGTTTTCGAACAGCGCGGTCGCTGTGGACACCGCGAACTTCAACGCGGCCCGCATCTGGAAGATCTACGGTACCACATCACGAAAAGGTGACAATACAAAGGACCGACCGCACCGGAAATCGCTCGTGATATCAGGTGACGATCGGTTGAAGGTTGTTGAAAAATCGGCATTACGTAAATTGGCCGAAGCATTTCCGTGCGCTCCACCGGAAATTAAGGGGTATAAAAAAGCTATCGATCTCCGGGAATGGCTCACCTGCCATGGCCTTCACATTGCCCATGAGAAACCCTACCAGGGCGGGACGCTCTTCGTCCTGGAAGAATGCCCTTTCTCAAGAAATCATCAGGACGGGGCGTTCGCAATCCAGTTTCCCAATGGGGCAATACACGCAGGATGTCACCATGCGTCCTGCGGTGGAGGAACGCAACGGTGGAAAGAGTTGCGGGACCGCTACGAGCCACGCCAACGGGAGAAGCGGGAGGGGAAACCAATACCGAACACTGCACCAGCCCCCTCACCCCCTCCCCCTCCCACGGCTGCCGCAATAGAGGCCCGGGCCCGTGCCGAGGAAATCCTGCGGTCGGGCGACCCACTGACGTTCATCCTGGATGTCTTCCACCGGGAGCATGTCGGGGACCGCGTCGTGGCCGAGTGCCTCGTGCTCTCGGTCACCTCCCAGTCTGTCGAGAATACCCGGGGCCTCCATGTCGCCATCTCCGGGAATTCGGGCAAGGGCAAGACCCACGCCTGCCGAGCGATGCTCAACCTGCTACCGACACAGTTCAAGCTGAAGGGAACAGTCTCCGACAAGGCGCTCTACTATCACCCGGTCCAGCAGGGCACGGTCCTCCTCTTCGACGATGTCACGCTCTCCGAGGACCTGCAGGAGATCCTGAAGTCGGCGACTGCGAGCTTCCGGGAGCCGATCGAGCACCGGACGCTCACAAGCGACCGGCAAGTCCGGATCTGCACCATCCCCGAAAGGTGCGTCTGGTGGCTCGCGAAGGTTGAGCTCGCCGGCGACGACCAGGTCATGAACCGGATGCTCTGCGCCTGGATCGACGACTCGGCCGCCCAGGACGCGGCGGTCCTCGCCCACCTGAAGGAGCACGAGGCGAAGGTGGCCATTGCGGGAGAAGACCCGGACGTCCTCGTCTGCCGGGCGATCTGGGAGATCGTGAAGGAGCAGGTCCTGCACGTCCGCGTCCCGTTCGCCCCGGAGGTCCACTTCTCCACGGCCCAGAACCGGCGGAACCCCGGGATGCTCTTTGACCTGATCAAGTGCCACGCGAGGCTCTTCTTCCTCCAGCGGGAGCAGGACGAGCACGGGAGCATCATCGCGACCCGCGAGGACTTCGAGTACGCCCGCCGGCTCTTCCTCGACTTGACCGGTGATACCGGGGCACAGGAAACGAAGCAGACTCGGAACGAGGCCGCGGCCCTCGAGAGCATCGCGAAGATGGGGCTCGAGGTCTTCACCATCAAGCAACTCCAGGAGGTCCTCGGGCTCTCCTACCACCAGGTCTACCGGCTGCTGAAGGGCTACCGGAACGGCCGTGGGTTCTACACCGGCATCCTCGACAAGTGCCCGGCGGTGAGTTACATCGACGCGACGGTCGCCGAGGACATCTACGGGATGGAGGTGAAGCACCGCGAGCACTACTTCTCGTTCGATGTCGGGCTCTACAAGAGCTGGACAGCCCGGGCGGAGATCTGGCTGGAGGATGAGATGATAGAGGGGGAGAGGAGGTGCCCGGGGCCTGGCGGTCAGCGTGATGGTGACACCTTCGCACCGGGTTTACCGGGCCAGGGTGTCAATGAACGAAGTGCGGATTCCTGTCCCGGATCGAAGAATGACGATGTTGGTACTGAGAGAGGTACTTCTTCAGATACTTCTTTTCATCATTTACCAGGAACGCAGAACACGATGACGGCGACGAGTGAGGGTTCTTCCTGTGCGTGCGTCCCAGGAAGTGGTGAGAACGCATCTCCCGCGCGCGCACAAAAGTCCCTGATCTCCCGTTCGGGCCTGCACAATGGTTCTCCGCTCTCCACCGGCCTGCGCAAAGATATGCAAAGAAGAGAAAAGGGTGCGAAGAGTGAGAAGCCGTTCCGGATGGACCCGCTCCCCGGGCTCCTGGACCACCGGGACTTTGTCAGGGTGAAGATTCCGATGAACCGGTGTGATATTTGCCGCGAAAGAATAGCGGTCTTCAGGTGTGCGGAGAAGCAGGTCGAGGTGTGCGAGGGCTGTTATGCGAGGATGGTGAGAGAGTGGAATGAAAAAACAGGGATAAGATAATTATTCCTTGCTTGCCGCAAGGTCTTGCAGACCCTCTAAAAAAGTATCCACTTCTTTACCTGTCTTGAAATATCCATCATATCCCAACCATAATTTTCCTTTATCGCTCTGTTCGTACACCCAGTCTTGTCTGTTTTCTGGCAGGATATTGGTCAGATCTTGTATAGTACACTTGAAGTAATCCGAAAAACGGTGCGAATATACCTGGTATTTCAGTCCCTTCTCCTGAGTACTTTCCGGGGGGAGTAGGTTGAAAATCACTCCCTTTCCAAGTTCTCCGATATTTTTTCCATCAAAACCTATGGATGATCTCGTCGTACGTGAACCATCGAAGAATTGGCGTAGATTGACAACAAGAGTGGTATAGAATTCTTCGACCCCCTTTTGTCTTGCAATCTCCTCGAGTTCTTCCCTTGTAAGGTTGGGCTTCCGTTTTGAGGCTCCCACACGTTCGACATTGGATGAAGCAGTCTCGGGATCGATGAGAAATACCCTTGATACATATTCGAACTGTTTATCGTCCTTGAAATACTGGAATTCAGCGATATTTATTCCGACCCCATGTGTTTCCGAGAGGTATTGCACAATGCGATCAGTACTTGCATCGATATCTGACGCTACCACGAGCATTGTATGGGAAGCATTCAATACATCGGGGAGGTTTTCTTGAAATTTCTGGAAAAAAACCTTCTCAATCGGACCTTTTTCTTTCAGATATGCATTTGCGATGGAAATCACATCATCCCTTGAGAGATCACGTACCCAACTTGCATAGTCCAGTACTTGGGCTACTGTATCCCTGGGTGTTTTATCCCGTTTCAGTTCAATGATTGCCAAATCACCGTTTCGGTCCAAGCATAGGATATCAATGACTGTGTTGTATACGGTTGGAACTTGTCGACCAATAATGAGATAATCATCAGAAAGGACGGATATATCCTGCTCGATCCAATCTTCCAGTCTTTCTTCAAGATCGAGTTTGTGGCGATGTACTTCGGTAAGTGTATTATCTTTTAATATCGTCCATAATTTGATGTTATGAGCCATAATTTACAATATTTCTAGAAATTGGTAAGGGTATCGGTTTGTTAATGGTCTCGGAATAGTAATATCTCAATCTCGAATATATTTCTTCAATTCCTCGATGGTTAACATCGGATCGGGTTTATGGATCATCCTATGGCAATTCGAACAGAGCGGAATAAGATCGGTTCTTGGATCCACTGCCCGCTCTCCTCTTATTGATGAATGTGGTTTTAGATGATGTATTTCGATGTATCCTTCGCCAAATATGCCGTATTTTTCGGCAAAATTAAATCCGCAAACCGCACATGCCGTGCCATGAATCCTTATTGCTTGTTTTCGTAAGCGAGGATTTCTTTCTAAATATGTTTGAACCCGTGTTTTTTCTTTCCCCTCAGAAATGGCAGCATATGGTGGCTCGACATCGACAAGGTCGCCCTTCTCATCGTCCAGCATGACGTCAAAGGGGTATAATATGAACCGTGTGGGTTCACCGACGATTTTTCCAGGGGTGTGCGCGTGATAATAAAACCGTCCCAGGTATCGGAATCCATAATTGGAAAATTCGCGCTTTTTCTTCCGATAAAATACAATGATTTCATTTTCCTCCCTTTCGTGGTTGATGATGAGCCCATCCGTTCTCCCTTTAGTTTGCCCTTCGAATTGGAGCGTTTGGCCATCAAAAAAATCCACATATTGCGTCCTATCGGGTGTTTTCTCCTCGGTAACAAAGAGCCAAATCGATGCCGCATCCTTGGGTTTGAAGATTCCATTATTAATGGTCGCATCGCTGATTTGGAAGGTATTTTTTAGCTCCTCTCGTGAGTAAACTCTCCTCAATTCCAAAGAGTCTGATGATCTTTTAATATTCTCAAAAAAGACCAGGAATTTATCGGCAGACCTTGTTTTCATAATCTTAAAAAACGGCGTGGTATCGTCGTGCTTTGTATGGGTTTGAAAATAAGTCGTCCATTGAGGATGTTTTTCTTGAATGAATCTCTGTAGATCCACTTTCCACATTAACCGGGTTCTTGGATTTTTTTCATTCAGCATTTCAAAATGAGCCGGGTAATCAATCACTCCGTGAGTAAGCACAACATGTCTCTTTTCCCCAACATTCATTGTATCGATATTGAAAAATGGCCGTATTTCAACCGGTATTCCCGTTCCATGGTGTAAAAATGAAGACTTGTCCATTCGCTTTACTGCGACTTGATCCGAGATTACTTTCCATGAATGCGACTCATATTCAAATTCAGATGCGTCTTCTCCTTTTCGGGTAATTTCAAACCCTCTTTCTTGAAGAAATTTATTCGCAAATTGCTCTCCACCAGAAAATTCCGAGAAATCGAGCAATGTCCCATTCGCATATTTGTTCGCGTGAGCAATCACAACTTTTGGAGGATATTGTTTTCCTTCAAAAATCAGGTCGTATTTTCTTGATTCGTGTTTTTCAGGATAACCTATTTTATCGATTTCATGAACCGCGAGAATAATCTGTTCCCTTGTGATATTGGGAGGTATCATGATTCTATATCAAAGAATGAAAATATAAAGATTGGGCAATATTTGACACATGTTTTGACACATGTCCAGACCGGGTATGAATTTTATTGATTTAGGTTAAAATTTGCAAATATTCACGAAAAATGGATAAGATATTTTTACTCCACTCCGAACTCTGGCGAAATTTAATCGTGTCTTACCACGACTAATCATTTATTGAAAGGTTAGATTTTCGTGGAAGCAGTGGACAAGAAAAGCCTGAGTGAACGGGATATCTGTACGAAGTTCATCACCCCGGCACTCTCGCGGTCCGGGTGGGATCTTCACACCCAGGTCCGGGAAGAAGTGAATATCACCAAGGGGCGAATTTCGGTCAAGAACGGATCAGTTGTACGAGGGAATCCGAAATTCGCTGACTACATTCTCTATTATCGCCACAATGTCCCGATCGCTGTGATCGAAGCAAAGGATAACAATCACACTGTCGGGGCAGGGATGCAACAGGCTCTTGAATATGCACGGATGATCGATGTTCCCTTCGTGTTCAGTTCGAACGGGGATGCCTTCCTTGAACATGACTCTACCGGGACGAAATCCCCGATGGAGGAAGAGATCTCCCTCGACGGGTTCCCTTCACCTCAAAACCTGTGGAAACGGTATTGTCAATGGAAAGGCATCGACGAGGGGAACATTGCTGCAATCACCCAGGAGTATTATATCGATGAAACCGGAAAAGAGCCACGGTATTATCAGGTTAATGCAATCAACCGGACCGTTGAAGCGATCACAAAGGGACAAAACCGTATCCTCCTTGTGATGGCGACGGGGACCGGGAAGACCTATACCGCCTTCCAGATCATCTGGCGCCTGTGGAAGGCCGGTGTGAAGAAGCGGGTTCTCTTCCTCGCCGACAGGAACATCCTAGTTGACCAGACCCTCACCAACGATTTCAAACCATTCGGATCTGCCATGGTCAAGGTGAGAAACCGGCAGGTCGACAAAAGCTATGAGGTCTATCTCGCTCTTTACCAGGCGGTCACCGGAACCGAGGAATGGAAAAACATCTACAAGCAGTTCTCGCCCGATTTCTTCGACCTGATTGTCGTGGACGAGTGCCACAGGGGAAGCGCCGCCGAGGATGCGATGTGGCATGATATCCTGGATTATTTCTCATCGGCGACTCACATCGGTATGACCGCGACCCCGAAAGAAACGAAGTATGTCTCGAATATCCATTACTTCGGCCCCCCGGTCTTTGTCTATTCCCTCCGGCAGGGCATCGAGGATGGATTCCTCGCTCCCTACCGTGTCATCCGTGTTGACCTCGATAAAGATCTGAGCGGGTGGCGGCCGACAAAGGATCAGAAGGACAAATACGGGAATCTCATCGATGACCGGCTCTACAACCAAAAAGACTTCGACCGGGTTCTTGTGCTCGAACAGAGGACTCGTCTTGTTGCCCGGAAGGTCTCCGACTTCCTCAAGATGGTCGACCGGTTTGCAAAAACCATTGTATTCTGCGAAAATATCGACCATGCGGAGAGGATGCGGCAGTATCTCGTGAATGAGAATTCAGATCTCGTTACTGAACATCCACGGTATATCGTGCGGATTACCGGTGATTCTCCAGACGGAAAGGCCGAACTTGACAATTTCATTATGCCAGACAGCAGGTTCCCTGTCATCGCAACCACCTCCCGACTCCTCGGGACGGGTGTCGATGTCCAGACCTGCAAGCTGATCGTGATCGACAAGCGAATCGAGTCCATGTCGGAATTCAAGCAGATCATCGGGCGCGGCACCAGGATCAATGAAGAGTTCGATAAGTACTACTTCACTATCATGGACTTCCGAAAGGCGACGGAACATTTTGCAGACCCTGACTTCGATGGAGAACCCCTTGATGGTGGTGGCTACATCGGCCCGATCGACGATCCGAAAAAGAAGAAGCCGAAGGAACGTGAAGGAGTCAGGTACGTGGTCGGGAATGTCCCGGTTACGGTCGTCGCAGAACGAGTCCAGTATTTCGGGGTGGATGGGAAGCTCATCACCGAATCACTCACCGACTACACGAAGAAGAATGTCACCCGGCAGTATGCGACCCTCGATGCGTTTCTCAATTCCTGGACTCATGCCGAACGGAAGCTTGCCATTGTTAGGGAACTTGAAGAACAAGGGGTTATCTTCGAAGCGCTTGAGACCGAGGTCGGGAAACAGTTCGACCCGTTCGATCTCGTCTGTCATATTGTCTACGGACAGCCGCCCCTCAGTCGGAGGCAGCGTGCGGACAAGGTGAAGCGGGCCTCCTACTTCGAGAAATATGGTGAGAAGAGTCGTGCCGTTCTCGAAGCGATTCTCGAGAAGTATGCGGATGGGGGGCTCGAGGACATCGAGGACATCCAGATCCTCAAAGTCGATCCGCTCTCACGGTTCGGAACCCCTCTTGAGATCGTCCAGGATATCTTCGGTGGAAAAGGGAATTATCTGACTGCTATCCGGAGGCTCGAACAGTGCCTCTACACCGCGGAGTGCTGAAGGAATGAATGCGGTGATATATCCGAGCGAGGTGTGCTGATGGCGATTTCCTCGACAATCAAAGCCATCCAGGACATCATGCGCAAGGATGCCGGGGTCGATGGGGATGCGCAGCGGATAAGCCAACTCGGGTGGATGCTCTTCCTCAAGATCCTCGACGACCGAGAGAAGGAATACGAGCTGCTCCGCGAGGATTTCACATCGCCAATCCCGGAACCCCTTCGGTGGAAAAACTGGGCGAATAATCCCGAAGGGATCACAGGCGACGACCTGCTCGCATTTATCGACGGGAAACTTTTTCCGACGCTCAAGGACCTCCCGGTCGATGCGGGATCGAATGGGTCGGGATTTGTCGTCAAAAGGGTCTTCGAGGACTCCTACAACTACATGAAGAACGGGACTCTCATCCGCCAGGTAGTCAACAAGATCAATGAAATCGACTTCAACAGCTCACACGACCGCCACCTGTTCGGAGATATCTATGAGAAGATCCTGAAAGATCTCCAGAGCGCCGGAAACGCCGGAGAGTACTACACTCCGCGAGGCGTGACGCAGTTCATGGTGGACATGATCGCACCCACGCTTGGCGAAGTGATTCTCGACCCGGCCTGCGGGACCGGGGGCTTTCTCACCGCCTCGATCGAAGCCCTGCGCAGGCAGGTCAAGACCATTGAGGACGAGACGCTTCTACAGCGATCCATCAACGGGGTGGAGAAGAAGCCGATGCCTCACCTGCTCTGCGTCACAAACATGATGCTCCATGGAATCGATGTCCCGATCCGGATCCGCCACGACAATACCCTTGCCCGGCCGCTCCGGGACTACTCGCAGAAAGACCGCATCGATGTCGTGGTCACTAATCCCCCGTTCGGTGGAATGGAGGAGGATGGAATCGAATCGAACTTTCCCTCGGCCTTCAAGACCCGGGAGACGGCCGATCTCTTCCTCGTCCTCATCATCCACCTGCTCAAGGACGGAGGGCGGGCTGCGATTGTCCTTCCTGATGGAACCCTGTTCGGCGAAGGTGTGAAGAGTCGGATCAAGGAGAAACTCCTCACGGAATGCAACCTCCACACCATCGTCAGGCTCCCGAATGGTGTGTTCAGCCCCTATACCGGAATCAAGACGAACCTCCTCTTCTTCACAAAAGGCAAGCCGACAAAGGAGATCTGGTTCTATGAGCATCCCTATCCGGAAGGATACAAGTCCTACTCGAAGACGAAACCTATCCGGATCGAGGAGTTTAAACCGGAGAAGGTCTGGTGGGGAAAAAGGGTTGAGAATGAGCATGCCTGGCGAGTTCCAGTCGAGGACGTTGTAGCGAATAATTACAATCTTGACATCAAGAATCCGAACGTTGCAGTGGATGACCACGGCGATCCTGTGGAACTGCTCCGTGAGTATGAGAAGGTCCAAGCTGAGGTAGAGAAGACCCACGAGGCACTGAAGCGGGAGCTGATGGTATCGCTCGGGACACCGTCCAGTAGGATGAAATGAGCACCGATCTCCTTTCCCAGAATTTTACGACTCTTGTTACAGCGCCGCAAGGGATTCCCCGGCTTCGGGAACTGATTTTACAGTTAGCTGTGCAGGGAAAGCTGACGACGCAGGATCCGGCGGATGAGACGGCTGGGGTATTATTAAAAAGGATCGAGAAGGAGAAGACCAGATTAATTGTCAATGGGGACATCAAACGAACCGATTCATTTCTTGAGGTCGCTACAGATGAATACAATTATGAAATTCCAAATGGATGGAAATGGACGCGAATAGGAAATCTTGTCGCGAATTCAAAGCAGGATATTGTTGATGGTCCATTTGGTTCTGACTTACATTCGAATGAATATGTAGATTTTGGAGTTCCAGTTATACGATTACAGAATGTCCAGAGAAATGAGTTTATCAATAAAAATATTCGATTTATAACATCTGAAAAGGCGGAATATCTTTCAAGACACAATTTCGTTGCAGGAGATATTTTAATTACAAAATTAGGTGATCCAGTAGGGAAAGCTTGTATCGTACCGGATTATCTAAAATATGGAATCTTTGTTGCAGATATTATCAGACTTCGTTTGAATTCACAATTTTTAGATGCTCGATACATTAACTTCATGATAAATTCTCCGTTTATCAGTTCGAAATTCAATGGATTAATTAAAGGAATCACGAGGCAAAGAGTAAATTTAACAAAAGTCCGGGAAATGGTAATCCCCCTCCCACCTCTCGCCGAGCAGCATCGCATTGTCGAAAAAGTCGACCGCCTCATGGTGCTCTGTGATACTCTTGACGACCAGCAGCGTAAAGAGCACGAACAGCAGATCCGGCATGGGACGGCTGCTTTGGCGGCGCTCCAGAATGCAAAGGATTTAGAGGAAGTGGAGAAGTGGTGGAGGCATATTGCAAAAAGATTTGATTTGATTCTCAACTGCCTCGAAAACATTACTGTGCTAAGAAGTACGATTCTTCAGTTAGCGGTTAAGGGCCAGTTAGGGACAAATGATCCAACTGAAGATTATGCCGGAATAATTTTAGAGAGAATTAAATCTCTAAAAGGGGATGAGGACCCTGCAACATCAATCGAAAATGCATGTATTAAAAAATACCAGATTCCAAAAAATTGGATTTTGTGTAGATTAGGTGATATTTTAATTTTTGGACCAAAAAATGGAGTGTCCCCGGTTCCTGTTGATTTTAAAACCTCTACGAAGAGTTTGGCTTTATCTGCAACATCTTCGGGAAAATTTCTACCCCAATTCTATAAATATATAGATCTTGAATTTGAAGCGGATTCGCATATCTGGCTCTCGAAAGGCGATATCCTTGTCCAAAGAAGCAATACTGAAGATTATGTTGGAATTGCAGCAGTTTATGAGGGAAATCCTAATGAGTTTGTTTATCCAGACTTAATGATGAAGATAGTAATTCACCCTAATATCGATTATAAATATATTCACATATGTATCAATAATCCAATTTCTCGAGAATTTATTAGAGATCGCGCTGTTGGAACTTCAAGTTCAATGAAAAAAATAAATCAAGATATTCTAAGGGATCTCTGTATTCCCCTTCCCCCACTTGCCGAACAGCACCGAATCGTTGCAATGGTTGATGCGCTGATGGCTCTCTGCGATAAATTGGAAGCACAAATCCGGGAACGGGAAGCAGCACAAGAGCGGTTCGCAAAGGCTATAATCAACAAGATAGTAAATGCACCTATCTCTACGGTTCAAACCTGATATTGGCCGCAATCCATTTCAACCAAGTCTTTACCGTTGATGCTCTCCGGCGCCGAGTAACCTCGTTATAACGGGTATCAAACCGTTGAATAGTATCCGCAATCTCTTCAAAGTGAATAGCGTTCACATCAAAACGGGAATCCCTTAATATTTCAATGGAACGCCGGAAAGTCGGTCGCTTGAGCAACTGATTGAACAATATTGAATTCCTAGACCGCCGTGTACGACAGCGTTTCAACTCTCCACCAAGCTCTGTTAAAGAAAATTGGCTGCTCACCTCTCCTCTGTCAAGAAAGCCAAGATAGATTGCGGCGTTTGCATAGTAATCCCCCTGCCGTTCGTCAAATTCAAAATAGTCTGCGATACCCTCCTTAGTGCTCACCTCGTCGTTGAACGACACGACCAGGTCAATGATCTTATCCAGGTCGTTCGCCTGGGGGAATGGTACAAAGTCAGGTTCAGCTGCTTCAACCAGGGTTGCCTGAGCCAGGGCCTCGAAATGTATGGCCAATATAGGATCTTCATCAACCGAATAGCACTTCGTTTTGATGATTTCCATGTCACCATATTGTTCACCGAATCGGAATTGGAACAGGTAGAACAATCCGTTCGAGAAAACGAAAAATATCGGGATTACCTGCTTCCGGGTTTTCTGGGACCAGTCTTTCCAGGGAAAGAACAACTGGCGGATATGGAAATCTTCCCGCTTTCCGAGTTTCGCCTCGATAAGGTAGATACCTCTGGATCCCTCGTAGCCCGAGTCGATTTCGATTTGAACTCCCTCAATCGTAATGGCAGGACCTTCTGGCAGTGTTACCTGAAATGATCCTGACCGTGACTTCCCCCGAATTGTAAGTCTGAGATTCGTTTCACCGGTGAAACTTTTCAGAACCGATACGATATTGGCATAATCGATTGCCTGGAATTCACTGCTGATCGTCCCGAGGTTGAGTGTTTCAATCGAATCTACGGATGATTCGGATGCGTGGCGTTCAACCGGGAGGGGTGATGAACCAAAATCGAATGAAAAATAACTCCTTTTATGAGGATCTTTGAAAACAACATACTCGCCGTTTGTCGTCGGTAATATCGAGAGGTGGTTTCTCCGGAAGATTTCTGGCCGGGACTCGAGTGTGTCCTGCTTCGCCATTAACCTCGGCTCTCTCTCTCCGACCATTTTGAGGGTTGTGGCGGAGATGAGGACATACCCATGCGAATCGATTGAATCGAGAAGCTTTAGTTCGTCAAAGACCTTGTTCCAGGCCGCATCATTTTTCGAGGTCATGCGATCTTAATAATTGGTGACAATAATCTCCTGTATCTCTCCTCGTTTTGTTCCGTCGCAATTGATTACTCGTTTGGCCGGGACCCGGTCAATATGGTAGTCGCTATAGAGTATATCGAAAAAGTCGTCATTCGGATTGATATTCTTCGGATCGGAATTACTGAGGAGCAGTTTCGCACCCTTCTTATCGCATTTCACAAAAAATTCGGCAAGTCTTTTCTGTTCAGAATCATCGAAACCTCCTTTCGAGTATTGGGTGAACGATGAGGTCTCGTTCAACGGCCGGTAGGGAGGATCGAAATAGACGAAGGATTTTTTCGAGATTTTTGAATTAGAATCTGTGAAATCTCCCAGGTGTATTGTAGTATTTTGCAAAATCTGAGAATCGACTCTTAAAAGGTCCGCGTTCAGTATTTTGGGGTTTTTATAGCGGCCGAATGGGACGTTGAACTCCCCCTGGAAGTTCACCCGGTACAGACCATTGAAGCACGTTTTGTTGAGAAAAATAAGCTGCGAGGCCCTTTCAATCCATTTCTTCTCGTATTTGTGGAAGTTGATGGATGGCTTGGCATGGTTGAATTCGTCACGGATATGATAGAAATATTCCTTCTTCCCGGATTCATCCTTTGAAAAATATTCCTTTGAGATGCTGTCGATGTGATCGATCAGATCCTCTACTTTGTTCTTCACCACTGTATAGGCAAGAATCAATTCTTCGTTAATATCGTAGATATGGCATTCCTTGAAATTGAATATGCTATTGAAACAAAAGAAAACGGCTCCACCTCCAACAAATGGCTCAACAAAGACCGGTAATTTCCCTTCTTTGAGCTCGGGGGGGATACGTTTTGTGAACTCTTCCAGGAGTTGAGTTTTGCCACCAGCCCATTTTAAAAAGGGTTTTGCAGACGATTCAACCATGCGATGGTTCCTGGTTCTTTCTTGTTATTCTAAGATATAGATTCCAGTGTTTTAAGTTGTACCGATGGGGAGCGAAAGTATAGATAAGGCCTTTCACCCGCACACTTCCCTGTATCGTGGATGGGGATGTGCGCCATGCATGATGTGCACATTATGTTGTGAGACATTGTGGCGCCATTGTGGCATACAAATTTCATTGTGCGACATGGGTGACGCACAATCCGGGAATCTCACCCGCACACTTCCTTCACCCTCTCCGGCTCCCACCGGAGTGCGATCTCCCTCGTTCTCCCGTTCATGCTCAAGTGGGAGAGCTCGACAAGCCGCATCTGGTCGAACTTCCTGAGTTTGTCGTAAAAACTTGTGTAGCTCATCTTCATATTCTCTGTCGCCGCCTCGTAAACTGCGCCCGTTGAAAGGTATGACTCGGTCTCGACCGCCATGTCGGCGATCATATAGAGCAGGGACCGCTCGGGAGAGGTCAGGGCCTTGACCGACGCCGAGAGCTGGACATACTTGGAGATCTCGTATGCAGTGAGCACGTCGTCTTCCTGGATGGACATTCTTCCCGCTCGTTCGGCGAGCAGGGCGCTCTGCTTCACCAGGTCCAGCCCGACCCGCATGTCCCCGCTCCGCATGGTCTGTTCGACAACGATGTCGAACAGTGCGTCAGATACGACGTTCGGGTAGAGGCCTTTCCGGATCCGCTCCTTCAGGATCCCGGCGATCTCCTCCTCCGTGTAGGGGGGAAAGAAGATCTCCCTGAGCTGGAGGACCGACAGCACGCCTGAATCCAGTTCCTGCGGGAGTTTCACGTCCATGTTGCTCATAGGGAGGATGACGCCTGCTCTCGCATTCGGGAAATCCTGGTGCAAGCGGAGGATGGAGAAGAGGACACCGTTTAACGTGTTGTTGAAGAGGAGGTAATTGGCGTCGTCAAGGCAGACTGTGACGACAATCTTTCTTTCGCTCAGGATCCGCCCCACTTTTTCGATCAGCGTGCGCACGGGAGTCCCGGTCGGTGGCGCCTGCTGGCCATTCAATGCCCCGTACATCTTCGCGAAGATGCCATACTTCGTGTTCTCGGTCTGGCAGTTCACGTAGACCGGGACCAGTCGCCGAGTCGTCTCTTCCACCTCGGCAAATATCCGCCGGACCGCGGTCGTCTTCCCGGTCCCGGGTAGCCCCCGAAGGGCGATATTCAGCGGCCGGCGACCGTGCAGGGCGGGCTGGAGGGAGAAAGCGATGTCTTTCAGCTGGGACTCGCGGTAATTGAACTCTTCCGGGACGTAATCTATCTCGAACAAATCTCCGTTGCGGAAGAGCGTCTCGTCGGAATAAAGGTATTTCTTCATCGTGACCGATCAGTCTCAGCCTATAGCTGATATAGCCTTGAACCGCGGGAACTGAAAGTGAGCCCTGATAAAGATTTCAGTCTCTATCGGATGACTTAATAAACGGAACAATTTTTTATCGTGAATCTAAAGGGGAATGAAGGAGGTTATCATGGCCCAATTTTTAGACACCACTGCGGTATCACATGAATTGACCCAGCTCATAAAGAAAGCGGATGAAAAACTCTATTTAATCAGCCCTTATTTACAAATCGCCACTGCATTGAAAGATTTAATCCGGGAAAGGGATTCTCGTAAGATAGACATCCGCGTGGTGTATGGCAAACAGGATAAATTGAATCCGGAAGATCTTAGCTTTCTCCAGGAGCTATCTAGTGTAAAGGTCTCCTTTTGTGAGAATTTGCATGCAAAATGCTATTTAAACGAATCAACGGCAATCATTACCTCAATGAATTTGTACCAATATTCCCAGCAGAATAACCGGGAAATGGGAATTAAGGCTGATAAGGCAACTGATAATGAGTTGTACAATGAAATTGTTGCGGAATCACGCAGAATTATCCAAACCAGCACCGAGCCACAATTCATCGTGAAAAAGAAGACACCTGAACCAACAGCCCCACAAATGCAGAAGAAGCCAGCTTCTCAATCTGGGTTTTGCATCCGTTGTAAAACCACTATACCATTAGACCCTGCTCATCCACTATGCTCAACTTGCTATCAATCGTGGGCAAACTATTCGGATCCGACCTACCGTGAGAAACATTGCCATGTGTGTGGTAAAAGTTCACAGACATCATATGCGAAACCAATCTGTTATGATTGCTTCAAGAAAATGACAAAATAAATCTTTTATGCACGATTTTCTCTCATTTTTATTTTGATACAGTCACGCCCAAATACTCCTTCCCCTTTATATACTGGACGTCTATCCGAAATCCCGGGAAATCAGTAGACATGGAGTATCAGCAACATGGCAGACTTTGTCCAGAAGACCATCACCAAGACCGCCGTGCGGAACCTGACGACCCCGATTGCGAATGCCACCGCATTTGCCGCAATCCCGGCCTCCGTCATCAGTACCAACCCGTTCGGGTGCACCTCCTACGAGGTGGGCGGCGTCACGATCGACCCGGTCGTGAAGACCAAGGAGAGCTACGGGACCCGCGTCCTCTACCAGGATGACGACGGGAAGACCACCGGCACCCTCAGCGTGCGTGCCCCGTCCACTGCGGCCTTTGCCACCATGAAGAGCGAGATCCTCGGCGACGCCGAGATGACCGCGGCCATGGGCGGCGACCCCGTCAACGATGGAGAGCGGGAGACCTACTCCCTGACCCTGAAGTGCCACGACCCCAGCGGTGAGACCTACTTCGTGACCTTCACCCGCACCGAGGTCCGCGTCAGTTCCTACGAGGATGACAGCATCCTCGCGCTTGTCGAGGCCTGGGCCGACACCGTGCCTGCACTGGCCTGAAGACCAACAAACAAATTTCCCTTTCCAGGGAGGGAGGGACCATGGATGAAGGATTCCTGTTCCTCCTCGGCGTGTGCCTCGGCGGCCTGATGATGCTCTTTGCCATCCTCAGGGTGATCGCCGGGATGCACGACCAGATGGAGCAGAACCTGCGGAAGCGGTGAACCCTTTCCCGCTTCCTTTCGCCCGGGTTGCCCTCCCCCTGGAGGTGAATTCCATGGAGAACGAATTAGTCCAGATTTTTGAGCTGCTTGTGGCGCTAGTGGCGGCCATCGTCGCTTACTGGCAGCACCGGCAGAAGAGCCAGGCAGTCGAGGCAAAGGAAGAGGCCCTTGTCGAGAAGGAGATCGCCGAGGCCATGCAGTGGGCCGCGGAGTCGCAGAAGAACGATGTGGTGTCCTACTTCGACCCTGCCGACGACTCGGTGACCAGGCCTCCGGAGGCGGTCCCGGCCAGGTCCTGGAAGATGAGCGATGAGACCAAGCGGTGGGTGACCGTCGGTCATACCCCCGATGAGCAGTCCTCCCTGCTGAAGCAAATCGTCGAGGCAGAAGAGCAGAAGAAGATGCGGTACTTTATCTCAGTGCCCGGGTGTTTTTACGAGGTGGAGTATGGGCTGCTGAAAGGAGGTGGGAGGGGGACGTGAGTCCCCTTCCAATACTATATGATTTGGTTTTGAATTGTCATGATCCGATTGTCGGACAAGATTCCTTATAGGAGGCCAGGGATATTCAAAGGATATCTACATATATCGAACCAAAGGGATTCTCACGAAATCTTTTCCCCCCACTCCCGCTTCTCAATGGATAAAGGAACCAATAAATTGATCTCTCTGTAGATTCACGTAATTACTATCAAGTGAATCGGGAAATGTCAAGCACCAGCTCGACAAAATCAAAGACCCCCTTGAATAATCAACATCGGTTTAGCGGAGCATCGGCTGTAGATTTGTTCTGTGGTGTCGGGGGCCTCACATATGGTTTGATCGAGTCCGGGATTCCTGTAAATGCGGGATTCGATATAGATGGCTCTTGCAGATACGCATTCGAAAGCAACAACAGGACCCAATTCATTGAACGCGATATCGGCAAATTGACCACTAAAGATGTTGCGGACCAATACCCAGAGGATCATTTTAAAATTCTCGTCGGTTGTGCGCCATGTCAGCCATTTTCCACCTATGCCCAAAGATACAAGGACAAGATCAAAGACCATCGATGGAACCTTCTCTATTCATTCGCCAGGATAATTCGTGGAATCGAACCTGAAGTAATATCTATGGAAAATGTCCCATTTCTTTCAAAACACGAACCCTTCTTCGAACTCCTCGCAACCCTAAAGAAAATGAAATACAATGTGACATACCAAAACATCCATTGCGAGTCATATGGAGTGCCTCAAAAGAGGACAAGATTGGTCCTTCTCGCATCCCGGATTGGGCATATCGATATCATTCCTCCGACACACGGACCGGACAATTTCATGACGGTTAGGGATGCCATAGGGCACTTGGAGAGAATTGAGGCGGGGGAATTCTCAGAGGATGATCCTCTCCATAGAGCCCAGAGATTGTCCGAATTGAATAAAAAACGTCTTCTCAGCTCAAGACCTGGTGGTTCCTGGCGGGATTGGGATCCGGATTTGGTCTGTCCTTGCCATATGAAAGAATCCGGATCATCCTATGCATCGGTCTATGGTCGTATGTCCTGGGACGAGCCGTCTCCAACAATAACAACGAATTTTTTCAATTATGGCTCGGGAAGGTTTGGCCACCCAGAACAACTCCGTGCCCTCTCTCTAAGGGAAGGAGCAATCCTGCAATCATTCCCGGCCGATTACCAGTTCAGAGACCCCAAGGAACCCGTTCAATTCAAAAGGATAGCGACGCATATCGGCAATGCGGTCCCTGTAAGACTTGGAAGAATTATCGGAGAAAGTGTTATCAATCACCTCGAAGGTTGTCTCAATGCCTGAACCGAAATACAAGATGCGGATGAACCTGAATGTCCTGAACCATCTGGGCATCAATCTTTATAGCAATGTCCCTGCGGTCCTTTCAGAAGTCGTCGCCAATTCATGGGATGCGGATGCGAGGAATGTCTCGATAGATATCGGAGCCGATAGAATCATCATAATTGACGATGGCTGTGGGATGGATGCCGAAGACATCAATCAAAAATATCTCCATGTCGGTTATCAAAAAAGGGAGATTGAGGGAGGGAGAACTCCCGGCGATAGGAAGGTGATGGGGCGGAAGGGCATCGGCAAACTCTCGCTCTTCTCGATTGCCAGCATAATAGAAGTCCAGAGCATGAAAGGTGCGGAAAAAAATGGTTTCCTGATGGACGCGGAGGAAATCGAGAGGAGAATAAAGGAAGGTGGCCCGACCGAAGATAGTGGCGTTTACATTCCTGTTCCTTTGGCGGAAGCGGCAATGAGCCTGGACCACGAAGGGACTCGGATCGAGTTGAGAGATCTGAAGAAGAATGTGGGCCATGCCCCAGACGCCCTCAGGAAAAGGTTGGCCCGGAGATTCAGTATTATCGGTGAGAAAAATAATTTTTCTGTGTCAGTGAATGGAAATTCGATAACTATTGCCGACAGGGATTACTTCCACAAAGTGCAGTATCTATGGTATTTTGGAGAAGAAAGCAGGGAATATTTCGAATATTGCAACCAGGAAAAGCTGAAGAAAGACACCTGCCGGTCGAATATGATTACAATTGAGGGAGATGAATTTCCGGTGGCTGGATGGATCGGCACTGTGGAGAATTCGAAGGAACTCAAGGATGGAGACGACAATCTCAATAAGATCACGATCCTTTCCAGAGGAAAATTGGTACAGGAAGATATCCTCGAAGAGTTCAGCGAGGGGGGTCTCTATTCAAAGTATCTAATAGGGGAAATCAATGCGGATTTCCTCGATATCGATGGAAAAGAAGATATCGCGACGAGCAATAGGCAGGAAATCAAGAAAGAGGATCCAAGATATATAGCGCTGAAAAAATGGGTATGGGCGGAACTCAAAGAAATCCAGAACAGTTGGACCAATTTCCGTACCGAAGCTGGGGAAGGAAAGGCCCTTGAGATACCACCAATCAGGGAATGGTATCAAGAATTGCCGCCCGATCATAAAAAAGAGGCAAAAAAATTATTCGGAAAAATCAACCAGCTCAGTCTCGACAATGAAGAAGAAAAGAAGACTTTATTCAAATATAGCATCATCGCATTCGAGTCGTTCAAGTACAAGAACAATCTCCAGGCTCTCGAAAATCTTAAACCTGAAGATATCGCGGTTTTCAGTGATCTTTTTTCAGAATATGATGATATCGAGGCGACTCTATATTATCAAATTGTCAAGGAACGACTGGCTGTCATCGAAGCACTTCAGGAAAAAGTCGAGGGTCGTGCAAAGGAGAGGATTCTCCAGGAACATATCTATAGGCATCTTTGGCTTTTGGATCCGCATTGGGAACGGGCGACAGAAAATGCCTATATGGAGCAAACAGTTACAAAAGAGTTCGGGGAAATCGATGCTGGACTGAGTGAAGAGGAGGCGACTGGTCGAGTGGATATAAAATATAAGGAGAGTTCAGGAAAGCACATTATCATTGAGCTGAAAAAAGCCGATGTCGTGATTGATCATAATGATCTTGCAAAACAGGTCTTAAAATATAAAAAAGGACTCAAGAAATGCCTTGCTGCTGTTGGTAGGGAACGCGAGCCTATTGATGTTGTCTGTGTCCTCGGAAGGAAATGCAAAAATTGGACCGGACCCGATGACGAAAATGAAGGGAGGGAAAGTTTGGAAAGACAAGGGATCAGGGTCATTCTTTATGGTCAGCTGATCGACAATGCCTATCGGGTCTATGCTGAATTCATTAGAAAACATAGTGAGTCCGGAAGAATACACAATTTCATTCAACGTATCGACGAATCATAACTATAGTTCTTTATTCGATTCCTTGATGCCTCTTAATTCTTTTTCAATACCAAGAAGGAAAGCCTCCCGCGTAGATGGATTTTTGATTTGGCACTCCCAGATGACGATGACATTCCACCCCTGCTGTTTCAAGTGTTGGATTTTAAGGTCATCCCTCGTCCGATTCTTTTCAACTTTCTCATACCAGAATTCATAATTTGTTTTGGGGTATCTGAAGAGTTTGCATCCATCATGACCATGCCAGAAGCACCCATGGATGAAGATTGCTGTCCGGTATTTCGGTAAAACGATATCGGGAGATCCCGGATATCTTGAATCATTGATCCGATACCTGAATCCTCTGGAAAAAAGGAATTTCCTGACGATAATCTCTGGTTTCGTATCTCTGCCTCTTATCCTAGCCATCAATTCGCTTCGGGCTTTTTTGGTGATAGTGTCCATGCTGCGATGAGAATGTACGGGCTTGATCTAACCCGCCGCAATACAATATTGTTGTCCTTTATTTACAAAAACACAATATACCATCCAACGGTCGTTTATAATCGCTTTTAAGTGGAATATTGATCTCGTCGAACAACCGATTTCCATAGAAACTGAAAAGGAGACAAACGAGAAGGGACACAGGACATTCCGCTCTTATTGGGATACAGGGCATTTTTATTGGCAACCAGTCATGGTATTTCGGAAATTTATCGCTATGGCGACCTTTGAACTCCTTGACGATTTGTACATGCCAGTAATTATGACAGGAAGAATCTTCGTCACATCCTTCCGGTCCTTCGAATCGAAAGCCGAGATAACAGGGTTGTTCTTTGCCATTATCAGGATATCTGAATACAACAATATAGAAAGTAACATTTGATGGAGATTCGCCAAGATCGCACTTCAGTGATAATATCGGTATTGTTTTCGGATCTTGAGTGAGAGGGGGCAAATATAGGAAATCGGTCGATTCCAAAAAGTTTGTGTGGGTCCCCACCTTGACATTCATCAGATTGATTATTTGATCTTGGTTTTGGATAGGATTAAACACAGAAAACAATCTGTAATAGTCATCGGGCAATTGATGAGTATGGACTAGGTGCTGTTGCATATCGAACAACTTTAAAAGGATTTCCTGTATTTTGTAATAGTCTTCTTTCATTTTCATTCCAATTACTACATCGAGAATCGCACCCGCGGAGTGTAATCGACTCCATTAAAAATTCGTACATACCTTCTGATATATGGCGATTCCAATTCAGCAAGGAATTCTCGACATTCTTCTTTCCGATGGAAACTCGAACTGTCCTCACAAAAAACAAATTCGGTTGGTTCTCGTGTCCAGGGATCGGTCACCTCCTTGATGTCCTGACAATTTATCAATTCATTCAAAAACCATGCAGGCCGCGACAGCCAATGATCCTTTTTGAACCGATATTCTTCGATTTTTTCATGATCCATCCCCATTTTATCGGGTTTTTCGAATGTTGTCGTTTTATTCCATGTTTCCGTAGTAGAATGATCGCCATCCAATAAACTGGGGTATCGTTGGACCAGGTGTGGTGCATCGATCAGAATGTTTTGACCTGGCAATACCAACTGTTCAAGCCATTTGGAAATTCGTGAAGCAACCACCAATGCTTGGATATTTTCCTCCATATTGTCGATAGCGTCTTTTCTAGCCAAGCCATTTCCAGATTGTGTCAAAAATTCTCTAAACGTCGTCTTTTTAGGTTCTGCCCCTATGAATTCGCTGACGGATCTCGGCAAGATCCCTATTACCTCTTCTGGCAACTCAAAAAAATCGAAAATCCGTTCATCCAAATTACCTTCAAGATCCCTGGTCTTTGTAACTAGATTTGATAGATATCCCAGAATATCGGGCCAGCACCAAGGTCTGAATCCATCGGGCATTCCACCCCAAAGTCCGGGATTGTCCAACTGATCGCTTCCAATATTGAAATCCGCATAGGATTCGGGATTGCCTTTGAGAGAGAGATCAAAATTGTTGGTTCCGAATTGATTCAATCCGATGATGATTCGACATTTGGAAAAACAACGGACGTAATAGGATACAGTTTCTCCTGTCAGGAAAGAACTGCTATCTGATGCCTTGACAAGGTCATAATCAATAATGAAAACTGAAATTTCATCGAATAAGGAAGATTCCACAGTCCAACTTTTTCCATTCCGAAGATCCAGTTGTCTTTTTTTCAATAAATTCAATTCTTCCAGGAATTTTCTTGATTCAACGGATTCGATATTTTTAAAATGTCTTATGATGGATTTGGATTCCTTAAGAGTCTTCAAGTACTGTTCACCGCTCCTCGTTTCATCGTCGTATATCACAATTCTACCATTGCTCATTTTGTCTCCCTCCACTTGATGGAAAAAGCGGTTTTATATCCCAATTCAGGTTTGACAAACGACACTTTACAACCTATATTGTTTGAAATTAAATTTACGATGGTGAGCCCCATTCCCGTTCCACCATAACCAAGAGCTCTCCGCTCTGGAGATATTTTCATTTTTCTCACGAATGGTTCGAATAGACTGTCGGCATCGTCAAAATCGACTCCGGAACCTGTGTCCTGAACCAAAATCTCTTGATATCCACCTTTGATTCTTGAACTCACATCGATACTTTTTTTTTCTGAATCCAGCATCGCATTGAATGCATTGATGAAAACATTCTGGAAGATCGAACTCCATTCGGGGAGCGTGGCTTTGGGCAGCAACAATTTCTCATCTAGCCGATTTGTCTCAATAGGGATCCCTCTTCCAAGGATCTTCACCTGATCCTTTATGTCGTCAATGACATTCTTCGCTTTGAATCTTTTTTTCGTCTGGAGATTGTCGGTATCTGCTAGATAGGTGAAAAGGGCGTTTGTCGCTCTCGCACTCTCAACCCAGGAAACCAGGTCGTCCTTCAAATTGAGTAATGTATCCCGGGACTCCTGATCCTTGACGGCGATTTTTTCAATTCTGTTGACGATATCATCGATATATCTGAACTGCCGTTTGAGCTCGTGCTGATAAGCCAAAGATGATATCCCGGCTGTCGCAAGGGGACCCAACAGACTGGTCCGTTTGGTTATATTCTCAGCCTCTGTCTCTACGGCAGCCGTGGCACTTTTTATTCCTTCTTGAATTTCCGAAAAAACTTTTTCTGGAATATCCTGACGGTACTTGACCAAAACTTCCTTGACTTCTTCGAATTTTTCTTTGGGGGTGTCAATATCCTTTACTTCGATTCCCTCTTCATAAACCCTTCTTGCCTCTTCGTTTGCATAGAGATCCATCGCCCAACGTATAACTCGTACGAGATCTTTCAACGCGTCATTGTCTTCGAGTCTATCACGTGTAATTAAAATCTTTAATCCATTTTCCTTGTCTTCTTTCGAAGTATTGACATTGACAACCCCGAAAATGCGTTGCAGGTTTGGTAGGAACGATAAAACCCCTCCCTGGAATTTCAATTCTTCTGGAAGAAGGTGCGAAGTGCGTGTTCTCATAGCATGATCATGTTCGATCCCTAACCAATCGTTTTCCTTTAGTCCATAATAGGGAAGATGGAACCCCCCATCATAGACATGGACTCCTCCGAATTCTTCCAGATATTTGCGTGCATCGACGACACTGATGCCGTAGGGTTGTCTCTTAGTCAAATGGAATATCCTTATCTCGAAATCCGCTTCTTTGAATTTGCAATCGGAAAATGTGAATTCATAATAATTTGTTTGTTTTCCGGTGAACTCCAACGACAGATTGAGTTTTCCACTTGTGCATCTTCCAACGAGTTTCGCATGCCAGGTATCCATCACAGCTCGAATCTGCCAATTGAATTCCTCGATCAATTTCTTGTCTGAAGACTTGAATTCAATGTCAAAATCGTTTTCTTTAATTTTAGATTTGATTTTCAATTTTCTGAAAGGGGGTTGCAGCCACCAGATTTCTTTTGCCAATCCTTTAACAAACTCATCGTTATTCCAATTATGCTTCAATCCCGTCAGTATGATTGTCGTCCCCGTTCCATCTTGTTCCTCTAGATTTCCAACATCCTCTATGGAGTATTCCACCTCGGCCTTGGTAAGATCGACAGCCCTCACCGCTTTTTCCCATTCTATACGGGCTATGAGCACTTTTTTTGGATTTTTCTCCGAAACAGTTCGCAATTCAAGTTTTTTTGCGAGGAACTGCACCGATAATCTTCCAACACCTTTTGATCCGGTCATTGGTCTTTCAAAATGTCTCGATACCCTTTGTTTTTCCTTATGTGTCGAACCGATCCGCATCCAAAAATTCTCGAACTCCTTGAAATCCATCCCGTGGCCATCATCATGGATTTCGATGAGGTCTTTTTCAGGAAATACCATGATGCTGACTTTCCTTGCATCCGCGTCATAGCCATTTTTTACCAATTCCGCCAACGCGATGTGTGGTTTGCCCACTAGCCGCTCGCCGAGTTCTTTGAGCAATGCGGCATCAATAGAAAATTGTAAAGTGGGCATTATCTCAAGTTAAAGTTCTTATTCGACTGATTTAAATGTACCTGTCTATTTTTACGTCTGGGCTGTTCGTCTTGGCCTTAGTCGTTCCATTACGTCTTACTGCTAACATTTTGAAGTACACCTCACCCCCGCCCTTGCGTCGCGCCGGGGGATAGGCGAGTATCCCCCTCTTTCCGCACCCTTCAGGCCGGGCTCCTCCTCTCCCAGAAGGAGAGGCAGTGATCGCGAGGGGTGCCCTTCGGGCCAGAATCGGTATACCGGGATCTTGCAGACCGCCCGGTTGACCTGCCGGACGGCAAAGCGGAGCGAGAGCGGAGCTGGCCGGTCGGGAGAGTCAAGCCTAGCGGTCGTCATCAGTTCCAGGACAGCTAATAACCAGCTCCACGAAGGCCGCCACCGAACGCAGTGGGGGCGTCGCCGGAGCGGAGCGATTGCAGACCCCGGACAACCTCCCGCAGGGCGAGCCTTCGATGCGAGCGGAAGCGAGCCGTGGGCGGCGCCCGGAGGGCCGGAACCTATTGCGCGGAATATGCAGAACATATACACTATGAGTAATTTGGTATCACTTTCACACCGCATGGCGGCAGTATATCATCTCTCCCGTCGATGACTATGTGGTGAGAAACACCATGCATCACAACATCACCACCTTTGAACACATCGGAAGCGTGAAGAACGCCGAGGGTGTGCTCCGCATCGACATCAAGACCCGCCAGTGCGTCATCGCAAAGACCGACGTCCAGCGCCTCATCGAGAGGTGGCCGGTCAACATCTACGACATCGCCGATGTGATCCGGACCTGCGGACAGCCAGACGCGATCGGCCAGGCATGGATCTCCCGGTCCGGCAAGGCGGTTGTGTTCCGCATCAACGGCTTCTCGTATGTGTCACCGTTCTCGCAGGTGAAGGGTATCCTCTCTGGTGAGAAGAAATATGCCCACCTTGCCATGATGGTTGAGCAGCCCGGGCAGGGATGCCCGGCAGGTGCAGCAGCACCGGCAGCAGTCGTGGGGGTCTCGGCATGAGCACCCAGGTCATCATCCAGAGCCAGGAACGCCAGCCCCTCGCGGTGGCGTTCACCTCCCACAACCTCGAATGGTTGGATACAATGCGGAGAGAGTTCAACCGGCGGTTCGACCAGGATCTCACCATCGAGCAGATTCTCGAGGGTGCGATCATCAACGAGATCTGGAACCTCTCTCGCGAGATGAGGATGAGCGAGAACCAGACATTCTCAATCGGCATACAGGGGGAGCTGTGACCATGACCCTCACATTCCCTTTTGCACACGATGAGATCATCTTCGCCTACACACGCGCCGATGCAATCAGCGACGGAGTACTTATCGATCTCCAGGAGCAGGTAGTCAATGAAGCAGGGATCAAGGTAAAGGTCGCCGTGACCCGCGTGGTGTGGGATGAATACCTGGCGCCGGACTACCTGGACGACCTCCCCGGCCAGAGCGTTGAGGGGAGGACCTGGGACCTGCTCTGGATGTTCGGGTGTGCCGCGAGGAGAAGCCGCCATGCCAGCACCATCCAGTTCCGGGTATTGTTCGTGACAATGAAGGAGGCGGAACCATCGCACACGCCTGCATTCACCGAGGACGTTCTCCTGAAAGCGGTGTGCGGCCCCGGCGACGAGGGCGAGCCGGTGATTACCATTATGCTCCCCGGGGAGGACTAACCCATGGAAGAAGTGATCGTGAAGAAGATCATCGATGGCACGGCATTCCAGGACAGCATCGAGATCGGGACGCCGGGGAAGGGCGGGGCAATCAAGGTCTATGGCGACTTTGGCCAGCCCGAGGAGTTCGAGAAGAGGATCCGGGACGCGGTCCGCCTGAGGAAGATGACCGCGGACCTCATGGAGGGGTCATGACCACCCCAAAATTTTACACCACCGAAGAAGTCGCGGAGATGCTCAAGTTAAACGTCCGGACAGTCCGGGCGATGATCAACCAGAGGAAATTGCGGGCAGTAAAGATCGGGAACGAATACCGGGTCACCGATGACCACTTGAGGAAGTTCATCGAGGACTTCGAGACGTGAGCACCGGGGAGATCTCCGGTCCGAAACACCATGCATCACCAAAGTATTCAGACCGGCCGCGGCCCCGGCTGAATAGTACATAGCCGAACTCTCATATCTCTATTCTGGTATCCTCCCTGCAGGTCCCGCCACCGCCTCCCGCCTGCCGGCCCGCGACAGCTCGCCCCCAGCGAGCCGTAACCGGGGCCGTCTTCCCACCCACTCGGTACTCTGGGATCTCTGTCCGCTCGTCGCCCCTCGACTTCGGGCTGATGCCCTCAGTAACCAGGGGCTCCTCGCTGGTCCTCAGTTCTCTGGATATTGTTGACAGTCGACCGTGCTCGACTCCACTCCCTCCGGTCCGTTCCGCTCGCACCGTCTCCCTGATCTTTCATCCCGGACTGTTGCCAACGATGACGCCCGTGATTTCGTCGCAGGCTCCTCATCACCGGCTGCACCCTCCCGCTCCTCGCGGACCGTTTCACGGACCGCTCGTCGCTGGTTGCTGGGAAACACTGTGATACAAAAGAATGCCCCAGACAAGGGTATGGCCCGAAGGGCATCCTTCATGATCACTGCCTCTCCCGTGGGGAGAGGAGGAGGCCGTCCCATCAGGGCGAGGAGCGGAGGGGGTAGCAGTGCCCCCCTGGAAGCGACGAGAGGCCGGGAGAGTGGGAACTTGCGATGCATCAGCGGAGTCGATCAGGGCTACAGCGGCCTGAATGATCACCGGTTACGATATACTTCAACGAGTCGTCGTGCGGTCACGAGTCATCAAGCGTCAAGAAGATATGTGGGATCCAGTGATGAGCACGGTACGAAGCATAGGGTGACAGTTGACTCAAATTCGAATCATTCAAGAATGTAACTTTGTTCCTGAATGCCATTTATGCCAGAATCAGATGCTATCCAAGAAAAAGGTTGAAGTGTTGCCCTAGATATCAAAATGCGAACTTCTAATAGAGATGCAGAATTTTATCAGCATGCATGCGAAAATTAGCGGAGTGAAGTTCGGTTAAAATATTTTCTTGTATGTAATTTAAGACCAACAATGAATAGGTGAATCATGGAATGGTTGATTCAACTTCAGGGCAATATTAAGGATCTAACCCTACTTAAAGATTCAGTAAACACCCCAGAATTAGAAATAATCCAAGAAGACTCTCTTTTTTACCTGAATTACAAACCGTTCGGAATAATTACCGATCACATGAAGGTCTTATCCGAAGCAAAAACAATCGTCCCTATGCTTAATGCAATTTCTGTTCTTGTTCATGGCTCTAATACTCCCATTCAGGTTTTTGATAGAGTTATTCGAGTTAGCGATGATGGAATACGTAAAGAGTTCGTTGTCGCAACTCTGACGGTTCGCTATAGAACACTTCCATATCGCTGTCAGAAAGCAGACGGTACAATATTTAAGGTTACACCTGAAAGCGTAGTCTCTGCATATTTTAATTTGGCAATGCAAAATACAGATGTTAAAAGAATTTTTGAAAGAGTTTCAAGTAATTTTGAGGCCCCGTGGAGTTTTTTTAATATATATGAAGATATTTTCGAGAATATGAATGGTGAAATCCCCTGGGTTGATGATAAAGAAATCGATCGATTAAAAGCTACGGTAAACAGCAGGAAGCTTCTTGGGATGGATGCAAGACATGGGAAGGGGTATACAAAACAGGGAAAACCTTTTTCAGATCATGATAATCCCATGACAATTCCAGAAGCTCAGAGCCTCATATGGACAATAATAATAAATTGGTTGGAATATAAAATGAAAAATCCATAATTTATCTAGGGTATAGGCACATGCGCTCTGTCCAAGTATTCCATGAGTTCCGCCTTGTGTTCCTTCACAAACTTCTGGATATCCTCTTCTTTTACCGTACGGCTTTTCAGAAGTGACTCCCCGCAGAGTGCACAGTAATCGGCGACCGGTGGCATGATTGAGTGGCAATTCGGACAAATCCGGGGCTCGAGTTTCGGGACCCGTTTCTTTTCTTCTCCCGCCTGGATGCCATACACACGCCGCAGCTCTTCGTCAATGTCTTTTCCTGTCAGGTGAGCATAGACTTTAAACATCGTAGTATGCACCGAACCCCACATCATCATCTTGATAACGCTCTCGGAGACTCCTTCGTTGATGAGGTGGGTGATTCGGGAGTGGCGGAAGAGGTGCGGGGTGACGTGCTTAGTCACGTCGGCGCGGTCGCATATGCAGCGGAGTTGTTTGATGACCCCGCCGTTGGTAAGCGGCCGCTTCTGTTCGTTCAGGAATACCAATGTATCCCCCTCTGGGTTACCGGGATAATCCGCCCGCCACTGAGAGAGGTATGCTTTTGCCATGATGATCCTGACATACCGGGGAATCCCGGTCTTGAAATTGACATTGGCGACTACTCCGGTACTGTCGAACGAGAGATCGCTCCACTTCATCTGGGCAAGCTCGCCAATCCTGAATCCCCCCTCATAGAGCATGCCGATGAGGGCCCGGTCCCGGCTCCAGCGACAGGCCGCCAGAAGTGCCTTCACCTCTTCGGGAGTAAGGAGGTCGGCCGCCTTGTGTGTCATGGTGTCCTTGGTGGGGACCTGGATCCTGCGGATCTTCCGCTCCGGGAGAGTGGAATAGTCGTTCTCGATCATCCAGAGGAGGAACTGCCGGAGGATTCGGACCCAGTCGTGCTTGGTGTTCTGCTTAAAGGGTGTGCCTTTCTGCGTGAGACTGTTCTTCATCGTGTCAATACTGGTGTAGACATCGGCAATCGAGACCTCGTGGAACGGCCCAATGAACCGTCTCCATCCGACCAGGACATAGATGAACTTGTTCGCCCGGCTGGTCCCGATGTTTGCGGCAACTTTGCGCTCGGCAATGAACTCCTTGATGAGATCGGCGTCACGTTTAGTGATCCGGTCCGATGCCAACGCAGCATCGATCGTGTGCATCCCATACTCGGGTTTGATACAAGAGAAACGGTGCGAAGATGCAACTTCGGCCCGTACGGTAGTGGCTATCGTGGAAGATACCATAGAAACGGGTCAGAAAGGATATACAAAAACTTTGCGTCCGGGATTTGAACCCAGGCTCCGGATGCCTCAACCCGGCATTCGCAGGCCTCGTCCTCCTTGTGCAGCCAATGGTCCAGATGATCTTCTCCCCGTTCACAGGAAGGCTCTCCGACAGGGTCCCTCCAGGGGACCTGGCATCCATCGGCCTCATCATCTCCGCGGCAAGTCTCCTCGGGTTCTCGTTTCTCTCGGAAGAAACACCGCTCTTTGTGGTAATACTCCTCCTTGCCGTCCTCGGGACCGGTCTTGCTTTCTTCTCCGCACCGAACACCAACGCCATCATGGGCGCGGTCTCCCGGCACCACTACGGTGTCGCATCCGCGATGCTTGCGACCATGCGCTCCATCGGGATGATGCTCTCGATGGGGATGGTGATGGTCGCGTTCGCCCTCCTCCTCGGAGACGTCGCGCTCACGCCGGCAGTGTCCGGGCCCTTCCTCACCTGCATGCAGGCTGTCTTCCTCGTTCTCTTCCTCCTCTCAGTCGCAGGAGCACTTGTTTCCCGGCAGAAGGAGACGGGCCTGCAGTTCCCTGCGGGCTGAACCGGCAGAAGGAGACGGGAAAGGTGCATGCTGCTGGGAGTCGTGAGCGCGGCGCCCCCCTGGATTCAGCTACATGCCGCTGATCCCAATGGTGTGTTGTACATAGCGTGCCGGGGACACGATGCCCACTCACATTTATCCCTTTCCCCTGATGAGTGGGCCTACGGGCGCTCTATGGCGGTTGCACATAAGGGACCACGTCGTCACCGCAGCGAATACCTTGACGAATGGAAACGCTCGTCGTCGCCATCGGCCGACCCCATCACTCCATGGGAGACGCCGGAACGAGGTGCCGGCCCGCCTTGATGCGCATAGCTCTTATCCCTGCAGGATGAGAGAATGTGCAACACAATCCAGGAGACCACTCCAGTGACCCCCCTCGATCCCTCAGATGCCAGGTGCAACGCGGTCAAATATGCCATTCTTGCGCCGAGCCCGCACAACACCCAGCCCTGGAGAGTCGCGTTCCAGGGCGATGAGAGGATCATCCTCTCAATCGACCACAGCCGGCTGATCCCGGGGTGCGACCCTCTTGGAAGGCAGGCTTTCATCTCCGTGGGGGCATTTCTCGAGAACCTGGATCTTGCCGCGAAAAATTCCGGTCTCCGTGCAGATATCGACCTCTTCCCGGCAGGGTGGCCGGACAGCCGTTTGGTGCAGGACACACCCGTCGCCCGCGTGGACCTCGTAGAGGATCCGCACATCGAGCCCGACCCGCTCTTCCTGCAGATCCCCCTCCGGCATACCAGCCGGCGCCGCTTCGAGAAACGGAAGGTCCCCCTTGATGCCGCAGGGGAGATCACCGCTGCCTACGACTTTTCCCTTGTGCCTCTCGGCTTCTCCCATGACGACGACCTCATCCACGCCATTGCGGACCTTGCCGCAGACGCGATGGAGATTGAACTTGCAGACCCGGAACGGTTCCGCGAGACCCTCCAGTATTTCAGGTTCACGGACGCGGAAGCGCACACCGCGCAAGACGGGTTCGGGCACGCCCAGTCCGGCTATGGACCGGTAATGCGGTTTTTCATAGGGAGGTTCATCCTCCCCAGGAGCAAAGCTGCCTCTTCCCCGGAGTCGTTCTCGCGCATGGCGAAGCGGAGCACCAGGGAACAGGCGGCAAGTGCGGGCGGGATCGGGTGGCTCTCGACAAAGGGGGACCACAGGGTCGACCAGGTGCGTACCGGGAGAGCCTTCCAGAGGGTTCACCTCAAGGCATGCGCTCTCGGCCTCGCGCTTCACCCGATGAGCCAGCTTCTTGCCGATTACCCGGGAATGGCAGGCCTCCGGTCGGTTCTCAGAGACCTGCTGGGCGTCCCTGATACCCAGGCGGTCCAGATGCTCTTTCGCATGGGATATGCACGTCCTGTCCTGCCTACGCCCCGGAGGAGGCCGGGGGATTTCTTCTTCCCCTGACGCGGGCACTCGTTCCCGGCAGGGGTGGTTACACCGCTCCGAGCGCAGCCTGGAGCAGGACTGCCACGGCGAGGACAAAAAGGCCGCAGAGGATGAGGGGGAACGTGTAGTTCCGGACCACCTCACCGACGCTTCCCCCGGTGGTCCGCTGCAGCAGCCAGAAATAGGGGTCAGAGAGGTAGGAGATGACGCAGGTTCCGGCCGCAACCGAGAGGATGAGGGGAACCGGGTGCATCGATGCCGCAACGGCGGTCCCGGCCAGGACCTGCGACGCGATTATGGCGCTTACCACCCGCGAGCCCTGGGCAGCCTGGATGATCGCGGTGAACGAGAACGGAATCAGGACAAGCGGCAGGGCAACCGAGATCCCGGGAAAGACTTCTTCCGAAAATCCACTGGCAACGATTACGCTCCCGAAGGCCCCTGCCCCGCAGATATCAAACAAGATGATCCCTGCATGTTTCATTCCCCGATTGAGCCCTTCGTTTCTCGCCTCCGGCGTGCCTAATACCATGGCAGTCAGAAGCCCCGCGATCATGATGCACTGGATCATGCTCTCGTGGGAGAGAGGAATGGCGAGCCAGAAGACCGGGATAGACGCAAGGATTGCCAGGAACGGGGCCCATGCCCTCCAGTGGATCCCTCCGCCGGCTGTTGTGTTCCCCGCATCCTCTCCCCCGTTCCCGCCCTTCCGCGACCTGGCCCGGAACGCAAAGACTGCTGCGCCGAGGGCAAGCAGCGAGAGCGGGACTGCGACAAGGTCAAAAATAAGCGGAGAGGTTCCTCCCGCGAGCCCGCTGAACAGGGGGATGACCACTGGCGTCGGGTAGATGAGGGTGTAGGAGAGGACGCTTCCCACCGCAGCAAGGTACAGATACTTCCTCTTCTCACCCACACGGCTCAGCCGCTCGAGCACTGGGGTAAGCATGACAAACGCGGTGATGCAGCAAGCGGTTGGAATGGCAAAGAGGTACCCGGCCAGGCCCGAGAGGGCATGAGTGTTGCTGGTCCTCTTTTCCAGGTCTGCCACCAGGCCTTCAATCTGTCCCTGCGCCTGGAGTGTCTTTGCAATGACTGCCCCGCAGAGTATAATGACGGCAAAGAGGGCAAATACTTTCCCGAGACCGCCGATGGCTGCGATTATCACCTGATCCGGCTCCATTCCAGCCAGTAACCCGTAGAATAGGGCTCCCGCCAGGAGGGTGAAGAAGGGAGGGGCCCGGACCCATATACTCATCACGGTGATGAAAATAAGGGCAAAGAGAAAAATGATCAGTTCATACTGCATGGTTACTTCCGCATTCTCGCCCGTACTTCCCGGGCCCTACCTCCGTATCTCAAAGCCGTTACCAGAATTGCACCTATCCTGCCACTCCACGTCGATATCATCCACGTGGATGACGCGGTCCCCCTCAGCCCGGACCAGGGAAAGGAACTCATCAAGGACCCCATAATCCCCAGCCGCAGAAATGGTGACGGTGCCATCGGCGTTGTTCCTCACCCAGCCCGTCACACCAAGGCGCTCTGCCTGGTCCCTCACGAAGTAGCGGTACCCGACCCCCTGGACCCGCCCTGATACCCGTGCCAGGATCTCCTTCATGCGTTCGTCCCCTCCTATGATACCAGTGTCTTTGGCCTCCCATATCCTTGGGCAGATACCGGCAGGCAACTGGCTTCCCTCCTTATTCGAAAATGTGCGCCCACAAATACTCCTCCCTCTTTTTCAGCGCCTTGCACCGGTTGAAGTAGGTCTCGCCCCAGATCCATGGCTGGTAGTTCCTGCACATCTCGGGCTTCACGGCGTGAATCCCGCATAGGTACCTGTTTTTTGCGACCCTCTTCAGGAACGGGCAGACCGGGAGGTAGCCGCCCGTGGCAGGGTCCCGCAGCTCCACCGCGTGTATACCCGAGAGGTCTCCGGGGGCAATCTCCGTGCACCGCACCCACCTCCCGTCTTCGAGGCATGCCATGAAGAACGAAAGGATATCCTCGCGGCCATCCTCCATCCACGAGAAAAGGTTCTCGAGGGTGGGCTGGATCCTGTCCCCGAATATCTTGCAGCAAAGCCCGCACTGGAGGCACTCGTCGCTCCCCCCTTCGGCAGTCATGCGGTTGTCCCCAGACTGTTCAGGATTCACAAATCCCATTGGTGGTATTGTTCTCCCGAACCCTTATCTCTCTTTCATTCCTCTCCACCGCGGTCGAGCCATCCGTGCACTGCCATTCCGGCAGATCGTGCCCCTGGATTTATCCCGTATTCGGTCCGAATGGTATGGCAATGGCATTCGACTGCAGGCAGTGCGGCAGATGCTGCATGCACCTTGGGGACTATATCGAGATCGAACGGGAAGTCGGTCCCTTCGAGTTCACCTGCTGCTCGGTCTCGTCCGGCACCACGTTTACTGCCAGGGTCGATGCCGACAAGCAGGACCTCTTTTCAGACCGCACCTGGATCAGAGAACACCCTGCTGCATGCCCCTTTCTCCGCCCTTCGGGTACCCGCATCGTCTGCACTATCCACCACACGAGCCCCGCGCAATGCAAGGCATACCGCTGCGTGATTGCCCGCATTTATTCCCCTGACGGAGTCGAGATGGGATACATCACCGGGACGCGTGCCCTCCACAGCAGCGACCCTGCGCTCAGGGCGGCCTGGGACGAAGTGGAACGGGCGATCGCTGCATGCCCGGAGGACGCCGAGAGCCGGATCGCCCCACTGCTGGCCCGGAGAGGATACCGGTGCGAGTGAAGGGGGCCAGGCCTGTTCTGCCCGGAACGCCCCCCCCTTCCCCTGAGAATACATTAATATGGCGCCCGGTCACTCCTTTTTCATGGATGTCCTGAAGATTCCAAAGATGGAGAAGCAGGAGTATGACCGGATCATTCACGAAGGCCACGTGAGCCGAATCGCCTTCCGCGGGGAGAATTTTCCCTATATCGCTCCGTTCATGTACGTATTCGATGGAAAATACCTCTATTTCCTCTCCACGAAGTACGGGCGGAAGATCGGATACTTCAGGAGCAATCCCGCAGTCTCCGTCGAGATCGAGCAATATTCGCCAGATCTCTCCACGTTCCGGTTCGTGAGCCTCCAGGGCCGCCTCGAGGAGGTGAGGGACCCTGTGATTTCCCGTGATGTCCGCGCCAGGTTCGTGGACATGATGAAGCGCCGGGGTCTTTCATCGGCCGCAATGTCCGCGCTCGGCCACTCTCCCGAGGACCCGCCCGAGAAGATACTTGAGGAGGAGCGAAACCTCGTCTGGAAACTCGTGGGCGTAAAAGACATCGTCGCGCTCAAAAACGCCTGAGAGATCCACCTTTTTTATCTCACTTTTTCGTCACCGACGACTCCCTCCACCAACAGGCATTTTCTTTGGTCTTTCGAATGCCGTGCGCATGTTTTAATCCAGGTACCGGGATACTCTACGACCATGGAAGACGCCGAGGTCTTTTTTGGGAAGGACGCCTACGCACGGCACACGGGGATCGAACTGCTCGAAATCGGACCAGGGACGGCCCGGGTCAGGATGGAGATCCGGGAAATGCATGAAAACAGCCATGGCACGGTGCATGGCGGCGCTATCTATACCCTCGCAGACGCCGCATTTGCGCTTGCCTCGAACTCCCACGGGATTCCGGCCGCAGCCATCAATGCAAGCATCTCCTACATGAAATCTGCAAGGGGCGGGTCGCTCTATGCCGAGGCAAGGGAGTTTGCGCTCAACCCCAAGCTTGCGACCTACACCGTCGAGGTGACCAACGGAGATGGCGAGAAGATTGCAATCTTCCAGGGCATGGTGTATCGGAAATCACCCCGCAGGTAGCGGGTGGAAAGAATCCGGGGGAGCGCGCGGTCGCCCTGAAATGCAGCACTCACGGGCAGCGCCAGCAGAACCCCCGGGGAGCGGCCTGGAAAAACCGATCGCAGACGATTCGGCAGAGCCTGTGTGACTCGGCCAGGTAACGGGCAGTGTCCTGCAATATCCGGGACTGTTCCCCGGGATGGAATTCAGAGAGCCACAGCCGGATCATCTGCTCCGTCGGCTCCAGGTGAAACTGCAGCCCGAGCGCACTCCCGACTGCGAGGGCCTGGTGGGGAACCTCTTTGCCCCGGCAGACCAGGTCCGCCCCGGCAGGGAGCGAGAACATCTCACCATGCAGCTGGAACGCCATAAACGAGCGAGGAACCGCGGGGAGCACAGCGATATCAATGACCTCCAGTGGAACCCAGCCAATCTCTTTCCTGCACGGTGAGATCTCTCCCCCGCAGGCAGCCGCGATCATCTGGGCGCCGAGGCAGATCCCGAGGACCGGTCGCCCCTTTGCAATCCAGGATCGGATGAGCCTCTTTTCCTGGTCGATGAAGGGATATCGGGCACCATCGTTCACGCTCATCGATCCACCCAGGACGAGGAGATGGGTCGACGTGACAGGCGGAACTTCGTGTGTTTCGAACAGGGGCACAACGGTGCTGGATATTCCTCTGGTGCGGGCGACCTCTTCAAAAATACCCGCAGGTTCCGCTTTTTCGTGCTGCAGGATGAAAAGACTTGTCGCAGTCATTCTCTACAGAAGAGGGGGCTCGGGGAGATGGTGAACCTTGTGCTCTCCGTGGAGAATTGGAGAGAAGAAAGACGATTTGCGCCTTTTTCTCGGATACGTCCCGGTATGGACGCCGCCGGCATTGGAGGCTGCCGGGAGACGCCGCCATGTTGGAGCGCGCCTAACAGGGCGATGAAACCTGCATTCGTGATCGATCGCATGGGGTTCAGTCGTAAATGAAGACCTCTTCGACAGAGACGCCAAAGAACCTCGCGATTTTGAATGCAAGCTCGAGGGATGGATCGTACTTCCCCTTCTCGATGGCAAGGATGGTCTGGCGGGTCACGTTGAGCTTCTGCGCAAGCGCCTCCTGGGTCAGGTCGTGCATGGCACGGAATACCTTGATCTTATTCTTCATCTGTCTCCCATTCCCCGTATTTTCGAGCGTAATACACGCGGAATCCAATGTAGAGGAACGCGATGCAGCAGAGCAGGATCATCTGGAGGATGCCGAAGTACCCGAGGTGCGGCTCGTCCCTTGGAAAGTCGTGCGGCAATTCCCTCGGGCGCGGGAGACCGAGTGGGGTGCTGAACCCAATGACCGCACTCCCGAGGCTGACTGCAAAGAAGAGGACCCAGAAGACCTCGAGCGTCCTTGACCCTGCCTTCTGGGTGATGAGTACCGCCCGTTCATCCTCCCTTTGGTCTGTGATAGTCATCCTGGCCACGTACAAAAGCCCGACACCCATGATGAACACTGCCGTGATGATGAGGGGATTTCGCATCACGACCGAGAGCCAAAAGAGCCCTACCTCTACAAGGCCTACAATCCCTGCCAGGAGAAAAAACGTGTTCTGTTTCATGCCGCTCAAGTGTAACAGGTATTTGACATCCCTGTCACATAAGGGTAACCTTGATGTTCTCACCCTGGTTTTTTTCATTCAACGATGTTCCGGGGCCATTCCCGGAATCCGTGCAGTGTTTCTTTCATTATTCCTGCCATCACCCACAAGACGGGTTTTTCTCACCACACGGGTCCGGTCGACAACTTGACCGCCCCTTTCCGTGTACTGGGACGCCCGTCCGGGAGAGGAGGGAAGGAATAAAGTGCCTGTCCCTACCTTACTCTAACAGGAATGCCGTTCACGGGTGGGATCTCTCTATTTACTTCCGGGAAGGATGATTCGCTCACCTTTACCGTGTTGCGGCTTTTATTCCCCGTTCTCCTCGCTTTCACCTATTTCTTCAGCAGCCTTCTTGTCCTCCCTCCTGAGAAGTCCCTGATCCTCGGAGGGCTGATGATAGTCTACTATATCCCCCCCGCAGGAAAGGAGTCCATCATCCCGCTTGGAATCGGGCTTGGCATACCCTGGTGGCTGATGGCGGCCTCACTCGCATTCCTCGATGTCATCACGAGCCTCTTTGTCATCCTCAACTTCCGGATTGCACTTCGCATTCCCGTACTTGGGCCCTGGATCTCCCGGTTTCTCGCATCAGGGGACGCCTTCATGGAAAAACACCCCTGGCTCTCCCGATGGTCGGTACTGGGCGTCGCGGGCTTCGTGCTTCTCCCCCTCCAGGGAACGGGGGGTGTCGGAGCGACGCTTGTCGGGATGATGGCAGGGCTCTCTCCTGGGAAGATCCTCCTTGCCATTGGAATAGGTGCATCGGCCGAGTGCCTGATCTTCGCCCTCGGCTCCGAGCTGATCTGGCGGTTGATCATGGAGAACCTGGTCCTCGGGCTCGGGGTCGCCCTGGCAGTCATCATCGCCGGAATCATCCTCTACCTGGCGTTCCGCCGCCGCTTCAGGGAGTTGCATGGTTGAACTCCCCTGCTGCGAGTGAAAAATAATTCATCTCTTTCCGAGCAGCCAGGCACCGAGCGGGCAGCTCACAACGCGGCAGAGCAGCATGATCAGCAGGAGGACGATCACAATGATGGCGGCCATCCCTTCTGCCTGGAGGACAGTACCGATCCACCTGCTTCCGGGGAGGAGGCGGAGATCGGCGAGATCGATCCCCGCAAGCAGGCGGGCGACGGTGGTCACGACCAGGACCGAGGGGATGACAAACCGGCAGAGAGGATGCACGACCCTGGACAGCGCTGTCCCGATTTCCCTTGAGAGCACGTCCCGTGGGACAAACCAGGTGAAGGCGACTGCCAGGAGAATCCCGGCAATCGGGAGCCCCAGTGTCCCCACTGTCTCGTCCATGAAGTCAAGTACCTTTATACCGTTGAAGGTCAGGTGAAAAGAGCTGTAGCTCAGCGCCGAGGGAAGGCCCACGGCTGCCATGAGGATTCCGAGGAGGAGCGTGGCCTTCTTCCTCGACCATCCGGCTGCCTCCTGCAGGGATGAGACACTCACCTCGAGCATCGATACCGACGAAGTGAGCGCGGCAAAAAAAAGGACGAGGAAGAATGACACGGCAAAGAACACTCCTCCGGGCATCGCGGCGAATGCCATAGGGAGGGTGGTGAAAGCGAGTTCGGCTCCCGCTGCAGGTGTCAGACCGAACGAAAAAACCAGCGGGAAGATGACGATTCCTGCGAGGATGGCGACCGCAATGTCGGACAAGGTGATGATGAGGGCGGAGCGGGGGATGTGCATCCCCCGCTCCATGTAGGCACCGTAGGTAAGGAGGATTCCGGTCCCCACCGAGAGCGAGAAGAACGCCTGCCCAAACGCGGCGCTCCACAGGAGGGGATCTGAGAGGACGGAGAAGTCCGGGGTGAACAGGAATAATATGCCCTCCGCGAACCCGGGAAGGGTGGCATTATAGAGCGCGAGGATCACGAGGATGCTGAGTGATATGGGAATGAGGACTACGGAAAGACGCTCGATCCCCTTCTGGATCCCCTTCGAGATAACCGCTGCCGTGATGACCGCTGTGAAGAGGAAGAAGAGGACAGGGAGGACGCCGCCAGTGAACGAGGCGAACGGCACAGTCTCTCCGGAAAGGGAGAAGAGTGCGTATGCCGCCGTCCACCCGGCGATGACAAGGTAATAGCTGAGCACGAGGAAGATAATTGCGCAAAGGAGCCATCCAAGCACGCGGAACTCCGCCCTCACGGAACAAAACGCGCTCACGACCGTGCCCTGGAAATGCCGCCCCATGGCAAGTTCGAGTATCATCAGGGGCATCGCGAACGCGAACACCGCAATGAGATACGGGACGAGGTATGCACCGCCCCCGTTCTGTCCCACCACCGCTGAGAACCGCCAGATATTCCCAATACCGACCGCGGATCCAATGGCTGCCAGGACAAAGCCCGCACCCGAGGACCAGTGCTCCCGCTCTGGCGTCATTCAGTGCATGTCCCCCTGAAAAGAGGGATTTGAAGGCGCGGGGCTGCAGCTCTTACGTACCCACCCCGGGGATGGAACGGGACTGTTGCCCTCGCTCTCATACTGCAACCCCTCCGCGAGATGCTGCATCTGGCATGCTCCGATGGCTTACGTACTTGAAGATCTCCATCACCACAACGACACTTGCCGCGATGACAAGGCAGAGCAGCCACTGGTCAAGCGTCACAGGCGAGAGGCTGAGCAGGTCCTGCATGAATGGGAGGTTCATGGAGAGGATGTGCAGGCCCTGCATCAGGATAACCCCAATCACGAGGAAGGCGTTGTTCCGGAGCGGCACCCTGAAGAGGGAGCGCCACTCGGACCGGCAGTTAAAGACATGGAAGTTCTCGAAGAGCACCATCAACAGCAGGAGGAGGTTTCGCGCTATCGACTCCTCGACACCGCTTCCGATCATCCACCCGAAGAAGAGGAATGCAACGACGCCTATCGTCATCCCCGAGAGCGCCGTCTCCTTTACCATCAGGCCGTTGAATATCCCTTCTTTCGGGTCCCGGGGCTTCCTCCGCATCGTCCCCTTTTCCCCTGCCTCAAATGCAAGAGCGACACCCTGGATACCGTTCGTGACGAGGTTCAGCCAGAGCAGCTGGACTGCAAGGAGCGGGAGAGGCAGCCCTGCAATAAGGGCAAGGATGAAAAGCACCACCTCGGAGAGCCCGGTCGAGATGAGGAGATACGTCACCTTGCGGATGTTGTCGTAGGCAAACCGCCCCTCCTCGACTCCGGCAACGATTGACGAGAAATTGTCATCGGTCACGATCATCGACGATGTGTCCTTTGCCACATCGGTACCAGACCCCATGGCGACACCGATGTTGGCCCGCCTGAGTGCAGGGGCGTCGTTCACCCCGTCGCCGGTCACTGCAACGAAATGCCCCCTCCTGACGAGGGTGTCGACGATCTCCATCTTCTGCACAGGGGTTACGCGTGCAAATACCCTGACCCTGTCGATCGCTTCGGCGAATGCCGGGAGATTTGGATCTCCCATCGCGCCAAGCTGCTGCCCGGTCATCACCTCAGAAAACGACTGGGCGATCCCGAGCTCGCGCGCAATGGCAAACGCGGTCCTCGGGTGGTCTCCGGTGATCATGACCACATCGATCCCTGCATGGTGGGCAAGCCTGACAGAGTCCTTCACGTCCGGCCGCAGGGGATCGATGAATCCCGCGAGGCCGAGAAGGGTGAGTCTGGGCCTGACATCGGAGAGCTCCGCATTCTGCCCGGGCGGCTCGGATAACTCGCCTTCTGCCACCGCAAGCACCCGGTAGCCATCCTCCATCATCCTGATGAGGTGCTCCTCAACTCCAGCCGAATCCAGGGGAACTACGCCTGCGGGAGTGGCCATTGAGGTGCAGTATGGCAGGACCGCTTCCAGTGCCCCTTTCACCGCAATCTTCACCTTTCCTCCCTGGGTGCCGTCGTCATCCCTGTAGTAGACTGCCGCATACATCCGTTCAGATTCGAAGGGGACGGTTGCCACCGTTCGGATCGCATTCCTGACGGCGTCAGGCTCAAGGCCTGTCTTGTACCCGAGAGTAAGGAACGCCACGTCCATCGCATCCCCGTGGTGGACCCATGTGCCGTCCTCGCGGTAGAGCGCCCCCTCGTTGCAGATGACCGCGGCCCTTGCGAGCCGGAGCACTATATCCGAGAGCGGTCCCTGCAGGGGGACTCCCTCCGCGGTGATGCGGCCGTCACCGGGGTCGTACCCGACACCATCCGCCTCGGCATACGCCCCTGGAGGAATAAAAAGAACCCGGGCAGTCTGCTGGTTTACAGTCAGTGTCCCGGTCTTGTCAGTGGCAATTGTCGTGCAGCTTCCGAGGCTCTCGACGGCAGCAAGCTTTCTGACGATGACGTGTCTTTGCGCCATCCTCGAGGCTGCGATTGAGAGGGCGACAGTGATAGCAACCGGCAACCCCTCGGGGATGGCCGACACCACGAGGGCAACCGCGAGGAAGAAGACCTCTATGGGCGGAGTTCCGCGGGACAGGGCTACGATCGCCATGACGATGCTTGCGGCGATGATGAGAATCCCCACCTTCTGGGAGAAGGCTTCCATGCGGATGATCAGGGGAGGTTTTGCAGACTCTGTCCCCGAAACTGCCTCGGCGATCATGCCTACCTCGGTCCTGGTGGCCGTGCCGGTGACTATCCCGCATCCCCTTCCGGTGACCACGGTGCTGCCGGCATACGCCATGTTGGACCGGTCGCTCACAGGGATGTTCTCATCGCGCACACCAACTGCCTTTTCGACTGCCACTGATTCTCCTGTAAGGAGCGATTCGTCAATGGCGAGGTTCGCCGCGTGGAGGAGTCGGAGATCTGCCGGGACCCGCATCCCTGATTCGAGCTGCACGACGTCCCCAATCACCAGGTCCTCTGCCGGAAGCATCTGCCAGGTCCCTCCCCTCATGACCCGGGACATCACCTGGAGCAGGCTCTGGAGTTTCATTGCACTCTGCTCGGCCTTCCACTCCTGTGCAGTGCCAATGGCGGCATTGATGATCACCACCAGGAATATGAACCCTGCATCCTTGACATCCCCTATCAGGATCGAGATGATCCCTGCCGCAAGGAGGATATAGATGAGCGGGCTCTTGAACTGGTGGAGCACGATCTCAGCGATTCCCGGCGCTTCCCGGGCAGGCAGAGAATTCTTCCCATACTGCACAAGCCGCCGGGCAGCTTCCTCCCGCGAGAGCCCGCGCCCGTCCGAGATGAGCGTCTCGTATACCTGCTCGATAGGGAGGGCGTGCCAGGGGGGAACGGGGTGGTTGATGTGCTCTCGTTCCTTTTTCATGGAATGTCACCCAATTTTCGCGTGTTCGGTTGCCATCCTGGAATGGTTCGTCCCCCGGATGTGTCCTCCTGCCATGTGCCGGCAGAAAATCAAGGCTTCTTCTTCTCGATGATCATCTCGCAGAAGGAATCGCCCCGGCACCGTGCACGCGAGATCCTGATGGTATATTCGGGGTTCAGGGCACGTATTGCGCTCATCACGTACGCGGTGCACACCTGGTTCACGTGTGACGGGTCCCTCTTCTTCTCCCGTTCAGGACGAAACATCGCACACTCTGAGAGCCGTATCACCGACTCCTCGTGGAACCCCTCAATGTACGGGGTTTCGAATGTGGGACCAAAGAGGATCACCGAGATTGCCCCGAGCGTCTGCACGAGCCCCCCTGCATCCTCCCTCGGCATCTGGTAGCGGCCTGCAATCCCCCGTATCTCCTCTCCCAGTTCATCCATCAGATATGCGGGATTATCCCTGCACTGCTGCGGATCCGCGGCCATCACCAGGTGGGTGAGCGCCTGGGTGGCGATTGCCCACCTGGTGGGCATAGGGATGTCCTTCACACGAACCATCGTCTCTTTCTCTCCTGCTCAATAGTATAAACGGAATCTCTCTTCGCATCAGGGATATCGTCCGGTGAATATAAAGCACTTTTCCGATGGAATGTCCACGGGAACAGCCATTCGCGAGGAGGATGAACCCCCATATAGTTTTACTGGGAAAATGGCTGCGCCATTTTTATGAATGCGTATGCGTGTGTCTCGAAGAAAATCATGTAGTTTTTTTGGGTGGGGAAATGAACACAGTATCTCATCGAGAATGAAGAGTGCGGTGATCCTTCACGGGACACTGGAGCCAAGTGCATGCTTTTTGTGGGATCCTTCCTTTATACGTATATATCAACGAGGATGCATTCATGGGACGACCCTCTCCCCTGATGACATCACTATAGTGAGATCGGTTCATGGAACTTGCGATATTATATGATATCCTGGTCATATTCGGCCTTTCCCTCCTGGTAGGCCTCCTCTTCAGCCGGATCCGCATTCCTCCGATGATCGGGTACATCGTCGCGGGCGCCATAGCCGGCCCCTCGGTCCTCTCCCTGATCCACAGCCCGGCCCAGGTCGACGTACTCGCCGAGATCGGCATCATCCTCCTCCTCTTTTCAATCGGCCTTGAGTTCTCGTTCCGCCAGCTCTGGGAGATCAAGGGCCTTGTCCTGAAGGGAGGGGCAATACAGGTCGCACTTGCTTCGGCTGCCACTATCGCGGTCGTGTTTCTCGCCGGGCGGCCCTGGAATGAGGCGGTCCTCCTCGGGTTTGTTGTCTCCCTCTCGAGCACCGCAGTCGTGCTCAAGGTGCTTCACGACCGTGGTGAACTTGACAGCCCGCACGGCAAGCTCACGCTCGGCATCCTGATCTTCCAGGACCTTGTCGCCATCCCGATGATGATGGCTGTGCCCTTCCTCGCGGATACAGGAAACGGGCTCTCTGAACCGATTTACCTCATGCTGCTGAAGGACCTCCTCCTTGTGATCATTCTGGTCGCCGCCGCCAAGTGGGTCATGCCCTGGCTCCTCTTCCAGATTGCACGGACCAGGAGCAGCGAGCTCTTCCTGCTTTTCGTGGTATCGGTCTGTTTCGGCGTCGCGTGGCTCGCCTCCTTTGCCGGGCTCTCGCTCGCGATGGGCGCCCTGCTCGCAGGGCTCCTCATCTCTGAGTCTGAGTTCAGTCACCAGGCCATAGGACGGATCGTGCCGTTCCGGGACATCTTCACCGCCTTCTTCTTTGTCTCGATCGGGATGCTGCTCGACGTAGGGTTCTTCTTCGACCACGTCGTCCTCGTGCTCGTCTTCCTCGCGATTGTCCTCCTCCTCAAGTTTCTGACCGCAGCCGCGGCACCGATCGTCCTCGGGTACCAGATGAGGACAATTATCCTTGCAGGGATAGCCCTTGCCCAGGTCGGGGAGTTCTCCTTTATCATCACCAAGAGCGCACTCGACTTCGGCATCCTCTCCCACGAGGTATACCAGGTCTTTTTGATCGTCGCGCTCGGCACCATGGCCCTCACCCCCTTCCTCATCGCGAGCGGCCCCTCCCTTGCAGGCTATGTCTGCTCGCACTCCCTTTTCATGAGGCTCTTTCCCGCTCGCTGCCAGTGGATCGCGCGGGAGGAACGGGTGGCCCGGTCCGGGCACCTCGTAATTATCGGCTACGGCGTGAACGGCAAGAACCTCGCACGGGCGGCGAAGATGGGCGGGATTGAATATGCTATCGTCGATATGAACCCCGACTCAGTCCGGCATGCAACACTGGAGGGGGAACCAATCATCTACGGCGATGCGACGACCGAGGGGGTGCTCGACCATGCCGGGATAGACACGGCCCGCATTGCGGTGGTGGCTATCAACGATCCGGTCGCAACACGACGCATAGTCGGGCTGTGCCGACAGAAGAACCCCGGCATATTCCTGATCACCCGTACCCGCTACCTTGTCGAGGTCCCAGTCCTCCGGGAGATAGGCGCCGACGAGGTCATTCCTGAAGAGTTTGAGACTTCGATCGAGATCTTCATGCGGGTGCTGAGGGCGTACGGGGTTACAGGGGACTCTGTCGAACACCTGGTCCGGGATATCCGTGCGGACAACTACCAGGCCCTTCGCAGCACCTCCGCCCCGCCTGTTGTGGCAGCACTTGATATCCCTGGCATGGAGGTGAGGGAGGTAACGGTTGAGGACGGGTCCCCAATCGCAGGAAAGACCCTCGGAGAGTTGGTCCTGAAGAAACGGTACGGTGTCACGGTGCTCGCGATAAGGCGAAACGGGGCCCTCATCCCGCACCCCGATGGCACCTGTGCCATGAGGGCGGGCGATGTCGCAGTCCTGACCGGGACCATTGAGAAGATAGAGGAGTCCCTCGTCCTCTTTTTGAGTCCCTGAGTAAAAGCCACGCGGGACCCTGCCAGCACCCCCGCGCTCACATCCGGGAACTATATTCCAGCTGCCCCCGTGATCACAGAAGAGTTTTCTGAACGTAACTCCCAATGGATCGGCATGGAAGGCATCATCGCCACCCCCGAGTTCCAGGTGAGCCTCCTCCTCTTCGCCGCACTCGGGGGATACCTGCTGGCATCCCGGATCAACCAGTCCGCGGTGGTGGGCATCATCCTTGTCGGGCTCCTGATAGGGCCGAGCGTGCTCGGGCTGGTGAGCTATAACGAATTTGTCCGGGGCCTGGCCCACCTCGGTGCGGTGGTCCTGCTTTTTGTCATCGGTTTCGAGTTCAAGCTCCGGGACATTCTCAAGCCTTCGTATGCCCTGATAGCACTCGTAGGGGTGATAATCCCCTGGGTCGGGGGCTATGCCACAGCCATCTGGGCCGGGATGGACTTCGCGAGCGGGCTTTTCATCGGAACCGCGCTCACCGCGACAAGCATCGCCATTACTGCAAATGTTCTCCAGGAGCTCGACAAGCTCCAGACCGGCCCGGCCAGGGCAATCATCGGGGCCGCGGTGATCGACGATGTGCTCAGCCTGGTCGCGCTCGCCATCACCGGCGACGTGGTGGCGGGGGCCTTCTCCCCGGCGGTCATCTTCTTCATTCTCCTGAAAGTCGCGATATTCCTCGTGGTCGCGGGAGCCGTCGGTATCTTCATTGTCAGCAGGTTCCTGGTAAGGCTTGACCAGACGTCATTCGTGGCAAAGTACCCGGAGTTCATCTTCATCTTCGCGATGATGTTTGCCTTCCTCTATGCGATGATCGCAGAGCTTGTGGGGCTCTCGGCAATCGTGGGGGCATTTATCGCGGGTATCTCGTTCGAGCGGCTCTCACTCCGCAAGAGCCTGGACGTAAAAGAGGGGGCGGAGTTCCTGAAGATCATCTTTGCCGCCATATTCTTCGTCTCGCTCGGGGTGGTCGCGGATATCAAGGCCATCACCCCCGAGATAGTCCCGTTCCTCGTGGTCCTGACAGTAGTTGCCATCGTCACAAAGGTCGTGGGCTGCGCCCTGCCCGCCCGGGCTGCGGGGATGTGCACCAAGGACTCCCTCATCATCGGTTTTGGCATGGCTCCCCGCGGGGAGGTGGCCATGATCGTGGCACTTATCGGGCTCGAACAGGAATACATCGGGCAGGAGGTGTTCGTGATCATCATCCTGATGAGCCTTATCACCACGCTGATCACTCCCATTGTCTACCGGAACTGGTTCTACAAGGAGGAATACTGTAAGCCGGAGATAGAGATATAAACGCTCCAATTTTTTGCCTCCTCGCTGTTTTGTGTGGGGAGACTGAATCGAGGTTGTTATCTGCAGATCAATTCAGTCACTGACTCACCGCGGGGGCGCCCCGTCGGGGGCGGCGGCGTGCATTGCATATAGGAGTGTGGGGGCGGACAGCCCCCACAAAATGTGTCCTGTTCAACAATCCTATCCACACCAGATAGCGAAGAGCCATTTTTTCAGGCAGGAACCGCCGAGGCAGGGTGGTCACTCGCCTGTGCCATCCATCTCAACAATCGCGGCAAATGACGCCAGTTGATCCGGCTTTCCGATTACCACAAGGCGATCTCCGGCATCCACCCTGAACTCCCCGTCAGGGTTGGGAATGGTATCCTCGTTCCTCCCGATTGCAATCACCGAGACCCCGAATTCCGTCCGGACTTTCAGTTCGCGAAGAGTATGGCCCGCCACGGGCGACCTTTCCGCAACCTGGAAAGTCTGCACCTCTACCTGCGGGATGCGAAGCGCGATCTCCGAGAATATTCCCCTGTCAGAAGGCGGCTGCCTGAAGACCCTGTACATGTCTTCCCGTATCCGGGAGGTTGCCCGGTCTATCGTCACCCGGGGAGCGAGGTACTTTTTCATCACCCTTGAGATGAGCTCGATCGAGGTCTCGAACTCGTCCACGATCACCTCATCGGCGCCGATCTCCCGAAGCTGGTCGATATCGCGAAGGAACCTGGTCCTGATCAGGATGTGAATTCCGGGATTCATCTCCCGGGCCATCGCGGTGATGGTCCGGCTGGAGAAGGGGTCATTCGTGACGATCGCAAGGACCCTCGCATGTTCTATTCCGGCATGGTCCAGAATTGAGGGGTTTGCCGCATCGCCGAAGAAGATGGGTAGGCCTTTCTTTCGTTCTTCCGCCACCGTATCGGGGTTCATGTCGATGACGATGTAGGGTATCCCCTCCATCTCTGCCACCCGGGCAAGGTTCCTCCCGTTCGGCCCGAAACCAACGATCACCAGGTGATCGCGATGGGTGGCGGGCAACGTGCCCGGAGGAGGTTCGGAACCTGCCTTGATTCTCTGGGGAAGGGGGAGATCACATATCCATCCGGAGATACGGGGGCCGGCGGAGATGAGGAACGGTGAGAGGGCCATAGTCCAGACAGCCACGGTCAGGAAGACCTGGGTGGAGAAATCCGAGAGGAACGCAAACTCCATTCCTGCAAGGATGAGGACGAACGAGAACTCCCCAATATTTGCGAGTGCAATCCCTGCGAGCACCGAGGTGCGGAGAGACTGGCCCAGCGAGAGTGACGAGAGCCCGGCGATCACTGCCTTGAGGATAATTGCCCCTGCGATCAATCCAAGTACAATGAGCGGGTGGGTGATCAGTATGTGCGCATTCAGGAGCATCCCGATTGAGATGAAGAAGAAACTGGTGAAGATATCACGGAAGGGAAGGATGGTGGCGAACGCCTGGTGAAAATATGGAGTCTCGGCAAGGAGAAGCCCCGCAAGGAACGCACCGAGTGCAAGTGACAACCCGATGCTCGATGTGATCCAGGTGATTGCAAGGCAGACGAAGAGGATGGTAAGGAGAAAGAGTTCCTGGCTCCTGGTCCTGGTGATGGTATCCATCAGGCGGGGAAGAAGGTAGAAGAGGAGCACGAGCATCAGGACAAGTGATGCGACAAGCGCCACCTCAACGGTGATTGCAAATTCCCCAGGCTGGATATCATGCCCCGAGAGAGCGGGAAGGAGCAGGATCATCGGGACGCTCATCAGGTCCTGGAAGAGAGAGATGCCAAGCGTCGTCCGGCTGTGCGGGCTGTCGAGCTCGCCCCGGTCCTGGAAGACCCGTAGAGTGATGGTGGTGCTGGTGTGGCATATGAGGAAACCGAGGAATATCGCGGAGGGCAGGGGGAATCCCAGCATATATGCCAGTCCCGCAGTGACAAGAATGGTGAACCCCACCTGGAGGGCTCCCCCCAGCAGGACGATCTTCTTCATGTGGTAGAGGGTCCGGAACGAGAACTGCATCCCGATGGAGAAGAGAAGAAAGATTACGCCAATCTCGGCCAGGAACTGGATAATCTCCTGGTCCTGGATAAGGCCGAGACCATACGGGCCAGCGAGCATCCCCGCGAGGATGAACCCGACGATTCCAGGCACCCGGAACTTGTTACCGAGGAAGAGAACCAGGATGGAGAGGCCAAGGACGATAAGAATGTCGAACAGGAAGACATCGACCTCTATCATGGAATCACCACCAGCTCTCCCTACCTAATTAGACGATGGAGTTCATCAGCCTGCCTGTGAATCTTGATGCCGGAAAGAAGATTTCCATGGCTATTTACACACGAGATCCCGCGTGTTCTTGCGATCCTGCCACTACCTCCTGGAAGCGACCTGTCGTGGAAGGTCGCTTTTTTTGGTGAAACACTGTGTGAGAACTACAAATTTTTTTCAGAAAAAAATACCTGGCAGTTGGAAAAAAGGTTACAGGAGTTTTGTCTCTTCCGTCGGCCGCGGCACCTTCACTACCAGGACCCGAAAGACCCCGCGGCTCTCGTTGATCCACCGGTGGGGGATCCTCGCCGGGCTCTCCACGAGCGTGTCCTTCCCGACGGTCTCTCTCTCCTGGCCGATCTCGACGATGCCCGTCCCCTCCAGTACGTAGAAGAAGACATCCACCGGGGTTGCGTGCTTTTTTAGGGATTCGCCCGGCTGGAGGGTGATCACCACCGCCACTGCGTGCGGGGAGTCGTAGACCTTCCGGGCGTCCACGTGGTGAGGGTTGGGCTGTGAGGCAGTTTCGCTGACCTTCGTGCATTTCATGACGGTGTTCCTCACACCACCTGGTGCGTCACAGGATTTATCGGTTCCGCAGACCGGCACATCTGTCCAAAGAAGAGGCTCTGGACCGCGGTGATGAACGGGAGAGTGACCACGACTGCCATCCTCTCGTTGTTCATCCTGTAGATGATCATCAGCTCCTGATCGTCGGAGAGGACGATGCCGTCGAGCCTGAAGACGGATCCCTCCTTCCTGATCTCGCTTGCGAAGATCTTCGAGAAGATCTCCTCCCTGAAGAGCGGGCAGAACTCGCCGACAAGATAGACCTCCGATCTGGGCAACTTGACGTTCACGGCCGTATCCCTCGCGACGAGAACCTTCAGGGTAATCGCCGGAGGACAGTCATGGAGCACATCGGCATATTCAACGGGGAGTTCGGGGTCAAGCACGAGGAGATAGAGCGATTCGCGGGCGTCCCTTATCGCAGATGCGAGGTTCCGCCTGATGCTCCAGTCCCCCTGCACGTACCAGATCGGGGAGAACTTCTGGTGTGCCGAGAGGGAGAGCACCTCGAGCGCCTCGCTGCTCTCCGTGGCCGCCCTTTGCAGGGCTTCGATAAGGTGTGCGATGACCACCGGGGGCTCTACCGGCCGGTAAGAGAGGGGCGTTCCCTGGCGGACTTCTACAAAGCCGCGGTCCACGAGGGACTGGAGGATATCATAGACCCGTGGCCTCGGGACCCTGCTCACCTCGTGTATCTGGCGGGCGTTCCCTTCCCCTATCCCGACGAGGCCTGCGTACACACGTGCCTCGTACTCTTTGAGACCCAGCCGTACGAGGTTTCCGATCAGTTGCTCCATGATGTTACTCTGGGAGTGACAGCATGTTAATACCATGGCCGGTGCTATCGTCTGGTAGAGAGGTGAACCCATGCCCGGGCCGGGTCCGAATACCACACAGTTGATTGGAATCGCGTATGCTCTCATATTCATCCTCGTCGGGACATTCCTCTGGCGGACGGGGAAGTTTTCGAAGACCGTGAAGTACCTTCTCCTCCTGGTGACACTCCTCATTGGTTTTGCATTCTTTTCTCCCATGATACCCCATAACTTCCAGGAGCTGGTGCTCCGCTCAGACACTTTTGTCGGGTTTGCCCTCATGGGTGCCGCGATCGGAATGGGTGTCTTCTTCCTCCTGGCTTTCCTCTTCGGGAGGCACTTCTGCGGGTATCTCTGCCCGATAGGGGCGGTCCAGGAGATTGCGTATGCGGCCCCCACCCCGAAGATCAGGCTCCCCTGGAAGCGTGCGCTCTCTGCAATAAGGGTGATTGTATTCATCCTCATCCTTGCTGCGGGTCTCGGGTTCTCGATCTCTATCCTCGCGTTCTTCGGCATCCAGGAGTTCTTCAGGCTTGCGTTCTCGGCAGGATTTGTCGTCTTCCTGATTATAATCGCAATCTCCCTCTTTGTCTACCGGCCATTTTGTCGCCTTATCTGCCCGGTCGGAGCTATCTTCCAGCTTTTCGCCAGCCAGGCACGGTGGAAAATACGGCGGACGGATGCCTGTATCGAGTGTAAAAAGTGTGAGAAAGTGTGCCCTACGAACGAGGCGGGGCGTGATGATGCAAAGGGCGAATGTTACCTCTGCGGGAGATGCATCGATAAATGTCCGGTCGAGGGGGCACTCCGGTACGGCGGGAAAGACACCCCAGGAAACAAGTGACAGGAAGCGATCGCCATGACACGTGAAAGTAAACAGGATTTGCTTGGATGCGTCTTCGAGATGAAGGACCTCGTTGAGTACCAGACAGGAGCCGTTTCGAGCAGGATGATCATCAACAACAAGGCTGGGAGCATCACCATCTTTTCGTTCGACAAGGACGAGGGGCTCTCGGAGCATACCGCACCCTACGACGCGGTGGTGACCATCCTCGACGGTGAGTGCGAGGTGTGGGTCGCAGGGGTGACCCACGCGATGAAAGCGGGGCAGACCATCATTTTTCCCGCTCACGCCCCCCACGCGCTCTCGGCTACCACCCGGTTCAAGATGGCGCTCATCATGATCCGCGGGAAAGATGTGGCTCCATGAGCAGCGACAAAGAGGGGAATTACTGCTCGGTGTGCGGCGGAATCCCCCCTGACGAGATCAGGATCCGGAAAATACTCGTGGACGGGAAGGAGACTGGCATCGACAAGCTGGACTTCATCCTCGATGACGTGGCCAGGCTCGGCCTCTCGGGAGATGCCGAGATCATCGCCGAGCTCCTGAAGCGTGTGCAGGTGTTCAACTACATCCCGACGAAAAAGGCCGACCTCTACGCCCAGGCGCTCCTGAAGGAGTACCGGGCCCACCTTCAGGCTGGATCCGGCGCCACCCATTGACAATTCTCCGGGGATCCGAACCGGGCAATCCCCGTGATTTCTTTTTCTGCATGTCCAGGCGGATGTTCCAGGCTACAAGTAGCGGGAATATCCGTCCGGGGACAGTGAGGCCGGGCGTGCCGATCTCCCTTTTCCCTATCCTCACCTGAAATGTTGTTACTCTGCCAGTGACTATATGTTTATTCCTTCCCGGCTGCAATCCTCATGCATGGAAGAAGATGTACCAGGTGCAATCAAACAGCGAGATGGAACTACCTATGCAATAGTCCCCCGCACACCTTCCGGCGTGGTGACGCCAGATGAACTCGAGCGGATCGCGAATGTTGCCAGGAAATTCAAGATCCCAGTGATCAAGATGACCTCGGGCCAGAGAATGGTGCTCGTCGGGATGAAAAAAGAGGAGATCCCTTCTGTCTGGAAGGACCTTGGGATGACGGTCGGGCAGGCGACTGCCCCCTGTGTCCACTATGTCCAGGCATGCCCGGGCACCGAGACCTGTAAATACGGGGTGCAGGACTCGCTCGGACTCGGCCTCGAGATAGAGAGGATGTACCAGGAAATGAACCTCCCGGCAAAAGTGAAGATAGGTGTATCCGGGTGCCCCCGCTGCTGCGGCGAGAGTTATGTCCGGGACATCGGGATATTCGGGAGCAGGAAGGGCTGGACAGTCGTTTTCGGGGGGAACAGCGCCGGCAGGCCGAGGATAGGGAACGTCGTGGCAAAGGACCTCTCGAGGGAGGAGGCGATCGACCTCACGCGGAGGCTGCTCACCTACTACCGGGACCACGGAAAACAAAAGGAGCGGACTGCCCGGTTCGTAGAAAGGGTGGGGCTGGATGCGATCAGGTCCGACGTGCTTCGGTTTGCCCCGTATATAAAACTGGATGATCTCTCCGCGGGATAATGTATGGACACATCCCGGTACGGTGCGGACGGAAAACAGCCGTGAGAGACCCCGCTTAATGGGATCTCTACCGGTGCGTTCCTGTAATGAGTGCACAACCGGCTCCCGGGTCGTCCCTCCTAAAGAAAGATGAAAGGAATGCAGGGCAGGCTATCAAAGTACACGGACCCCCTTGGTCCCGGTTTCCTGCCGCTCCGCGCCTTCACTGCACGAAGCAGAACGGGTCCGATGCAGAGATATCTCCTGTCTCCGCGTATGCCCGCACCCGGCACCCTCCCCCGCAAAGGGTGAAATAACTGCACTCCCTGCATCGTCCTGAGATAAGGGCCTTTTTTCCGCGGAATTTGTGGAGGACCGGGTGGGTCTCTTCCGCCCACATCACGGAGAACGGCCGTTCCCGGATGTTTCCAACCAAAAATGCGGGCGACCGTGCGAACTGGCAGGGGTACACGTTTCCAGAAGGGTCGATATTGGCGACCCGGTCGCCTGCGCTGCACCCGCCATTCAGTGAAGCGAGCAGGGCCTGGGCATCGGCAAGGTCAGGCGATCCGTCTCGCTCCATTGACTGGATGAGATGAATACAGTCCTGAGGAGCATCGACGGTAAGGAATTCCATCATGGAGGGATCGATCTCCTGTGCTCTCCGGTAGAGAAGTCCGAGGGCATCCTCCACAACGTTACTTCCCACCTGGAGCCGGTGATACGAATCGGTCCCCCTTCCGCATGGCACCATCCAGTAAAGGCAGAAACGGGACGCCCCGATGGCAAGGGAGAGATCGATCAGGTCAGCAAGCTCGTGGGAGTTCTCTTTCGTGAGCGTGATTCTCACCCCGCACCGGACACCAGCCTCCCTGCAGCGTGCAAAAGCCGCGATAGTCCGATCGAATGCGCCGGGGGAGTTCCTGAACCGGTCATGGGTCGCGGACCGTGCACCATCAAGCGAGATCCCCGCGTATTTTATCCCGGAATTCCTGATCTTCTCCGCTACTTCCTTTGTGATAAGAGTCCCGTTGGTGCTGAGCGCAGTTTTTATTCCCTTCTCACCCGCGTGCTCCGCGAGGTCCCAGATATCCGCCCTCATCAGGGGCTCCCCTCCCGAAAAGAGAATCAGGGGCACTCCCATCCCTGCAAGGTCGTCGATGAGATCGAATCCTTCATTCGTGTCCAGTTCATCATCAGCCCGCAAGCCAGGACCCGATCGGCTATAGCAGTGCTCACACCCGAGATTGCAGCGGTTCGTGATGTTCCAGAACACGACCGGCCTTCGCATACCCGCAAATGCGAGGTACCTGCTCGGCACTTCGCCTGAAGGCCTGTCCCTGTGCTTCATCACGGCACTCACCGTGCCCCTCCCGTGGATGCACTGGGTGATCCTGTTCATGGCATGATGCCTCCGTTCTCCCGGATCCGGACATTCGGGACCCTTTTAAATTCCTCGGTGCTGAACAGCACGAGGTAGTCAGCCACCCCGATACGGGACGAAAGAGCCAAAACCTCTTCAAGAACTTCCTCGCGGCTGTATCCGTGGTGCACGGTGTAGAAAATGTACTCCCACCTGCCGGGGACCGGGAGTCGTTCGTAGCAATGGGTCACGCAAGGATACGATGCCAGAAGGGAACCCACATCACCATTGCCGGATTCCCCGCGTTTCCACGCCACGAGGGCGTTTGCCGTGATGCCTACCTTTCTCTGGTTGATGCGGGCCCGGAACTTCCGTATCACTCCCTCTTCCCTGAGCCATTTGAGCCTCTCCAAAACTTCGCTCTCGGTCATCTGCAACTGTCTTCCGATCTCGACGTAGGGATGGCTGACGAAAGGGAGGCCTTCTTCCAGGAGGGAAAGCAGCCTGATGTCAACAGGATCCACTGTTTCCTCCCGTCGCTTTGGTCCCGTGAAAAGAGAACCGGACATCCACCTTCAGTTTGTTCACCGTAGGGAGATCCAGAATATCATCTTCTCCTATTCCCGTGCGTTCAAGGATATCCCTGACAAGGACCCTGATATGCTCCTCGTCTCTCCCGGAGAGGGTAAACCAGACCTGGTAGTAATGCTCTCTCCGGAAATTGTGGGAGACCTCGGGGTACCCGCTGATGATGGCGGCAACCTCCTGCAGCCTGCCGGAGGGGACATGCATGGCAACGAGAGTTGCGGCACCACGTCCGCATTCACTGGATTCTATGATGGGGGAGACCGCCTTGAGGATGCCGGCATTCTTGATGCGGTTCAGCCTGGCGAGAAGTTCCTGCTCGGAAATGCCGATCTTCCCGGAGATCTCCTTCCATGGGCGGGAAACCAGCGGGATTTCCTCCTGGAGGGCCTGCAGGATTGCGATGTCCAATTTATCGGGTATGAACCTCCCACTCATTCCGCGAACTCCCCCGGATCATATGGGCACCACGGGTCTTCGCCACACAGTTCTCCATGGAGCGCCGCGGGGAGGGCAAGGCCGTCGCACCATCCCGTGGAGAGGGTCCCGCCTCCCTGGTACGCCCTGGCCCTGCACCCCCCGCATATCGACCTGTAATGACACCTCCCGCATTTGCCCGTGAGCCGGCTGATGTCACGGAGTGTCGAAAAAACCTCTGAATGATGCCATATTTCAGCAAAAGATTGCTCTCTCACGTTTCCTGCACTGATCGGGAGATACGGGCAGGGGGTCACGTCACCGTTTGCGTAAATCCGGCAATAGGTGATGCCCGCGATGCAGCCTCTCCCCCATGAGGGGTTCTCTATTCCGAGTTCATCTGCGATGCGGCGGAACTGCGGGGCGCATGTCGGGCGGATATGCAACGGGGCATCCCTGTATCTCTCCAGCACACCCCTGATCAGGCCTTCGTACACGCGAGGGTTCATGATATCGCTTCCCCTTGCCCGGCCGGTGGGGACAGGGAAGAATACCTGAAAATCCTTCACACCGAGCGACACCCCGAGATCGATTACTCCCGCGACCTCGCTCACATCCGGGCGCATGACCGACATGTTGATCTGGACACCTATCCCCTCGTCCTGAAGGTTGCGGATCGCGCTGACTGCCTTCTCCCATACGCCGGGCATCCCGCGGAACGAATCATGTACGGCGGGATTTGCAGAGTCAAGGCTTATGGCAACGGCACGTATCCCGGCTTCCCGAAGTCGTGCCGCGGTCTTCCCGTCGATGAGATACCCGCTCGACCCCATCACCATCCGCAGTCCCTGCTCTGTCCCATACCGGGCGATCTCGTAGATATCCTCGCGGAGGAGGGGTTCTCCCCCACTCAGCACAATAATCGGCCTTCCTGTCTCGCAGACCTGGTCGATGACACCGAATGCCTCTTTGGTGGAGAGTACTCCATCTGCCTCGCGGCCGCCGGCGTCCACGTAGCAGTGGGCGCACGCGAGGGGGCACCTGAGCGTGATGTTCCAGGAGATGAGCCGTGGCTCCCCGCGAAATATTCCCTTCACCACCTCAGCCCTTCTTCGATGCAACTGTCCTTCTTCCTTATCCACTATTTGGGGTTCTCCATCATCAAAGGCGTGGAAGATTACGACCACTCGAGATCGAAACGATCCAGGTTCATCACCTTGGTCCAGGCCGCCACGAAGTCCCGGATACACTTCTCTTCCGCGTCCGCACTTGCGTAGACCTCGGCCAGGGCACGGAGCTGGGCATTCGAGCCAAAGATCAGGTCAACACGCGTGCCGGTCCACCGGAGTTCCCCGGTCTTGCGATCGCGGCCTTCGAACACATCGGCGTCTTCTGATACCGGCTTCCATTCCGTGCTCATGTCGAGCAGGTTTACGAAGAAGTCGTTGGTGAGCGCTTCCGGGCGCCTGGTGAAGACGCCGTGAGGGGTCTTTTTGAAGTTGGCGTTCAGCACGCGCATTCCGCCGAAGAGCACCGTCATCTCCGGTGCGGTTAAAGTCAGCAACTGTGCCCTGTCGACCAGCAGTTCCTCGGCTGATACCGCATAGCGTGCTTTCTGATAGTTGCGGAAGCCGTCCGCCTTCGGCTCGAGCACGGCGAAGGAATCAACATCGGTCTGGTCCTGCGAGGCATCCATCCTTCCCGGAGCAAAGGCGACCGTCACATTGTGGCCGGCGTTCTTTGCCGCCTGCTCGACGCCTGCACAACCCGCAAGGACGATCAGGTCCGCGAGCGAGACCTTTTTCCCTCCAGGTGCTTTGCTGTTGAACTCGCGCTGGATTCCCTCCAGGGTTCTGAGTACCTTCGAGAGCCGGACAGGTTCGTTGACTTCCCAATCTTTTTGCGGCGCAAGACGAATCCGTGCGCCGTTCGCACCTCCGCGTTTGTCGGAGCCGCGGAAGGTAGATGCCGACGCCCAGGCGGTCGAGACCAGCTCCGAGACCGACAGGCCGGAAGCCAGGATCTTGCCCTTGAGTGAGGCGATGTCCTTTGCATCAACCAGGGGGTGATTGACTGAGGGGATGGGGTCCTGCCAGATGAGCTCTTCTTTTGGAACCTCAGGGCCAAGATAGCGTGAACGCGGGCCCATGTCGCGGTGCGTCAGCTTGAACCACGCCCGGGCGAATGCGTCCGCAAGCTGGTCCGGGTGCTCGTAGAAGCGCCTCGAGATCTTCTCATAGATGGGATCGAACCGCAGGGCAAGGTCGGTGGTAAGCATGCCGGGAGCGCGACGCGTTGCCGGGTCATGGGGATCCGGCACGCTGCCTGCGCCCGCGCCGCCCTTCGGTTTCCACTGGTACGCACCGGCAGAGCTCTTTTCCAGTTCCCATTCAAACGTAAACAGGTTCCGGAAGAAGTTGTTGCTCCACTTCGTCGGCGTCTGGGTCCAGATAACTTCCGGGCCACCGGTAATCGTGTCGTTGCCTTTGCCGGTCCCGTAACTGCTCTTCCACCCAAGCCCCTGCTCCTCGATGGGGGCCGCTTCGGGCTCCGGCCCCACGTGGGATGCGGGGCCGGCACCGTGGGTCTTGCCAAACGCGTGACCGCCGGCGATGAGCGCAACCGTCTCTTCGTCGTTCATCGCCATGCGGGCGAAGACCTCGCGGATATCCTTCGCAGCCGCGATCGGGTCCGGGTTGCCGTTTGGGCCTTCCGGGTTGACGTAGATGAGTCCCATCTGAACGGCAGCGAGCGGGTTTTCAAGGTCTCGCTCGCCCGAATAACGTGCATCGCCGAGCCACTCGGCTTCAGATCCCCAGTAGACCTCATCGGGCTCCCAGGCATCCACGCGGCCGCCGGCAAAGCCAAACGTCCTGAACCCCATCGACTCAAGGGCGACGTTTCCCGCAAGGATCAGGAGATCAGCCCATGAAATCTTCCTGCCATACTTCTGCTTGATCGGCCAGAGCAGCCGCCTCGCCTTGTCGAGGTTCGCGTTGTCAGGCCAGCTGCTGAGTGGCGGAAAGCGCTGCTGGCCTGAACCGGCGCCACCGCGACCGTCACCGGTGCGGTATGTGCCGGCGCTGTGCCATGCCATGCGGATGAGCAGGGGACCGTAGTGGCCAAAGTCCGCCGGCCACCACTCCTGCGAATCAGTCATCAGCGCCCGAAGATCTTTCTTCACGGCGGCCAGGTCAAGTTTTTTGAATTCCTCGGCATAGTCAAAATCCCTGTCCATCGGGTTGGACAGGGGAGAGTGCTGGTGGAGAACCTTCAGGTCCAACTGGTGAGGCCACCAGTCCCGGACGGACATGGATCTTCCGGTCGCCTGTTGGCGTGTGCCTCCCTTTACTGGTTTCTTTGTGTCTTCAGTCATCACATCGTCTCTCCTCTTGTTGTATGGGTCATTTCACTGTGGGGCGTGAAATCCTCCGCTGTGCATCTGGTTCACAGTTGCCGTATTCAAGGCTGAAGGAGAACAGGGCCCTTCTGGCCCGAGGTACGGGTGTTTTGGTAATCCCAGTTTAAAACCCCCTCTGGTGAATGGTGAAGGTATTCTTCACCACATCCATTCCTCACGTGAGTAATTCAGGCACCGGCACTTTAAGCATTTGGTTCACGGAAAGTCAGGACAGGTGACTGGGCGCACCATCCCAGAGTCTCAACCTATATCCCATCTCAATTCCAACTCCCTCCACTGCATAATGGGAGACCGTGAAAGAACATGCGTGACACCGCACCCGCGATGAACGACCAAAATAGCACTTCTTCGGAGAGCACATGGAGATGCACTGTCTGCGGATTTCTCCACAGGGGCGAGCGCCCGCCAAGGGGGTGCCCCAGGTGCGGGAGCCCGACACCGGAATTCCTACCGGCAGGAGAACGCACCTGGCTCACGTACGACGGCGAACCATTCGACGTCCTCCTTGTCAACGGGAGCACCCATCGGGCCCACAACACCTCGTACATGGTCGACATTGCAGAGAGAGAACTCGAATCGAGGGGCGTGAGCTACCGGAGGTTCAACCTGAGCGAGTACACAATCGACCACTGCTGGTGCTGCTACAGCGTGAAGGCGGAGTACTGCACGTATCCCTGCAGGAACTCCCAGGACGACATGCCCGCATTTCACCAGATGCTTGCGACCGCCAAGGCAGTCATCGTTGCCTCTCCCATCAACTGGAACAACATGTCCGCCCGGCTCAAGGATTTCCTCGACAGGACCACCTGCATGCAGAACCTCTTCCACCTGGACAGGCCCGGTCTGACCGACGGGAAGGTCATCGGGATCCTCATCTCCGGCCACGAGGACGGGGCGATCAAGACCGCGCTTGACATCTCCCTCGTATTCGAGCAGATGGGATATATCCTGGCACCTTTCGGGATCGCGTTCAGGACGCATGGATCGCAGTATAACAGCGGCACTGATGCGGAATTCTTCAGAAACGACGAAATGATAAAGAACGATGTACGGGGAGTCGTCTCGAACGTGGTCGAGCTGATGCTGCTTGACCTGGAGTCGCGCCTGAAAGGGAGGCTGGTGCCGGTGTCGGAGTGATCCAGAGAGAGAATAGGGACAGAATTCGAGAGGATTTGAAGGAGTAATCAGATTTTTTTTATTATCCAAGAGGTATCTCCCTGGTATTCCCCTCAGCAGGGCAGGGAACAGGAGAGATTCCGAAACGCTCCTGTCGGGACATGCATCTCGAACCGTGCCCCTTTGCCAAAGACCCCCGTCTCAATGATAGAGATCCCGGTAATCCCGAGGATCTCCCGTGACAGGAAGAGCCCAAGTCCGGTGTGGTTCCCAAACCCGCGCTCGAATATTTTTTCCTTCTTCTCTCCGGGGATGCCTGTCCCGTTGTCCTCGTAGATGATGGCAAGGTGATCCTGATTCTGTTCGCACCTTACCGAGATAGCCGTCACATGACCCCCATGCCGCATGGAGTTATCGAAGAGATTTGAGAAGACATTTTCAATCATGGGATCTGCATATATTTCGGCGTTTGAACACGTGCTGATGAGAGGGACCCCCCATTGCTGCAGTTTATCTATGATGGCGGCAAGGGAAAACCAGGCGGGTTCGTGCATCCCGATCTCCTGGTAGGTCCGGGTAAACTCGATTTGTCTTGCAATCGTGGCCCCTGCGTGGTCAATTTTCAGAAGGATATCAGAGATATCCCCATCGGTTTCTTTCTCCATCGCGATCTGTGCAAGCCCCCGGAGGAGGGTCACCTGGTTTGCAACATCATGCCGTGTAATGCTTGAAAGAAGTGCGATCTTCTTGTTGATCTCCTTCATCGACATCTCCGCCTGCTTGCGCTCGGTGATATCAAAGAAACTGACAAGGCTTGCAGAGACATTGCCGTGCCGGTCAATGACAGGAGTGCCAAACACTTCCAGATGCGCACGGGTATTATCGGGGCGCACGACTATCATGTCGTCGACATGGCTCACCTCCCCTCTCATCCCCCGTATGATGGGCATCTCGTCGGCGGGGTATTTTCTACACGTGCCTGCCTTAAAGGCCTCGTATACTTCCGCGAGGGTTCCCTCGGTCGCATCCGGAAGGACACCCCTGCCAAGGAGACGGGTTGCCTCGCGGTTGGCGATAATAGGTTTACCCGTCGGCGCTTCAACCATGAAGATGCCGATCGGGACAGTCTCAAGGAGTGTCGTGAGGATCCGGTGACGGCTGTCGAGCTCCTCGCTCCTGATGCGTAAATCCTCCTCTATCTTCTTCTGTTCGGTGATGTCCCTTGAAATGCCAAATATCCCCGTGACATTGTCCTGCCTGTCCCTGACAGGGTAAAGGAGGTGGTCGAACCAGCGCGGGGACCCTCCGAGATGCATCTGCCCTTCACTCCTGAACCGCTCCCCTGTCTCGAGCACACGTGAAATGGCATATTCCTGCTTTTCAGAGACTTCCGGGGGAAACAGGCTGTTTCTCCCATGGCCGATGATCTCATCAGGTCCTTTCCCGAGCATTTCGGCAGCGGCGGAATTTACATATACGACCCGGTCTTCGCGGTCGACCATGAAGATGAGATCAGGGGATACCTGCGATAGGCCCTGATACCAGTCCTCCTGTTCGTGCAATAACTCCAGGGTGTCCCTGATATCAGTGATATCCCTGCCCACTGACTGGTATTCAATGAGTGTTCCTCCTGCGTCGAAGATCGCACGGTCACTCCATCTCTGCCACCGTATGCTGCCATCCGGCATGATGATCCGGTGTTCAATACTTCCCACGGGATTTTCGTCTGTCAGGGATTCGAAGAACTGCTGTACACGTTCCCTTTCCTCGTCAGGAATCACGGGCTTGAACCTGTGCCCGAGGATCTCTTTGCGCGTGAACCCGAAATACCTGCAATAGGCATCATTGACAAAGACGTGCGTGCCGTCCGGTAGAAACCGGGAGATAAACTCGGTCTGGTCTTCGACCACGTTCCGATACTGCTGCTCGCTCTCCGCGAGGGTCTCTTCAACCATGATCCGCTCAATTGCTGCCCCTATCTGCGTCGCAATCGTCGCGAGGGCAACACGCCTGTTCCCAGGGATCTCAATATCCTTATGCGAGGTGACATTCAGACAGGAGATACTTTTTCCACCCGAAGTGATCGGGATTACTGCAATGGACAGGATTCCCTCCTTCTCTGCCTCGGGTGTGTGATATGAAACCTCCAGATCTCCGTAGGGGATGAAGAGGGGAGTGCCCTCCCTGATAATCCGTGCAGTGTCAGACGTCGGGGGGTAATGAGAGACACTCTTCACGAACGCGTCTCCTAGGTTGATTGAAGTAATAAGGTTCACTGCCCCCGTTCCCCTGTCAACGAGATAGATTCCTCCTGAATCCATCCCGGATACATCTATTGCCGCCTTAAGACAGGTCTCCAGCGTATCGTGCAATCCCCGCACCTTCTGGAGTGCAAGGCCGAGATTGAGCTCGGCCTGCAGGATGGATTCCTGTTCCTTCCGCTCTGTGATATCACGAAATGTTCCCTCGACCCCGAGGATGTTGCCTTCTTCATCGTAATAGAGGTGGCTGCTTGTCTCGACACACACGGGGGTGCCATCCTTCTTCCTGAGCATTACCTCGAAGTTTGTCACTTTGCCATTCAGGGAGATTTCCTCGAGGAGAGGCTGCCGGTCCGAAGGATTGAAATAAAAATCATCCGCGATATTCCGTCCAATGCATTCCAGGAGATCGCCATAGCCAAGGAGCCTTGCCCACGACTGGCTGGCCCTTGTAAGCCGGCCCTGGACGTCACTCCTGTAATATATGTCCTGGATCTGGTCGAGCAGGTGTGCATATTCCCGGTTGGCGGAGATCAGTTGCTGTTCGGCCTTCTTCTGCTCGGTAATATCGGTGAGGAAAGAGAGCGACGCAGGGCTGTCTGACCACTGAATCCGTGTCGAGTTGATCCAGACCCATCTTTCCTCACCGTCTCCCCTGGTTATCCTGAATGTGTATCCTGTGTGGGGTACCTCTCCCCTCATCCGCTGGAGATGGCGGTTCAGTACTTTCCCGCGATCTTCGGGATGAATGAAATCTGTGAATGGCTTCGAAGTGAGGATATCTGCAGGGTAGCCAAGAAGCCTGATCAGCGCAGGATTGACATGCACCATGCGGTCACCCTGCGCCACAAGGATGCCTTCAGTCGCAGTCTCAAAGAGGAGCCGGTAATTCTGTTCACTCTCGCGAATCTTCTCCTCAGCCCTTATGCGATCGGTGATATCGACAATGATTCCCCTCACGCCGACAATCCTGCCATCCTCTACCACGGGAGAGGAATAGATAGAGACAGGAAACGTACTGCCGTCTTTCCGGAGTGCCCTGTACTCCCTCGTTTGCTGTTCAGGAGATCCTTTTTCCAACACATTGCGAAACGCGACTTCAGCCCGATTCCGATCATCGGGCATGACCATGTCCATGGCATTCACTCCCTTCCGGAGATCCTCCTCGGAATACCCGAACATCTCGAACGCAATCCGGTTTGCATACGTCACTCTGCCATCGGCATCGGCTTCGTAGATTACCTGAGGTAACATCTCCGCAAGTTCACGAAAGCGCCTTTCGCTCTCGTTCAGAGCATCCACCACTTTTTTTCTCTCGGTGATTTCGCGGATCGACTCGATGGCGCCGACGACCTCCCCGTGGGTATTATAGAGAGGCGATGCGGTAAACCAGAGGGCCGCACCGAGGCCGTTGTTGAAATGGGGGATCGTAATCTCGGAGAACAGGTTCTTTCCTTCGCGCTGTATGAGTGGATATTTGGCAGCGGTAGCCGGGTCGTCTCTTCGCACGAGGTCGATGAGAATCGGTCGTCTCTCGTGGTAAAAAGGAATGGCATATTCATAGTTGCCTTTCCCGATGATGTGTTCGGCCTTCACCCCGGTCATCCTCTCTATAGCCCGGTTCCATGCAATCACCACTCCGCTCTTGTCGATGGCAAACGTCGCGTCGGGCAGGAAATTGAGGATATCTGCCTCCCGTCGCTCATGGTCCCGGATGCGTATCTCCGCCCGCCTCTGCTGGACTGCCTGCCGGACCTTGTGTGCAAGCTCCGCAAACTGAGACCCGGGTTCCCCACCCTTCTGGAGATAAAAGTCAGCACCCTCGTTCAACGCCTGGATGACGATCTCTTCACGACCACGCCCGGTAAAGATGATGAAGGGAATTGGATTACCCGAAGCACGGACCTCTTTTAAGAAATCTATCCCGTTCATCACCGGCATCTGGTAATCAGAGATGACTGCATCGTAATTTCCTTTTTTGATGAGCTCAAGAGCATCTCTCGCAGATGTTGCGGTCTCAACGTGAAATTCGCCATGCCTTTCCAGGTACAGCTTACTTACCTCGAGAAGCCCTGGTTCGTCATCAACATAGAGGACGGTTATCATGGTTGTTGGTACATTGCATCATTATTCCGGAGTGTATTGATAGTTACTCTTTTGGTAATTCTTCTGGAAAGGGATACTCTGGTGAAGTGCAATTTATACACCTTACAGGGAGAATCATCCGGTTCCCCGGCTCACTATCTCCCGCCTGCACTCCCATTTCATTCAATGTTGCACTTTGAAACTATCCTGATTCTTGATTGCTTTCAATTCACCGTTATTTCCCACCTGTCTTTATTCCCAGTCAGATCCTTCTCGACCCCGGGACAGCAAACCCTGCTCTCCTGCCAATACATTGTGCAGGAATGAACCAAAACCACTATTGGGTGGGAGATTTCAAGCTGATCAAAGTGGTTCTGAATGAGACCTGTGTGGTACGTACTCCTGGCAGCGGTGCTGGCAGGCATCCTCTTCTCCTGCGGGTGCACCTCGCAGCCGACATCATCAACCCAGGCGGGGGCGGCAACCACGAGTGTAATCTCTGCAGTGGAGACCTCCCCTGACATGCTTCCTGTCATTGCCCTGCACCTGTCAGACTTCCCCGAAGGCTTCGAGCTGATTTATGCGGGAGATACCGAACCCCCGGCAGAGAGCACGCTCCTTGCCGACCCAGCCTACCGTGGGGGCTACTCGTTGACGGTGAGCAACGAGAGTTCTGATTTTCCCACGGGAGAACTTGTCGATCAGATTGTCCTCCTTTACTCCCGGCCCGTGACCCGGGAGCGCCTCGCCGAAGTCTTTACGGAGAACTACCCCGAGCTCTCCACCTGGCCCCTCACGACGCTTGAAGATCCCGGGATAGGGGATGCCAGCATTGCGTATCACTTCACGTACCCTGACACCACGCTCTCAGGGTATACCATCGCCTTTGGCAGGAAAGACGTCTACCAGATCCTCACCACGATGACAGGGGACGGCACTGCGGACTACGATTTCCTGAAAGGGATCGCCGAAAAGGCCCTCGCAAAGATCCCCTGAAATGTAACGGTCATGCCTGAAACCAGAAGCGCAGACGCACCCGGAAGGCCGGACAGGGAGAACCGGGGAGACGAGCATGTCATCGAGGCGATTGGAAAATGCCGGATCGTGATACGGAACGGGCGTGTCACGGAAGTCGGCCAGCCCGCGATCAGGGACTGCCCCCTCGCGAAGCGGTTTGCCTGCCCCATCCCTTCGATCGACCAGGAGGCGGTGAAGGCGAACATCGAGCACCGGATCGCCTCCTTCGGAATGTGCACCCCGGATCGGGTCGTGCTGGAGACCAGGGAGTTCGTCGGTTTCGGCGCATCCGAGATCCTCGCGTTCGGACTCGATTCAGGCCTCATCGACGCGGTCGTCCTTGCCTGCGACGGGGCGGGGACCGTGGTCGTGACCACCCCCGCTCTCGTCCAGGGGATTGGCGGGAGGATGTCGGGGCTCGTCTCGACTACCCCATATCCCGAGGTCATCCGGCGGATCGAGGAGTGCGGAGGTATCGTCGTGGACAGGCGATACGCCAGGATCGACCAGGCAGCCGGCACAAGGCGTGCGTACAAGGAAGGTCATCGCAGGGTTGCGGTGACGGTGGCCTTGCCGGAGGAGGCAGAGAGGATACGCACGTCCTACCCGGATGCGATCATATTCGCAGTCCACACCACCGGCCTCTCGAGAGAGTCGGCGGAAGTGATCGTCGGCTCATCGGACCTTGTCACGGCATGTGCATCCGGGCCGATCCGGGAGATTGCCGGGAAAAAAGCACTCCTGCAGGCCGGGATTGCCATCCCGGTATTTGCCGTCACCGCGAAGGGAAAGGAGCTCATCATCGAGAAGATCCGGCAGGGACGCGAACAGGTCCTCGTCAAGACCACGCGGCTCCCTGCGCTCGGTGACCAGCAACCCGACCCGCTAGTCTGATAACGGGTACAGGGGCGGGGGTTCTCATTTTCCCTCACACATTCCCATCTATCCGGCGAAACCTGGCGAACCGCCGCGGGTCCGATGCCCTTCTCGCGGAACTCTTCCCTTCCGCTCACACGACGATGTAGCTGTCCGGAAACGCCTGGCTCCTCTCCAGGGATGTTGCCCTGGCCTTAAGGATCAGAGTATGGCCGATGCACTTGCTCGCAAGAAAGCCGCAGTCTGCATTGATCGTGATCGTCTCGCTCCTCGACTCTCCTCCCCCGATATCTCCCAGGCATCGCTCGATAGACGGGGCGGAGTTGATGAAAATCTGCTCCCCGTTCTCGTTGAATACCTCGAGAACCACGCACACCGAATGCGCAACCTCGTCCCCCGTGTTTGTGATCGTCGCCGTCGTCTCGCGGCATGTGAGCCCGCAGTTGACGGGGGTCCCCGAGTCGAGGGTGAATTCAACAGGCCTCTTCTGGGGGATCGGTGATGGGCTCGGGGTGGTGGAGGTGGTGAAGCGGGTTGTTGGGGAGAGGGTAGGGATTGTTGTTCCCATGATCGTGGCGCCTTCTGCCGGGGTCTGCAGGGGTGTTGGCGTCGGCTGGAGGGGCTCCTGCCCGCCGGTGGAAGAGTGGGTATCTCCTCCTGAAATGAGGGTCTCCCCGGACAGGACATATACCCCGATGACGATGAGAACTACCACCGCGAAGATCGCAAGCGCGGTATTGCGAGAGAGGTTCATTGACGCCATATGGGTGAAAGACAGGCATGAAGTTTCGCATCTTCCACCCTTGTATTCACGTACCCACCCTTACCAGTGACCATCGGGGGGAAAACCCGGGTTTTATTGCGATGGAGGGAGAACCACTCTCACGTTTGCGTCCACTGCAGTTGAGCCTTGCAGGATGCCATGGAGGTGGAGAATGGCCGCAGTGCTGGAAGTCTCGGATCTCTCGAAGGTGTATCGCGATGTCATCGCGCTCGATCGCGTCTCCCTCTCGGTCGAAGAGGGATCGCTCTTCGGCCTCCTCGGCCCGAACGGGTCCGGGAAAACTACCATGATAAAGGTGCTGACGGGGCAGATCCGGCCGACCGGCGGGTCTGCACGAGTCCTCGGGCTTGATGCGGAACATGAAGGGCTCCGCATCCGGGAAAGAGTCGGGATCATCCCCGAGCAGGAGTCACCCCCGAGCTTTCTCACCGCGATGGAGTACCTGGAATTTGTCGGGGCAGTCAGGAAGATCCCGGACATCAGGGAACGGGCAGACGAATGGTTCGACTACCTGGAGTTTGGCGACAAGAAAAACGTGCTCTGCAAGGACCTCTCCCGCGGCACCAGGCAGAAGCTGATGTTCGCCCAGGCCTTCATCCATGAACCGGCCCTGGCCCTGATTGACGAGCCCCTCATCAACTTCGACCCGATCATGCAGGACGTGGTGAAGGCGTACCTGGCAGAGTATGTGAAGTCGGGAAAGACAGTCTTTCTCTCCACTCACATCCTCGAAGTGGCCGAGGAGATATGCTCATCATTTGGGATCCTGCACAGGGGACGACTCCTCCATTCAGGCCCCGTCACAGACCTGACCGAGAAGGGAATGCACCTTCCCGGGTTCTTCCTCTCGCTCGTCCGGAAGGGTGGCCATGCCTGAACTCTTCATGCGGATGATGAAGGAGGAGTGGCGGATGCATTCCACGATCTTCGGGCAGGTCTCTTTCGCGCTGTTTCCTGTCATGATCTTTGGGATCTCCTTCATGGGATCCTTCCTCCTGCCCTACCTACGGCCGGCCCTGCTTATCGGTGACCTGGCACTCGCCACCCACGCGATGTTCCTCGTGCTCGGCGCCATGGTCGGGGGGTTCGGCCTGATGGGAAACGAGATGATGAACCGGCGGTTCGGCCAGGCAAGCCTGCTCGCCTATTCAGCCCGGAGCCTGCCTCTCTCCGGGAAATTTATCTTTGCAAATTTCGTTGTCAAGGACACGGTCTACTACTTCTTCCTCTGGGTCCTCCCGTTTTGCGCGGGATATATCGCGGCCGCGCCATTCACCGGGACATCGCTCCCATCGGCGTTCCTCCTCCTGCTCACCCTGGCACTTGCATTCATGGCAGGGCTCTGCACCGTCTTTCTCCTCTCGTCCCTCTACGTCCGATCGAGAGCAGCCTGCGGGATTCTGGTCATTGTTGGCGGATTGGCCCTCCTTGCATCCTTTCTCTCGACGGGGCCGACCCTCGCACTCCTCTTCCCCCCCTACATGCTCTATTCCGGGTTCTCGTGGGGCCTGCTCTTCGCCTTGTGTGCGATACTCGCAGCAATGTGTGCGCTCTCTATCCTGCTCTTCAGCGCGGAAGAGACAGGGACCACGAAAGTGCACGGGGACCTTTTTACTCCCCTCGTGAGAAGGTTCGTGAATCTGCAGCAATCCCCGCTGGTTGCAAAGGATCTCGTCGACCTGTACCGGAGTGGAATCGGCATCGGGCAGGCCCTCTTCTCGTTTACCATACCCCTCGTCGTGATCTGGTTCTTCCTCTCGCTTGCGGGATCGTTCCTTCCTCCCCACGGCCTGATTGTTCTGTTCGCCATGATCACGGGGGTGATTGGCTCGACCATGTACACATGGGTGACGGAATTTGACTCGTTCGGACCCTATGCCTGCCTCCCCGTATCGGTCAGCACATTGATACAGAGCAAAATGACGACGTGTGCGCTCCTCCAGGTCCTGCCTGCGGCATTTATCGCCATTGCGGCAGTCCTGTCCGGAGAGTCGGGAAATCTCCTTCCGGCAGTCGTGCTCTGTGTCTCTTTCTCCATGTATGCCGCAGGCGTGATGGCATACCTCTGTGGCCTCTCGCCGAGCGTGCTCGTCTATGATGTGAAGGTGCTCTTCACCTACCTTGTCCTCGACGGCGTGGTGTTTGCAATCTTCTCCGCGGTGTCGTTTGCTGATCCCCTGTACGCCCTCTCCTCTGTTGTGCTCCTCATCCCGGGCTGGTGGTTCTTGAAGGCCGCAATGCGGCGGTGGGACGAAGTAGACCCGGCCGGATTCGGGTAGAGGGATCCCTCTCGTATTTTTTTATTGCGAATATACCAAAATCCCTATATTGAAGGCCCCCCATGAACTCTTCCATGGACATTAGTCCCAAAACAACACTCGGAGTACTGCTCCTCGTGCTTACCGCAATCCTCTTCTTCGCTGGATGTACCCAGCCTTCTCCCGTTACCCAGACCACTCCTGCGCCTACTGCCACGACTGCTGCATCCACGCTCATCCCGACTTCTCCTTCAAACGAGACCATGAAAGCCGAAATCGCCGCATTCGCAGGAACTTTCGCCTCTGAAACCGACGGGAGTACGCTCATGGCCGCATTCAATGAGGGTCCGAACTCGACCGCATTCACAGAAGTGCTCGGGCATCTGAAAGCATTCAAGGAACGCGATCCCCGAATCAAGTATGTCTACACCCTCGAGCAGCAGGACGGAACGGTCAGGTTCATCGTCGACGCGAACTATGGCATGCCTGATGGTTCAGGGTACCTCGAGGTTTATGATGATGCCCCCGTGGAACTGAAGGGCCCTGTCACCTCTCCGATTGGGGTAGGGCCCTATACGGACAAGTGGGGAACATTCTATTCGGGCTATGCACCCGTTGATGCCGGTTCGAACGCGACCGTGATTCTCATCGGGGTCGATGTGGTAGCCTGATCCAGCACTCCCTCCTTTTTTCATTCATTTCGCCCTGGGCCCTGCACGGGGTCGCCATCCTTCAGTGGGCTGTGCAGTCGATAAAGAGATAAACAGGATTGAATGATACAATCCCATAGCAAAGGAGATATCGCGATGCCAAAGGTCCTGATCATTGACGACTCGGGCTTTCAGCGAAAAATCATCACCTCGATCCTGGAAGCAGAAGGCAATATGGTCCTCACCGCTGAGAATGGAAGAACTGGTTTTGACATTGCGGTTAAGGAGTCTCCGGATCTCATCATCTGCGACCTCCTGATGCCCGAACTTGACGGGTACGGACTGCTGAGGCTGGTAAGAGATCACAAGCTGGCCATTCCGGTGCTAATCCTGACCTCGGATATCCAGAATACGACAAGAACTGAGTGCCTTACCCTTGGTGCCCTCGATGTCCTGAACAAGCCGGTAAAGAAGGAGACCCTTGTTCCCATAATAAAGGACGCGCTCAGGAGCGCGAAACGGCCATGAACATCGACGAGGATTCGGTTGATGCCATCCGTGAACTGATCAACATTGGGGTCGGCAGGGCTGCAGGGCTCCTCAATGAGATGACCGGGACCCACATCCGGCTGATGGTCCCGGAGGTGAGAATACTCCGGTATGCAGATCTCGTCAGTGAGAACCGGATCCTGGAGCAGGACCGACTTTCTGCAGTCACCCTTAAATTCGAGGGGTCGTTCTCGGGGATCAGCATGCTGGTGTTTCCGCCGGACAGTGCTGCAATCCTGATTACCGCGCTCACAGGGGAGGAGATCAGGGCGCCGGACCTCGACGCGCTCAGGATCGAGACACTGAACGAAGTCGGAAACATCGTGAACAATGCGGTCATGGGGTCTATCACAAACGTCCTGAACGAACGGCTCACCTACAGCATGCCCACATACCTCGAGGGCAGCATTGCCCAGATCCTTGGGAACCGCAGAGCCATCGACTACGACTGGGTTATCCTTGCGATATCGCAGTTTTCTCTCGCGGACCTGCAGGTCGTGGGAACGATTCTGATGATATTCGAGATCGGGTCACTTGATTCCCTGGTAAAGAGGCTCCAGGACGCGGCAGGCCAGGAGAGATGAGTCCCCCTCCCCCACTCCCCTCTGGAAATTTTTTTGATACCATCCCCCTGGGAGTGGTGATCCTGGCACCGGACTACACTGTCGTTTCATGGAACAGGACCATTGCGGAATGGACGGGAATTCCCAGGAATGAGATACTCGGAAACGACATACGGGAACGGTTTTCCCACCTAAAAGACCGGCGCTACAATATCCGCATCCAGCAGGTATTCGACGGGGGGCCTGCGGCATTCTTCTCGACGCAGTTCCACCCCCATTTTATCCCCGCACCCCTCCCCGGTGGAGGGCTCCGCTTCCAGCGGACGTCGGTCCACTCCCTGCAGGAAGGAGGAGAGACCTACGCGATCCTCTTCATCGACGACGTGACCGAGCTTGTCGCACAGGTCCGTGCATTCCGGGAGATGAAAGACCGTGCCCTCGCGGAGGTTGATGAGCGCACGAGGAAAGAGGCGGCACTCGCACTTGCCAACAAGAAGATCGGCCTGCTCTCGAGTATTACTCGCCACGACATCCTGAATCAGGTCATGGCCCTGAAGTTTTATATCGAGACTATGCGTGAAGAGACCAATCCCCAGCAGGTTGCGGCTCTCCTCGCAAAGGAGATGGTGGTTGCAAATGCCATCGAGCGCCAGATCCACTTCGCACGCGACTACCAGGAGATGGGCATCCATGCCCCGGGCTGGCAGCGCGTAGCCTCGATTGTCGAGCGGTCAAAAGAGGCCCTCCCCACAGGCAACATCAGCGTCGTTGCCAATGTCGGCTCCATCGAGGTATACGCCGACCCGCTCTTGGAGAAAGTGTTCTACAACCTCATCGATAACGCTCTCCAGTACGGCGGCCCCACCATGAGCACCATCAGGATCTCGACAAACGAGAACGGGGACGGCCTCGTCCTCACAATCGAGGATGACGGCTCAGGAATCTCCGAAATGGACAAGCCGCATCTCTTCACACGCGGCTATGGGAAGCACACGGGTTTTGGGCTTTTTCTCAGCCGCGAGATCCTCTCTATCACCGATATCACTATCCAGGAGACAGGGGAGCCAGGGGGAGGGGCAAGGTTCGAGATCCGTGTCCCGATGGGGAAGTTCCGGCATTCCGGGACTGTTCCATAACGCCCCCCAGGAAAGGAGGGGGACGGCCCCGCCTTTGAAGAGTGATGTGATTCGTTTGGATGGATTGTTTGAAAATCTCCACCGCGTCATGGAGAACACCCTGCCAGGTGATATGCCCTATCCGGGTCGCCCTCGCCTTTTTTAGGAATTCGCCAGGTTTTCTTCCAACGGCCACGTGTTTAAATAAATTGATCCCCAATTTTGGTTTTCTTTTTATATACCGCAAAGGATTTGAATATTTCTTCCGCCCGGGCAACAGCTTTATCCAGTCTGTGGATGAGTTAAGGACATCAAAAAGATGCTCTGGTGAGAGGTAACCGGGGGGTATCGCTCTCACCCCACATCCCATCCATGGGCCGTGGAATTTATTCCATGACTGGAACGACATGTTCGGTTCATCGTAAATGTCCACACCCTTACCCTCGGTTGCGGAAATGAAAAAGAGCTTGTTGATCGGAGCGTAACATGAGCACAACAGGGCGGGAACGCGGAAAGAAACCTGGTATGGACTTTTCATTCTCCCATTATCTCCTCTTCTCCATGATCCTTCTCATCCTCGTAATGGCCATGGGAATCACTTACTTTGACTACAGGCATGCAGAGGAGACCTACCAGAAAAGTGCCCGCGCCATGCAGGAACAGACAGAGAATGACATTGCCAAGACGATCAGGATCGTCGACTCTGCGTACGCCATGTATGACCAGACCCTCAACCTCCAGATGATGAACGGGTTTTCTCTCTTTCTTGGGGAATACGAGCGCGCGGGAAGAGATCCGTCCCGGATGGACCTGCTTTCCCTGAAGGATGAAATGGGGAACATCATGGACCTCTACATCATCAACGAGTCGATGATGGTGGAGGCGACTACGTATGAACCTGATCTCGGCCTTGATTTCAGCCGATGGCCGCATTCTTACAATTTTTTAAAGGATCTCATCCAGAAGGACGGATTTTTCCCTGACCGTGTCGTGTACGAGGTCTCATCGGGAAAACTTCGGAAATACGCCTATATGCCGACACCCGACCATCGCTATATCCTCGAGCTTGGCATGACGGAGAAGGGCATCGGGGAACGCCCGGCCATTCACTACCAGGAGCCGTTGCGCGAGATGGCATTCAATAATCCACACATTCTCAGTTACAGGGCATTTGATACTGTCGGGCGGTTGCTTGGGAAAGGGAGCGATTCCCAGTTGAAAAGCCCGGGAATATTGAAGCAGGTCGTCGAGGAGAGGAGAACAATCGAAGTGGAGGACTCCTACAACAACACGGTTATCAGGTATCTCCTGGTCGATCTCTCTGAACAGAGTTATGCATCTGATACCAGCTGGATCATCGAGCTTGTCTATGACCAGTCAGGGATAAAGACCCAGTTAGCCGACCTTGTCTTCTACCACCTCCTCGTAGCGCTCATCGCGGTGATCCTGAGCGCAGGGATTGCCATTGTCCTTTCCCGGCAGCTCATGAAACCCGTGAAGAGAATGGTCGATGATATCGATACAATCTCGAAAGGGGACCTGGACCATACGATCGCCCATGCGAATATCCGCGAGTTTTCACGCATCGAAGAGAGTATCACCGCCCTTGTCAATACCCTGAAGGGCATGATCGGGAGACTCCGGCAAAGTGAGGCCGAGTTGAAGATGAGCGAAGAGAATTACAGGACCGTCGTCGAGAACCAGACCGAACTGATCGCACGATTCCTGCCAGACGGGACGCACCTGTTCGTCAATGACGCCTATTGCAGGTACTTCGACATCCCGTGCAGCGAATTGCTGGGGAAGAAGATGTGGCCCCGAATCCCGGAAGAGGACACCCTCCTTCTCGCACGCCACTTTGCATCGCTCACACCAGAGAACCCGAACTCTACCATCGAACACCGCATTCTCACCCCCGGCGGCGAAGTGCGCTGGCTCCAGTGGAATGACCGGGCAATATTCGGGCCCGACGGAACGGTTACCGAATACCAGTCGGTGGGAAGGGACGTGACAGAGAAGAAGCGGATCGAGCAGGACCTTGTGGAGAGCGAGAAGAAGTTCCGCGATCTTGCCAGTCTTCTTCCCCAGGTCATCTTCGAGATTGATACCACAGGAAGGATAACCTATGTAAACCAGCCCGCATTCCATCGCTTTGGGTATAGTCCCGAAGAACTCGAAGGCGGGATCAATTTCACACAGGTAATCAAACCGGAAGAACGCATGGAGGCAATTCAGAACTTCATCGGAATAATGGAAGGCCGCAAAGAGGCGGGCGCTGAGTATCACATGGTCCGCAGGGACGGATCTGAACTCACTGGCATGGTCTACTCCTCACCGATACTCAAGGATGGCAAAGCGGCTGGCATCCGGGGAATCCTCGTCGATATCACGCAGCTCAAGCAGGTTGAGGAGGATCTCCGCCGGCTGAACGAAGAACTGGAGTCCCGCGTGGCAGATCGTACCAGAGATCTCGAGGATGCAAACCGGGAACTGGAGGCATTCTCATACTCGGTGTCCCATGACCTCCGTGCGCCTCTGCGCGCAATCGACGGGTTCTCTTCCATTCTCCTGACCGAGCACGCAGCCTCCCTTGATCCCGCGGTGAAAGGGCTTCTCTTGAGGATCCGGTCCAATGCACAGAAGATGGGGCAGCTGATCGACTCCATCCTGAACTTCTCGCGGATGTCCCGGCAGCCTCTCTCGAAGCAGACGGTGTATCCCGGCCAGATCGTGCAGGATGTGCTGGAGGAATTAAAAACAATGCAAGAAGGGCGGAATATTGAGGTCCGTGTCAATTCGCTCCCCTCATGCGAAGGGGACCCGGCGCTCATAAAACAGGTCTTTTTCAACCTCGTATCCAACGCGTTCAAGTTCACCAGGACACGGGAGCGTGCAGTTATTGAGATAGGATCTTTTGAGAAGGATGGAAAAGCGGTGTACATGGTCAGGGACAACGGTATAGGCTTTGACATGAAATATGCCGACAAGCTCTTCTCTGTCTTCCAGCGGCTCCACGATGAGAAGATGTACGAAGGCACCGGGATCGGGCTTGCAATCGTGTACCGTATTATCCAGCGTCACGGGGGGAGGATATGGGTCGAGAGCGAGGTTGACAGGGGGACCACGTTCTATTTCTCTTTCTGAAGAGAGAATATTCACTCTGGCATCTCCAGTGTAACACATCCGGATTTCGGAGAGAGAGAATTGCAGCTTGAGACCGTGTCCCTTGCGCCCTCATGCCTCCTCCCGCGTTCCGATCCCTTGCGTGAGTGGATGAGTGCCAGGATATGGGGAGACGACTCCTCCCTTGGACTCTCGGGACCTGATGTATATATAGCCACACAGTGCCACCTCTTTTTATGCGACGGGATGTCCTCTTTCTCATCATCGCTGTGATCTGTGTTGCGGCCCTTGGAATGAGCCTCTCTTTGCTCCTCCCCGGTCAGGCGCGTGCCGGCATCACATCGGTTGCCACAGACAAGGATCTCTACCACTCAAAAGAGACCATGATGATCACAGTGTCCGTTGATTCGCAGGGGAATATTGGAAACGCCACCCTGCGTCTCCTTGGCATCCAGGACCGGTACGGCGACTACCAGCTTCGCAAGGATATTCCGGTCAATCTCTCCCACGGTGCAAATACCCTGGTCTATGACCACAAGCTGCCCAGTTGTTCCTCCTGCTCGGGGCTTGCTGCGGGGACGTACCGGATCGACGTAAGCCTGCTCCATGATGGGGTTCTCCTCTCAAACACTACCCACTCGTTCCAGCTGGCGTGACCCATGCCTGTAAAGGGACCGTTCACTCAATCACCCTGGAGCGTGAAACCCCTCTTTCACCGGGTTTGCAATATTTCCGGCTCAACTGGACTAAAATTCGCCGTGAAGTGGTGCAGAAATTATTCATTTTAAACAAATGGCTCTTTGCTCTCTGGTATGGGCAGGATTGACGACCCGCATGCATTTTGTGGGGTCTGTCCGCCCCCGACGGGGCGCCCCCGCGGCGGCTGGAGTGCCTGAATTTGTATGCATACAATAACCTCAATTCAGTCCCCCACACAAAACCGCGAGGAGGCGAAAAAATCAGGTGTGGTTCGGGCCGAACACCCAGTCAAAGAGCACTCATTCCCACTTATAAAAAAAGAACCGGATTGGACCGGGCTCATCCCTGCCCGGCAACGACTATCATCTGCGTCCGGCTGGTGGTATTCCTCAGTATCTTCCCCATATCCTTATCGACTTTCATGATGGTCAGGGTGACTGTGTACGTGCCGGGCTTGCGGTAGGTGTGCACCGGGTTTGCGCCCATCGCTTTGAACCCGTCCCCGAACTCGTAGAGGAAGTATCCCGGGCTTCCGGTGGACTGGTCGGTGAACCGGACAGTGAGCGGGGCGGTGCCGGTCGTTGGGGTAGCGGAGAAGTCGGAAACGAATGGAACACTGCTGCCTTTCGTGACAACGATGCACCCAGTCTTCGTGACGGAATCTTTCTCAACTCTCTTCGTCTCCGGGTTGACTTTCACGACCGTCAGGGTCACGTTGTAGGTACCTGCTTTGCGGTAGGTATGAACCGGATTCTGGTTCATTCCCCTGAACCCGTCTCCGAACTCGTAGATGTACCATGTGGGATCTCCCCTCGACCGATCGGTGAACCGGACCGCCAGGGGGGCCGTGCCGGTCACGGGTTCGGCCTTGAAGTCTGCCGAAAGTCCTTCCGTTCCTCCTACCTTCACAATCCAGTAGTCCGACCCGCCGTGGTTGCCGGTGACGTCCTTGTCAGTGGATGCGGAGTCACCGATCAGGAAGAAGAGGCCTCCTGCAGAAGGATCGGGCCTGATGGTCTGGCCCCGGTCAAGTCCTGACCCTCCGAAGCACCGCTCCCAGAGGATCGCCCCGGTCGTATCGAACTCGACTGCCCAGAAGTCACCGTTCCCGGCATTTCCACTGACATCTCCATCGGTCGAATAAGAGACGCCGAGTGCCACAAAGTTTCCATTATCGGTCATTTCGAGGTCATAGGCGTGATCATAGTCCGACCCTCCGAAACATTTCTGTGAAAGGATCGCTCCGTCAGAGGCAACCAGCGCCCACCAGTAATCGAATGAACCGTGGTTCCCGGAAACATCCCCGTCGTTCGAGTTGGTATATCCCATCACCGCAAAATTTCCGTCAGGAGTGATAAAGATCTCCCGGCCTTCATCGTGGAGGCTCCCCCCGAGGCACTTCTGCCAGAGCAGGTTTCCGGCATCATCAAGCCTGAACAACCAGGCGTCGTAGAAGCCGTGGTTCCCGGAGACATCGCCGTCGTCCGAGTTCGTGTACCCGATGGCGATATACCCTCCGCCCGGGAGCGGGAGGATGTTGTCCCCGAAGTCATCCCCCGACCCGCCGAGTAACCTCTCCCAGGTGGTGTTTGCAGATTGGTCCGTCTTCACTACCAGGACATCGTAGCCGCCATGGTACATCGGGTCTCCGGGGATAGAGAATGACTGGCCGATCATGATCATCCCTCCGTCAGGGGTTTCTTTGCCATCCATGGCAAAACTGCCGCTTCGACCAGGGTAACACCCTTTCCAGAGAATGGATCCCTCCTCGTTGATCTGCATGTTCCATATCGCGATTCCGGCGTGGTTGTCAGAGAAATCACCGTCATGCGACCAGGTATAGCCCGAGAGCAACAGGGTGCCGTCACTCATCAGCTCGATACAGGTCACGTGATCGTCATTCGATCCCCCGATGGTCTTTTCCCATTCCTTCTCCCCGGACGCATCGAGTTTTGCAATCCAGACATCGATCATCCCGTATGAGACCGTGATGTCCCCGTCTGTCGAGGCGGTGTCCCCCACGGCAATGTAGCCCCCGTCGTTCGTGGGCTGAAGAGATTTTGCATACTCTTCCCCGGATCCGCCGAGAGATCTCTCCCATGCTATCCCGGGACTGGCTGCAAGCGCTGGGACTGCAGCCAGGCAGAGCACGATGAGAAGTGCGGCAATCCCTGCACACATGGAATTCTTCTTCATCCCGTCACCCCCGTGGTGAGAGTCACGGTATTTTTCGCTTGTCCGCCGGCATAATTCGCCTGCCCGTAGGCGGTCGTGGTTAAAGGATCCCTGGCACTGGATGTGACCGTATAGGTCGTCGTGATCGTGATGTTGGTCCCGATTGACAGTTTGCCGGTGCCCGGGAGATGTGGCGGGTCCCATATGGCAGTATCCGGGGCAGTGTACTGGGGTGCGTAATTCGCGGAGATGAAAGAGAGACCACCGACCGGCTGGAAATTCAGTTTCGCATACGCTCCCTCAAGGTCCTGTGTTCCATCGTTCCTGAGGACGAAGGTGAACGTGATATTCTCCCCACGCCTGACCGCAGCCTTATCTGCAGAGATGGAGACGTTCATCGAGGGACCGCCCTGGACTGAGATAGGGAGGATCCGGTTGCCTTTCACCGCGATATTTCCGGCAGCCTTCCCGGATGCTTCGGCGACCGCGGTATATTGCCCGTTGGCGGTGTCCGGGAACTTACCGGTCACGAGGTATGACCTGGTCTCCCCGGGAGAGAGCGTGCCTGCATCCCATCTGACGGAATTGCCGGAGACCGTCCCGGCAGGAGTGCTCGAGACATATGTCATAGAGTACGGGAGATAGCTGGAGACCGCGACACCGGAAACCTGCCCTGGGCCGGTCGCCCTGACGGTCACGTTGAAGGTGACCGTGCTCCCGGGGCGGGTACTTACAGGAGCATCGATAGTCACAACGAGCGATGCGTTCGCGGGAGGGGTGGTGCCTGCCGTCGCATACCATCCCGGTGGCACAATGAGATCCTGAGCAAGAACACCAGCAGCGGAACCAGCCTTCTCCCCTACCTTCCACCAGTTCACGTGCACGGGTTCGCCATGCGGGTTCCACGCGACAAAAGTTGTCTGGTCCTGACTTGAAGTAAAGGCGGCACAGAGCGGCTGTGAGAGTTTCTTCGAGGCGGCGTCGGAAGAGTATCCGAAATACGAGTAATCAGGGGTACCGTACGTGTCGAGAGCCCAGAACCAGTTCAGGACTTCAGATGGGCTCGTGGAATCATCGATCAGGTCTTTTACGTTATTCCACCATGTCCCGAGGTCGTAGGGGTAGTGGCCCGGGGTGGTGTTCCGCGAGGACTGGATGGTGTTCCAGTACCACTGGTATGGAGAGATGGTGATTCCCGTCGCCGAACTGTCCGTGATTCCTACAAGGGCACGCTGCTGGTTGACCACCGCGAGGTATGGCACACCTGATGGATCGGTCTTGTTGCAGAACCCGCCGTTCGGGGCATGGTCAAGCGCACGTTCCATGAGCTCCACGTAATGCGGATCCCTCCCGAACGAGAGCGTGTATCCTGCCATCGGGAGCCACATGTTGTACATGGACGAGGTGGGGGAGATCCCGAACTGCGAGGCGGTCTGGACCACCGACTGCGGCATCTTCGGGGCAAACGAGGTGGTCTTCGGGTACCCGTCCGGCATCACCGGCCAGGTGGGCGTGACTTTCAGGTTCCCCCAGTTATACCAGCGGTCCCACATCGTTTCGTTCGGGTTGTATTTCCTGGGATCGTCGGGGATGCTCACGGACGCGATGTAATCGCCGTGCTTCGACCATTTCGCAGCGGTCGGCTGGGCGATCCCTGTCGTATCAGGGAGGTACGCAAGTGTCTTGTCAAACCAGTAGGCGTCCGCGTTATAGAGGTTCGTCGTGTACAGGTAGATCCCGGTGTCGGCGATCTCCTGCCTGTTCGTCACCGTCCCCCACATGATGATCCCTGCCCAGGCCTGCATCGACTCGCCGAGCGAGTTGTCGTCTTTCCCGTCCTCGAGGAGGGAACCCACGCCAACTCCGCCACCCGGCCCGGTCTGCGGGAGCCCCTGCGTCCAGGCCTGACCGGCCCACTGGTCAAAGAAGTTCATCTTGGAATACTTCAATTCGGGGTGTGAATAATATGCGGAAGCACGGTCCGGATCGTAAGCGATGGACATCACGAGCTGGTCGATGAAGTCGCCGTACTGGGCCCTGCCCGCCCAAGCCGGGTCGAACCACGCCGCCTGCGCTGCCGCGGTGATCAGGTACCCGTTCTGGTAGTGGATATCGTTCCACTCCGTCACCGTGCCGAACCCGTCCTCACCCCACTCTCGCGGGTATGAGACGTTCTCTGGCATCGGCCAGTAGCCGTAGGCGGGATGGGTGTTGTCGGTATCCGGGCCCTGTGCGGGATACATGTGGATGGTCCCGATCCTTGGGTCCGAGAGGAAGTAGTAAGGAGAGTACTGGTTCCTGGACCCGGAAGTGACCTTTTCGGTCCGGAATGGCGTCTTATTCGTGTAGAGGGCGAAGAAGCCCTCTATCCCCGCAAGATTCCGTGAGAGCGCGAGTTTTGGGTCATATGGGCTTTGGAAATATTTCGTGTACCACTCGGTCCCGTTCCACTTATTCGACGGGTTCCACGGGGTGACGTTGAACTCCGTGATCCCGGTGATCTCGGGGTTCGTGGACGCGACGTCGGAGAGGCCCTTCTCGATGGCAAGCTTCGCCGACATGTACCGGACCTTCTTTGCCAGGTTGTAGGCAGCGTCCTGGTCGCCCCCGTCTATCATGGTGAAGAGCGGCGGGTCTGCGCCGAGGCTCTTCTTGGTGTACCCCTCCTCGTCGTTGTTGACGATGTGCCAGAGCGGGACCCCGTCCATCGTCTCGTTCTTATCCATTACAGGCATGAACGGGAGCAGGTTGTTGTATACGTAGGTGGTCGAGAAGGAAGAGACCGCGACCGGGTGGAGCTTCCCCTTCGCAACCCAGTACTGGTAGTGGCCGTTGTTTGCCGCCGGCATTGACGACGCCCACTGTCCGGGTGCAGCGGGCTCGAGGGTGTCGGCCGCGAGGTTGCCGTCGTACACCGGCTGGTTCCTGCCATCATTGAAAGTCTCGTACTGGTGCCTCTGGAGGAGCATAACGGTCTTTCCGGCCGTCCCGCTCCCGGCCGGTCCATGGTTTGCGGTCGTCGCGGCATACGTCGTGTGGAGGAGGCCGGTCGTCCGGTCGACATTGTATGTGACCTCCGTATCCGTAACGTAGTTGAATGCGTAGGGTGCGACAGTCTGAACCCATGCTGCGGACTCGGCAAGTGCCTGATCACGGGTCGGCACATATGGGTCGGGGTTCACCGACCCCCTCGGATACGCGACCACCGGGAGCCCGGCGATGACGAAGTGGCGGGTCCCTCCAGGAGAGATGGGGGTAAGCCAGACCCCGTGATCCGGGTACTCCGACATCTGGGAGGAGGCAGTGTCGTAGAAGACCGCGAAGTAGTTCCAGTTCGTGGTCGTCTTGTCCAGCACCCCTCCGAGGAAAGACTTGTCCTGGTTTGTCCCGATAAGGAAGCACCCGAGCCCGGGGATTCCGGTGTCAACCGGCGAGAGATTCACGTGCCCCCGTTCGAGGTTGAGGGTGTTGAAGGGGTTCCCGGTATAGAACTGGAACGCCATCGACTCGCCGGCCGAAACATCCTTCCAGGTGAACCACGCAAACGGCGACCCCTTTGCCATCGTCAGCTTCAGCTGCTCGGCCGAGCCTTTTCTGTCGAGAATGAAATCGATGTCCCAGTCGCCCATACGGTCGGTGACAAGGTTATCGGGGAATGACTCCCCCCAGCCGGGCTCGGTCGCATTCAGGTCGCCGGCCGGGAACACCCGGAGACCCGATACCCACTGCCCCTTCTGGCTGATCTCCCGGGTCTTCCCGTCCGGGGAAAACGTCGTCGCCCCAGATGTACAGGAGTTCGGTCCGTACTCCGCACCGTCCGCAGCTGCGGGGATCGGCATCGAGAAGACGAGCCCTTTCAGCCGGCCCTGCCCGTCCACGTTCGCGTAACGGTTCCGGAATGTCAGCGAGAGCGGGTCCGCGTACAGGGTCGACTGCACGAATGGGGTCGAGACCTTGACGAATGGCTCTGTCGCGGACTTGTAGTATGCCCCCGTATAGTTCAGCGTGTTGTTCGGCCAGATGGTATAGCCTGCCCACGAGTGGAGGCCGTACACAAGCTGCCCGTCCCTCATGTTTTCCGAGACCGGCGCGTACTCGGCGTAGACGGGAGTCGGGTTTAAGCACCAGTTGCATTCGAAGAGTTCGCTCCCCCGCCACCGGCAATTGTCGGCCCGCTCGGTCTGGACGTACGCGTTCCCGAGCTGGATCGGGGCTGCGGTGACGAGACCTGAGAAGGTGAAACTGATGATGAAGAAGAGGGAGAGTGTTCTGAGGAGAGGTACTCTCGACATGGTATTGTGAACGTCGGGGGGGATGGTATTTATAGGTTGGTGGAGGGGGGGTGATTCTAGCACAGACTGGTGCAACGCTTGCAGGGCCGTTTAAGATATGCCCGTTCACTCTCTTGGAAAAATATTTCATATCACGGGTTTGGTTATATTTTTGTGAATGGATGAATTCTCCCACGATGATAAAACTCCTCTCTTCCTTCGTCCTGATTCTCTGTATCACAGGGATTGTCCTGCCGGTCTCTTCATCCTCTGTCATGTGGCTTCCGCCAGCAGGTTTCCAGCGTGGAACAAATTTCGTCCATGCAAACCTGGTTCTTGAAATAAACGGACTATTACAACCTTCGGAAGGGATCAGGGAAGCCCTGATCCTGCTTCCCGACCCAGATCCCGGTTTTCCCATAACCGTGCCGGGCACGGACATTGCGCTCATATCACCCCCAGGCAGAGGTGTCATCCTCGTGAAGATGATAATCCCATACTATGAGTATCCCGGGATAATGATGGTCTACCGGGATGTGACAAACGTCACGCAGGAGCATGCACTCACAGTTTCAAGGAAAGTAGGAATCGATGGGAAGTTCATCGAGTGTGACGGGTTTATGCATATAGAAGGTAAGAAGAGCGAGTTGTGGATAGAGAATAAATCAGGGACAATCAATTTTGACCTGATAAACAGGCCAAACGGACTCGAAGATGCACCCTCCATTACTCCCACGATAGAAGAATGCGAAAGAATTGCACTCGGATACCTGGAATCGACTGGGCTCATGGAGAGGGAAATCGAATCGGTCATGACACTTGAGGGGGAAAGAGGTTATTATCTTGGGCCGAACAACACCTCCACGCTCATCTCCAGTTGTTACCAGGTAATTTTCTCACGGGACCTGAACAAAACTCGTGTCGTAGGAGATTCGATCCGTATAGAGATATGCGGGAATGGTGATATCATCGAACTTGATAAGGACTGGCCACCCTACGCACCCTACAAGGAATATCCCATCATAACAACAGAAGAGGCATACGAACATTTTCTCGGACTCGATGTCGTGAACATGTATGAAAAGGTGATAGGGTCGATGTCGCGGGAGAGATACCTCAAGTATGGGGAGAATACCAGGGAGATGATGCCACTGACAGTGAACGTGACAAAGATCGATCTCGTGTATTATGGCAGGGACACCCATGCATCCGGGCTGTTGAGACCCGCGTATGAGTTCACCTATGATTTTATCCTGGACAACCGGACAGAACCGGGGATGATGTACCTCCCTGCAGTGCCGGAACTCGGGAAGCTTGAGGAGTGGCTGGCTTGAGGGAGATTGTTTTTTCCAGAAGGCGGTATTTTGCGTTGTCGGCATCTTGGACTTGGCGATCGTCAGCCGATTGGCTTTTCCCGCGTCATGATCGTGCTTATCGAGAACAACGATAAATTGCCTGGCAAGATGAGCAATCATGAATCCTAAAATCAAAAAAATTGGAAAAATCCTGCTGGTGGTATTCCTCATATGGGTTTTCATCACGATAGCCCTCGCATTTGGTGGGACGTATGCATACGATGTGGAAAAGATACGGTATGACCCGGATATCCCCAGCACCATACCTCCATCTAATATTCATATCACGGACCAGGACCTTGTCACTCGTCCCTACCTGAAAGACGCCTTCGGGGAGGGAAAATCGATCCTCCTCCCCAGGGGAGACCTGACGGATCTCATCCCGGGGAATGCGTTTGGCCCGGAGTATGCCATGCATCGAATGCCAGTATGGGAGAAAGAAGCATTTGTGCATACGATCGTGCACGAGCACAATACGGTCTGGGAGCATAATGGTACGTATATCAGGTTCCTTGTACGGACCGGCTAATAAAAAAGGGAGAATAAAGTGCGGGGATTGTTCCTATCCTCCCTTCCCCACGCCGTACCGGATAACCCTCTCCGGACACACATCCGCACACGTCGCACACATGATACAGTCTGGATTCTCCATTGTACCTTTCCTGACCATGCCATGCACGTCGAGACCTGCCGGGCATTTTTCCGAGCAGGTGAGGCAGTCGGTGCACCTGCCGGAATCGGCATCGATCTCGAGTGCCGTCCAGCCGGCGAGGTTCCGGATCTTCCGGCCGAGAACCATGACGCCAGCGATCGGGCAGAGGATATGGCAGAAACCGCGTTTGCCCGTGAGAAACGCGACAACAAAGATTCCCGTAAAGATCATCACAACCATCATGAGGACCTGGAGGGACGAGACCGAGATCCCGTTGATCGTGCCATAGAAAGGATCGACGCCCTGGACTCCGCCTGCAGCGAAAAACGCGTTTGCGATGGCAGCAATCCAGAGCAACGTGACGCCGTATTTGATCCAGTTGGGCCATCCCTCCTTCACGTTCTTCTTAATCAGCCGGGACCCGAGCTCCTGGCAGGCACCCATCGGGCAGAGCCACCCGCACCAGATCCGCCCTGCGAAAAGAGAGAGGACAAAGAGCACGATGTAGAGCAGGAAGGAGCCCGTCACAATACCCTCGGATGCTCCCATCATGATGACAATCGGGGAGATGTAGAATATCGTCACCGGGATTGCGATGAAAGTGAGCAAAAGGATCCACCGCCGGTATTTCTGGCGGGATGATGCAGGCTGTTCGGGCTTATCTGCTTTGGCCATACTTTATTCCTGCATTTCAGGTATGATTCGGATGACAATAATTCAGGCGGTCTCCCTGTGCCGGGCGATGAGTTCAGAGGGAAGCGGGGGATTCTGATCCCCTGATACCCCGAACCTCTCCTTCATGTTACTGGTAAAAAGTACAACCCTTCTGATCGCAAACCACAAGCCACCCTGCCACCGATACATACTTCACACATGCACACCCTCCGTTCCCTCCTACTCTTCGCCATCCTGCTCATCTCACTTCTTGGTTCTGGCTGCCTGGACGGACTGGAGACGAAGGCCCCCGATCACAATAGCATGCTCGTAATTCTAGGAGATGCAACCGGCGCCATCCAGGGTGCCCTTGACGAACTTGAGAGAGTCGCCTCGATGACAGCCGCGTCGCTCGAAAAGACCGGGATCGCCGGGCCTGATGCGGAGGCCGTGCTGAAGGGGAGGATCTCATCCTACCCCCCCGTCCTCACTATGATCACCTGCAATGCGAACGGCACGGTCGTCGCCGCGGAGCCGGAGAGCGTGAAGGTGCTTGTAGGGCAGGACCTCTCCGGCCAGGAAGTCGTGCAGCGGACGCTCGCGGAAAAGGTCCCGGTGATGAGCGGCATGTTCCCGCTTGCCGAGGGAGGAAACGGGGTGGCAGTCGCGCACCCGGTCAGGTCGGCGGACGGAAAGTTCCTTGGGGTGATCAGCACAATGTTCGTGCCGTACGATCTGATCAGGCCAATCGCGGAGGATGCGGCGAACGGGACTCCGTACACCTTCATGGTGATCGAGACAGGGGGCCATATCCTCTACGACCCGGACCCGGGAGAAGTGGGGAAAGAGACCTTCGGGGATGCGCTCTACGCACAGTTCCCGGAGATCGACCGGGTCGCACGCCACGCTGCCGCGAACCGCTCGGGATACGACACCTACTCGTTCTACGGCACAGGGTCGGATGCGGTCGTCCGGAAAGAGACCTTCTGGTCGACGGTCAGTCTCCACGGGACAGAGTGGAGGGTGATGGTGATCGGGGAGGGGTGATGAGGATTCTCCCCCATTCTTGGTGCTACAGCAATTCCTATCCTGCGCCGAAACAGGGGGAGGTTACGGGATATTCCCTCCGCCCACTATACTGCTACCTTGCCCACCTCCATAATGATTTATGCGGACGATGGGACTCTCTATCCAGTTATACTCACGAAATACCATACCTAGCGGACCTTTTACCAGGTGCGACAGAGGGAACCGCCTCCACAGGGTATACTGTATTTCCTGAAAATACCGTATCTTTCCTGGACCGCTTCGAATCGCTTTTTGATTGGGGTGCATTGACGCACCCCATGCAACACGGGTAAACGGAGGGGATCCAGGGAAGGCCGGATCCTTCTGGGGGTCAAGCCTTATATACCCAAACCAGTTATTCTTCATTACGAATAAAAAAATCAGCGGGGGGACTTGATGGGGTTGCTTGGCGGATTGCTGGATTACTACCGTGGCCTGGGCCTTGAGAGTCATATCGCACAGGCACTCTTCATTCTCGGTATCTTTGCGGTAGGGGGCATTATATTCATATTCTTCTTCGCACTCCATGTCCCCTACGAGATGTCTCTTGTGAATATGACTGTCGCGAATGCAACGAACGCCACCATCCCGGTGGAAACGGGCACGAAAATCCTTTCGTCCTGGGACTCGGCATTCTCCGTAATCTCTGTCTTTGGGGTAGGGGTACTGGTTGCAGGCGGTTCCTTCTTCCTGGGCGGTCTGCTTGGTTTCCTGTTTGGAATCCCGAAGATGATATCGCAACCCGCGGGAGGAGACAATACCGCAAGGACCAGCCAGCAATACCGGGCAAACACGAACCTCGAGGACATTTCAGACTGGTTGACCAAGATTGTGATTGGCGTGGGACTGGTCGAACTGAGTGCGGTCCCTTCACTCCTGGACATGTATGCGAAGATGATTGCACCGGCTTTAGGGGGAGTCCCGAGCAGCGGCGCTGTTGCGATCGCGATTTTCCTGTATTATTCTCTGGTGGGTTTCCTCATCGTGTACCTGGCGACAAGGGGGTATATGGAGAGCGATTTAGAAAAGCAGGAGAGGATGGAGTTATACAGAGAGAAAGTCGAGAAACTGGAGAAGGAACTGCAGCTTGACCAGAGGAAACTGGAGGCAGAATCTAACCTGATAAAGATGAACAACCTTGCCTACGAAAAGGACATATTGGAGCTTACCAGGAGAATACAAGAGATGAAACTTCAGACCAATTCCCAAGAAACCGCGGATACCGCCAACGAGGAATAAGTCTGGTACATCCTTTCCCTTGAGAACTTCGTCCCTATGCGAGGGAGGATGGCGGAATTGGTATGAAGGGCCGTCCGGAAAGAGACCTTCTTTTTGACTGTCGTCTTCACTGGACGGAGTAGATGATGATAGGGGAGAGGGGGTATTGCTATCAAAAGGAAACGGGGTTCCTTTGAATGGTTTCATGCCCCCCCTAACTCTCCACCAATTCCACAACCCTTTTGCCCCCCTGCACGAACCGGTAGTTCATGATTCGCAGACATATGGTCCTCGTTGCCTTCTTCTTCGCAGTGGCGGTTCTTTCCGCCGGGTGCACCGATACCACAGGAACAAAGACCGGGACCCCGGTAGGAACACCGATTCCCGCACCGACAACCACGATCGCAGCCCACACCCCACCTGACAAGATTACCACCACTCCGGAACTTGCCGCGTTCGTCGCACACGCCGCGGCATTTGCACGTGGGAACGGAAGGGATGCGACGATTGCCGCGTTCAACGATCCGGACGGGCCGTTCGTCATCGGCACCGTCCAGGTGTTCGCCCTCGATTATAGCGGAAACCTCCTTGCGGATGCGGGCGAGCCCGAAGTTGTCGGGACGAACATCCAGGACATGGCCGACTCCTTTGGGATACCGCTCGTGCGAAAGCTCGCAGAGACCGCCGGGTTTAGGAGGGGATATGTGAGTTACACCTACCCGAACCCGGCAAAGAACAACACGTTTGAGCCGCGGATCGCCGTTGTCGAGGACGTGGATGGCACCTATTACGTGGGTGCGGCGATGTTTGCATCCGAGGGAGAGGTCTTCCCGTCGGTGAAACTGAATACGTCCGCAGCGCACCCTGATGTCGATGACCTCGTCGCTTACGTGAAAAACGCCGTCGCATACGCGAAGGAACACGGGAATGAGAAGGCCCTCTCGGAATTCAACAACCCTGATGGGCAGTTCGTGCAGGGCGAGCTTGTCATGATGGCGTTCGATTACGACGGCACGAACCTCGCGGCCCCGCCCTATTCCCCCGAGCTTGTGAAATACCGAATCAACCTGATCAACTACCAGGACCCTGACGGCGTAGAGACCATCCGCGGGATGCGGGATATCGCGAAGGGCGGCGGCGGCTTCTTTTACACGGCCGCACGGGTGGACGTAGACGGCAGGAGCTTGTATATCCCGAAGATCGACTATGCCGAGCCCGTCGACCACGAGTGGTGGGTCTTCTCTGGGATCATCGCTCCGGAGTACACCAGGGCCGCCACAGGCAACCTGACAGGCGTCCAGCTCCGTTACTACACGCGGGAAGAACTCTTTGACCGCGTGAACGAGGCGGTCGCCTTCGCGAAGGAGAACGGAAAGGAGAAGACCCTTGCGGAGATCAACAATCCCGAGGGCAGGTTTGTCACCGGCGACCTCTTCGTGTGGGCCTCTTCAAGAGACGGCGTCCTCCTCGCCGACCCGTTCTGGAAGTCAGGCATCGGGCAGAACCATTGGGAGTTTGCCGACCCGCACGGTATGAAGGTGACGCAGGTCGGCATCCAGGCTATGGAGAACGGTACCGGGTTCTCACACGCGCTCTTTCCGAACACCGCATTGAACGGGACTGCGGACGTGCACAAGCTCATTTACATGAAGGCCGTGGACGACACCTGGTGGATCGGAAGCGGCATCTACGGCCTCAGGGTGGAGTGAGGGACTCCCTTCACTCATGGGAAACCCCTGGCTTTTTTCCACATTTTTTTGATCGGTCCGGGAGCAGGACATTTCCCCTGACCCGGGCATCCGGCGATCCCGGAGATCTCAATAGTGGTCGGTCCCTGCACTCTAAGCACCGCGGATCAATTCGCTGGGCAAAAGGTCCTGCACGGTGGGGAAGTGTGGGCGCGCCTCTTAGCCTGCACCTCGATCCCCCGCCCGCTCAACGGGTACACCAGGTATGCGAACGCTATCCTGTAAGAAGGAATTCCGGCCCGCTCAACTCGCGATGAATCTTTATTTCCTTCCCGGCACCAGTATTGCCAGTATGAAAATTCCATTGTTCCTCCTCCTCTTAGTTCTTGCGATAGTTACCTGCGGGTGCACCGACCAGGCACCGGATGAATCGCCCGCCCCCGTTACGGGGACGCTCCAGGCACATGCCGAAAATGCCTCGGTCCCCCACATCATCGGCACATGGTCCGGCACAGGTATCGGCCATATCCAGAACGAGGGGTTCCATCAACCAGCAGAGGTGGTATTTCACTTCAATGAGCAGAATGGCTATGCCTTTGCCGGGAAGAAGGAGTATGCGCGGCCGGATGGAAAGATCCATTCTGAGGCCTTCTCCGGGGTCTTTTCCCCCGGAGGGGATATTATGATCTGTGACAGCGGTTCTGGCTATACGCTCGGATCATTCACCGGGCCGGATCGCATGGAATTGAGGTATGCCGAAGATGGGGACGAGGCGCGAGCCTATTTCTTGCAACTCGTCAGGCAGAAGACCTGACCTTCCCCACCTTTTTACTATGAAAATGGCTGCGCCATTTTCATGAATGCGTATGCGTGCGTCTCGAAGAGAATCATGTAGTTTTTTTAGATTCGCTATCAGCCGGATGGGCCAGTTCCCCGCACCCTTCTCCGGATAGTCCCCTTCCAGACTCCTGCACTCCCACTTGTCCCGGTCTTCATGTCAGGGCTCTTATCCTCCGGAATCCAACTCTCCAACATCCCTAAATAGCCGGATGCCTGATCTCTCCAGAGAGATGGCAGGGTCCCTGGAACTTGAGCCCACCGCAGCGCTCGTGATGGCCTGGGCAAAGGATCTGTACCGTGAGGGGAGCGCATCGCTCTTCTATTCCCGCCTCGACCTCTCGGCAGGAAGGCAGATGAAACGTGAGTGTGATTCCGTCTGCCCCTGGTATCCCGAGGTGATGATGAACAGGAAGTGGTTCATCCGGCATCTTGCGTTGGAGGCCGTATCCGGGGCATGCGGGCACTGCCAGGTCGTCATCCTCGCGGCTGGCAAATCCCCGCTCGCCCTTGAACTCCTCGATGGCCACCCTGAGAAGATCGCAGCGGTTATCGAGATTGATATAGCCGGGATGGAGGAAAAACAGCGGATCTACGCGGCCGTCTCCCCTCGGGCTGCGAAGAGGATCCGGTGCGTGCAGGCAGACATCTCCGATCGTGAGGGGACAGGGGGAGCCATTGCTGCCACGGGGACATACGATCCCCTCCGCACAACTCTCGTCGTGTTCGAGGGCATCTCGTACTATCTCCCGCCGGAGGTCTCTTCAGGCGTCCTCTCCCTTTTTGCAACGGAGGATCGGCAGAACACGGTCATCCTGGACTCCCTCCTCCCGTGCCGGTTCGTAAAGGATGACCGCCGGTACATCTCCCGTGGCATCTGGGGCATCATCCACAGGGACTGCAAGTTCCAGAACACGGTCACCTACAGCCCGGACGAGATGGAGGCGATGCTCTTTTCAGCAGGGTGCGGGAAGGTCTGCCACCATGCAATGGACAAGATGGAGCGCCTCCGGACCGGGAAGAACCGGTTCTTTCCCACCGCGGAACACGGGTGGATCCGAATATCGGCTGCACGGCTGTAAGAGGTGTGCCCTGGGGGTGGAGATGGGCGCAGGATATTCACTTCCAATCGCTATCTCCCAGGATTTGACGAGAGCGGGTCGTCGTATACCAAAACCGCATGGTATGTTCTGGACCCGGTCGGGCGGGGCATCAGGATCGGCAACATCCGGTATATTTCGTGCCGGAACTAAGAGAGAGAAAAACCCTCTCCTGAAACGTCCATTCAGGATACTGTGCTACCCTGTAACGTTCTCCTTGCGGATATGCAGGAGATAGAGGCCGACTCCCACCGGAATCAGAAAGGTCAGTGCATAGTAGAAGTAGACGTCCACCTCGTAATACGAGGCCCCGAAGAGCTGGACGATGAATACATAGTCGAGCACGACTGCGAGCAGGGTCCATGCGAGCCCGACGCCGAAATAATACGTGAGAGGAAGATCCCTCTCCCTGAACCACCACCAGGTGATTGCGATCGTAACAGGAGTGAACACGGAGGTGATGATCCATCCCATGATGCCCACGTATGGGGAGAAGAATAGCATCAGGGATGCAAGGTATCCAATCAGCCAGAGGAATGTGCCAAGACCTGCGGTATCTTTTATCCACTCCTTCATACCTGATCTGTTCGCATCCTCCCAGTTATTGCTTCCGTGGACGGTCTTCATGAACCGGTATTTGCGCGGTTTGGAATCGGCTCGTCCCAAGAGATGGCTTTACTGGCTGCCATGGCAGAGCCGGGCCCTTACTGTTCACCGCGCCTCCTGCCCCTCTGTTGGTATGGAGCCGGAGGCGATTTACGATCCATTGCAGGAATGTTCTCCCCTGCGTTTCGTGACCGGAACAATGCGTCATAGCAGGCGCAGGAAGTTTTCGTGAGCAATTTTTTGGAGTGTTGACCCGGGAACCCCGGCATCCCGGAGTCCCGCCCAGAGTTCGGCCATCCGACCGGGATGGGGTATGGCCATGAATGCATCGGGCGGCACCCCGTCATAGTCGCTTCCGATTCCCACATGGTCCTGCCCCATGACATCGAGGGCGTGCAGCAGGTGGTCGACATACCGCCCGAGTGCTGGAGCATGCTCGTCAATGAACTCCCCAAAGAAACACAGGCCCATCACCCCTCCTGCATCAGCCAGCGCCTCCATCATTTCATCGGTGAGGTTCCGGGTATGGGGGCAGATGGCGGCACAGTTGCTGTGCGTGCAGCAGAACGACCCTCTGCCACTCTCTTCTCTTATTAAAAGGGCATCCCAGAATGTGGCGTCATTTGCATGGGAGAGGTCGCAGACTATCCCAAGCCGCATCATCTCATCTATTGCCCGCCTTCCAAAATCGGTCAATCCCTTCTCCTTATACCGGAGACGGTCTCTTGACTCCGGGGCCATGAACTCGTCCCGGCTCGGGGTGCCCTGCAGGGCGAGGGTACTTGCAGCCCGGACAAGAGTGTCCTTTGAGAGGGCTGTTTCGCCAAACCATCCCATCCCCTCCTGTCCCTCTCCGTGGGTGATATTTGCCACCCGCACCCCCAGGCGGTACCAGTTCCGAAGGAGATCCAGGCGCCCCTGGAAGAGAAACGAACTCTCACATGCCAGCACGACCGCGAGTTTGCCGGAACTGACCGTGTGGTGCACCTCTTTCGCATCATGGCAGATCGAAACCTTGCCACTCTCTTCTCCTGCCCACAGGTGCACGCTGTCTATGATCGCGGAGCTGGTGAGCAGCCCGATATCCCCCGTATTCAGGAACAGGCACCTGACATTGCCTTCCTTTAGCCGCGGAAGTGTGACCTGGAAGAAGGTATCCGTATCCACCCTCTGGAGTTCGGGCGGGAGGCCCGGACCCCGGAGAAATTCCCGCATATACCCTGTGTCGCAATGTGCGTCGAGTGTCCAGGGATCCGGTTCAGTGCTCCCGAATTGCATCATGAGCGGGTGTACAGGCGCGATGTGAAAGGGTTTGACAGGATCAGAAAAAGACAACAGGAGAGACGAAAAGGGTTGTGGGGGAGAGGATGATTATGACTTTGCCGCGAGGGCGATATCCTCTTCCTTGATAGTCTTTCGTCCCGCATGCAGTGCGAACTTGTTTGCCTCTTTGACGAGTCCTGCAATGTAGTCTTCTGCCTTTGCCACGAGCGCAGCCGCACCGTCACTGCCGACGCGCTCTGCTCCGCTCTGTTTTGCAATCCTTACAACTGCTGCAATAGGTAAATCTGCCACCTTGATTCCCTCAAAGCAATAATGCTTTAAATAGTATTTATATATTCCCCTCGGACCTTCACCAAAAAGCATCACAAAACCAAGGATTGAGGATTGAAAGGCTATAAAAAAAGGATGTCCCCATGGACTACTGCATCCGCTCCCGCAATACAATTTTTGCCGGATGTCAGGGGTCGCCTGCAGTCCTCCCGCAGGAAAAACCCCGTCAGAATGAAAAATGAAGTGTGGAATTCAGGCATTCTTCATCTTGGCCTTGCCGACAAACCCATCCTTGCCAAGATAATAGAAATAGCCTTTCTCTTTTGCGATCTTCTCAGTACCGACCTTCTTCTTCTTTCCGGTCTTATTGTTCTTCATCGGTGCTGCCCATACAAAGCCGTCCTTCCCAAGGTAATAGAGGTATCCGGCTTCACGCTTGATCTTCTCTTTTCCAATTTTTGTACCCATAATTAATCTTGCGATATTGTCATTTATAAGTGTTTCGGGTCTCCGCCCTCGTTTTCCCTCCTTGCGGGTATCACCACACGGCCTCCATATCCCTCATTGCTACCTCTAAGTTAAGTGAGGGCCTGCTCCTTGCCTCGCTCTATTTCCGATTCCATCCCCTGGCTTATTTGCACCCTCTGCTCCATTTTCTGGGGAAAAACAGGTCTTATTAGGGTTTCCCGAGTGAGGGTATGGGAGGGAGATTGTCCATTCTGATCTTCGCAATCTGTGAAAAATAATGATGTTAATCCCTTTTACAGGGGCCTTCTGCGGGGGGTTTCAGCAGGATAAACGCAACCACTAAACCAACGAGCGAAAGCGCAAGAAGATAAGGAAACACTCCTGCATAAGTCCCTGTGGACGTCTTGATGAACGCAGCCAGTTGCGGGCCCGCAACAGCCCCGGCGCCATACGCGAGGAAGACTATTCCGTAGCACCTCGGATAGTCGCAGGTGCCGAAATAATTCCCGGTGGTAGTCGGTGCGATGGCCAGCCAACCCCCCAGACACCCCCATAACAGCGCAAAGGCAATGACATAGACCGGAACCGTCGGGATCTGCCACATCAGAATGGAGGCTGCTGCAATCAGGATAAACGATACCATTGTCGCGTTCCGCGGGGTAACCAGATCGGTGAGTATCCCGAAGAAGGGACGCCCGAACCCGTTAAAGATCGAGAAAAATCCCACGAGAAACGTGGCAAGCCCTGCTTCAACTCCTACTTCGGTGCCAATCGGTTTGGTGATCGAGATTGCCATGAGGCCTCCGAGGCAGCCAATGAAATAGCAAGCAAAGAGTCCATAGAAAGAGGGGGTTTGGAGCATCCTGGACCGCGTGCATTCACAATGGCCAGCCACGTTGGGTTCTCTGCCGTCCGGGTTCCATCCCAGGGGGATCCAGCCGGTATCTGGAAATTTCAGGGGTTGTGCAAGGAGGAATACCAGGAAGATAGTCATAACGCCAAAGATCCTGAACGTGTTCATGACCCCAAAGGCCTCGATCAGGTACCCTGCAATATTCGCGGTAAAAAACGCGGAGAATCCAATGCCCAGGATCGTAATGCCGACCGCAAGCCCCCGGTGATCGGGAAACCAGCATGCGGCGACAGCAACCAGCACGCTGTAGGCCACGCCACCGCCGATGCCCCCCACAACACCATACAGAACGATGAGCATCAGAGGGGAATGCGAAAACGAAGAGAGAAGCCAGCCGAGACCTACCAGGACCCCTCCAAGAATCGTTACATCCCGCGGTCCGAATTTTCCGATTATCTTCCCTGTAAAGGGCATGGAAACGGCTAAAAATACGAGGTACACCGAGAATGGCATCAGGATTTCATTTGCCGTGACTGCCAGGCCGAGTGAACCGGTGTAATAATCATACAATGGCTCGACAAAGACACTCCACGCATAAATCGAACCCAGGCAGAGGTTGATAGAGAGACCTATTGCAACGAACACCCATCTCCCCTTCTCCAGGGGCATCCCGAAGAGTGAAGCCATTTCTTTTATGTGGTTCCCTTTTATTACCTTGCCACTCCTAGAAAAAAAAAACTGCATGGTTTAGCCATTTCGTTCTGGAATGCACGGGAAATGGGGGAGCGCGCTGGAAAGATTCGTATTTCAGTAAATCCTCTTGCAATCACCTTTTCATGCCTGGTGCATCAGAATATTCCAGCGCTCTTTATCCCCGATTGGAAGGCCCCCTGCATCAGGTTACGTCCCTACAAGATCACAGGATTTCCTGATCGATACACATGAAAAAGGCATGGCCATCGGGTTTGTAAAAGATTACGCATCAGTCCACTCTTTTTCGTTTCTCAGCCACACTGTCAAGGGCGCATGAGGCCAGTCATCACCACTTCGACATCCGGCTGGAGAGGGGCGGCGTGTATATCTCATTTGCGGTCCCGAAAGGTATCCCCGAAAAGCCCGGTGAAAAGAATTTTGCGATCAGGACCGGGAATCACCCGCTGAAATATGCAGGGTTCGAGGACGCCATCCCCGAGGGGGAGACCGGGACTGGAGAGGTGCCCATCGGGATAAGGATCTTTACACCGTGCGTGAATGGACGGACGATAAGATCGAGGTGATGACGAAGTGGGGATAAAGGCAGGGATGGTCCCGTTCATTTACGATTCAAAAAAGCCGGAAATAAGGACTGGGTGCTGCTGAAGGCGAAAGATGAATGAGAGGGGATGTAGTGGTCACCGGATAAACCTTCTGATAATCACCTCCTCCCATTTCGCAATTATTCTCTTCATGCGAAAACCTCATGTGGGGGAGGCAACGTAAGGACATTATGGTGGAAGGAGATGCCAGAAGTCAATGAGCCCTCTGTGGCAAAAGTGATAGAGCTGATTGGCAGTTCGCCGAAAGGTTGGGAGGACGCGGCTGCCAACGCGGTAAAAGAAGCAGCGAAGACAATCAGGAACATCAAGGGTGTCTACCTTAAGGAATGTACAGCGAAAGTTGAACAGAACAGAATTGTGGAATACCGTTCCAACGTGAAAATCTCATTTGTAGTGGACCGGGAGAGCTAAACCTCTCCCCAGGTTTTCGCTATTGGAATATTTTCATCTCAGTATCGCCCCTCCTTCGGACCGGGCCTGACAGCTTCCGCATTCTTCCGGGTGTAAAATAATCACTGAAAGCGATGATTCACGCAGTACCTCCTTCAAATACAAATTATCAGGACTGATGTCGCCCTTTGTGGAATTCTTTCAGAAGGAGGGAACAGTAAACTGGCGATTTATCTTTATACTCCTGGAGAGAATTAGGTGATAGCCGCATGAGTGCTTCAACTGTCACTTTTCAGTTACGAGTCTATGGGAGAAGAGAGTAACGTGATCGGATACGAACGCGAAATTGAGGCGATCTCCCGTGCAATCGAGCAGTTTGATCCTTCCAACCCGAGGCACGTGGCCATCATCGGTGAACCAATGGCAGGCAAAACGACGGTCGCCGGTGAAATCATGCGCAGGTATGGCGATTGTATACACAGTGTAACCCTCGGGGGCGTCATGACCCAAGATGCGATGCCCGCGTTTTCATCAATCCAGAAGGATTGTATCCTTGTTGATAACTGCGAGTTTTTCGCGACCAGGCAGATTGGGGGATTTAAATTCCTCGATGATTTCCTGAAATGCCAGTTTTCCTCTACAAAACTCTTCATCACCGCGTGGAACAGCTATGCATGGCGATACCTCTCCGCAGTCAGGAACATCGGGACCTACTATCCTCTCGTGGTCACGCTTCCCGCTATGGACTCCTCAACTCTCAAACAGGTGATCCTCTCAAATTATCCCCAAAGGGAGATCCGTTTCGTTGAAAACCCTCCCTCCGAACCGGCGAGCATCTGCACCATGGTCCAGCGCCAGGCTCGTCTGCCATTCTCCGGGAGGGAGGTATCCATCCCCTGGTTCCATCTGAATACCAATGCGATACGATCACAGCTGCAGGTCGGGAGAAAGACTGTGGTGTCACCGGAAGATGCAGTATTTGAAAAGATACGCCGGATTGCGCAGGGGAATCCCGGGGTCGCGATGCAGATCTTCTCCGGATGCCTGGAGGATGACGCGGTCTCCTCTGAGAAGATACCAGAAGATGAATGTGAACTCTCTCTGGACATCACAGAATCTTTTGTCCTCACCCTCATTCTGTCCATGAAGTCCCTGCACTACCGCGATTTCTCTGCCATGGCAGGGGGCGGGGATGTGCTTGACCGGGCCCTGTTCAGCATGAGGCGGCAGGGGCTCATATTTGAAGACGACGGTGTGTACCGCATATCTCCGGCGAGGCTCAACTGCATCGGGAATTACCTGAAGAAGACCCGGCGGGTGTGGTAACGTGGCAGACTCGATCTTTTCTGATGTGACGGGTGAGCTCTCGCTGAAAACCATTGATGCCGGCCTCATTCTTCACCTTGTTGCCATCGTTGTTGTCGCGTATCTCCTCACAACCCTGCTCAGTTACATTCTCAGCAGGTTTTCAGAGCGGGCAGGTGTATATCGGCAGCTGGTGACCCTGTTCATCCCGCTCCTGAAGATTTTCATCTATACAGTTGCCCTCTACCTCTTCATCACGGCTCTCATCGAGCCTTCAGTCACGCAGCTGATTGCATTTGCAGGTCTCTTCGGGGCAGTTGTCGGCATAGGGCTCAAGGATCTCTTCTCAGATCTGGCAGGGGGCATTGTGATCATCCTTGAAAAACCCTTCCAGATCGGCGACAAAGTGACCATGGGGAACTATTACGGAGAAGTGAAGGATATAAGGCTCCGCTCCACGAGAATCCAGACGCCCGCCGATGAACTCGTCTCGGTCCCGAATAACACCATTTTTACCCAATCAGTCAACAGTGGCAATGCCGGCGACATCGCGATGATGATCGTCATCGATCTCTTCATTGATTCGATGTCTGACGCTGCACACGCCGCAAAAATTCTGAAAGAGGCTCTCGTGACATCGAAGTATGTCATCATATCAGAACAATATCCCTACACGATACTGATAGAAGATTTTCCATGCTATACCCGCGTCCGTGCAAAAGGATATGTATACGATCTCAGACTGGAATTTGAATTCAAGTCGGAAGTGACGCGGAGAGCACTTGCAGAATTCAAGCGCTCGGATATTAAATTGCCTTTATGCTATCCGGGCCTGGAAGGTCTCACGAGTTGAGGCGGGTTGCACCTTCATTTTCCCAATTTTTACGGCTTTCGGCGTTTGTGCCGGATATTGGATGCACTGTTTGTCAATCGTGGTCCAGCAATTACTCTTATCGATACATTCATGCCTTTTTAAGGTGTTTTTTGGGATAGAAGAGGAGTGTTCTTGGAAATGAAAAGCGGGTGCCTGGTATGCGGGAGGGACCTTGTCTATCTGGATGCACCCGAAGAGAGTGTCTGCTCCTTCTGCGGCAAAGGATATGTCACTGAAGTGAGATGCGTTGAGGGTCATTACATCTGCGATGACTGCCACCGGCTTCCTGCAGAATACCTCATCGAGACGACGTGCCTCGGGACAAATATTGTCGATCCCATCCTCCTTGCAATCTCCCTGATGCGACATCCGGCATTGAAAATGCACGGCCCCGAGCACCATTTCCTCGTCCCGGCGGTGCTTCTCACAAGTTATTCCCTTGTCACCGGAGAGCGTGAAGCGCTTGGGGGAAGGCTGAAGAGGGCCCGGGAACGGGCTGCCATGGTGAGAGGAGGATCGTGCGGGACTCATGGGGCCTGCGGAGCGGCAATCGGGACGGGTATCTTCGTGAGCATAATGACGGGAGCAACACCCCTCTCGGGGAGAGAGTGGAGGCTCTCCAACCTGATGACTGCCCGAAGTCTCCATGAGATTGCACTTGCCGGAGGACCACGGTGCTGTAAAAGAAACACTTACATCGCAATCCTCGCTGCGGTGTCCTTTGTCAAAGAGGAATGGGGAATAACCATCCCTGTCAGGAGGAAAATTGCCTGCGAATTCAGCGATCTGAACCGGGAATGCAGGGTGGTGGAATGCCCGTTTTATCCCGGAGGTGACGGAGAGCATCAGGACGCATAGAGAACACACCGGGGCTTCCTGCGGTCCTGGAAATATATATTCCACATCCTGGTGCATGGATGCGTCTTCACGATACACATGAAAAGCCCGGGAATCGGCCAGGAGATCCCCAGGTTTTCCCGCAAAAAACCTTCAATTGAGGATGCTCTCTTCGCAATCTATGATGAGACAGACTGTGACGGCCGATTCACTTTTAATAGCTGAACGATTCCATTCGCATTCATACCTTTCCTCATGGAAAGAAAATGAGGGCGATCTTGTATGGTGAGGAAGTATTCACGACCCTGTATTGTCGTCAGCCGTTGCATCGAGTTTGACCACTGCCGCTATGATGGTTCTCGGATACCTTCTCCTGCAGTGGACCAATTGAAATCCTTTGTTGACTTCATACCGGTGTGCCCCGAGGTGGAGATCGGGCTCGGCATCCCGAGGGCAACGGTGAGAATCGTGCGGATAGAGGGGGTCGACCACCTTATCCAGCCTGCGACCGGGCGGGATGTGACGAATGACATGACCGGCTTCGCCAACCGGTTTCTGGACGGCCTCCCCCCTGTTGACGGGTTCATCCTGAAGGGTGGATCGCCCACCTCCGGGACAAGTAACGTCAAGGTATACCCGTCCGCGGAAAAATCCATGTCAATCGACAGGTCCCCCGGTTTTTTTGCCCGGGAGGTGCTGAAGAGGTATGGTGATCTCCCCATCGAGGACGAACTGCGCCTGAAACACCCACGTATCCGCGATCATTTCCTCTCGGGGATATTTACCCTTGCAGGATTCCGCCAGGTCGAAGCGACGGGTGACCCCGAAGCGCTGGTCACGTTCCATGCAGAGAATAAACTCCTGCTGATGGCCTCTCACCAGCAGCTCATGCGCGAGATGGGGAGGTTCGTTGCCGACAGGAGAGGAATGGAGCCGGAAGAACTATGGGGCCGGTACCGCCGGATGCTCTGTGAAGCGCTCGCCCGCGTTCCCCGCTACACCAACCATATCAACGTCCTTTATCATGCCCTGGGGCATTTCAGGAACCGCCTCACCACGGAAGAGAGAGAATACTGCCTCCAGCTGATCGGCCGGTACCGGGATGGCCATGCCACCCTTGCCGAGCCCCGGAATCTTCTCCGTTCATGGGTGATCCGTTTCCGGGACGAGAGTCTGATGGACCAGACCTTTTTCGCCCCCTATCCAATCGAGCTTGCGGACCTGCCCGAAGAGATCACAGAGCGCGGGAGGGATGTCTGGAGGAGCAGGAAGAGCCCTGGAACCACGGACATGCCAGGAACCCCCGGGGGAGAATGAAGCCTGCAACTGCCGGAGGAGGAACGGGTATTTCGGCAGGGCACGGCGTCACACTTGTCTATCCCCACCAGCTCTTCCCGGAGAGCCCGGCACTCTCAAGGTCCAGGAAGATCGTGCTGGCGGAAGACCCCTGGTTCTTCATGAGACACCGGTTTCATGCCCAGAAACTCGTGCTCCACCGTGCGGGCATGCAGGCATACCGCGACTACCTTGAACAGGAGGGGTACGCGGTCTCCTCTCTCGAATCGGCAGCTCTTCCCACAAGTGCAGACGTTTTCGCGCACCTCTCGAAAGACGGGATAAAAGAAGTCCACCTCTCCGATCCTGTCGAACACGGCCTCGCAAAGGAGATACAGGCTGCAAGTGCTGAGCAGGGGATACGACTCATCACCTACGAAAGCCCGATGTTCCTCTGCGACCGGGAGTACCTCCGCCGGTTCTACAAGGATGGCGGGCGATTCCACCTGACCGACTTCTATATCGCACAGCGAAAGCGCCTCAACATCCTGCTCGAGGCGGATGGAAAACCGGTGGGGAAGCGCTGGACATTCGATACGCTCAACCGGGAACCTTTACCGGGGGATATCCCTACACCCCCGGTCTGGCGCCCTGAATGGAACGAATACGTGAAAAACGCAGCTATTTACGTGAGGGAACAATTTCCAGGTGCCCTTGGAGATCCGGACGACTTCTCCTGGCCGGTCACGTTCGACGACGCACATCGCTGGTTTCTGGATTTTCTCGCACACCGCCTGGCGCAGTTCGGGCGATACGAGGATGCCATCCATGGCAACGAGACATTCCTCTTCCACTCCGCACTCAGTCCTCTCCTCAACTGCGGGTTGCTCACCCCTGCAGAGGTGGTGGACGCCACGCTTGAGTATGCCCGTGGGCACGAGATCCCAATCGAGTCCCTCGAGGGGTTCATCCGCCAGGTGACAGGGTGGAGGGAGTTTGTCAGGGCAGTCTACCTGATCGCCGGAGAGCGCGAGAAGGCCTCAAACGTGCTCATGCTTTCCCACAGGATACCTCCCTGCTTCTGGACCGCTACCACCGGGATCGAACCCGTGGATACCGTCATCCGTCGCGTCCATGAACACGCCTACTGTCACCATATAGAGCGCCTGATGGTGCTCGGCAATATCATGCTCCTCGCTGAGTTCCATCCCGACCAGGTCTATACCTGGTTCTCGGAGTTCTTCATCGATGCCTATGACTGGGTAATGATCCCCAACGTCTATGGCATGAGCCAGTTTGCAGATGGCGGGATGATGAGTTCCAAGCCCTACGTATCCGGGTCCCGGTACATCCTTCGGATGAGCAATTTTAGGAGAGGCCCCTGGTGCGACCTCTGGGACGCGCTCTACTGGCGTTTTCTGTATGTCCACCGCGATATTTTTGCACACAACCCGCGGATGGCCCCCTTTATCGCCTATATCACCCGGATGCCCGAGGAGAGGCGATCGGTTTTGATCGACAGGGCCGGACAGTTCCTGGCCTCTATCGGGGTGTGTGCAGGGGTCCCGCAACCCTCTTCCGAAAGAGAAAAACCCACATAACACCCGGTACCAGGTTACCAAGGGTCTCTGGCATCATCTTCTTTAGCATTCTCAATCATCAAGGTCTGATTCAGCCACCCTGGCTGCGAGAAGTGGAGTGAACCAACAGAAGAGCTCGCGACAATTGAGAGGGTGATCGTGCTGAGAGGCCTGGCAAGGTTCTATGTACCTGAGATACTTCTCGGGATCCTGCCTGCCATTGCAATCACTCTCCTGGGCGATTACTGCCTCTCCTGCCTTGAGAGACGGCTCACTCCCCTTCCGCTCCGGGAGGAGTCCCATGACGCTTGCCGTCCTCACTCCTTCTCTCTTCCTTCTCGATGAGCCCGTCCTTCATGGAGATAATGCGGTCGAAGTACTGCATGTGCCACTCCTCGTGGGATACCATGACTATCGTCTGGTGGAGGTCCCTGTTCAGCTTCTGGAAGAGGTCGAGGATGATCCGGGAGTTCCGGGAATCCAGGTTCGCACAGGGTTCATCGGCGAGGAGAAGGGTTGGGCGGTTCACGAGCGCCCGGGCGATCGCGACCCGCTGCTGTTCGCCTCCTGACATCTCCCCGGGGAGGTGATGGATCCGGTCACCGAGCCCGACGAGGGTGAGGATCTCGCTGCAGACCAGTGTGCACTCCTGGGCTGCCATTCCCCGGGCCATCGAGGGAAGGTACACGTTCTCCTTCGCGGTCAGCTCGGGGACGAGTGCATAGTCCTGGAACACGTACCCCAGACGTCTCAACCTGAACTGCGTCCGGGCACCCTCGTCGAGTGCCCCGACATCCACGCCGTCTATGAGGATAGATCCGCTGGTGGGACGGTCGAGAAGCCCGAACATGTGAAGGAGCGTTGACTTCCCGCTACCGGATGGACCCATGATTCCCACAAATTCGCCCTTCCGGATCTTGGCCGATACGCCTGCAAGGGCTTTGACCTGGACAGCCCCCATCCCGTACACCTTCGTAAGATCCTGGCAGATGATCATGTCAGCCCCGTATTGCGGAAAGAATGTCTTCTTTTGTCGTGATCCATGCGGGAACGTACCCCGCGATCAGTGAGACCAGGAAGAGGCTCACCATCGAACGGATGATCAGCGGGAGGTCCACGACAGGGGCGACAGGCCCTCCCGGAAACACGATCGGGTTCGCCGCAAGCAGCTGGAGGATGATCAGGAGAAAGAGACCCCCCATCAGCGTGCCGATGGCAAAAATAAACAGCGCCTGGAAGAGGTATGACTTGATGATGATCGAGCGGTCGATCCCGATCGCTTTCAGGATCCCGATCTGCTTGCGCCGGTACACAGTGTTGATGAAGATCACAATGAAGATCACGATGACCGCGATCACAAGGCTCACCGCTGTGCCGATAAAATTGATAATGTTGAAGCTCCCGATGATCTGGTTGAGGAAATTGGCGGATTTCTCCTGCCAAGTCCATATCTCCTCCTGGACTCCATAGGAGAGAAGGGTGTTCCGCATCTCGTTCTCGTTTCCGGTCTCCCGGGTACGCACGAGGATCTGGTTCGCCCGGTCCTCTAAGCCGAAGACGTCCTCGTACTCCTTCCTGGTGATGTAGGCGTTGGAATCGACACTGAAGGAGTTTGAGGTGAGGATGCCCTTGATCCTAAACTGCCGGGTCACCCCATTGTTGAACGTGACCTCCACGACCTTTCCCACATCCACACCGCCAAGCGACGGGATCGCGTCAAGCTTCTCGTTCTCGTTTCCGGCAAGGCGGAATCCAAGCACGATCTGGCCGGTATCCTCGCCGGCGAGGAACGATCCGCTCGACACCTTCGTGGAGACCTTCAGAACGGTCCGCTCGTCATCAGGGTTGATGGCATAGAGAGCAGGGGTGACTTCGTTTCCTTTATACACGATGGTCGCAGCGGTCACATACCGGGGGGATACGCCCGTGATACCAGGAATTCGTTCAAGTTTCCGCTGGAGCTCGCCGGCATTATTGATGAACACCTGGTTCTTCTTTGGTTCGATCACCAGGTTCCCATAGCTGTAATCGATGCTCTGCTGATTGAAGAGCACGGCAACGCCGGTGATGATCGAGGGGAGGAAGATGAGGTTCACAAAGACCATCCCAATGATAAGGATCGTAAGGGAAAGCGTCCCCTTGTTGCCCCGGATAATCGACCGCTTCGCAAGGAAGAAGGCGACTTTCGACTCCTCAAACATTGCCGGTTCCCGGTTTTCTGCGGAAGAAGTACCAGTATGCCCCGATCCCGGCGATCAGCAGGATGAGGACGATGCCAAGAACCATGGGGAGGTTGTCCGTGCTGTTGATATTCAGGTGGAGCTGCTGTTCTATCCTGTCGGTCCCGTAATCGTCTTCATACTGGATGGTGAGGGTGTACGGGATGTCCCCGGCACGGTCAGCCTGGAGGTTGAAGGGTGCCGGTGCATCGTTGCCGGGCTCGATCTTTCCCACGAATGCTTCCCTGGTCCCTGATACGGGGATATCAATCCAGGCATCGACCGACTTGGCATCATCGGTGCCGGTGTTCTCGATCCGGATGATAAGGGTGAACTGGTCTCCCTCTTTGATCCGGATTGGGTCGGTCGTTATCTGCGAGATGTCGAGCCTGGCTTTTCCCCGTATGTTGATACCGAGTGTCTCAACCTGTTTCTGGTACGACCCGTCCGGTTCCTGGAACTCGAGCACGAGGTTGACCGGGCGCAGGCCAAGCGGGGATTTTTTATCAGTGGAGAACTCCATCACGATGGTGCTCTTCTCCCCGGGGCCCAGTTTCGCGATATGGATGGTGCTGGGGGTCTTTGAGGTGATCGAGGATGTCGAAGAGTTCACTGTCACCCTGAGGTTGCCCGCCGATAACTGCCCGGTATTTTCAAGCACCACCGTTGCAGAGAAGTCGTCACCGGGGGCCACGCTCGGCGGCAGCTGCTTCTCGATGCTGATCATGGGCCTCTGCTGGATCAGCACATCGCTGTTCACGTTCACAGGGATGGGAAATTTCAGGCTCTTGGCATCGGACACCCGGATCCAGACCTCGGGGAAATATACCCCCGTCTCTTTTGGTGCCCTGATCAGAAACGAGATCGGGATGGACTGGCCCGGCCCCAGTTCTCCGACACGGGTATATCCCCCGCTGATCACCTCGATGCCCTTTCCTACCATCGTGACGCTGTCAATAGGGGCATTGATCGCGACACTTGAAGTCGTTGCACTGGTATCGGAACTATACGACTGGGTGAGCGTCGCCTGGTCGGCGGTGTTCTTCACCGTGACGGTGATGATCCCCTCCTCCCCGGGAATCAGGACCGAGGGAGAGACCTGGTAGTCTGTGATGATAACCGTCGGGACACTCGCGGCTGCGGGAACTGCGATGCAAAAGAGCAGGATCATGAATGTCGCGACCAGCCCGACACAGCGCAATGGCGGCCACATGTGTAGAGTGTATCCTCACGGACTTGATAAAACTACAGACATGTACATGGTGGGCCTGTATGGGGTGGGTATTGCAGCCGGGCCTTCCTGCACAGGCCACGCCCTCTGTCTTCAAGGAGAAGCCCGCGCGAACCTGGAGGCAAGGAGATGTCCCTGGCGGTCTCCCCCCCCTCCCGGTATATCCGAACTCGGGTATGTCGCGCGACATCCTGACCAGAATTCCGAAATGAGGCGCAAGGATTGACACTCCCTGTCTTCTCTCATATGATACTCCAGAAAGATTAATCGTGACTGAACTCAGCCTGCAAAGCTCACTTCGATACCTACATATCAGGTGTTTAATTTACTCTGATCCATGGAACAGCACCGCCCCTCTTCCTGGGGCGTCCTTCTCATTGTCAGCCTTGCAGTGTTCATCCTGGTCATCGACACCACTACCATGGAAGTCTCCATCAGCGCCCTTGTGCATGACCTGGATACCAATGCCTCAACCATTCAAACCATCATCACCATTTATACCCTTGTGAAGGCCGCCTTCATGCTGATCGGCGCAAAGCTCCAGGATTTCATCGGGAGAAAGAGAGCGTTCCTGATCGGTGCTGCGATGTATGGCATCGGGGTTTTCACGGCCGCAACCAGCCAGAATGCAGCCATGTTCTTCGTAGGCTGGTCTATACTTGAGGGGATCGGCACGGTATTGATGCTCCCGGCAACGGTCACTTTCATTACCGGAACATACGAGGGGAAAGAACGGGCATTCGCCTTCGGTGTCTGGGGCGGGATTGCAGCGGCAGCCAGCATCTTTGGCCTTATCTTCGGCGGATACCTGACCACCAACCACTCCTGGAGGTGGGTGTTTGCTCTTGAGCTGGTCATCCTTCTCATCATCTTTGCTCTCCATCGGGTATTGAAGGAGACCCGCCCGACCGAATCCTGGAAGAGCTTTGACAGGGGGGGAGCGGTCCTCTCGGTTCTCGGACTCATGGCCCTGGTTCTTGGGATCCTCATGGTAAAAGAGCCTTCAGAATGGGTGATCGTTCCGTTTCTCATATTGGGGGGGATCATCCTCCTTTTCGGATTTTATTTCTGGGAGAGGCGTCAGATCAGGAACGCGAAAGGCGTCCTTGTAGATGTGACTATCCTTCCTGAACGTTCATTTCTTGCTGGGAATGTTGTCGCCATTGGCCAGAAGTTTGTGAGTGCCGGTTTCATCTTCATCTTCCCACTGTTCTACGAGATGGTTACAGGTGCAAGCGCATACGAAACCGGTATCGCTCTTCTGCCCATGACCCTTGGGGTTGTCGTGTTCTCCATCCTCGGCGCCAGGCTCTCATCATCGGTCGAACCAAAATATGTGCTCCTTTTGGGAATAGCACTTGCCGGAGCAGGACTGGCAGCCCTGAGAGATGTCTTTTCCCTCACCACCACCGCCCATGACATCTTTCCTGGAAGTCTCCTGTTCGGGATCGGGCTTGGCCTCGTCCTTTCCCAGCTGACCAACCTCACCCTCTCCTCGATTCGGAGCGAGCGCCAGACCGATGCGTCAGGTATCTATAACACCACCCGGCAGCTGGGAAGCTCTCTCGGGACAGCACTCATCGGGATCGTCCTGGCCCTTGGTTTCGTCCGGGGGCTGCCTTCCGGTCAACCATCGCCCTACCTCCCCGGCCAGCCCCTGTTGTCAATCGGGATCAGCGATGCCGCGATCAATCAGGGGATGGAGTGGGCGTTTGTGGCGATGATCCTGGTGGTCATCGGCATGTTCCTTGCAGGCCTGTTCATCCGGAAGACAGGGAAGATAGTGTGAGGAGGTGAAAGGAGAGGACGAGAAAAACTCAGGGAACGTCTTTTTCCAGTATTGACCTGGTCTGACTGAATAAAAAATGAAGCATGGGTGGGAGCTACGCTCGGGTCATAAATGTCAACCGATTCGTCCGTGCCACACGTTGCGAAAGATCGGCAAACATCAACGTTTGTTAAATGTATGAAGCTGCACAATGATCTGTGTATCAACCAAAGTGAGGTAGCTCTTTCCATGCACAAGACTCTTGTTTCCATTCTGGTGATCGCCGCCACCATCTGGTTCGTCCTTTCGTCCGGATGCATGACCGGCACTCAAAATGGCCTGGCCAGCCAGAGTTGCCCGGACTATGTAAATCCCTGCCAGGGAATGACTCCGGTCCCGAGCGTATCGATCAACGGGACGCCGATCCAGTACGCGGATGTGAACGGGGTCAGGCTGGCATACCGCGTGTTCGGGTCCGGTGAGCCTATCCTTATGCTCAATGGTTTCGGGGCCACGATGGACCACTTCTATAATGAGTCGTTCCTCGGCATCCTTGCTACCCATTACCAGGTATACATCTATGACCACCGGGGGATGGGCTACAGCAGCGACAACGATGCACCCCCGACTATGTCACTCTACTCTGACGATGCCGCCGCCCTGATATCCGCTCTCGGGTACGAGAGCATGAATGTGTACGGGGCTTCCATGGGGTCCTCGATCGGCCAGCAGCTGGTCATCGACCACCCGTTACGCGTTCGTAAGTTAATACTGGAATCCGCTACCTACAGCGTGCGTATTCCCGAGACCAGACTTCTCTTCGAACTTATCCAGGCGACGGCATTGAATGCTTCGGAGCCGGCCGGTGCCCGAAGAGAGGCGGAAGCCAACCTGGTATGGAACGGCACCTGGGATGACCTTTCAGGTATCAACAAGAGCGTCATGCTTCTTGTCGGTACCGATGATATCCTGACTCCCCAGTCGGCGGCGGTCCAGATTGCCGGTCAAATCGATGGTTCCTGGCTTGTCCGGTTCAAGGGCGAACCGCACGTCGGGTCCCGGTTCGCACCGGTCGAGTACGGGGAGATCACACTCGACTTCCTCTGCAGGAACGAATCGCCGCCGTATGCAACGGTGTAAATCTTTTTTTTTTTTTGAGGGTACTCCATCCATTTCTGCTGAAAAACAGGATGTGGTATCACCCTGAAAAGGTGATTTTTCTGGTATGTTCAAATCCCATACCCCGGTCAGGGAAGGGCTACACCAGGAGTGATTATTCTTCAATGAGGCGATTTCTCGTTGGTATTCTCCATTTTATCCTGCAGCGGTCATTGATAAGGGTTGAATGGTCGCTGCAGTACCAACTGGTATATCTGGTGGGTTAATAGGCTTTTCACTATAAAATTCCTCTAAAAAAACTGAATGTCGCGAATCCAACCTGTTCAGGGTGCATCACATCCGAGCAACAGGCCACAGTGAAGAGAAAGGATAGATCAGGATTCATTCTCCCTGAGGGGGGAGATTCAGCGGTCAGGCGCTCTTCGTTGGGATAATCCGGAACGCATGGAAGGATATCCATGATTATGCAGGATTCGCTCTTGCAGCACTCATCATCCTGCACCTTCTGCTCCACTGGAAATTCTTAAAGGCCGTTCCGTCATGCTTCAGGAAGAAGGCATGCGGGTTTGGTCATGAGTGTTTCCTTTCTTTTTGATTGAATTCTCCAATTTTTTTTCAATGATGGGAGCAAAATGGGTAGATACCATACCAACAAAAAAGAATATACATTCTTTTTTAGTATCTCGCCAGGTTTGATTCGAATGCATTGAGATGGTTCATGGACCCCTGCAGCAGGTTTTCATACACAGTCTTGATGTCATTATGCGTGGTTGCTGCAATTGCCGTGTTCAGGTCGTTGATATCGGTTTCCTCAATCAGGACCCCTGCCTTGAGTGCTTCGACCTGGGACACGCTCCCTTGAGCAATAAGGTCATCATGGAGTTTCTGGAGAACAGGATCTGTGAACTCTCCCTGAGCCTTGCCTGCCGCCGGGTCCGGTAAGCCGTATCGGTCAAGGAGGGTCTTTACAGAATCCATGTGGACTTGCTCGCTCTGGGCGATGTTCGAAAATATCGGGAGGTTCCAGCGGCTGCCGAGCGAGAGATAGACATCCCGGGCGAGTTTCTCTTCCTCCCTCATGTAGTTCAGCCAGTATTTTTCATCGTCCGTCAATGCGGTCCCCTGACCAGTACCGGCCAGCACCCCCGAACTGCCAAACAACCAGCCAAACAACCCCCTGTCATTTTGCTCCTGCTGTCCCAAAATAGCGAGGCGGTTCTGTTCTGTCGACAGCACCTGCACCTGGTTTTCCAGCATCACCCGGACCTGCGGGTCGCAATCGGAACAATTCATCAGTAACTGCTCCATCTGCTGGATATGTTGCTGGTTCTGATCAGCATACTGGATCAACAACCCGGCTGCGTCCCGGTCACCGCCCACAAGCATCCGCATGAAAGAACTCCGGGTCTTTATCTGCTGCTCTGCCTGAAGGGCATCTCCATACGAATTGTTGATCTCTGCTGCCAGGCGAGTCAGTTCCGGACCGGCACTTCCCGTCAGATTTCCGGTATTGGAGAGGGCATAGAGTGCGACATTGACCTGTGCCTGTTCCCGGTCCTGATCGCGGGAGAGGTTCTGTTCCAGCTGGCTGACCTGCTGGAGAAACGTATCACGATCTCTCTGCCGGGTGGCATCGGTGTTGGTGGGTTCAACCGCGGTATCGACTCCAGTCCTGCCCTGGTCCTGGTCGCGGTCCTGCTGGTTGATCTGGACCCCTGGCTGTTCGACCGTCTCCTGTTGTTTACGCTCCTGCTCTTCCTGGAGAGGCTGCGCCTGTGGACCTGTCTGGCCTGTCGAAGTCCCTGCCTCACTTCCGGCTCCACCACCCGAACTGCCGCTATTCCCGTTTCCTCCGGATCCTCCAGAGCCGGCTCCATCTGATCCCGATGACCCTCCGTTTCCCCCAGCAGCCATTACTGGAACACTCACTACTGAGAGAACGAGAAGGACAAGTATGATCGTGGCTGATACTTTACGAATCACTGTGATCACCGTGCACAATTCGCGCAAGCTACCAGTGTAGGGAGAGAATACAAAAATATGATCCTTCCTTCGATTGGAAGGATGTTCCCACGGGTCTTTTGCAGGAAAAATACAGAAACCGGCAGCAATACTGGCAATTTTTGGGCCCTTATCGGCATTTTGCGCCGGATTCCAACGATTTTCTTTTAATAACCCTATCAAAAAGATTAAACTGAGTGGGGAATTTTAAGGATCAAGCCCGCTCCTGGGCGGCCAGGTCGGTGCATCCGGCGGGCTGGGGATACCGGGGCCTGGGCCGTCGTCTGATCCTGGTGCTGGTTGCTCTCCTATCACACCCCAATGATTTTCATCACCAGACGCCGTGACCGCTCCAGTAAACGAAGTTACTGCAAGCATCGCAAGTAATAGAATAATGATCACATGTTTCATTGGTTCACTCCCTTCTGCCGGTCTTCCCGATGATTATCAAGGGTAACCGGCTCTGAATAGGCACTTCTTTTTCTTTGATAAATAATTATTGATCCCATATTCCGCAGGTCGAATTTCAAAAATAACATTTTTCATACGGCGGCCCCAGCAAACCGAGTATTTTCCGTAAATCCTCAGTTAAATTTGCAATTTTTGGTACTCTTCTCCCTTCCACCAGA